>Ga0315912_10000016_pt1 | contig 549780 bp, 423 predicted proteins | sample VfabasoilMG_FD_204469 | JGI IMG/M metagenome (GOLD analysis project Ga0315912, IMG submission 204469) | Garden soil microbial communities collected in Santa Monica, California, United States - V. faba soil | ecosystem: Environmental > Terrestrial > Soil > Garden | place: USA: California... | reverse complement strand
CAACCACGTCGGCCGCTACGCCAACGGCCAGATCCCTGACCCGCTACCCCGCCCCAAGCCTCGGCTCCGGAGGGTCAAGTGATCGAGATCGTGGGAGATACGGCTGTCGGAAAAGAGCCGCACCCAATCCATATAAAGCTTCCTTACTGAGTTTGCCAGAGCATCAGATCCTTTGCCATCAATACCACTCGAGATCTGCGCGTCTTTCTTGATTGAATCCGCCATACTGCGCGGAATTATTCTCCACCTCGTCACCAGTGGCGTGAATATTCCCGGCGAACCGATTTCGCCTATTGTCATGGCCGCGATCGAGAGCCGGCGCTTCATATGGTACTCTTTGAGCACGTTGTCTTGATAGATCGGAACATAGACTTTTAGTCCCCATAAGTGAACCCGAGCGTATCCATAAACACCTTCTTCCTTCCACGAAATTTCGGATTGACGACGGGCTTCCTTGTCCATTTCTCGCACGTCAACATTATCGAATTCGATATCCCTAATATCCTCCACCACGGCATTCTCACGCTCCCGTGCCCATTGGATTAGCCCTTTCTGCCCGCGCTTACTTGCCTCTACACCGACTTTGACGATCAGACCATTCACCTTGTACATCTTCAGAACCTCGCCGGGGATCAAGCCAGAGAGAAAATCGGTGGCTTTCGGCAAATTGACACGGAAGAACGCGCCGATTCCGGACATAATTTGAACTGGTGCGGTCGGGTTGGATACGGTCGCTCTTTCACCATTCGTGCCGCTCTCCGCAATCTGCCTCGACTCACGGTAGATCGTCGCTCTCGTTATGTAGAATTCGTGCCTCGCGTACTCCTTTCCACTAGTGTACCCCAACACACGAGCACGATACTGGCCTGGTCTCAAGGCACTAATGTTTATTGCATATGGTTTCCACTGATCTGCTGCTGAGATCTCATCCCACGGCCTCCGGGCAACCCATTTCTGTGGATCGCGAAGTATCTCACGATCGAATGTCTTCACATTCTCAGTGTATTCGTAGAAGAGCTCGACTTCTGGATCCATGGTGATGACGAGGCCCCACAACCCCTTGAGCATCCCTTCGTCTTCTCCTCCCCGTCTCAAGATCTCTACGTGAACGCTTTCCTCATTTTCTGCACGTATACCAAGAAGTCGGACCACCCATAGTCTTAGAACGCGTCGATCATAGACTTCGCCGTCTTTGTGCTGAAAGTGCCAATATGGATCTACTGGTCCAGTGTGATTATTGTTGTCGACAATCCAGCAACGGAGGGCTGATTGCTGCTTGGCAGCGGGGTCAGATGACATAGTTCTTCACCAGCACGAAGCTCAGAGGGGAATTGACTCGAACTGGGCTATTATGCATCCGATGCGTGACTTTAACCCACCACACTCGTACGCGTCGCCCGCCAGGACGTTGGGGCTACCTGTAATCAAGGTCCCTGTGCCACCGCAGTGCTGAGTCTTGTCTCCCAGACGATGGACAGGTCGGTCATTGACGAGAACTCCAGTGGTTCCTCCCATAGCCAACCAATCGGCGTTACCACAGCAGGCGACGTGTTGTCCTTGATCGGCAATTCGAAGTGCAGCCCGACCGTTAACAAATACGTCTGGAGAACCAGAAGTTGCTGGACCTTGCACGGTGTGAGGACAGCATGAGCCACCGTGACTATCCATCGTTGACAAAGCATAGTCTCCGACTCTTCCGACTTGCGACATTATCATTCCCTTCAGTTTGCGAGCCCGTTACTTTGCACTAATGATTTGTGTCATACTATGCGTCAATTCAGACGAATCACCCCTCCCTTCACAATCACTTCACTCTCCCCAATCATCGTTACGTCTCCCGCGTCCATCACCATTGATCCGTCTGTATTTTCCACGATCCCCTCCGATAGCTCCAGTGATGATCTAGCCTTCGACATCGCCAGCACATCCTCATCCAACCGCATCATCGCCCCCTCCCCCGCAACAAACGTAATGCTCCCCGGTTCGATCACGATCGAGCTCCCCGGCACCTCCAGCACGATCCTCTCCGGCGCCCGTACATGCACCGTATGCGTCGTCTCCAAGATCTCATGCCCATCGATCCTCGTCTCCCGCCCCTGCACGATCCCCTGCGGATCCCCATACACCGGCGCACCATCGATCTTCACCGAGTTATTTCCCTCGATAGTAATCCACTCGTTCCCCTTCACCAACCGCGTCCGGTTGTTCAGCACCACCTCGTTCTGATCCCGCTGCGCATGCATGAAGATCTCCTCCGCCCCCTTTGCATCCTCGAACCTGATCTCGTTGAACCCTTCCCCGGCCAGGCTGCTATTACTCTTGATCGTACTCTTCGTCTTCTCGTCCGGCAACGGATAGGGCGTGCCATTCCGTCCATTATACACGCACCCTACCACCAGCGGCCTGTCCGGATTCCCATCCAAGTACTCCACGACCACCTCCATGCCAATCCTCGGCAGAAACCAAGTCCCCCACCCCGGCCCCGACCACATCTGGGCCACACGCACCCAACACGATGAGGCATCATCCTGCGGTGACAACCGATCCCAGTGAAACAGCACCTTGATCCGCCCATGCACATCCGTATGAATCTCCTCCCCTTTCGGCCCCGTCACCGTCGCCGTCTGCGGCCCAAACACTCGTGGCTTCGGCGTAGTCTCCATCGGCCGGAACGGTGTCGTCGCCGGTATGCACTCGAACGTGTTCTGATACCTCGCACCACCCCCCTCGGCCCCCATCTCGCGATCGGGACAGTCCCCGAAGTGCACCGCCCGCGTCACCAACAACCGCGTGAAGGCCACCCCTCCATGCGGATGCTCCGCGATCTCGAAGATCCCGCCCGCTCGTAAGCACGTCACGTTCGACGCACCCTGCCCCCGCGCCTGATTACCCGTAACCATCTGGAACCTTCGCACCGTCAGCGGCTCCTCGTCGTACCCAGCCTTGGTCCCCCGATACGAGTCCTTCTTCTGGTAGTCCTCGATCCTCCGCCGTGCATCCGGCACGTACACCTCCCGCGTCCTTCCCCGCGCATCGTCCTGCTTCTTCTCTGCGCTCGGCGGCGCCGCAGGATCGGGCCGCTTCCAGTTGAACCGCCGCGTGCTGACCTTCGTCACCTGCTCGGGTCGATACCACTCGAGGTACCGCAGTGACTCGCAGTCCGCGGTCTCCGGCCGATCCTTGATGATGGGAATCTGCGCTCGCGTGTCGCCCTCGATCTCCGGAAAATCCGCGTTCGCCTCCCCGTCCTGGTCGAGCAGCACCAGCTGCTCCGCCCCACCCTCCACGTCCTCGCCCTCGGGCTCGAACATGTACGAAATACCCTCCTCCTCCATCAGCCGGCACGCAAACGCGAAATCCGACTCCCCGTACTGCACGCAGTAATCACGCACGAGGTACTTGGCGTTGAGCTTGCTGCGGTCGAGCTTGCGGCCATACTGCGCGAGCCCAGGCTCGAGCACCTCCTTCAGGATGTCCGGGACAGCCTTGTCCTGGAAGATCCGCGTGTCCACCTGCTGCACGAGCAGCTTGAACGCAGGCACGATGTGCAGACGTACCGAGAGCCGATCCGACGCGATCCCCAGGAAGTCCACCCGCTCGATGATGCCGAGGATCCTGCGCGCGAACGTGTTGCGGGTGTACTCGAGCTCGGCGTCGGCTCCCAGCAGGTCGTCGGTCTCGAGGTCGACATCGTCGGTGAGCAGGTCCACGCTCAGCTCGAAGGGCTCGGAGATCGCCTCCACGAAGTGCACCCGTCGCACGTGCCACACCGGGTCGGGACCACCTCGCACCTGCAGGTGATAGCTCACCGGATCGAGGGGCTGGCCGAAGACTTCGCCGAGTGCGGACGCCAGGCCGTCGAGGCCAGGCACAGCGCGCGCGGCCCTTTGTACGGTCGAGGCGGCCTTTTTCGCCGCACCCGCGACGCGCTCGGCTGGCTCGCCCCCGAGCCCGTGGAGCTTCTCGTTCGCGAGCTCGTGGGCCTTCTCCTCCGTGAGCTCGCGAACGTTCACGGAATTGCGCTCGTCGATGATCTTGGGCTCGTCAGTGGGCATATGGAGCAACCGATTTCGAAGTGAGGGCGTGCCCGGCAATCGCGGGCTCGCCGAGCGGCTCGTACAGAGAAGAAGCTCGCTCGCTCGTCGAGCGGCGAGACGGACACGTGATCGCCAGCCCGATGAGCGCGCCCACGAGCGCGACCGCCACGCCTGTGATGAGCACGTTCACCACCGAGATCGTCGACGGCGCAGGAGTCGGCGGGTGCTGCCGAGCTGGCGGTCGAGGCGAGGGAGCGCCGGGCCTCGCGAACGTTGGAGGTACGGACACCGGCGTGCTGGTCGCGTGTGCAACCGCAGGCATCGGCGCATACGAGGCTGCAGGCATCACTGCATAACCGACCCCCGGCGCTGCGTGCAGACCCGCTGGCGCACGCCCATACGCAATCATGGGCACTCCTTGCAGAGCCACGGGCGCCTGTGCGTGCAGACCCGCGGACGGGCCCGCTACGGCATATACCGCATGCGCTGCTCCACGATGAGCGGTGCTCGATGCCCCCGCAAAGCGCGGAGTCAGATGCTCGGTCGCAATCGCAGCACCGCGGATGGGATGGTGCAGCGTAGGTCCGTCGAGCTCGTCGTTCGTCCTGTGGGGTCCGCCGGCAAGGCGCGGAGCAGCCACTCCGTTACCGAGCAGCATGGTCGGATCCGCCACCGCCCCTCGACCATGGCCGGCCGCCGACTGCACGCTCGACATGAGCTGCGGAAACGCGGACTCCGCAGGCCGCACTCCGGGCATGAGCTGCGGCAATCCCGAGGCCACGAGCTTCGGCAGCTCGAGTGCGTGCTCCGCAAGCATTGCGAGGCCGAGCTGTATCGTCGGCTCTGGCGCGGCCTCCGGTGCATCCGTGGGGCCGAAGTACGGCACCATCATCTGCCGATCGAACATCGACGTGGGCAGCTCGCCCGGCTCGTCCCTCCGGTCGAACGCCGCGTGCATGACGTCGTCACGCGCAGCAGCAGCCAGCGGTTGCGCTTGCACGTGATGGCCGGTTACGAGCTCCTCGAGCGCGGCGCTCGGGGCTGCTTCGTCGGGCTCGCTCGTGGCCTGTGCCGAGACCTCCTCGAGTGCAAGCTCGAGCTCGCGCACCGACTCGAACCGCTCGCTCGGATCCTTGGCGAGCGTACGCAGCACGATCGCCTCCACCTCCGCGGAGATCGAGCGCACCTTCTCGCGCAGCGGCGGCACCGGTCGCTCGACGTGGGCCGCGAGCACCTGGTACGGCGTGCGCCCCTCGAATGGCAACGCGCCGGCCAACATCCGGTAGAGGAGCACTCCGAATGCATAGATGTCGCTGCGCACGCTGGCGCCGTCGCCCCTGGCGACCTCGGGCGCGGTATAGGCCGCGTCGCCGACGAACGGTGACGTGTGCTCCTCGCCGCGCCCACCACCCGCCAGGCCGGCATGCGCGAAGCCGAAGTCGGAGACCTTGAGCCGCAGCTCGCCGGTCCCGGGCGTGAGGTCCTCGAGCACGAAGCAATTGGCGGCCCGGAGCCCGCGGTGCAGCACGTTGCGCTTGTGGGCGGCCTTGAGCGCGGCCGCGACCTGCAGCGCCACCCCACGTGCGTGCGACCAGGGCAGCCGACCCGCTTGCACGAGGAACGCGTGCAGCGTGCGGCCGAGGACGAGCTCGGTCGCGACGTAGACCGTGTCCGCCAGCCGGCCGATCTCGTGCACGTCGACGATGTTGCGGTGGTGGATTCGCGAGGCTGCCTTCGCATCCACCAGCACGCGGTCGGGCCCGCCGGCCAACGCGACGACGTCGGTGCGGAACACCTTGATCGCCACGCGCTGGGCCAGCGAGGTGTGGTGGCCCTCGTAGACGCGACCGAACAAGCCCGTGCCGAGGAGCTCGCCCACGCGGTAGTGGCCACCGAGGACCTGGCCCTCCCATGATTCGACGGCTGCGGATGTGTCTTGATCCGTCACTCGCTGATGCCTCCGTCTCGTCGCGTCCATCGCGAGGAGATCCATGACTCACTGGAAGACGTCGAGGAGCATACGCGGGAGCGCCGGTCTCGGGCAATGCAATCACCATAGTTCGAATGGGCTACGAGAGCGCGAGGAGACATCCGAGCCAAGCGCCCGAAGAACCGAAACGTGTCATGAACGGCGCCATATTGCCCCTTGGTTCCAAGACATCGATCGACCTTCGAGAGCTCACCATGCTGGCTCGATCTCTCGCCGAGACGGCCCGACATGCCCTCTCCTCATTCCTTCGATCTACAGTATGTTGTCCGCGTTCGATGGTTGCCACGCCCTTCGCACTCGATCCGACCGCCCGCATCAGGGCCTCACTGCGACCGGTGGCGAGACGGCAACCTCGGTAACCCAGGGAATGACGACGACATGCGAAGAGAACGTGTAGTGAGCAGGAGTGTCGCGAGGACCTTCGGGCTTGGACTGGGACTCGCGCTCGGCCTCGGGCTCTCGAGCAGCACCGTCCAGGCGTCCGCTCCGCCGGAGCAGGTCGCAGCGCCACCTGCAGTCGCACTGGATCCCCGGATCGAGGTTGTGTTCGAGGAATCCTTCTCCAATGCGGAGACGACCCGTGGTTGGATTCACGAACGAGCCATCAAGACCCTCGACGGGCTCGAGCCCGAAATCGAAGCCGGTGACTCCATTCGCATCCTCGTCCAGGGAGGGGCGTTCGACTACCGGATCTCACTGGAGCTGCTGCGGAAGGGCGAGGCGCTTGCCGCCGAGCAACAACCGAGCCTGCTCGAGTGCGCATGCGGCAGCGACGAGATGCTCGAAAAGCTCGCGGGCGCCATCGAGGCCGGGGGACGTACGCTCGGCGAGCTCGCGAAGCGGGAGCGAGACGAAACCGCAGCGAAGCTCGAGAAGGAGGCACAGCGGCAGCGGCAGAAGGAGCTGTGGGATCGAGAAAAGGAGCGCCCGGTGCCCCCCGAGCCGCCAACGGGATACCGGGCCAGCAAGCTCGGGCACACGGGGATCGGCATGTTGGCCACCGGCGGAGCAGCCATGGTCAGCGGCATCATCATGGCGGTGCAGCCACCGCAGTCGATGAGTGCCTTGCAAGTCGCCAAGCGCGACTGGTCGGTGCCTGGAGTTACAGTGATCGGCATTGGAGCCGCTGCGATCACCGCAGGCTTGACGATGTTGATCGTCGATGTCGTGCGCTGCCGGCGGGATCGTGCTCGGTGTGGAACGCCGAAGGCGGCATGGGTGAACGAGCGAGCCCGCTGGGTCACACGACGCGCCGGAGGTGTGTGATGAGGCGAATCTCGGGCAACGACCGCTACGGTTGCCGACGAGCATGGCTCTGGGCACTGCTCGGGAGCTCGGGGTCGCTCACGGCTACGGGATGCATCGTGCCCGACGCAGACTATTGCGCGTTCGCGTATGGCGACCTGACGTGCGTGGGCGAGCGGGACTTCTGCGTGCTGGCCAAGCACGAGATGTCGCACGAAGGGATCGAAGACGGCTGCAGTGCGGATGTCCCCGAAGGGTTCGTACACGTGAGATACGGCTTGCCCACGATGGTCGCTGCGCCCACCCGGCGGCCGAAGGATCCGCGGTCGGTGGAGGGAGTGCTCCGCCAGCTCGGGTACGAGAGCTGCGGGTCGCCCGAGGAGCTCGAAGCGAGCCTCGGGCCAGCGGTGGACGAGGTGGCAGAGGTTCGGCGACACCTCGAGCAGCGATGGCAAGTACGACGCGCTGCGGTGGCGCTGAGCATGGACCACGTCGATGCGATCGCCGCGTTCGACGAAGCGATGGAGGCCTGGTTGCAAGGGTGCATGGGAGCAGCGACCGAGACGGTCGGGAGCACGGGCTCCGGAGGCACCGAGGTCGACTCCTCGAGCACCATGGGGGCTTTTCCGTGCGATTGCCCGAGCGAGGCGCCCTTCTGCGATCCGGCAACGGGGGAGTGCGGCACGTGCGACGCGACGGTGTACCCCGACGGTGCGTGCAGGGATCTCGATTCCGCGACGCCGGTGTGCTTCGACGGAGCTTGCGTAGAGTGTACGGAGACGGCTCCGAATGCGTGCATGGATGAGCGGCCGATCTGTGATGATGCCACCCATATATGCGTGCCATGCACCACCCACCACGAGTGTGGCGAGGCTGCGTGCAACCTCTTCACCGGAGCGTGTTTACCGGCGGATGCGGTGGTGCACGTAGGGGGCGCGGCATCGGACTTCCGGACGCTCGTGACTGCAGTGGCGAGCGTCCCCGCTGGAGCGCAGGCCACGATCGTGGTGCACGCCGGCAACTACGACGAGTTGGTGAGAGTGGATGATGATCGGGTGCTGGCGTTCCTGGCGGCAGAGCTCGAGCAAGACATCGAGCCGCCTCGATGGTTCCGTACCGGCTCCTTCGCGCCACAGCTCACTGTGCTGGCTGGCAGCACGGTATTGATGGATGGGATCGAGCTGTCGGACAACGCCTCCGTGACCCATCCGGGGCTGCTGGTCAACGGCGGCCGAGTATGGGTGGACCGGGGGCGGATCGTCCGCAACGGCGGCGGTGGCATCGTGGCGATAGCGAACGCCGAGCTGACCCTGCGCAACTGCTTCGTTGGGGGCAACGTCGCCTATCGAAGCGCGCTCGAGGTGAACGACGCGGCGGCGAGCATCGTGTACACGACGCTGGGGGCCGGCAGCGATGGAGCCGCCGCGCTGGTGTGCAGCGGCTCGCCGGCGGTGGCGATTCGCAACTCGTTGATCGTCTCGTTGTCCAGCGCAGACGAGATCGTGTGCTCGGAAGCTATGATCGAGGACAGCGTCGCCGAGCTCGACCTCGGGGTAAGCAACGTGGGGCTGGGCCCCATGGACGCGCTCTGGTTCGTGGGCTACGCGAGCGGGAACTTCCACCTGACGCCCGCACGCCCCGAGAGCATTGCATTGACGGCCGACTGGCGACTGGGGGACGTGCGGGTCGACATCGATGGCGACCTACGACCTGCTCGAGACGGCAGCGTCGACTACGCGGGTGCGGACGTGCCATGACGCACTTCGATGCGGATCGACACGTACGACCCAGGGATGAGGTGTCCTCAATGCTCCTGGTCTTCTCGACATCGAGGTCGGCGTCCTGTCGACGCAGGTCCATGGTGCTCACGCCCGCGGCGGCGCTGCTGCTCGCGTGCACTGTGATCCCGTCGATTGCGGTCGCGGCAGGCCAGCGGCGCGAGGGCTCGCCACAGCAGGTGGTCACGCCTAGTGCCGCCGAAGCGCCGGCAGCCCTCCGCGTCTCCGTCGCCTCATCCATCGACGACGCGATGCAGCTGAGCGAGTGGCTCATGGGGCGCGATCCCGACGTGAGCGGTGCGATCGCGTGGCCCGGTCACGAGCAGTGGATCGCCGTTCGCATCGACGGCACCACCTACGACTACCACGTGAGCGTCACCGCCATGCGTGATGGCGAGCCAATCTCACCAAGCTCCGCTCCGCTGGCCTGCGAGTGCACGACGGATGCGTTGCTCTCGTTGATCGACGGAGAGCTCGCGAGAGCCGTGTATCGCCTGCGGTCGACGCCGATCAAGGGCGGGCAGGCCGGGCCGACCGCGGTCGTGCCTGGGCCGGAGCCAGCTCCCAGGCCGCCGACGAGCGAGGGCGACCGGCCTCGCCGATGGACGATCTCGAGATGGGGCATCGCGGGTGCCGCAATGGGTGCGTTCGGGCTCGTTGGGCTCGGGGCGGGAACCTCGCTCGTGGTCGCCGAAGAGCGGCAGATCGAAGGCTGGTCGAAGCTCTACCGCGAGCTCGACCCACTCGGCTATGCGACGCTCTCCGTGGGGGCCGCGGCGCTGGCGGGAGGGGTCGCGATGCTCGTGGTGGATGGCATTCGGCTGCGGCGCGAGCAGGGTGCGCAGGGGCGCGCGAAGCGGTCTCGACGTGCGAGGCCGGCTGCCGCGAAGCGAAGCATCGGCCTGGTTCCTGTGTTCGATGCACGTACTTTCGGGATGACGTTTTGCGAAAGGTTCTGATCCATGGGTAAGAGAAGTTCGAGCTTCTGGGTGTCGCTCTTGTCAAGCATGACCCTTGTGACGTCGAGTGGCTGTGTCCGGTTGGACGAAAGTCACTGCATCGTCAACGGGGGAGACTTCGCGTGCGGCGACGGGTGGCGGTGCGCCACCGAGCGCGAGGGCATCGTGGAGTCCAGAGATCAGGGGGACGGCTGCCTCCCGATGGAAGGCCTGGGCTACGACCTCGAGAAGTACTTCGTGCACGTGCAGTATGGGCTGCCGGAGGTGCTGTGGCCGCGCGGGGAGCCGGAGGATGATCTGGACTCGCTTGGTGGTGTGCTCGTCCACGCGGTTGAAGAACGCCATGTGGAGGACGTATGCCGGGTCCAGGAGTCGAAGGTCCTGCAATTCGAGGCGCCTTGGCGCGAGGTAGCGGCGATACGCACGTTCCTCGAGCGCCCGACTCGCGTACGGGTGGACGCGGCGAGGCTCGAGTCGTTTCAGGTGATGGCGATCGAGGGCTTCAACGAGGTGATCAACGAGTGGTTGGATGAGTGCGAAGGGATGGCGGAGGGTGGGTGAGCGCCACCGATCGACGTTCGTCGAGTGTGATGCCGGCAGCGCTCGTTCGGGCGTCACGATCCGCAAAGACAATCTGCTGTGGATGTTGCTTCCTCAACGCATGCAGTGCTCCAGGAACCGTTACAACACGACGGCATGGTCTCACACACCGCGTTGACGCATTCGAGAATTATGCACCCCGGTGTCGGGTGAGCCTCGCAGCAAGCACCAAGGGGTGCACATTCGCTCATATCATATACTGAACACTCGACACCACAACCCAATGTACCCGAATCGAATCCTAATGTGGCGCAGGTCGCATCGTTCAGATTTCCCCCATCGCAGACCTCGCCCATACCAATGACATCATTGCCGCACAGCTCACAGGCCGAGGTCTCATAGTGACAATCCATCGCACAACCGAGCTCGCCCCCGGAATACCCCAGGCTCCCGCAGCTCGCACCGTTCAGGTTCGCACCTTCGCAGTCCTCTCCCATTCCGACGATGTCGTTTCCACATGGTTCACAGTTCGATATTTCATAGTTGCAGTCCACTGCACAGCCGAGCTCGCCACCGGAATATCCCAGGCTCCCGCAGCTTGCCCCATTCAGGTTCGTACCTTCGCAGTCCTCTCCCATTCCGACGATATCGTTTCCGCATGGTTCACAGTCCGATATTTCATAGTTGCAGTCCGCCGCACAGCCGAGCATGCCACCGGAATACCCCAGGCTCTCACAGCTCGCACCATTCAGATTCCCACCTTCGCAGTCCTCTCCCGGTCCAATGACGTCGTTGCCGCACGGTTCACAGCCCGACGTTGCATAGCCGCAATCCATCGAGCATCCGAGCATACCACCGGAATACCCCAGGCTCTCGCAGCTCGCACCGTTCAGATTCCCACCTTCGCAGTCCTCTCCCATTCCAACGACGTCGTTTCCGCATGGCTCACAGCCTGATGTCGCATAGCTGCAATTCATTGCACAGCCGAGCTCGCCACCGGAATATCCCAGACTCTCGCAGCTCGCACCGTTCAGATTCCCACCTTCGCAGTCCTCACCCGAATTGATGGAACCGTTGCCGCAGTTATGGCAGCCCGACGTCACATAACCCGCACAATTCGCCGCACATATGAGCACGCCGCCGGAAAACCCTTGGTTCCCGCAGGTCGCACCACCCAAAGCCGTACCATCACATGTTTCACCTACCTCAATGAGACCATTGCCACAGGTGAGACAGTCCGACGTGTCATATGTGCAGTCCTCCCCACACCGGAGCATGCCGCCAACGAAACCTAGGGTTCCGCAGGTTGCAATACCGAGATTCATTCCATCACAGGTCTCTTCAGAAACATCGATCGTGCCATCGCCACAATTATGGCAATTCGTCGTGTCATAGCTCATGCAGTCTTCCGCACATCCGAGCTCACCGCCGAAGAAATCATGGCTCTCGCAGGTTTCACCATCCAAGTTCTCTTCATCACAGATCTCAGTCGGATGAATGGCGCCATCTCCGCACTCGGAGTTGCAGTTGGTCACGTCATAGGCCGCGCAGTTCATTGCACATCCGAGCTCCCCGTCGAGCGGAAACCCTTGGCTCTCGCAGGTGGCGCCCCCCACGTTCGTCCCGTCGCAGACCTCATCCGGATCAATGAGACCATCGCCACAGGGAAGACATGTCGAAGCGTCATAGTCCGTGCAGTCTGACGCGCATCCAAGTATGCCCCCGAGAGGGTGTCCCTGGTCGACGCAGGTCACACTGCCCACATCGGGCCCGTCACAAACCTCTCCCGTGTCGATTACGCCATCACCACAATTGTGACAGCCCGACAGATCGTAACCCATGCAGTCCGTGGCGCATTCGAGGCTGCCTCCAGCGTACCCCAAGTCCAAGCCTGCGCAGCTCTCGTCGATCTCTACACCCCAATCACAGATCTCCTCTCCCTCCACCTCGCCATTACCACATGTGTCGCAACCGGACGTGTCGATCTGTTCACACGAGTCGCATACTAAATCTCCGCCGCCAAAACCCAGCAAAGCACAGGTCAGGCCGCCAAACTCAGAACCGTCACACGGCTCCATGGCCTCGCGAGAACCGTTGCCACAAGTCATGCATTCCGAGGTGTCCAACAGGCATTCGGCGGTACAATTCAGCGACCCTGCTTCGAACCCCTCGGTCGTGCAGTCGGCGCCGCCCAACTCCGTCTCGTCGCATTCCTCTACGTCCTCGAGCACGCCGTTGCCGCATTCACTCATGGGCCCGGTCGACGTCGAGGTCTCGGAGGTAGTGCTGGTCCCTTCGCTCGTCGTGCTGCCGGTGCTGGTCGTGTCGTCGGTGCTTCCGGTGCTGGTCGTGTCGTTGGTGCTTCCAGTGCTGGTCGTGTCGTCGGTGCTTCCAATGCTCTCCGTATCATCGGCGCTGCTGGTGCTCCCGGCGCTCTCCATCTCCGACCCAGAGCTCGCCGTTCCTTCTGCTCCAGAGTCAGTGATCCCCACCCCTCCCACGCACGACTCGAGATCGTCCTTCGCCTGCCCGCCGCCGCATGGGCTGTAACATTCGTCCTGGGGCTGGTTCACCACACACCCGTCGAAGCTCGGATTATCACGCTGATAGGCGGGCAACCCAGCGAAGCACGGTTCGCTGCCGAAGACGCAGTACGGGAACTGATCGCCGTAACGCACCTCGCAAAATGTATCGCCGTTGATATTGGAACAATAGTTGAGGTTCGTCTCGTGGACGAGACAACCTTGCCCGAGGACAGAGGCTGCCAACCCAGCGACCACACCAGCCACGCGCAGATTGATGCTCCGGAGTCTTCTCGAGCTCGCCATGGTTAGAACCTCCCATTCACCGTCAACGACAATTGGTTAGCGCCACCCGTGGTCGGCCCCACTGCGGCCACGCGGGCTCGCCGATGGTGGTTCGTCCGGGCACGAAACATGTGAACGACGAACCCTATGACGACCAGGCTCACGCTCGTACCGACGAGTACTGCTCCTGGCGGCAGAAGATCGTATGTGTCGCGCTCCCACCAACCTCCCGGCGCTGACAGCTTGCCGACCTCCATCAACGCCACTCCCGCCCCCACCCCCGCTGTCCCCAGGGCCATCAACGTCAACCCCGCGACGCCGGCCGGCCCCAGCCGTCCACGCTTGCGTTTCCGGTCGAGCTCCACCGGGGCCACACCCAACTTGATCACCGGCTCCGGTGGTGGTTCGGGCTCTTCCTCGAGCTCGAGCACCGCTGCTCGATCCGTCAGCTCGGCTCGCAGCTTTTCCAGTAGCTCCTCGTTCGAGCACTCACACTGCCACGTGCGCGGAAAACCCATGGGAGTGTCGTCGCGGAGCACGGAGATCGTGACCTGGTAGTCATAGAGCGCCCCACCGATCTCGACGCGGAGGCCTCCGCGTCGCTTCGTCTCGGCCGGTAGCCCGTTCAGTACCCGGCGTCCCTCGTCGTGGATCCATCGCTGTAGCTCGGCTGCTTCGACGATCTCATCAGAGACCTCGACCTCGAGCTCCACGTCGACCTCGTACGCTGCTTCGCCCTCCTGCGCCGTGCGAGCCTCCTGCTCCACGCTGGCCTCCTGGTTCGCGCCAGCCGCCTTAGGCTCCGTGCCGGCCTTCGCCTTCGCATCGGTCTTCTGCTCCACGTCGGGTGCGGAGCGGAAGGCTGCGAACAGAGCCGGACCCGGATATGCAGCGAGTACGGACGGCGGAGCCGATGCTACAGCGGTCGCCAGTATGCAGGAATATCCCCAACGCGACATCGGGCCAATCCTTTGCTTCGTCAACATTCGTCCAATCCTCCCCGCTGGCTAGAAGCAGCGTCGTCGCACGCATGTCCCTCTCTCCGCGTTTTCGGCCTCGCCACTCGGACAGCGGGCTTCCACGTGCAACCGTGGGCCACACGGAGAACGACTCGGTGTCGCTGGTGCGGTGGCGAGGCTTGGGAGGAGCAATGGAGTCTCATGGTGCGCATCCACATTGTGCAAATGTTCCCGCTATATCAACGCAATCGGGGCCCCAATCCGTGATGCAGCACGACGGATCTTGTGCGCAAATCTCATACGCACACTCTGGAATTGCGCAGCCTCCCATGGAATGGTGGTCACAACAATCACCGACAAACGGCACGCAGCCAGACGTGTTGTATGCCAAGCAATCAGCGGCACAGGCCAATGCTCCACCCGAATAGCCCATCGTGGCGCACATCTCGCCGCCGAGGTCCGATCCATCGCACACCTCGCCTGCGTCGATGTCACCATCGCCACAAGGGTTGCATTGCGAGGTATCAAAGCCAGAGCAATCTACCATACATGCGAGTGGACCGTCCGGCAGAAGCCCTTGGCTCTCGCAGGACTGGCCACCTAGGTTCCCCCCGTCGCAAATCTCCCCACTCTCGATGACCTCATTGCCACAATGATCGCAACCCGAGGTATCGAAATCGGCGCAGCCCACGCTGCACCCAAGAACGCCACCTGCAGGAAAACCTTGAGTGCTGCAAATCTGGTCACCCAGATTCATGCCATCGCAGATTTCTCCGGCACCGATGATGTCATCGCCACATGCGTAGCATCCCGATCGGTCGTACGCCATGCAGTCCGCCGCACACGCGAGAACGCCACCGTCATAGCCAAGGCTCACGCAGGTGCCATTGAGGATCACGTTCCAGTCACAGAGTTCCCCGTTTTCCACCAACCCATTGCCGCAAGTGCTGCACTCGGAGGTGTCGAACACACAGGCGTTCGTGCAAATGAGACTCCCCTCATCGAATCCCTGCGATTCACATTCTTGATGATTTAGCTCTGCTCCATCGCACTCCTCATCGCCCTCGAGTATGCCGTTACCGCAGGTGATGAGGGAGCAAGTCGTCGTGCACTCGTCAGTTTCGTCGTCGTTACCATCATCGCAAGCTTCCCCCGGTCCGATGTAACCGTCTCCGCACGAGTTGGTCGTGCACTCGTTCGTGCAGTACACGCCAGAGCCGTTGAGATCCCCGAGGTCGCACTGCTCGGGGCTCTCGAGGAGTCCGTTGCCGCACGTGGGCTCGATGGAAGGCCCGGTTTCGTCGGCTTCGTCGGTTTCGTCGGTCATGTCAGGACCGGAGGAAGCAGTCGTTGCGGCTGTACTCCAGCTCTCCGTGTCGTTTTCGTCACCACTGCTCAAGTCATCGGGCAACGGACTCGCACACGCAACTCCGAGCAGCACCGATAACCACGCGGTGGCGCTGGTGCGGTGGCGAGGCTTGGGAAGTGCGGGCAAATGGAGTCTCATGGTCAGCATCCGCATTGTACAAATGTTTCCGCTATATTAACGCAACTGTTGGTCCAATTTACAGTGCAGCACGACGACATTTTCGTGCATACCGCATCCGCACACCCCGGAATTGCGCAACCTCCCATATCATGGTGGTCACAACAATTACCGAAAAACGGCACGCAGCCAGAGGAATTGTATGCCAAGCAATCAGCAGCACAGGCCAGTGCTCCACCTAAATAGCCCCTCGTGGAGCACATCTCGCCGCCGAGGTCCGATCCATCGCAAACCTCGCCTGCGTCGATGTCATCATCGCCACATGGGTTGCATCGCGAGGTGTTAAAACCAGAGCAATCTGCCATGCATGCGAGCGGGCCGTCCGGCAGAAGCCCTTGGCTCTCGCAGGACTGGCCACCTAGGTTCTCTCCGTCACAGGTTTCCCAACTCTCGATGACCTCATTGCCACAATGATCGCAACCCGAGGTATCGAAGCTGTCGCAGCCAACACTGCACCCAAGGTTGCCGCCCGCAGGAAAACCTTGCGTGCTGCAAGTCTGGCCGCGCAGATTTATGCCATCGCAAACTTCTCCGGTTCCAATGATGCCATCGCCACATACGTAGCATCCCGATCGATCGTACGCGGTGCAATCTATTGTACATGCAAGAGTGCCACCATCATACTCGAGACTCATACAGGTCGCACCGAGGAGCGCGTTCCAGTCGCAGAGCTCTCCGTCCTCCACCACCCCATTGCCGCACGTGCCACACGCGGATACGTCGATCTCCGTGCACATGCTGTTACACTGCATATGACCGGGGCCGAGGCCCAGCGCCCCGCACGTTAGCTCCCCTAAGTCGGTGGCGTCGCAAGCTTCTGTACCCTCACGCACACCGTTGCCGCACCTCATACAATCGGAAGTATCGAACACACAGTCGGCGGCGCAGTTGAGGTCACCCTCGTCGAATCCCTGTAATTGGCAATTTTCGCCATTCAGCTCATTTCCATCACATTCTTCTTCGCCCTCGATCACACCATTGCCGCAAATGCTCGTTGGCCCGGTCGAGGTTCCCTCAGAGCTGCTCCCACCCGAGCTTGTGCCATCTACCCCCTCAGTCCCCGCGGTCGTCCCCTCCTCCGTCGTCTCGAGCCCCGTTCCCTCCTCCGTCGTCTCCTCACCCGTCGCCTCGCCCAAGCACGTACTCTCCTCGGTGACCGACTGCCGGTTGCCGCACGGGCTGTAGCACGCGTCGTCGATCGGCCGCGCCGCGACGCAACCATCGAAATCGGTGCCCTCCTTGGCTGCCGCTGGCACGAACATGGAGCACTGGTCATGAACGTTCAGGCAAAACGAAGGCCCTTCGTCACCGTGGTTGTACCTGCAAAAAGCGTCGCCGTTAACGTTGGCGCAGTAGTTGGGGTCGATGGCGGTGACAACGCATCCTTGGGCTTGCGAGGCCAAGGCCGCCATCACGCTGCCGACGAGTAACAGCCGTGTGTGAGCCGGGCCCCGGCGTCCATGAGAAGAAGAACGTAGATACGACATCGTCAGAATCTCCCAGTGATGGTCAGGTGAGCTTGGCCACGCGCATCGAAGGTGGGCGCCAGCATGCCGAAGCGACGGACCTCGCCACGATCGATCCGCTTGCGAAAGATATAGAGCAGCACTCCGGTAAGGAGTACGCCGCCACCGCCAATCGCGGCGAGCTTGCCGGACGAGATGAAGTCGCGGTTACGCGCTTCGCCGAGGTGGTGGTCCGAATAGGGCATTCTCCGCTCATTGAGCGCCATCAACACCACCCCCGCCCCAACCCCAGTCGCCCCCACCGTCATCAACGCCACCCCTGCCACTCCGGCCGGCCCTAACCGCCCGCGCCTGGGCGCTTCGCCGTCATCCGGTACAACCGGCGAGGTGACCACCGGCTCCACCTCTTGCTCGGCCTCCTCCTCCACCTCGAGCACCGCGGTGAGCTCCGGCAGCCCCGCTCGCAGTTTCTCGAGCAGCTCCTCATTCGAGCACTCGCAAACCCACGTAGTCGGCGTGCCCAAGACTGCGCCGTCGCGGAGCGTGGTGATCGTGACCCGGTAGTCGTAGAGCGCCCCGCCGAGCTCGACATGCAGGCTTCCGCGCCGTCCCGGCTCGTCGGGCAGCTCGTCCAGCACTCGGAGACCCTCGTCGTGGATCCATTGCTGTAGCTCGGCCGCGTCGACGATCTCCGGCGAGACCAGGACTTCCAGCTCTAGGTCCAACTCCACGTCGGGTGCAACGTAGAAGACCGCAAACGGAGCCGGAGCCGAGCATGCGGCGAGCACCGACGCCGGAGTCGATGCCACGGTGGCCGCCAGCAAGCAAGCAAGCCCCCAGCGGGAGGTCGAGCCATTCTTCTGCTTCGTCACCATTCGTTCCTTCTCCTCACGCTCCCAGCTTCTTCTTGCACAAAGTCAAGCGCGACACGATCTCCGAGTCGGAGCTGTTGCCGCCTTCCTTCACGCAGCGAGCATAGTTGCCAAGCTCCGCGTACGCCTTCACTCGCAGGCGCTGTCGCTCGAGCTTGAGCGAGCCCGACCAGCACGCAGCTCGAGCGGTGGCCTCGAGCAAGCCGTTCCAGTCGCGCTGCTTCTTGGCGACTTCCGTGTCGGTGTGCTGCTTCTCGCAGACCGCCTTGTCGGGGCCTTTGGGGCGTGGCTTCGGTGCATCATTGGCCGACTCGGATGCGCGCGATGATCCTGCGCCCCGTCGTTTCGCGTCCGACTTCGAGCTCGCCTCCGATGTGGGCGTCTCCTCGGTGGGCACGCTCGAAGGCGAAGGCGAGGGCTCGTCGACCTCCGGCACGGGCGTGGGAGCCTCGACATCCTGTCGCTCGGTGGCTCGCGGGATCACCATCACGGGCGCTTCACTCGCATCATTGCGATCGCGTGTGCCGGTCAACACCCACGCCCCGACCGCGACCACGGGCACGAGCACCGCCGCCATCCAAGGCCACCGCCGCTTCGACAACGAGTACTCATCGTCTTCGTCGTCTTCCTGCCCGACAACCGTTGCCTCGGGCACCAGCGCCATGACGCTCGCCCTCGGTAGCTCCACGGGCACCATCACGCTCGTCTTCGTCGCCTGCACCGGCGCCACCACGCGCGCGACCGGCAGCTCCACCGGTACCATCACGCTCGTCTTCATCGCCTGCACCGGCGCGATCACGTTCACGTTCACCGGCTGTACCGGCTTCATCACGTTCACGCTCGCCGGTTGCATCGACGTCACCACACTCACGGTCGACGGCTTCATCGGTGCCATCGCGCTCGCTTCCGACACCGATGCCATCGGACTCGCCTTCACCTCCGGCACCGCTGCCACGCTCGCCTTCACAGACTCCGCTGGTGCCTTCGGCACCGAGACCACGACATTCGCATTCACTTCCGGCACCGCTGCCGCGCTCGCCTTCACTGACTCCGCTGATGCCTTTGGCACCGCTGCCGCGCTCGCCCTCACTTCCGGCTCCGCTGCCACGCTCGCCTTCACTGGCTCCGCTGATGCCTCCGGCACCGCTACCGCGCTCGCCTTCACCCGTTCCACGGGTGTCGCAACATTCGCGTTCGCGACTGGTAACTGTGCAATGCTCCCGGTCACCGATTGCACCGGTGCCACGACGTTCGCGCTCAGCTTCAGCGCCGGTGCCACGAACTTCACGCTCGCGCTCGGCACTGCAGCCGCGCTCGCGCTCACTGCCTGCACCGTCGCCACGACGCCTGCGCTCGCCTGCGGCACCGGAGTCACCACAGTCGCCCTCGGTGGCTCCATCGGCGTATGTATGGTCCCCGAGAGCGAGCTCACCTCCGCGTGCGTGAGGGCTATCTCGGTCTCTCCCGTTCGCGCCGCCAAAGCTTCGAGGCCGGGGATCTGCGAGCGCGGCGTGATCATGGTGCCGCCGGTGCGAATCGGAACCTCCGAAGGATCCAGTCGCGCCCCCTTGGCCCGTAACTGCCCGAGGATCACTGCGAGCCGGCTCACCACGTCGTTGCCCGTGCGAGGCCGTCGCGCCACGTCGCTGCTCATGCAGGCACGCACCAACGAGACGAGCTCGGGCACGACGTTGCGACGCTGCGACTCGATCGTCGGCAAGCTCTCGGGAGTCCAGCCGTCGGGTGGTACGCAGGTGCCGGTAAGCGCCTCGTACAGAATCACGCCGAGGGCGAAGACATCCATGGCTGGTGTGGGCTCGTGGCCCGCGGCCTGCTCCGGGGCCATGTAGGCCGACGTACCCATCACCTGCTCGTGGGCCTGGCCCTCGTTCCCGGTGCGCTCCGATTCCGCGCGGAGATCCGCAACGATGCCGAAGTCGACCAGCTTGACGACGAGGGTGTCGTCCTCCCCTCGCCCCACCATGACGTTCGAGGGCTTGAGATCGCGGTGCACGAGCTGGTGCTCGTGCATCGTGGCCAGGCCCTTGGCGATGTCGAGACCGAGCTCGCAGACGTCCTGCACCGGGAACCGCTTGTCCTCGTTCCGCAGCGAGTCCAGCCGCTCCTCGAGGTTCTCGCCCTCGACCCACTCCATCATGAAGTAGCGACGCTCGTCGTCGAGCACACCGGTGTGGTGGAGCACCACGACGTGGGGCGCCCCGGTGACCCGACGCATCGCCTCGGCCTCGCTGTCGAAGCGACGGCAGATCTCCGGGACGTGCGTGGTCGACGGAAGCTGGAGCTTGAGCGCCACCCGGATGGTGTCGGAAGCTCGCCGCGCGCGGTAGATCGCGGCCATGCCCCCGTCGCGCACCCAACCTTCCACGATGTAGCCGTCGAGCTCGGTGCCCTTGGGTAGACGAGCAGGCATAGCTTGGGGAGCAGTGACCTTGGATGCGGTCTGCATGACGTTCGATCTAGCCGGGAAGCACTCTCGGACCGGTCAACATGAGTTTGAGCTTGATCGTCTTGTTGGGCTCGAGCACGACCGTCGGGCCAGCCTTCCACCCCCCCGTGGCATCGGTCCTCCACTCGACCTTCCTCTTGCCCACGGCGAGCTTCTTGCTGACCGTCGCGCCGTTCGAGACGTCGAACGTGTGCAAGCCGACCAGGCGAACCTGTGCACCCTTGGGAATGGCGGGCAAGGCCTCCACGATCACGGTGGCCTTGGGCTTGGGCTTGGGTGCGTCGCTCGGTGGATCTCGAGGCCGGTCTCGGCCCCCACCTCCAGTCGGCACGGCATCGCTCGCAGGCTCCTGCGGCTCGGTATCAGTCGTGCCATTCCCTTCGGTGGGGACCTTGTCGGAACCGGTGGCATCAGGTTGCACTGGCTCGGGCGAGTCATCCTGACCGCCCGCTGCCTTGGATGGAATGGGAGTGACAGACGGCTCGGGCGGATGCGCCGGTGGAGCTTTCGTTCCCGAAGCGCTCGTTGTGGAACTTTTTGTCTCGGCATCATCGTTCTTGGAGGTCGCAGTGTCCCCTGCCGCTGCCGCCAGCTGAGCTTCGCCCTTGTTGCGCGTGAACAACCACCACGTGACCGTCACCGATGCAATCGCAACGAATAACAACCCGACGAGCAGCATCCCGATGCCGGGGCGCTTGAGTGCCGGGATGGCGATCGAGTGCGATGGCGGCATGCCCTGCGGTACGCCCTGTGGTCTGATCTCGCGAGACGGGTCGGTAACCTCCCGGACCACCGCCACCGGAGGGCTCTCCGTCGGACCGCTCGGGAGCGGCTCCGCGAACGCGCTCACATCGATGGCCTCGGTCGCGAGGGCTCCCGAGGTATCGGCCACCGAGAAGAACTCGGTTGGGGCCACGGGAGGGTGCACCGGAACCGGAACCGGAACCGGGATCGGATGCGAGTGTTGGTCGACCACCGTCTGCGAGACGGGGTTCGTGGTCGGATATGGGATCGATCCCGGAACCACCGCGGGTTGGGGCATGTGCTCGACGGCCAGGGCCGCCGCGGATGCCCGAGCGAGCACGTGCGCGAGGTTCTCGGTGGCGGCTGCAGGAGGAGCCGGAGGCCGAGCTCCCCTTGCGCCGCCACCGACCGGCTTCTTGCCAGGACGGATCGGCGGTGCTTCGAAGAACTCCGTGCCTCCCGAGATGACCGGTGGTGTCGCGGAGTTCCGAGGGCTCTCGAGCATGGTACCGGTGTTCGCTGCCACTCCTCGCGCCGCCGCCATGCCCTTCGAAGGAGCCGGAGGCACCTTCGCCGACCGTGTCGATTCGGGATTCACGCGCGGCTTCGCCAACCCCTTGTTCGACGGCGCGCCCGCCATCGGAACCTGTCCCGACTGGCCTGGGCCCGCGCGTGGCTTGACGACGCCGGTCAAGCTGCTGCAGAGCTTGGTCAGCTCTCCGCGGGCATCGCCATAGCTCGGGTAGCGTTGGAGCCACTCGATCGCCTCCTCGGCAGTCTGGATGCGATCGGAGGGATCGGGCGCGAGCAGGCGCAGGCGCAGCTCGTCGAGCTCGGGAGGAATCGAGCGGGAGAGCTGCGGCACCTCGCCATTGATGACGGCGGTGAACAGGTCCTGACCGTCCTCGTAGTCGCCGCGAAATTTCCTGCCGTCGAGCAGCTCGTGCAAGAGCGCCCCCACGGCGTAGAGGTCGACGGTGGCCGAGCGCGTCTTGCCGCTGATCTGCTCCGGCGACATGTAGCGCACCTTGCCCTTGACGTGGATGCCCGAGCTCTGCTCGACGTTGTAGTACGCCACGCCGAAGTCGGTGAGCTTGACCTCGCCGTGGTTGCTCACCAACACGTTCTGCGGCGACACGTCGCGGTGCACCACACCGAGCGGGCTGCCATCGTAAGAGGTGATGCTGTGCGCGTAGCCGAGCGCGTAGAGCAGCTGACCGATGATGTACGCGGTGACACGGCAACGCCGCTCCTCGTCGTCGAGCAGCGCGAGCACGGCCCCGAGCTTGAGCAGGTTGAGCCCGTCGACCCACTCCATGACGAGGTAGCTGCGCCCGTCGTCTTCGCCCTCGTCGAACACCTGCACGATGTTGGCGTGACTGAGGATGGCGGCGAGCTCCGCCTCGGAGCGGAACATTCGCGTGTAGCGCTCGTCCCCGACGTAGTGATCGGCAATGAGCTTGACCGCGACGAACTTGGAGCCCTTGGCACCTAGCGCCTTGCGAGCGACCCAGACCTCCGCCATGCCGCCGCGACCGACTCGCCGCACGAGCTCGTAGCCACCGATGACGACACCCGCCTCGGTACGGGGAGGTTGATTACCCTGCACGAGTCGGGACAGTAGCAGACTCGAGCGCGGTGGTTAATAGGGAACGACGATCCTCTAGCATTTATCACTCAGCGGACTTGGCCCGAAAGTATGATGACTTTTGGGGCATCGACACATCGAAATATCCTGGCTCGAGCTGGCCCGAACAGACGCTGACGGACCACTTGGCGCATGAGTGCCATTGCAGCGCCGGGATCTGCGGCCTCGAAATCTTCCGCTCGATCGCACGAAGAATTCCGAAGCCTCTGTTACTCTGTCTCCGCAGTGGCAGGTCCCAACGGTCCCAAACGTGCCGAGGCAGGTGCTGTCATCGGTGGTTACGAGCTCGTGCGGCGAGTCGGCCGCGGCGGCATGGCGGAGGTCTGGGTCGCACGCAAGGCACTCGGCAGGAAGGGCTCCAAGTTCGTCGCGATCAAGCTCATCGTCGATCACTACGTCGGCGAGGAGCGCTACACACGGATGTTCCGTGCCGAGGCGGAGCTCGCCGCGGTGCTGAGCCACGCCAACATCGTGCAGGTATTCGACGAGGGCGAGGACGCGGGGCGCAGCTACCTCATCATGGAGTGGGTCGACGGGCTCAACCTGCTCAAGCTCGGCGACATGCTCGCGCTGCTCGACGACGAGCAGCGGCGGTTTCGCATCATCGCGTACATCATCGGGCAGCTGCTGCACGCGCTCCACTACGCGCACAGCATCACCTCGGCCGACGGCCATCCGCTCGGTGTGGTGCACCGCGACGTGTCGCCGCAGAACGTGCTGGTGAGCAACCACGGCGAGGTCAAGCTCACCGACTTCGGCGTGGCGTACTACAACATCGAGGAGAGCTCGGGCATCCACGTCAAGGGCAAGGTGCGCTACATGTCGCCCGAGCAGCTCGGCGGCAAGACGCGCTCGGCCACCGTCGACCTCTACGCCGTGGGGGCGCTCTTGCACGAGCTGCTCGACGGCAAGAAGTTCCGCGGCGAGTACGACGACGGACAGGAATTGTTCAGCGTGGTGATGTCGGGCTTCGTGCCGCCGGTCTCACGCCCCGTCCCGCCAGAGCTCGACCGCCTACGCCTCGGCTTGCTCGAGCCGGATGCGGCGCGACGGCTCCAGACAGCCGAGCAGGCGATCGTGTTGCTCAAGCGCTATCCCGACTACGGTGACGCACGCGACGAGCTGACGAAGCTGTGCGGCAGCCTCACTGGCGTGGTCAAGCCACGCGTGGGACCAGGCCAGTCGTCGCAGCATCCCGCGGCCGAGCAGGCGACGACGCGCTGGGGTGGTCACCAACCGCTGGCCAAGCCCAAGGTCGAGGTGGGCAGGCCTCCGCTGCCACCACCGCCGCCGCGACCGAGGCCGGCGCGTCCGCTGGGCGCTGCGTTGCATGGCGTGGCATCCGAGGAAGAGATCGTCGAGGTGAGCGCGGTGATCACCGGGGAGACGCAGATGGTGCCGCGGGGAGAGCTGTTGCCCACCACTCCGATGCGAGTGTCGAACCTCCGTGAGCTGGCCTCGGAGCGCCAGAGCACCGAGCCGAGCAATGGAGCTCCGACGCCGGGGCCTCCGATTGCGCTCGCGGTGCCCATGGGGCACGTCCAAGGGTATGCCGAGCCGTTTGGTCGACCGGGGCCGAGCGCGGTGTACGTGCCCGAGCAGGCCGCGGGTCCGTATGGCATGGCGCCGGCGAATGGAGCTGCCGCGTACGGTCAGGGGCAAGCGTTGCAACCGATGCAGGGGCAGCCCGGAGTCGGGTGGGTCGATCCGAACAATGGCATTCCGCCGACGCATCGACTCTCGGTGGCCGAGGCGATGGGGTTCGCAACACAGGGGTACGGGATGAGAACGACGGATGCTGGCACTGATCATGACATCGTGCCTACCGCAGTGGCGGGCGACGGCAGTGATACGCGACACGACGTACGAGCGGGAATGGCTCGGCGCACGAGTGCGGTGAGCATCGTGATGCCGCGGCAATCGGCGATGGCGGCAATCGGGGTTGGGTTGGTGCTGGTTGCGATGATGTCGGTGGTAGTTACTTGGTCGTTGTTCTCTGGGGGAGCGGGGGACGAGACGACGACGGGTACGGAGCCGTTGGCGGAGAGCGCAACGAAGAGCAAGGATGCGGAGTTGGAGCCCGATCGGGCAGAGATGAAGCAGAAGCGGGCTGAGGAGGCCGGCGAGGGGCCGCAGCTGGTCGAGAGGGGACAGCTGGTTCTCGATGAGGGAGAGGCGGGTGGCGAGGTCGGGGACGAAGCAGCGGGCGTGCCGGGGACGGAGGAGGAGGCTGCGGAGGACGTGCCGGAGGCGGAGGACGTGCCCGCGGAAGACGAGCAGACCCCGCGAGCGGCGGACCCCGAGCCGAGCGTCGAAGCACCGCCGGTGCCCGTGCCCGAGAAGAAGAAGGCCAAGCCGAAGGCGTACGTAAAGATCGCGGGCAGCTCGGGGTCGGACAAGCCGGAGGTTCGGCTTGGATCGCAGACGTTCAAGGTGAACGCGGCGGTCGAGCACAAGATCGCGTCCGGTATGAGATCCATCAAGTGGCGCAAGATGCCCGGTGAGCCTTGGCAATCGGCTGGCTCGTGGGATTTCAGGCCGGGCAAGCACTTCGTCGTCTTCGTGAGCAAGAAGGGACCCACCGTTCGCAACAGCACGTGAGACCAACAATGGAAGCAGCGACCAGTATCGGAGAAGAGCACGAGCACGAGCACGAGCCGTTACCTGCCCGCCTGCCCAAGGGCTTCGCGATCGGGGGCTGTGTAGTGGACGGATGGCTACGCGATGGGGGCATGGCTGCGATCTATAGAGCGCGCCGCACGTTGGACGACCGCCGCGTGGCGCTCAAGCTGCAGCTGCCGTCGTCGGCTGGCGACGCTGCGATCTGCATGCGCTTCGATCGTGAAGCCGAGGTGATGGCGAGGGCCAACGGTAGCTCGCACGTGGTGGAGCTCTACGACGCGGGCAAGCTCGATGATGGGCGTCGCTTCTTCGTGATGGAGTGGGTGGAGGGAGAGAACCTCGAGGAGGTGCTCGACTTCCTGCGCAACCAGGACCAGCGGCTGCCGCTCGTGCGCGCGTGCAAGCTCGGCCGCGACGTGGCGCGCGGCCTGGTCGAGCTGCACGAGCACGGGGTGCTGCATCTCGACCTCAAGCCGGCCAACGTGATGGTTGCGCAAGGTGACGCGGGAGACGAGGTCAAGCTCGTGGACTTCGGGATTGCGGCTGATCTGAATGAAGTGGGAGCCGAGGAGGGCGTCGAGCAGGATGAGAGCGTGATGGGGACGCGGGGCTATATGGCGCCCGAGCAGGTGCAGGGGGCGGCGGCGAATCCGTCGTTCGACGTGTACGCGCTCGGGGTGGTGCTGTTCGAAGCGCTCACGGGGAACACCGTGCCTCCTGGTGGGTGGAGCGCGGAGACATTGCCGCGGCTCGAGAAGCTGCGGCGCGGCGTGCCGGGGGCGCTGGCGGAGCTCGTGCGGGCGTGCATGGATTTCGATCCTGGTCGACGGCCGGCCTCGGCGGCGGTGGTGATGACGGAGCTGGTGCGAGTGATCGCTGGGCTCGAGTCCGGGGGGAGGGAGAACCGGGGGCGTGTGGATGATGTGATGGTGCGATCGGGGGGGACGGAGATCGTGCCGCCGGCGAGCGTGTCGAGGGGGGGCGCGGTGGTGCAGATGCCTGCGAGGACGGGCGGGACGGAGCTGATGACGCACGAGGAGGTGCTGTCGCGCTCGGGGTTGGCGGTGTCGAAGGAGATGGTGGCGGCGGCGAGGCAGCGGGTTCGGGAGAAGGAGGAGCGGCAGCGGAGGGCGAAGCGGGGGTGGTGGGTGGCGATGGGGGGGGTAGGGGCGTTGATGGGGGCGGTGGTGGTCGTTGTAGTTGGGCTGCGGGGTGGTGGTGAGCAAGAGGTGGGATCGGGGGATGCGGCAGCGGGACGGGTGGCGATGGCGGGAGGGAAGGATTTGGGAGTGGCGGAGGACCCGATGCTGCGGCAAGAACAAGAGCTGATGCTGCCGCAGGAACAGGAATCGGTGCCGCCGCGGAAGCCTGCGACATCGAGGATGGGAGCCTCTGTAGAAGCCGAAGCGGAGATTGATCGCGACGCGACGAAGGGTGTCGAGCATGGTGAGATGCTCGAGACATCGGAAGATGTGGAGCCGAGCGTGCCCGCAACGCAGCCAGTGGGTGGGCAAGCGGGTGGTGGGCCGAGCTCCGATGCGTGCAAGAAGACACGGGCGGAGGCCACCAAGGCCAAGAAGGACCGGATGTGGCGGAAGGTGCTGAAGGAGACGGGGACGCGGGGTTGCTGGACGAACGCAGCGCAGAAGCTCGAGCGCAAGCGACTGCGGGTAGAGGCGTACGCGGAGCTGGGGGAGTTCGGGAAGTGTGCCGATGAGGGGGAGCACGGGAGTGATCCGCAGATCGCGCCACGAGTGAAGTTCTGTCTGAAAAAGAGGGGAGCTGCCGGGTAGGCCTGGTTCGAGAGAGTCAGAAGCGAATGGCGAAGCCGAGGTGGGCGCCACGAGGGGTGACGAGCGGGAACGCGGCCACTCGAGGGTGGGTGGCACGGGCGGAGGCGCGGCGATCGATGATGACCAAGGCCATGCCCGCACCGATTGCTGTCACGCCGACGGCCAGCGTGGGAATGCCGGCGTGAAGCTCGGCCGAGCCGCGTTCTCCAATCGCGATGAGCGAGAGACCTACGATGGTGAGCGCGGCTCCGCCTCCGAGCATGCCGAGACCAATCTTGCCTTCGCGACCCAAGGTGGACGGGGGCCGAGAGGGTGCGGTGGGCGGCTCTGGTGGCCGGGCAAGGTTACCGAAGGCCCTGGCCGCTGTTCGTACGTGGGATTGGATGCGCGCGAGCAGATCGGCGTTGGTGCACTCGCATGGCCACGTGACGGTGTCTTCGGTGGTCGAGCCCTCGCGGATGATCGCGACGGAAACGTCGTAGTCGTAGAGCTCCCCGGAGATCGAGACACGGATGGTGCCGGAGGTCGTCGGAGGAAAGGGGAGCTGGGACAACGCCTCGAGACTGGCCTGGTGAATCCAGTCGGAGAGGGCTTGAGCGTCGGGGATGGTGGGGGAGATTTCGACTTCGATGGTGGGGAGGGAGGGGAAGGAGTTGGGGGTGGAGGTGACAGGAGGGGGTGGAGTAGGGGTGGTATCTGGTGGCTCTGGGGCGGCGAGGAGGCGGCGGGGGGCGAGGACTAGGCAGGTGATGAACGTGAGGATCAAGGTGAGACAAGCGGGACGGAGGAATGGAGATAATCTCATAAGAGAGGTGTTACTCGGGCTGGGGTCAGGGGACGTCACACCGGTGTGATCGTGCTGGTCTTCGTCCATCACGCGAGGCTTGCCGTCGATATCGTCTGCGGATCGCCAGGTTGCCGCCGAGCTACATACCACGGTCCGACTCGAGATCCTCGATGTCGAATGAGCCTCTTGATGACATTACACGGGCTTAAATGGATCAGGCTTGGGAATTTGGGTGGGAAGTGCGGGCCTGATGAAAGTCCCGGGCCGGTTTCGAGAGCTCGCAATGGGTCCGAGGTCCGAGGGTGGATTGGTCTCAAGCGGATGCGGGGCATGATCGGGGGCAATGCGAGACCGAGATCTCTACGCGAGCTGCTTGGCATCGAGGCGCCATGGTTCGTCCATGATGTAGACGCGCGGCTGGATGGGCGCAAGGTCGAGATGTTCATTGCGTTCGCCGACGCTGCGCAGACGACGTGCCTGGAGTGCGTAAGACCTGCAGCCGCTACGACACAAAGGCGCGGACGTGGCGGCACCTGGACACCATGCAGTACCGGACGCTGCTGACGGCCAACGTGCCACGGGTGGAGTGTGCCGAGCACAGAGTCAAGCAAGTGAAGGTGCCGGGCGCGCTGCCGGGCTCCAGGTTCACCGCGATGCTCGAAGCGCTGGTCATCGGCTGGCTCAAGGAGAGCAGCACGTCGGCGGTCGCTCGGTTGCTCGCGATGTCGTGGGACGAGGTCGACGGCGTCATGAGCCGCGCCGTAGCTCGTGGGCTGGCCCGTCGGAAGTCGTAGCCGTTGCGCGCCATCGGACTCGACGAGACATCCTTCCAGCGCCGCCACGAGTACGTCACGGTCGTCTACGACACCGAGCGTACCCGCGTGGTGGAAGTACTCGATGGGCGGTCTCGGGAGGGCCTGGAGTCGGTCTACTGGGACACGCCGTTCGAGGATCTCCAGACGATCGAGTCCGTCTCGATGGACATGTGTGGTCCCTACATCGATGCCACGCTGGAGCATATCCCGGACGCGAAGAGGAAGATCGCCTTCGACCGGTTCCACGTCGCCAAACACATTGGCGATGGCGTCAACAAGGTCCGCGTCCAGGAGCACGTCGAGCTGCTGGGCGCTGGCGTCGACACGCTCAAGGGCACGCGCTACCCGTGGCTGCAGAACCCAGAGAACATGACGCCCAACAACCTCGCGCGGTTCGAGTCGCTGCGCGACACGTCGCTTCGCGTGGCGAAGGCCTGGGCGATGAAGGAGACGGCGCGACACATGTGGTCGTACAAGACGCGCGGCTGGGTCCGACGAGCATGGACGGGCCTGATCAAATGGATGGCGAGCTCGGGTCTCGAGCCTATGACCAAGGTCGGTCACACGAGCCGCGAGCACCTGTGGGACATCACCAATGCCATCGTGCTCAGAACCACCAATGCCCATCTCGAAGCCGTCAACGCCAAAATCCAGGTGCTCAAGAAGCGAGTCTGTGGGTATCGCAACCGAGCACGCTTCCGGCAAGCGATCCTGTTTCATTGCGGCGCCCTCGACCTATACCCTCAGCTCGCAGCTGCCCACAAGAGATTCATGAAGCCCGCTTCATTTCTTATGTGACGATTTCGGTCGCCAAGGCCTCCTCCGGACAGTGCTCATACCGCCGTGGCACTTTAGAACCGGAAAGAGGCCTTACGGGATCCACATGCAGAATTTGTCGTCTGTTCCCTGGATACAATCCATCCCCATAGGACAGTACGCCGCAGGCGGCGAACAGTCCAAATAGCATTCGTTCTGGCCGCCGCCAGGAGGTGCTGCGACGTTATCGCACTTGGGGGCTGCATTGCCGATTGGAAGATCTACCATGCAGGGAACATCAGTCATGCATTCCTGTGTACATACTGAGTAGCCACCAGTAAGTGTGATACATGTAGCGGGAAGCAGACAGTCGACGGCTGAGCAGTTCCCATAGAGAGGAGCCGGAAGCGCAGGCATCATACAAATATAACCAAACATACATAGCATGCCCATGGGACAAATGTTTGGATTGGCTGGATCGGCGGAGCAATCGAGATAGCAGTCCTTTTGTTCGTCACCGTCAGAGAGATGCTCACAACTCGGGATCGCCATGCCACTGTCGGCCGGCGGGCAGTCGCAGTGGTCCGTGCAGCTCGGGGAGCACAACGATTGTGTTGTGAGACCAGACGACGACACTATGCAGGACGACATCGCGTCGTCGCAGGCACTGGTGTCAATCTGACCAAATGCGCCGAGACAGCCGCCCCATAGCTGCTGAGCCGGGTGACAGTCCCCACCAGTAGTGCTCGCTTCACCAGTAGTGCTCGCTCCACCAGTAGTGCTCGCTCCACCAGTAGTGCTCGCTCCACCAGTAGTGCTCATATCCATTATAGAAGTATCGTTGGATGCCTCATCGCCGATCTCCGTGACCGTCGTGGAGTCGCCCATCGGCTCATTCGACACATCGCAATTCCGGATCTCTCCCGACGACTTCTCGTTGCCGCAAGGGCTGTGGCACTCTGGAATTGGCATGGTCTCCACGCAGCCATCGAAGTCGGGCTTTCGCGCGTATTCTTCCGCTCTGCCGTCTACACACAGATCCGTGCCGAGGACGCAATAGGGCCGCGCATCTGTTTCTGCGCCATATTTTTCACGACAACTCGCATCCCCTTCCAGATTGAGGGCTGCGCAATAGCCAGGGTTGTGTTCATACGTCGTACACCCGAACATCCCGCCCAGCGCCAGGAACATAACGAGTGCAGGTATAGTGGCCACTTGATTTGCCATGTTCGCTCCTGTGTATTGCTTGTTCTGCATGACTCAAAATCTTCCCGAAACTGCAAGGCCAACTCTTGCGGTTGCTTCCACTCTCGGTGCTACGCTGCTGATCTCTATACGTCTTACCCCGGAACGACCGCGCAGCAGGACCGACACAAGACCCGTCAGGGCAAGCCCCGCACCTCCGGCGACCATGGCGATACCTGGACTTTGGTAGTTACGAACCTCTATGTCCCCACCCGGTCTATCGCCACGTTGCCGGTCCACACCGAGCGCCACCAGCACTACACCACCGACGGCTCCTGCGAACCCGGTCGCCATCAGGGCAACCCCCACACTGCCAATACGTCCCAATGGCTGTCTCCCCGAGAGATCCTCCTCGTGGCGATTGTTATCGGGGGGCAACACGGGCCTGGAGACCCGCCTGGAAGGGACCGCTGGTGTAGTCATCGTCAACCTCTCGGCTGTGACTGGTAGCGCGGCCCGCAGCCGCTCAAGCAGATCCTCGTTCGAGCACTCGCACTTCCATACCTCGGGCTCACCAATCGACCTGCCTTCGCGTATCGCAGTCATCGTGATTTCGTAGTCATAGATGCTCCCTGCTATCTCTACTCGGAGCAACCCTCCGCGTTCCCGATCCGGCAGCGTCGCGAGCACATTGCGGCTCTCCTTGTCCACCCAATGCTGGAGATCGCTCGCATCAACCATCTGGGGATCGATCCTCACTTCGAGCTCTACGTCGGGTTGTCCCGATGGTTGCGCGTAGGCATCGAGTCGCCATGAACACACGGTTGCCAGGCAGCACATCAACGCAGTTCTACCGTACACATTGCGATTTCGTATCTCAGCTGCTATCGTAGACTTTCTCATGATTTTCGTCCCTTTCTCGTTGCTATTGAGTCTCTTCCGGCAAAGCTGAGCCGTAGCCCTATGATCCGTGTTGCGACCTTCCTCCAAGGCTCGTCGTTGGCTTTCTGCTTGGCATATGTCGGCACGCGGAAGTGCGTGCTCTCTCTATGCCGTCTTCTCGCCACGTTGACGCTTGCTCGGCGATCTGGATTTTCTGGCGTATGGTCGGGTGCAACAGGTAGAGTGCAGGTAGTCGAGTTCCGACGGAGCCTCGCCAAGCCAACGCAGCAGATCTGACGCACGAGCTCGCTACCGCCGATGCGCGCGCCGCTCGGCACGCTTGGGAACTTGTGGCCGTTCACGAGGGTACACGGTAACAGATGTGAACGAGCTATTTAATGGTTTTGAAGCAATAAAAGAGAAGAAAATGGACCAGGCGTGGACGAAAGTACCAGTGGGAAAATGATTGGCTGTTCGGGTCGAACGGGTCGCAAGCGCTGGTCCCAGTCGTGCCTCCAACATCGTCGCTCCCGCGGCAGGGTTATGCTCACTATCCGCGGCCTCGCCCCGTGGAACTCCGACCGCACCCACTACAGAAGCCTCCCTTCCTGTTCCTCCACCATCTCGATCTCGCCCAGCCATCGCCAAGTCCTCATCCGCGGCTTCGATCTCCGAGCAACCCACCCCAACGCCACTATTCCATCTCATCATCAATTCCCTATCCTCTTGATACAAGTCTCCACCATCCCCACGGTCTCCGCGTCCTTCGCCTTCTTCCCGGCCTTTGCGCACTCAGCAAACCGACCGCTCTCGAGTAGCGCGTAGACCTGCATCTGACGACGAGTGCTCTGCTCGTTCGCGGGCCAGCAATTCCCTTGCTTGGCGAGCTTGACCGTCTCCGGCCAATTGCGCTGCTTGAGCGCCACGCGAGCCGCTTCACGGAGGCTCACGCACTTCTCCGTCTCGTGCCTGAGTACTTTGGGCGCATGCGATTCCACAGACCGGGCTAATCCGGGTTCCGCGGCTGTCACCTCGTCTTCGGCCTCCGCATCGTCCGCCGCGCTCTCCGAGCCATCGCCCTCGGGCGGAGCCGGAGCCGAATCCAGCAACTCACCATCCGGGGCGTCCTCCTGCTCCTGCTCCGGCACCACCGCCTCACCGCCAGTCACTTCCTGCCCCGGCTCCCCAGCCTCCAGGCCCGTCTTGCCCTCCAGCGCCGCAGCACCTCCTCCCACCACATCTTCCTCCTTCTCCACCAGCCCCCCGTCCCCCACCAACTCACCCACTCCCGCTGCAGCCCCCAACTCCTCCTTCACCGGCTCCGCCTCCCCCGCCTGCTCCTGCGCTCCCAAGAACACTATCGTCCCCACCACCGACGCAACCCCCACGAGCACCACCAATAACCCCACCACCACTAAGAACCGCCCCGAATACCCAGGCGCTTTCGCCATCTCGAGCACATGCGGATGCGTCTCGGTCCCCGTGTCCCCCACCCGCGGATTCGGCCCAGTACTCGCAGTACTCGGCTGCCATATCGAGGACGACCCGAACGTCTCATCACGACCAGGTGGAGGATTCGTGCCATCGCCCCGACCTACCATCGGCCAGCCCGACGTACTGTTCGGGAGCGTCTGTATATTAGGTAAAGGACCGGAGCCACTGGCCGTCGCAGCCGGCGTATGGCTCCCACTCGCAGTGGCCGACGTCCCGAAGGCCGAGACTTGTGCCGGCGGTGCAATTGGCATGGATACCGGCGCCACCGGCACCGCTGCCACCACTTGAGCCGCTGCCACCACTTGGGCCGCCGCCACCGGTGCCACTGGCGTCGCTGCTGCCACCCGTGCCGCCACCACCGGTGCCACCGGCACCGCTGCCGCCACCCGTGCCGCAGGCACCGGCACCGCCGGCGGCCCTCCTGTCACGCGTGCCCGCACGACCGGCACCGCTGCCACCCCTCGAGCTCCGGACGCCGAGCCCACCGGCACCGCCGGCGCAACCCCAGCCGCAGGCCGCGAGGATCGATCCGCCCCCACCACCGTACGCTTCGCCCCACTCCCTGTCGAAGGCGACGTCGGCACGACCATCTGCGTCCGCTCGTTATCCGAGACCTCCGCCGCTTTCGCGCTCGATGTCACCGGCCTCGCGCTCGCCATCCCCCCTGTCTTCGCGCTTGCCCCCACCGGCCTCGCGCTCGCCATCCCCCCAGCCTTCGCACTCGCCCCCACCGGCCTCGCGCTCGCCATCCCCCCAGCCTTCGCGCTCGGCCCCACCGGCCTCGCGCTCGCCCCCACCGCAGCCTTCGGATTCGCCGCCGTCGGAGGCCTCGCCACCCCACCACCCGCCGGCCTCGCCACCCCCGGCGCCACCGCTGCGCCACCGAGCGCAAGCTTCTTGTCCACCTTCAACGTCCGCAGATCCTCCGCCGCCGATTCCCCCCACGGCTTCGTCTTCCGTGCGCCACCATCCTCCGGGATCTCCCGCAGCGCCTGCTCCACCTCCGCCATCGACTCGTACCGCTGGGCCCGTTCCTTCGCGAGCATCCTCAGCACCAGCGCCTCCACCACCGGCGGAACCATCTCGTTGTAGCTCCGCAGCGGCTCGGGCTTGCTGGTGAGGTGCTGCGTGATCACGTGGATCGAGTTGACTCCCGTGAACGGCACCTGCCCCACGAGCATCTCGTAGGCCATGATGCCGAGCGAGTACATGTCCGAGCGAGCGTCGAGCAGCTCGCCGCGGGCCTGCTCGGGCGACATGTAGCTCGCGGTGCCGAACACCTCGCCGGTTCCCGTGAGGCCCTTGCCCTGCTGGTCGTTGAACGAGTCGCTGCCGACCTTGGCAATCCCGAAGTCGAGCAGCTTGACCACGTCGGTCATTCCCCCCGCCTCGTCCTCGACGAGGAAGCAGTTCGCGGGCTTGATGTCGCGGTGGATGATGTTATTGACGTGGGCAGCATGCAGCGCGCTCGCGGCCTGTAAGAGAATGTTGCGCGTGCGTGGCCACGGCAGGGTGCCATGCCGCTGCAGCTCCTCCCCCACGTCGTGGCCGCGGAGGTACTCCATCACGAAGTACACCGAGTCGTCGGGCGTGTCGCCGAAGTCCTTGATGTCCACCACGTTGGGGTGCCGGATCTTCGAGGCCGCACGCGCCTCCTGCAGGAACCGCTCACGGAAGCGCTCCTCGTAGGCGTAGCGCGGATGCAGCACCTTCACCGCCACGCGCTGATCGAGAGCGACGTGCACCGCCTCGTACACGTGCCCCATGCCGCCCTTGCCGAGCAGGCCGGTGATCCGATACCGCCGATCGAGGAGCGTCCCCGTCAGGTCTACGGCGAATGCCATACGCGATCATCATCACGCAGATCCCCCGCCCGAGGAATCTCGATCGACTTCAAAGTCGTGACACTTCCGGGTCTCGACTCTCCATCGAGTCACCAACCGCGAGCCACCATCGTGTGCGAACGTTCTTCGCGATCAACACCCATCGCAGAGACGACGCCACCGCGACAACCAACCACTGAGGCCCGCGGGGGAGCCCGCGCGCACGCCCGAAGATGGCCCTTTTGCCGCTCACGTAGAGCGCTCCGTCGTCGCTCGTCGCTCGTCGCTCGTCGCGTGGCGCTCGAGCCTCCAAAATTCGCCCACGTCTCGGCGCCTCACGCCCATCATCCGTTCCCTGATCGCCCCCAGCGCCCACGCTCGTCGCCCCCAGCGCCATCGCATTCTCGATCGATCCACCCAGCTCATCGCGTGGCACCCCCAATCCCCATTGCTAGGTTGCCCTCGTAGTGATCCCCACGATCACCCCCATGCGTGCCGAGGCGGGACTCGTCGTCGGCGGTTACGAGCTCGCGCGGAGAATCGGCCGGGGCGGTATGGCCGAGGTCTGGGTCGCTCGCCGGGCGCTCGGTACCAAGGGCAGCAAGTGCGTCGCCATCAAGCTGATGGCCGATCACTACGTGGGCGACGAGCGCTACGCGAGGATGTTCCGCGCCGAGGCGGAGCTGGCGGCGGTGCTGAGCCACGCGAACATCGTGCAGGTGTTCGACGAGGGCGAGGACGCAGGGCGCAGCTACCTCGTCATGGAGTGGGTTGACGGGGTGAACCTGCTCAAGCTGGGCGCCGTGCTGGCGCTGCTGGACGACGAGCCGCGGCGCCTTCGCGTGATCGCGTACATCATCGGGCAGCTGCTGCACGCGCTCCACTACGCGCACAGCATCACCTCGGCCAACGGCAATCCGTTGGGAGTGGTGCACCGCGACGTGTCACCCCAGAACGTGCTGGTGAGCAACCACGGCGAGGTCAAGCTCACCGACTTCGGGGTGGCTCATCACGCGCTCGAGGAGAGCTCGGGCGTCCACGTCAAGGGCAAGGTGCGGTACATGTCGCCCGAGCAGCTCTCGGGCTCCACCCGCTCGCCCACGGTCGACCTCTACGCGGTGGGTGCGTTGCTGCACGAGCTGCTCGACGGGCGAAAGTTCCGCGGCGAGCACGAAGACGGGCAAGAGATGTTCGCGGCGGTGCTGTCGGGGCGGGTGTCGCCACTGTCGCGGCCGGCCCCTGCCGAGCTCGATCACCTGCGCTTGCGGCTGCTCGAGCCCGATCCCAAGCGGAGGGTCCAGACCGCTGCGGAGGCGTTCAAGCTGCTCAAGCGCTACCCCAGCTACGGCGATGCGCGCGACGAGCTGACCAAGCTCTGCGCCAGCCTCACGGGCGTGATGCGGCCGCGCGCAGGGCTGGAAGATCCGCCGCGCAGCAGCGAGCCACCGAGCACCCCGCGCTGGAGCAGTAGCCGGCGCCTCGCCCGTCCCAAGCTCCACCTCGAGCCCCGGCGCCCGCAGTCGCAGGCGGTTCGGCGAGCTCCGGCGCCTTCGTTGCGCACGAGCTCGGCGGCGGCGGTGGCGATCGCCGACGCGGCGGTGTCGGGGGTGCCGATGGTCGGGTGCACGGATGTCGCACCGCCGCAGCTCGTGTCCGTGACGATCGCAGCCGCGCCGGAGCCACTCGTGTCGGGACCACCCGCGTGGCCGGAATCCGAGCCGATCCATCAACAGTTGCCGACCGAGCGGCTCGCGCGAGCGAGCACCGCAATGGGCACGGGGATCGAAGCGCTCGTGGCGAGCGAGCCCGCTCTACACGAGGTGCCGTCGGGCAGCGAGACCGATCCGAGCATTCCGTTGGTGTGCGGCTCGAGCGAGGATACCACCACGCAGCCCGGCACCGTGATCGATCCGCGCGCCCAGGCGAGGCACGGCGCGGGTGAGAGCAGGGTGATGCGATGGGGTCGCGCCGCGCTCGCCCGCTCCGGCTCGAGCCGCGGGCGGCTCGAGTGGCGCTCGGCAGTGAGCCTCGGGCTCGGGATGGGGCTGGTGGCGGTGATCTCCGCGAGCACGGCGTGGTGGCTGGTCACCAGCTCGGTGGCGGCCGAGACCACCCGCACGACATCGCTCGAGCCGATGGGAGCGGTGACCGAGCCACTCCACAGGACGGTCGAGCGCGAGCCGTCCCTGCACACCACCACGAGCCCGAGCGAGTCAGCCCACATACCGGCGAGCACCATGGCCGAGCTGGTCGCGACACCGTCGAATCCCACCGATCAGGTGCTGGCAGAGGCTCGCGGACGCCGAGGGCGTCCGACAGCGGAAGGGTCGGCGGCGGGAACCCGCAAACGCCGAGCGCGTCCGCTCGCAGATGAGCCGTCGATCGCAGCTCCCACGCCGACTCCGCGCAAGGCCAAGGTGCCGAACGTGCTGATGAAGGTGCAAGGAGGCATGGGGCTCAAGCGCGCGCAGGTGCGGGTGGCCTCGCGAACGGCGAAAGTGGGCGAGCGGCGCGGCGTGCTGGTGCCGGCCGGCCACAAGTCGCTGCAGTGGCGCGCGAACGATCGCGATACGTGGAAGCCGGGCGGCTCGTGGCGATTCCAGCCCGGTACCACGGTGGTGGCATTCGTCAGCAAGGACGGCCTCAAGCTCCGCACGATCCCTTGATGCTCATGACGCTCATGACGCTCACCATGCGACCCGAACCAAAGCTCATCCCCGGCATGATGCTGCCGGCTCGTCTACCCAGGGGCTTCATGCTCGGCGAGCACATGGTGGACGGCTGGCTCCGCGACAGCGGCATGGCGGCGATCTACCGCGCGCACCGGCTCTGCGACGGGCGGCGCGTGGCGGTGAAGCTACAGCTGCCATCCATGGCGCACGACCCGAGCCTCGGCGAGCGCTTCGAGCGAGAGGCCGAGGTGCTGTGGCGGGTTCGCGGTAGCGCACACGTGGTCGAGCTGCTCGACGTGGGTGTGCTCGACGACGGGCGTCGCTACCTGGTGTTGGAGTGGGTGGACGGCGAGGACCTCGAGGAGCTGCTCGACTTCCTGCGCGACGAGGACCGGCAGCTACCGGTGATTCGCGCGTGCAAGATCGCCCGCGACGTGGCACGGGGGCTCGCAGCACTGCACGAGCACGGGGTGGTGCACCTCGACCTCAAGCCGGCGAACGTGATGATCGGGCGCCGCGAGGACGACAGCGATCACGTGGTGCTGGTGGACTTCGGGATCGCGGCGGATCTGCGCGAGCTCGCGGTGCTCGACGACGATCCGCTGGGCGAGGCGTTGATGGGGACCTCGGGCTACATGTCGCCGCAGCGGGCGCGAGGCCGAGCCCCGAGCCCCGCGTGCGACGTGTATGCGCTGGGCGTCCTGCTGTTCGAGGCACTCTCGGGCGGCTGCGTTCCGCCCGATGGCTGGTCGCCGGACACGCTGCCGCGGGTGGATGCGCTGCGGCACGGGGTGCCGCGCACGCTGTCGGAGCTGGTGTGCACCTGCATGAGCGTGGAAGCCGGTCACCGGCCGGCCTCGGCAAAGGCAGTGGCGGCGACGCTCGAAGCGATCATCGGCGCGCTCGAGGCCGGCTCGAGCAAGTCGGCATGGCGCCAGCTACTGACGGGACCGGGGGGCACCGAGGTTGCCCCGGTGTTCCGCGCGGCGCGACGCCGCGGCAACCGAGTGGGCGCGGAAGCCGGGCTCATCGCAGTGGAGGAGCTGCCCGTGCCCGAGGTCCCGGAGGGCTTGGAGGCGCTGCTGCGCGGCTCCGCAGCACCAGCGCAGCCCGGTGACACCTTGCCGGGAATTCCGATCGATGCGGGCGACACCGAGGTGATGCTGCGGCTGCCGCCCGTGCTCGAGGACGACGACGACAACGAGCCCACCTTCGTGCTCGCGCCCGTGCAGCCCGAGATCCCCGACGACGACGGCGAGCCCGAGCCCACCTTCGTGCTCGCGCCCGTGCAGGCTGCGACGCCCGTGTACGAGCTGCCCCCCCCGGAACCATTCGGGGAGCCGCTGACGGACGTGCGCCCCTTGGCATGGACCAAGGCACCGACGCCAGACCTCGAGTGGCTCGAGCGGAGACCGCGATGGTGGCTACCCTGGATGATCGCGGCAGGGATGCTCGCAGCGACCGCTGGCGTCGTGGCCTGGCTCGCTCGAGGTGCAGGCAACGAGACGATGGTGGCAGACGCTGCAGCAACGGATCCGAGCACGCCGGAGCCGCTGCCGATCGTGAGCGAGTCGGACGAGCCGGACGCGGCGGGCGAGCCCGCGCAACCAGTGGACTTCTCGCTGCCGGCACGCACTGAGCAGGCTCCTCGTGAGGAGGTGGTCGAGCGGGCGGGGTCGATCATCGCATCGAAGCCCGCGCCGCGAGCGTCCGCCGTCGATTCGCGCGAGCGAGCGCCCCGGGCCCACGCGACGGCCGTGAGCGAGTCCGTGTGCACGGAAGCGCGAGCTCAGGCCAGCACCGCCAAGCGGGCCCGCGCATGGGGATCGGTGCTGAAGGCCACCTCGAAGCGGCGCTGCTGGAGCTCGGACGAGCTCCGCATGGCGCGATCCCGGCTGCGGGTGACCGCGTATGCAGAGCTCGGCGAGCTCGAGCGGTGCGTCGAAGAAGGGGCGGGGAGCCGCGATCGAGAGATCACGGTCCGCACGGCGCTGTGCCGCAAGAAGCTGGCGGGTGGCTGAGCGCGGGCTCCACCGCGTGCCTTACGGCACGTCGGCCCCGGCGTGGTCGAACGCGTCAGCGAGCGACGACCGGGCGTCGCCATCGATGTCCGTCCGCGGATCTCCTCGATCCCACCGGGCCACGCCCGCGAGCACCTGGGCGCCCGAGGGTGCCAGGTGGAAGTCGCCCTGTGCGAAGCCCGTGAACCAGGTCGTGCTCATGGACGGCACCGTGGTGTTCGTGCCGCCGAGGCCGTGCTCGGATGCATCGTGATCGAACGTGCCGAGGCACAGCACCTCCGAGGCGCCGGTCCGCGCGAAGAGCAACGAGTTGCGCACCTCCACGGTGGCCGCGGCAGCACAGCGGAGCGCTTGCGCGTCATTGGATCCGCCGACCAGCGTCGTGTACACGACCCGCGCCGTGGCATCGTTCACCTCGAGCGCGGCGACGTCGTCGATGTCGCCGCCCACGAACGAGCTCCGGATCGTGACGCGCGCGCCACCCTCCGCCAGCACGCCGCCATCGGCATTGCCCACGATGCGGCTGCGATCCACCCATGCGGCGCCCTCCTTCACCTCGAGGCCACGCCCGTCGGCGGTGTCGCGGAGCGAGAGGCGATCGATGTATGCCGTGGTGTCGGGCCCCCATACGCGCAGCGCCGGGTTACCCGGGAGCATCCCCTCGATGGCAGGCTTCTCGCCCGGCGCAGCGAGCAGCGCGATGGTCTTGCCACCATCGATCAAGGGCGCTCCTTGGTACGCATCGCCGCTGTCGAGCTGGTGGACCCTGATGATGGCCATATCTCCTTCGGCGACGTCCGCCACGGCTGCTCCCACGTTGGTGTGGGTCGTGCCGCCATCCCCGTCGACCTCCAAGATCGCCACACTCAGTGGAAAGCAACGTCCCGCCGCGAGCTCGCACGCCCCGCTCCCGCACTGCTCGTGCTCCGTACAGCCCATGCACGCACGCATCTCGGCGTCGCAGATCTGCAGCGTCGCGTCGCACTCGCTGGCGTCCGCTGGCGTGCACTGCACGCACTCTCCGTCCACACACAGCGGCCGCGTCTCGTCACGTCCGGCGCACGCCACATCGGCCTCGGGCATGCCGTCGCACCCCACACATGCGCCGTCGAGGGTACAAAAGGGTGCCGCCGGATGCTCGCAGTCCTCGTCGCTCGAGCAGTGCGTCGCGTCGGTGGTCGAGCCAGGGCCATCCGTCGTCGTCGCCTCGGTGTTCGAGCCCACGTCGTCGAGCGCGCCCATGGATGCGCTGGCTTGCTCCACGCCGGCGAAGTGGCACCCCTCGCTCGGCTGCTCGTAGGTGCAGCCATCGCCTTCGGCGCGGCAGGCATCGCAGAAGCTCCCGCTTCCCCGCTCCGCACAGGTCGAGTCGCCGTCGAGGTTGAGGCAGTGGTGGTCGGCGTGCTGCCAGCAACCCATCGCCATGCCCACGAGCAGCCCCAGCGGGCAGCACTGCCTTGGATCCATGCGCATCAGAACCTCCGAACGAGCGAGACTCCGGCCATTCGCGGCCGCAGCAGGGGTACGAGCACGAACGAGCGCTTGCGCGGCATGACGAGATCGACCACGAGCATCGCGAAGCCGGTCGCGAGCACGACGCCGCCCGACGTGGCCAAGCCAATGCCACTCCCCCGGAAGTCGCGAGTCTCGGCCCTGCCCGGCTCACCACGGATCTCCTTGGGCCGTATGGCGAGCAGGATCCCCGCGGTCGTCAGTCCGGCCCCCGCCACGCCCAGGGCGATACCCGCCTGGCCGAGCGGTCCGAGCCGGCGACGGCTCGGAGCATCGAGCGTGGGACGCTCGATGCTCCGCTCGCGCCGCGTCGGCTCGACAGCCGGCGTGGCCTCGCGGATCTCGGTCACCTCGAGCTTCGCGGACCTGCTCGCTGCATGCGCACGCAGCCGATCACACGCATCCTCGATCCCCGCGTCCACGAGGTCGAGCAGCTCTTCGGTGGTGCACTCGCAACGGACGGGCTCGGTGCTCTGGCCGACCGGCTCGCCGCCACGTACCGCGGTCACGGAGACCCGGTAGTCGTAGGTGGAGCCGGCGATGCGAACGGCGATCCACGGCGCGGACCCGCGTTCGGGGCTGCGCAGCACGCTGGCGAGGTCAGGGTGGCGATCCGCGATCCAGGCGGGCAGCAAGGCCGCGTCGTCGATCGCAGGAGCGACCTCCACCCGCAGCACCTCGGTTGCAATATCGGAATCGGTCGACCGACTCACCTTCGGCTCGGCGAGCGACTCGGTTGGCGCCGCGGCGTGGGCTCGCACGCTCGAGAGCACGACGGCCAGGCAGCCGGTGATCCACCCCCTCGGAGCCACCACGAGAGCCTATACCGCGATGACCCGAGCGCACCGATCGCTCGTTGTAATTCGGGGCGCCTCCCCTGACGACCGAACGACGGCGATGCGAGCGCCCGCCGTGCTCGTCCCGACGCCACCGTCGTGCTCGCTCCTGCCGCTTCAGCCGCCGTTGGCTTCGTGCACGACCAGCCGCAGCTTCCCTCGCGGCGTCCTCGGCAGCCGTTCCGCTCGCACCACCTCGACCCGCGTGTCCTCGCCGAGCCGCAGCGCCACCTCGTGTCGCAGCTCGGCTTCGTGCGCCGCCGTCCACTCGCCGCGCGGCACCACATGGATCGCGATGGCTCCCGGCACACGCTGGCGGATCTGCGCCTCGCGGATGAACGTGAGCGTCTTGAACACGTGATCGGTTCGCCCCACCCGGGCCCCGCTCGCCAGCTCCACGTAGTCTTCGCGACGCCCGTCGATGTCGAGCAGCATCCTCCCGGGTGGTCGATCGTCGCCGTGCGGATCGAGGGTGACCAGGTCGCCGGTGTCGTAGCGAATGAACGGCTGGTGCCAGTTGTCGAGGCTGGTGCCCACGACCCGGTACGCGTCGCCTTCCGGTACCGGCAGCAGCTCCACCACGGAGAAGTCCTCGTCGAGCCGCAGCCGGCCGTCGGCGCCCTGGCTCGCGTTGGCGACGGCCTCGGTCTGGGCGTAGTGCTCGCGCGGCGACAGGTCGAATGCCTCGGTGATGACGCGCCGCTGCCCCGAGGTGACCGTCTCGGACGCGAGCGTGACCCACCGCAGCGCGGGCAGGCGCACGCGCTCGGCCAGGGCCGCCTGCGCCAGGATCACCACGAGCGACGGGTAGCCGTGGATCCACGGGATCTCGCGCCGGCGGATCTGCTGGAGATACTCACCCGCGGTGTGCGGCCCCAGGTGGTAGCCCGAGAGCAGGAGCTGCCGCCCCGCCGCATTGATGCGGTGCCAGGGCCCCCCATGCTGCCCCGGCGGCACCACCACGCGCCCCCCGAGCTGGGCGCACCAGGTTCCGCGTGCGAGACCGTTGGCCAGGCGGTAGCGCCAGCACACCGCCCACTGCTGCTGCACGGCGGAACGCGAGGTGCGGAAGACCAGGCCTGCGCCGGTGGTGCCGCTGGTCTGCAGCTCCACGCGATCACCTGCCCATGGCGGCACCCGCTCGGCCCACATGCGCGAGCCCTCGTGCACGATCACGTCCTTGTCGAGCAGCGGCAGCACGGCCAGCTCGTCCTCGTGCTGCACGCGCTCGGGCCGAAACCCCACGCGAGCGAACAGCTCGCGCCAGAAGGGCACGTGCTGGCCCGCGTGGATCAACATCGTGCGCAGCCGGGCGCGGCGATCGGCCAGGCGCTGCTGCTCCGTCCAGCCCAGGCGCTCCTGGGCGCGGTGCACCAGCGCGTCGAAGCCGGGCGGGTAGCGGAGCGTCCGCAGGCGCAGACCCTCGGCGCTGCACAGCACGTGCTGAGCCCAGACCGGCGCGTGGTCGTAGAGACCCGGCAAGATCGTGGACCCCGGGGGCGCTCCGCGGCCACCACGGCGCGAGAACGAGTCGAGCACGGGGTGCAGCATACGACGGCTCGGAGGGCGGCAGGCAACCGCGCGCCCCGGTGCGCGTGTTATCGTCCCCCGTCGCATGGTCACGACCGCCATCGTCGTCCTCGGCGTGTTGCTCACGCTCGTGCTGCCGATCTACCCGCAGGGGATCGAGCCGCTCATCGTGGCCTTCATGGCGCTGGCGGGGCTCGGCGGGCTGATGGGGCTGATGCGGCGTGCGGCACGGCACGAGCTGATGGTGCTGTCGCCGTGGCTGTTCGCGCTGATGCTGGGAGCGCTGGTCGGTGGCGTACGACAGGGCGAGGCCCAGCAGGCGGTGGAGGACAGCCTGCCGTACCTGCTGTTCATCATCGGCATGGTGGCCGGGCGCGGGGCGGCGCGACCGCGGCCGATCTTGATCGCGGCGCTGCTCGTGTGCGTGGGCGACTGCCTGGTGTCGCTATACATGATGCCGAGCTTCGAAGCGGGCATGCGCTCCACGTACAACTACTTCAAGATCACGGCCGGGCTGCCGCTGGTGGGGCTCTATCTGTCCACGTTGCTGCGCCACACCGATCCCGAGGGGCTGCCCCCGTCGCTGCTCTCGCGGCCGCGACACCTGCTGCTGGTGGTGATCCTGCTCGTTGGTCTGTTCGCCACCGTGAGCCGCGGGATGATCCTCGGCTACTTCCTCGGCCTGCTCGTCACGGCCTACATCCGCCGGCCCTCCCAGATGCTGCTCGGATCGCTGGTGGTCGGTTTCGGCCTGTTGGCCTGGTCGTCGGTATTCTACGAGCTCGGCGAGAAGTACCTGCGGCTCGGAGCGTCGGGTACCATCGAGGGGCGCTTCGACGAGATCCAGACCGCCTGGTCCACGTTCTTGCGCTACCCGCTCCTCGGTGCGGGGCTGGGCGCCACGTTCAATGTGGAGGGCTTCCACAAGGCCTTCGTGCACAACATGGCGGCATACCACCTGTGGAAGTTCGGGCTGGTGGGCTCGGCCATTCTGGCGCTTCCGCTGTTCGTGGTGGCCCGCGAGCTCAACGCCACCTCCCGCACCCTGCGAGGCATCGCGCTCGGCGGGGCGGTGTCGTGCATCGCCTACCTGGTGACGTGCGCAGCCTACAAGACCTACTATCTCGTCTGGATCTATGGGGTGGTGGCCGGCGCGACACTGTCGTGGCTGGCCGCATGGCGCCTGCAACGACGCGCGGCGGCCAGCCCCGTTCCCGCCACACCCACGACCACGCTTCCGCCGCCCCGAGTTGCCAGTTCGTGACGCCCATGCAAGAGCTCGTCGTCATCATCCTCACTCTCAACGAAGAGCCCAACCTGCCGGCCGCAGTGGCGTCGGTGGGTGGGCGGGCGCCCGTGCTGGTGCTCGACTCGGGCTCGACCGACGCCACCGCGGCCATCGCCCGCGAGCGCGGGACCGAGCTGCACGTGCGCAAGTTCGACGACTACGCCTCGCAGCGCAACCACGCGCTCGAGCTGGTGCGCGACCGCTTCCGCTGGGCGCTGTTCCTCGACGCCGACGAGCGCATGACCCCCGAGCTGTGGGACGAGATCGAGGGCGTGCTGCCGCGCAACGACGTGGACGGGGTCTACATCGGCTGGGTGTTCGAGGTGCTGGGGCACGACCTGCGCCACGGCAGCTTCGGCATCGCGAGCAACCTGCGGCTCATGAAGACCGCCGCCGCGCGCTTCGGCCGGGCAACCCACGAGCGCGTGGACGACCGTCAGATGCGGGTCATGCGGCTCGAGCACAAGATCCGCCACGCCGACGCCAAGCCGCTGGCCGAGTGGTTCCGCAAGCACGTCAAGTACGCCGAGTGGGAGGCCCGCCACTACCTCGAGGGCATCGACGCCCAGCGCGGCCTCGAGGGCTTCAGCCTCCGCACCAAGGCCGGCCGCACGGTGGGCGTGCGCTGGCTCTACAACAAGCTGCCGCTGTTCGTGCGCCCGTTCCTGCACTTCAGCCGCTCGGTGGTGCTGCTGGGCGCCTGGCGCGATGGTCTGCCGGGCCTGATGTACGCGAGCATGCAGTCGCTGTGGTACCCGATGATGATCGATCTCTTCATCGTGGAGGAGAAGCGCCGCAGACGCGAAAACCGGGGGAACGACTGAGAGCGCCGTTCCCCCGGGATGATGCGTCGGTGTAGTGCGGCTCAGCAGGGGCCGGGGCCGTGCCACACGCCGCCCTCGACCGGCACCTTGACGATGAAGCCGGTGGCCTGCGTGGCGGTGCGGACCTTGTAGTAGTTGTGGCCCGCCCCGAGCGAGGGGATCGCACCCTTGCCCGCGTCGTACTGCCAGCTGCAGTAGTCGAACCAAGGGCCGTCGACCCACGTGCCGTGCACCGAGGTGCTGCCGATCTTCGTCCACGAGGTGCCGGTGAAGAAGTTCCAGGTCGCACCGTAGAAGGTGAGGCTGGCGTGGGCCAGGTCGCAGTTGCTGGCATTGAGGCCGCCGCCGTGCCACTCCCAGAAGGAGCTCATCGCCGTGCCGGAAGTGCCAGTCACCTCGGTCACGTACTGATGGGGGCAGGCCGCCGTATCGTACGAGGAGTTGGGCGAGGTCGAGCTGTCGTAGGCGTAGCCGCAGTTGGGCGCGGCGGCCATCGCCACCGCGGCGCCGTCGGTCGCGTCGGTGAGGGCTTGGGTCGCGCAGGCCATCTCGCCGATCGCCACCGGGTCGGAGGCGGTGGTGAAGCGGTCCATGCCGTCGATGACGCCGTTGTCGTCCACGTCCACGGCCATCGTGACCGCGGTGACCTCCACGGGAAGCTCGAGCTCCTCGGGCGAGAGCTGGGGCCGCTGCGCCTCGGGCAGCTGGGCCAGCACGTCGGCCACGGTCTCGGTGATCGACGGCGGGGTGACATCCTCGCTCGCCGGCTCCTCGACTTCCTCGGCCTCCTCGGCGATCAGCTCGTCGATCTCTTCGTCGGTGAGGTCCTCGTCCTCGAGCTCGAGCGCGCGATCGCTCGCGTCGTCGGGGGTGTCGCAGCCGGTCAGGCAGCCGGCCGCCACGAGCGCGGCAGCGAGGCCTCGGCCCAGGCTGGTCAGGAGGAAAGATGCGTCGCGGTGGGGGGTGGTGGTCTTCACGATTACGTAGAGGACCCCGCGAAGGGATGTGACGGCGACTCGATGATTTCTTTGCGGGCCCCCATCCGCTTCAGTCGTCGGTGACGCCCAGGTCCTCCACGCAGATCGGATGCGGAACGCCCTCCACCGCCTCGCAGCGGCACCCGGGCGTGGCGTCGTCGCAGGGCCGGACGCAGCGCGAGTCGGCGTCCTCCTGGCCGATGCACTGGCCCTCGTCGGAGCAATCGATGCTGCTCTGGCACACGGCACCCGGCACCACCGGCCCGTCGAGCACGCAGCGCTGGTAGGGGTCGGCGTTGCCCTGGAAGCGGCGGCAGCTCATCTCTTCGGGACACGTGCCGTCGCCCACCTCGCACGCGCAGCCCTCGCGGCTGGCGCAGCGATGCCAGCCGCGCCGCAGCGCCAGCGTGCGGCGCATGAGCTGGGCCTGCGCCGCGCTGAAGCCCGTGCGGCACTCGGGGTAGTAGCTCATCACGTTGCTGGCATCGGGCGTCGAGCCGTCGCCGCAGCTCACCACGCACTCGGGCCCCGTCGCGCACGGGCCTGGGCCGGGATCGAGCGGGGTGTCGCAGATGCCATCGCCCTCGAGCGTGCACGGCTCCACGCACGTACGCGCGTCCTCGGTCGGCCCACCAGCGCCGGGGTCGAGAGGGATCACTGCATCGATCTGATCGCCGTGGGTGTGGCAGAGCCCGAAGAAGTGCCCGAGCTCGTGGGCGAGCGTGGTCGGCCAGCGCTGCTTGGCCAGCGCCACGAGCCCGAGCAGCGGCTGCGGGCCGCCCACGCGCCGCTGGCCGCCGCACGTGCCGTTGGGCACGGTGGACAGGCCCGGCCGCGGCACGCCGTCGACGATGACCTGCTCGGTGAGCACGATCGGCACGTAGAAGCCTGCATCGGCGGTCTGGTAGCGAGAGATCGTGGGGCTGCGGATCATCGCGTCGAGGTCGTTGCCGTCGAGCACGAGCCACGTGGGCTCGGCCACGCGCACCACCTCGAGCAGGCGGACCTCGAGCCCGAAGTCGTCGTCGCGTGCGAGCGTGCGCTGCAGCCGGGCCAGCTCCTCGTCCACGTCCTCGGCCGCGTAGCTGCTCTCGCCGTCCTCGTCGACGATCACGAACAGCACGAGATCCACCGGCGCGCACTGGCCCGACTCATCGACGAAGCCGTCGCGGTCGTCGTCGAGCCCGTTGCAGACCTCGTCACCCGCGTCCACCGGGCAGCCGCATGGATCGTCGCAGGCCGGCTGCGGCACGGGGGGGCGGAGCTGGAGGCAGGCGGCCGGCAACAAGCTGCTCGGAGGCCGGCCGCAGATCGCCCCGCGCGTCCCGCAATCGAGCCGTTGGCGCTCCCCCTCCACGCACGTCACGAGCTCGGTGCCGTCGCAGCGCGGCGGCTCGGTCGTGGGGTCACAAGCCTCGGTAGCCGCCGGCCGGCACGCGGGGCCCTCGGAGGTGTCCACGCAGCGCTGCCCCAGGGCCGCGCAGTCCACACGCGACGGCCGGTCGGCCGCGCACACCACGGCCATGTCGCCCTCGCAGCGCCCCGGCAGCGGGATGTCGCCACAGCCGGGTGGCGGCGGCTCGCAGGAGCCCGCGCGACAGAGCGCTGCGCCGCACTCCTCGGCTTTGGCATACGTCACTCCGCAGCTGTCGATCCACCAGGCATCGCCGTCGAGGCAGCGGCGACTCGCTTCCGGCGTGCAGCCAGGCGCCGGCTCGACAGTTGCGCGCGGGCGCCAGGGCGGCTCGACGGGTGGAGGCGTGGATGCGGGTGCGGGTGCGGGCGGAGTCGTGACGGGAACGTGCTCGGGCCGGTGCCGCCCCGGCAGGCTCAGCATCCACCACCCGAGCCCGCCGGCGACGAGCAGCACCAGCACCGGTCGCCACAGCCATGCGACGACCCCGGTTCTTCGGGGCGAGGGCGGTCGCGAGGTCGGCGAGCCGGTCACGGACCCGCAGCGTAGCAGCGCGGCAGGTCCGCCCACAGGTCGGCGGCAACCATCAAATCGGCACGCCGGGGACGAGCGAGATGTCGTCAACCCAGACCGTGTCCGACCCGGACGAGATGCTGAAGTCCTTGACGTAGCGCCACTCGAGCGTGTGCATGCCGGCGGCCACGTTGCTCATGTGCATCGCCGCCGCGTTGGTGCCCTGCCACTGCATGATCTGCACGCCATCCACGAAGAACTGCAGGTGGTCGCAGCAGTTCTCGGTGCTCTCGCGATGCCAGAACGTGACAGTACCCGCGGCCGCGAAGACTGCCGTCAGGCTCATCGAGGACGTCCCGTTGTCGTTGATGTCGCCGTTGTGCGCCGAGAACGTGTTGTTGATCGGCATGGTGTTGTCGACCACGAACCCCGTGGTACCGCCCAGCGTGAACTCGGGCGGCATCACCCCCACCTCGAAGTCCTGGAAGTACTGCCCGCCCGAGCACTCGGACACGTCGTATGTGCACGAGAGGTAGTTGCAGTCCAGGGTGCCCTCGTCGAAGCCGATGCTCGCGCAATCGTTCCCGCCGAAGTCGAGGCCGTCGCAGTCCTCGGGGCCCGCCTGCACCCCGTCGCCGCAGATCGAGCAATCGCTGAGGTCGAACAGGCAGTCGGCGCCGCAGGCCACGGTGCCCGCCTCATAGCCGAGCTCCTCGCACGTGACCTCCTCGGGCACCACCCCACCTTCGCAGTCCTCGGCGATGTCGACCACATCGTTGCCGCAGATGAAGCAGCCGAGCAGGTTGTAGTCGGTGCACGTCAGCAGGCAGCCGAGCTGCCCACCCTGGTAGCCCAGCGACTGGCACGTCTGGCCGTTGATCTGTCCCAGGTCGCAGACCTCGTCGCCCTCGACGACGTTGTTGCCGCACACCGCGACCCCACCGGTGGTGCCGTCGCTGGTCTCGGGCTCCGGCCCCGTCGAGGTGAGCGGCTCGGTGGTGAGCTCGGCCGTCGTGCTCGAGGAGGAGTCGGCCGGGCCCGTGCTGGTGGTGTCGTCGGGACCCGTGCTCGACTCCGCGCCCGAGGTGGTGGGGTCGACGCTCGTGGACGTGGGGCCAGTGTCCTCGATGGGCGTCAGCGAGTCGTCGCTGGGACACGCGCCCAGGGCCAGCGGGAGGGACAACGGGAGTAGAGAGCGCCAAGCCAGTGACGTCACCGGCCCAGTATACCGGCGCGGCGGCCGGTTTTTGCAGCCCCGCGCGATTTCGCGATTCCACCGCTCGTGGGGCATGGATGGCTAGATGGGCACGCCGGGGACGAGCGCGATGTCGTCCACCCAGACCGTGTCCGACCCGGACGAGACGCTGCCGTCCTTGATGTAGCGCCACTCGAGCGTGTGCATGCCGGCGCCCACGTTGGTCATGAACATCGCCTGCGCGTTGACGCCCGACCACTCCATGATCTGCACGCCGTCGATGTAGAACTGCAGGTAGTCGAAGAAGCCCTCGCTGCTCTCCTTGTGCACGAAGCTGACCGTGCCCGCGACCGCGAAGAGCGCTGTCAGGCTCATCGAGGACGTCCCGTTGTCGTTGATGTCGCCGTTGTGCGCCGAGAACCCGCCGTTGATCGGCATGGTGTTGTTGACGACGAACCCCGTGGTGCCGCCCAGCGTGAACTCGGGCGGCATCACCCCCACCTCGAAGTCCTGGAAGTACTGCCCGCCCGAGCAGCCGGACACGTTGAACGTGCACGTCGCCAGGTTGCAGGCCAGGGTGCCCTCGTCGAAGCCGATGCTCGGGCAGTCGTTCCCGCCGAGGTCGGCGCCGTCGCAGTCCTCGGGCCCCGCTTGCACTCCGTCACCGCAGATCGAGCAATCGCTGAGGTCGAACAGGCAGTCGGCACCGCAGCCCACGTTGCCCGCCTCGAAGCCGAGGTCCTCGCACGTGACCTCCTCGGGCACCACCCCGCCTTCGCAGTCCTCGGCGATATCGACCACATCGTTGCCGCAGATGAAGCAGCCGAGCAGGTTGTAGTCGGTGCACGTGAGCAGGCAGCCGAGCTCCCCGCCCTGGTAGCCCAGCGACTGGCATGTCTGACCGTTGACCTGCGCCAGGTCACAGACCTCGTCGTCCTCGACGATGTTGTTGCCACACACCGCGATCCCGCCGGTGGTGGGGTCGGTGGTCTCGGGCTCCGGCCCCGTGGAAGTGAGCGGCTCGGTGGTGAGCTCGGCCGTGGTGCTCGAGGAGGAGTCGGCCGGCCCCGTGCTGGTGGTGTCATCGGGACCCGTGCTCGACTCCGCGCCCAAGGTGGTGGGGTCGATGCTCGTGGACGCGGGGCCGGTGTCGTCGGGAGTGATCGGCTCGTAGCTCGGGCAGGCGCTGAGAGACAGCGGGAGGGACAGCGGGAGTAGGGAGCGCCAAGCTAGGGATGTCACGGGGCTAGTATACCGGCGCGGGGGGCGGTCTTTGCAGCTCCGAGCGATATCGCGAGCGTGTGAGCTGGCTCGTTGGTTGGTTGGGGGGTGGGGTGGAGGCGAGCGGCGGGCAAGGGTCGAAGAATGAGGTTTTGCAGGGCTTTCGCTGGGGTTGGTGGCGTTGCGCTTGGAGCGGAGCGAGGCACCACTGGGCTGGGTGGGGTGGGAGCAGATCTCGGGACCCGGCGTCGGACGAGCTGTCGAACGAGCTCGATGACCCGCATGCCGTCGCGGCTAGCGGCAGTGGGATCAGGTGGAGGAAGCGGAGCCGACCCGAGCCCCTCGACCTCGCCCACAGCAACCCGGGGTGGGAGCCACGCGTCCCTTTGATCTACAAGGCGGCCGAATGATGGTGCGCGGCGACTTCCGGGTGGAGACGTTGGTGTTGGCAGTGAAGGTCGGCAACCCGGATGCGCCGCCGGACGACCAGCTCGACTCGGCGAGTGGTACCGAGGTGCCAGGACAATTGTACACTCCGATGACCTCGAGCGTCGTTGGCCCGTTTGGTCCGGATGGAGCGGCAATCCGTGGCTAGACGCATGTGACTCGGGAAGGTAGACTGTATTGTTTCGAGACCGATCGTGGTCACCGTGGCACAGTCGATCATACGAGGGTGCTTCTCGAGCCTGGCGGTGCTCGGGTGTGCGGTACCACCGTCGTCACTGGACCTGAAGGATAGCTCGTCCAGCGGCAGTAGCTCCACTGGGGAAGCCGTGCTCACCACGATGGTTGCTTCGACGAGCTCGGGAGCGAGTGCTTCCTCGACTTCGGTCACGGACGATGGCAGCACTGGCCCCGGACCTGCGACCAGCACTTGGGGAACGAGCACCTCCGACGGAAGCTCGTCGAGCGGCGGCTCTTCGACCGGCGGCAGCTCTTCGACCGGCGGCGGCTCTTCGACCGGCGGCAGCTCCTCGACCGACAGCGGCTCTTCGACCGGCGGCAGCTCCTCGACCGACAGCGGCTCTTCGACCGACAGCGGCTCCTCGACCGACAGCGGCTCTTCGACCGACAGCAGCTCTTCGACCGACAGCGGCTCCTCGACCGACAGCGGCTCCTCGACCGACAGCGGCTCTTCGACCGGCGATCCTTGTGGCGCGGATGTGCCAATGATGCTGTGGGCAGAAGATGCAACCCTGGAGATCCCCATGGCGCTGGCCGTGGTCGACATCCTCCCCGGGTTGCCGCTGATGGCACGCTCGTACGCAGCCGACGCGGGTAGCGCGTCGTTCTCGTTCGAGCTCGCCTGCCCGACGACGGTCTCGTTCCTTGGGCTGGTGTGGGACTACCAAGCCGGGGCCACTCCACAGAATCCCGACTCCTACTACTTCAGCGTCGATGGCCTGCCCGTCCCCGAGGCGGTCTGGGCGTACGGCTGCACCACGACTGGCCTCGCCGATCAGACATGGTCGTGGCAGCAGGTCTCGAGCTGGACCATGATGGACTGCGACAGCACGCCATTCGAAGTCGAGCTCGCGGCGGGCACCCACGAGATCACGCTGCTCAACCGCGAAGCCGGTGGCGGAATCGACGCGGCGGCGATCATTGCGATCGTCGTGACCGAGGATCCATCGTTCGATCCGAATACCTTCTACGATCCGGCTGAGTGAGCCCTCGGTCACGCGGCGAGGTCTTCGACATGCGCACCACGGCTCCGATGCTCCGCTCCCGCGCAGTTGCCGTGGTCATGCGCACCTCGACCCGAGCACTGATGGCTCTCGCGATCGCGATCGCAGCGCCCTGGAGCTCGGCCGTGGCCGCGCCCAAGCGCCGGCCCGATACCGAGCTCGAGCGCAGCCAAGCGTTCGTCGGAGAAGGGGACCACGCGCTCGAGCGCGGGGACTACGAGGAGGCGATCGCAAAGTACCGCGCCGCCTACTACGGGCTCGGTCCCGAGGTTCGTGCTTCCTACATGGGCTCGATCCCCATACGCAAGGCCATGGAAGCCTACGACCTGCTCGCGGCCCGAGAACAGGGTCGCAACATCCTCGACCAACAACTCGGCCTCGTCACGGAGTTCCTGCAGAGCGTCTACGACCAACCCGACGGAGTCGCGCGAGTCGGTCAAGCAGTGGTGCACGACCTCGAGGCGGTGCGCAGCGCGATCGAGCAGAAGCTCGCCGCGCTCGCGGCTGCCGCGGCGCCATCCGTGGCCGAGGAGCCACCCGCACAGCCAGAGCCAGAGCCAGAGCCAGAGCCACCAGCCGTTACGCCGCCCCCCGAGATCAGCCCCCGGATCGAGGAGCAGCTCCCTCCTGCGAGCGACGACACCCCCAGCTCCACACGGAAGAAGCTGGGTCTCGGTCTCGCCGTGGGGGGCGGGGCCGTCCTCGGCACTGGGGCCTGCATGCTCGCGGGTTGGTGGACGGTCCGCAACCAAGCGGAGCGCTTCGCCGACGAGGAACCCGGCTACGAGATCGGAACGCCCGCACGCCAGCAGTATCTCGCCCGCGAAGAGGAGCGTGCACAGCGGTACCTCATCGCGGGGGCCGTGGTCATGGGCGTGGGTGCAGCCACGACCATCACGGGGATCGTACTGCTTGCCAAGGATCGCCGTCGAGCCAAGCAGACCCAGCTGACCATCACACCTCGACTCGACCTCGACCACGCGGGGTTGGTGATCCGCGGTCGCTTCTGAAGCGAAGCCCAGGGAGCCGAGCATGAGCACCGCGAGCCAACCGCTCGAGCCCGATCTCAGCGGGCGAACCCTGGAGCGCTACCGCTTGATCCGGCGGCTCGGCATCGGCGGAATGGGGGCCGTCTACGAGGGTGAGCACACCACGCTCGAGAAACGTGTGGCGGTCAAGGTGCTGCGCCACGACCTCACCAAGCAGGAGGTGGCGCGCAAGCGATTCTTGCGCGAAGCCAAGGCCGCCACGCGGGTCAAGCACCCCAACGTCGTCGACATCTCGGACTTCGGCGAGGCCGAGGATGGCCTCGTCTTCTTCGCGATGGAGCTGCTCACGGGCAAGGACCTGAGTGTCTTCATACATGATGAAGTACGGCTGCCATGGAGCCGCACGCAGAAGATCTTGCTGCAGGTGGTGTCCGCCCTCGACGCGGCGCACGCCCAGGGCATCGTGCATCGCGACATGAAGCCCTCGAATTGCTTCCTGGTCGACGTACCGGGGCTGGAGAACGCCGACTTCATCAAAGTGCTCGACTTCGGCATCGCCAAGGTCTCTGGGGGGGTTGGCGACCAGACGGGCCTCACCTCGACCGACGAGGTCTTCGGTACCGTGGCCTACATGGCACCAGAGATGGTCATGGGCACCTCCGACGATCCTCGCTCCGACATCTACGCGGTGGGCGTGATGATGTATCGGATGCTGACTGGCCGTCTGCCGTTCACCCACGGCAACGCATTCCAGATCTTGTCCCAGCACATCAACGTGAAGCCGCCGCGGCCGCGCGAGAAGGAGCCCTCGATCCCGGAGGAGATCGAGGCGATCGTCCTCAAGGCGCTCGAGAAGCGAGTGGAGGATCGCTTCCAGACGATGAAGCAGCTCGCCGAGGCGCTGCGATGCGGGCGACTGCCCGACGAGCTGGTGACGAGGACATCGGAGCCGGCTACCCAGCCGACCGCCGACGGGGCAACGGGGGTGACGAGCGGCCAGCGCGAGGACACCGTCGTGTTGGGCTCGCAGGTGGCGGCGGCGACCGCCGGGCCTCGTGAGGGCAGCGATTTCTTGGACGCGCCCACGATCTCCGCGGTGCGCGCTGCAGCGGTGGAGCGTAAGCCCGCACCGACGAGCGCAGCTGCAGCCGTCGACGCGCAAGAACCGTCGACGCCGACATGGGAGTGGGCGAGGAAGACGCGCGTCGTCGAGTGGGCCGCCCTGGCGGTGTGCTTGGGGGTCGGCGCGGTGCTGGTCGTGGCGAACACGGGCAACGAGGGCGAAGGAGAGAGCCGGACGGATGCGTCTACGGTGACCCTCTCACCGAGCCCGCCGAGCACGCCACCGGTGCAGACGCCGAGCGTCGAGACGGTGGACCCCGTCGAGCCCGCGCCGACGCTGCAGGAAGCGGCGGAGGTACCGAGCGACGCCGAGGCTGTGGCCGACGAAGAGGAGCTCATCGTGCTCGATGATGAGGAGCCCGGAGCCGGCGGCCACAAGAAGCCGAAGAAGAAGCCCAAGGCGCCGACCGACGAAGCGGTCATTGCGAGGCTCGAGCAGAGGATCGCCCAGGAGTGCACCACGGACGGCACCACCTCGGTCCGCCTCGAAGGCCTCATCACCGCCGAAGGCCGCGTCCACGGCGCCCTCGCCACGCCCAAGGCGGGACCAGGAAGCTGCGCGGAGAAGCTCCTCAAGACCGCCCGCTTCGCCCCGCGAGCGGCGATGACATCGATGCAGGTGTTCTCGGTGAAGCTGTGAGGTCGGCTTCGGCCGACACGAACCATTCAGGGTTGCGGCAGCTTCGCCTCCACCCTCGGCCGCTCCGCGAACACCACCCTCATGTGCGCGAGCACCTGGCGCTGCCGGGAGAACAACAACCGCGACGAGTACGACCACGGTAGCCGATACCGAATCGATAGCTCCGCCGCCATCGCATCGCGCAATTCGGGACGCAGCGTCGTACGCCCGATCTCGTCGATGGTGCGCAATGGCTCGAACGGTCCACCAAACCGAATCCTCTGCATGGACCCGGACCGCGGAACCAGTCGATGCGCCTCGATCCACGCGCTCCACCGCTCCCGCGAGCACGAGAGCCGTGACACCGGCAGGCCGATACCCACGTCATCCGCTTCGTCCGCCTCCTCCACCAGGCTCGTCTCCTCGTGCAGCGCCGCCCCTGTAACAAGGTAGAGCGCCTCCGCGGCCACCGGCGCCGCCGCTTCGTCCGCCAGTGCCTCCAGCAAGCGCGCAATCCCATCCACGTGCCCTAGGAGGCCGATCCCGAGCAAGATCTCCCGCTGCCCCGGCCACCGCTCGAGCGCCGCCGCGAGCACCTGCAGCGCCTCGGCACCTGCGCTCATCGCCAGCGGCACCGCGGCCCACGGCTCGGCTCCCACGAGCTGCCAGGCATACGCCGCCACCGCCCGAGCGTCGAAGCATGCCGCCGCCACCAACGCAGCGCGTCGCACCTCGCCAGGCACCGCGGTCGACGAGATCAGCTTCGCGAGCACCGGCCGCGCCTCCGCCACACGAAGCCGTGCCACGGCATCCACGATGGCAGCGAGATCCCCGACCCGACCCTCGAGCAAGCCCACGAGCGCGATTCCCAGCGGCCACCCGCGCAGCCCAGCCACCGTGGCCAGCGGCCCCAGGGCATCGTGGGGCGCCGTCTCGTTCGCAAGGATCGCCGCCACCGGCTGCTGCCACCGCTCCGGCGCATCCCAAACCAGCGCATCGACCACCGCGAGCGCGCGCGCCGGCTCCGACCAGCCGATCGCATCGATCAAGGCACCGAACCTCTCCATGTGATCCCCACGACACAGCACCCGAACCGCAGTGTGGAGCTCTCCGGCGTCCCCCTCCCGGATACGCGCCTCGACCTCGTCGAGCACCAGCTGCCCTCCACGGCGAAGCGCAACTACATGCGCTTCGGCACGAGCCTCGATCTCCAGCCACTGCTCCGCCGATAGCAGCTCTCCCTGAACGTGGAGCACCTCGCGACGCGCGTAGAGCCACGCGGCCTCCGACCAGTGATGGTCGAAGCGCTCCCGAGCAAAGTCCGCCGCCGCCGGTGGAAGGCGCCGCAATGTCTCCTCGAGTGTCATGACTACGATGCTCGATCGAAAGCTCACCTTGCACCCTTCGCTCGAAGCCCGTCAAGCCACACGATCGTGCCAATCGGCGCTTCTGGCTATTCGGGCCATTCGGGCCAGCCCAAACGATCACTCCCCGAGAATGTGTTCGCCCCTCACCCGCGAGCATGCTACGGGTACCATGGTGCGCCGCACTGTTGGTTGGCGGCGAGCGAGGGATATCCGATGGCACACGACGGGGGCGGTGTCGAGCATGACACCTTGATCAAGGTCCGGTACGACTTCCTCTGCGAGGACGTCTCGGACGTGCACTTCCGCGTCTATCGGATGCGGCTGATGGAGGATATCAACGACAGCTACGAGATCGACCTGGACCTCGTCACCGACGATCTCTCGGCCGACACCGACGCGATGCTCGGCTCACCATGCCAGCTCGAGATCTGCCGCGGCGAGCATGTGCGCAGCGTCTACGGCATCATCATGGCCGTCGACTATGGTGGCCATGCCGAGGACCATCTGCTGATGAACGTGCGGGTCGTGCCCGCATTCCACCTGCTCCACCAGCAGAGCCACTCGCGCATCTTCCAGGATCAGAGCGTGCTCGACATCCTCGACGAGGTGTTGGGCGCCGAGCTCGGCAACTACGGGCGAACGCTCGACAAGGGCGCTGCCTCGCGGGGTAGCGAGCCGCGCGACTACTGCGTGCAGTACCGCGAGTCCGATCACGACTTCTGCGTGCGGCTGATGGAAGAGGAGGGCATCTCCTATCACTTCGTCCACGACGAAGACGCAGGCCACGAGGTCCTCACGCTGACCTACGAGAACGAGGACTTCAAGGACGCGCAGAACGTGGATGGGACGGCGATGGTGCCGATCATCCGCCAGCGCCCCGAGACGGCCGACACCGAGTCGATCCAGAGCTTCGAGTACCTGCAGGTGCTCACCACCACCGCGCACATGCGGCGCGACTACGACTTCGTGACGCCGCTCGGGCTGCTCGAGGACGCGCTCGATGGCGCCGACGCCAAGGGCCGTACCCGCCGGATCTACCGCCACACCGACCGGCGCTACATCGCCGACGACGTGGCCGACCGCGACCAGGACCACCTCGAGGCCGCCCAGGTCCACGGCAAGGTGGGGCGCGGCGCGGGCAACGTCACCGGCTTCGTACCCGGCAAGGTGTTCGAGCTCGAGCGTCACACGCGAGACGACCTCGAGACCAAGTTCCTCATCACCCGCGTGGTGCACGTGGGCGAGTGCCCCGAGGAGCTGCTCTCGGGCTCCGAGGGCTCCGCGACCGGCGGCACACGCTACGGCAACTCGTTTCGCTGCATTCCGCTCGACGTGCCGATGCGGCCCGCACACACCGTGCCCAAGCCGCGAGTGCACGGCTGCGAGACCGCGATCGTCACCGGCCCCGCCGGCGAGGAGATCCACGTCGACGAGCACGGCCGCATCAAGGTCCAGTTCCACTGGGAAGAGGAGACGACGTACGACGACACCTCGTCGTGCTGGGTACGCGTGCGGCAGCAATGGTCGGGGCCCGGCTGGGGCTTCCAGTTCATCCCCCGAATTGGACAAGAGGTGCTCGTCGACTTCCTCGGTGGCAACCCCGACCGACCGCTGGTGGTCGGCACTGTCTACAACGGCGACAACGCCTACCCCTACCCGCTGCCCGACAAGAAGACCCAGAGCGGCATCAAGACCGACTCGGTGTCCGGCGACGGCAGCAACGAGCTCCGCTTCGAGGATCAGTCCGGCAGCGAGGAGGTCTACATCCACTGCCAGAAGGACTTCACCATCAAGACCGAGAACGACAAGAACCAGTGGACGGGGCACGACGAGACGCTCACGATCGCCAACGACCGCACCAAGCTGGTCGAGCACGATCAGTCGGAGACGGTGAAGAATGACAAGACGATCACGGTGGAGGGCAACCACACCGAGACGATCGTCAAGGACATGCAGCTCGAGGTGCAGGGCAACCGTAGCGTCACGATCGTCAAGGATCACGACGAGACGGTCTCCGGCAACCACTCTCTGACCATCGAGAAGACCAAGCAGCTGCAGGTGAGCGCCGAGTCGAGCGAGACCGTGGACAAGGACAAGACGGTCCACGTGGGCGGTTCTTTCACCACGACCTGCGACGGGGCGGTGTCGATGTCCTCCGAGCTGACGACCAGCATCACGGCCACCAAGGACGCCAGCGTCAAGACCGAGAAGACCTACACGCTCGATGCCACCGACGACATCAACCAGAAGTCGGGCAAGAAGACCAACGTCGTCGCGGGCGACAACCTCAGCATCAAGACCGACAAGAAGGGGCAGATCACCGCGGCCGACGAGTTGGTCATCAAGGTGGGTGATGCCCAGATCGTGATGAAGAAGAACGGCGACATCACGATCAACGGCGCGAAGATCAACGTCAAGGGCTCGGGCGCGATTGCCATCAAGGGCTCGACCGTCGACCACAACTGAGCGGGCATTTGGCCGTGAGCAACGACGTAGAGCCACCCGTTGGCTTCGAGGACCTCCGCGGTCGGGAGCTCCAGGGGCGCTACCGGATCGACGAGCTCGTGCACGCATCGCCGTGGCGCATGAGCTTCGCGGGGCGGGAGCACGAGACGGAGCGATCGATCGTGGTCGAGGTGGTGCGCCCGTCGCGGCTGCATGACCACGCGACAGTGGAGCGCTTCGAACGGAGGATTTCGGACTGGGAGCTAGTGCAGCACCCGGTGATTCATGGGCCGATCGCCTCCGGGGAGCTCCCGGACGGCAAGCTCTACGTGGTGAGCGAGAGACCTTCGGGTGAGCCGCTCGACCTGTATCTGCAGCGTCAGCCATCCGGGCGGCTCGTGTGGAGGGACGCACGGCTGTTGTTGCTCGAGCTCGTGCGAGGTCTCGGGGCAGCGCATGGCCTCGAGATCGTACACGGCAGCCTCAGCCCGAGCTGCTGCTGGGTGGATCGCTCCGACCTTGGTGTTCTTACGCTGCGCGTACTGGGGGTCGGGACGAGCACCAGCCCTGCTGCTGGCGACACCGCGCATGCGGGCTCGGGCACGACTGCGCTGGCGCATGATGCCGTGTTCATTGCCCCCGAGACGGCTGGCTTGATCCTCGGTGACGAGCGCTCCGATGTGTACCTGACCGGGCTCATCGCGTGGTTCATGCTCGTCGGTCGACCGCCGTTCCACGCGCCCACTCCGCTGCAGCTCGCGGCGATGCACATGGCCGCACCCGTGCCCTCGGTGTGCGAGGTCGGTGGTGCGGAGGTGCCGGTGAGCATCGAGGAACTGGTGCGGAGCATGCTCGCGAAGAAGCCGGAGCAGCGGATCGCGGGTATGACGGAGATCGAGCAAGCGCTCCTGGCGGAGGGCGAGGGGACGAAGGGACGGAGAGGTCGCACGCGGGCGCGGCGGGCGGGAGCGTTCTCTCGACGAGAGGAAGCGATCCAGCGGCTCGCCGACGCGCGGTGGGGGATGGAGCCGAGACGAAGGGCTCCGGCTCCGCAGGCGATGTTACCGGTGTATCCGGAACCGTGGGAGACGCCGCAGTCTTTACATGTGCAGGATATGGCGGATCTCATAGCTCTGGGCTCGCATGAGGGGACGATTACGGGGTTCGACGGAGGGGTTCCGGCCATGCCGAGCTTCGCTCACTTGGCAGAGCCGGTGGCGGAAGCGGTGCAGGTTCTGGAGGTTCAGACTTCCGGGAATGCGGAGACGATGCAGCTTCATACGTTCTCGCTCGAGCAGGTGGAGATGCTGCGGGTGGCGTACGAGGCACGTCTGAGGGATGGGGAGGGGTGATGATTCGATTTCACGATGGAACGTCGAGCTACGCTCTGAGACCTCGCAGCGGCGAAGGCCCGGAGCTCCCATCCGAGCGTGAGGCTCGCTCGGTGCTTACACGCTGGCTCGCTGTCGAGCCGTGGCGTGCTCAGTTGCAGTGGTTTGCCACCCATGAGATCCGAGTCGACGCAAGGACCGATGACGCTCTCGTCGACCGCATCTGGGCGTTGCTGAGTGCGCGGGGGCTGGTGCTGAGCCGCGACGAGCGAATGAGCCTACAGGATCCCTCTGCGCCGCTTGAAGGAGCGGAGATGCTGGCCGAACCGCTGCAAGCGACGAGGGAAGACGAGACGCACTGGATCCACGTGATCGTGGTGGATCAAGACGATCGGCCGCTTGCCGGGGTCAGGTACCGGATCGAGTTGACCGATGGCCGGGTACGAGAAGGGCGCACGACAGCGGAGGGAGGGATCTACTTCGACGAGATCCCGGCGGGGGCGTGCAAGGTCTCGCTGCTCGAGCACGACGAAACGCTGTGGGGGCGTGCCGGTGGCGGCTGACCTGGCCCACGGCTGAGCTGTCCCAAAACGTCGGCGACGATCCGCTCGCTGCCGACGAATTCCAAACAGCATCGACCCGATGATGCCAGGTACGAGGATTCTATCCGAAAGCAATCGAGTGACATTGATGGTCATTGCTCATTATGCTATCGTCTCGCGGTACGCGCCTGCGCTCTTGAGGACCGTGGAAGAGTCATCGGCCGAGAAGCCGATGTCGACATCTTCTCCATCGGACGGAAACAACCACCATGACGACCGATGATCAATCATCGCGTGCATCGAACGCGCGTATAAACCACGGTGACCCCAGCTCTGGGTCTTCAGGTCGAGCCCACACCGTTCGTCAGGGAGAGTGCATTGTAACCATCGCGGCCAAGTATGGCTTTGCATGGCAAACCATCTGGGACGATGCGGCCAACGAAGAGTTAAGAGAGAAGCGCGACAATCCAAACGTCTTGGCAACGGGCGACATCGTCCTGATCCCGGAGAAGACGCTGCGTGAGGAGAGCGTCCAAACGGACCAAATGCACAAGCTTCGGATCGAGAATCCATGCGCAAAGCTGAGGCTCCGCCTGACCGGGCACCTCGAGCCGCTTCCGAACGAAGAGTACCTCTTGGAGGTTGGGCAACAGAAGCTCTCGGGCAAGACCGGAGGCGACGGCCTTATCGAGGCCACGATCAAGGTTTCGGATCGCACGGCTACATTGACCTTACCTGCCCGGATGCAGCGCTACACGCTCGAGATCGGCCACCTCGACCCCATCGATACTGTCAGCGGTGTCCAGGGGCGGCTCCGGAACATTGGGCTCTACGAGGCACCGATCGACGGTCGCGAGACTCGAGCCCTGTCTGCGGCTCTGCAAGTCCTTCAGGCCGAAGAAGGCCTCGACGTAACGGGAACGAGGGACACCGCGACCCTCGACAAGCTACGGGAGCTCCATGGGAGCTGAACAAGGGAGAGCATACGATGACCAAGCTGGAAAATATTGTACATGAAGACCCCACCGACTTCGGGATCTCCTCTCCTCGCGACTCGAAGCCCACCCCGAAACCGGAAGCAATCCCCAAGGAAGCCAAGCTGCGTCCCGTGTGCCGAAGCTCTGATGCAAAACATACAAATACCATAGAAGTCCTGCCCGAGTACATACACTCCGTGTGACCAAGGATCTTGCCAATGACGAAGCTGATCGACGTAATCAAGACTCGGGAATCGCAGTTCAAGATCGACAAGAAGGACTCGGAAGGAAAGATCTTCACATTCACACAGGAAACGTTGCAGGCTGGCGGAAACAGCGTCGCCGTCACCTCGATCAGCACTACGACGTCTACGGACTACTACTCCACGGCCGAGGCGACGAAGACCCTGATCGTCCTGCACTACACCGCAGGGCAGTTAGTTGGCGACATTGGAACGCTTACCAAGAACGGCAACCATGTCAGCGTTGCCTATGTGATCGCGCGAGATGGCACGATCTATCGGCTCTTCGACGACAAGTACTGGTCCTATCATCTGGGCCCGGGCACGGTTGGCGGTAATGAAACCAACTCGAAGCGCTCCATTGGCATCGAGATCTCGAACTTTGGCTGGGTCACGAAGGACGGCACCAAGTTCATGACGTACTCAAACAGTCATTACTGTGATGTCGCGGACGAGCACGGCTACGTCGAACTCGATGCGGATTATCGTGGAAAGCGCTACTTTGCGAGCTTCACTGGCGAGCAATACACAAGCATACGGCTCCTGCTCAAATATCTCACGGCTAAATACAACATCCCCTATCGATTCATCGATGACGATCGTAGACACGAGACCTTTGCCTCCGCGGGCGACGCCACCCAATACCAAGGAATCGCCTGTCACACCAATTTTCGTAGCGACAAGTGGGATCTGAGCCCGGCATTCGACTGGAAGAAGATCTATGTCGGGCAGCCAGGATACCCGACGGATGTGGGCAGCGGGCTCGCAATCAACGACCCGAATACCGACTTGCTGCACCGACACATCGAGAAGGACCATCCGGGTGGGTATTATCCGATCGCAGCGAACAGCATGTGGCACGGCGGCGTTCACTTGAACGCCGAGCGTGGCGCCCCGGTTCATGCCGTCTACGGCGGCAAGATCGTCGCGGCTCGTCTCTCTGACGATGAAGCTCTCGCCATACGCCACTACGGAAGCGCCAACTTCATCCTCGTGAAGCACTCGATCTCTGGGTCGCGGCTCAACCAAGCCCAGCTCCGGGGGAAGCTCCTCGGCTATGCGATTACGGACGACCTGCGTCTCCGTAGTGCTCCGAGCACGTCGGGCAGTGAGATTGGAACGCTAAAGAAAGACGACGAGGTCGTGATCGTCGACGAGAGCCAAGCTCAGGCGAACGGTTACACGTGGGCCCACGTCAAGGTGCAGAAGAGCTCCGGCTCCCTATTGAACCAGGTTGGGTACTGCGCGCTAATTGATACTCGGCTGAGCCCCGTTCGAGAGACGCTCTCGTATACCCAGCTCGATCCACAGAAGGAGTATTCGTTCTATTCCCTCTATATGCACCTCAACCCGGAACGGCTCGACAAAGAGAACGCCAAACTGCACGGAATAAAGTGGATCCAGACGAAGGAGTCGACTGAGAACTCGTTATCGCTGAACGGGGCCCTGATCGAGCGCCTCCGGACGGGCGAGGTGGTGCAGCTCGACATTCCCATCGAAGCCGGCGACATGCTGGGGGCGGTGGGTGAGTATGGATCTTCCGCTTATCGAACGGGCCTTCTGCACTGGGAGATCTTCTCGGAAGAGAACCTGATGCCGTCCTGGACCAAGGTCGAAGACACCGATGACGACTTCAACCTCGACTCGGAGAAGATCGTCGGTCTCGTTCAGAAGGAGTTCTGGGAAAACGACGGCCTGCTCTCCGGCGATGAAGTCATCTCCTTCTACAAGGACAACCCCAAGGCGGCGATGCTCAGGTACTACGCCTGTCGATTCGTCAGTGAGTGGAGCGTCGATCTCGACCATGCGATACCGCTGATGAAAGGCCGGCAGTGGTACTCCTCTTGGGGGCTGAAGGGACGCATGGAGCCATACATGTGGTGGAAGGACGCAGCAAGTAAATCGGTCTCCCTGCCATCGAGCAACAAGCTATGGTTCTATCATCCAGTCTCTTTCTGCCATTCGCTGATGAAGTAGGCACGCCACGTCCGACTCGAAATACCCTGGGACGCCTCTTCGACCTCGCGCAACTCTGCCTCCAAGACCTATCATTCCGCCCGGAGCACGGCCGAGAATCGCTGAAGCGTGGCCCCACAGTAGTCTCCCCGCTGCGTTCCGACCTGCGGTAGCGTGCCGATGATGTCGGCCGACGACCCCCTCGCCCTCCGCCCCCCCGCCCCCTTCGACATCTCCACCCTCCCCCCCGGCTCCAAGAGCCTCTCCAACCGCGCCCTCCTCCTCGCCGCCCTCGCCTCCGGCCGCTCCACCCTGCGCGGCATGCTCGACGCCGACGACACCCGGCACATGCGTGCCTGTCTCTCCACGCTCGGCCTCACCATTCACGAGCTCTCCGCCGACACTCTCGAGATCGAAGGCCTCGCCGGCCCCCTCCGCTCCCCCATCCCCGCGCCCACCACCCCCCCCACCCTCCACGTCGGCACCGCCGGCACCGTCGCCCGCCTCCTCGGTGCCGTCCTCGCCGCCAGTCCCGTCCACGCAATCCTCGACGGCACCCCGCGCATGCGCGAGCGCCCGATGTCCCAGCTCCTCGACGCGCTCACCTCCCAAGGCGCCGTCCTCCGCCCGCTCGCCACCCCCGGCTGCCTCCCGGTCGAGCTCGGCCCTCTCCCCGCCCCGCTCCACGGCGGCGAGCTCCGCCTCACTCGCCCCGCGTCCTCCCAGATCGTCTCCGGCCTCCTCCTCTCCGCCACCCTCGCCGCCACCCCCACCCGCATCATCCTCGAGCAAGGCACCCCCGCACGCCCCTACGTCGACATGACCCTCGCCACCCTCGCGGCCTTCGGCGGCCGCGCGCGCTGGGAAGATCCCCAAACCCTCACCGTCGACCCCACCCCGCTCCACGCCGCCGACTACACCATCGAGCCCGACGCCTCCGCCGCGAGCTACCCGCTCGCCCTCGCCGCGCTCTGGAACAGCCGCTGCACGATCCCCACCCTCGGCCACCAGAGCGTCCAGGGCGACGTCGCCTTCGCCACCACCGTGCTCGCCCGCATGGGCGCCACCGTCTCCCAAACCGCAACCGCCACCACCGTGCTCTCCCCCCCGGGCACCCGTCTCCGCGCCGGCGACTTCGACCTCTCGGACATGCCCGACATGACCCTCACGCTCGCGGCGCTCGCCGTCCACGCCGAAGGGCCCACCCGCATCCGCGGCGTCGCGATCCTCCGCCACCACGAAAGCGATCGCTTGGCGGCCGCCGCCACCGAGCTCCGCAAGCTCGGGGCCGCCGTCACCGAGCACCCCGACGGGCTCGACATCCACCCCCCCGAAGGGGGTCCGCGGCCCGGAGTGGCCGTGGACACCTACGCCGACCACCGCATGGCCATGGCGTTCTCGCTCGTGGGCGACGTGATCATTCGGGATCCGGGCTGCGTGGCCAAAACCTGGCCCGACTACTTCTCGCTGCTGCGCAAGCTCGGTATGGTGCAGGGCAGCGCCCGATGAAGCCGGGGGACACCATCACTGTGATGGCCGAGACGCTGTCCCGACACGGGGACGGCGTGGCGCGTCACGACGGCCACGAGATCCACGTGGGGGGCCTCTTGCCCGGCGAGACGGGCGACGTGGAGGTCGACTACGTGAGCAAGCAGCGGCCGCGCGCGCACGGGGCCGCGGTCCGCCGCCGCAACACGCACCCGGGGCGCCGCATCGCGCCGTGTCCCCACCACGGGCGCTGCAACGGCTGCCCGCTCATGGAGATGGACCTGCCCAGCCAGCACGAGCTCAAGCGGCAGGAGCTCAAGCGCGAGTACGGCATCGAGATCGATCGGCTGGTGGTGCAGGACTCCACCGGGCTCCGCTACCGCTGGTCGGCCAAGCGCGTGGTGCACGGCGATCCCGGGGCAATCGTGCTGGGCAGCTTCATGCGGGGCACCCACAACGTGGCCGACATGAGCAGCTGCCTGGTCGACCACCCCGACATCGTCCGCTGCGCGCAAGAGCTGGTCGAGCAGGCCGATGCACTCAAGCTCGAGCCCTACGACGAGCTCAGCGAGCTCGGCGACCTGCGCTACGTGTGGTTCAAGACCGACGGCCGCGGGCAGGTGCTGCTCACGCTCATCACCGCCGAGCCGTTCTCGCCGTCCATCGAGCTCTTGGCCGAGCGGCTCGAGATCCCGGCCGGCATCGCCTGGGGCGTCAACTCCACGCGCAGCAACGACCAGCGCGGCGTCACGCTGCGACCCGTGCGGGGGCGCCAGAGCCTCACGTTCGACATCGCAGGAGTCGCGTTCCACTGCGGCCCGCTCGGCTTCCTGCAGCCCAACCCCACCGCGATCGCGCTCGCCTACCGCGACCTCGTGCACGTGCCCGCCGGCGGAGCTCCGCACGGCAAGGTTGCGCTCGACCTCTACGCGGGCGCCGGCGTCACCACCACCCTCCTGCGCGAACGCTTCGCCCAGGTGATCCCGTGCGAGTCGTACCCCGAGAGCGCGCGGCAGCTCGGAGTGGAGCCCGAGCTCGTAGAGGAGTTCCTGGCGCGGATCCTCTCGCAGCCCAAGTCGCCCGCACGACACCCCGACCTCGTGGTCGCCAACCCACCGCGCGGCGGGCTCGGGCCCACCGTGTGCGCGCAGCTCAATCAGCTGCATGCATCGCGGCTGCACTTGATGAGCTGTAACCCGCGATCGCTCAAGGATGATCTTGCGAAGCTCACCGGGAGCGAGGGGGGGTATCGACTGATCGGGGCGCGGGCGTTCGATACGCTGCCTCAGACGGCGCACATCGAGCTGGTGGCTTGGCTGGTGGGGAAATAATCCCCACCAGGGCCTGCCTCAATTCAGCTCCGGCGGCGTCCCGTACAGCACCTCGAACTTCCCCCCCATCTGCACTCGCTCGTCCTCGCTCGTCCCCTTGGGCAGCTCCCCCGGCCACACCACCACCTGGGCGCTCACCACGTACTGCCCGCGCGAGTGCACCCACGTATCTCGCTCCGCCACCCACGCCACCACGGCCTTGCGCATCACCTCGTTGGGCACGCGATCATCGGCCGGGTCGGCGTTCTCGAAGCTCCCGCCGCGCTCCCAGGCCACCGCCATCGGCCGGTTGGGATCGGCATCGCGATTCGCCTCGCGCCGCGCCTCGATGTCCTTGCGCATCTTCTCCTGCTCGCCCGCGAGCACCTCGCGGATCGCCGCGGCGTCGCGCTCCTCTTGCTGGGCCTGGGCCGCCTGCTCCTCGGCGTCGAGCGGGCGCAGGGCCTGCCGCAGCCGGGCCTCGTCGGCAGAGGGGATTGCACCGGGGTGCGAGGGACCGAGCACGTCCATGAACCGCGGGCGCTCGCGCAACCACGCCTCGGCTTCGGCCGCGGTCTCGAATTCGGCCACCTTGCCCTCGCCGGTGCGAATGTCGCGGATCTTGAGCTTTATCGCCAATCGGGCCTCCGGAGGAGCTCCTACGATAGCACTCGGCCCCCGCAGGAGATAGGTGCAACGGTCGCGTCCGTTGGCGTAACGTAGAGGGGGGGGACGCCGAACGATGATCGACCTCTACACCGCATCGACGCCCAATGGCTGGAAGGCCTCCATCGCGCTCGAGGAGCTGGCGCTGCCCTACACGGTGCACCGCATCGACCTCCCGGCCAACGAGCAGAAGCAACCAGCATTCCTCGCGATCAACCCGAACGGCCGCATCCCGGCGATCGTCGATCGGGACGCGGAGGATTTCCCGGTGTTCGAGTCGGGAGCCATCCTCGTGTACCTGGCCGAGAAGGCCGGCGCGCTCATGCCCACCGACCCGAAGGGCCGCTCGCGCGTGATGCAGTGGCTCATGTTCCAGATGGGCGGCATCGGTCCGATGATGGGCCAGGCCAACGTGTTCTTCCGCTACGCGCCCGAGCGGCTGCCGTACGCGGTCGAGCGCTACCAACGTGAGACGCGACGCCTGTTCGAGGTGCTCGACGGCCAGCTCGCCGACCACGAGCACATCGCCGACGACTACTCGATCGCCGATATCGCCACCTGGCCCTGGGTGAGCACCTACGAGTGGTCGGGCGTCTCGATCGAGGGCCTGCCCCACCTCGCCCGCTGGCTCGACACCGTGGGCCAGCGCCCCGCCGTACAGCGCGGCCGCGCAGTCCCGGGCAAGCTGGCCCCCAACGACACCGAGGCGGAGAAGATCGGGCGCTCGCTGCTGGTGTAGCGCCGACTTGGCCTCCCGCGACCGCTCAGAGCACCCCCCGCTCGATCGCCTGCGCCACCGTCTCGGCCGCGATCTCCGGCCAGCGCTCGTTGTACCGCGCGGGGTGCAGCGCCTGACCCTCGAACATGCCGCGTGCGTACATCAGCGGCAGCCAGGCGTACATGTTGCGGGGCTCCGCGGTGAGCCGGTGCTGCACCTCCGCTTGCAGCTCCTCGAGCGAGCCCAGGCGCTCGCGTGCGAGCGCCTGGCCGTGCGCCGCCTCCCAGGTCTTGGCGAACGTCAGCACGTCCATGCGATCACCAGCAACGTAGAGCCGCGAGGGCACGCGGCGGTCGTCGAGCGCGGCGGCAACGATGAAGCGCGCGGTGTCCTCCCAGGTGGTCCAGTCGATCGGCGTCGTGCCGTCGCCCCAGTAGCGAACCACGCGGCGCTCGCCGTCGAACAGACCCAGGAAGCCCAGCACGAACCGGTCGGCGAACATGCCCTGCATGAGGTGCACCACCTCGAAGCCGTCGCCCGCCTCCGCCTCCGCACGCTCGGCCAGCGCTCGCCGCCAGTCGGAGCTCACGTTGACGCCCTCGGCCAGCCCGAACATGTCGTACGAGTAGTCCGACGGCAGGAACCGCCGCGCACCGGCGGCCTTGGCCGCGCGCAAGAGGGCGAGCTGCGCGTCGACGATCACGTCGGGCCCGCCCTGCACGGTGGAGACCACCGCGAACGCGCCGCGCACCGCCGCCTCGCGCTCGGCGTCGGTCGCCGTGGCCACGTCGATCGCGAACGTCTCGACCCCGCGCTCGGCGAGCGCAGCCGCCTCGGGCTTGCCGGAGTCGCGCACCAGCGCACGCACGCGAACCCCCGGGCGCGCGAGCAGCTCTGCGATCACGAGGCGTCCGAGCTTGCCGGTGGCCCCGGCGACGACGACGAGCTTGTTCGATTGGGCTTGCATGAGCCCACCATGGCCCCTCGCACCGAGCCTGACAATGCGCTAGCGATCGAACTCTTCGTCAAGCCTGGCCTGACGATGCACGAACCGCCCTGCTACTACTCCACTCGCCGTCGATCTCGCTCACCGTCGAACCCCCGCTGCTGCAGCCTTCGGAGGTCCCGCAGGTCGAACGCCTCGGCCTGGATCTCGGCCAGCCCCGCCCCCGCGAGGTAGGCCCGCTTGCGCGCGTCCTGGACCATCGGCGCCACGCCGCACAGGAACACGCGCCAGCCGTCGAGCTCGGGGTGGAGCCTGAACGCGACGTCGTCGGCCCGTCCGGCGTGGTGACCCACGGGGACCTCGAGGCCCGAGACGCAGGGCTCGTAGCGGAAGTTGGGGTGGGCGAGCGAGAGCGTGCGCAGCTCCTCCTGCAGGTAGAGCCCCTCGGCCTTGCGGCTGCCCACGTAGAGGTGCATGGGGCCGGTGTGACCCGCGTGCAGGGCGTCGCGTGCGATGCCGACGAGCGGCGCGAGCCCGATGCCGGTGCCGATGAGCAAGATCGGCTTGGCCATGTCGTCCTGCAGATAGAAACACGTGCCGTAGGGCCCGGCGATGTCGATGGTGTCACCGACCTCGAGCTTGTCGAACAGCCACTGCGACATCGCACCGTTGACCATGCGCCGCACGTGCAGCTCGAGCAGCGGGTCGGTGCGAGGGACGCTGGCCAGCGAGTAGCTGCGCGTGAGGCCGTCGGCACGGCGCAGGTTGATGAACTGGCCGGGGTGGTAATAGAGCGCGGTGGCAGGCTCGAGGAACAAGCGCACCGCCGTGCGGCTGGCGGGCAGCTTGGCCCGCACGATCGCCCGCCCGTAGACCTCGGCCTCGCGCGGGCGCTGGACCTCGAGCTCGTCCTCGGTGGGTCGAAAGCAGCACGCGAGGAAGTAGCCCTCGGCGCACACGGTGCGCCGCAGGCCACGCTGGGCCGTGGCCGGGATCACGGCTCCCGGCGCGCGCAAGAGGCAGGTGAAGCACGTGCCTCGCCGGCACGAGTACGAGATCTCGACGCCCTGCCGCAGCAAGGCATCGAGCACGGTCTCGCCATCATCGCGGTCGTAGATCCGCCCGTCGAGCCGGAGCTTGGGCATGCGGCGTTTGGCTCGCTCAGCGGTTGAGCACGTCGCCGCGCGTGCTCCCGGCGATGGCCATCACCTGCGCCACCAGTGGCGCGGGCACGTCGAGCCGCTCGAGCGTGGCCTGCAGGTGCTCGGCGACCGCGTCGAAGTGGCTGTCGTCGAGACCCTGCTCGACCAGCTTCGCATGGGCGGTGCGCAGGTCCTTGCCCTTGTATTCGTGGGGCCCGCCGAACACCATCGACAGGAACGCCTTCTGCTTCTCGCGCTGCGCCTCCATGTCGGTGTCTTCGAAGAACCGCGCGATGCGAGGATCCTTGAGCACCCGCCGGTAGAAGATGTCCACCGCGGCATCCACTGCAGGAAAACCGCCCAACTGCTCGAACAGGCTCTCGGCCACGACGAAACCTCGATCGGCCGCCTCGGCCGCCCTCGCCCTGTGTATCCGGTTTTCCCGTTGGTGTCACGACCCAGGGCGCACGGGCGCCGGCTCGTGCGCGGCTCCGAGCACACGCCGATCCCGGATGTACGAGGATCTTGTAGGGCCACCCGGACACCGATGACACCACCGGCCCGCGCAACCGCACGAGCTCCGGCGGCCGCGCCACGGAATAGCTTCCCTGGCCGACGGCGTGAGAACGGGCGACTTCCATGACTCGCCTCGACACCCGCAAGCAGGTCCTCCTCCTCGTCACCGCCGCATCGGTCCCGATCTCGCTGGGCCTGACGGCGTGGCCTCCGGCGCCCATCCACGAGATCGTGGTGGTGCACGCGCCGGCGCCCGTGCAGCTCGAGGACGTCGCACCGGAGGCCCCTGCCATCGACCCGCCGGCCGCGCCCGCGCCGGTGGAGGTGGAGCTCATCGAGGTCACGCCGCAGCCGGCCGGGTTCGTGTACGGCCGCGACTTCCTGTGGGTGACCCACGACGTGGAGGACGACGAGCCGTTCGCCGTGCTGTCGCTCGCGCCGGACGACGCCTGGGGGTCGGGCAAGCCGCGTGCGACCGAGGAATACGGCCTGGTGATCCGCGAGCTCGACGAGACCGCCGTGCCAGCCGAGCTGCGCGCGATGGTGGGCGAGCGCGTCGTGGTGCACGGCGGCAGCACGCCGATCTGCACGGCCGAGATCGGGCCGCTGCGCCTGGTGGCCCAGGCCGAGGGCGAGCTGGTGGACGAGTACGAGCCCGAGCCCGAGTCCGAGTCCGAGCCCGGCGAGGGCGAAGCGCCGCTCGAGCAGACCGCATTCTGGAACCTGCCCGAGGAGGAGCAGAACGAGCGCGCGGTCGAGCCGATCTGGCAAGGGGGGCGCAAGCTCCTGATCGCCCCGCTCACCCTCGATGGCGAGTGCAAGGGTGACTCGCTCCGCTGGGCGCGGCCGGTGCGGCGCGGCGACGTGGAGCGGCTCGAGTCCAGCCGCATGCGCGACCGCTCGCTCGTGCGCCAGTTCCTAGCGCTGCCGGAGCTGGTCGAGCTGTCGCAGGAATTCGACGCCTTCGTCGCGGACATGCACCAGCAGGAGCAGGAGCAGGAGCAGGGCACCGCGACGGCCGAGGCCGCTCCCACCCCCGAGCCCGCGCCCGACGCTCGCCCGCTGCCGCGCCTGTCCGACCGCGTGAAGGGCCGACAGTGGCGCACCGCCGAGGGCACGACCGCGTTCGTCACGATGATCACCGAAGGCGAGGAGCTGATGCCGGAGCCGTGCTCGGGGATCCCGGTGCCCCGCTGGGCCATCGCGCCGGTCGACGCCGACGGCAAGGCCGGGGACTTCATGGTCGGGCCCTACGGATCGCCGAACGCCATCTTCGACTTCGAGGGCGACGGGCAGTGGGAGCTGCTGGTCGCGGGCGGCATCGTGTCCAACGACCCCGAGCTGCTGACCATCACCCCCGAGGGCCTCCACACGCTGTCCACGCTGCCCTCGGTGCCCTACTTCGGCTGTCCTTGCTGATCTACCGATACTGCCGAAGCTATCTTTTCTCCCTAATCGGGCATATGATGACCCCTTGCGGATGCCGGCCTAGGACGCCTTGATCCGCGCCAGCACGAGCCCCAGCAGGAGCCCCGGGCCGATCCACCACAGCAGGAACGAGCGCTGCAGCTCGCCGAGCGCCTCGTCGAGCTCCTCCTCGACCTTGGCGGGCGCGCGGCGCTTGCCGGTGGCGACGTCGGCGGGATCGGCCAGCGAGGCGGCGAGCTCCTCCTCGAGCGGGGGCAGGCTGTCGCGTACACCGCTGCGCTGGAGCTGCAGCGCGAGCACCAGCGAGAGACCGAGCCCCACGCACAGGCCCATGAGCCCCGTCGCGACCCGATCGTCGCGGATGGCCTCGAAGATCCCGCTCCCGTGGTGGGACCGACCCGCGGCCGAGGCTCCCGTGCCGCCCATGTGGCCCGCTCGCGTCGAGCGGGGCATGTTGCTCGAGCTGCGATCGGCCACGTGCGTCGGCGCCGGGGTGCCCATCCGCCCGCGCTTGGGTGGCGCGGCGATGCCAGCAGCCGCGAAATCGACCTCGAGCTCGCTGCGGGCCTCCGCCGCCGCGGCCGTGGCCCGCTGCAATCGCTCCGGCAGCTTGGGCGCTGCGGCCGGGCCTCCGGCCCCGATGTCGCCGAGCAGGGACTCCGCCGTGGGGGGCTTGGCGCGGCCGGTGGCTCCGGGGCGCGCGCCCGCGGCGGGAGCCGGCGTGCCCTTGCGGGCGCGAGCGCCCGAGTCCGCCGGCGCCGGCGTGGGGGAACGACCACGCGCCGCGCTCTGATCGGGAGCGGGAGCTCGCGAGCGGGTCGTGCCCGCGCGTGCGCCCGAGACCGCGGCGTCATCCCGACCGCGTATGTCTTCGAGCTGCGGCGCCGCACCCGGCGAGTGCGAGGTCAGATCGTCGTCGAGGGCCCCGAGCCCACAGCTCGCTTCCGAAGACGCCCACGAGCCCAGGCTCGCGCGCCCCTCCGGCGGCCGCGTGATCGTGCGTGGGCGCGGCGCTCCGGGTGTCTCGAGATCGGGCTCGAGCGCGGGCAGCCCCACTGCCGCGCCCACGTTGGGCGGCGTGGCCGAGTCGTCGATGAGGCCGCCCACCGCCACGCCGATCTGGCGCTCGGCATCGGGCTTGAACACGGGGAACACCCCGCTGTCGGTCATCGCCAGGCGCAGATCGACCACGGCACCGAGCTCGGCGATCTCGTAGGCGGCGCGCTCGGCCTCGGCGCGGTCGAGGTTCTCCAGCACGGGAACCTCGCCCTCGTCGAGCATTCGCTCCACGTCTTGCGGCGGCAAGCTCGCGTAGTGGGCGAGCTCGGCGATGGTCATCATCGCGGCGGCCTGCGACGGGTCGCGCAGCCCCACGACCACCACGTCCCAGCGATCGTCGGTTGCCGGCACGGCCTCGACTCTACCGCGGTCCGTGAGTCGAGCGCATGGCGCCGACCCGCGACTCGGGGCTTTTTTGGCCGCGATCCGACCGGGCGGTATGGTCCGAGGCCGAATGACCCTCCCACCTGACGCCCAAGATGGCAGGCCGCAGCCGCAGCGACGGTTCGGCACGCCCCGAGGCTTCGAGCGTCAGGATGTCGCTCGCGGTGGGGTCGACCCTCGTGGCATCCCGGGCCCTTGCTGGCCGCTCGAGCCCCGAGCACGGGGCTTGCAGCAGCAGGGCGCCATGAAACGGCCGCGCACGCGCACCCAGCGACGGCTCGCGATGCTCGGCCTCGCGGCAGGCTTGGTGGGGCTGCCAACCGTGGCCCAGGCCCACCCAGGGGTGGAAGGCACCCGCAACCTCTCGCTCGGGAGCGTGGCGCGCTCGTCGTCGTTCGGGACCAACGCGGCGCTCGTCAACCCCTCGAACATGCCATTCGTGCAGAGCTTCCAGGTGGAGCCGCTCTACCAGGTGGGGATCCAGGGGCGGAACCATGGCCTCGGCTTCGTGATCATGGACTCGCTCAACAACGCGCGGGTCTCGGTCGGGGTCGGCTACCTGGTGATGCGCGGGTCCCCTACGGTGTCGTTCACCTCCAACGACCCGGTGCGAGTGCCGGCCGACGGCGACGCCTCGCTGCAGCGCGATCTCGAGCTGGTCCACGTGGCGCACGAGACGTTCGGGGCGATCGCGCTCTCGGTGGTCAAGGGCTGGGTGTCGGTGGGGCTCAAGCCCAAGTACCAGTTCTCGAGCCTGCGCTACCGCGACGCCGCGGGCGTGGCCCACGACGCGCACAAGCGGCTCTCCGCGTTCGGGCTCGACACCAGCATCACCCTCAACTTCAAGGGCTGGGCCGCCGTCTCGGCCATTGGGAACAACCTGGTGGGCAACCACCCGCCCGCGTTCACGGCCGATCGCGAGCTGAAGCTATCCGCGGCGGGTGCCGCCTCGGGCACGGTCGACACCGGCACCGTCTCGCCGATCTCGGACTTCCCGCTCACCTTCGAGCACGGGCTCTCGGTGTTCCCGCTCCACACGCCCGACTTCAGCCTGAACTTCGACGGCGTGTACGACTTCAGCACGTACCACTTCGAGAAGCACACGCGAATGCTGTTCGGCGGCAGCGCCGAGTTCGTGCTGGGCCCGGTGCCGCTGCGGTTCGGAACGCAGTGGGACGGCCGCGGCAAGAGCAGCCTCGACGACCGCATCTACGTGGCGGGTGGCCTGGGCTACATCCGACCGCCCAAGGAGGGCGGGGTGGGCGTGGACATCGGCGCCGGCTTCCGCCAGCAGGTCACGGGACCGGGGCTCGGGGGGCAGCTCGAGACGGTGATCAGCGTGAACCTGGGGCTGCGGATCCGGCCGAATCTCTGAGTCGGGCCGGCCCTGCGCGCGACCGAATTCGCGAGGGAGCCGAGCCGTCCGTGCGTGGGTCGAATCCGCGGCCGAGCGCGTGCGCAAGCGCGGGCTCGATGCGATAACCCGAGGGCACGGGCGAGGCGACGAGTCGTACGCCCGGGCGCCACCGTAGCCGCGCTCGGCCCTCATGCTGCCTCGCCTTCGCCTCGCGCTCGTCCTGCTGCTGCTCCTGCCGCTGCTCGCCCCCGGGTGCGCGCATGGGCCCGGAGGAGCGCTCACGCCGTTGGCGAAGGGGCAGCTCGAGGCTCGCGTGGCGCTGGCCGAGGCCGTGCCGCCGCAGACGGATCCGGTGGAGCATGCGTTCGCGCTGGCCGCGGCCGAGCTGGCGCTGGCGCGGCCCGATCGCGCGGCCGAGGCGGCTAGCACGGCGCTGCGGCGGGCCGAGGCGACATGGTGGACCGCACGGCTGCGCGGCGACGACGAGGCGGCCAAACGGGCGCGTCGGCGGCTGGATCACACCGCGGCGCAGGCCCGTCGCTGGGCGGAGCGCACCGACGCTCCCGATCTGATGGTGCTCGCGGTGCTGGCCGACTCGCATCCGGGCCGGCATCGCCGTGCGCTGCGTCGCGCCGTGGCGCTGCTTCCCGGGCCTCCGCGCGACCTCGATCTCCACGGGCTGGCGAAGCTGGTGGGTGACGATGCGCCCGCACGGCGACAGCTCGCGCGCTGGCTCGACCCCGAGGATCGCGAGCAGGCCGGCTGGATCCGAGCGCTCGACGGCGATCCCGAGGCGCTCGACCTCTTGCAGCACACGCTCGAGCTCGCAGTGCAACGGCGCCGGCCCGTGGCCGAGCTGCGCGAGCGGGCGGCGGCGGTGCTGGCTGCGGATCCGTGGGCGCTGGATGCCCGCCTGCTGGTGCTCGCGCTCGACGAGGTGCAGGCGGGCGTGCTCGTGGACGATCCGCTGCTGGTCGAGGATCTCATCCCGGCACACGAGGGCGGGAAGGGCCGGCTCGCGCGCCTGCACCTCCGCACGCAGGCGACCGCGCGCTCGCGTGCTATGCCGCTGGCGCTCGCGTGGAGGCTGCTGCAGACCGACCTGGTGGGTGACGCCCACGGCGTGCTCGCGAGGCTCTCGATCCCCGCGGCCGAAGCTGCTGCGGGCGAGCGCTCGACGGGTGCCGACGCGCACCGCTTGCATGCGCAGCTCCAGGCGATGACCGCCGCTCGGCGGGGTGACGTGGCGGCGCTCGAGCACTGGCGCAGCGACGCCGGTGTGCGCTCGCCGTCGCTCGACGAGTGGCTCGCCGCGTTCGACGAGGACGGCCGGGCACCTGCGCTGCGGGCCGCCGCGGGTCGAGCCCGCCGCAGGCTCGCACGGCTGGCACTGCCGGTGTACGGGCTGGAAGCGCAGTGGGCGATGCTGCTCGACACCCGGCTCGAAGCCGACGTGCGCGAGCGGGTACGCCATGGCCTCTACGACTGGCGCGGCGAGACCGATGCCTGGCGGAGGATCTGCGAGCAGACCCACCGCGATGCGACGGCCTGCACGTCGCTGTGGCTGCACGAGGATCCGACCGTGGGCCTCGCGCTCGCAGGGCGTACCCGTCACTTCCACCCCGACATGCTCGACAACGTCTCCATGCTCGAGGCCGGCCAGCTGCGAGGCCTGGCCTCGCTCGTGGCGGGCTACGAAGGCACCGCGCTCGCGGCCTCGCCGGAGCTCGAGGCCACGCGGCTGCGGCTCGCGTTGGCGATGGGCGACCATGCGGGCGCCCGTGCCCGGCTGCGCAGCCATGGCGCGCTCTTGCCCGCCAGCGAGCGCACGTGGGCGTGGCTCGTGCTCGACGATCTCGAGTCGGGCGCGACCGCCTACGACGACGTCCATCGCTGGCTGCCGGTGTTCAGCCCCGAGGTGCCCCTCGAGCCCATGGGCGAGCCCGAGCCGCTGGCTCCGCTGCGGATCGATCGCTACGCGCAGGGCATGGCCGCGGCCGCCAATGGCCGCCACGCCGAGGCGCGGGAGCTGCTGTCGTCCGCGCTCGAAGGCCTGCCCGATGCCGCCAACGTCGACGGCCTGGCGCAGGCAGCCCTCGCTGCGCACCTCGCCGGCGCTGCCACGGCCCGCGATGCGCTGTGCGGGCGGCTCCACGCCGTCGATCCGCACGGCCCCGCGTACGCGCTCGTGCAGGCGCGCATCTCCACCGACGCGGGCGATCCCGACCGCGCGAGCGCGTTCGTGAGGCACGCGCTTACCTGGTACCCCGACGACGTCTTGCTGCACCGCAGCATGGTCGCGCTCTTCGGCCTGTACACCACCCAGTCCGATGCGCTCGCGCTCGCATTCACGAGCGAGATGGCGCCCGCCGACGAGTATGCCTACCAGACGCTGCGGAAGCTGATCCGTCGAGGGGTGCTGCAGACCTTCTACGAGATGGATTTGGTACGCACCGCGATCGACGGCACGCCCGCCGATGCGTGGGCGCTCTTCGCAGGGCCCACGCGGCTGAAAGGCGCCGTGCGCTTCGCGAAGGTGCCGGAGCTCCTCGATCGCGCCGTCGAGCACGGCGAAGTGTGGCTCGGCGAGGCCGGCGACCTCGAGGAGGCCCACCTTCGCGCTCAGCAGGTGCTCGGGTGGCTCGAGGCCGGGAGGCCCGGCTCCGAGGGGGCCCGCCAGCAAGAGATGTGGCTCGACCTGCTGCTCGGGCGCAGCAAGGCGGGCCTTGGGGCGGCGCGCCGGCTCGACCGCGAGCACGACGTGGCCCCGCTCAGCGAAGGCAGCGCGCCCGTGCTGCTGCTCCAGGCCCGCGCCGCCGGTGAGATCGACGATGCGCTGGCCTGGGACCTGTGGCGCTGGGTGTACGGCACCGACGACGCGGCCGCGGCCCGGGTGCAGGCGCTGCTGCTCGACCCGCCCAAGGGCTCGATCCTCCAGGCGTTCGCGTGCAGCGAGCTCTCGGCCGCCGAAGACCTCGGCCCCGCGCTCGCGGTGTGCGAGGCGGCGTGGCGAGCCCAGCCCGGCTCGCTCTCGGTGGCGGTGGGCCAGTCGTACCTCGCGCTCAATCGACCCGCCGAGGTGCCCACGGACGCTGCCGAGGCGCCCGCGGACGCTGCCGAGGCGCCCGCGGACGCTGCCGAGGCCGAGCCGGCACCGCCAACGACGGACCGGCTCACGGCGACCGCGGTGTTCACCTCGGGTGTGACCGCACCCTCGTTCGCCGAGCAGCCGGCGCTGGCCACCGGCGACAACCTGGCCAACCCCTGGCACAACAACCACGCGGTCTGGCTCGGCGAGCAGGGCGAGCACGAGGCCGCGGCGGCGGCGTGGTGGCAGGCCTACGCCTTCGGATTGCTCGGCGACGGGGGCCTACACCACGCCTACGAGCAGGTGCGCTTTCGCGGCGCGCTCGTGCGCGCGCTCCAGGGCCGGCAGCGCGACATGGACGCCCGCGCGCTCGATCTGCGCCGCGCCATGCTGGCGCTCGCGGGCGCAGAGCCGGTGGTGGCGCGCGCCTATGCCGAAGCAGCGCGCGCCCGCGTGCCGGAGGATCCGGCGCTGCTCGATCGCTCGGAGCTCACGCTCCCCGATCGCCTGCGCCACCTCGCCGACTGGGCCAGCGACGACCTCGAGGCCGGCCGGCTCGACGCCGCCACGATGGCCGAGGCCGTCGATCTGGTCGTCGACCCCGAGCTCCCTGCGGTGCAGGCCCTGCTCGCACGTCACCCCGAGGCCAGCCTGACCCGCCTGGCCGCACTCAAGGCCTTCCAGAAGCAGGGCGACGAGGCCGCGGCGCGCGGCATGGCCGAGGCGCTGCTCGAGCGCCATCCCGGCGATCCGCTGGCCGTGGCCGCTGCGCTGCCGCTCTTGGTCGCGGCCGGCGAGGACGAGCGCGCTCGCGCGCTGTATCTCGCCGCCGAGGCCAGCCACCCCGGCGATGCGCTGCTGCTGCACGCCGATGCGCCCGAGTCGATTACCGGAGCGCGCGACGGCGTGCCCGCCTGGGTGCGCGAGCCCGCGCGCTTCGACGAGCGCCTGGCCGCCGTGAGCGACGCCGAGGTCCAGAGCCTGGTGCCGCGGCGCCATGCCTCGGCCGAGCGCGCGGCCGAGCTGTTCGTGCCGCTCGGCTGGGACGCCGTGAATCCCGAGTCGCTGCGCTTCGAGGACGAGCACGGCGCCCGCATCCTGGTGCTCTCCTCGCCCCGGGCCTCACGCTGCCAGGGCATCGCGTGTGCCAACGACCTCTTGCAGGGCCTGGCCGGCCAGGGCCGCACGCAGCAGTGGATGCGCCAGGTGGTGCTATCGGGCTCCGAGGCCACGCAGGCGCTCTTCACCAACGCCGAGGAGGTGCTGGTGGCCTGGGTGCTGCCGAGCGGCGGCCGCGTGCTCACCGTGGTGATGGCCGCGCCCAACGATCGCTTCGAGGCCCTCCGTCCGCTGCTGGTGATGCTGCGCGATGGGTTCCGCCCGCTCGACGCCGTGCTGCCCGGGTTCGCGGCCGAGTCGCTGCGCACGGCCGGCCCCAGGCTCGGCGATGGCTTCCGCCTGGCCGCCCGCCGCGAGCAGGCCCGCGCCACCGCCAAGCCTGCGACCGCCGCACCCGGCTGCCCCGTGCGCACCACCCTCGCCACCCTCGCGCACGATCACCAGCGCGCCGAGCTGCTCGTCGACCTCTGGCTCGCCACCGCGCACCCGCCCACCCGTCAGGCGCTGCTGCGCTGCGCCTCGCCGCGCTCGGCGGAAGCCCGCCGGATCGCGCTCGTGGCCCTGCTCGACGAGGATCCCGACACGCACGCGTTCGGCCGCCGAGCGGTGCGGACCCACGCCACGCGCGTGACCGACGACGTACGGACGATCCTCAGCACGCCGCTCTCCCCTCCGGTCTCGGCCCCCGACTACCTGATGCGCAACGATCTGCCCGCGCACGGCCTGGTCGAGGTGCTCGGCACGCTGCCCCCGAGCCACGCCGCCCCATTGCTGGAACAGCTGCTGGCCAGCCGTGACGCTCGCGATCGCTCGCTGGCCTGGGCCGCGCTGCGCCTGCGCCCTGCGCTGGCCACCGACGCCGCGATCGACCAGGCCTTCGCCACGGAGCCACGCCTGGCCGACCATGCCGCATACCTCCTAGCCGAGCGCGGCGAGCCGGCCGATGCCCAGCGCCTGCGCGACGTCCTCGATGCCCTGCCCCCCGCCACCACCCGCGGCGAGCACGACATGCTCGGCGACGTGGCCGTGGCCCTCGCGATGTTCCTCGACCCGGCCGACGAGGCGCGCCTTCGCGACGCGGCGGCCAAGGTGCGCGACGGCGACGACCGCGAGCATGCCGAGATCCTGCGCGCGGGCCTCCGCACTGTCGCCAAGGATCACGCCCGCGCCATCGCCCTGGCCGACCCCACGATGACCCCCGGCCCCGACGACGGTCGGGCGCTGCGCTGGCGCAACGAGCGACGTCGCCGCACGCTGCCCTACCGCCCCGAGGCCGAGCTGCGCAGCAAGAGCCTGGCCGAGGTGCTGCCGGGCGCCGACTGGACCTTTGCCCGCCTCGCCGCGCCGGGCCTCTTCTCCAGCACCGTGGCCGACGTGGCCGAGCGCCTCACCACCGGCGACGAGGCCGTGGACCAGCGCCTGGGCGAGCTGACCAGCCGCGCGCTGCGGGACAGTGGCTTCGCCGCGCTGTCGGCCAGCGGCGGGCTCGACGTCACCAAGCCCATCGAGTGCGCCAAGCCGGCCGACGACATCGGGTGGCTCTGCACCGCGTACGTCACCGATCGCGCCGCGCTCCTCTCGGTGCTCGGGCAGCGCGCCGCGGGCGACGACGCCGGGGTCTCGCTGCCGCTGACCGTCGCCACCACCGCGGGCATCGTGCCGGTGGCGCTGAGCCTACTGCCCGCGATCCTCCACCCGCTGCTCTACCCCAAGGACGACGACGACGACGACGAGCCCGACGCGGTGGACGCCACCGAGCGCTCGCGTTTCGAGCTCGAGGTGGGCGGCATGCGGCTCGAGCTCTACTCGATCGTGGACGTCCACACCCGCCGGATCGGCATCGACTCCGAGCGCTACCTGTTCCTCGGCGAGCGCCTGTGGGTGTTCTCCACGGACACCGCCATGGACCAGGCCATGCGCGCCCACGAGGGCCCGGTGCTCGCCGACGACCCCGAGTTCCGGCGCCTGACCGCTACGTGGAAGGACGGCGCCGCGCTGCAGGCGGTGGCGCTCGGCCGCGCCTGGCCGCTGGCCAAGGGTGGCGCCGCCATGGAGGTGGTGCTCGAGGAAAGCGGCCTGCGCTTTCGCTACGCCGGTGCGTTCGAATCCGAGAAGGGCGTGACCGACATCGGCCCCGCCGTGGCCCAGCTTCCGGCGGGGGCCGTCACCGTGTTCGCCCATGGCCTCGGCACGGCCGAGTCGTTCGCCCGTGAGCCGCTCGAGGCCAAGGGCCCCGACGCCCAGCGCGTGCCCCCGCTGCCCGTGCTCGTGCAGGCCCGCGGCGTGGCGTTCGGCTGGTACCTGCGCGACGGTGACCGCCTGTGGCGACGCTGGCTCGCGGTCGCGCCGCTCGACGATGCCCTGCGCAAGGCCCTACGCCGCGCCAAGACCCCTCCCGGCCGCCCGGGCGCCAGCCGCCGCCACGGGGCGCTCTGCTACGTGGAGCGCAAGGCCGTCGGCGCCGGAACGGCGACGAGCTCCAAGCGGCCGCCAGAGACGGCCGCGGAGGAGACCGCCTACCTGCTCGTGGGCGACTGCGAGCTCGTCGACCAGGCCGCCGCGGGCCCGCCCGTGCCCGCGGCCTCACGCGAGCAGCTGCGGGTCGCCCACGCGGTGTTCGACGGCCCTGCCGCAGCCGAGCACCTGCCCGGCCTCGACGGCGTCGAGCTCGAGCAGCGCGCGATCCTGCGCATGGCGGCGCCACTGCTCGGCGTCGTCACCGACATGCAGGTCACGGCCGACTGGCTCCCCGGGCAGCGCGTGGCAGTGCTCGAGGGCAAGGTCGGCCTGCGCCTGCGGCCGCCGGGCGATCACACCCGCGTGATCGACGACTGGCTCGCCGCGAGCGAGGGCCACAACGCCGCGACCCTGCCCCGGCGCGTGCGCAACGCGGAGCTCGAGGCCCCGCTGCGCTACCTCATCGAGGTGCCGGACGCCGACGCGTTCGTGCGCCACACGCTCGCCGACTCGCCGCGCACCACCGCCGAGGTGCTCGGCCCCACCCGCGTACGCCTGACCGTGGCCCCCGTGCCCGCCACGCCTCGCCTGGCCCCGCTCGACGCCGAGCGCCGCAAGGACCTCACCAAGCGCACCGAGGCGTTCCGCAGCGACGATCCGCGGATCGTGGAGCTCGCCCGGCGCCTTGCCCCAGCCGGCACCAAGCCCGCGGCCGCGGCCGCGCGCATCAGCGAGTGGGTGCACGAGCACATCACCTACGAGGTCACCCCGCGCTCGCTCGACGGCGTGGAGATCCTCGAGGCCGGCCGCGGCGACTGCACCGAGTACGCGCGGCTCACCGTGACGCTCTTGCGCGCCGTCGACGTGCCGGCCGAGGTGCGCGACGGCATGGCCGTCGGCGGCGACGAGCTGGTCGCCCACGCCTGGGTCGCCTACCACGACGGCGAGAGCTGGCACGAGATCGACCCCACCTGGGGACGCTCGACCGCAAGCGCCGGCCACCTCGAGATGTCGGTGCTGGACGCGATCGCGCTGATCTCGCTGGGAAAGCTGCGGGTGGTGGAGATCGCGGCGCCGTAGCGATGGGAACGCCATCGTTCACGCAAGATCCTGTCTCTTGCCCACCAGTGACTGCTTGGAGGGATCGGAGCACGATTTCGTCCCACCGGTGGGGCATGGGTCGTGGCGGGGATGTCCAGCGCCCAGCTTTGGCCCAAGGCATCCTCGTAGTCAATGCTGAAGGGCTGGCTCACCAGGTACGATGCCACGCGGCCCGGACACGCTCCTACGCCACCGGCGACCATGGACAGCTCGATCGGCGTGGCGTTGGTGGCCTGAACGTTGGCGCCGGTTCCGTCGACCGTCGCGATGAGGTTGAAGAGCGCGTCTTTGGCGCTCAGTCACACGCCAGGTAGTCAGTGCGGGCTACAGTGAGCTCGTAGTCGCCGCTTTGGGTATCGTCGACGGTGAAACGGAACAGATATCGCCCCTGGGCGAGGCACAAGTGGCTTCCGAATTGCGTACCGGTCGTACGACTGGGGAGATCGTCGGGGAATTCGAAGCACGAGAGATCACATCGGGTGATCTGGACGAGCTGCAGACCGCCACCCTCCGTCGATCCGAAATTGACATAATAATCACCTGCCACCTCGACGTCGAGCGCCACCGTGGTCCACCGCTCGCCGAGGCGTGGCCCGAGCACGGCCGGGTCGTCGCAGGACATCGAGACGGTCATGTCGAGCCTGTCGTCGATCTCGGTAGGCGCAGCGACGACGTTGCGGCTGCAGTCGAAGGCCTTGTCGCGGAACACCCGGGTGTCGCAGTGGGGATACTCGGCTTGGTAGTCGGCGATCGTGGCGTCGAGCGATTGGCCGTAGACCTGCTCGAATGCGGCTTGGGCCTGGGAGAACGAGGTCTCTTCGTAGCTCGTCTTGGCATCGAGCTCGATGATGGCCTCGAGGCCATGGGTGGTTTCGAGGTAGGAGACGAAGTGGGCGGCGAGCCCGTAGCCGGGACCGGGGATGTAACCGTCGCTCGGGTTGCTCAGGAGCTCGTGGATGTCGCCGTGCACGGGAAATCGATTCCAGTCGTCGCCGTGCGCTTCGGCGAGGCCCTCCTCGAACGGTAGGTATAGGGTATTCGGAAAGCGGACGGCGTGCACGAGCTCATGCTGATGGATGGGATACCTCGAAAAGGTGCCGCGCTCGTCGTTACACCCGAAGTCGGTCTCGGAGCAGAACGGCTGGAGACCATCGGGCATCCAATAATAGTCGACCCGTGCGTCGGGGCGTCCGAAGATCTCCCCGAGGTAGCCCGCTACACCATCGAGGTAGGGCAGGGTTCCGGCACAGAGCGTAGAGTCGTCTGCATCGGTGCCGAAGCGCAGATGCTCGCCCTCCCAGACGATGGGCGGTGGCTCGGGCTCGTCGCGACAGCTGCTCGACGAGCCGAGCACGAGCAGAGCCACCGTGGTGGCGACTCGGGGAGGAGACACGCTCATGGCGTCCAGGTCGTGGCAGGGATGCTCAGCGTCCAGCTTTGGCCCAAGGCATCCTCGTAGTCAATGCTGAAGGGCTGGCTCACCAGGCACGACGCCACGCGGCCGGGACACACTCCTACGCCACCGGCGACCATGGACAGCTCGATCGGCGTAGCGTTGGTGGCCTGAACGTTGGCGCCAGTTCCGTCGACCGTCGCGATGAGGTTGAAGAGCGCGTCTTTGGCGCCAATCTGCCAGCCTCCGCGAGCCGTGCTCGCCGCTGGGGCACGGAGCAGGTCGAGCTTGAAGCCATCGACGCTCGCCCGGATCGACGAAGTGCCGACGGTCGTTGCCGCATGCTCGACCATCGTCCAGCGCTCGAGCTCGAGCGTGTCGGCCTCACCCATGCGCCAGACCAGGGCAGAGTCGGTGCCAAAGGCACCCGCGCCGGTGATCACCTCGCCGGCGAGCTTGGGGCCTACGACGTCGATCGACACGGGAGCGACGGCGGAGACGAGCGTTCCACCTCCACCTGCGCCCGACAAAGGCGGCGTCTCGCCGTTGTTGCTGTCGGGAAGCGTGCAAGATGTTGCCGGGCTCGGAGGCGGCTGCGGAACGTGCTCGTCGAGCGAGCTGTGGGGGGCGATGGAGACGTTCGAGACCGCGGCGATCTGTAGGCCGGTGAAGGGATCTCTATAAGCCCACGACTCGGTGGGCTCCCACGGGGTGTGATTGAACCGGTCATCGAACTCGGAATCGCATGGATCGGTATGGGAAAGATCATCGGGGCCCGTCCAGAAGTGATTGTAGCAATCCTGGCGGTGCTCCTTGAACCACTTCGACGCACCCTCGATCGCTTCGGCGCCTTGGCCGACGAAGTCGGGGGCGGTCTGCTCGAGCCACACACCGGGCGCATCGCAGATGTGCTCGATGAAATCGCTCAGGCATGCTTTGTGATGCTCGTAGGCGCACGAATCATCGAACGGCCAGTTCTCGTGGGTGGTGACATCGGTGCAGCAAGCCATGACGAATGGATGCTCGTACGTCGAGTCGTTGAGGGTCTGCACACTGCTGACCGATAGCGGCACCTGGAAGCTCGGGCCAAACGGCGGAGTGACAGTGAACGAGATGTCGAGATCGTATTCGAGGTTGCACTGGTGCTTGACCCCGACGAGGCCCATGGGGTTGTCTTCGTTGTAGAGGCAGTAGTAGGGCACCTGGGGGCCCGTCTCGTCGGCACTTCCTCCACTATCGACGCCGGTGGTGATGACGCCGTCCGTTTCTGTTCCCTGATGAGTAGGCGCACCGTCGCCGCCGCAGCCGCAGCCGCCATCCCCGAGGACGAGCAGCAGCGAGAAGACCCCACCGACCGTCCCCCCACGGGTGACCCATGCGGCCGCCGAGCCGCTCGCCGGCGTTGTGGTTGGACACGGGCCCAAGCTCCGCGTCTCGCAGACGATCGACAACGGCCCAACCCGGACTACCCTGTTGCTCTGTTTGGTTGGATTCATACGTGCTCGACAATGCCCATCCGCACCAGCTCTCCAATGAACCGTCGCGCAGGTGGACCAAACAGTTCATGACGGAGCCCGACAGAGCCGTCAACCGAAGATCCACGGATTCCTCGATGGAGAGCGAGGCCGCGCATTGAGGCCGACAGCCCCTTTGGCTGGTTCTCGACGGCGACCCTACCGAGCAGGCTCCGTGCCGACCAGTGCAGCGGCTCTTACGGAGTCATTGACGGATCGCTCCGCATCACGTTAGATCGATCCTTCTCCTACTTCGAGTCCTTCGAGCCCCCGGGGCACCAGGAGACCGATCATGAGCACACGACGCAGCACGCTGGGCCTGGCCTTCACGATCATCGGGTGGCTCTTCAAGCTGGCCTTCGTCGGTGCGGCCGTGCTGCTGCCCTTGCTCGGGGTGTGGATCGCCTCCTCGCTGGCGGCCCACCTCGACGGCCCGCTGTGGGCGAGCCTCGTGGCCGGGGCGCTGTGCTTTCCGCTCCTGCCGCTCGGCTGGGATCTCTTGGCCAGCTGGCGACGGAGGCGTCGCGGCGACGTGCGCCCGCGCGTGCTCACCGGCTTCGACCGCCTGGTGCTGCGCACGCTGATCGTCAACCTCGCGTTCGTGGGCGGGCTCCTGGCCGCGTTCCCGGCCTCGGTATTCGAGGCGCTGTCCACCCGCGGCGACTGGATGCTCCCGCAGGGTGACGCGGCGTGGGCGCAGCGGGCACGCGGTGTGCTGTTCGGCGCAGCCGAGCGCATGAGCTGGCTCCACGAGGCCACCCACGACAACGCCTACGAAGGGCTCATCGACCCGTCGCTCACCAAGAGCCGCTCGAGCGACGGCGAGCCGCCGATCGCCGGCGAGATCCCGCGACCCGACGAGCGCGAGCCCGCGCCCACCGAGCCCACCAAGCCCGAGATCACCCCCCAGGATCTCTATCGTCGCGACGGCTGGCCGTCGGCACCCACGCTGCACCCGCTCGTGACGTCGCTGCCGGCCGCGGCCGAGACCTCGATCGAGAGCGTGGCGCTCTACATCGTGGAGCACGAGCCCGACCCGGTGCAGCGCATGAAGGCGCTGCACGACTACGTGGCCGATCGCGTGGCCTACGACGTGCCGGCCTACCGCACCCACGTCTATCCCCCGCAGGACGCAAAGTCGGTGTTCGAGCGCCGCACGGCCGTGTGCGCCGGCTCGGCTGCGCTCTTGGCCGAGCTCGGTCGTGCCGCGGGCATCGAGATCGTCGTGGTAGTGGGCGACGCCCGCGACTCCGACGGCCTGTTCGACGGCAATGGCCACGCCTGGAACGCGTTCAACCTCGCCGATCGCTGGTACCTGGCCGACCCCACTTGGGATGCCGGCTCCGTAGACGGCGACACCTTCACCAAGGAATACGAGTCCAGCTACTTCATGACGCCGCCCGAGGTGTTCGCGAGCTCGCACATGCCCGACGATCCCAAGTGGCAATTGCTGGCGACGCCGCTGTCGCAGGGCGATTTCATCCGGCAGCCGCACTTGAAGCCCACGCTCGCGGCGCTGGGCGTGCGTCTGCTCGAGCCCCAGCGGGCCCAGAGCACCGCGCAGGTGGGCGAAGCCCTCACGCTGCGCTTCGACAACCCGCACGGCTTCGAGATCGTGGGCTCCGTGCGGGCGCTCGCCGGGGACAGCTCCATCGCACGCTGCGACAACGAGGCGGATCGCTCGAGCATGAGCTGCACGCTGCCCGCCGCGGGCCGGCACCAGGTGGTGCTGTTCGGCCCCGGCGGCGAGCACCTCGGGCAGCTCTACGTCGACGTTGGTTAGCGCGCGCGCCGGCTTGGCTTGGTACGCTGTACGCGTGAGCTGGCGAACCCTCGTCCTCTGTGTGCTCTCGACGGCCTGCACGGGCCCGGATGTCGCGGCGAGCCCGGAGGCGCCCGCGAGCGGCTCCGCGGCCAAGCCCGGACGGGGCGGCGGCGATTCGTCGTGGCACTGGCGCTCCGACGCCACGATCACCGGCACCCCCACGTACCTCCTCGGCGTGATGAGCCAGAGCGGCGTCGAGTACTGCCCCGACGGCGGCTACGATCGCAAGTGGCTGTCGGTGCGCCCCACGATTGGCCGCGTCTCCGTGGGCGGGCCCGACGACGAGGAGCTCGACCCGCTCATGGACCAGCCCGTGCTCGCGGTGGGGCAGCCGGGCGAGCCGCCGCCGCGCGAGGCGGGCTCCGAGCCGCCCGCGGCGGGGCAGTCGTGCGTGCCGGCCCAGATGCGCTCGGACTGGCAGCTCACGCCTCGCGGCATGTTCATCGAGCGCGACCCCGCGCCGGCGCTGCCGCACCTGCGCATCGACGCGATCCGGCCGCTGCACGAGCTGCAGGCCCGCAAGGACGGCGATCACCTGGTGGTGACGCTGCAGAACCCCGTACCGCTGGCACTCACCGCCGTGGAGCTGCGCACCCACTACGAGGGCTGCTTCGGCAAGCCCGGCACGCACATGGAAACGACCACGGTGGGCAGCCTCGGCGTGGGCGCCCAGGCCTCCGCGCGCGTGCCCATGCTGACCCACCGCCCCGGTGAGCCCAACGGGCGCAACGAGTTCCATGCGTACTCGGTGCAGCTCGTCGGGCAGGGCGAGGGCGTGGTGATCGACCTCGACGTGCCGTTCTCCCAGCTCGGAGCCGGGGTCGAGTGCCCCAACGATTGAGCCCAGCCGCCCGACCACGCGTGCATGCAGGCGCCACGCCCCGCGCTCGCTCACGCGTGCTGCTCCGCGGGTCACTGTGCATCCGGTTGTAGGCGCTCTGGCCGCCGTGATTGACTGCCGCGCGTGAGAGCTCGACGCGCTGCCCCGCTCCTCCTCGGCTTGCTGCTCCCCCTCTTCGGCGGCCACGGCTGCAAGGCCGGCACGGCCGGCAAGGCCGTGACTCCGCCGCCGCCCTCGGCCGGCGAGGCCATGCGCGAGCTCGAGTGCCAGGAGGGTCAGTCGCACGCCGAGCCGCTGGTGGTGGACTGGGGCTCGGACGATCGCGCCGACCTCGAGGTGGCCATGCGCGACGGCGTGGTGGTGGCCGCCTACGACTGCAACAGCTTCCGCGTGCTCGAGCGCTGCCGGGCGCGCGGCGGCTACCGGTTCGCGGGCGTGAGCCGCAAGGAAGACGTGGTGCAGATCACCGGCCGCGACGAGCTGCACGCCAACCTCCCGCTCGGCAAGGCCGAGCTGTCGGCGGTGGTCGATCGCGGTGCGACCATCGACGTGGCGCTCGTGACGGTGGGCAAGCAGCGAACCGGAGCCTTCCAGGTGGCACGCACCGATCTCGAGGGCGATTGCGAGGGCGCCTCGCACTTCGTGAGCTCGGCGCTGGTGGGCGCGTTCGCCATGGGCACCGGCACCCGCGGCGAGGTGGGGACGGTGGCGCAGCTGTTCTCGGTGGCCAACGTCGGCGGCTCGAGCACCAACGAGCGCCAGTCCCTCAACCGCGACGGCGACCTCCAGGCCTGCACCGGCGCCAACCCGAGCGACCCGGCCCCGCCCGCGCAGTGCCAGAGCATCCTGCGGGTCGAGCTGGTCGCGCTGGTGGACACGCCGCCCCAGCAGATTCCAGGGGGCAACCTACCGCCGCCCGAGCCCGTGCCGCAGGTGTGCCCCGATGGGTTCGTGCTGCAAGGCAGCAAGTGCGCGCTCGCGGAAGGGGCCAAGGGCTACCGCTGCTCGCCCGACGACCCGGGTGAGTGCACCGCCCAGTGCGACGCCGGCAATGCCGAGTCGTGCCACAACCTGGCCATCCTCGCGCGGAGCGGAAAGGGCGGGCTCGACTATCAAGCGGCCAAGCCCCTGTTCGCGAAGGCGTGCGAGGGCGGTCACCTGGCGGCCTGCCCCACGGTCGCCTACTCGCTCGACTGGAAGACCGAGGGCAAGCGCGCGGTCGAGCTGCTCGGCCGCGCCTGCGAGGGCGACGACGCGGTGTCGTGCCGCGTGCTGGGCGACGAGCTCATCAGCGGCACGGAGCTCCCCAAGGACACCGGGCGCGGCGAGCAGCTCCTGACCCGCGCGTGCGGCCTGTCGGAGCACTACGCCTGTGGCCGGCTGGCGTGGTTCCAGTGGCTCGTCCACAAGCAGGCCAAGCCCGCGCTCGAGGTGGTGAAGGCCGACTGCGCCCGCGGCAACGGCGACTCGTGCTCGATCGTGGGCGGCTGGCTGTCGCGCTGCGAGGATGGGCGCCCGCCCGGCTTCGCGCCCGGGGACGTCGCGGTGTGCGAGGAGTACCCCAACCCCGACCCGGGGCCCGCCACCCTGGCGTTCGAGCAATCGTGCCGCGCCGGCTTCGTGGGCGCGTGCAAGGTGGCCGCCGATCGCCACCGCCGCGGCAAGGGCGTGAGCACCAACATGAAGACCGTGGTCGAGCTGCTCGAGCTCGGCTGCCCCGTGGGCTGGTACGCGTGCGAGGAGCTGGGGCGGCTCTACGAGGAGGGTGACGGGATCACGGCCGATCTCGACAAGGCGCTCGTGGCCTACGGCAAGGGCTGCGACACCCGCGACAAGGGCGACTGCTTCAATGCCGCACGCGTGGCCGAGAAGCTCGGCGACGACGCGCAGCGGCGCACGCGGCTGCAGGCCGGCTGCAAGCTCGACTCGCGGCAGTCGTGCGATGCCTGGACCAAGCTGCTCGAGGCGGACGGGCACAAGGACGACGCCAAGACGATCTACGGCGACGTCTGCCAGCGCATGCTCTACAAGCCCTACTGCGAGGAGTACAAGCGCCTCGGCGGCGAGCTACCCAAGGGCTTCAAGCCGTCCAATCACAAGCCCAGCAAGCCCGACGAGTTCTAGGCGGCCTCCGCTGGCACGCACGCCCCATCACGGCTGCATCAGCCAGCGCGCCGCGAGCCCCACGAGCGCCAGCACCACGCCCACGGTCAGCCACCGCAGCGAGCGGGTGCGGGGCGCGGGCGCTTCTTCGGCCTCGGCCTCGTCGACCGCCGCCGTGAAGGCTCCCCCGGTGGGCTCGGCCGCCGCCGCCTCGGACGCACGTGCAGCAGCCTTGGCCGCCCGCGCCGCCTCGGCGGCCGCCCGCTCGGCCGCCCGCTCGATCGCCAGCCGGCGCTGATCCTCGCGCGCCTGCGCGAGCTGCTGCCATACCTCGTCCTGCCAGCCCTCGGCCGGCGCGGGCTGCAGCGTGGCCTGTCGCAGCGCCCCGCGCAGCGCCACGAACCGCCGCGCGTCCTCGCGGATCGCCGCCCAGTCCTCGTCACCCTCGCCGAGCCGCCGCCCCGGTGGGCGCTGTCCTGGGCCCACCGTGCGCCCCGCAGCCGCTTCGGCCGTATTTCGCCACCCCCGGCACACGCGCTCGAGCATGCGGTCGGTGGGCACCCCGCACACGCGCTCCAGCTCCGCCCAGCGCAGGCCCAGCACCGAGCGCAGCAGCACCGCATCGCGCCCCACCGGCTTGAGCTGGGCGAGCGCCCGCACCACCCGGCCCGCGTCGTCCTCGAGCCCCTGGCCCGTGGGCGGCCGCCCGCCCGTACGGCTGCGCTCGATGCAGCGGTTGTGGGCCACCGCCAGCGCCACCAGCCGCTCCACCTGGTACGCGTGCTCGGCCGCGTGGTCCTGGAGGTGCCCGAAGATCGTGGGCAGCATCGCCGCTCCGCCGTCGGGGCCCAGCATCGCCACGCAGTAGCGGCACACCTCGACCCCGTGTGCCTGCATCACGCGGTCCACGGCCTCGCGTGCGGCGGGATCCGGCGCTTGGGTGTCGGGCGGGCTCGGCTCGGTCACCGGCGCGAGAGTCTACCCTCGTTCGACGGCCAGCGCGGCGCCCCGGCACCGCCTCCGCGATGCCCTCGGCGAGCCCCGCCCGAACCCACTATCATGGCCACCCGTGCCCGAGACCACCGCCGCCGAGCCCTCCGATGCACGCCCCTGCCCCGGCTGCGGCTCCTCCCGGACCCAGTGGGCGTTCGTGGTGGCCGGTTTCCCGCACGTCCGCTGCCGCGAGTGCGGCACCGTGCTCGTGTCCCCGCTCCCATCGCCCGAAGCAGTGCAGGCCACCTATCTCGATCCGGAGTACCACGGCGACGTCTCGGCCTCGGAGGAGCGGATGCGCGCCGAGGCCCGCGCCCGCGCGCGCATCCTACGAGCCCGAGGCTGCCGCAGAGTGCTGGAAATCGGCTGCGGCGCAGGCTTCTTCGTCGAGGCCCTCCTCGAGCTCGGAATCACGGCCGAGGGCGTCGACCCAGGCCCCCAGGCCAAGCGCGCCGCAGCCCGCGGCCTCCCGATCCACACGATCTGGCTCGAGGAGCACGTCCCCGAGGCCCCCTACGACGGCATCGCAATGTTCGAGGTGATCGAGCACCTCCCCGAGCCCCTGCATGCGTTGCACTGGTGCCATCGCCACATCCGCCCGGGCGGCACGCTAGCGCTCTCGACCCCGAGCGCCAGCGGCCTCCCTGCGCGCCTCCTGGGCCGCCGCTTCCCCATGCTGTGCCCCCCCAACCACCTCGAGGTCTTCACCCGCGCCGGCGTAGCCGCGCTCCTCCAGCGCACCCATTTCCGTCCCTACCGCTGGAACAGCTTCTCCAACCTCGATCGCGCCGCCCTACGCCGCAGCTTCCAGCGCTACTTCCTCGGCACCTCCCCCCCCGCCCGCTGGGCATCCGCAGCCCTCGCCCTACTCGCCCATGCCCCCGTCCAGCTGGTCGATCGCGCCGGCCTAGGCATCTCCTTCGAGATCTACGCCGAGCCGTTGCCCCGGTAGTGCTGAGCGCGGGCGCGCCCTCTTGCCGACCCTTGCGATCGAGCTGGCTCGGCGGCTCGGCCGGTCGGGGGCTCGTGCCGTGACCGGGTGCGCCCGAGGGTCACGGGGTTGCTCTCGCGCCAATGCGAGCGCCCCCCGCCATCCTCCCACCGACCGCAATCCCTTGCGATCGAGCTGGCTCGCCGGGCGCGAGGACTGGCGCGAGGGCAACCCCGTGACCCTCGGAGAGCACCCGGTCACGGCACGAGCCCCCGACCGGCCGAGCCGGCTCGGCCGGCGCGGGCCGGACGAGCTCCCGACTCGTCCGCACCCGGCCGTCCTAGCGCTCCTCCTCGCGTCCCTCGAGCGGGCTCCCTACTCCGCCCTCGGCTCGCGATGCCTCGAATGCCTCCTCGTCCGCCTCACCAATCCGATCGGGCCCCGACCACCACATCGAGCACCCGCCGGTCCGCACCAGTGACTTGGTCTATCGTCGGCCTCTTGGCGTATTTCAGCTTACGCCAAAATTCCAAAGTGACACGTCCTAAGTTGGATTTAGTGGTACTCGAATGCGTCCCATTTTAGGCCGGCCCCATCGGGGGACACCTTCATGCGCGAACCCCCTCCATGAAAGGCAAAGGAAGAAAATGTGAGACACCGTAGGAAATCGGCTGACGACCCGGTGTCTCTCTCCTCAGGAGCGAGGGGACGCCGCATGAGGACCGCAGCCGCGCAAGATCAGAGCACGCACGAGGCCACCGCCTACGAGGCCGAGGCCACCCGTTGGGCATCGGCGGGGCGGCCCGATCACGCGGCGCACTTCTACGCGGCCACGCTCGACCACCGCCCCGGCGACACCCGCGTGCGAATGATGCTGGCCGCCTGCCTCGTCCGCTGCAACCAAACCGCAGCCGCGGCCGCCGAGTACCTCCGCGTGGCCCTCGAGTACGCCGCGCAGCGCCGCCACCAGGAGGCGATGGCACTCGCGTACCAGGTGCTGCACCTCGATGCGAGCCAGCTCGTGTACGTGGCCGTGGCCGACGTGCTGCGCGGCATCGGCCGCCAGGCGCGGGAGCTGTGCGCCCGCGCAGCCGAGGCCCATCTGCAGGCCGGTCGCCTGGTCGACGCCCTGCACATGCTGCAGCTCGGCGCCGAGATCGACGCCCGCAACCCCGAAGTGCGCCGCCGCCTCGCCCAGATCTACCTCTCGCAGCACATGACCGGCCCCGCCGTGGCCAACCTCGCCGAGGCCGGCCGCCTGCTGCTGGCCGCGGGCAACAACGCCGAGTACGTGGAGGTGGCCGAGCTGATCCTGCGCACGGATCCGCGGCACCTCGAGACGCTGCGCGAGCTGCCGCGCGTGTACCTGCGCGTGGGCGAGCCCCAGCGCGCGGTGGTCAAGCTCGCCGATCTCATGCGCGTGAGCCCGGGCGACACCGTGGGCTACGAGACGCTGGCCCACGCGTTCGCGGTGATCGGGCGGATTCCCACCGCGCTCTCCGTGCTCGAGCGGCTGACCGCCGAGCTCGTCGCCACCAGCCGCACCCTGCACGCCGACGCGATCATCGAGCGCGCCCGCGGCTGGCGGCTCGACGACCCCGAATTCGCCCGCGCCGTGCTGGCGCTGCGCGAGCCCAAGCCTGCGGCCGCGCCTGCGAGCGCCGGGCGAACCCCGCCCCGGCCCCCGCAGGCCGCCAAGCGCCCCGCCAACGAGAGCACCGTGGTGCTCGACATCACCGATCTGCTGGTCAGCGGCGACATCGCGGTGGCCGTGGCCGCGCACGACCGCCCCAGCCGCTCCCCCGCGCCGCCCATGGCCATCCGCCGCGGCACGCCGGGGCGCTCGCCTTCGGCCCCCGAGGCCGTGCTCGACCTCTCCGAGGACCTCATCGAGCTCGAAGAGGTGGAGGGCACGCTGGTGCTGCGGGTGCAGGACCTCTCGCACGTGGGCCGCGTGCCGCGTCGCCCGGCCGGGCCGCCGCCCGCCCCTCGCCATGCCGCTGCGCCGCGCCCCACCACGCCGCCGCCCGCCCCTCGCCGGGCCGCTGCGCCGCGCCCCACCACGCCGCCGCCCGCTCCTCGCCGCCCCGCGCCGTCCCGCCGCCTTGCCGCCGAGCTCGAGAGCACCGAGCTGGTGGGCTTCGACGACGCCGAGCTCGACGAGATCACGCTGGTGCGCCCGATGGCCGGCCTGGACGAGCTGACGGCGCTCGTGCACGACGAGGACTCGGCCGAGCTCCACGACCACCCGCTCGCCGGCGCGGCACGGGCCGCGATGGTGCGCCGGATGCGGGAGCCCGCCCGTAGGGCTCCCGCCTACGCATGAGTCCTCGGACGGCCTCTGGGCTTACTTGCTAGGATGATGCGGCGTCCGGTCGTTCGCCGGGTGCCACCACCCGGCCATGGCCAGCGACAGCGCGGTCATCTTCAAGATCGGCGCCCACGAGGTGACGCCCGGCGACGTCGTGGCGCTGGCCGACGGGCGCTACCGGGCGCTGCTCGACGACGACGAGCCCTACCGGCAGCGGCTCGAGCGGGGGGCCGAGATCGTGATGCGCCGGCTCGATGCCGGCGACGCGCTCACGACCCTCGGCGACGGCGACCGGCGGCTCGACGATGCGCGGAGCCTGATGCTGCGCCATGCCACGTCCACGTCCTCGGTGCTGCGCGACCGCGAGGCCGCGGCGGTGCTCGCCGCCCGCCTGTCCGTGCTGGCCCGCGGCTACTCGGGCGTGCGCGTGGAGGTGCTGGAGCTGATGTGCGAGCTGCTCAACCTGCGGGTGCTGCCGCGGATCCCCGCGTGCACCAGCGGCTCGAGCGACGGCGAGCTGGCGTCCATGTCCTACGTGGCCGCCGCGATGTCGGGCAAGCGCGAGGTGAGCTACCTCGGGCGCGTGGTGCTGGCCGCCGAGGGCCTGCGCGCGGCTCGGCTGCGGCCGCTCGAGCTGCGGCCCCGCGAGGCGCTGGCGATCATGAGCGGCACGTCGATGGCCACGGGCCTCGCGTGCCTGGCGTGGGACCGGGCGCGGCGGCTGGCTCGCTTCTCCGCCGCGCTCACGGCGATGGCCCACGACGTCACGCTCGGCAACCCGCGGCACCTCGACCCGCGGATCGACGCGCTCAAGCCCCACGAGGGCGCCCGCACGGTGGCGCAGTGGCTCCGCGACGACATCGAGCACGGCAGCCGCAACGACGAGCGCCACCCGCCCGACCCCGGCGTGCTGCGCTGCGCCCCGCAGGTGCTGGGCGTGCTGGTGGACGCCGGCCGCAGCGCGGCACGGGTGCTCGAGGTGGAGCTCTGCAGCGTGAGCGACGCACCGGTGGTGAACCCCACCACCGGCGAGATCCTGGTGGGCGGCAACGGCCACGGCGCGCACGTGGCCTTCGCGCTCGACGGCCTCAAGGGCGCGATCGCGGCGGTGGTGAGCCTGCTCGAGCACCTCCTGGCGCTCGTGTGCGACCCCGGGGCCAGCCGCGGGCTGCCGCGCGACCTCGTGGCCGACGGCGACGCGGGCGGCCCCGGCCTGCGACCGCTGCGGGCCACCGCGGCGGGCCTGGCCGCAGAGGCCCGCAAGCACGCGATCCCCGGCGCTGGCTTGCTCGCCGCGCTGGGTACCGAGCACGACCTGCCGTGCTCCGCCCAGCTCTCGGCCATCGAGAGCCTGCGCGTGCTGTCGGTGGCGGAATCCGTGGCGGCGATCGTGGCCCTGGCGATGTGCCAGGCGGTGGACCTGCGCGACGGCAAGGGCTGCCACCGCCGCTCCAGCGCGATCTACGGGGCCGTGCGGCAGCTCGTGCCGCGGCTGACCAAGGCACGCGCCCAGGATCGCGACGTGGAGACGGTGCTCGAGCTGTTTCGCGCAGGCATGCTGCCGCTGGGGAAGCTGGAGACATGAGACGCGCGGGCAAGAAGCGCCGCTTCATCGCGGCTGCGCTCGCGGGTGGGCTGGGCCTGGCGGCGTGCGGCGGGTCCACGCCACCCGAGGTGGGGCTGGCGACCGAGGGCTCGAGCGGCTCGGGCACCATGGGCGTGACCACGGCGGTCGTCACGGGGTCGTCCACCAGCTCCACGCCGGCCGACGGCACCAGCACCAGCCCGGGCAGCGGCAGCGGCAGCGGCAGCGGCAGCGGCGGCAGCACTGGCCCGCTCGATTCCTCCGGGACGAGCTCCGGCACCACGGCAGCGCTCGAGGACAGCGGGTCGAGCAGCGACTCCACCACCGGCGAGGTGTCCACCGTGGGCTGCGCCGACGGCTTTCGCGAGGCGCTGATCGACGAGGTGGCGTACCCCAACGTGGCCGCGTGCGCAGGCGGATTCTGGGTGCCCGGCGTGGGCTCGCCGGTCTCGCAGTGCGAGCGCGAGGGCGGCGACGACGGCCCGTGGCCCGATGGCATGGGGTGCAGCATCGAGGATCTGTGCGCCGAGGGCTGGCACCTGTGCGCGAGCCGCCAGGAGGTCATGGTGGCCGGCCTCGCCGGCGGCTGCGGCGGTGTGGCCTGGGGCAGTCAATTCTTCGCCACGGGCCAGTCGGGCGAGGGTGCCAACACGTGCAACGACACCGGCACCAACGACGTGTTCGGCTGCGGCGACCTGGGCTACTCCGACATCTCCGGCTGTGCGCCGCTCAACCGCAGCACCGGCAACCTCTGCGTCGAGCTGCCCGGCGTGTGGTCCTGCAGCGACGACGCCTACGACGAGGTCACGCACCTGGTGAAGCCGGGCCCGAGCGACGGCGGCGCGCTGTGCTGCCGTGATGGCGTGTAGCGGCTGGCGACGCCCCGGGAGCCGCCCCAATGGAGCAAGGGCTCCCTTCATCGCTCGGCTTCGCTCGCCCGCGCCCCACCGCGGGCCCGTGGAGCCCCATCGCAGGGCCTGGTAGCGTGGTGGGCGTGAGCACGCGTTGGTCTCGACACGAGCTGCGATGGGTCGGCGCCCTCTTGCTGCTGGCGGCCGGGGGCTGTGCCGACGAGCGCGCGGACCTCGTGCGCAAGACCATCGGGCCCGCGGGCGGCCTCATCAGCTCGCACGACGAGGTGCTGACGCTGGTGTTCGTGCCCGGCGCGCTCGACCACGACCACGAGATCGAGATCTTCCCGAGCGACGAGCCGCCGCTCGTGTTCGGGCCCGCGTACCGCGTGAGGCCCAACGACATCGAGCTCAGCGTGGACGTGGAGGTCACCTACCGGCGGGTGCTGCCGGCCAACACCGACGGGGTCGCCGTGGCCGCGATCCGGCTCGATGACTACACCGACGAGATGGGCCACTGGGTGCCGCTGCCGCGGCTGTCGATCGACGTGGAGTCGGGAGCGGTGCTGGCCAGCGACTCGGAGCTCTCGCTCTACTACGGCATGCTCGAATTCGGCGGCGGCGCGACCTCGGTGACCACCGACGACCCGACCGGTGATCCCACGGTGGGCATGACCTCCGAGCCCACCGGCGATCCCACGGTGGGCATGACCTCCGAGCCCACCGGTGATTCCACCATGGGCATGACCTCCGAGCCCACCAGCGTCACCGATCCCACCAGCGAGGGCTGCGGCAATGGCTCGGTCGAGCCGGGTGAGGTGTGCTTCGAGGGTACCGACCTCGCCATGGGCGGCGGTCCGGTCGACGTGGCGCTCGGTGACTTCGACGACGACGGCCAGCTCGACGTGGCCACCGCCAACGGCAGCGACGACAGCTACAGCGTGCGGCTCGGCGACGGGTCCGGCGGCTTCGGGAGCGAGCAGGGCGGAGCGGCGGGCGGGGGTCCGGTGGCGATCGGCGCGGGTGACTTCGACATGGCGATGGGCGACGACCTGGTGGTGATCGCCGGCGGCGCGGGCCAGATGAGCCTCTTGCAGTCGCAGGGCGACGGTACGTTCATGCTGCTGCCCGTGGTGCTCACCGGCGGCGGCCCGTCCGAGGTGCTGGTGGCCGACTACACCGACGACGGCGGCCCCGACATCGTGGTCGCCAACCAGGGCAGCGGCACTGTCACGTACTTCTCGTTCGCGGCGGGCCTGGGCGGCGCGGTCGACTACAACACCGGGATGGTGGGCGCGCCGGTGGGGTTGGCGTTCGGCCAGTTCAACCTCGACACCGACAGCCTGGAAGACCTGTTCACGTTCGGCGGGGGCAGCTACTCGGCGCTGGCGGGCGACGGCGTGGGGCTGGCCGACTCGCCCGTGGGCGGGGCGCTGGGCACGGACCTCCGCCGGGCGGTCGGCGGTAATTTCGACGACGACGCGCCGGGCGACGCCGCGGTGGCCGATTTCGCCGAGGGCGGGGTGTGGGTGCTGCTCGGCGACGGGGCGGCCAACGGCTTCGCCGCGATGGACTTCTACGCGACCGGGGCCGGGGCGGTGGACGTGGCGGCGGCCGACGTGACCGGCGATGGAGACCTCGACCTGATAGTGGTCAACAGCGGCGACGACACGGTGACGGTGCTCGAGAAGACCGGCGCGAGCACCTGGGGCAACCCCACCGATTTCGCCGTGGCGGCCGGGCCCTCGGGCGTGGGCGTGGGGAACCTCGACGGCGATGACGTGCCGGACATCGTCGTGTCGGCCGAGGCGGGCAACGCCGTGACGATCCTGCTGTCGAACCCATGAGCGTGCACGCGCGACGGCGATGGTGGTGGCTCGCGCTGGGGCCGGTCCTGTCGTCGGCGTGCTCGCGCACGGATGCTCCCGCGCTCGCGGGGCCCGAGGCCGCCGCTCCGGCGCGGGTCAAGGGTCGCGAGGGCACGGCGGCGAAGGCCGCGGCTCGGCCGACCGCGCCGGCCGAGCCTCGCGATCCGCCGCGTCTGCTCACCGACCCCGGCTCGGGCGTGACGGTGGTGTGGGCGGGCGCCGCGGTGGCCTCGGCGGTGGCGGGCGCGGAGCTGGTGGTGGTGGAGCCCGATCTGCAGCACCTGAGCGCCTATGACTGGCGCGACGGCGAGCCGCGCTGGCGGACCGAGCTGCCGGTGAGCGCCGCGGTGCAGCTCTACGGCCTCGACGACCGCGTGGTGCTGCACGACCGCGACCGCGCGACGGTGGTGGAGGCCGCACGCGGGCGGGTGATCGGTCGCCACCCTGCCCCCGTCTCCGGGCGCTGGCCGTACGTGCACACGGTGCAGCAGCGGCGAGGAGGAGCGTGCGCATGGGTGGGGCCGTGCGGGATCCGGGCGTTCGATTGCGAGGACGGCTCGCCGCTCGGCGAGTACCTGGCCTCGGACGAGGTGCACCTCTACGGGATCTCCGAGGACCCCAGCGAGCACGACACGCAGTGCAACCCCGCGCCGCGGCTGCTCGGGCGCCACGGCGAGACGATCGTGCTGGTGGCCTACCTGCCGGCGCAGGCCGAGGCGGCCGCTGCCGATGCGCGTTTCGCGCGAGAGCCCAGCAAGCCCGGACCGGCGATCGTAGGCCTCGCCGCCGACACGGGCTCGATCCGCTGGCACCACTGGCTCGCCGACGGCAGCGAGCCCGCCGATCTGACCGAGGACGGTGCGTGTTGGGTGCTCGATCGGCAGGGCCCGCGCCTGCGCGTGCTCGAGCCCGATACCGGTGCGCTCCGCTGGGAGCGACCGATCGGTCCCGGTGCGCTCGACGTGCAGGCGTTCGCGGGCGGGCTCGTGGTCGGCCGCGAGCACGACGATCGCTGGCGGCTGAGCGCGTACGACCTGCGCGGCGGGCAGGCGCTGTGGAGCACCCGGCTGGCCAAGCGGGAGCGGCCTGCGTACTTCGAGGGCACGATCCCCGACGCGCAGGTGACCGGGGCGCGGCGAGCCTATGCGATCGTCGACCCCGTGGCCGGCCGCGTGACGGGCCGGCTGGTGGCGGGGCGCGACGAGATGCTGTGGCGCGATCCCGCGGGGGGGTTCGTGCTCATCGGGCGCGACCTGCTCGAGCTCGACGACGAGGGTCGGCTCGTCCGCCAGCGATCGTTCTCGAGCCCCCGCGTGCACACGGTGACGGCCACCCACGTGCTCGGCCTCGATGGCGGCGTGCTCGAGATCTTCGATCGCGAGCAGCTCCGCGAGCGCGCACGGCTGGAAGGGCGACTGACGATCGACGCCTCGGCCCGATTGCCCGACGGCCGGCTGTTGATGCAGCGCTACGGCGAGGATGGCGTGGCGCTGGTGCTGGGGCTCGAGGCGCCTTCGCGCGGCGTCCGGCGCAATTAGTCGGTCACTCCGCGTGCGCCCGCAGCCACTCGCCGAGCTGCTCGCGGTTGTGCGCCGGCGCGCCTTCGTAGTCGCCGAGCGCCTGCTCGACCAGCGTGCGCGCGGCCTGGTGCTCGCCCAGCTCCCACTCTGCCTTGGCCAGCGCGAAGCGGGTCGCGCCGCGCGTGGGGGCATCGAGGCCCTCGGCCAGTGCCAGCGCCCGCTGCAGCAGCGGCAGGGCCTCGTCGACCTCACCGGCCCGGACCATGCAATCGCCGAGGCCGAGCAGCGGCGCGTGCAGGTGCGGGTGGGTGGGGCCGAGGTTGTCCTCCATTGCGGCCAGCGCGGCCGCGAATGCGGGGCGGGCCTCGGCGTGGCGACCCTGCTCGACGAGCGCGTCACCCAAATTGAGCTGCAGGTAGCCCTCGACCATCCCCATGGCCTCGCGCGACGAGCCCGCCACCGCCTGCAGGCCCTCGCGAGCGAGCTGCTCGGCCTCGGCATGGCGCCCGCGACGATTGGCGGTGTTGGACAGGTTGGCCAGCACCTGCAGCCCGCGCGGGTCGTCGGCCGGCCACGCCGCCCTGGCCTCGGCCAGCGCACGGCGCAGCACGGCGTCGGCCTCGTCGAAGCGACCCTGCTCGGAGCGGACCCCGCTCAGCATCACCAGGAGCTCGACGCGGATCGTGGGCTCCGCTCGCTCGGCTTGCTGCTCGGCCGCCTTCAGCAGCTCCACCGCCTCGTCCTGACGACCGAGCTGCGACACCGCGATCGCGAGGTTGATCCGCCCCTCGAGCACGCTCGGATGCGCGGGGCCGAAGCTCGCCTCGCGGATCTCGAGCGCCCGCCGGAGCAGCCCCTCGCTACCCTTGACGTCGCCGTGCTGCAAGCGAGCCGCGCCCGCGTTGTTGAGCTCGGTCGCGTAGCTCGGGTGCTCGGGGCCGTAGAGCCCCTTGGCCAGCGCGATGGCCTCGGCGTGGGTGGCCAGCGCGGCCTCCACCTCGCCCTGCACCCGCAGCGTGACCGCCAGCGCGGCGGTGACCCGCAGCTGCGCGTCCTGGGCCTGCTCTCCGGGCAGCTCGTCCACCACGGCGCGCGCGCGCTCGAGCGCCTCCACGGCCTCGCGCAGCCGGCCTTGCTCGCGCCGCATGAGCCCCTCGTAGAGGTGGCGCTGCAATTCGAGCATGCCGTCGTCGTCCACCCGCCGCAGCCACGCATCGGCTTGCCGCAGCCAGCGCTCGCCGGCCTCGAAGCGCTCGAGCTGGTAGCCCTCGACGTACACGAGCCCGAGCAGGGCCACCAGCGCGCCGCGATCGTCTCCCGCTGCGATCGCGCTCGTCAGCGCGCCTTCGTAGGCCTGCGCCCCGGCCTCGCGCTCGCCGAGCTTGAGGCGGGCATCGCCCACGCGCTCGAGCGCCTCGGCCTCGAGCGACGCGTAGCCCAGCACCCGCGCCTGGGCCAGCGCCTCCTCGGCCAGCGCGAGCGCCTCGGTGTAGTGCCCCGCCGCCTGCTGCCCCTTGGCCCGCGCCGCCCCGCGGCGCACGGCCTCGGCGGGCTCGCGATCGGCCGGCCCCACCCGCTCCACGCGGCGCAGCGCCTCCACGTCGGCGCAGGGCTCCACGGGCGAGAGCGACAGCGAGGCCTGGTCGGCGCGCGCGGCCACCTCGGCGTCGCCGGCCGTGAGCGCCTCGGCGAGCGCCGCCAGCTCCTCGCGCCGCGTGTCGAGGCACGCCATGCGAAGATCGAGCGCCTCCTCCGATTGCACCTGCCGTAGCCGCGTGGCCTCGCACGCGTCGCGATAGGCCGCGGTCCAGCTCTCGGCGTGGGCATCGAGCCGCGCTCGAACGCGGGGGCCCACCGTCGTGCCGACCGGTCCGCCGTGCTCGGCCAGCGCCTGCTCGAGCGCCGCGCCCTGACTCGGCCCCCACACCTGCCCGATGCGCTCGGCCCCGCCCGCACACGGATCGCGGCTTGCCACCTGCTGGGCCACGCCCACGCCCACCGTGGCGAGCACCACCGCCGTGCCGATGCCGAGCCAGCGCCGCCGCGCCTGCGCCGGGTCGCGCTCGAGCTCCCGCAGGAGCGCGTTCATGTCGGGGAAGCGCGCGACCTTGTCACGCGCGAGCCCCCGCAGCAGCACGCGGCGGATCCAAGGCGGCACCTCGCGGGCGCGCGAGGGGATCACCGGCTCGCCTCCCACCATGCTCGAGACCAGCTCCACGAGGTTCTTGCCGCGGAACGGCCGCTCGCCGTAGAGCGCCTCGTAGAGGCTCACGCAGAACGCGAATTGATCGCTGCGGGCGTCGGCGGTCCTGCCGTCGTGCTGCTCGGGCGACATATAGGCCGGCGTGCCCACGAGCGCGCCGGTGGCCGTGAGCCGCAGCCCCTGCTCGGTGGTGACCGCCATGCTGCGGCCCTCGGCGGTGAGCACGGTGGCGTCGCGCCAGCGCAGGCGCACGCCGTCGTCGCCCTCGGCCGCGCGTGCGAGCCCGAAATCGGCCACCCGCACCCGCCCGTCGAGCCCCACGAGCACGTTGTCGGGCTTGAAGTCGCGGTGCACGAGCCCCGCCGCGTGGGCCGCTGCGAGGCCCCGGCCGGCCGCAGCGAGCACCTTGACGATCTCCTGCCACTTGCGCGGCTTGCGGGCCAGCCAGTCGCGCAGCGTGCCGCCGTCGATGTACTCCATGGCGATGTACACCTGCCCGTCGACGGTGCCCACGTCGTAGACGGTGATCACGTTGTCGTGGACCACGCTGGCCATGGCCCGCGCCTCGCGGACCAGCCGCGACGTGCCGGCGCTGCCTGCCGCCACCGAGTGCAGCTTGAGCGCCACCTTGCGCTCGAGCTGCAGGTGATCGGCCAGGTACACCACGCCCATGCCCCCGCGCCCCAGCGGGTGAACGATGCGAAAGCAGCCGTCCACCACCGTGCCGGGCGGGAGCTCGCCGCCGTCGCCCGGCAGTGATTGCACCGACGGCGCGCGCGCCACCTCGCGCAAGAGGCCCTGGAACAGCGAGTCGTCCTCTTCGTCCTCTTCGTCGACATCGACGAGATCGGGCGGCAGCGGCACGCGATCGGACGCCGTGACCACGTCGTGCACCTCGACGGGCGCAGGCCGCTTCGGCTCGTCCCGCGTGGTGATCTCCCCCGAGCGCCAAGTCCCGGTCGCTCGCGCCGTGGGATCGTCGCCGGACGGAGCCATTCGGCGCGAGCGTAGCAGGTTCTCTGCTACCTTCCGGGGCGGCCCGATGGCCGCGCGCATGCCTCTGCGCGCGAAGCCTCGGCGTCGCTCGAGAACCCATGGCTCAGATCATCGCCGAGGGCTTGTGCAAGCAGTTCGTGGTGGCCGAGCGTCGCCGCGGGATGCTCGGCGCGCTCGCGGGGGTGCTGCATCGTCGTCATCGCGTGGTCGAGGCGCTCGCGGGCGTGAGCTTCCAAGTCGAAGCGGGCGAGCTGGTCGGCTACATCGGCCCCAACGGCGCCGGCAAGTCCACCACCGTGAAGGTGCTCGCAGGGATCCTCGTTCCCGATGCCGGTCGCTGCGAGGTGCAGGGGCGCGTGCCCTGGGTGCAGCGCGTCGAGCACGTGGGCCGCATCGGCGTGGTGTTCGGGCAGCGCACGCAGCTGTGGTGGGATCTGCCGGTCGCCGAGTCGTTCGAGCTCTTGCGCGAGATCTACCGGGTGGACCCCGGGGACTACCGCCGCCGGCTCGACGAGCTCGTCGCCGTGCTCGACGTGGAGGCCGTGCTCGACGTGCCGGTGCGGCAGCTCAGCCTCGGCCAGCGCATGCGCTGCGACGTGATCGCGGCGCTCTTGCACGGGCCGCAGCTCTTGTTCCTCGACGAGCCCACCATCGGCCTCGACGCCCCGGCCAAGCTCGCGGTGCGGGAGTTCGTGCGCCGGCAGAACCGCGAGCAGGGCACCACGGTCATCCTCACCACCCACGACATGGACGACATCGAGGCGCTCTGCACCCGCGTGGTGGTGATCGACAAGGGCCGGATCACCTGCGACGGCAGCCTCGACGCGCTGCGGGCCCGCGTGGGCGTGGAGCGGCGCATCACCGTGGACCTCGAGCACGAGACGCCAGTGCGCATCGACGGCGTGACCGTGGTGCGGCAGGACGGCCCGCGCGTGGTGCTCGCGTTCGACCCGCGGGTGGTCTCGGCGGCGGCGGTGGTGGCACGCATCACCGAGGCGCACGCGGTGAAGGACCTGTTCGTCGAGAACCCTCCGATCGAAGAGATCGTGTCGCGGCTCTACGATGAAGCAGAGGGGTCACCGTGATGCTCGCGCTGGCGGCGCGGCCGTACCTCGCGATCTTCGGCGCTCGCTTCCGGGCGCTCTTGCAGTACCGCGCCGCCGCGCTGGCGGGGCTGGCCACGCAGGTGTTCTGGGGCTTCGTGCGCGTCATGATCTTCACGGCGTTCTACGCCGTGAGCACCGGGCCGCAGCCCATGACGCTGGCCGAGGTGATCACCTACGTGTGGCTCACCCAGGCGCTCTTGCTCGTGCTGCCGTGGCGCCCCGATGCCGACGTGGAACAGCTCGTCCGCAGTGGCAACGTCGCATACGAGCTCCTGCGACCGGTGGATCTCTACTCCCTTTGGTTCGCGCGCTCGCTGGCCCAGCGCACCGCGCCCGCGCTGCTCCGGTGTCTGCCCATGGTGGTGCTGGCCTACGCGTTCTTCGGGCTCGCGGCACCGGTAGGGCCGAGCGCGGCGCTGGCGTTCGGGGTATCGCTCTTGGCCACCGTGGCGCTCTCGACCGCCCTCACCACGCTCTTGTCGGTCTCGGTGCTCGTGACGACCTCGGGCCGTGGCGTGCACGTGCTCGTGACCTCGGTGGTCAACCTCATGTCGGGCTCGCTCGTGCCGCTGCCGCTGTTGCCCGAGTGGATCCAGCCGCTCGCGAGCGTGCTGCCGTTCCGCGGGCTGATGGACACGCCGTTTCGCCTGTACATGGGCCACCTGCCGCCCGCGGACGCGCTCTTGGCCGTGGCGCACCAGCTGGCGTGGACGATCGCGCTCGTGCTCGTGGGGCGCTGGCTCTTGGCCCGCGCGCTGCGGCGCGTGGTGGTGCAGGGAGGGTGAGCGCATGATCGAGTCGCTGCGCCTGTGGGTTCGCTACGTGTCGCTGTCGATGCGTGGGCAGCTGCAGTACCGCGGCTCGACGATCATGCTGGTGCTCGGCAACCTCTTGGTCACCGGCGTGGAGTTCCTCGCGATCTGGGCGCTGTTCGACCGCTTCGGCCGGATCCGCGGCTTCGGCCTCGCCGAGGTGGCGCTGCTCTACGGCATGACCAACGTGAGCTTCGCGCTGTCGGAGATGTTCTGCCGTGGGTTCAAGATCTTCGACCAGCTGGTCAAGAGCGGCGAGTTCGACCGCGTGCTGCTGCGTCCGCGCGGCACGGCGTTCCAGGTGTGCGCGCAGCACCTGGATCTGGCGCGCACGGGTCGGCTCGTGCAGGGCATGGTGGTGCTCGGCTGGGCGCTGGCCAGCCTCGGGCTGGTGCACCTCGGACCCGAGCTGGCGCTCATGCTCGGCACGATCGTGGGCGGCGCGTGCACGTTCGCGGGGTTGTTCGTGCTGCAGGCGACGATGGCGTTCTGGACGGTGGAGAGCCTCGAGCTGTTCGCGATCGTCACCTATGGCGGGCTCGAGACGGCCCAGTATCCAATGTCGATCTACACCGAGGGGTTTCGCCGGTTCTTCACGTGGGTGATCCCGCTGGCGTTCCTGAGCTACGTGCCGGGCCTGGTGATCATGGGGCGGCCCGAGCGGTTCGGACCGGAGTGGCTGACGTGGGTGTCACCGGCGTTCGGGGTGGTGTTCTTGCTGGTGTGCCTGCAGGCGTGGCGGGTGGGCGTGCGGCACTATCGGTCGACGGGGAGCTGAGCTGGTATCAACCAGTCGAGCAGCGCGTCGCCGAGCGCTCCGTCGCACGCGCGATCGAACGCCACGAACATCGGGGCGCTGTTGATCTCGAGGAAGCAGAGCTCGCCGCTGCCGGGGTCGGTCTTGAAGTCGGCCGCGGCCCAGTCGAGGCCGAGCTGCTCGGCAAGAGCAAGCAGCGCCCGCGCGAGCGCAGCCGGCAGCGCGGCCGCCGGCTCCACGCGCGTGCGGGAGCTGGCGCGGTAGTCGAGCACGTCGGAGATCACCCGAAACGCGAACAGGCGCTGCCCCACCACGTACACGCGGAGCTCGGGCGGCTCGAGCCGCTCCTGCACGATCGCGGGGCTGGCTGCCGCGCCGCCCTGCTCCGGGGTGCGGGCCAGCACGTCCTCGAGCGGCTCGCACAGCGCTCCGCCGTCGATCGGCTTGACCACCCGCGGCCACGCCGAGCCCTGGCGCAGCGCCGCCACGTCGTTGGTGAGCGCGGTGGCGGGCACCCGCAGGCCGGCGCGGCGGGCCATGTACAGCGAGAGCGGCTTGTTGGCGCCGTACTGTCGCGAGCACCGGTTGGGCACGCGCACGTCGTCGTGGGCCAGCGCCCAGCCCGACACGAGCGTGTGCCAGGCCATCGCGCGCTCGGCCACCGCGGGGCGCGGGTCCTGCATCGCGGCGAACACGTCGTGGCGCAGGAAGATCGCGGTGGGGCGCAGCGGCTGGCCGTCCACGAGCAGGGCGTCGCCGAGGAGGTCCCAGCGCACGCGCGGGTGCAGGCCGGGGCCGACCCGCAGCGAGGTGAGCGGCAGCCCGCGGGCACGCGCGCGCGCTTCGAGGTGATCGAGGTTGGGGTCGAGCGAGCCGCCGGCCACGAGCAAGCTCGCTGAAGCAGCGGGGGCTCGCTCGGGCGCGGGCTCGGGCATCGCAGGGACCACGGCGGGCTCAGTAGCGGCCGAAGGGGCCGCCGCGGGAGCCCGGATCTTCCTCGCCGGTCGCCAGCGTCGTCGGCGGCGATTCTTCCTCGCCCATCGCCAGCGTCGTCGCGCGGGCGTCTTGCTCGCCCGTCATCATCGTCGTCGCGCTTCCCGAGTCTTCGCCCCAGCGCAGGGTCACGGGCCCCGGGCTCTCTTCTCCGAGCGCCAGCGTCGTCATCTGCGGGCCTTCCTCGCCGACCGCCAGCGTCGTCATCTGCGGGCCCTCTTCTCCCACGGCGAGCGTCGTCGGGTACGGGTATGGCTGCTCCTCGCCCACCGCCAGCGTCGTGAAGACTCCACCGCTCGCGTCCGGATCGGTGTCGTACACATACCCGAGCGCGCGGTGGTCGAGCAGGTCGCCGGGCCGCACCGTCAGCGGCTTCTCGTGGAACGGAGGCACGATTTCAGGCTTGTCACCCCCGTTCCACGGCCAAAACGCGTCGTCGCGGTTGTGCCCCGGGGGGCCTTCGCCCGCGGGCTGGTACTCCGCGCCCGGGTGTCGCTGCTGCCAGTCGGACCACTGCTTGTCGATGAACGCGTGCACCAGCCAGAACAGCGGATCATCGGGCGCATCGTCACGGGCCATCACGCCGCCCACCCACGCGTGCACCCGGTTGTGCAGCGCCGGCCCGCGCACCCAGCCCTCGAGGCGGTTGCGCAGCCCCGCGGGCGCCGACGAGTCCCACGGCGCCACGTCGTAGCGCGGGTCGTTCAGCACGTGCTCGAGGTCGTCCGCGGTCGGCAGGGTGGGAGCCACGGGATCCTGGCCCAGCCGACGCACGAGGAAGCCCCCGTGCACCAGTGGCCATCCCCCGGCCTCGGTGGCGAACGGGCCGGTGATGACCATCCCGTCGTGCGGCCGGCCGTCGCCGCCCATGAAGTCCTCGTCCCATAGCGACGACTGCGTGGAACGATCGCGGCAGAAGTCCCAGTACGGCAGCGTCACATCGGGCTCGGCGCTGCGCAGATCCTCCTCGAAGCGAAGCAGCAGGTGCCGGTGCCATGGCAGGAATGCCGGGCCACGCCGGGCCCAGCAGGTGGCGCGCTGGTAGATCCGCACGTGCTGGTCGTAGCGGCCGTCGTCCTTGAGGGCGAGCAGCGCCTGCACGAAGCGCTGCCGTTCTTGCGGAGTCAGCCGATCGTAGTGCTTGCGGGTACGCATGGATCTAACCCTTCCCCTCGCCCGCCGAGAGATTCGCGGCCAGGCGCTCGGCCAGCGCGGCCGGCGAGGCGTGCCCCACGAACGGCAGCGCAGCACAGCTCCAGCCGAGGTCCGGGTCAAGCCGCGCCGGGAATTTCCGCTCGCCCACGAGCACGACGATGCGCGAAGGATCGCCCGCATCCGGCTCGATCGTCACGTGGTGGCCATGAAGCTGATGAACGCTGCGGTCCACGGGTCGCTCCCCTTCGTGCCGCCCCGAGAGGGGGGCGGCGACCTCATGGTGTCATGGCGGACGAGGGGGTGTCAGCAGCGGTCAGCTCGAGCCTGGGCCCGGGGAGTCGTCGTGCCTCCGTACCTCCGTCTCGGCAGGCCCCGGCTCGACGAGCTTCGCGCGATCCATGTGCTCCTCGCCGATCTCCTCCGGGTGCTCGATGTCGGTGGGGTCGCCTGCAATGGGATCCTCCTGTACCACCGGCTCGGGGGGGTGGGGATCGTCGGGTGGGCTCGGCGGCGGCTGGCGACATGCGGGGATGGCGAGCAAGAGCCACGGGAGCAGGGTGAGGGGCAAACGGGGCATGGGTGATCCTCCGCGTGCGGCCTAGCCATCCGGACGGCCCTGGCAAGCGCACGGACCCTCGGACCGGGGCTCGTTGCGACCTTCCCGTCTGTTACCCTCGCGGCCTCCCGTGTATCTCCACCGCCTCCACGTCGCTCACCTCAAGCTCCTCCGCGACTTCCATCTCGACTTCATCACGCCTGGCGGCCAGCCGCGGATGTGGACCGTGATCATCGGGCGCAACGGAACGGCAAAGACGAGCATCCTCCAGGCGATCGCTCTCGCCGCCGCCGGCGTCCGCCAGGTCGGCACGCTCGCCCAACCGGTCGTGGGGCACCTCGTCGACCGGCGCTCCAAGGCCTCGCTCGCCATCGATGCCGTGTTTCGCTTCCCCATGGTGAGCTCCGACGTGCCGCATCACCCGCTGCTCGGCCGCCGCCTCGCGGCTCACGAACGCCTGCGGTCGGAGCTCTCGCTCCGTCCGAAACGGACCACCTTCGATGGCGTCTCGTATTATGCAGACGCCGAGGGCAACCCGCTGACGACGAGCCCGCCGCGCCAGACCTCGTCGCTCGATGTGCTCGACGATGCTCGGGCCGACAACCGACCCCGGTGGTTCGTCGCGGGGTATGGCGTGGATCGATTCCTACCGGCTCCGCAATCGAGGCCGCCACTCGTGCAACCGTCCATCGAGCGCCTCGCGCCGCTGTTTCGCGGCAACACGGCGCTCACCTCGCTCGCGTTCCTCGATCACCTTCCCAAGGCCAAGGCACGCCGCTTCACGGAGTTGCTCCGCAACGTGCTCGTCGACGTCGACGACCTCGTGCCCAACCTCGAGGGCATCGAGCTCAAGGGCAGAGGCGGGGTGACGCAGTCGGAAATGCTCATCGACAAGGAGCGCTTCACGCTCGGGACCGGGCGTCACACGCACAAGGTTCCCGCCGTCGCCCTCTCCCACGGCTACCAGAGCACGCTCGCGTGGCTCGCCGATCTGATCGGCCACGTGTTGTGGGAAGCCAAGGAGGCGATCGAGCCGTACGACATCGAAGGCCTGGTGCTCATCGACGAGCTCGATCTCCACCTGCACCCGACCTGGCAGGCCACCATCATTCCGGCCTTGCGCCGCACCTTCCCCAAGCTGCAGTTCGTCGTCACCACGCACTCTCCCGTCATGCTCTCGTCGCTCACATCCGATGAGATCGTCGTGGTCGACCAGCACCCGGAGACCGGAGACGTGGAGCGCTTCGTGCACGACCCCGAGACCGGCAAGCTCGTTCCCAAGCGGAATGTCCGGGGCGAGACAGTGGCTCCCGATCCCAGAGCCATGACCGGTACGGAGGCCTACCGCACATGGTTTGGCTTGGACCCCCTCACGCTCAGTCCTCATGGCGAGCAGCTGCGTCACTACTTGCAGCTCGCCGTGGATCCCTTCCGAACCGATGAGCAACAGGCCGAGCTCCACAAGTGGATGCGCGCGCTGAAGAAGCTCGGCGTCGCGCTCCCTCGACATCCGGTCGCCAGGGAGCCGTCGTGATCGCCCTGAGCCTCACCGGCACCGTTGCCCTGCGTGACGTCCCCGAGCCCACCCCTGCCCCCGACGAGGCCCTCGTCGCGCTGCGCCTCGCGGGCATCTGCGGCACCGATCTCGAGCTCACCCGCGGCTACAAGGGCTACACCGGCACGCTCGGCCACGAATTCGTCGGCACCGTGCTCGAGGCTCCGAGCGCCCCGCAGTGGCAGGGCCGCCGCGTCGTCGGCGAGATCAACCTCGCCTGCGGCACGTGTGATCGCTGTACCACGGGCCTCCGCAACCACTGCGCCACCCGCCGCGTGCTCGGCATCCTCGCTCACCCGGGCTGCTTTGCCGAGCGCTTCACCCTCCCCGTTGCCAACCTCCACGCGGTGCCCGACACGCTCACCGACGAGCAGGCCGTCTTCACCGAGCCGCTCGCAGCGGCGTTCCAGATCTTCGAGCAGCTCCCGCTCGATCCCGAGCTCCACGTCGCCGTGATTGGCGACGGCAAGCTCGGCCTGCTCGTGGCCATGGCCCTGCGCGCACGCAGCATCCCGCTCACCCTCGTCGGCCATCACTCGCGCAAGCTCGCCCTCGTCGCCGGCCCCGGCGTCCACACCACCACCGTCGACTCCCCACCGTCCCACCGCTTCGACGTCGTCATCGAAGCGACCGGCTCCCGTAGCGGCCTCCAGCTCGCGCTCGCGCTCGTGCGCCCACGCGGCACCGTCGTGCTCAAGAGCACCGTCCACGGCCCCGTGGAGCTGCCCACCGCCGCGCTCGTCGTCGACGAGATCCACCTCCTCGGCTCGCGCTGCGGCCCGTTCCCCGTGGCGCTCGCCGCCATGGCCGACGGCAGCGTCGATCCGCGCCCGCTCGTCGACGCCCGCTACCCACTCGCACAGGCCGAAGCCGCGCTCGCCCACGCGCTCCGCCCCGGTACCCTCAAGGTGCTGCTCGAGGGCCCTATCCCGCCAGCGCCCGGATCCACAGCTCGTTGGGCCCACGAACCGTGGGCACCATGTTCCACGTGACCTCCCCGGGAGCTCGCTCGAAGCCGCGAAACCGCGCGACGAGGACCTCGAGACCGAGGCGAGCCTCCAGCCGGGCCAGGGGGGCACCCAGGCAGAAGTGCGTGCCGTGGCCGAAGGCCAGCCCACCCAGGCTCTCGCGCGCCGCATCGAAGCGGCTCGCCTCGGGGAACCGTGCCTCGTCACGATTCGCCGAGCCCAACAGCAGGCACACCAACGAGCCGGCCGGGATCCGCTGGCCCCCCACCTCGACCTCGGCCGTGGTCAACCGCATGACGCCGTGCACGGGTGGATCGTGCCGCAGGAGCTCCTCCACCCACATCGGAATTGCCTGTGGATCACCGCGCAGCGCCGCGAGCTCGGCCGGGCGCTCGAGGAACGCCAGCATCGCGTTGGCGAAGACGTGCCGCGTGGTCTCGAAGCCCGCCGGGAGCAAGAGGAAGAGGAACCCAATGAGCTCGTCGTCGGTCAGCGCCGCACCATCGATCTCCGCTTCGAGCAGGTCGCTCACGATATCGTCACCGGGCTTGCGCCGCCGGCCCGCCACCACCTTCCGCAGGTAGCCCTCGAGCTCGGCCACCGTGCCCCGGATGCGTGCAGCGACCGCTTCGGGCGGCGGCACCGGCGAGATCGAGGCGATGTCGTCGACCCAGCGGCGAAATTCTGCGTGGAGCGCCGGGTCGAGGCCAAGCACCTCCGCGATCACCCGCGCCGGAAACGGCACCGCGAACTCGGTGATGAAATCCACCTCCCCGCGGCCAACCAGGCGCTTTGCGCACTCGCTCGCAATCTCCCGGATCCGCGGCTGGAGCCGGCCGAGGTTCCGCGGTGTGAACGCCCGACTGACCAGCGCACGCAGCTTGGAGTGCGATTGCCCGTCCATGGTGAACAGCGAGCTCGCCAGCGGATTGTGGGGCAGCCACGGCGGCCGATAGAGCATCTCGAACCCCGTCGACGAGAACAGCTCGGGGTGCTGGAGCGCGTGCTGCACGTCTTCGTGGCGGCTGATGGCCCAGAGGCCGCCCGGCTCGACGCGCTGCGGCACCTCACTGCGACGGAGCTCGTCGTAGGTCGGATAGGGATCGCGACGGACCTCGGGGGCGAACAAGTCGATGGCGAGGCTCATGCCTCTTCGAGCCTACACCGCCAGCAGGCTCAGACTCCGCGGCACTCGAACAACTTCTCAAGCTCGATCTCGCAACCCGTTCCGTCCTGGAACTCCCGACACGAGAGCGCGCTAATGCACACCAGGAATTCCTCGAACATCGGGATGCACTCCGGTGCCTCTAGCTCGAGGTAGGAGAGATAATCGATGCAGTAGCCATAGGCGGACTCGGCGGCATCCCTTCCATAGCACTCCTCTGCCAGGGCAGAGTACGCCTGACACCCGGGGCTCGGCGTCGGATCGGTCGTCACGTCCGACTCGTCCCCCACCGTCGTCCCGCCGAGGTCGGGCTGGAAGAGGAACGACTCCGCATCGTCGTCCACCGACGTAGTCATCGGCCCCTCGGGCCCCTCGGGCCCCTCGGGCCCCGGCCCGTCGTCGTTCGAGACCTCCGTCGTCGTACCGGGGCCGTCGCCAGCATCGTCGCCGCCGCCGTCGTCGTCGGTGTACCGCGGCAGCCCGAGGCACCCCGAGGACAGCGCGATCAACAACCCGAGCCCACGCTGCTCGTCGACGGTCATCCGCCTTTCAGTCTACACCTCGGGCAGCCCGTCGATCTCCAGCGGCTTGACCTTGGTCCCCAGCTTCACGTGCCGCTGCATCTGCGACCTCGCCACCTCGGTCTGCAGCCGCGCCAGCTCCGGCAATAGCGCCTGGTTGGTGTCGTTGAGCGTGCGCAGCAGTGCGTTCGCGATGCCCTTGCCCTCGTAGACGGCGGCATAGAGGTCGTCGAACACGCGCGCGAGCTTGGGCTCCACGCTGGTCGACTCGGGCCGCACCTGGGTGCGGTTCTTGGGCTTGACCGCGGCCACGGCCGCCTCCACGTCGCCACGGCCGACCCACGTCAGCACGCGACCGATGATGGCCGCCGGATCGGCGAGCACCTGGTCGTAGGTCTGCAGTCGCGCCGGGTAGCGCCGCAGCGAGATGTCGCGGACGAGCGCGAAGTTCTCCATCCACCACTCGTAGGCCGGCGGGAAGTTGAACGGATCGTCGACCGCTACCCCCTTGGCGCGCTGCTCCTCGCGGGTCTTGTTCTCCATCGAGTAGAGCCGAAGGATCGAGGCCTCGTACTCCCGCCACTCGCGGACGTTGGCGAGGAGGTGCTCGATGTACCCGCGCTCGGAGCGGATCACCCCGGGCACGAAGACCTTCACCGCGTAGCCATCCACGTGCTCGGGCAGGAAGTACTTGCCCGTCTGTGGGTGCGGATTGGTGCGGTAGTACACGCCGTTGCGCAGCAGCGTCTCGTAGAACCCGTCGGGGTTCGCGTCGCGCAAGGGGCCCGTTCCCCAGTTGCGCGGGAACGCCTTGCCCAGGATCGGGATGCCTGCGGCCTGCAAGACCTGCATCCACATCGAGGTGCCGCTGCGCTTGGTGCCGGAGACGAAGATCATGCTGGCCTCTCATGAACACGCGGCCGCGTCGGTGAGCGACGCGGCCGCAGTATCGACTCGACGACGACGGCTACGCCGGGGCGCAGGCCGTATCTCTCGCCGTGACTGCTTCCGCGCAGGCCGCGGGCTCCTCCATCTCCAGGTCCTCGCAGCTGAGCGCGGAGAGGCAGGCGAGCCAGTCCTCGAACGCCGCGATGCACTCCGCGCCGTAGTTCTCCGTGTACATCGCGTGGTAGGTGGCGCAGGACGTGGCCGCGTCCGCGCCGTAGCCCGCGAAGCAGGTCTCGATCGCATCGCCGTAGCTCTGGCAGGCCGGAGGAATGTCGCCGCCGGCGGTGGTGTCCTCCGGCGTGATCGTGGTGTCCTCCGGCACGATCGTGGTCTCGCCGCGATCGTCGGTGGAGACCGGCCCCACCGTGGTCTCCCCAACGGACTCGGTGCTGGGGGTCTCGGTGGTGCTGGTGACCTCGGTGTCCCCGCTGGTGGGATTCGACGACGTAACGGCCGTGGTCTCGCCATCGTCGTCGGCGATGATGCAGCCCAAGCCGATCGGCGCCGCCGAAAGCAAGAAGAGCAAGTTTTGAACCCTGGTGTCCTTCGTATCCATGACCGCTATGCTCCGTCTAGGCTCTGCTAGGCCCGTAGTGGAAGTTGTCTGGGCGGGAGGCTAGCGGAAGGCGCGTGCAGGGAGCAAGCGAGGGCGGCAGGATGCTCGCGCCAGCCCACGCCGGGACGGCCACGTGGGGCGATCCCCGGCACGAAGCCGCGCATCGAGCCGCGGAGCCGCTTCGGTGGCCTGGAGCATGCGGCGGAGCGCGATCGCGCAAGCTGCGAAATCGAATTGTCGCGGCCCCGGCTCGACCTCGCGATCCGATGCCGGTCGCGGGCCGGAGGGCCCGAGTCGAAGCAGCGACTAGAGGAACGCCAGCGGCCCGTTCACGTGCGAGGGATCGCCGAAGCTCGTGAGGCCCACGCCCATGCGGTTGGCCAGCGTGATCCACAGGTCGTTCACCGACGGCCGCGTGTGGTCGAAGTCGCCGCCGGCGTGGATCACCCGCCCCATCTCGATCCCCACCTGGCTACCGCAGGCGAGCACGTAGGGCATGTCGCGACGCAGGTGGGCGCCCGTGGATTGCTCGTGGCACCAGATCACCAGCGTGTGATCGAAGAGCGTGCTGCCGTCGACCTCCGGGGTGGCCTCGAGCTGGTCGATGAAGCCCGCGATCTTCTGCGCATAGTACTGGTCGATGTCGGTCAGGGCGGTCGCCGCCGTGCTCTGGGACAGGCCGTCGTGGCTGTGCGAGAAGTAGTGGTGCTCGTCGGTGTGGCCGAGCTGGTGATGGACGATGTCGCCGCCGCCGAGCATCACCGTCGCGACCCGCGTCAGCCCGCACGAGAGCATGGTGCGGAGGTTGGCGAATTGCTGGTCGATGAGCAGGTCGATCGCGTCGTGGTTGCGATGGTCGATGTCATCGATCACCGGGGGCGTGCACGCGCCGGTGTCGACGTCGAGCGAGTCCTCGAGCTGTGCGAGCGCCTCGAGGTGCTTCTGCAGCTTGATCCGGTCGTCGCCGGTGAGCTGGCACTCGGCGCTGTGCAGCTCGGCCGTCACTGCGTCGAGCACCCGCCCTCGCTTGGCCCGTAGCTTGGCCACCTGCGCGGCGTCGAGACCCAGGCCGTCGAACATGGTCATGAACACGTCGTACGGGTCCTGGTTGGCCCGCAGCTCCTGGCCTTCCCCGCGCGCGCTCACCACCCGCTGGGCGTTGGTCCCCACGAGCACTCCGAGCTGTACGCTGGGGATGGCCGACGGGCCGTCGAGCTCGGCCCACGCGTCGGCGATCTGCTGATCGATGCTGATCCCGGCGATCGTCCCGGTCTGCTCGGAGCCCGGGATGAGCTGGCGGCCGGTGAGATGGTTCATGTAGTCGGGCCAGTGATCCTTGGGCTTGGGCTCGTCATAGGCCGACTCCATGTTGACCCCGCGCAGCGCGAGCATCGACTGCCGGTGCGCCTCGAACGGCTGCAGGATCCTTCCGAATTCCACGTCGTCGATCGAGCGCTCGGTGAGCGAGCCGGCCTGCGCCTGCCAGTCGAGCCAATTGTCCTTGACGGTGCCGTTGGGGGTGAACACGAACACGATGCGCCTCGGCACCGCACCCACGTCGGCCCCGGCGAAGCGGGGAAGGAACGGGGTGGCCATGAGGCCCGCGGCCATGCCACCCAGGAAGCGCCGTCGATTGCAGATGATGTGTGCCATGTGCTCTCCGTCCTCTTCGTCTCTTCACTCGCAGGTGGGGGTCTCGAGACCAGGGTCGCGCAGCCGGAACGCGTCGCTGCGCACCAGGCTCACGAACAGCTCGCGGAGATCGCCCCCGCTGGCCACGAACGCCTCCTGGATCGGCTCGGCCACGCACGAGCGCGCCTCGCCGGAGAGCTCGTGGGCATCGGGGCCGAACGCGAACTCCGTGGCGCGCTGCGCCGCGCAGCGCTCGACCTCGTCGGTGGCGGCCAGCGCGGCGGACAGCTCGCCCAGGCCCTCGAACTGCTGCGGGTCGGGGTCGGGCCACCAGCCGCTGGCATCCACGGGCTGACCATCGGGATAGCTCCCGCGCAGGCGTCCGGTTGCGTCGAAGGCTTCGAACGCGAGCCCCACGGTCTCGAACTTGCCGTGACACACGGTGCACGTCTGGTCCGCGATGCGGGCCTCGGCCGCCGCGCGCGGGTCGAGGCCGTTGAACATGCCGACGTTGAGCTGGTCGGAGGGCGGCAGGGTGGCGCGGCACATCATGCCGCGGTACACGTGCAGGCCCCGGTAGATGGTGGTGGAGTGCTCGCCGAACGCGGCGAGCAGCGACCCGTGGCCGAGCACGCCCATGCGCTCGGGCGGCAGGGCCACGCGGGAGGGCTCGTCGCCGAGGCCCGCGGTCGGCAAATCGTAGTGCGCGGCGAGCTCGGCGTTCACGAACGTGTAGTCGGCGGTGAGCAGCTCGTCGAGCGTGCCGTCGGCGTCGTCGCTCCACAGCACGTGCTCCGCCAAGAGCGCGGTCTCACGGGCCATCGGGTCGCGCAGCGACGGGTCGATGTTGTCCGAGCCCCGCACCTTGTCGGTGCGCAGCCACTGGCGAAAGAACGCGAGCACCGCCGGCTTGGCCCGCGCGTCCTCGAGCATGCGGAGCGTCTGGGCCTCGAGCACGTCGGGGTCGACCAGCTCACCGGCATCGGCGACCGCGGCCAGCTCGTCGTCGGGCAGGTCGTCCCACACGAGATAGGCGAGCTTGGCCGCCAGCTCGTGGGATGTGAGCGAGAGCAGGCCCTCGGGGGTGTCCTCGCGCACCTCGCCTCGCTCGGTGAGCATGAGGAACCCGGGCGACTGCAGCATCCCCGCGATCACGATGCGGATCGCCTCGTTGAAGCCGGCACCGATCGCCTCGTCGTCGCGGGCGCTCATGTAGACGTCGAGCCAGCGCCCGACCTCTTCGTCGGTGAGCGGGCGGCGGTAGGCCTTGCGCCCGAGCTCGCGCACGAACGTCTCGGCGCAGGCTTGCTCGCTCGCCGCGCCGTCGCCGGGCTCGCACGGCAGCAGCTCGGACACCACGGCCTCCGCCGCGAGATCCTCGGCGACCAGCATGTACTTGCGCACCTCGCCCGTGTCGAGCTCGGCGGCGCCGTTGTGGCTGAACAGCTCGCCCACGTCGTCGACGGGCAGGCGTGACTGCACCTCGATGTCCACACCGAGCAGTCGGTGCACGCTGTGCTCGTACTCGGCGGTGGTGAGCAGGCGGGTCGCCGTGCGGCTCGCGGTGCGGCAGGGGGCGTCGGGCTCGTCGGGCTCGCCGTCGCCGTCGTCGTCTCCCGCGTCGTCCCCCGCGTCGTCGGCTGCACCCGGAGGCGTACCGAGGTCACCCGGATCGAAGCCCTCTAGGCCCGTGTAGCAGCCGGTCATGAGCAGCGTCGCGCTCACGGCCGCCCAGCAGCGCCTCACCGTCCCCTTGCCTTCGTCGTGTCTCGCGGTCACATCCCGGGGTTGCGCGAGCCGGCGGGGGTGTCCACGGGCCGGGTCGATTTTCGTTCGTCCGCGGGTGCGGGCTCGCCGCACGGCGGGCCACTGGCGTAAGATGCGAGGCGTGACGGCGGACGTGGAGCTCTTGCGCGCGTGGCGAGCGGGTGACCGCGCCGCCGGCGATGCGCTGATGCGCCGCTACTACACCCGCGTGTTCCGGTTCTTCGAGCTCAAGGCGCAGTGGATGGCCGAGGATCTCACGCAGCGCACGCTGCTCGCGTGCCTCGAGCAGCAGGGGGAGCTGCGGGATGATCATGCGTTCGCGGGGTACCTGTTCGGCATCGCCCGCAACCAGCTGCTGATGGCGCTGCGCCGGCCGCCGCCCGGGCGAGTGCTCGAGCGCTTCGGCGAGGATGCGCCGGCGGCTCATCGCACCCAGATGAGCACGCTGGCCTCGCGCCGGCAGGAGCAGCAATTGCTCCTGCGTGCCATGAGCGACCTGCCGCCCGATACGCAGATGACGCTGTCGCTCTTCTACTGGGAGGAGATGCAGGCGCCGGCGCTGGCGGAGATCTTCGGCATCAGCGCGAGCGCCATGCGCTCGCGGCTGGTCAAGGCTCGCGAGACGCTGAAGGCAGCGATCGAGGGGCTGGCGGCTGCACCGGCTCCGCGGGCGTCGTTGCTCCGTGATGTGGACGGCTGGGCGCGATCGGTGGCGCAGGAGGCCGGGTGAGCGAGGTGGCCCTCGGCGAGGGCAGCTCGCCGACGCGCACGGGGCAATCGCAGGCGCGCTACGTGTGCCTGCAGCGGATCGCCCGCGGCGGGATGGCCGAGCTGTTCCTTGCGCGCCGCGAGGGCCCGGGTGGGTTCCGCAAGCTGGTGGCGCTCAAGCGACTCTTGCCGCACCTGGCCGACGATCCCACGTTCGCCCGCATGTTCATCGGCGAGGCGCGCCTGGCCGCGGGCCTCGTGCATCCGCACGTGGCGCAGGTGCTCGACGTGGGCGAGCTCGAGGGCCGCTCGTTCCTCGCGATGGAGTACGTGCACGGGCAAGACCTGCGCACGGTGCTGCAGCGGGCCGGGCGCTCGCTGCCCGAGCGCTGCATTCCGCTGCCGTGTGCGCTGGCGGTGATCGAGGCGGTGGCCGACGCGCTCCACTATGCGCACGAGCAGCGGGGCGCGGGTGGGCGCATGCTGGGGCTCGTCCATCGCGACGTTTCGCCCTCCAACGTGCTGATTGGATACGACGGATCGATCAAGCTCACCGACTTCGGCATCGCCAAGGTGAGCTCCGAGACGCAGGTCACCGCCACGCACTCGCTCAAGGGCAAGATCGCCTATATGTCGCCGGAGCAGGCGCGGGGCGAGCCGGTCGATCGCCGCAGCGACGTGTTCTCGCTGGGCATCGTGATGTTCGAGGTGACCACCGGCTACCGCTTGTTCTCGGGGCCGAGCGAGTTCGCGATCTTGAACCAGGTGGCGCGGGGCGAGGTCGCATCGCCGCGCGACGTGGTGCCCGAGTACCCCGAGGCGCTGGAGGCGATCGTGATGCGAGCGCTCGCGCCCGATCGGGAGCAGCGTTACCCCACCGCGCAGGCGCTGGCACAGGACGTGCGGGCGTTCGCGGGCGCCCACGGTCGGGCCGATCGGGACGCGCTGGCGTCGTTGATGCACGTGCTGTTCGAGGCGACGCCGTATCCCGATCCGGACGCGTTTCCGGGCATCGGCGGTGAAACGCAGGATCTCGGGCCGGCCACGCGCTCGCGGTACGACGTGGATCTCGATGCATCGACGCGGCGGGTCTCGTCGCGGCGATCGGTGCCCGTGTGGGGCTGGGCCGTGCTCACGCTGGTGGCAGGCGTGGGGCTCGGCGTGGCGCTGGCGGGGACCGGGCGCGACGAGGCGGCTGCGGAGGGTGGGGGAGCGCAAGCGGGGGGGAATGCGCCAGCGGAGGCCGTTGCTGCGCCCGTGGAGTCGGTGAGCGAGCCTGCGGTGGAGATCGGCGAGGGATCGAGCAGCGGTAATGGGGCGATCGAGCCCGAGGCCGAGGCCGTGCCGGAGGCTCAGGAGCCCGCGCCTTCGAGTCGTGGCACCAAGCGCAGCAAGCCTCGACGGACCAAGGGCAAGCCGAACGACAAGCCGCCCGCAGGGCTCGATCGCTGGAAGCTGCCGTCGGAGCAATGAAGCGGAGCGAATTCAGAAGCGCACGAGCAGACCGCCGGCCACCACGCCCACCCGCGACGATGCCATGTCGCGATGCCGTCGCGAGGCCACCACGCCCAGGCGGATGCCGGCGGCCACCAGCGTCGCACCGCCGACCGCCATGATCGTGATCCCCGAGACCGACAGCGCCGCCGTGCGATGATCTCTGGCGAGGTACTCGGTCTCGGTCTGCGTGGCGGCTCCGTTCGTGGCCACCGCGTAGCTCGAGCCGAGCAGCGCGCCGCCGAGCACCACCAAGCCCGAGCCCACTCCCACGCCGGCGAGTCCCCAGCGATCGATGCGCTGCGGCGGTGGATCGGCCACGGGGGCCGGATCCGGCTCGGGCTTCGGCTCGGGCTTCAGCTCGGGCTCGGGCTCGGGCTCGGGCTCGGTGGCGAGCACGCGCTGGCAGTGATCGATCCACCCCTGCGCGACCTCGCGATCCTCGGGAGCAGTCGCCACTGCGATGAACGCCTCGAACGAGGTGATCGCAGCTCGGCAGCTGCCCGCCTCGCGCAGCGCATGGCCGCGGCGGTAGAGGAACATCGGCCTCGGATCGAGCGCGTAGGCCCGCTGGAGCGCCTCCGCCGCCTCGAGCATCTCGCCGCGCGCATAGGCCTGCTCCGCTTGCTCGTAGGCCTCGTCGGCCGCGCGAGGATCGGTGGCCGCGGGCTCGGGCTCGCTCGCCGCGGCCGTGGGTGGAGCAAGCACTGCGCCGAGCCACGCGGTCATGAGCCCTCCGAGCAAGCCGCGTTGCATGGGGCCGAGGCGTCTGCTCGTGGGCGAGCGCATGAGCGGCGGTGGCGATCTTGGTATCACGAGATCGATCCCTGCGCATGGGAGATCGTCGGAGGTGATACGATGCCGCCGTGACTCGCCTCGTGCGCTTGGTGCTCGTGCTCGCACCCGGCCCGCTCGTCGCGTCGGCGTGCCCATCGCTCGATCCGTTCGCGTGCCTGGGCGACGAGCAATGCACGCTCATGGCCGACGGTGTGTGCCACTCGGACAACGGCGCCTGCAGCTATCCCGACGGCGAGTGCGACTCGGGCCACCGCTGGTCGCAGACGGCGGGCGCGCTGGCGGGCACGTGCGTCGAGGGTGAAGCGGCCACCACCACGTCGACCTCTGCGCCCACGTCGTCGTCCGACGCGGCGTCGTCCGCCGACGCGTCGTCCACATCGGGACCGATCGCGGAGTGCGGAAACGGAGTGGTCGAGGGCGACGAGGAGTGCGACCGACCCGACGCCAAGACCTGCGACGACTGCACCTCCGACTGCCGGCTTGCCGGCCAGCTCCGCTGGAGCGCCACGCACGATGGCGGCATGGGCTACGACGACTTCTTCGACTCGGTGCTCATCGACCCCACCGGCGACGTGATCGCGGTCGGGCGCGCGGGCTCGGGGCCCGCCGCCGACGCCCAAGATCGCTTGATCGTGCGCTACGACGCCGAGGGGCAGGTGCGCTGGGTCATGGAGGAGACCAGCGCCGGCCGCGACGACCTCAACTGCGTGCTGCTGGGCCCGCGCGGCGAGATCATCGCGGGTGGTGTTCGACAGTCCGCGGCGGGGATCGAAGAGCTGTGGGTCGGGCGCTACGACGAAGGCGTGGTCGAGACGCTGCTCGCCTACGCCGAGTACGAGCCGCTCGCCACCGTCGGCAACGATTGCGTCTTCACCTCTGACGGCCGCCTGGTGGTGGGTGGCCTCATCGACGGCGGAGGCGAGGCGTTCGAGAAGTGGGACCGCCTGGTGCTCGACGACGCGCTGGGGCCCGCCCCGCAGCCGTTCGTGATCAGGGGCACCGCGCCGGAGCCGGAGGCCCGCGACATCCTCTACGCGCTGGCCGTCGGACCCGACGACAACGTGCTGGCCGCGGGCAACATCACGAGAGCGCTGACCGGGCCCGACCGTTGGATCGCCAGCTTCGACGCGGCCGGCATGCAGCTCGACGAGTACATCGAAGCCGGCGCAGGGATGGGCCCAGAGGAGGTATTTGGCCTCGTCGTCGACGGCGACATGGTGTTCGCGGCCGGCAGCAACTTGTTCAATTCGGGTGGCACCGAGCGAACGTGGGTTGCTGGGCTCTCCTACGACGGCCTGACCGTCGATTGGGACGTGCAGCTCCCGCTCGATCCCCCGGTCGTGGTCACCGACATCACGCTCGATGCGGACGGCGATCTCCTCGTCGTTGCCAACCGCAAGGGCATCGGCGGCGCGCTGGCAAAGCTCGACCGCGCGGGAGGCGAGTGCCAGTGGCTCGTCCTCGATCCAGGGGGCGCACGCAAGCTCGGCGAGGTCGTGGTGGCGCCCGACGGCGGCCTCGTGATCGTGGGCGGCGATGTGCCGGAGGACCCGCCCCGGGAGGAGGCCCCCGGGGATGCGCTCGTGGCCAGCCTGCTGCCCTAGAGCGGCACGAGCACCGGTTCCTTGCGCATCGTGGTCGTGCCGTCGCCGAGCTGACCGAAGTCGTTGTTGCCCCAGCACGAGATCGCTTGATCTTGCGTCACCGCGCACGCGTGGACCTGGCCGCCCTCCATCTCCACCACGTCGTCGAGGATCGCCACCGGTAGCTCGCCCGTGGTCTCGGTGCCGATCCCGAGCTGCGCCTTGCCGTTGGCGCCCCAGCCCATCAGCGTGGTCTCATCGACGCGCGCGAGGAAGAAGTGGTGGCCGGCTCGCATCGCATCGGGGCTGGTCACGCCATCGACCCGCACGGGCTCTTTGCTCGACGTGCCCACGCCCCCGCCGAGCTGACCGCGCTCGTTGCGACCCCAGCACCACACCTGCCCCGAGTCGAGCTCCGCGCAGCTCGTGAAGTCGGCGAGGGTCAAGTCCACCACGCCGGTGAGCCCCGGCACCGCGTGCGGGCGGTGGCGATCGGTGTTGGTGCCGTCGCCGAGCTGCCCGTTCTTGTTGCTGCCCCAGCACATCACCGTGCCCCCGGCCCGCAGCGCGCAGCTATGGGCCGCGCCGGCCTGGATCGCGATCGCGTCGTCGATCTCCTCGAGCACCACGGGCTCGTACACGTCCTGCGTGGTGCCGTTGCCCACCATCCCGGCGTAGTTGCGGCCCCAGCACGCCACGCGGCCGTCGTCGTGCAGCACGCATGCGTGGCGGTAGCCAAGGCCGAGCTTGGCCACGCCGGTGAGACCGCTGACGGGCACCGGTGAGGTCCGGTTCTCGATGGTGCCGTCACCCAGCGCTCCGTTGCTGTTGCGGCCCCAGCACGACACGGTGCCGTCCTCGAAGCGCGCGCAGTTGGAGTAGCCGCCGGCGGCCAGCTCCACGATCCCTGGCAGCGAGAACGCGGAGCCCGGCGTGGTGCGACCTTCGAAGCCGCCGTCGCCGAGCTGCCCGTACGTGTTGCTGCCCCAGCAGCGCACGGTCTGGTCGGGCAGCAGCGCGCACGAGTGCTCGAAGCCGAGCGCCAGGGCGATGCTCGCCGCCGGGGCGCAGTCCTCGTCGACCTCGCCGTCGCAGTCGTCGTCGATCTCGTTGTCGCAGGCCTCGGCGCTGGGTAGTACCTGGCCGAGGCACTCGCTCCACTCGCCGCTCGCGTCGCAGCGCTGCTCGCCGGCCCGGCAGGCGCCCACGTCGAGCAGATCGAACGTGCCCTCGAAGCAGAGCCGATCGTTGCCGGGGGTGCACTCGATCGGCGCTTCGTCGTCTCCGCCGCTCTCGCCGTCGTCGGTCGAGGCCCGCTCGTCCGTCGTGCCCTCCTCGCCCGAGGACGAGGCCTCGGAATCGTCGAGATCGCCCGGAGGGAAGGCCGTGGTGGGCTCGAGGGAGCAGCCGAGCGCGGTCAGCAGCATGCTCGCGCTACCGACGCACCACCCGCTTCGCTGACGCTTCGTGGTCATGCCCCGGGGTTGCGCGAGGCAGGCGGGGTGTCCACGGTGCGTGTCGTTTTCCTTCTTCGCCGCGCTCGACGGCCTCATGGGCCCGACTCACGGAGCTTCCCCGTCGATCACCAAGCTCCGCCAGGTCTCGAACGCCAGCAGCATCCACAGCTTGAGCCCGTAACGCCCGCCCGGGTGCTCGCGGTCGTAGGCGAGGATCTGCTTGACGCGCACCGGCGACCACAGCCCGTTCGCGCGCAGGCGCCGAGGCGCCAGCAACTCGCGGGCAAACCCCCGCATCTCGCCGAGGAACCAGTCGTGCACGGGCACGCGCATGCCGCTCTTGGGGCGCTGCGTGACGCTCTCGGGCAGCGCGTCCGCGTAGGCCTGCTTGAGCACCCACTTCTCGACGCCATCGCGCAGCTTCATCGTGCCGGGCATCGCGAACGACAGCTCGACCAGCCCCGGGTCGAACAACGGCGACTGGATCGCCACACCCGCGGCGGCGGTCATGCGCTCGACCTTGGGCAAGATGAGGTGGGCACCCTTGAGGCGAATGTTGGCGGCCTGCAGCTTGCCGAGCAGCGTCGGCGGGGCCTGGGCGTGCAGGAGCGGAGTGAGCGGCGCCACCAGATCGCGCTCGACGTCGATCTGCGCCCGCGCCTCGGGGGTGAGCAGGCGATCGAGCTCGTCGTGGGCGCGGCGGAAGCTCGCGAGATACGCACGCTCGCGGCTGCCCGGCCCGTGGTCGAGCCCGCCGTACCAGTGCCCGAGCATCATCGGCAGGTTCTTGGGCCCGCCGAACAGCGGGTCGCCACCCTCGCCGTTGAACACGTGACGGGTGATGCCGGCGACCCGGCGCGAGAGCTCGAAGTTCGGCACGGTGATCGGGTCGCCGATGGGATCGTCGAGGTGCCACGCAACCTGGCGAAAGCGCGGCAGGAAGTCGCGCGGGCGCAGCTCGATCTCGTGGTGCTCGGTGCCGCAGCGCTCGGCGACCGCGCGGGCAAACGGCAGCTCGTTGGGCCGCTTGGGCCCGAAGTGGATCGCAAAGCTGTGCACGCGCGCCGGGGCCCGCCGCACCAGCTCGGCCGCGATCACGCTGGAGTCGAGCCCGCCCGAGAGGAACAGGCCCACATCGCCGCCCGCGGGCAGCCTCGCCGCCACCGCCTCGCCACAAGCCGCACGCGCACGCTTGGCCCATGTCGGCTCGTCGATCGCGTCGTCGATCGCGATCGACTCGAAGTCGAAGAAGCGATGCTCGTGGGGCTCGCCGCCGTCGAAGGTCACGGCGCAGCCGCAGCGCAGCGCGAACACATCGGCCAGCATGGTCGCAGGCCCCGGCACGAAGCTGTAGCAGAGGTACTGCGCGAGCGCGGGCAGCGACGGCCGGCGCGTAAAGCCCGGCAGCGACCACAGCCCCTTGGGCTCGCTCGCGAACAGCACGCGCTCGCCCATGCGGGTCCACACCAGCGAGCGCTGACCCACGTGATCCCGCGCGAGCACCAGCCGTCGTGGTTCGAGGATCGCCGCCACCCACGGCCCGCGCAGCGCCACCAGGCCGGCCGAGCCGCGCTCGCGCCACGCATGGGCGATCCGCCGTCGTGTGCCCGCGGGGGTGGGGTCGTCGGCCACGATCGGATCACCGGAGAACGCGTGCGGATCACCCGCGAGCGCGAAGCTGACGTCACCGTCGTCCCACGTACCCGCGAGCGCCCCCACGCGCGGCACCTCGGCGGGCGATGGATCGAAGCCGAGGCTGCCCCACGGGTGCTCCACGAGCACCGGCGTGCCGCGGCTGCGGTGGCGCAGCGCCGCCGCCATCCGCTCGAGCAGCCCGCGATCGGGGGGACCCCAGAAGCCGAACAGCGCGCCCACGGGCCCTCAACCAAACGAAGAAGAACCGTCGGGATCCTTGCGATCGATGAGCTCCGACAGCGGCAGGCGCTCGGTAAACGCCAGCGCGAAGCCGCTCGCCATCAGCGCATAGGGCAGCGCGTCGGCCGGCAGCGCGTTGCCGTGGCGCGCCGGCCCGAGCGGCTTCAGCTTCTGGATCCGCCCGACCTCGCGCGGCGACAGCCCGGTGTCGATCACCGGGTGGCCGGCCAGGTGCAGGAACGTCGAGTGCTGGAGCCGTTTGCGCATCATCAGACCCTCGTCATCGGCATCGTGCAGCAGGAACACCGGCAGCGTGGGCGAGCGCCGCAACAGCTCCCGCACCCGGTCCCGCAGGTAGTGGGGGTAGCCGCGCTCGGAGATCACCAGCGCGCGCTCCTTGGTGTGGAGGTTGTTGCGCACGAACAGATCCACCAGCAGATCGTGCTGCACGACCAGGATCCGCTCCACGCCATAATCGAAGATGTCGGGCTCGGCGAACGACGGCGGCATTTGATCGAGGCCGGGCTCGGTCAGGAGCCACGGGATCTCGTGACCGGCCGCGATCCACTTGCGCACCCAGCCCTCGACCTTGCCGGTGGACGGTGGGGTGGGGTTGCGGCGCCGCGCGGCGCCCCACGCCGCAATGGCCAGCCCTCCGGCCGCCATCCCGAGCGCCCCCACGGCGCTGACCGGAGTGACGAGCGCCGCGAGCCCACCACCGCTGAACAAGAGCCCGCCGATGATCATGCGAGCGCCTCCGCTGCCGCGCACGGCCTTCTGCGCCCACAGCGTCGTGAGCTGGTTCAGCGTGAAGTACTGGGTACGCTCCACGCTCGCCTTGTCGAGCAGCCACGAGAAGCGCTGGTCGGTGATGCCCTCGTCGCGATCGAAGAACACGAACGGACGCTTGCACTTCGAGCACTTGGGGCCGTCCTTGCGACGGTGCGTGGCCTTGCAAGCGGGGCACTTCATTCCTGGTCACCTCTGGTCGCGACCCACCCTTCTCCCACGCTGCTCCAGAACTCGCCGGCGCTCATCTCCTCGCGACAGCGCTCGGCCTCGGGGTGATCGAGCAGCTGCGCCACCCGGGCGGTGCCGTCCGCCGCCTGGGCCACCACGCGGACCTCCTCGTAGTCGAGGTGATTGACGAGATACGGCGCGTGCGAGGTGGCGATGATCTGCAAGCCCGGGCGCGAGCGCACGAGGTCGCGCAAGTACCCGACGAGCTGGCGCTGGACCTTGGGGTGAAGCGCGCGCTCGAGGTCGTCGAGCAGGATCGTCACGTCACCGCCGGGCCTGGACTCGATGATCGTGAGCAGGCCGAGGAGCAGCAGCGTGCCCTCACCGGCATCCTCGGCGCTGATGTCGGGCGCATTCTCGAAGTCGAAGACCACCTGGTGACCGACGACGGAGGTGGGGACCTCGTTCTCGGCCTGTGGGCGCTTGAGCGTGCGTGCCCGCCTGACCCGCACCCGCGTCAGGTGGGGCACGAGCTCCTGCATCCGCCGCTCGATCTCGTCGAAGCGCTCGCGCGCCATGCCTTGCAACGCGTCGAGCACCGCCGCGAGATTGCGCCCATCCACGGCCAGGGCCGGCTCGGTGTCGTCGGAATACGTGGCCCTGGCCATCGCCTCCGCATCGAGCCGGTGCATCGCGACGCCTTCTGCGACGAGCCCGATGTCGGACGGGAGCTCGTCCCACGATGCCGGCTCGGACGGGGCGGCCTCGCGCTCCACCGCGGCCACGCGGTCAGCGAGCCGGTTGGTGACCCGCTTGGCGAATTCTCGGGCGCCCGCCACACACGACAGCTCGAACGTGTCGTGCCTGAACTCTCCCATCAGCGTCATCGTCGAGCCCTCGGCGAGCACCGACGATTCCATCACGATGGGCTCGCTGCCCTGGCGGGAGAGCAGCCGCGAGAACCGGCCCTTGTACAGCGAGCGGCTGCTCTCGCCCCCGACGTTGATCGGCCGGCGCACCGCATCGCGCAGGAACTTGATCGCCTCCAGCACGCTCGACTTGCCGCTGCCATTGGCCCCGACGAGGACGGTGAGCGGCCCGAGCGTCACTTCGACGTCGAGCAGCGACTTGAAGCCGCGGACCCGCAGGCGGGTGATCATCCCCAACGCTACTATTTTGGCGGGCCTGCGTATATTGGCCGCCCAAGGCCTCTGGGGGCCGCTTTGGCGGCCCTTCGCTGCCGCTCAGCCCGGCAGCACGTCCAAGAGTGCCCGGCGCATGTCTCCGGCGCTCGCGAAGCGGTCGTCGGGATCCTTCGCGCACGCCTTGGCCAGCACCACGTCGAGCCCGCAGCGGATCACCGCCCGCACCTCTCCCGGCAGCCAGTGGCTCGGGGCGGGGATGGTGCGCTGGCAGTGTGCCGCCAGCAGCGTGGCCACCGGCCCCCCGAGGAGGTCCTCGAACGGGTGGCGGCCGGTGAGCACCTCGAACAGGCTCATGCCCGCGGCGTAGACGTCGGTACGGGCGTCCGGGCGGACGTCGGCGATCACCTGCTCGGGAGCCACGTAGCGCGGGTCGCCGCAGCGCTCGATCTCGTCGTCGCGCTGGCGGATGTCACAGGCGACCCCGAAGTCGAGCAGCTTGGCGCTGACGCGGGCGCCATGGGGCTCGCGGGTCACGAAGATGTTGGCCGGCTTGACGTCGCGGTGGATCACGCCCTGGCGATGCGCATACGAGAGCGCATCGAGGATCCCGTCGAACACCTGCCGCACGAGCGCCAGCGAGAACCGCATGCCGCGATCGCGGGCGTTCGAGAGCAGGCGCTCGAGGTCCTTGCCGCGCAGGTATTCCATCGCGAACCATTCGAGCCCGCGGTCGGGCAGGATCCCGAGGTCGAAGACCCGCGGAAGGCTCGGGTGGCACAGCCGCGCGCCATAGAGCGCCTCGGCCCGAAAACAGCGCCGCGCCGCGATCGGCAGGCCGGGCTTCATCACCTTGAGCGCCACGTCCCGCTCGAGCAGCGGATCGTAAGCCCGGTAGACCTTGCCCATACCCCCTTCGCCGAGCGTATCCACGATGCGGTACTGCTTGGAGTGGATCACGAGCTGCCGCGAGTCGAGCTGCGGTACGTCGTCGTGGACGGCCGCGGTGAACGGCTGGGTGATCCGTGCGGCGGCGTCGAAGGGGGAGGCGACGGCATCCATCGGGGGGGAACCTACCCGGGGGGATCGCGAAGTCGGAGAAAGTGGCGGGAAATCAGGGGCCGATGTAGGTGTATGTGTCCGGAGTCAACACCCAAGAGGCTGAAGCTCGAGCCATGCCGAAGCGAGTGACCAAGACCGCAAGCAAGCCGCTGGCGAAGACGGCGGGATCCGTGGCGCGAGCTTCGAACGCTCGAGCCCTCGCTGTCCCACCCAAGCGGCGCTCCAGCGCGCTCGCTCCCAACGAAGATGCCAGGTTCGCCGAGGCAGTCGCGCTCATCGAGGCTGCTCGGGGCCGCGCGTACCAAGCCGTCAACGTGGAGCTCGTCTCGCTCTACTGGCAGCTCGGCGAGCATATCAGCCGAAAGATCGCGAGCGCCGAGTGGGGCGACGGTGTGGTCGACGAGCTAGCCGCCGCGCTCGTACGGCGCTTTCCAAGCCTACGGGGCTTCACACGGCCGAATCTCTTCCGGATGCGGCAGCTCTACGAAGCGTACCGCGCCAACGAAAAAGTCTCATCGCTGCTGAGACAATTGCCGTGGACCCACCACCTCATCATCCTGAGCCAGGCCAAGCCGCCCGAGACCCGCGAGTTCTACGTTCTCGCTGCGATCAAGGAGCGCTGGTCGTCCCGGGAGCTCGAGCGGCAGATCCAATCGGGAGTGGCCCTGCGCAGCGCACCTAGCGCGAAGAAAGTGTCAGCTGTGCTGACGCGAATCCACCCCAACGCCCTCGACGAGCTCAAGAACGCCTACAGCCTCGAGTTCCTCTCGCTCCCCGACGGCCACTCCGAGCGCGACCTCCACCGCGCCCTCGTGCAGAACCTCGGTCGCTTCATCACCGAGCTCGGCCGCGACTTCTGCTTCGTGGGTTCCGAGTACCCGGTGCAGGTCGGCAACCAAGACTTCGCAATCGACCTCGTATTCTTCCACCGCGGGCTCGCGTGCCTCGTGGCGTTGGAGCTGAAGGTCGGCAAGTTCGAGCCCGAGCACCTCGGCAAGCTCGGCTTCTACGTCGAGGCGCTCGATCGCGACGTAAAGAAGTCGCACGAGCGCCCATCGATCGGCATCCTGCTCTGCGCGAGCAAGGACGACGAGGTCGTTGAGTACGCCCTTGCCCGCACCACCTCGCCGACCCTCGTCGCCGAATACCAGACGATGCTCCCGTCCAAGGCCGTGCTCCGCAAAAAGCTCCACGAGCTCTACGCACAGCTCGCCCCCGCTGCCGACGAGGATGGTACCTTCGAGGTCGCCGCCCAAGCTTCAACTCGAAAGCAACCACGCGCCGCGAGGCCCAAGCGAAAGGCTCGGCGCTCATGACCAGTGTCTCGCCCCAGGCCGTGGCACAGGCCAAGGGCGAGAGCGGAATGCGGTTCGTGGAGGTAGAAGGCATTGCACGAGCTGGGCGCGAGAGGAGAAGCCACGGGGCCGGAACGCCGCCGTCTCGACATCCATAGGCAATCCCATTGCACGCCCGAGCGAACCAATCTATGGAACCCGCACGATGACCACCGACGTCCAACTTCGCTGTGCCTGTGGAACCGTGCAGGGCGTGGTCGCCGAGAGCTCGCCGCGCACGTGCAACCGTGCCGTGTGTTATTGCGACGACTGCCAAACGTTCGCGCGGTTCCTCGGACGCGACGACGTGATGGACGAGCGTGGGGGCACCGACATCCTCCAGGTCGCTCCCTCCCGTGTGCGCTTCGTGGCCGGCCAAGACCGGCTGCGAAGCATGCGGCTCTCGCCCAAGGGCACGCTGCGCTGGTACACCGAGTGCTGCAAGACGCCCGCGGGCAACATGTTCAGCTCGCCGCGCTCACCCTTCGTTGGGATTCCCGTCCGCTTCGTCGGGCTCGAGGGGAGCGCGCTCGATGCCACAGTCGGCCCCTCGCGCGGCGGCGTGTGGGGTCGCTTTGCGATCGGTGGGCAGCCCGAGGGCGTGCCCTCGAAGGTGGGGCTGGGCCTGCTGCTGCGCAGCGCCGTGTGGCTCCTCGGCAACGTGGTGCGTGGGCGGCACCGGTCATCGCCGTATTGGACCCCGAGCGGGGAGCCGATCTCCGCACCCGAGGTGCTGACCCTCGAGCAGCGGATCCAGCTTCGTGACAACGGGTGACGGTGGAGCCGACCGGTAGCGGAAGGCTTCGGGGCCGAAGCGAAGCTGCGGTCGGAAGCGCGCCGAGCATCGACGAGCTCGTCTCCGATCGACTCGACGCCCGTAATCGCGCGGCATCGCGTGTTATGGTCCGCCACGCTGGGGGATCTCCCCTCGCGAAGGGATTGATCTACCGATGCGTCTCCTCAAGCTCGTCTCGCTCCCCGCCTGCACCCTGGCGACGGCACTGCTCCCCATCCAAGCAGAGGCCGTCACGATCTTCGCATCCGACTGCAACTTCGGGTTCCAGGACGTCTACAACCAGGGCGACGCGGTCTGCGTGACGGGTGAGATGGACGTGGTGCCGCCCATGGCGATCTGCGCCGAGGGCTTCGTGTACATCCCGCCGGCCGGCGCGGCCAATCCGTTCTGGGACGTCTCCATGGGCGGGGCCAACTACATCCTCGGCTGTGGCGGCGCGGGAGCGTTCTATGACGAGTACGTGTGGCTACCTCCGCTGATCCCCGGGCAGTACGATCTCGTCATCGATCAATTTCCGTTCGGTGGCGCGTTCGGGCCCGAGGACTACCGACTGGACAACGCGTTCTCGGTGAGCAACGCCCCGATCGTGTGGTCGGTGGACGTTAACGCGATCAAGGGCGCGGCCGAGGACGGCCTCGCATATGCCGAGTCGCTCATCGTGCTGTCGTACACCCTGCAGATCATAGACGCGCTGAGCACCGTGGCCGACTGGGGCGGGGCGCTCGGCACCGGCGGTGGGGTTGCGGCGGCGATCCTGGGGGTACTCTGCATCACCGACACGATCGAGCATCCGTGTGCCACCTCGTACAACAGCGCGGTGATCTCCATCGGCACCACGATCATCGAGAACATCTCCAAGTCGCTCACGGCCCACTATTCGGCGATCATCGCCGATCCGCCCGATCCCGACTTCGAGGACGTGGTGCCGCTGCGCTTCGACGACGCGCTGACCAACGGCGCGCCGTGGGCTCCGCTGGCCGGGGCGCCGCTGCCGGTGCACCAGACGACGGTGGCGCAGCTCTTGTCCACGCAGGCGGCTGCCTACCAGGCGCTCGTGCCCACGGTGGAGAAGCTGCAAGGTGCCCAGCAGGCGGCCGATCACTTCGGGCTGCTCATCCAGTCCGAGAAGACCCAGGCCTATGCGGGCCTGGCCCTCGAGGCGGGCGACGCCATGCTCGCCGAGCTCGATGGCCTGCAGGCCACGCTCGAGGCGTCCGGCACCTATGCCGAGGAGCACGATGTGGTGAGCCTGATCTCCGCCGCCCAGGCCGGGCTGAGCGCGGACGAGCGCGCGCTGGTCCAGAGCTTCGGCTACAGCGAGTCCGAGATCGACGGTGCGGTGACGGAGCTCGGCGAGTTCATGGATCCCGGCCCGGTGAGCTGGGCGACGTTCGTGGACGCGGCGCGGGGCTCGTTCGAGGCCATGCGTCCGGCGCTGGTCGACATCATCGACCAGGCCGAGGCCGTCCGTGCCGAGAACGAGCCGCTGACGCTGCGGATCGCCCCGGTGGCCGAGCTGACCGCGCCCCCGGCCGCGGCGGTCGGGGAGACGATTGCGCTGTCGGCCTCGGCCACGCACCTCGATCCGGATGCGGCGCTGTCGTACGCGTGGGACCTCGACGGTGACGGCGAGTTCGACGATGCGATGGGGCCGGATACCGATCACGTGATCCCGGCGCCTGGTTTGGCGGTGGTTGCGGTGGAGGTCTCCGACGGGGCGCGACGCGACATCGCGATGGCGAGCATCATGACCGCGGTGGACAACGTGCCACCGGAATTCACGATGTTCGTGCCCGAGGGGTATGCACCGTTCGCCGACGTGGACGAGATGGTGGAGCTCGCGGTGACGGCCGAGGACGCCGACGGCGATCCGGTGACGATCACCTGGTACGTGGATGGCGTGGAGGCCGGCAACGGCGAGAGCTTCGCGTACGCGATGCCCGACGAGGAGTATCACTACGTGCGCGTGGTGGCGGCGGATGATGATCCGTACAGTGCGGATGCGGAATTCACGTTCCACGTGCGGTCGAGCATCTGGGAGGACCAGGTGGGGGAGACCGAGGGTGGTGAATCGAGCGGTGGCGTGGACGACACCGCCGGTGGGGCCGACGGGACGGCGACCGACGGTGGTGGGACCGTGGGCGGTGGTAGTGGTGACACCGCGGATACCGGAGGCAGCGGCTCGGCGGGCGCGGACGGGGGTGAAGGCGGAGGCGGCTGCGGGTGCACGAGCGGGGGCGGCTCTACGCCTGCGTGGGCGGGGCTGCTGATGCTGGGGCTCGGGCTGCGTATGCGTCGGCGTCGATGGTGAGCTCGGACCATGCCTGGCTAAGCCCGCTCGCAAGGCCTCGATGTCATCAGGAGGCCTTGCGCGCGAACACCATCGCGTCGTCCGATCGCGCTCCTCGCCAGATCTTCAGCTCCTTCTCCGAGCACTCGTAGACGAACGATCCATCGAAGTCGAGATCGACCTTGTCGGCCTGGCGTGCGGCGCCGAGACCCTCGACCTTGGCGTTGGCCTTGACCTTCATGGTGTTGCGCGAGGGCTTGGAGATCACGAGCGCGTCGTCGCCCGAGAGCTCGTAGGTGGCCTCCGTCTCGCCGTTGATGTCGATGTCGACGCGCACGGGAAAGCCCTCGACCTTGCCCGAGAAGCCATACTTCAGGTGATTGGCCGTGGCGGTCACCTTGCCCGAGGTTCCCGAGGGTGGATCGACCACGTACGTGATGTGACCGCCCGAGGAGGTCTTCTTCATCGAGCGGAGCTGAGGGTCCTTGGCGATCGCGTGGCGCACGGCCGCGGTGTACTCGATGGCGTCCCAGCTGCCCACGATGCACGGCTGGCCCGCGGCAGCGTCGCTGGGAGTCGCAGCCGCGTCGGGAGTCGCGGCCGCGTCGGGAGTCGCAGCCGCGTCGGGAGTCGCGGCCGCAACAGTCGTCTCGGCGCCCGGCGTTGGAGCTGCCGCGGCAGCCTTGGCCTCGGGTGTTCCGGCAGCGACCTTCGCTTCTTCCTTCTTGACCTCGGGCTTCGCTTCCTCCTTCGTCTCGGAGAACAAACCCTGCACTTTGTCGCATCCGGGCAGTAGGGCGATCAGGCAGACGACGAGGGCGGAAGATGGGGCACGGTGCATTGCGCCCGCGAGCGTACTACGGCCACCAGCCCAAAGCCGACAACGGTGAGATCTCATGGCAGCGCTCGCCGCCGCCAGAACGGAGCGCCCGTCAGCTAGAAGCCGACGTATACCCCCGCAGCGCCCGCAACCAAGCCCCCACCGCCACCCCTCCCAACACCCCCGCCGTAACCACCCCCACCAGTGCCGCCTTCGGCTCCAGCACTCCCAAGAGCGCCATCGGTGGATAGCTCGTCATGATCGCGAACGGGATCACGAACGTGAACACCGCCTTGAGCGGCCCGCGGAACACCGAGATCGGCCAGCGGCCGAAGTCCAGCAGCGATTCCAGCACGTACGCCAAGTTCTGCAGCTGCAGCGCCCGGAACGCCAGGCTCAAGATCAGCACCGACAACGCATAGAGCGCCGCAATCCCACTCCCGAGCACGAGCACGAACATCACCAGATCGAGCGGCCCCGGGCTCACGTTCGCCGCAGTCGCGGCCACCACCAACAAGCCGACCCCCGCCACGCTCTCGACCAAATTCCACGGCTGGAAATCCGCCGCCAAGCAGGAGACCAGCGCATTCACCGGCCGAAGCAGCGTGTAATCCAGCGCCCCCGTACGAATGTCCTCCATCGCGGAGAACAGCGCCGGCACCATCACTGCACCGAATATTCCATTGACGATCATGTGGCAGCCCACGAGCATCGCCAGCGACCACGGCGTCCAGCCGGCCACGTCGGGGCGGTGCTCGAGCGCGACCACCAGCGGGATCGCACCGCCCACGCTCCAGAACAGGCTCAGCACGCCGCTCGTCCAGAAGCCCGCGCGGTACTCGAGCGCCGCCAGCACGCGGATGCGAAGCTGCACCGCGATCAAGCGCAGGTGCCGATGCAACGAGCCGCGCCCCTCGAAGCCACTTCCCCCCTCCTCGGGCGTCCGCGGTCCCTCGGCAACCTCGCTCATGCTCCAAACGCTCCGTACGCCCGCAGGCCTCGCCGCCAGAGCACCGCCGCGATGCTGCCGACGAGCCCTACCCACATCACCTGCAGCGCGAGCCCCTGCAGCGCAGCGGCCGGTGCGAGACGCCCGACCAACAGCTCCACCGGAAACCCGAGCACCGCGTGGAACGGCAGCACGCGCGCCACCTCGGCCAAACCCGCCGGAAACAGGCTCGTGGGCACCGTGTAGCCCGAGAGCACGATGAACAGCCCCAGCCAGATCTCGAACAGCGAGGCCGCCTTGGTCAGCCAGAACGCCAGGCACCCCACCACGAGCTGTACGAGGAAATTGAGCAGCCACGCCAGCGCGAGCGAGAGCGGCACGAGCGGCCAGAGCCACGGATCGCCGAGCATCGTCATGCCCCCGGTCGCCACGAGCACCGCCACGGCGATCGGTGCAGACAGGATCACCCGCACGGGCACGGTGGCGGCGTTGAGCATCACGAAGTGCAGCACGGGGCTCACGGGGCGCATGAGCAGCGAGCTCAGGTCCCCGTTGCGGATCTGCCGATCAAGGTCCCACACCACCCACGACGCACCGAGCTGCCGCACCAGGAACGCAGCGACGAAATAACTATCGAAGCCGGCCTGATCATACTCGCCAATCGGACCGCTCTCGGCCAGCGCGCGCCACAGCACCAGCGAGATCAACGGGAAGATCGCCGTAACGATCCACATCAACAACGACAGCCGATACGCCGCCGTCTCGGCGAAGCCCAGGCGCCACAGCGCCCCGCACACCGCAAGCATCCGCCGCGCACGCGCCCTCATGCGCCGGCCTCCTGCGCAGCCTCGCCGGCCTCCGCCTCCTTCTCCGCCTCCGCCCGCTGTCGCTGGAACAGATCCCGCATCACCTCCTCGAGCGGCGCATCCGTCACCTCGAGATCATGGCTCCCCGGCAGCCCGAGCAGCCGCGCCACCGCCTCGGGCACGCGCTCCGGCACCACGTCGAGGGTCAGGCGCGGAGGCTCGGTCGCGATCACCTGCCCGAGATCCCCGAGCTCCGCCGCGCTCGGTAGCGCCGCGGCCCGCACGCTCACGCGCCGCAGCGGCCGAGTGCGCCGCACCAGCGCCTCGATGCTGCCATCGAAGCGCAGCCGGCCCCCGTCGATCACGAGAATCCGCTCGCACAGCGCGGCCACGTCCTCCATGTAGTGGCTCGTGAGCACCACCGTGGCCCCGGTACGGCGGTTGTGCTCGCGCACGAACTCGCGCATCGCGAGCTGCATCGACACGTCCATGCCGATGGTGGGCTCGTCGAGGAACAGCACCCGTGGCGCGTGCAGCAGCGCCGCCACCAGCTCGCACTTCATGCGCTCGCCGAGCGAGAGCGTACGAACGGGCTTCTTCACGACCGCACCGATGTCGAGCAGCTCCACCAGCTCCGCCAGGCGCTTGGCATGCATCGACCGCTCCACGTCGAACACCACGCGGTTGAGCTCGTAGGTGTCGAGCGCGGGCAGGTCCCACGAGAGCTGCCGCTTCTGGCCCATCACCAGCGCAATGCTCCGCAGGAATTCGTGGCTACGCTTGGCCGGCTCGTGCCCCAGCACCTCGGCGCGGCCGCTCGTGGGGTGGAGCAGGCCCGCAAGCATCTTGAGCGTGGTGGTCTTGCCGGCGCCGTTGGGACCCAGGAAGCCTACGCGCTGACTGCTCGGTACCTCGAACGAGAGCTCGACGACCGCATCGACCTCGACGTGCTCGCGCACGAACAACGCCCGCAGGGCCGCCCGCAGCCCCGGCTCACGCTGGTTGACCCGGAAGCGCTTGCCGAGCCCCTCGAGCCGAATCGCCGGCGCCTCGCTCATGGCCGCGGGAGCGTAGCATCGTCGGCGAACCTCGCCGCCCGCTGTGGCCCGCGTGCCTCACGCCGCCGCTCGCCGGCGGCGTCCAGCGGCATGACCCGAGGCCGCCACGGTCTTCGTCCGCCGTCGACCCGTCGTGGGTTCGCGTGGTGCGAGCAGATCCTCGGCCGAGGCCACCGTGATGGCGCGCCCCAGCCAGCGCTGCAGCTCGAGCTCGTCCCGCGACGCGAGCACTCGCTCGCGCACCGCGACCGATACGGGCACCCCCCGATGCGCGAGCACTCCGAGCACTGCCTCGGCCTTGCCTTCGGCCTTGCCTTCAGCCTTGCCGAGCGCCACGCCTTCAGCCTTGCCGAGCTTTCGCCCGAGCTTCTTGCCGATCCTCTGCCCCCTCACGAGCAGCTCCTCTTCGATGGTCATATACCTCTCCTTCGCCGGTTCGCTCATGGCTTTCACCAACATCTTGCGCAGCGGTGACCCGCTCTCGAACACCGAGATCACGTACACCCAGAGCGCATCCACGTCATCTGGTCTCTTGTGTCTCAGGAGGATGTCGACCTGCTCCGCCAGCTCTGCCACCCGCCGCCGGGTGACCGAGCGCGGATTCTCGTAGGCATGCAGCAGCGCGCGCGCAAGCTCCACCAGCGCCCGCGTGGCCCGCGTGGCCTTCCGGTCGTCGAGGATCGAGCCCGAGAAGTCGTCGACGTGCAGGTCCACCTCGATCGGCGTACCGAGCACGCGCTGGAGGCGGGGCGAGATATCGAGGATCGTCGAGAGCTGGACCGGTGTGTTCCGGGCAGGATGTTGCGTGAGCAGGAGCGGCAGGATGAACGGCAAACCACGCCGCCGCCGTGGGTGGTCCTTGATGTACCGAGCCCAGAGCTCACCCGAGTAGATCAACGCTCGCCACGGCATGCGGGCGTCGGGCGTCGACTGGTGCTCGATCACGATGTACACGAGCACGCGTCGCGAGCCGTCCACGGCCTGGACCTTGAAGCACAGGTCGGGCACGCGCGTACGCAGGCGCGGGCTGACGAGCAACGTCGGCACGTAGCGCAGTGAGCGGAGATCCAGGCACGCGAGCACGTCGGCCGGCAGCGCACGCCGCAGGATGATGGCGATCGCCTCGGGCCGGCAAAAGACGTACCGAACGAGGTGATCATGAGGGTTGGGAGCACGCTTGCGACGAGCCGGCATGAGCCCGTGGATCTGCTAGATCCGTTCCGGTGGCTCGTATGAAGGATATCCAGCGGTTGGACGCGCGAACCATGAGCGGTGGCCAACCCGTGGACCAGGGGGCGGCCAACGGGTTGGCCGGTTCGGCACGAACGGGCCGCAGTCTCGGAGCCTCGAAAATGCCGTGCACGAGGTGGGAGAGGCAAACTAGCTCCGCAGAGGCATCCGAAGCTCGGACGTCGCAAAAATGGCGGCCAACGGGTTGGCCACCCTCCCGCGAGGCCAACCACCCCACGAGAACGCAATTCCGCCTCAGCCGTCAATTGCAGGGCGGATCTTCGTAGTCCTTCGGCGTGCCCTCGCCGGCCACGACCCCCTGGTACTCGACCCGGCTGGTGCACGTCCACGTAAGCCCGGACGCCGAGCACTTGTCACAGCGCAGGTTCTCCACCTTGCCGTCGGACTCGCCGTCGAAGCGCACGCCCGCCTGCCCGCCGGCGTTGCGCAGCACCACGTTCTCGAACACGTTGCCCTTGGCCTTGGCGAACAGCACGATGCCGCCCCAGGTCCCCGACTCGTCGCGCAGGCCCTGGAACGTGACGGGTGCGTCGGGAGTGCCGCGCAGCTCGAGGCCCGCGTTCTCGTAGTAGCCCACCTGCACCTCGATGCCGTCCTCGACCCAGATCGTGCTGCCTGCCTCGATCACCAGCCGCGTGCCCGAGACCTGCAGCATGCCGGTGAGCTCGAGCTTGGCGCCCGGCTGCGCCTTCCAGGTGGCGTCGGCCTCGAGCTTGTCGGCCTCGGCCACGATCGACGGCTCGCTGGTGTACCGGTTGTCGGAGCCGAGCGCCGCCAGGTACCGCGCAGGCGCCCGCATGGCCACTGGCGTGCCCTCGAACGCGAGCGCGTCGAACACCTCGAGCTTGGCCTCCGTGCCCTGGATCACCACACCCACGAGGTCGCCGACGAAGCCGACCTCGTGCAGGCTCACCCGCGCCGCTCCCTCGATGAGCAGCGCGCCCTCGGCCTCCTGCCGGCCGCCATCGCTGATGCGCACGTTCTGGAGCCGCGCCTCGGCCTTGCCGAAGATCCGCAGGCCGCCCCATGCCCCCGCCTCTTCGCGCTCGTGCCCACGGAACACGATCGGCTGCGCCTCGGAGCCCTCGGCGACGAGACCCGCCTCGGCGTAGTAGCCCACGTCGAGGCTGCCCTCGGCGGCGAACCGCAGCTCGGCTCCCGGCGCGATGGTGAGCCTGGCACGCTCGCCGGGGGTGCCGTTGACCTGCACCTGACCGCTCACGAGCCACGGGATCCCGAGCGCGGCCCACTGCGCGCTCTTGTCGATCGCCCCGGGCTGCACCTGCACCAGCGCGCCCTGGGGGAAGGTGTTGTCCCCGCCGACGCCTCCGGCAGCCTTGGCCGTGACGCGCATGGCGATCTTGCCCACCTCGGCGAGCGTGGCACCCGTGATCTCGGCCATGCCTTCGCCCTTGACCTCGATGCCCATGCCCTTGGCCTTGCGCACGGTGGTGCGGGCGACATCGACGTCGCTCGCCTCGATCACGAGCGCCGCTTCGTCCTCACTGCCCGCGGACTCGATCACGAGCCCATCGATCGACGAGCGGCTGGCCTTGTCGTGCAGGAACACGCCCTGCCACATGCCCCGCACCTTGTCCTGCTCCTCGCCGGTGGCGGTGAGCTTGACCGGCGACTCGGTCGTGCCCTTCACGATCAGCTTCGCGGGCTCGTAGTAGCCCACGGAGAGCCGGGCGCCCGCGGCAAAGGCCAGCGTGGCGCCGGCCTCGAGCGTGAGCGTGGCGCCGTCGATGGCGTAGTCGGCGGTGACCGGCACCACGCCGCAGGCCTTGGTGATCACGCGATCGACCTTGTCGGTGCCCGCGAGCGACTTGGGGCACTCGGTTGCCGTCTGCTCCGCAACCGGGGCCTCGCCCGCTGCGTTGGCCTTGGGGTCGACCGGGGTGGTGGTCTTGACGTCGCCGGCCTTCGCGTCGCCGGCCTTGGCATCTCCGGCCTTCGCCTCGCCCGTCGCGGCATCGTCCTTCTTCGAGCAGCCGAGCGGCAGCGCCACGCACAGCACCAGGAGGGAGAGATCACGCCGGTTCATCGGGTGCGCTTCTACATTGGCCACGGCGCGTAGCTCAAGCGCCGCGCTTTTTTCGTGGCGGGCGCGCGGCGCGGCTCGTAGTGTGGCGCACGTGAGCACCGTCGACGCCTTTCGCAAGCTCCACCAGTCGGGCTGCTTCGTCCTGCCAAACCCCTGGGACGTCGGCAGCGCGCGATTCCTCGCGCAGGCCGGGTTCGCGGCGCTGGCGAGCACGTCGGCCGGGCTGGCGTTCTCGCGCGGGCTGCCCGACACGATCACCGCCCTGCCGCGCGAGGCCGTGCTCGCGCACCTGCAGGAGCTCGCCGCTGCCACCCCGCTGCCGCTCAACGCCGACTTCCAGTCGGGCTATGCGAGCGATCCCGAGGGCGTGGGCGAGAGCGTCGCGCTCTGCGTGCGAACCGGCGTGGCCGGGCTCTCGATCGAGGATGCCAGCGGAGATCCGGCGGCGCCGCTGTTCGAGCGTGCGGTAGCCGTGGAGCGGATCCGTGCCGCCCGTGCGGCGATCGATGCCAGTGGCACGGGCGTGCTGCTCACCGCTCGCTGCGAGGCGTGGCTCGTGGGGGATCGCGATCCGGCAAAGACCGCGATCGATCGCCTGACCGCTTTTGCCGAGGCCGGGGCCGATTGCCTCTACGCGCCTGGGGTCCGCGATCTCGCCGCGATCGCCGAGATCGTGCGCGCCGTGGCACCGAAGCCCGTGAACGTGCTCGTGAGCTCGCCGGGCCTCACCGTGGCCATGCTGGCCGAGCTCGGCGTACGCCGCGTCTCGCTGGGCTCGGCGCTCTGCCGCGTGGCGTGGGGCGCCGTCATGCGAGCCGCGCGAGAGATCGCCGAGACCGGCAGCTTCGAGGGGCTCGGTGGCGCCGCTTCGTTTGCCGAGCTCGATGGGATGTTCGGGTGACCCGCCGCTCAGCTCGCCGCGCGCTCGGCCTGGGTCTTCTGCCAGCGCTTGGCCGAGGGTGACTCCTCGGGGCTGCCGCTCGTCTCGAAGAAGTTGATCCCCTCCGCCTGCGCCTTGGGCCGGTCGTGGGTGATGTCGTAGACGTCATCGATGTACGGCTGCGCGAGCCACAGCACATAGTTCTGCGCCGGCTGCACGTTGTAGCGATAGTCGGTGTTGACCTGCCAGATGAGCAGTGTGCGGAGCACGAGCGCGTGCTCGTGGAACGGCAGCGCGGACATGGTCTGGCGGTACGACCGCGGGTAGCGAGGCCAGTACTCCTCGGCGTTGCTCAAGTACAGCAGCCGAATCGGCACCCCGAGCTCGGTGGAAGCCTTGGTGATGCCCTCGAGGCCCTTGGTCTCGAGGAGGTTCACCACCATTGGCCGCACGCGCTTTTGGGCGAGCATCTGCTTGACGAAGTCGTAGTGCTCCTGGTCGGTGAGGTAGCTCGGGATCTCGGCCTTCTCCATCGTGCGAGTCACGGCCTGGAGGCGGCGGTAGATCCAGCCCTTGTACCCGAGGTACCAGCGACGCAGTGTCTTGAATTCGCGCTCGTCGGGCGCTCCCGCCTGGAGAATGGCGAGCGCCTCCTCGCGCTTGGGCTTGTCCCACAGCGCCAAGAATTCCTCCGGGGTGGCCGCGGCCTCGAAGAACAGCCGATAGAGCTCGTGCACCTCGACCACGGCGGGGTCGTAATCGACGAGCCACGCGATCTCGGGCCGCGCCCAGCTCATGAAGAGATACGCCTGATCGGTGCCCACGCCCACGTAGCCGCCGCCCACGTCCTTGATCACGGGGTAGTACGCCTGCAGCGTGCGCTCGTTGCCCGCGAGGTAGTGCTTGTCCTCGCGCACGGCCGTGACCCCGCCGCGGTGCTCGGGCGCGTCGTCCTCCGCGGTCCCGAACAGGATCTCCACCTGGGCCTCGGTGAGCGGGCCGCGAACGCTCGGATCGGGCGGCGGCGGCTCGGTGGGCTCGCTCGGTGGCGTCGGCTCGACGGGCTCGCTCGGCTCCGCTGGCTCGACCGCGGTGAGCGGCTCGCTCGGCTCCGACTTCGCCGCGGGCGACGGCCCCGTGGCGACCGGCGGCGTCGTGGTCGGACCGCCCCGCGTGGTGCACGCGACGAGCAACAGCGAGAGGGCGAGCAGGCGGAGCTTGAGCACCTTGGGCACGACGCATGCTTGTCGCCCGTGCGCGGGGCGACGCGCAAGCCCTACTCGGCGACTTCTGTGTACTCCGACTCGCGGCGCATGCCCATCGGCGTCTCGCGCTGGTGCAGGTCGCCGAGGTCGACGTCCTGGCCGGGCTGGGCGACGAAGAAGTGCACCACGAGCGGCGCGGGGCTGTCGGCGGCGGTGGCCAAGATCACGCGCGGGCCGGCGGCGCAGCTCACGGCGAAGCGCCCCTCGGCGTCGGTCGTCTTCTGCTCCTCGCTGCCGTCCTGCTGGATCGACACGCGACCGGACTCGCCGTCGCCGTCGCCCACGAAGATCATCGCGCCCTCCACTGGCTTGCCCTCGCGATCGAGCACGCGGCCCTTCACCTCGAGGAAGCGCTCGATCGCCACGTTACGGGTCGCCGTCTGGCCCGCATCGACGGTGACCTCGGCGGTGCCGCTGCCTTCTGGCGTGTCGATCGCCAGGCGGTAGCTGCCGGGATCGAGCCGACCGAGCTCGAAGTGGCCGCCGGAGTCGCGAACCTGGGTGACGCGCGACGTGGGGCCCTCCACGCGAGCCGAGAAGCGCTCGAGCGGCTGTCCGTCGAGCGTGACCACGCCTTCGATTCCGCCGAGCTCGGCGAGCTCGAGCTTCACGTCGTCACCGGGCCGCGCGATCTTCGAAGCGCGGCGGCCGCCGGTGCCACCCTCTGCCACCAGCTCGCATTGGGCGTCGCGCAGGCCGGGGATCTCGAAGCGGCCGTCGTCGTCAGTGAGCACGGGTGGGCGCGCGTTGGAGCCTGCGCCTGCGCCGTCGAGGCCCGCGATGACCATCCGCATCTCGCTTCGCTGGCTCGGCTTGCTGTCGCCCGGGGGCTCGGGCGGCTCGAGGCCGTCGAAGCGCTCGAGCATGGTGGCCTGCACCCAGACGTCGGGCACGGGCTCGCCATCGGGCGTGCGCACGACCCCGCGGATCACCCCGTCGGGCGCATCGACGACGAGTTCGAAGCCATCGACGTCGTTGCCCTGGGTGACGGACAGCTTCGGGGCGGGCCCGGGAGCCCACTGCACCGGCAGCGGCTCGCCGTAGCGATCGCTCGCGCTCGCCTCGTAGTCGCCCGCCGCCACGCCGGCGATCTCGAAGCGACCGTCCTCGGTGGTGGTGCCCATGTCGATGCCCATCTCGCGGCCGTTGATGGTGAGGCGTACCTCGGGCGCACCGGCCCCTGCGATGCGTCGCAGCGACACGTTGACCTGGGCCACCGGCTGGCCCGTGGTGCTGCGTACGATGCCGCGCACCACCGAGCGCGCCTCGAGGCGCACCACCACCTCGTCGGCGCCCTCGGGGCCCACCTCCACGGTCACCTCGCCCGCGCGGCCGTCGGAGGCGCGCGCGACCACGGTGGTGGGACCGGGGCTGGCCGGGCCCAGCTCGAAGCGCCCCTCGGCGTCGGACTCGGTCTTGGTCGCGCCGCCGCTCAGCATCAGCGTGCTCGGGCCCATGCCCATGCCCACGCGCATGGTCTCGGGGCGCAGCTCGATGGAGACCTCGGCTACGGTGGCAGGCTCCACGCGGCCGCGAATGGCGGGCGCGGGCTCGAGCTCGAGGGTGATCTCCGGCGTCGCGTTGGCGGTCACCTCGACGGAGGTGCCCGGGAACGAGGGTAGCCAGCCCTCGGCGGTGGCTATGACGGTGGTGTGGCCCTCGAGCACGCCCTCGAGCACGAAGCGGCCCTCGGCGTCGGTTTGGGCGCGAGGGTTGGAGAGGTCGCCCGGCATTAGGGCCACGCTGGCCTCCGCGATGCCCTGCGCGGGATCTCGCTTGCTCACCACGCGGCCGCGCACGTCGACGGCCCGGACCACGAGCACCTCCGCGCCGGACACGTGCTCGGCCATCGCGAGCGGGATCACGGTGGGCGCATCGCTGGCAGCTCCCGAGGCGCGGGCCGTGAGCAGGATCGTGCCCGGTGGCAGCCCGCGCAGCGCAAAGCGGCCCTGGTCGTCGGCCTGCACCCTGCCGCCGCCGGCCGGCATGCTCACGCGATGCCCGGGCTCGAGCGACACCTGCCGCTCGCGCTGCCACGAGACCCATGCGCGAGGGACTGCGGCACCGCCTTGCTCGTGGCGCACGACGCCTTCGATGATGCCCATGGGGACGAGCGCGAAATCCTGCGACTGGGCGCCCGGACCAACCTCCACCGCGCGATGCTCGGGGGCGTAGTCGGGGTGGCTCACGTCCACGCGATAGCGGCCGGGGGCCACGTGGAGGGTATAGGCACCGTCGTCGGCGCTGAGCGTGGCGAAGCCATCGAGGCGGCGCAGCGCAGCGATCCCGGCGAGCGGAGTCACGCGTACGAGGGCGCCTTCGAGGGCGCCGCCGGTGGCATCGGAGATCATGCCGCGGAGCGGCTGGCCGCCCGGGGTGAGCGTGAGGGTGATCGAGGCGTCGGCCCGAAGCTCGTGCGAGCGAAGGACCGCAGGGAGATACCCGGGGGCAGTGGCCGAGATCGCATAGCGGCCCGCGAGCACGCCGAGCAGCTCGAAGCGGCCATCGGGGCCGGAGCGGGTGGTGTGGGGATCGGTGTTGGAATCGGCATCGGCGGTGACCGCCGTGATGACTGCCCCGGCAACCGGCTTGCCCTCGGCTTCTACCTTGCCACGCAAGGCGAAGCGGGCGTCCTCAGTGCCGCCCGAAGCGCGTGGGCCCTCCGAAGCTCGCGTGCCGCTCGAAGCCCGTGGGCTGCCCGAAGCGCGTGCACCGGCCTCCTCGGTCGTCGCCGGCCCGGGCGGGCTGCCCTCACCGCGCCCGAACATCAGGTACCCGACGATCCCCGCAACGACCAGCAGCGCCCCGACCAACGCTCCGCGTGACGACATGGCGCCCACCCTACGGCGACTGCCGCGTCCGGTGACGCCCTTCCACGCCCGCCCGCGTGCCCATGCTCACGAATTCGCCCCTCACCCACCCTCGGCCCCCCTGCGACCGCCGGCACCCCGCACCGTCCCCCTGCCGATGGGATTCTTCGACAAGGCCAAGAGCTTCATGGGTGGTCACGGCGTCAAGGTGCAGCTCACCCGCATCGAGCGGCAGCCCGCCAGCGACGCCCAGATGCCGATGGGCGACACGGTGATCAAGGGCAACCTCGAGGTCACCACCGAGAAGCCTTGCACCGTCCTCGCCCACAAGTTCGTGTTCCTCTGCGAGTGGAAGGACGACCAGGGCATGGAGCGCAGCCACGAGCTCGGCAGCGACGCCCACGTCGCGAGCACCGACATCATCGGCGGCAGCCTCAAGTGGCCCTACGAGCTCGCCCCCGGCACCACCGCCGAGGACGGCTTCCTCATCGTCATGAACGACGACATCCCCACCCAGCTCCGCAAGCTCGGCTTCTCCGACGCCGCAAGCGTGGTGAGCTCGGGGCAGGTGAAGTTCAAGCTGAAGGTGATCGCGGATGTGAAGGGCTCGCCGTTCGATCCGACCTCGGAGCAGTACGTGCGGATCTTGCCGTAGCCAACGCCGCCGATCACTCGATCGTCAGCTCCGCCTCGATCGGCACCCACTCCGGCGGCTCCGCCGGATCGAACCCCCACAGCCCGCCGAGCAGCGCCAGCGTGCCGGCCTCGTCGAACCCCGCGAGCTCGATCGCGACGGTGACGATGTCGTCGACCGAGAGCTGCCCTTCGAGCACCACCGGGCTCACGATGCCCGTTGCGCCGATGGAGCCCGAGAGCTCGGCCTCCGCGATCGCAATGGTGAGCGGCTTTCCGCCCGAGGTGCGGCCCACGGGCAGCGGAAAGCCCACGGGCTCGGTGCGAAACGCAGTTGCGTCCCCCTCGACCACCGTCGCATGCACGAGGTCGGCATAGCCCACCGAGCCATCACCATCCCCATCCGGCGCGAACACCAGCGCCGCGATCTGCTCCGGCGTCTCGGCCTCGTCGAGCCACGCCCAGCGCAGCGACGGCAACACCCCCGCGAGCACGCCTTGCGCCGACGGATCCGCCGGGTAGAGCAGCGTCATCCCCTTCGCGGGCGTCGTGGCCAGCACGTCGCTCCTCACCACCCCTCCCGCCACGTCGAGCGGCAGCCCATCCGCGATCAGCTCCCCGCTCACCGCCCAGTACCCGGGCATCCCCCCGAGCTCCAGCTCCATCGCAGGCGGCTCGATCTCCTTCCCGCCCACGTCGATCGATCCCCCGAGCCCGTTTCCCTCCGGCCACTTCACCGCAAGCGGTGCACCCACGCGATCCATCGCCTCGAGCAGGCCCAGGCCCTGATCCGCGCTCGAACCGATCAAAATCCCGGTGACCTGCGCCTGCCGGCCGATCCAGTACGTCAGCAAGTGCGCCTTGGTCTGCACGCGATACGGATACGTAGTTCCATTCGCGACCGCCGTCTCGTCCGTGAGCCCACCGCCGTACACCTGCGCCGCCGGATAGCGATACTCCGCCTCGCGCCGCTGGATCACCCGCTGCGCCCGCGCCAGCACCCCCAGCGCCTCGAGCCATGCCGGATGCGCCGCGTTGCTCGGCTGGTCCTCCTCGGCCAGCTGCGCCTCACGGAACCGAATCACCGCCTCGTAGAGCAGCGCCGTATGCTCCGCCCGTAGCCCGTCGATCTCCACGCCATCGCGCACCTCGTCGAGCCACGGCTGCCCGGCTTCGGGCACCTCCGCCGCGATCGCCTCGAGCCGTCCCCGCCAGCCCTCGTATGCCTCGGCCGCCTCCTGCAGCGCCGCGAGATCCGTGCCGCGAAGCTTCTCGATCTCCTCCTCACTCCACCCGATCACCTCGGAGAACGGCACCCGCACCGGCCGGAACTCGAGCCCGCTCGCCGCCGCGAGCACGTCGCCATCGTCCTCCCCGGCGAAGTACGCATAGATCCCGCCAGGCCGCCCCTTCCAGTCCTCGCGCTCGAGGAACAGCTCCCGCTGCGCCTCCATCATCTCCTGCAGCACCGCGATCGCCTCGCGCTTCGCCTCGCACCCCTCCCGCCACGCCCCGGGCTCGCACAGCGGATCGAAGATCTCCCCCAGCACCTCCTCCAGCGTGGCGTCGGCGTTCCACCCGAGCAGCCCCACCAGATAGTCCTGCTGCCAGTACCCCCACTCGTGCCCGGTGTCGAACATCCGATGCCCACCGAGCGTGCCGCCGCGCGAGGCCAGCAGTGGCCGCACGAGCTCGATGTCCCGCGCGCGCGCCCACATGTACAGCGGCAAATACACCGGCACCGAGTTGTCGAAGGAGAGCCACCACGCCCCCTCCGGAAACCACGTGAGCGGCCGGCCCGCGGCCGAGGCCTTCTGCATCAAGCACTGCTTGTGCGCGAAGCTCTCTTGCCCATAGACCCGCGCCGCTCCTTCGAGCGGATAGAACATCACCGTGTGCACCGAGACCCCGAGCCGCGGGTCGGTACGGAACGCCAGATCGTAATAGTCGATCCGCCCGTCCTCGTTGGTCCCATTCGGACACCCGAGGTCATCATAGTTCGGGCTCGGCTGCCCTCCCGTGATGTGATCGTTGATCTCCACCTCGATCTCAGGCCGCAGCCGCAGCGCGGCCTGCCCGGCCCAGTCGATCCACTGCACCGTCTCCCGATCGGGCGTGGTCGTGAATTCCGTGGGCCCGAAGTGGATCCCGAACCACCGCGCATCCGGCAGATCCTCGAGCTTCTCCGCCACCAGCTCCTCGATCTGCTGCTTCACCGGGATCGCCGACCCGGGATCGATCTCCGCGCTGGCCCCCTGCTGTTGATTGTGCAGCTCGATCCCCGTCCCCGTCGGAAACCCGAGCAGCACCCGCAGCTCTTCGAGCTCCTCCGCCCTACGCGCCCGCGCCTCCTCCGACACCACCCCGCGCCCCGCCCCGCGGAAGCGGTTGCCGAAGCCCTTCACGATCCAGTCGTTGACGCGCACCGCCTCGTCGATCGAGTGCTCCGGATCCGAGAACGCCTCGAGGTGCTCGAGCGGATGCGCCGAGTGGAACGACCACGATCTCCACGAAAAATCCGGCCGATAGTCCCGCTCGCCTTCGCGATGGAGGAGCGTCGGCCGCCGCGCCAGGTCCCGCAGATCCGCCGCCTCGTGGACCGGCACGTGCTCCGCTTCGGGATGGAAGAACCGCACCCCCAGCCGCCGGAGCAGCTCGTACGCCGCATACTGCCGCGACAGCCGACTCGCCCCCGCCGTGAGCACCACCGTGGCCCCGGGCTCGTCGTCGAGCTGGTTCTCCCAGCGCCCCACGTCGTGGGTCTCGAGCACGAACCCCTGCTCGCCCAGCGCGGCCATGCGCGACGCATCCACCTGGTCGCTCGCCAGGCGGTCCGCCGATAGCACCACCACCAGCCCGGCCCGGTTGCGCGCCGCGAGGTCCTCGAGCTCCTCGAGCGAGTCGTGCGCGGAATCGAGCACTGCGAGCGGCACCACGGGGCGATCCGTGATGGTGCCGAGGTAGCTGGCGAGCGACTGGGCGAGCCGCTGGTCGAGCTCGTCGCCGTCGTCGGGCACGATCACCAGCACTGAGCTGCGGAAGGCGGCCGCACGCGCATCCTCGCGACACGCAGCCAGACAGAGCAAGCCAGCCACCAGCAGCCAGCGCGAAGAACACGCACGGTCGATGTTCCCCATAGTGGTCTTACCACCTTACCAGAAGATCTTGGCTTGGTGTGCAATAATTTTCGCAGTATCGATAGCCGCAGCGGAAATCGCGCAGGCCACGATCCCTCTACCTACACGATTTCTTCATCCACTCCCCAGCTCCTGCGCCCACCGGGTGACGACGCAATGCAGGTCTGGTCGAATCTGGCCGTGATGGCCATCCCCCCTGCCGCCTTCGAAGCCGAACGCGCGCTGGCCGCGGCCGCGGCCGCGGGGGATCGGGTGGCCAGCGAGCGGCTGGCTCGGCGACTGCTGCCGCAGGTGCGTCGCGTGGCGCGGGCCTTGGTGACGCGCCCGGCCGATGTAGACGACGCCAGCCAAGTCGCGCTCTTGGAGCTGCTGCGCGCCGCCGGCAACTACCGCGGCGAGGGGCCGCTCGAGGGCTGGGCCCGGCGCATCGCGACGCGGGCCGTGATGCGCTGGTCGGGGCGCCAGCGGCTGCGCGACGTGAAGACCGAGTCCCTGGCCGCCGCACCCGACCCACGCGCGACCTGGCTGCCCAGTACCGTGGCCGAGGCGCTGCCGCGCCCGCTGCCCGAGTACCTGGCCGCGCTGCCCGAGGCGCAGCGCACCGCCTTCGTGCTGCGCCACTCGCTGGGCCACACCGTGCCCGAGATCGCGGCGCTCAGCGACACGGCCGTGCCCACCATCAAGTCACGCTTGCTCAAGGCCCAGCAGGAGCTGCGCCGGCTGATCCGCCGCGACGTCGCGCTCGGCACCCGGCCGCCTGGAGGCTCGCCCCCGGTCGCGGGCGCCCGTGAAGGCGATCGATACGCCCCGATCGCGATGGTCTCGGGCAGCCCGCCGCCCAATTCGCCGGAGAAGGTATCCGTGCCATGACCGCCCCGCCCCATCCCCACCCCGATCCCGCGGACCTCCGCTGGGCTGCGCTGGCCGAAGCCGAGACGCTCGGCGAGCCGCTGTCGGCCGACGACCTGGCGTTCCTGCGCATGCACGTGCCGTACGACCCCGCGCTGCGGGCCGAGCACGCGCTGCGCTGGGCGATGCCGGGCTGGGGCGAGGGCCCGATGCCGGGCGAGGACGACGAGGCGGTGATCGCCGCCGCCGTCGATGGGCACCTGCACGGCACGCGCGAGCGGGAGCCCGGGCGCGGGCGAGTGGCATGGATCGCGGCGGCGGGGCTGGCTGCCGCCGCGGCGGTGGTGCTGGCGGTGCTGGCGAGGCCGGGGGAGGTACCGGAGGCCGAGATCGCACGCGCCGGGGGGGGCGTAGCGGCGCAGGCGATCGGTGACGACGAGCCCTCGGAGGGTGCCGGTGACGACGAGGCGGCACCGGGCGAGGAAAACGACGGCGGAGAGCCGTCGCAAGCGCCCGGCGAGGCCGAGGGCGCTCGCTCCGGAGCCCTCCGGAGCCTCTCGGGCACGTGGGTCGACGAGGGTGGCCTCGCGCTTGCGGGCGCCGCGGCTCCCGGCAAGGTGCTCACCGCGAGCTCCGAGGCCTGCCTGGGCGACGATGCGGGGGCGCGGCTGTGCGTGCAGCCGGGCGCGAAGGTGAAGGCGATCGAGACCGCGGACGGCCCGGCGATCGAGTGGCTGGCCGGGCGCGGCGAGCTGACGCTGGCCGAGGCCCCTGCGCCCGCAGGCCCTCTGCCGAGGGCGACGGTGATCGAGCTGCGCGTGGCCGGAACGCGCGTCGTGGGGCCGGGGGCGAGCCTGACCGTGGAGCCGCTGGAGAACGGCCGCTGGAGCCTGACCGTACGCAAGGGCTCGGTATCGCTGCAGACGCCCGAGGGCACGCGCTCGCTGGCCGAGGGCGAGCGCTGGGCACCCGAGGAGCCGCGCGCCGGAGCGGGCGAGGGCCCGTCGCGTGCCGCCACCCCCGATGCCGCGACCCTGCTGCGACAGGCCCAGCTCGCGCGGGCGGGCGGGGAGGTCTCCAATGCCGCGGCGTTCTATCGCCAGCTCTTGAAGGCGTACCCGCGCTCGTCCTCCGCCGGGCCGGCCCGGGTCGCGCTCGGGCAGGTCGAGCTCGCCCGCGGCCGGGCGCGCGCCGCCCTCGACGCCTTCGAGCGCTACCTCGATCGCGGCGGGCCATTGGCGGAAGAGGCCGCCTACGGGCGCATCGAGGCCCTCGGCAAGCTCGGGCGCGCCAAGGACGAGCAGGCGGCGATCGACCGCTTCCTCGCCAAGTACCCCGGCAGCAGCTACGCCGCCAAGCTCCAGCGCCGGCCGTGAGCCCCGTCTGGCGCAGCTCGACCGCGCCGGCGTCGCTCGTCTTCGACCGTGGTGCGGTATGGTGCCGGCCGGCTGCCGTGCACCGTCGCCTCCTCGTCCTCCTCGCCGGGCTCGGCTCGGGCTGCTACGTCGATCAGGTTGCCGGCGAGCGGGTGAGCACCGAGGACACCGGCACCACCGCAGCCGGCCCGACCACGATCTCCACCACGACCGCCAGCTCCGGCTCCGCCAACGACACCAGCGCGGGCCCGAGCACCGCCGCGACCGACGACGCCACCACCACGGTCCCGTTCTGCGACGCCCCCAGCGGCCACACGGTGTGCGACGACGGCTCCGATCCGTTCCAAGCGATCGGCCTCGGCTGCCGCGGTACGCCCTTCGACAGCACGCCGCTCGTCTCGAGCAGCCTCGCCTCGCTCGACGAGACCGCGTGGCGGCTCACCCGGGAGCTCGGCAACGCGTACTGGAACCCGCGCGAGGGCACCCAGCTCCTCGCGCTCACCACCGGCACGCTGCCGCTGCCCGATGTCTCGGGCCGCATCGAGCTGCCGCTCGGCCAGACCTACGCGGCCGACGGAAACAACGGCAATCCCGACGACGGCGCGCTGCCGGAGCCGGTCGTCACGGCCCCGGGCAGCAACGACGGGGCCGGCGGCACCCCCTTCTCGGGCTGCGACGGCGTGGGCGACTGCTCCGATACGCTCCCCACCATGCTCGCCTCGGGCGGCCCGCCGCTGGACCGGGTCTCGTTCTCGTTCGAGGTGGCGGTGCCCGAGGGCGCCCACGGCTGGCGCGTGGACCTCGCGTGGCTCAGCGCCGAGTTCCCCGCCCGCGTGGACGCGCTGGCCAACGATGCGCTCGTGTGGTGGGTGCAGAGCGAGGCCTTCGTGGGCAACATCGCGACCTTCGACGGCGACCCCATGACCGCCACGGGCCTGCGGCCGCTCGTAGTCGAGACCGAGTTCGTGGGCGACGCACCGGCGCTGCTCGACACCGGCATGGGCGGCACCACCGGCATGCCCTGCGACTACCCGTGGGCCGCCTGGGACGCGTGCCCGCGCGGAGGCGCGAGCGGCTGGCTCACCCTCGACGGCCCCGCCAACCCGGGCGAGGTGCTCGGCCTCACCGCCGTGCTGTTCGACCAGGGCGATACCCAGCTCGACACGATCGTGCTCGTCGACGACTGGCGCTGGCACTGTCCGGGCTGCACACCAGGGCAGGATTGCGGGCTCTCGCCGGCGGAGCGGTGAGGCCAATGGTATGGTCGCGGATCGACGGACGATGATCGAGTCGATCACCATCGAAGGACTGCGTGGGATCCGTACGGGAACCCTCGAGGACCTCGGCGAGCTGACCATCCTCACCGGCCCCAATGGATGTGGCAAGAGTACGGTGCTCGACGCGCTGCTCATCGCCACCCACCCACGGCCGGACATCGGCGTGGCGCTGGCCGTCGGTCGCCGCAAAGCGGCCTGGAATGCGTCTCAGTGGCTGGTAGCCAACTTCGCGAGTGCCGCCCAGCTTCGTTGCCGGACCGACGGAAACGAGCGCATCACCGATCTCACCGCCGAAGCCGAGGTGTCCTACGTGGCGCACAGGCTGCTTCGAGAAGAGCACCTTCTCGAGCCCTACGGCAGCCTCTACGTCGACGTCACCACTTCAACGGGCCGGGCTACGGGGAGCGTCGCCTTTGCGGGCGACAGCCGCTACGTCATTCCCGAGCCCGACGCATTCGACATGCTCAAGGGGCTCGCACGGAGCACTCGTCTGGCCGATCCCGGCCGCCCCAAGCCCGTCCACGAGGGGTTCTCGGCTGCCGTCCGGCAAGGGCACAAGGGGATCATCATCGATACGCTCCGCCAGTTGGTCAACATCGATGATCTCGACATCCTCACCGAGGAAGGCACCCCCGTGCTCTACGTCGTGCCCAAGGTGGGCAAGGCAGTGCCCGTCAGTATGTCTGGCGATGGGATCCAAGCCGTCGTGCAGATGGCCGTCGAGCTGAGCTCGGTCGCCGCCGGCGCGGTCCTCATCGAGGAGCCCGAGGTCTATCAGCACCCGCGAGCCCTGCTACAAACCGCTCGGGCCATGTGGGCGACCGTCCAGCGCGGGGTGCAGATCGTGATCACGACGCACAGCCTCGAGCTCATCGATGCCGTCATCGAGACAGCTGGATCCGACGCCATGCACAAGGCGGTGCTCTATAACCTCGCGCTCGACGATGGTGAGCTGAAGGTCTCGCGGTACTCGGGGGCGCAGATCCAGCTCGCGCGCTCCGACATCGAGAGCGACTTGCGATGAGTGAAGAGCGACAGCGAGTCATCTTGTGCGAGGGCTACGACGACCGCTCGTTCTGGGCGGGGTGGCTCGTCGGGCTGGGGTGTACCGAGGCCAAGGGTCGCGACCCTTGGGGCCGCCCAGTGAACCAGGGCAAGTACGCCTACCGTACGGCGAGCGGTGAGTTCCTGTTGGTTCACCCGTGCGACGGGCGCGAGCGGCTGGCTGCGCAGGCCGAGATCTATCTTGCCGGCCATCCCACGCATCCGCTGGCCCACCTGCTCATCAACCACGACTCGGACGAGGACGCACCCGAATGGGGCGACCGCGACATCGAGCTGCGAAAAGTGGACGGTGCCGCGTCGCGCATTGGAGCGTCGTCTACCACCACCGGTGACGTTCCAGTCTCTGCCGTCGTCTGGGGCTGCAACGACGGGATCGAGACCGCAGGAGTTCCCATCAAACAGACATTGGAGCGATTGGTGGCGGCATCGATCGTCGCGGCCTACCCCGGTCGGGGCCCCGCCGTGCACGACTGGCTCGTTCGCGAGCCAAGTACCATCGGCTCATCGCACAAGGCCCATACCTACTCGCTGCTCGCGAAGTGGTACGGTGACCACGGGTGTGACGACTTCTTTCGCGCCATCTGGCGCGACGTCGAGGTCCGTCGTGAGCTCGAGATGCGCTTGCGCAACAGTGGCGCTTGGTCGACCGCAGAAGCCGTTGTGGCGAGCTGAACGTCTCCGGGTCTACTTCGTCGGCACCGGCGTACCCCCGAGCCCCGCGGCCACCCGCGTGGCCTCCTGGATCGTGCGCGCCAGCACCGAGCGGATCCGCCCGTCCTCCATGATGAGCAGGCCCGCGATCGTCGAGCCGGCGGGAGTGGTGACCTGATCCTTGAGCGCGGCGGGATGGAAGCCCGTGTCGAGCACCATGCGCGCCGAGCCCTGCAGCACCTGCGCGGCGATCTCGAGCGCCACGGCGCGGGGCAGGCCCATCATCACGCCGCCGTCGGCGAGCGCCTCGAGCATCACGTAGGCGAACGCGGGACCGCTGCCGTTGAGGCTGGTGACGGCGTCCATGTGCTTGTCCTCGAGCTCGAGGCAGCGGCCCACCGACTCGAAGATCCCGCGGGCGAACGCGCGCCGCTCCTCGCTCACGTCGTCGGCGGGGGCCAGCACCGTCATGCCCTCGCCGATGAGGCACGGGGTGTTGGGCATGGCGCGGATGATCGCGGTCTCGGGCAGCCAGCGCTGCAGCGTGGGCACGCGGATGCCGGCGGCGATGCTGATGACCAGCTTGCCGGCCAGCGCGCTGCGCATGCCGTCGTCGTCGAGCACCTCGCCCATGCGCTGCGGCTTGAGGGCCACCAGCACCGTGGTGGCTCCGGCGCACGCGGCCCGGTTGTCGGTGAGCGCGGCCACCGCGTGGCGCTGCTGCAGCCGGCGGGCCGCGTCGGTGCGGCGGGCCGTGACCACCACGTCCTGCGCGGCGAGCTTCTGCACCCGCAGCAGGCCCGCCAGGATCGCCTCGCCCATGGTGCCGCAGCCCACGATCGCCAAGCGTTGCTCGTCGTGTGACATCGCCGAGGCGTCTACCACGTGGCCGCGAGCACGAGAAGGCACGCCCGTGCGCCCGTCGGAGCTCGGTGACGCCCACGCAGCCCGCAGCGCCGCGGCGAGGCTCCTGCGGCTCGGCGCTCAAGCTTCCGGACGCAGCGTGACGAAGTGGGTGGTCCCGGCCGTCCACGGCACGAACACGGTGAGGCCTCCGTCGAGCCGGTCCTTGCGCAGCCGCAGCTCGAGGCGCAGCGGGGTCGCAAGGCCCGTGCCGAGCTCGGGCCCGAGGTCCCCTGCCAGCACGCCCGCGAGCACATCGTCCTTCAGCGTCACGCGTCGCACCGGCACCGGCGGATCGTCGCCGAGCCGTGCGATCACGTCTCCGTCCGCGCGCACCTCGAGCCGAAGCGACCGTGCCCCTGCGAACGCCTCCACCTCGCCCACCCACGTGCGCACGAGCGGGTGGCCCTTGGGCAGCGCACACACGGCATCGGCCCGCGACGGCAGGCCGAGCCGCTCTTCGACGAGCTCGGCGAGCTCCGCGTGCCCGTTGCCGATCCCGTCGCCGTTGGCGAGCACGACCACGACCACCCCTTGCTCGGGATACATGCGCAGGATCGTGCGTACGCCCGGCATGCCGCCGGTGTGGCCGATGAGGGTGACCGCGTCCTGCCGGACGACGGCCCAGCCGAGCCCGTAGTCCTTGACCGGCGCGAGCGTCTGCCACATGCGCTCGCGCGCGGCCCTGGGCAGGATCTCGCGCTGCTCGGGGCGGGGCGTGCCGATGTGGAACATGCCGAAGCGCACGAGATCGTGCGCGCTGCTGTACAGCGCCGACGCACCGGCGTGGTCGAATGCGTAGGGTGGGATCGGCACGCCGCGACCGTCGTAGCGGAGCGCCTCCACGCCGGCACCACGCGGAGGACGGTCGACGAAGGTGTGACGCAGGTCGAGCGGCTCGAACACCTCGGTGCGCATGAAGTCCGCGTAGGTCTTGCCGCCGACGTGGGCGATGGCCTGATCGAGCAGCCCGAAGCCGAGGTTCGAGTAGCGGAACACCTCGCCCGGCGCGCTCACCAGCACGGCGTAGTGGCGGCGCGTCTCCGCGAGCGGTGGGGCCTGCTTGGAGCGATCGCTGTAGTAGAACTGGAAGTGCACCGGCAGCCCGGCGGTGTGGTTGGCCACCCGCTCCACCGTGGCATCGGCGAGCTGGCCCGCGCCCGCGCGGATCCCCGGCGGGGGCAGTAGCTCGTGGAGCGGCTGATCGAGCGCGAGCTGGCCACGCTCGCGCAGCACCATGATCGCGGTCGCGGTGAACGGCTTGGAGATCGAGGCCAGCGAATACATCGTGTGCTCGGTGGCGCGACGACGGCGACGCCGATCGGCCCAGCCGAAGCCCTCTTCCCACAGGATCTCGCCGTCGCGGGCCACCGCCACCGCGATCGACGGCACGCCGGTCCAGCGCATGACCTCGGCGACGTAGTCGCGCACCGGGCCGAAGTCCGGCGCAGCGATGCCGGCCTTGGGGGGCGCGGCACACTTGGGCGGCTCGTGCGGCTTCGGCTCGCGCGGCTCGGCCCCCTCGTCGTCGAGCTCGTCGGGCTCGACCAGCACGAGCGGCTCGGACATGGCCGACGGAGGGATTGCCGGCGCAGCGACGGAGGTGGTGCGACACCCGAGGACGCCGGCGACGAGCAGGAGCGAAGCGAGCCCGCGAAGCTTCATGCGCGCCACTCTACCGCGTGCTCGGCAGTCCTCGCGCCACGGCGAGCCGCCACGGGCTCCTAGCTGCGCTCGGGATCGTTGGGGAGCGGGCCGTCGGCCACCAGATACTCGGACGTGGAGTCGTCGCGCACGCGCGACGGTCGTCGAGCGCGGCGCAGTGATGGGGCGTCGGGCTGGCGCGCCGGGGCCGGCGGGGTGGGGCGAGCCGGGGCACGACCACGCAGCATCGCCACGCCGCGCTCGCGCGGCTCGGGCGGGGCCGGCCGCTCGGGGCGACGGGCCACGCCGAGCGAGCGCGGCAGGGCCTTGGCCTCGGGGACCGCGGCTTCGTCCGTGACCTCGGCACGCGAGGGCGCGCGGGCTTCGACGGGGCGCCCGGGATCGTCGGAGGCAACCGCGGCCCCGCTCAGGTCGGCACGACCCGGACCGCGGCGGGCGACGGGAGCGTCGGGCTCGGTCTGCTCGTCGGGCCTCAGGCGCGCGTGCTGGAGGTGCTCGTAGGCCGACCACACGTCGAGCTGGAGCGGCGGCTCGGGATCGAACGGGCGATCGCGGCCATACATGGGCGGTGGATTGTCGGGGTCGATCGCCGACGGCAATGCTGCCGTCTCGCGGCGTCGCCGATCGAAATCGTGCTCGTGAGGGTCGCGATGGAGCCCGGGCGGATCGTCCCAGCCCGTCTTCGGCGGCCGGGCCTGGTGAACGCCTTCGTCCGCCGAGCTTCGCTCGGGCGGCCGCATCGGGCGAAGCTCTTGCGTCTCGGCAGGCGCCTTGGGCCACGCCGGGCGCTCGCCTTCCGTCCCCGGGAGCCTCGGTGGCCATGCCGAACGCGCGACCTCGGCCTCCGGAGCCTTGGTCTTCGTGGGCGGCCTGCTGGGCTCGTCGCCCTTCTCGGCGCCGAAGGCCTTGGACGTGAGCCGCCGCTCGGTGATGTCGCTCCGCGGCTGGCTTGCGCGGCTCGGACCCTCGTCGGGAGGCGAGCTCCAACGGCTCGGGCGCGGCTCGGGCATCGGCCAGCGCAGGCGATCTTGCTCCTCGTCGGAGCTCGTCCAGCTCAGGCGCTCGGGCTCGCCCTCGGCCTGCACCGACCAGCCCATGCGCACCGGGGTGCCCTCGGCCTGCGCCGACCAGGCGTAGCGATCGCGCGGTGGATCGACGGGCAGCGCCCGATCGCGACGACGCGTGGGCTCGTCCATGCGAGCCAGCACCTGGCCCTCCTCGCGCACGGGCACCTCGGCCACCGGATGCGGCCCCGAGCCGAACGGCGGCGGCTCGGGGATCAGCTCGTCATCGGGCTCGAGCGAGGGCACGCGGCTTCGCCGAGCGTCGGCGAAGCTCCACGGCGATGCACCTCGCGGGCGAGCCTGAGGCTCCTCGTCGTCGCTCACATCGACGGTGATCTCGCTGCGCCCGGCCCGATCCTCGTCTGCGGACTCCCGCAGCGACGGTGGCGGCGGCATCCACGGTGGCTCGCCGCGCATCGACCCACGCGGGTCGGCCTCGGCTCGCTGCGACGTCGGCTCGACCCGCGGCTCGGCGCGCAGCGGGGCGATCTCCCGTCGCGCCGGCTCGGAACGCAGCGGTGCCGCGTCGTCTCGTCGAGGCTCGCTGCGCAGCGGGAACGCGTCCGGGCGGCGCACGTCGCCGCGCGAAGCGGCTTCGTCCCGGCGCAGCTCGGCGCGCAGCGGGGGCGCCTCGCCACGCGGTGGGGTTGCTTCCTCCGGCTCTCGCCGCACGTCCGCCCGCAGCGGGATCGCTTCCTCTCGCCGCGGCTCGCCTCTCGACGCGGCTGCTTCTTCGCGCTGCGCGAGCTCGATTCGCAAGGCCGATGCTTCTTCCCGTCGCGAAGCCTCGCCGCGCAGCGCCGCGACTTCCTCTCGCCACGCCTCGCCGCGGAGCGCGATCACGTCCTCCCGGTGCCCTTCGCTGCGCAGCGCCGTCACATCGTCACGCCGCAGCTCGCCTCTCGACGGAGCCACTTCGTCACGCCGCAGCTCGCCTCTCGACGGAGCCACTTCGTCACGCCGCAGCTCGCCTCTCGACGGAGCCACTTCGTCACGCCGTGCATCGCCGCGCAACGCCATTGCGTCCTCCCGCCGCAGCTCGCCCCACGCTGGCTCCTCGCGCCGATTCGCGCCCCAGATCGACTCGTCGCGCCGCGCGGAGCCGCGCGCGGTGTCGTCGTCTCGCTTCGGCTCGGGCAACGCCGAGAGCTCGGGCCGCATCGGCACGGGCGTCCGATCATCGTCGGTCTCGACCTCGCCAACCGGCTCGGGCTCCTCGTTCACGGGCACCCAGGGCGGGAGCCAGCCCGCGGCCATGCGCTCCTCGAGGGCGCCGCGCAGGCTGGCCACGCGGCTGAAGTAGGCCTTGCGGGGCAGCTTCTCGTTGAGGACGCAGAACTCCTCGTTCTGCAGGCCCACGCAGGCAAAGCACTGCACGCACGACTTGCAGTCGAGGCAGAGCGTCAGATACGACGACTCGCTGCACTCGCTCGACCAGTTGCTGTGGGTCGTCTGCTTGCAGCGGCTGCAGTGCTTGCAGTGCGTGCAGCCGACGCAGCCGTCGGAGCCGTCGCAGTAGGTGCAGTCCTCGCAGGCCGTGCAATCGGTGCAAAAACGGCAGTGGCTGCAATCCTCGCAGCGCTCGCAGCGGAAGTTGCCGCGGCCGGCCTCGGCGGGTACCGGCGTGTCGCGTCGAGCGTCGAGCAACGCCTGGAACGCGTCCAGCACCTCGTCGAGCGGGCTCGGCACCGTGAGACCAGCCTGCCACGAAACGAGCTCCCCAAGGGCCACGCGCTTCGTCCCCTGCCGCGTGCCCCGTCCCGGCCCATCGGTGTATGCTCCCGCGCGCTCATGGGCTCCTCGATCCCCCGCTCCGTCGTGCTCGCGCTGCTCGCGCTGCTCGCGCCGTCCGGCTGCAAGGCGAAGATCGGGGACGGATGCCTGCGGAGCACCGATTGCAGCATCCGAGGCGAGCGCATCTGCGACCTGTCGCACCGCGTCAACGACCTGGGCGTGGTCACGCCCTCGGGCAAGGGCGAGTGCACCATCGACGGCTGCGGCCGCGACACCTGCCCCAAGGAGGCCGCCTGCATCAAGGTCTACGGCAGCGACTTCCTGAGCGTGGCGTGCGACCCCGCGCGCGAGGACCTCGCGACCTTCTGCGACGACGACGAGGCCGCCTGCGAGGCCCGCGGCTGCCTGCCCAGCGTCGAGGACGGCACCTCGACCTGCCCGCCCCGCAACGACTGCCAGGCCAGCGAGGTCTGCCTGCCCGAGGGCCTTTGCGCCGACGAGATCACCGCCCGCACGAGCTGCCGCCGCAAGTGCAGCGGCAACGACGATTGCCGCGTCGGCTACGAGTGCGTGCTGACCGGCTCGCAGGGCGTGTACCGAGCCCCCGACATCGACGACCCCAACAACCCGTCGAACGTCCGCATCTGCATGCCGGAGCGCTGATGGCCGGGCCTGCGCGGGGGCAGCTGCCGCTGTTCGAGCTCGGCCCCGGCCGAGCCCCGCGAGAGCCCTTCGTCAAGCCTGCGGCGATCACCGAGGAGCTGCACGCGCTCGCGCGTCGGTTGCCGCCGCGGGTATATCTCGGGACGTCGTCGTGGTCGTTCCCCGGCTGGGAGGGCCTGGTCTACGCGCAGGCGTATCCGCAGGCCTCGCTCGCGCGGGACGGGCTGCGGGCGTACGCGCAGCAGCCGTTGCTACGCGCGGTGGGGCTCGATCGCAGCTTCTACGGGCCGGTGGATGCGGAGCTGCTGGCCGCGTACGCCGCGGTGGTGCCCGAAGGGTTTCGATTCCTGGCCAAGGCACACGAGGTGCTGACGCTGGCACGGTTTCCGAGGCACCGGCGGTATGGCGAGCGACGCGGCCGGGATAATCCGCAGTGGCTCGATGCCGGGTATGCGATCGAGTATGTCGTGCAGCCGTTCGTGGAGGGGCTCGCGGCCAAGGCGGGGGTACTGCTGTTCCAGCTCTCGCCGCAGGACGAGGATGCGCTCGGCGGGCGCCATGGGTTTCCGGAGCTGCTGCATCGATTCTTGACCGCGCTGCCGGTGGGACCTTGCTATGCGGTGGAGCTACGCAACCACAAGCTGCTCACGCCCGCGTACGCGGCCGCGCTGCGCGATGCGAAAGCGCTGCACTGCGTGAGCGTGCACCCGCGAATGCCCGACGTGCGCACACAGGCGCGGCAGGCGGGGGTGCTCGACGCGGCGGGGTTGGTGGTGCGCTGGATGCTGACGCCACGGATGAGCTACGAGCTGGCGCGGAAGTACTATCATCCGTTCGACACGCTGGTGGATCCGGATCCGATCGCGAGAGAGGCGATCGCAGAGCTCGTGCGAACGATGAGCGAGCGCGGGCGGCCGAGCCTGGTGATCGTGAACAACAAGGCGGAAGGGTGCGCGCCACGGTCGATCGAAGCGCTGGCGCGGGCGATCGTGGGAGGAATGTAGCTGGGTATGACGACCGTGGTATTGGCCGCAAGGCAACCCCTCGGCACTACCACTAACGGCACAAGTCGCCCTGGATGGTCAGACCGGAGGGATCGAGCTGGAACTGCGGCGGGATCACGGGCTTGGTGGGCTTGCTCGTCGGAGCTCCGCGCTCGGGTCCCTTCTCGGCCGCGGCGTCGGGCTGCTCGGCACCCTTGGGTGCGTTCGCACCCGGTTGCGCTTCGCCACCGGGTCCTGCTGCGGCAACGGGCGCCGCACCGTCGTCCGCAGGCGCGCCGTCCTCCCAGCCACCATCGTCCTCGCCCGCAGGCTCTCCTTCGGCCGGCGCTGGGCCTTCGTCCTCCCAGCCACCGTCACCGTCGCTGCCTTCCTCGTCCTCCCACGGATCTCCGCCGTCGTCATCGCCCCACGGATCGTCCCCCGTGTCGCCGCCGTCGGTCATTCCGCCGCTGTCCTGCTTGGCGAACGCCGGATCCGTGTCCCGCTCCTTGTAGCTGATCACCACGGTGTCGTCCCGCCGCTTCCCCGGCGCGGACACCTTGGTCCTCGCCGGCAGCCACGTCTTGCCGACCTGCTCGAGCTCGAGGTGCTCCACCGTCCACAGCCTTCGCCCGCGCTCGCCCGCGGTCGTGCGCTCCCACAGCTGCCCGCCCACCACGCGCCAGTCGTTGCCGACCCAGCCGAACCGCAGCTCCTGCACGAGCTTGGCGTTCGCGATGACGAGCTGCTCGTAGCCGCCGGCGCGCTCCCACTTCTGCTCGAGCACCTCGTGCGGGCCTTCGATCACCGGCGCACCGCCGAGCACGAGATCGACCAGGCCCTCGGTGTCGAACCGCACCCCGAGCAGCGCCTCCACGGCGCACGCCGATGGCGGACCCGCGTAGAACCCCTGCGGGAACGCGTCGAGCTTGTAGCGCAGTGCATACCCCTCTTCGTGGAACGCAAGCGTCACCAGCTCGTTGCCCGCCACGTCCACCGTGCCGCGGAAGCGCCCGGGTGCCTGCGCAAGGAAGGCCAGGTTGCCCCGCTGCGTGCGGTTGGCCACCACCTTCGCCTTCGACACCTGCAGCGCGGGCAGCTGCGCCTCCGTGTGCTCGAGCAGCTCGGCCGACGACGGCGCCTTGCCGCGAGCGTAGGGAGCGGGGACCAGGTGAACACAGCCCGCGAGGGCCAAGGAGCCCAGCACGAGAGCCCAGCGCGTGCGCGAAGCCGACATCCTCGCGACAGTAGCTCAGGCCACGCCGCGCAGCACCGGGCGCGCGGGCCGGCCGGCCATCCACGCGCGGGATCCAGCCCTACGGCAGTCCCAGCATCCGCACGGAGCCTTGCGACGTCTCCGACCCCCGGCGAGGGCGGGGCACGGCCCGCACCCTCGCCAGGGGTGGAGCAAGCAATTCACTGCGAGGCCACGCGCAGCGTGGTCTCGCCCTCCACGGCCAGGTATGGCCGCATCGCTTCATAGCGCTTGGGCCCGATGCCCTTGATTCTTTTCAGCTGGATCGTCGAGCGGAACGGATACTTCTCGCGGTACGCGATGATCTTCTCCGCCGTCGCCGGCCCCACGCCGGGCAAGAGCTGCAGCTCCTCCGACGTGGCGGTGTTGAGGTTGATCCGACCCTCGAGCACGGGCGCGAGCATGACCGCCGACACGGTGGGGGCCGCGTGGGCTGCTCGGCCCGTGAACGCGCCCAGGCCCGTGATGGTGGCCAGGAGGGTCAGACGAAGGAGGATGAGGAGATGGACTCGGGTGAACATGCCCAAAACAAGAGCAGGATCCGTTCCGGTGACCACCTGCAACGATCCCGCGAGGTTGGAGCGCGTCCCGTTGGTGCCTGGCCAACCCGTCGGACGGGCAGTGGCCAACGGGCTGGCCGGAAAGGCACTAACGGGACGAATTTCGGGGGTACGGTATCCTTCGCGCGGTGCCCCCTCACCTCCTCCTCGTGCCGGGCTTCCTCGGGTTCCAGCGACTGCGCGCGCTGAGCTACTTCACCGACGTCGAGGCGTTGCTCGAGCAGCCGTTCGCCGAGGCTGGCCGCATGGTCACGGTGCAGGCGATCCGCACGCTGCCCACCTCGTCGCTGGGCGCTCGCGCGGCCCGCCTGGCCGAGGTCGTGCACGGGCTGCCCGAGCACGCCGAGGTCCACCTCGTGGGCCACTCCACCGGCGGGCTCGATTGCCGCCTGTTCCTGTCGCCCGGCGCCTCGCTGCCCACCACGGTCGACGTGGAAGCGGCCGCGTCGCGCGTACGCTCGGTGGTCACCGTAGCCGCGCCGCACCACGGCGCACCGCTGGCGAGCCTGTTCACCGGCGTGCAAGGCCACCGCTTGATGAGCCTGCTCTCGGCCGCGATCACCCGCGTGCTGCAGCAGAGCAAGCGATCGATGCGCTCGGTGGTCGAGGTGGCCAAGGTGCTGTGGCTGCTCGAGGGGATCGCCGGCGTGCGGCCGCAGGTGCGCGAGCCCTTGAAGGAAGGGCTGCGGGCCCGGCTCGAGCACGAGGGCGACGGCGAAGCGATCGCGCACCTGCTCGACGGCAGCGACAGCATCGAGGTCCTGCTCGACAACATCGGCGACGACACCTCGCTGCTCGAGCACCTCACCCCCACCTCGCTCGAGCTGCTCAACACCACCACGCGCGACCGCCCCGGCGTGCGCTACGGCTCGGTGGTGGCCATGGCCCCGCGGCCGCGGCTCTTGCGGCTGGCCAAGTGGCGCCTCGACCCGCTCGCGCGGCTCACCTACTCGCTCTACCTCGCCAGCCACCGCTGGGCCGGCCTGTCGGAGACGCAGCGCCTGCCCCCGCTCACCCCCGAGCAGGAGCAGGTGCTGCGCAGCCGCCTTGGCGTATTGCCGGAGCTACGCGACAGCGACGGTGTGGTGCCCACGCGCTCGCAAGTCTGGGGCACGGTGATCGACGCCGTGCTCGCCGACCACTTCGACCTCATGGGCTGGTACGGCGGCCGCCCCGATCGCCCGCGATTGGACATGCTCGCCTGCGGAGCCGGCTTCGGGCCGACGGGATTCGAAGCGATGTGGCGCGCGGTCTCGCGATTCATCAGGGAGACGGCGGCGACATCGGGGTAGGCTCGGAACGAGCCACCTCGCATGCCGAGGGAATCCGGAGACGGGAGTCAGCTGACGGCGGCCTCGGGTAGCTTCACCAGCGTCACCCAACGCCCGAACCGTTCGAAGTCCTTTGGGTTCAAGGTGAGCAGCGCCTCGACCCCACCCGAGATCATCGTGGCGACGATGTTGGCGTCGTGGATCTGCTTGCCTGAAACCTCGATGTCTCGCACGAGGGTCAGCAACTCCTCACGACTCCGACTGTCCTCGTCGAGCAGATGCAAGCGACGCAGGAGCTGGTGGACGTTGTCGAGGGCTTCGGCGCGGGTCAAGCCCAGGCCATTGGCCTGCAGCGGCCGTGTGGCGACCACGAGGTACTCCCGCAGCACCTGCCCGCTTGCGTACAGGGTCCCCTCCAGGCCCGGCCCTCGTTGGAGGACCTCGAAGGCCTCTCTATGGCGTGGCCGGCTCGGATCGCTCGCGGCCAACAAGATGTTGGTGTCCACGAAGATCTGTCTAGCGTCCGTCATCGTCGTACAGGTCCTCTCGACGCCAAGCGCCCTGGGTCACCCCCTTGGCCATGTGCAGACGCAACGGCTCCAACAGCTCCGCCGGAGGTGCCTCGAAGGCCGCCTCGGTGAGGATGAGCAGCAGCTCACCTTCGAGCGAACGCTGATGGGCCGCAGCACGACGCTCGAGGGCCTGGAGGACTTCGGGGGGGATGTCACGAACCTTGACCGCAGGCATGACTGGACCAGGATAGCGTGCTCCCGCCGATGCCGCACCGGACACCGCGTCCGTGGCATGGCATTCGGGAAATCTGCAACGGGCGGTGGGGGCGCGATGACGGCGTACCTGCCGACGACCACGAATCGTCTCCTACCACTCGCTGGCTTCCAGCGGGCTCAAGGACGGCGTCGGGGTGCAGAGTTGCGAAGAAACGGCGCACGCTCGAGCCCCGAATTTCGACCGCCTCGTTTTGCCCAGAGGGGGTCACGGTAAACCCGAGCCCCTTGCTCCGAGCCTCGACGCGCTCGTCGGTCTCATCCGCCTCCTCGGGCGTCTCGATCTCCTCTACCTCCTCGTGGCGCGGCTGCTCGATGGTCGCGCCGGAATCTCGCGGCCGCTCTTCGAGGGCCGTCTCGCCTTCGCTCGAGAAGAGCGCACGATTGATCTCGAGCTCGGCCTCATCGAGTGCGCAGCCGTCGTCAGCGAGGAGCTCCGCACAGAACCTGACCAGACGCCAAAGCGGAGCGGGGTAGCCCTTCTTCGGCGGCCGGGGCTCGGCCTGGAGATCGGCGAGGATCGAGCGCAGGCGCTGCGGCTTGCTCGGATTTGCGCAATTTGCGCCGCTTTGTGATCTGTTGTATTCGTAACCCCGAGAACAGATACTCTCTTCGGGGATTCGGGGCAGGCAGGGATTCGTGGCGTCGCGTTGGATCGAACCACTCGCCGTGCTGGCCGCCTTCGCGGTCGGCTGTGGGCCCGGCTCGCTCGACGATCAGCTTCGCGAGGCGATCGAGAGCGAAGCGATCGCGCCGCTCGACTACGGCACCAGCCCCGACCCGCAGCTCGTGGCGCTGGGGCGAGCGCTGTTCTACGACAAGGTGCTGTCGGGCAACCTCGATATCGCGTGCGGCACCTGCCACAACCCCGGCACGCGCACGGGCGATGGGCTGTCGTTGCCCGTCGGTACCCTCGGCACCGGGGTCGGTACGGAGCGCATGCCGGGCGCGGGTCGACCGTACCTGCTGCGCCACACGCCCGAGCTGTTCGCTCGCGGCGTGGAGGACTGGCAGACCACGCCGTGGGACGGCCACCTTCGGCTCGGCGAGCCCTGGCCGCTGCCGGGTGGGGTGGACATGCCCGAGGCGATCGGCGAGGACCTGCTGGCGGCGCAGGTCATGTTCGAGATCGCCGACCGCGACACCATGCGCGGCCATCCAGGCGACTACGACGTCAACGGCGACAGCAACGCGATCGCCTACTGGCCCGACGACGAGCTGCCCGCGATGTGGAACGAGCTGCGGGCGCGGCTCTTCGAGATCCCCGCGTACGTGGAGCTGTTCGCGGAGGCCCATCCCGACGTGGATCCGGCCGAGCTCGGCTTCGAGCACGCGGCGCTGGCGATCGCGGCGTACGAGCGCGATGCGTTCTCGCAGACCGACAGCCCGTGGGAGCGCTACGTGGCGGGTGACGAGCACGCGCTGGTCGAGCCGGCCAAGCGGGGCGCGCTGCTGTTCTTCGGCGAGGCCGGGTGCAGCGAGTGCCACGGCGGACCGCTGCTCACCGACCAGCAGTTCCACAACATCTGCACGCCGCAGCTCGGCACGGCCGCGGATCGGGGCCGGGGCGCCCGCACCGGCGCTGCCGCCGACGACTACGCGTTCCGCACCCCGCCGCTGCGCAACGTGAGCTTCACGGGGCCCTACATGCACGCGGGCAGCCATGACACACTCGAGGACGCAGTGCGCCACCACCTCAACGCCTGTGCCAAGCTGCGCACGTTCGACGGCAAGGGCCTGCCGTCCCGCTTCCGCGAGCTGGTGCTCACCGACCCCGAGCTCCTCGACGCGATCGAGGCCACCGCCGAGCCGATGGCGCAGGAGCGCATCGACCTCGGTCCCGAGGAGATCTCCGACCTCATGCAATTCCTCGAAGCGCTCACCGATCCCGAGGTGGTCTCGATGGTCGACCTGATTCCCCAAGCCGTGCCCAGCGGGCTGCCGGTGGACCGATGAGACGGCGATCGACGGCTCCTCACCAGGCCGCGCTCGTCGGCGTGCTCGTGCTCTCGGGCTGCGTGCTCCAGACCGGCGGCCAGGGCTCCACCTCGGCCAACGTGGGCGACGGCGACGACTCGACCTCGGGCGAGACCACGACGGTGCTCACGAGCGCCGACACGACCGACGGCGATCCCTCGGTAGCGACCAGCGCCGCGTCGACCCAGGAGGGCCCCCTCACCGACGGAGGCCCGGTCACCGACGAGGGCCCGGCCACCGACACCAGCGAGTCGACGAGCACGGGGGCCGACCCGTGCCTGGACATGAACGGGTGCGAGGGCGAGCTGTGCATGGACGACGTGGATTGCGGGCCGGCGGTGCCGTTCTGCCCCAACGGCACGTGCCACGACGGTACCGACGGCGACCCCTGCACGCTCGACACGGAGTGCATCGCACCGCTCGTGTGTGGCTCGATGCTCACGTGTCAGGACGGCAGCGAAGGCGATCCGTGCGCCAATCCGGCCGATTGCAGCTCGATGGCCCCGTTGTGCATCAGCGGTGACGGGATGTGCCACGACGGCAGCGAGGGCGACTCGTGTGGCGTCGATGCGGAGTGCGTGGCGGTCCCGCTCTGCGGCCCTGCGGGCTGCCAGGATGGCAACGAGGACGACCCGTGCGTCGTGTCCGAGGACTGCGGACAGAGCGCTCCCTACTGTGCGCACGACGACCATTGTCACAACGGAAACATCGGCGACCCGTGCTCCAGCCCGGAGCAGTGCCCGGATCCAAACGTCTACTGCGTGTTCGGCTACTGCGTCTAGCTCACTCCTTCTTGGCGTGCATGCCCGCCACGCCGGTGCGCCAGTCGTCGCCGTCGGCGCGCGCGGCCTCGAACGTCTGGCGAATGAGCGGCGCATAGCGGACCACGTCGGAGCCCACCCGGCGCACCCGCTCGATCACCTTCTCGTTGACCAGCACGTTGCCCTCGAAGTCCTCGGGGCGGGCGGCGGCGTGGAACGGCAGCGTGAAGCCGTGGCACCAGTTGAAGCTGTTCTTCACCGACATGATCGACATGTCGCCGCTGCCGCCCCCGGTCACCGCCAGCACGCCCGCGAACTTGCCGGCGAGCTCGAGGTAGAGGAAGTCGAACCAGTTCTTGAGCGCGCCGCTCATGTTGCCGTGGTACTCGGGGGTGATGAAGATGAAGCCCTCGGCCTCGGCCGCGGCCTCGCGCACCCGCACCACCTCGGGCAGCCGGCGCTGACGCGGGTCGGTCAGCGACATCACCGGCAGCGGCGAGTCCACCAGGTCCCACACCCGCACGTCGCCACCGGTCTGCGCCGCGGCCTCATGGGCAATGGTGGCCACGGAGGCGAGGCGGCTCTGGTGCGCGGTGGTACCCTTGACGATGAGGACCTTGGTGGGCATCGGAGCAGCATCATAACGCCGGTGAACGGCGATCGAGCGCGGTTCGTCGCCGGTGTCCGGCGGGGCGCCGCCACTGCCCCGAAACGCCTCGCTACGCCCCGTGACGGAACCATGATGCTCGCGTGATGTCGAGATGACCCAGGCAGCGGGTTCGTCGGACAGCTTGAGATCATGAGCACCCGCCGGGGCATCCTCGCCGCCCTCCTCCTGCTTGCCGCGTGCGATCGCGCCGAGTCCAAGCTCGAAGACGCGCCCGCCTCCACCACCCGTCCTGCTGCCATCGAGGCCACGCCCGCGGCCGATCCCACCGCGGGCGTGGCCGAGCTCGCCGACGACGACGTGTCGGCCCGCAAGGTGATCCGCAACGCCACGCTGCGCCTGCGTGCGGACGCGCCCGATGCCGTGGCCGCCAACGCGGCGCGCCTGGCCGAGCAGGTCGGCGGCTTCGTGCAGAGCAGCGACACGCAGGGCGCTGGCGAGCAGATCCACCGCGTGGACGCGTCGCTCCGCGTGCCCGCGGAGCGCTTCCCCGAGGTGCTCGAAGCGCTACGGGCCGAGGGCGAGCTCTTGCAGGAGACGATCACCGGTGAGGACGTGACCGAGCAGCACGCCGACCTCGACGCACGGCTTCGCAGCCAGCGCACGCTCGAGGAGCGGCTCTTGGCGATCCTCGGCGGAGTGCAGTCGGTGAGCGACGCGCTGGCGGTGGAGGCCCAGCTCGTGGGCGTGCGCACGGAGATCGAGCGACTCGAGGCCCGCCTGCGCACCATGAACGATCGCGTGGCGATGGCCACGATCTCGCTGGTGGTCGAGGCGCCCGTAAAGGCCAACCCCAGGCAGGCCGAGACGGTGAGCAGCCAGCTCGATCGGGCGCTCGACGACGCCGGCGAGCTGTTCGTGAGTGGCATCGCGGGGCTCATTCGCTTCGTGGGCGGGTTGTTGCCGCTGTTGATTGCGTTCGGGCCGCTCGGCTGGGTGCTGCGACGGCGCTGGCAGACTCGCAAGCAGCAGCAGGCGATCATGGCCGCGGCGCGGATGCAGGCGCAGGCACAGGCGCAGGCCTCGCAGTGGCCGAGCCCGCCGCCTAGCGTCTGACACCCAGGGCTGCAAGCGCGAACGTAGAGCTGCACGCCCGACACGAACGGTTGTGGTGCGCGCAGTCCTATGTGGTTTAGGAGGATTCGATCATCCCTCGAGAGCGGAGCGCAGGTCGCCCGGCGGCTCGACGCCCGCTCCCCCGCTCCCACTGCTGCTCCCGTCCGCTCCCGAACCGCCGCTGCCAATGCTGCTGCTCTCGTCCACGCCCTCGCCACCGCCCTCCGCGTCGCCGCAGACCGGCGTGCCGTCGGTATCCTCCTGTACGAGCCCCTCGCAGTCCCGAGGATCCTCCACGTACTCGATTACGGTCCCATCGCGCTGCGGCTGTGCTGCACCGGGGCCGTTGGAGAGATCGCCCAACGCCGCCAGCGCGGGTCCGAGAACGATCTGGTCACACAGGACCTCCGCGGTGGTGACGGTGCAGGCTTGATTCCCCCCCAACAACGGATCGATGTCGCAGCCCGCGGGCGTCCCGTTGCAGGTCAGGTGAGCGACACAGGCATCCCGGGCCTGGAGTGCCAGGGTTTGCACGAAATCCGCATAGACCTGCAGCTCGGTGACGTCGCACGCCTGGCTCGCATCGATCGTCGGATCCTGGATCGAGGTCACCGTCCGCGCGAGGATCTCGTGCATGTCAGCCGCGACGCACAGCTCGGCACTGTAGAAGCCGAGCGGCGGCAAGGGTGGATTCCACCATCCACCACCGTCGCTCCGTGTGCACTGTATGTCGAAGTAGCCGTCGGGCGTGCCCACCGGCGCTTGATCGGCAACGTACTGCTTGTGGCTCCAGCAGTATCGAGTGCAAGGGAAAGATTTCGAGCATCCCATCGCAACTACCGCGAGCGCTATAACCAAGACCGTGAGCCGCATGATCGTCAATCCTCAATCCTCGATGCGGTCGAGGCTCGGGGTGGAGTAGAAGCAAGCCGCCCTCGCGTCGAGCTCCGACTTGCACGGCCATTCGTGGTCGATCGCTGGTATCGTCATGAACAGGTCGCGCTGCTCCTCGCAGGTCAGGGCGTCGACGCACTCCGCCACGATGAACCACTCGTCGGCGCACGCGTCGGTCCCATCTGCTTGAAGTGCCCATTCCCAGCCGCCATCGGGCTCCGCCGCCGCGCAGTCCTCTACACATTCGTCGACGCTGCGAAAGCTGTAGTCTTCCGGGCGAGCCCCGCACTGCGGGCTCATGTAAGGCGTGCACCACTGCCGGCACGGCTCGATGCGGTGCTCCACCAGCTCGGGCGGCTCGTCGTCTTCGATCGTGCGGCCACAGCCCCAGAGCGGCAGCAGGAGCGCGATCACGGCGATGGCCGTCCTATGTCTCCCGCTGCAGCTTCGCTCCATCGTGTGTGGCCCCGGCAGCCCACTGGATCATCCCACGGCGCGACGAGGAATCGCAAACGGTCCATCGGCGGTTAGCGGCGATCGGGCGCCTCTGGCTCGTAATCGCCGTTTGCATTGCAAGTGCCGGGCGCGCTGGACCGTAGTTCGTCGCAGGTGAACCCAGGCGGGACGCCGTTGGCCGGTCACCGCGACCGAAGTACCTGAGATATACTGTCTCGTCATGCCGAATGCCGGCAGGAAGGGGGGCACCGGGGGAGCGGCAAACGAAGCGGGCTCGGAGTTCCGTGCGAGCGTGGCCGCCTGGGTGGTCGTGCAGGCGCTTCTGGGCATGCGGCTAGAGGCTCTCGAGCAGCGCGAGCCCCAGGCAGAGGTTCCCACGGGCACCTTGCTCTTCGAAGTCGATGCGCCGGTCGACGACATCGAAGTACATTTGCATCACGGCGCACGTCTCTACATCCAAGCGAAGCGATCGCTCAGTATCTCGGAATTGGCGGATAGTGACTTTGGACGGGCCGTCAGCCAACTCGTCGAGCAGGTCACGAGAGGTCCGTTCTCTCCGGGAACCCGCATGGCCGTCGTCGTAGGGACACCAACGGAACCGCTGCGTACGCTGAAGGCAATTCTCAGCAGGATGCGTTCCCCCGCCCAAGTGCAGTTGAATTCCAACGAGCAAGAAGTGTGGTCGAAGTTCGAACGTCATGCCCGCGCTCTCTCGGAGGATGAGCAAAGGCTGCTCTTCGACGCCACCGTGTTCGTGCTGTTGGACCTGGAGGAATCCGAACGTCGAGCTTGTATCGCGCAGTTGGAGAGCGGTGTAGTAGGCCCAGGCGAAGGCCTGCGAGCTTGGAATGTCCTTGAGCAGAGAGTTCGAAGGCTTGCGAAAGGCCGGAAGGGCTCCGACCTCGACGGTTGGATCGCTGCATTGAAGGAAGGGGGCGTTACCCTCCGTGCGGATAGGGCGGGTGCTCCGGGACCCCGACGCGTGGCGGTGAGCAGCGCCATTGCACGATATCGGGAGTATCTGATCGAGAATGGGAAGAGCGTGTGGATCGGCGGGGTGGATTCACGGGCCACCGCACTCGACGTTTCCCCGGATACTCGAGAGCTCATCGTCAACGACCCCACGAGCTCCCAGTCCACATCCTCACTTGACGGTCCATGTCTATCATGGGCGGCGAGACGACGGAAGCGGACCCTCTTGTTGGGCCTACCGGGCGTCGGAAAATCAGCATCACTGCGTCGCTTGGCGGCGGAGGTCGCAACTCTATCTTGGGGACCATTGCCACTGATCGTATCTCTGCCGACCTTTGCGGAAGCGCTAGCACGTGGGGGGAACGAGATCGAGACTCTCGTGGAGGTGGGTCTCTTGAAACTGCCGTCTGATGAACGCGCCGTGCTAGCGGAAGAGCTACTTCATGGGTTGCGCTCCGTGGGTCGCAGCTTGATCCTGCTCGACTCCCTTGACGAATGCCGCACGAGTCGGCCGGGTGTCCTGCGGGCATTGCGAAGTGTGATGAGCGAGCTTCATGAGGACGTCGAGGTCGTCCTTGCCACGAGGGATACAGCATTCGCCGATGCGAGCTCTCTCGGCTTCTATGAGCTGGAATTGCAGCCTCCTCGAAGTATGGCTCCGGCGTTGCATCGTCTTGCCGCGCTCATTCTCTCACGCGAAGGACTCGACCCCAACGAGTGCGAAAGGCGGGCGAGTGAAATCACGGAGCGGGTCATGAATCTAACCAGCAGGACCACACTGGAGGAGACACCGCTGGCGAGGCTCGGAATGGTTGTCATCGCCGTACGGGATGGTGTCGACGCCTTGGGACGGGGGCATGCTGTCGCGCTTTCGGCACTGGTGGATTTTGTGGCTCGCCAATGGGAGATCGCAGAGCGCCGACCGGATTTCAGTGCATCGGCAGATTTCACTGCGGGAGAAACCGTCGAATACATGATTCATGCGTTCGAGAAGCTTGCCGAGGTGATGGATCGCAGCGATGGACCCAACCCAGAGGATTTGGTTCGCGAGCTCGCAAGCTGGACGCAGGCCATGTTCCACATGGCACCTACTCGAGCCCGGGCGACCGCGCGGAACGCTGTCATGTTCTGGGAAGAAGTCGGGATCTATGTCGCGTCTGGAGCGCCGGCAAAGGTTGGAGTGCGCCAGATGGCGCTACACGAGATTGGTCTAGCGAGGTGGTTGGCAAAACACGCCCCCGAACAGGAGAGAGAGGAATGGTTGGAGGCTCATGCTTCGGACCCGGATCGCTTGGTGGCTATCGTCCATCTTGCGAGTCTTCATGAGGAGTCCGCTCTCTGGCTCATAGATATGGCGGTGCGAGTACGAAGTCTCGACCTGGTCCTACGCCTATGTGATGCGATGGCCGAGATGTCCAAACAGGGAGAGGCATACGAAGGCCTGGTGTCCCTGCTGGTTGACGCAGCGCTATTCCATCTTCGAGAAGCAGGAGCCGGGAGGTGGCAAGTATTCAGCAGGCTTCTTCAACTCGACCTCCTGGCTGGCGATGTGAAGCGGATCATGGATTGCATTGCCATTGGATGTGCGACGAAAGAGCTCCACCTCGCCGAACTGACGGCAAGGATCAGGTGGCAAGGCTGCGATGAACTCGAGGATGAGGCTCTGATCCGCGCCCTGCCCAGCGAGTTTCGCGAATATGAGGACCATCACCTGAGTGATGGTTATGTAGAAGTGCTGACCGATCGGCTTGGTCCGGAAAGGGGAAATGTAGCACAAGCGCTTCGCAGCACCCTTCATGTATCGTGGTCTACGCACTGGCGAGTTATAAGCACGCTAGACCGGCAGGGATATTCACTCAAGCAACAAGCGTTCGAGCCCGAATTTACGGAGGAGGCCCAAGCGCATTTCGATGCCACCGTACACTTGGTTCCGAGGAAAATGTTCGAGATCCTTGGAACCTGGGCCGAACCACGAGAAGAATATGCGGAGCGGAGGCGCATGTGCGAACTCTCCGATTTCGTTACGACAGCTTGGAATGGGACAGTTTTGAGCGATCTTCAAGAGGCATTCCGAGACCACCAAGAACTTTCCACGGAAGCACTCGAACTAATAGCACGACTGTCTGGAGCAGATCGAAATCTCATAGCCGACTGTATCAGAGTACGCGAGGCCGAGGTGGGCAGAGATCGATGGATCCTGGGACTCGAGTATGCTGCATGCGTACGAAAGCTCGATCGATGGCCAGAGAGCCGAAAGGAGATCGAGGAACTACTCGATCGATTGTTGAAACTGTTCGCTGGCACGGCCTGGACTGTGTTGGTAGCAATGGGAGGCATGGTTTGCTGCCCTGATCGTGAGCTTGTATTGCTGGCTCTGAATCGACTACCTCAAGAACGATTCAAGAGTGAGATTGAGTGGCTGCGAAATCGTCTTGAGCCTCGATGCAGCAACAACGAATTGCCAGATGATAACGGAGCACCTTGATGTGAAGCGCAGCGTGTCCCACCCAAGAGGCCGTGCAGAGCGTCCTCTGATCTGAGCACACGTCACATCATCGCGTGCCGGAACGCAACGTTCCACAGTACGTCGAAGGTCCATTGATCGAGGAACGGCATTGCCTCGCGGAGCTGCTTGCTGGCGTTGCGCTCGCGTGGCGAGCCCAGGTTGGATGGATCGGCGGCGTCGTAGACGAACGTCGACACGAAGCTCCATATGCCGGCGCCGAATTTCCGCGCCAGCTCGGCGTCGGGCGGAGGCAGGCCTTCGAGCGCGGCGTGCCCCGCTCGTTGCTCCTCGGGCAGCTTCATCGAGGTGTCACCGCACATCGCGAGCCACGCCGCATACGCCAGCGCCGCACGCGGGATGTCGGCCACGTGCGCATGATCGTAGTGAAACGGCCGCTCCTCGTGCGCCTTCACGGCCAGGGTGGGCAGCGGCGCAGCGTCGTCGAGCAGCATCTCCGCCACGTGCAGCCCGATCGCCGGTGCGAACTTGAACCCATGCCCCGAGAACGCCCCCGCCACGATCACGCGCGGATCGCCGGGCAGGTGATCGATCACGAAGTCCATGCTGGGCGAGTTGGTATAGAGACACGCGTGAGTGGCAGTGAACGGGCCGAGCCCTTGCGGAAGGTGCTCGGCCAGCACGCGGCGCAGCGGATCGAGGTCGGCCGCGTGAGCCTCTCGATCCACGGTATCGGGATCCACTGGGATCGACAGCGCGGGCTGCTGCGACGAAGTGTGCACCGCGAGCTTGAGTCCCTCGGTGCCTTCGTCGCCGTACGGAAACCCATAGTAGAAGCCCTCGGGCAGGAACACGCCCCACACCGGCATCGCGGCGAGCGTGGCGCGGTGCTCGGGCGCCGGCGCGGTCCAGGCGAGGATCCGACGCTGGCGCACGAGCCGGCCGGGCAGGAGCCCGGGGCACAGATCGGGCAGCCACGCACCGGCCGTCACCACCACGCGATCCGCAGGCAGGCGCGTACCGTCGGTAAGACGCACGTGCAGCGGCTTGCCGTACTCGAGCCCCGCCACCTGCACGCCGTAGCGCAGCACCGCGCCCGCGTCGCGAGCCTCCTGGGCGAGCGCATCGAGACAGGGCCTCACGCGCAGATAACCGCCCGAGGGGTCGAAGCACGCCTCCCACTCGTCGGGCACGCGAAACGGCCAGCGCGCGCGCGCATCGGCGCCCGGGAGCAGCTCGTAGGGCAGGTCGCAGTCGCGACACGTCTGGATCGCCGACGCGAGCTCGGGATCCTCTGGCGGGCCGAACAACAACAGCCCCGTGCGCCGCAGCAGCTCCTGCCCCACGCGCTGCCCGAGCGCCAGCCACTCGCGATCGGCCTGCTGCACCAGCGGCACGTACGACGAGCCCTCGTGGTACGCCTGCCGAATGATGCGCGTGTGCCCGCTGTGGCTGCCGCGATCGTGCACGTGGCCAAAGCGCTCGAGCACGGTCACCGCCGCGCCGCGCCGCGCCAAGGCCCATGCGCTGGCCAGGCCCATGGTGCCGCCGCCCACCACGATCACGCTCGGCCGCTTCCCGCTTGGCTCGCTCGGCTCGCTCACCGCCGGCATGCTGGCGCGAGGAGCGTGATGGCGGCAAGCCACCTTGGCCTACCTCGCGCTCTCGTCCTCGCGGGCAATCCGCCGCGTATACGACCGCTTGGCTCCAGCCGCGCCACGGGCCGCCACAGGCCCCTACCGATTCGCTTGTCCTGCGTGCGTTGGTGCCCGATGCTGTGGTTTCAATGGTACGCGGCATCGAGCGACGGATGGATTGGGTGCGAACGAAGCGCTGGCTCGGCGTCGCGACGCTGGCAAGCTGTGTGCTGGCGCCGGCTCTCGCGTCCGCGCGCACGCCGTTGCCCACCATCGAGGTGGTGCCGACGCCCCGGCGCTTCCGGCTGCTCGACGTGCGCGGCCCCGTGCAGCTCGGCTGGGGTTGGTCCAACGTCTACCGCACCCCGGCGTACTCGATGAGCTTCGAGGTGCAGGGGTCGATCTTCGAGATCACCAAGACCACGTGGCTGCACTTCGTGTTCGGCGAGAGCGGCGTGGTCTCGGCCGTGCGCCCCGCGAACATGGAGCGCCCGCCCGGATTCTTCGGCATCGACCTCGGCCTCGGAATCTCGCGCTATGCCTCGCGCGGCCCCGCGTTCCTGGTCAGCGCCACCGCGGGCCCGCGCTGGGCCAGCAACGGCCCGCAGCGGCTGCGCTCGGACGGCTTCGGCGTGCAGGGCAAGGCCGAGGTGTACCCGTTCTACATGACCGTGCCGGAGATCGTGGCGGGCGAACGCGCCTGGTTTCGTCGCTACGTGCTCAGCGGCGTGAGCCTGTGGGTCGGCACTCGCTGGGACCAGGTGCTCGAGCGCCGCGGGAACACCTGGAGCGGCGGCGTGGGGCTCGACGTCGGTCGGACGTTGATGCTGCCGCTGATCCAGGCGCTCGACCGCAGGCGCTAACCCCTACCAACGTCCTCGAGCAACGAAGCGAGCTTGGCGTCGAGATCCTCGCCACGATCGTAGCCACGCTCGCGGATCAGCGCCAGGTTCGCGCGCACACGGTTCAGATCCATCCCCGTTGCATGCTCGAGCAAGCGCTGAGCATCGATCCGGTCTTGTAGGCGCCGATGGGTCATCGACAGGACCTTCATCGCCACTAGCTCTTCGACGCACGCAACGGGCAAGGGGCCCGTTCCGAGCACGTCGATCGACACCGACCGCTCGACCACTTCTGCTTCGATTCCACTGCTCGCAAAGATCAAGTCGACCTTGACTCCGAGGGGTGAAAGCAAGCGCACCGTCGAGAGGCGTCCTCTCTCGCCGTGCTCCACGCTCGCAAACGGCTCGAATCCCTCTGCACGCAAGCCGTACACCAGACGCTCGGCTGCTTCGTCGTCGGCCACGACCACGGCCAAGTCGACGTCGCGCGTGAATCGAACCTCGCCATGAACGGAGACCGCCAATCCTCCGACCAGTGCAAAACGCTCGTTGCGCTGCTTCAGGGCTCGGGCCGCAGATGCGAGCGCTTCGATGACCACGGGCTCAGTCATCGTCGAGCAGCCATTGGCGGTAGAGCTGCTCGAGCTCCGCTCTCGACGCGTGGGGGTGCTGGCGTGCCAGCGCGGCACGCTTGAGACGCAAGCCGACATCCATCAGCTCGAGCGCCTGGAGCAGCTTCTCGGCGCCCGAAGGTGACAGGGCCGAAACGAGCTCGCGATCGTGCTCCACGATGCGGATCTTAGCCCTCCAACCCGATGCCAGCAATCACGCTGGACCTCCGGTTGGGGGGTCCAGCGGCGGCCGATGCGGTGGACAATGGTCGAGACTGAGCTCGAGCGCGAGGATCAGCCCCCCGGGCAGCCGATCTCGGTGCCGCCGTCGGGCGTCTCCATGCAGCCGAACTCGAAGCAGAGCTCCTCGCCGAGGCAGTCGCAGGAGATGCCGCCCTCGGGACACGCATCCGTCTGCATGCAGGAATACGAGTGGTCGTAGCCGCCGATGTCGGAGTACTGGATCTGGCAGTACTCGTACTCGAGGTTGCAGAAGCGGTAGCCGCAGGCGAAGTAGCCCTCGGGAGCCTTGCAGTCGCCCTCGGAGTCGACATCGATGCCGATCGCGTTCGCGTCGCAATCGTTGCTGTGCACCACGCCGTCGCAGCCGCACACGGGCGCGTAGATGTCTCCGCACCCCTCGGGCAGCGGCTCGCACGCGGCCTGGCCGTTGGAGCCCTTCGCACCGCAGGCGTTGTCGGAGTAGTCGCACCACTCCATCTCGTTGCACTCGGCGTCGCCGCAGGCACTCGAGCTCGGGCCGGTGTCGGTGCCCGCAGTGGTGTCGGTGCCCGCAGTGGTGTCGGTGCCCGCGGTGGTGTCGGTGGCGGTGCCGGGCTCGATCGTCGTGGTCATGCCGGGCTCGGTGCCGCCCGACTCGCTCGTCGAGACCGGGCCCGGGCCGGTCGTCATTCCGGGCTCGGTGGTGCCTGCAGTGGTATCGGAGGCGCCCGAGTCGGCGACGGGACCGTCCTCGCCGGTATCGTCACCGGGACAAGCCGCGAGCAAGAACGAGCCAAGGCAAAGCAGTGCTTTCGAATGCAAGATACGCATGGGGCGTACCTTAGCAGCAACGCCACCGGCGTCGCACGGCGGCGCGATACGGCCGCTTCCGCTCACGGCGCCCGCGATCACTCGCCCACGAGGTTGCGCTCGAGCAGGTGCCGCAGCGCCATACGAGCCCGGTGCAGCCGGCGGCTCAGCGCCGCCGCGCTCGTGCGCAGCACGGTCGCGGCCTCGTCGGCGGACAGACCCTCCACATCGCGCAGCACGAGCGCGAGGCGGAGCTCGTCGGGCAGCATCGCCACCAGCCGACGCACCCCCGCGGCACCCTGGCGATCGAGCGCGGCAGCGGTCCAGGCCGGGCGCACGTCCTCGCGGTGGCCGCTGGCATCGAACGCGGGCAGCCACGCGTCGACCGAGGCCTCGTAGGCGGGCGCGGGGCAGCGGGTCACCGCAGCGCGCACGGTGGCGCGATGCAGCCAGCGCGACAGCGGCAGCGTGCCGTCGTACTCGCCGAGCGACTCGAGCGCCCACGCGAATGCGTCGCGAACCGCAGCGCTGGCCTGACCGTGGTGGGCACCGAGCACGCGGCCCGCAGTCGCGAGCATGGCGGCCACGTGCGTCCGCACCATCGCCTCTCGCGCCTCCACATCGCCGGACCGAGCGCGATGCACGAGCTCGAGATCCGGCATGGCAGTGGGGACGACGACGGTGGATCGACCTGCGGTGAGCATGATGGCTCCCTGGTGAGCAACTGGCGTGCCGGGTCGTAACTATCCAGAATCATTGATCTCCACCCCACCCACGAAACCACGACGGACCCACGACGGCCCACGAAACCACGACGACTTCGTGGGCTCGGCCGACCGCGTCGCTCACCCGCGCGGTCGCTCGATGCCGAGCTTCTTCATGCGGCTGCGCAGGGTGTTGGGGTGTAGGCCCAACGCCTTGCCTGCGCCGCGCTCGCCCTCGATCTGCCCGCCCGCCTGCTCGAGCGCCCGCACGATCCGCTCCCGCTCGTCCACCACCGGCGCCGCGGCGCCACCCGGGCGGATCCCGAGCACGGCGGGCGGCACCTCGAGCACGTGACCGGTGGCCACGATCACCGCGCGCTCGATCACGTTCTCGAGCTCGCGGATGTTGCCGGGCCAGTGGTAGGCGACGAGCCGCTCGAGCGTGCGCTCCTCGATCGCGTCGATGCGCTTGCCGAGCTTGCCCGCGTACTTGCCGGTGAAGTACTCCGCGAGCAGGCCGATGTCGGCCTTGCGCTCGCGCAGCGGCGGCACCTCGATGGGGAACACGTTGAGCCGGTAGAACAGGTCGGCGCGAAACGACCCCTTCGCCACCGCCTCGGACAGGTTGCGGTTGGTCGCCGCGATCACCCGCACGTCGATCTTGAGCGTCTTGGCCGAGCCGATGAGCTCGAGCTCCTGCTCCTGCAGCACCCGCAACAGGCGTACCTGCACCTCGGGCGGCACGTCGCCGATCTCGTCGAGGAAGATCGTGCCGCCGTCGGCCAGCGCGAAGCGGCCCAGCCGGCGCTCGAGCGCGCCGGTGAACGCCCCCTTCTCGTGTCCGAACAGCTCGCTCTCGATGAGCCCGGTGGGCAGCGCGGCACAATTGAGCTTGATGAGCGGGCCGTCGCGCCGCCGCGAGCGCTTGGTCAGCGCGCGGGCGACGAGCTCCTTGCCGGTGCCGGTCTCGCCGAGCACGAGCACCGTCGCGTCGGTCGGCGCCACCTGCTCGACCTTGGCGAGCGCTTCCGCCAGGGCCGGCGAGCGCCCGACGATCTCCTCGAACCCGGGATACCCGGCCTCGAGCTCCTCGCGCAGGTACGTGTTCTGCACCCGCAGCCGGTTGCGCTCGCGCTCGGCGAGCACGCGCTCGGTGATGTCGATGATCATCGTGCGGGTGTGCTTGCCGTCGGGCTCGGGCCGCGACCAGAACTGCACCCACACCGGCTGTCCGTCGTCCTTGCGGCGCAGCTCGAACTCGACCTGGCCGCGTTCCTTGCCCTGCACGATGTCGGCGAACGCATCGTCGACGCGCTCCTGCGTCTCGGAGGTGGGGGCGAGCAGCGAGCGGCCGTAGGTGCCCGGCACGTCCTGGGATCGCAGGCCCAGGAGCCGCATGAACGCTCGGTTGGCGCTCACGAACCGCGTGCTGGTCTCCTCATAGACGTAGGCGATGGGCGCCTCCTCGAACAGCGAGCGGAACTGCTGCTCGCTGTGCCGCAGCGCCGCCTCGGCGCGCGAGCGCGACAGCTCCGCGGCCACGCGTGGGGCGAGCCACTCGAGCACGGCCCGCTGCGGGGCCGGGTCGGGCATGGGGGCGGTGTCCATGAGCGCGAGCACGCCCAGCGGGCGGCCCTCGGGGTCGAGGAGCGCCACGCCGAGGTAGCTACGGGCGCTGGCCCGCGAGAGGCGTGGATCGCCGGGAAATGCCGCCTGCGCGCCATCGGGCTCGTGGTGGGAGCCGTCGCGCACGACCCTGCCGCAGGGGGCGTCGAGCAGGGCGTAGCCGGCGTCATCGAGGCCTTCACCGTGCCAGGCGAGCAGGTGAGCCCGACCGCTCGCGGGCTCGGGCGACGCCACCCGCTCGGCCACGAACGCATGCGAGGTGCCGAGCTCGCGCGCGAGCGCGCGCGCGACAGCCTCGAAGCACGCGCGCCCGCTCGTCCCCACCATCGCGTCCGCGAGCCGCAGGCGCATCGCCGCCTGCTCGGCCTCGCGATCATGCGCGGCCGCGGCCCCACGGGGCGGCTCGGATGGCCTCGAGCCCCCCGCGGCCTCGGCCTGCACGACCGACAGCGGCCGCGTGCGGCCCGGCAGCGCGCTCGCGGCGAGGATCGAGGAGATCAGCGCCTCGGGCGGCTCCTCGGGAAGGTCGAGCTCCCCGTCGAAGGCCTCGCGCGCGAGCCCGATGGTCGCGCGATACGTGGCCAGGTAGTCCGGGCAGCTCTCGCACGTGCGCAGGTGCTCCGCGACGGCCGCCCGCGTGACCTCGTCGAGCTCGTCGGCGAGGTATTCCTGCGCGCGGGCGATGACGTCGCGGCACTGCATGGCCCGTCACTCCGGGGCCGGGGGCGGGACCGGAGCCGGAGTCGCCACCACGGGCGGCACGGCCATCATCGGACCCGGCATCGCCATCGCGGGCTCCTTGGTGGAGCGCGCCCCGAGCAGCGTCACCCCGGCCACGCCCACCAGCACCCCCAGCATCGCCGCCGAGGCGAGCGCCCCGTCGGCGCGCGTGCCCGCGCGGGCCTCGTAGGCGGTGTGGCGATCGGAGCCGGCGTACTTGGTCGCGAGCTCGCCCCACGCCGCCGCCGCATCGCCGCCACCCGCGACCGTGGCCATGGCCGCGAGCGCAGCCTTGCCCTCCTCGGTCCGCGGGTCGCCCATCAGCGAGAGGGCCATGTGCACCACCAGCCGGTCCTTGGGCGGCTCGACCCACAGCGAGAGCCCGGACACGGGCGAGATCATCGCGCGCGCGAGCGTCATGATCTGCAAGGCCGTGACACCCGGCGGCAGCTCGCTGGCGGGGATCTGCGCGGCCACCTTCTCGAACGTCTCGGCCACCTGCGGGCTCTGCAGCCCGTCGATCGGCAGGTGCATGGCCCCGGCCACCTCGCCGTCCACCAGGCCCTGCGCCAGCGGCTTGGGCAGCGCCCGGATGCCCTCCGAGCCCATGCCCGCGCCCGCGTGGCCGGCGACCTTCTCCACGACCTCCTTGCCCGCACCGATCGCGACGCCGGCGTAGCCGCCCGCCGAGAACAACCAGGCCTCGGGGGCGAGGCCCATCTTGGCGATGATCTCGGCTTGCTCGCCCTTGGGCGTGAGCTTGGCGTGCAGCACCTGCGTGTCCTTGCCGCCCACCATCAGCGTCTCCGTGCCCACCTCGAGGCTCGAGCCGTCGGGCAGGGTCTTGGGCAGCGAGCCCGCCTGCATGCTCGCCAGCGCCACCAGCCCGCCCGCGGGCGCGGGATCGGTGACCCCGGCCACGAGCACCAGCGCGGCCGGATCGGCCATCGTGCCCAGCATGAGCTCGCCGGTGAGCGTCTTGAGCACGTTGCCGATCATGGGCTCCTTGGCCTGGGGCGAGCTGGCGATCGCCCCGGCGTCGAGCTTGGCCCAGTAGAAGCCGGTGCCCGGGGCCACCATCCCCAGCGCCGGGCTCGCGCCCGAGCCCAGGAACTGCGCCAATTCCTCGGGCGCCTTGGCCAGGCCCATGGTCACGTGCACGAGCCCCGGGGTGGTGGCCACCCCGAACGTGACGTGCTTGCTCGGATCGGGCTCCTCGGCCACGTGCACGAGCACGTTGGCGCGATCGACCTCCTTCGTGCCCAGCCGCTCGCCGAGCCTGGCCCGCACCGCCGCGCCCTCCTTGCCCGGCACGTACTTGGCGAGCGTCTCGGGCGTTTCGGCACACGCCGCGTAGCCCGGGGCCGTGTCCACCGCCTTGCAGTCATCGGGCAGATCGTCGCCCTCGGCCCCCAGCGTGCGCAGCAACGCAGGCAGCGCGTCGGGCTTGCCGGTGCCGTAGATCACCACCGGCTCGCCGCCCACGTCGGCCACCACCACGCCCTTGTCGAGCGCGAAGTCGGAGCCGTGCATGGCCGTCTGCAGGCTCTTGTAGCCGTCGAGCGCACGCGCCACGTCGGTCACCGCGTCGCCGCCGGCCGCCGCCGCCATCGCCCGCATCGCGGGATCGACCGGCCCCAGCGTCGAGTCGGCCACCGCGAACAGGTCGTCCACGTCGCGCACCACCACCAGGATGGGCGAGCCCGCGGGCACGAGGTCGAGCAGCGGCTCGAGCTCGGCGGGATAGCTGGTCTCGGCCTCGATCATCGCGGCCACGGTGGCCACCAGCGCAGCGTCGGTCACGGCCGGCTTGACCACCGATTCGTCGGGCTTGGCCACGACGTCGACCTTGCCCTCCTGAGGCTTGGGATCGGTCGTACCGCTGCCCTTGGCATCGGTCGCGGGCGCGGGCTTGGGCGCATCTTCGGCGGGCTTGGAGCAGCCGGCGGACGCAAGCGCCAGCGAGAGGGAGGGAGCGAGCCACGAGCGGAGGCGAGACATCGTGGCGAGCGTATACCACGAGGCTGCGCAAGCGGGGTGGGACCGATTCCGCGCAGGATCGCGCCCGCGCTCGGTCAGCGGAACATGTTGCGGATCCACCGCCCGGCCCAGCGCACGAACGCCACACTGAGCTCCACCTCGACGGCGAACGGCTCGGCGCGCGGCCCATCGACCTCGGTCATCAGCGGGTGGCGGACCTGAGCCTCGGCTCGCCGGGCCTCGCGGGCCAGCTCCTCGTTCTCGCGGCGGCGCGCCAACAGCAGCCCGCCGCTGCGCACGAACACCAGCACGTCCTCGAGCTCGCCGGTGTCGAAGAACGTGCCGTGGATCCGGCACTCGTCGACGATCACCCCGGAGATCCGCGCGAAGTTGCGGCGGGCCATGACGTGGCCGCATATCGAGCACGAGCGGTACACCACCTTGTCCTTCATGGAGAGCTCGCGACGCTGCACCGCCGGCGGGCGCCCGTCGCCCGCGCCCTGCTGGGACGCCGACTCCACCATCACGTCGAGCGTCGCCCGGTCGACCCACACGCCGCCGCAGCGCCGGCACCCGTGTACCGCGTGGCCCGACGGCTGGCGCGGCGAGGGCTGGAGCCGCCACGAGGCCATGGTGTGGCCCGGGCACGCCGGGCACGCCAGCTCTGCCTCGTCCGCGTCGGCCGCCGCCAGCGGGTCGCCGCACCGCGGGCAGAACGAGGCCCCCGCGCTCACCAGCGCCGTACAGGCCGAGCAGCGCACCGCATTCCGCGGATCGGGCGTGCCCATCGGCAAGAGCGGCCCCGAGCAGAACTCGCAGGCCATGGCCCCGGGGTTGGAGCATGGGCCGCCGCACGACGGGCAGTGGTGGATGCGTGAGCGCGACCCCGCCATGATTGGTGCCAGCGTAGCAGCCCTCCCGGGTGGGTGCAGGCCACGCACGGCGTTCCGCCAGCGGCCTCCGCCCCATCCATGCTCGCAGCCGCACGCCTCGGCGAGCCGTTCAGTTGACCCCCGGGCGCCGTTCTGAAACGCTGATCGCATGCTTGGCTTGAGGTTCAGTCGGCTGGTGCACGCCTCGCTGGCGGGGGGCTCGTTGGTGCTCGGCGGCTGCACGAACCGGGCCTGGGACTTCGAGGACGAGACCGGGGGCGGTAGCGAGGCCGAGTCGACGGGTACGACCGGCGGCTCGGTCACCGTCACCGTCACCGTCTCGACCACCGAGCCCACGGGCGGCCCCACGACCACGCCGCCCACCACGAGCCCCACCGACCCCACCGTCGATCCCGATACCACCGGGCCCCCGCCCGAGATGCCGGGCCCGCCGCAGCTCATCGCCGCGGGCATGATCGACAACCTCACGCTCGGGCTCACGTTCTCCGAGCCGCTCGCTCCCCCCGCCTCGGTCGACCCGCAGCAGTTCCGGCTGAGCGCCGCGTATGCGCCCAAGGGCGAGTACTACTACCAGTACAACACCTACTACCAGGAGATCGGCAACTGGAACGGCGCCTGCGAGGAGTACTGCTACGACTACTGCTACGACACCGGCTGCCAGGAGGAGTGCTGGGACTACTGCCAGCCCGGTCCGCCGCTCCGCGTGGTCGCGATCACGCAGCTCGCCGACCGCCCCGACATCCTGCTGCTCACGTTCGACAACGGCATCGGCCCGGGCGTGTGCTCGCAGCTCACGAATTTCCCGGAGCAGTGGACCAAGGGCCTGTTCATCCACTACACCCCCGAGGGCGCCGCCCCGATCACCGACACCGTGGGCGAGCTCTTGGCCGACATCGCCGAGCACTGGGCGCTGCAGCCCAATCGCCAGTGGGCCTACAACCAGGGCGAATTCCCGTTCATGGAGCCCGTGATCCCGATCCCGTGCCCGTTCTAGCCCTGGGACGCGCATGATCATCGTCACCGGAACCAAGCGCTCCGGCACCTCGATGTGGATGCAGATCATGGGCGCAGCCGGGCTGCCCCTGTTCGGCGAGGCGTTCCCGCGCGACTGGGGCCGAACCCTGCGCGATGCCAACCCCGAGGGCTTCTACGAGTCGATCCTGCGCCAGGGGATCTACTGGCGCACCAACCCGCACCCGCGCACGGGCGCGTACTTCTTCCCGGAGCAGGTGCAGCGGCATGCGGTGAAGGTGTTCATCCCCGGGCTGGTACGAACGGATCGGGCGTACGTCGGGCGGGTGATCGCGAGCGTGCGGCCGTGGCGGGAGTACTGCCGCTCGCTGCGGCGGCTGTGGGCCATGGAGGACGCCGTGCTGGCCGAGCGGCACCCCGGTCGCAAGCCGCCGCCGCGAGTGTCGCCGGCGCTCGAGTGGTGGTCGGAGAATTACATGCTGATCCGCGACGTCGCGACTCGGCGCTACCCGGTGCACTTGCAGTCCTACGACGGCTTGCTCGAAGATCCGGAGGGCGTGCTGCAGCGGGCGTTCGCGTGGCTCGGAGTCGGGGACGCGACCGCGGCGATGGCCGCGATCAAGCCCGAGCGGCGAACGCAGCGGGTGGAAGCAGCGGCGGCAGGCCTCGAGGCGAGCCCCGATGTCGATGATGTCGATGATGTCGATGATGTCGATGAAGCCGAGCTCGATTCCGCGGTGATCGAGGTGTTCGACCGGCTGTACCACACCGTGCACGCCGGCGAGCCGGTGCGACCCGAGCTGCTGGCGGCGCTCAATGCCACGCAGGCCCAGCTGGCCCCGAGGACGGCCGAGCAGCAGCGCGCGGTCCTGCGCGCCCAACGACGGCGGCGCGCGCTCGCGCGGCAGGACGCGGAGACCGTGGGCAACGCGGCGGCGGTGGGGCTCGACGAGGATCGCTACGGCGACGACGAGCCCGGTGGCGGTGCCGAGCTCGGTGGCGACGACGAGGACGGGAGCGAGCGCGAGCGCGACGAGCCGGAGCAGCCCTCGTGGTAGCCCGCCTCGGCCCTGGCTCGCCCGACCCTCGCGAGCCCGCGGAGGTCGAGGCGCTCCTGCGCATGGTGCCGGTGGTGGCGTTCTTCTCCGAGCTCGAGGCGCTCGTGCCCGCCCCGCTCGGTGCCGGGCCGCTGACGCCGCAGGCGCTGGCCGAGGGCGTCGATGCGGCGTGGCTCGCTCGCGTCATGGCGGCGCTCCGCGCCCTCGAGGCACGCGCCCTGGCCCAGGCCGACGGCGGGCTTCGCTTCCTTGCCGTGACCCTGCGCCACTTCCTCGAGGTCGAGCGCATCCCGCCCGCCGAGCACCCCTTGGTCGTGGCCCTGTTCGCACGCACCGACGCGCGTCGTCGGGCGGAGCCCGATCACCCCAACGAGGTCGCCCGCGTGCTCGACGGCTGGTGAGCGCGCCACACCAGCTCCCATCAATCATCTCCAATCAATCATCCCCAATCAATCATCATGAACGCGCTCGCGGGGGGTTACCGCCCACCGCTGGCGATGGTAGGTTGGCGGACCATGCCCACGAGCCCATGGTGGGGGCGCAAGGTCGCCCGCCTGCCCGAGCGCGGGACGCTGCTCGTCTCGACCGACCTCCAGGGCAATTACGGCGACTACCTCGCGCTCAAGGAGCTCTACGCGCGCGAGGCCGATGCCGGTCACGAGCCCTTGCTGCTCCTCTGCGGCGACCTCGTGCACGGCCCCGGTCCCATGTTCGCCGACCCCTCGCGCTGGCCCGACTATCTCGGCGCGTACTACCGCGACCAGTCGGTGGAGCTGCTGCTCGACTACGAGCGCTGGCGCGAAGAGGCGCAGACGGTGGCCTTGCTCGGCAACCACGAGCACTCGCACATCGGCGGCCCGGTGGTGAGCAAGTTCCACGCCGACGAGGCGGCCGTGCTCGACGACGCGCTCGGCGAGCACATCGATCGCATGCACACGATGCTCCGCAGCTTCCCGCTCATCGCCGTGGCCGCGTGCGGTGCCGTGTTCACCCACGGAGCGCCGCGAGCCACCGAGCCCGACCTCGAGTCATTCGAGCACCTGCGCTACGAGGGCTACGAGGACATGGGCGTGCTCGACATGTACGAGCAAGGCACGCTGGGCGCGCTCTTGTGGGCCCGCGGCGCGGAGCCGGAGCACGCGCGAGAGCTCTTGCGGGTGGCGCACGGCGGGACGACGCGTGGGTTCGTGGCGTTCGGGCACGACGTGGTGCGCGACGGCTATGAGAAGATCGGCGACGAGCAGATCTGCGTGTCGACCTCGTTCGGCTGCGACGATCGGCACAAGACGTACCTGCGGCTGGATCTGGCGCGGGAGTATCGATCGGTGCACGAGCTGCGCGATGGGGAGGAAATCCGGCGGCTGTATCCGACGTGACGCCCGGGAGCGCGCTCGAAATCGTCGCGCGGTGATGATGATCGACCCCACGGACGCAAGCCATTGCCCGTAGACTATCGGGGCGCGCCATGGCCACCGACGAACGGCTCACCAACCTCATGTTCTTGCTCTCGCTCCCTTCGTTGGCGATTGGGTGCGCCGGCGGTGGGGTGAGCACGACCTTGCAGGGGCCACCGGTGGTCGATCCCACCACCGGTGACGATGACGACGATGACGACGACGACGACGAGACTGCCAGCGCCGAGACGGCCGGGGCCGACACCGGCACCAGCGGGGTCGTCGACGACGGCCCGCCTCCCATGACCGACGGCGGTCCGACCCCCATGACCGACGACGGGGAGGAGACGATCGGCGGCTACGAGTGCATGGGGATGCCGCCCATGGTCGACATGATCGGCCCGCTCTGCATCCAGTACGTCGCGCACTACGGCGACTGCTTCTACGGCGGCATGCAGCCCCCGTTCTGCGTCGCGATCTACGAGGCATACTGCCAGAGCTACATCGACAGTTCCTACCAGATGTACGGCCCATATTGCGCGATGGCCATCGAGGAGGTCTACACCTGCCTCTCGCAGGTCCCGTGCCCGCAGCTCATGGACGAGACGGGCGACTGCGTCCCGCAATTCATGGCCGTCGACGAGGCCTGCGCATCGGGTTGATGGTCGCCACGCCGATGCGCTCGCTCGACCAGCTCACCCGCGCCCTCGCGCAGCTCGATGGCCGCGGCTACCCCGGCTACAAGCAGATCCACGGCGCGTGGGGCGACGACGCGCTCGAGCTCGCGATCGATCACGTGCAAGGCGACCCGTTCGCCGCCCCATCGCGCCTGCGCATCCGGCTGGCCCCGTCCATCCACCAGCTCCCGCCCGAGCTGTGCTCCACGCCCATCCGCCGCACCGCGCTCGCCGACTTCCTGCTGCGCCGCTTCGCCGCGGTGATCTCCGGCCACGATCGCTCCGGCAGCGGCAAGTCCGGCGAGGTCTGGGTCGATGCCGGTGACGCCGAGATCCTCCCCCGCTCGGGCTGCGACTTCGTGGACGACGCGCTCGAGCTCCGCTTCCGCGTGGGCCTGCCGGCGCAGGGCCGCCGCATCCTCGGCCGCCAGGCCGCCCGCATCCTCGCCGAAGAGCTCCCCGCGGCCGCCCACCGCATCGCGTGGCCGCACGTCGATCAAGCGCAGGCCCGCCGCTTCGTGCTGCTCGCCGAGGACCACGCGTGCCTTCGATCGCTGCTGGCCACCCGCAACCTCGTGGCATTCGTGCGCGACGGCTCGATCCTCCCGCGCGCCTCCGGGATCTCCTCGGCCCCGCTGCGCGGCGCGATCCCGTTCGAGAGCCCGCCGTCGCTCCGCGTCACCCTGCCCACGCTGCACCACGGCGAGGTCACCGGCCTTGGGCTCCCCACCGGTGTCACGCTGATCACCGGCGGTGGCTTCCACGGCAAGACCACGCTGCTCGAGGCGATCCAGCGCGGCATCGACCCGCACGTGCCCGGCGACGGCCGCGAGTGGGTGGTGACCTCGCCCGACGCGGTCAAGCTCCGCAGCGAGGACGGCCGCAGTGTGGCCGGAGTGGACCTGCGCCCGTTCATCACCAATCTGCCGGGCGCTCGCGACACCGCTCGCTTCACCACTCCCGATGCCTCCGGCTCGACCAGCCTCGCCGCGGCGATCATGGAATCGCTCGAGCTCGGCGCCACCGCGCTCCTGCTCGACGAGGATTCCTGCGCCACCAACCTGCTCATCCGCGACGCTCGCATGCAGGCGCTCGTGGCCCGCGAGACGATCACCCCGCTCATCGATCGCGTGCGCCAGCTCCACGCCCAGGCCCGCGTATCCACGGTGCTCGTGGTCGGCGGCAGCGGCGACTACCTCGAGGTGGCCGACACGGTGATCCTGATGGAGGGCTATCGCCCGCTCGAGGTCACCGCCCGTGCGAGGGAAGTCGCCGCCGCGCACCCCACCGGCCGCGCCGTGCTGCCCCCGCAGGGATACATCGAGCCCAGCCCGCGCCACCCGCTGCTGCGCTCGTTCGACCCGCGGAGCGGCCAGCGGACCAAGGTCCGCGCCCGCGGCCTGCGCGAGCTGCAGCTCGGCGAGCAGACGATCGATCTCGGCGCGCTCGAGCAGCTCGTCGACGACAGCCAGGCGCGAGCCATCGGCGTGCTGCTCGCGTGGCTGCACGCGCACTGCCGCGCCGGTGCGTCGATGCGCGAGCTCTGCGAGCGAGCGCTCGCCGCCATGGACGAGCGCGGCCTCTACGGGCTCGAGCCGCTGCCGGAGCTCGCCGCCGTGCGCCGCTACGAGCTGGGCGCAGCGATCAATCGCCTGCGCAGCCTCGTGCTCGCGTGACCTGCTCCGGGCCACCCCCGTCCAGGATCCCCTGACCATTCGCACCGCTGCCCACCCGTATCCGGCTGGGCACCCGCGCCGCCTGAACACTTTCGCAGAAAACTGGACATCACATCAGCACTGGCCGAATGTGGCCACATCATGACTCGAACGCCCGATTCCGCCGCTCTCGAGGTCCTTCGCGCACTCTTCGATCTGGCCGAGGCGGACATCCGCCCCACGCTGGACCTGCTGGGCCGCCTGCTCGACCTCGATACCCGTGCGTGTTCCGCGCTGATCGCACGCCTTCGCATGGCCAAGCTGCTCCAGACCGATCGCCTGTGCCTCACCATGGCGGGCCTGACCGTCGCGACCGCGCTGCCCATCACCGAGCCGCGCCCAATGGTGGCGGCGCCGAGCCACTCGCTGCGCGCCGCGTGAGCGCGCCCGCGGCCCGACGCTCGCTCACTGGCACACCTCGAATTGATCGAACGTCCGTGTGCCCATGCCACGGTCGAGCTGGCCGCCCACGCTCACTCCCGCGATGACCTGCGACTCGAGGTCACCACACTCGGGGAACGAGCCGATCGCCAGCTCGTTCCACTCCACCGCATTGGGCGACCACTCGTAGTGAACGCTGCCCTCCTCGTCCTGACGTAGCTGCAACCAGATCGGGCTCGTTGGCTCGGGCTCGTTGGCGAGCCACGTGGTCATCTGCGTCTCGGCGTTCCACAGCAGCGCATCGAGCCCATCGGCCACGAGGAACAGCTGGAGCTGGCAGGTCTCGTTGCCGAGCCCGATGCCCGCCGCCATCGGCAGCGCGGGCTCGGGGAGCTCGCTCACGAGCACCCGCACCGCGCCACCCACCACCGAGTCGAGCGAGAGGTTGGCACCCGAGACCAGGTAATCGGCGCTGATCGGGAGCGTGTACCCGAGCCGCCCGCCTTCGACGAACATCTCCATGCCGTCCGCCAAGAACGGGCTCCACATCGGCGAGAGCTCGCTGCCGTCGAAGGGCTCGACGAACGTCGTCGAGCACGCTTCGACGGAATTGGTGGTCGAGCCCTCCGAGCCCATGAAGGTGGTGGGCTCGGGCCCAGGACCGGTGGTGGTGATGGTGGTGGTGCCCTCGACCGCCACCGTGGTCGAGCCCTCGCCGACCGAGGTCGACGTCGAGCCCTCGGGATCGGGTGGCTCGACGCCACCGCTGCTCGGCTCCGGACCCACGCCCGTGCTCGTGCCCTCGCCCAACGCCACGCAGACATTGGCCACGCCTGCCGGCGCCGCATCGCCGAAGCGCTGCCCCGAGTCGCAGCCGTCGTCGGGAAAGCTGCAGTAGCCCTCGGGCTGGCACATGCCCGGCCCCGCGCCGCCCTGGCACTGCTCGTCGCTCGAGCACGCAAACACCGACGAGCCGCACGCGCTCGCGGCCCACCCCATCCCGACCACCACGAGCGTCGCCCCCACCCTCCGCATCACCCTCATCATCGCGCGTCTCGCCGAGCCGAGCGAGCCGAAACCCGGCGCACGGTGTTCCCGAAGCCGAGCAACACCACCCGCGAGCGAGCGTACGCATTCGGCAGCAGGTGACCTCCACCGCGGCCACCGCGATGTCGCACCCCCGCGCCATTGCTCGACATCGCGACGTCCAACATGCAAGAGTGACCGCGATGGCGTACGACATGGGGGATCGACGGGCACGCTTCATCACGCTGGGCATGGCAGGGCTCCTGGGGCTGGGCTGCAACGGCCCTGGCAATGAGCGCGAGTCCGCGAGCGCGTCCTCGCTCACCGGCGTCCTCACCCTGCCGGGCGACACGAGCAACAGCGCCGGCACCGTCGACGACAACGGCGATGCCACCGAGGGTGCCGACGGCGAGAGCGGCAGCGGCCTCAAGCTCGACGTGGCCGCGAGCGACCTCGGCGGCAACGGCGGCGACTGCCCCGGCGGCGGCGGGATGATGGGCGAGGACGTCGAGTTCAGCAACATCTGGATCGCCAACTCGCCCGAGGGCACCGTCTCCAAGATCGACACCATGACCGGCGTGGAGCTGGCCCGCTACGCCACCGGGCCCGCCACCCAGGCCCAGCCGTCGCGCACCTCGGTCAACCTCTACGGCGACGTGGCGGTGTCCAACCGCGGCCAGCAGGGCGGAGGCAGCGGTGGCACCACCAAGATCGTGGCGCGCCTCGACGACTGCGTGGACGCCAACGGCAACGGAACCATCGAGACCTCGAACGGCCCCGGCAACGTGCTGCCGTGGGGCAGCGACGAGTGCGTGGCGTGGAACCTGCCGATCCCCTCGGATGTGTACGAGCACGGTCCGCGCCCCACCGCGTGGGAGGGCTCGGTCAGCCAGAACGGCTGTGCCGCTCCCAACCCGCGGCTGTGGATCGGCTGGTACGACTATGCGGGCAACCGCGGCGTGTTCCACCGTGTCGATGGCGCCACCGGCACGATCCAGGACTCGGTCGACGTGGTGCCGTGGAGCGGCCTCAACTACGGCCCCTACGGCGGCGCGGTCAACAAGGACGGCGACCTGTGGGCCATCGGCTGGCAGCAGGGACCGCTCGTGCGCATCGACGCCGATACGCTGACGGTGGATCGCATCACCATGCCGCCGCCGCCCGCCCCCGACCAGCAGTGGTCCTATGGCATGTCGCTCGATCAATACGGCAACCCGTGGGTCGCGAGCGCCGGTGCGGCCGCGATGTACGACGTGGCCGCGAGCCAGTGGCAGTTCATCAGCACCGGCAACCAGTCGATGCGCGGCGTGATGGTGGACCAGGAAGATCGCGCCTGGTTCGCGGTGGATGCCTCCGGCGCGTTCGGCTGCGGGCTCGGCATCGTCGACGTGCAGACGCGCACGCTCCTGGCCCCCGCGATCGCGCTGCCCGGCTGCCTCGTGCCGGTGGGCGTGAGCATCGACGTCGAGGGCTACGTCTGGGTGGTCGACCAGGGCGCCAACCAGGCGTTCAAGGTCGACCCCGACACCTACCAGGTGCAGCTCACGGTCGCCGGGTTGTTCCAGCCATATACGTACTCGGACATGACCGGCGCGGGGCTGAACCTCGTGGTCAACCCGCCCACCGGCTGAGCGAGCCACGCGGCACGAACGGGCCAATGCGGCCAATCGGTTGGCCACCGCCCGGCCAACCGATGGGCCACCACGGGATCGACGACGCGGCAAGTCGGCGAGATCGCTATACCCATGCATCGGAACGGATTTCGCTGGTTCCGAGGCGCATGACCGAGACCCCCGATCCCTCCGAGCTCCAGCTCTCGCTGCCTTCGCTCTGCCTCTCCGAGCGCGGCGTGCCGCCGATCCTCGCCGAGCCGCTGCTCGCGGCCAGCCGTCACGCGCCCGCGGCCGAGCTGCTCGTGTACTTGCGCTGCCCCGCATGCCGGTGGCAGCAGGCGCTGCGCGTGCCTCCGCGTGGCCGCCGGCACGCGCCCCGTCTGGAGGCGCTCTTGCCCCGCGTGCCGGTGCGGCACTGGGTGTTCTCGCTCGGTGCGTCGGCCCAGCCGTATCTGGTGGCCCAGCCGCGGCTGCGTGCTCAGGTCGCACGCGCGTGTGTGGCCGCCGTGTTCGCGTGGCAGCGGCGAGCGGCGGCCCATGGCGAGCTGCCCGAGCCATGGCGCTGCGGAGCCGTGAGCGCGATCCACCGCGTGGGCGCGACGCTCGAGACCAACGTACACGTGCACGCGCTGGTGCTCGACGGCGTGTACGCCCGGGGCCAGATCTTCCACCCGCTACCGCCACCGCGGCGCTCCGAGCTACGACGCACGCTGGCCGAGCTGCGGGCCGTGCTCGCGAGCCTGCTCGCGCGCGCCAGGCCTCCGCGACCGCAGCCAACGGTGCCGCGCCCGGGGACCCGCGAGGTGCAGCGCGTGGCCATGCGTCCACCGGTGCGACCCGTGCTCGATCCCCACGATGCGCTGGTCCACCGCGACGGCGAGCTCGACGTGCGTGCCGGCGCCCCTGTGGCCCCCGACGACCACGCCTTGCGCAGCCGGCTCTGCCGCTACGTCACGCGCGCTCCGTTCGATCCCGCCGCGCTCGAGCTCGGTCGCGAGGGCCGGCTGCGCTATCGCCTGCACCACCCGTTCGCCGACGGCACCACCCACGTGGAGCTCACCACCCACGCGCTGACCGAACGCCTGCGAGCCCTGGCCGCGGGCGAGCTACGACCGCCCGTGGCCTTTCACGGGGTGCTCGCTCCCGAGGCCGCCGCCACGGTCCTCGGGCCCTCGCTCGGCAGCCAGCAGCTCCCGCTGCTCGAGCTTCCCGCTCGCCCGCCGCGCTCGCGCTCACCCGCGCCCCCGCCCCGCTGCCCGCGGTGCCAGGCCGCGCTCGAGGTCGTGAGCATCGAGCCCGCACCGGTGCATCAGGCGGCCTGAGCAGTCCCTGCTGAACGCCGCAATCAAACGACGCCGTCGCGACAATAGAGGGAAGGAGAGGGAAACACATGCTACGTTTGATCGCTCGTTCCGTATTGGTGGTCATGGGGTGCACGCTCGTCTCGCTGGGCTTTCCGGCGTGCGACGTGGAGCAGCCCGATGACGAGCTCGCACGCGTCATCGACGAGGAGGAGGACGAGGGCGACGCGCCCGCGGGCCCGCTCCCGCCGGGCTCCGCCGAGCTCACCAACGCCTCCGATCCGTCGGCGGCCGCCAACTACTTCGTGCCCACCGGTACCCACGACGTGGCCAATTGCAGCGTGCTCGAGGGCTGGGCGAAGGACGGGGACACGACCGCGCCCACCTGGGTGACCATCTATCGCGGCGCTCCCTCGGGGAGCGGCGGCATCTACGTGACCACGGCGTACGCCAACGCCTACCGGAGCGACCTGCCGTTCACCGACAAGTACCACGGGTTCTCGATCGCCACGCCCAACGCGTTCAAGACCGGCTTCGACGAGGAGGTCTACATCCACGCGATCAACGTCGACGTCAACGGCGACTGGGGTGCGCCCGGGGTCACCAACCCCTTGCTCAACCTGACGGGCAAGACGATCTGCTGCGGCCAGGGCTGCGGCGGCGGGCCGACCACGGCAGCAACGACCTTCTAGCCGTCGCAGCTCCGAGCGGCCCGCCATCGCACGGTGGTGGGCCGCGAAACGCGAGCGGCCGGCGGCTCATGGGCACTCCCGCTCCTGCGAGATGCACGGCTCCTGACAGCGGTCCTCTCGGTCTGGATCGGGAGCACAGCACTTGGGGACCTTGGCGGTGCACTTGTACGTCTTGGGGTGGGGGCCAGGGTCGGGGTTGGCCTTGCACTCCGTGCGGAGCGCTGCGGTCCGATCGGTCAGCCGCAGGCCGAAGGCAAGGACGTTGTGCGCGATGTCCTCCACCATGAGGCCTTCCTGCACGGCGCTTCGCTGGTCGACGGCTCGCACCGCGAGCCGGCCGCTGCCGTCCACCGAATAGGAGTGCCGCACCGGCTCGAAGTACCCCGTGGCGCACGGATATTCGAACCCCGCCGCAAAACGGCCCGGCTCGCACGCCGCGTATGCAGGCTCGGACGCCGAGACCCGCCCGACCAGGGCCTGCATCACGTTGCCGTCCTGGGTGCGAAACACACCGTCCGGGAGATCCGGCACGCCGGAGCACCGCACGTCGTGGTTGATCCACAGGAAGTGATCGCAGAACGTGTTCGCGGCGTGGGTTGCCGCGTCCTTGGTGCTCTCGGTCATGTTGAAGTCGCCGGCGATGATCGGCGTCGTGAAGCCCCTCGGGAACATCGCCGCGTCCTTGCTCGCGATCCACTCGATCTCCTCGCGCGCCGCCTCCCCGCTCGCCGTGTGCACGGCATAGACGTTGGTCCTGAGCTGGGTCTCGGTGTCGAGCAACGCCACGCGCGTAATTCCCTCGCCAGGATTGGAGGGCGCGGTCAGCCGCGCGCTGCCCAGCGAGCGCCAGCGGCTCCCCACCAGCACGCCACGGGTTCCGTCCTTGGCCACGGCCGGGTCGTTCGGCTGCTCCACGAGCTCGAACGGGCTCCCCCCGTAGCCGCGCTCGAGCTCTGCCTCGAGGCAGGCGCCGCTCGAGGGCGGACAATCGGGCTTGAACGACGAGCTGACCACGACGACCGACTCGGGATGTGGCCATGCGGCCACGATGGCATCCGCCAGCCTGCGAACCCCGGCCGCGTCGACGGCCCCATGGGACGTCTTCGTCGGATGGTTGAGCCCCACCACGAACAGCATCATGTCGACCTGGCTGTCTTCGCTCGCACCGGTCCCGTCGATCCAGCAGGACTCGGGATGATCGTGCTCCGTCGACCCGCCCGCGACGATGTCGGTCGAGAGCTTGCCAGGACCAGGGCCGGGACCAGGGCCGGGGCTGGGAGCCTCGGGCACCAGCGTACAGGTCACGCGGCACTGAGCCGAGAACGGGACCGGCGTGCACTCGTACTTCGCCTCGTTGCCACAACCCGTGGCCTCGTAGACGGCCTTGGTACACTTCGTCGGATCCTCGTGCTCGAGGATTTCGGCCCCGATTCGACTCTTGGGGCACTGCAGGTCGTGCACCGCCGCCTTCCGGACTCCGAGGTCATAGACGAGCTGCGTGCATGCGAGCGCCTCGGCGACACACAGCAGCGGCACGAGCCTCACGAAGGCGAGACGACGTGGGCGGGGGGCGCCGCCGCGCGGTAGTGCTTCGTGCATGGTCGGGCTCGCTCGCGAACAGGGTACTGGACCCGTTCTGCGCGGCGCCCGCGATGTCCACAGGACCTCGCGGTCGTTCGCGTAGAGCCCGCCCCGGACCGCGTGCAGCATGAAGCCGGGCGATTCCTCACGGGGTCCCGCCGCACGCGAGCCTCGCCGCAGTCGCGGCTTGTAAGACCATCGCTTGCTCCCCTCCGGGACCTCGCCCCCTCATGCATCCCCGCACGCGGCAGGTCCTGGCGATCGCCCTCCCGATCATCGGAGGGATGACCTCGCAGAACATCCTCAACCTGGTCGACACCGCCATGGTGGGCGGGCTCGGCGATACCGCGCTGGCCGCGGTGGGTACGGGGAGCTTTGCCAACTTCCTGGCCATGGCCTTCATCACGGGCCTCTCGGCCGGCGTGCAGACGATCGCCTCGCGGCGCATGGGCGAGGGCCGCGAGTCCGAGACGGGCGAGGCGCTCAACGGCGCGCTGCTCATCGCCGTGCTGTTCGGCCTGCCGATGTCGGTGGGGCTCTGGTTCGTGGTCCCCTACGTGTTCCCCATCCTCAACCCCGACCCGGCGGTGGTCGAGGCGGGCGTGCCCTACTTGCAGTGGCGCCTGATGGGGATGGTCGCGATCGGCATGAATTTCTCGTTCCGGGGCTACTGGAGCGGGGTGAACCTGGCGCGGCTCTACCTGCGCACGCTCATCCTCATGCACGGCACGAACATCGCGCTCAACTGGATGCTCATCTACGGCAACCTCGGCGCGCCCGCGCTGGGGGCCACGGGCGCGGGCGTCGCAACCACCATCGCCGTCTACGTGGGTACGGGATTCTACTTCGTGCTCGCCATGCGCCACGCGGGACCAGGCGGCTTCCTGCGGCGCATGCCCGACTGGGCGGTGCTGCGGTCGATCGGGCGCCTGTCGCTCCCCAACGGGTTCCAGCAGCTGTTCTTCGCGCTGGGCTTCAACGTGCTGTTCTGGATCATCGCCCACGGCAAGGTCGTCGATCAGGCGCTGTCCACGGCCGAGGTCGCCGCCGCCAACGTCGTGATCAACGTGACCCTGGTGGCGGTGCTGCCGGGCCTCGGCATGGGCATCGCCGCCGCCACGCTGGTCGGGCAGGCTTTGGGCCGCGGCGACCCAGCCGACGCCAAGGCTTGGGGCTGGGACGTGGTCAAGATCGGCGCCGGCGTCATGGCCCTGCTGGGCCTGCCGATGCTGCTGTTCCCCGACGTCATCCTGCGCGTCTTCCTCCACGAGCCGCTCACGCTCGACCTCGCCCGTGGCCCGCTGCGCCTGGTGGGCGCAACCATCGCGATCGATGCCGTCGGCATGGTGCTCATGAACGCGCTCATCGGGGCGGGCGCGAGCCGCACGTCCATGCTCGTGTCCATCTGCACCCAGTGGCTCCTCTTCTTGCCCGTGGCCTACGTGCTCGGTCCCGTGCTCGGGCTCGGCCTGATGGCGATCTGGATCGCGCAGGTCAGCTATCGGGGGCTCTCTGCTCTCGTCTTCGCGCACCTCTGGCGCCGTGGGTCGTGGGCATCCATCAAGGTCTAAGTGTGCCCCTGATGGCCCCTTTGGGGGCATCGAGCGCCTTGCCCCAGGCCGGCCGGCTGAGCCACGCTAGCTCTCCATGCTTCGCAGGGGGCATCTCGTCGGGAAGTACCGCATCCGCGGACGTCTCGCGCAGGGCGGCTTCGCCGACGTGTATCGAGCCCACGACACCGTCGAGGGCGTCGACGTGGCGCTCAAGGTGCCGCTGCCCAGCAGCACCGGCGCGGCCATGCTCGAGGCGTTCCAGCGCGAGGCGAGAACGGTAGCTCGGCTCGAGCACCCCAACATCCTGCCGCTCAAGAACGCCGACACCACCGACGGTCGCTTCATCATCTCGTACCCGCTCGGCACGAGCTCGCTCGACGACCGCATGGCACGGCGGCCGCTGCCCGTGCCGCTGGCGCTGTCGTTCGGCGGGCAGCTGTTGTCCGCGCTGGCCTATGCGCACGAGCAGCGGGTGATCCACTGCGACGTCAAGCCCGAGAACCTGATCCTGTTCGGCGAGGACCGGCTGCGCTTGGCCGACTTCGGCCTCGCCAAGGTGGTGGCGGCCCGCACGGTCAGCGCCTCGGCCTCCGGCACGATCGGCTTCATGGCGCCCGAGCAGGCGCTCGGCCGCCCGTCGGCGCGCTCCGACGTGTTCTCGGCCGGCCTCGTCATCTACCGCATGCTCACCGGGGTGCTGCCCGAGTGGCCCTACGACTGGCCGCCGCCCGGGCACGATCGCCTGCTGCGGGTCGCCCCCGAGCTCGGCGAGGTGCTCGAGCGTGCGATCCAGGTCGACGCGCGCCGCCGCTACTGCGACGCCGCGCAGATGCTCGCGGCCTACGGCCGGGCCCAGCGCAAGCTCCTCCGCCGGCGCAAGGCCAGCTCCGAAACCGCCGCCGCGCACAAGCAGAGCGTCCGCGACTGGCGGTCGGTACGGCTGCGCCAGCTCCGGAACATGCTCGCGGGGCGGCTCGTGCTCTCGCACGAGTGCGGCGCCTGCCACCAGCCGGTCGACGAGCGCATGCATGCGTGCCCGTGGTGCGGCGTGGCGCCGCTGCGCCCCACGGGCCCCACCACCTACCCGGCCCAGTGCCCCCGCTGCGAGCGGGGCATCAAGCTCGACTGGAGCTGGTGCGCGTGGTGCCACGGCCCGAAGATCGGCCCCCGCTCGAGCCGCCGCTTCACCGATCGTCGCTACGCCAGCACGTGTAGCTCGTGCAGCGGCAAGCTGATCCCGTTCTCGCGCTACTGCCCGTGGTGCCGCGTCCGCGTGCACACCCGCTGGACGCTAGTGAAGACCGCCCGCCGCTGCACACACTGCGAGCAACCGGTGCTGCCGGGCTTCTGGGCCCACTGTCCGTGGTGCGCCAAGGCGCTGGCCGAAGGGAGTCGCTGAACGAACGTCGGTGCCCTCTCCGACACCGGCTGAACCCCGAGCGTCCCGGGATGGAGTGATCCTAGGGAGGCCCTGGAGCGCAGCGCACTGTTCGATGGCCTTCGACGTGCAACCGATCACGCCGTGAGATACCGTGGTGGGCAGCGGTGACCAACGCGCGCAATCCCACGGGTGGTGATGGCCGGGCCGGGGCACTCGACGTGCTCAACGCCCCGTTCTACGCGCTCTCGGACGTGGCGCGGCTGCTGCATGTGCACGTCGACACGCTGCGCTACTGGGTTCGTGGGGGCACGTATGCGCTCGAAAGCGGCGAGGTCCGCCGGGCGGAGCCCATCGTTGGCGACGGCACACCCCGTCTGTCGTTCCAGGACCTGGCGGAGCTCTCGGTCGTCGCCCACCTCTGGCACCTCGGGTTCTCGCTCCCGCACCTTCGCGAGGCCGCGCGCCAGATCACGGCCACCACGGGCACGCAGCGCCCGTTCCTCAGCCATTTGCTCGCCGGGGGCGGCAAGGAGATCGCGATCGAGATCGAGCCGGGTCGCCCGCTGAGCATGACATCTCCTGGCCAGCGAGTGCTGCCCTTGCCCGTGGAGGCGATCTTTCGCCGCGTGGTCGCGGATCTCGGAGGGACCATCGTCGCCGTGCGTCCCTTCAGCCGCCCCGATCAGCCATTCGAAGACCCCGAGGTCATCGAGATCGATCCGCGACGACGCTTCGGCCGACCCGTGACCAGGCCGCACGGCCTCGACGTGGCCGCGATCCACGATCGCCACATGTGGGGTGAGACCATCGAACAGCTCATGGAGGACCTCAGTGCCGGGAAGGACGAGATCGAAGAAGCCATCCGGTACCACGGCCGCTACCTCCACGCCGCTTGAGGTCTTCCTCGACGAGAACCGCGACAGCCCGGTGCTCGTGAGCGCGGCTCACGCGCTCACAGGTGCACGAGCCACACCTCGTGCCCATCCGGCGTCTCGACCCGATCGATCTTCGGCTCGATCGCCGCGTCGGGCAGCGAGCCCACCACCGCCAGCGCGGCGTCGCGTACGGTGCCCCGCCCGAGGTGGTGGTCGAGCCACTCGAGCGCCTTGTCGATCTCGGTGCGCGAGATGTGGATCACCTCCACGAGGAAGCTCGCGCCCTGCTCGTCGAGGCGCCCGATGAGGATGTGCGGCCGTAGCTCGCCGCGGAGCTCGGGGTGCACGGACATCGGCGTCACCACCACGGCCCCGAGCGACGCGGCGAGGCCGAGCAGCGCGTCGCGCTCGAGCACCCGTGAGCGGCTCAGCGAGCGGCGGGACGAGGGCGCGAGGAACAGCCGGCCCGCGGCCTCGAGCGCGCGTCGGAACCCGCCGGCCGCCGTCACGTCGATGTGCGGCGGCGGCGAGGCCTCGAGCAGCCCCTCGATCGTGCTCACCATCACCACTCCGCTGTCTTCGTTGCCGAGGATCTGCGCCCGCACCTCGGGCGGCTCCGCGGCCAGGCGCTCCACCACCTGCTGCTCGACGCGCTGATCGACCACGTCGGTGTGATCGCCCAGCACCTGGCGCCGCACGCTGCGCTTGACGTAGGGCGAGACGTTCTCGTAGGCACCCTTCACCGCCTCGTGCGCCGCGATCGACATCCCGCTCTTGGCGCGGTGCTTGGGCGGGATCCTGAACGTACGGCAGTGCCCGTCCTCGACGTCGTCCGGGAACACCTTGGTGTCGAGCACCCACGGATCCGGTCCCGCCGCGAACGCATACGGGCGTAGGCGTACCGTGCGGGCCTTGACGCGGATCTCCCCCAGGAAGCAGCCGTTGGGCCACTGGCTGCCCTGGTAGCTCGCGGGGGCGGCAACCTCCACGTAGCCGCCGCGCTGAGTCGCGAGCGAGCGGGTCTTGTTCTTGTGCAGGTGCCCGCGCAGCACCAGGTCGAAGCCGCGTTCGAACCACGTCTCCACGAGCTCGCGCTCGGCCTCGTGCAGGTAGTCGAACGGGTGGTGGACGAGCGCGAGCGCGAACGCGGCATCGGCATCGGCAATCCGCCCGATCGCCCGTCGAACGTTGGGATCGCCGAGCCACAGCTTGCCCTGGTCGCTGTCACCTTGCGAGAACCACGCCGAGTTGAACGACGCCACCGCCAGCCGCGTGCCCGCCACCTCCACCAGCTCCACCGCCTTGGCCCCCACCCCCAGGCCCAGCGCGCGACCGGAGCCCACCACCCGCCGCAGGCCCTCCTCGTAGGCGACGAGCTTCTGGGCATGGAGCGCGCGGCCGTCGGGCTCTTCGAAGAACGCGATCGAGTCCTTGTCGCTCTCGAGCGAGCGTAGGAGCCAGCGTCCCACCCTGCGATCCACGTCGTGGTTGCCCGGTACCACGAACAGGTGCTCGGACGGCACGCCGGTGACCTCGAGCACCCGCGCGAGCAGCTCGGCCACCAGCGTGAACTCCTCGGGCCGGCCCGAGAACGCCAGATCGCCCGTCACGAACACGAGGTCGAGCGGGAAGCCGGCGCGGTCGCGCTCGAGGAACTGCACGAGGCCGTCGAGCACGCGATCCTGCTCGTAGCGCGCGACCCGGGCCGGGCGCAGGTGGAAGTCGGAGACGTGGAGGAAGCGGATCGGCGTCTCGGTGGGCACCGCCGGCTCGACCGCGGCCACCCCGAGCCGGCCCGCCAGCGCGAGCAGCTCGCGCGGCTCGGGCAGCACGAAGCCACGCGACGCCCAGGTGTAGAAGTCGTACGCGTGGCTCCGCAGCGCCTGCTCCGTCTTGCTGGAGATCACGAGCACCATCGGCCCTGCGAGCGCGCGCATGTGCTGGCGCTCGGCGTTGAGCAGCACCGCGAACGTGCGCGCCTCGAGCGGGGTGACCGGCACGAACGACAGCGCGTAGACGCCCGCGGGGCCGGCAGCCGCCTGCTGCTTGGTCAGCTCGGCCCAGCGCGCCGGGCCCATGCCGCTCGTGCATGCACCGAGGTCGGCCACCTCCATCGGCGTCGCGCGCAAGAGCTCGAGCAGCACGCGGCGCGCTTCCTCCACCACGGCATCGCTCGGCGCCACGGCGAGCAGCAGCGTCGAGCTCCCGGCCTGGAGCTGCACATGGGCCCGCAGCTCCTCGAGCACGGTTTCGAAGCTCACGACCGCACGCGCTCCATCTGGGCCATCAGCTGCTCTACGGGCTCAGGCAGGCTGTACCACGCGCTGCCGTTGCGATACTCGGTGATCCACAGTCCGTAGAGCAGCTGCTTGGCGATCGGGCTCGTCTCGTCGAGGCGGTACTCGTCGCGCACGCGCACGAGCAGCGACCAGAACGAGTGGTCGTAGCCGCGGCGGAACGACTCGCGCTGGTCGGCGATCGCGGCCTCGATGTCCTGGCGCTCGATGAAGCTGCCGCGGCGCACGTAGGCCTTGACCACGCTCGCCTGCATCAGCCGGGCGAGCTCGCGGATGTTGCCGCCCGAGCCCTCGATCGCGCGATCGATGGCATCCGGCAAGACGATGGCGCGATCGATCGGATCGACACGAGCCGCGATGATGCGCCGCAGGATCTGAATGCCCTTGTGCGAGCGCGTGCGCTGGCGGGCCTTGGCATCGAAGTCCCACAGGCGCACGGCCGGGAGCACCGCGCTGTCGGCGTTGTTGTAGCGGCCGCTCAGCACGTTGAAGGTGGGCTCGTACACCACCGAGAGCGGGATCGTGACGATGGCCGCACCCGGAGCCTCGGCCATCGGCTTCTTCTCGTCGTCGAGGAACGTCTTGCTGGCGCGATCGGGCGGCAGCTTGTCGAGCCCGTCGAGGATCACCACGGGCCGGTGCTCCGCGAGATCACCGAGCGCGCGGCACAGGAGCCCGAACGGATCGTCCTCGGTGCCCGGCTTCATCGAGCGGCGCATCTCCTCGCGGAGCGCCACGTCGCCGCGCGCCATCGATAGCAGCCGCCGCAGCGCCGCCACCAGCGTCGAGCTCGTTTCCTCGGTCAGCTCGTCGGCGCGCAGGAACTTGGCCAGGAACGCCCGGCAGCCCTCGCGCGTGGCCGGCTGGAGCCCGTCGTAGCCCTGCTCCACGAGCTCGGCGAGCGCCGCCACGTACATCTCGACGAGCCCGAGATCCTGCACCGCCGTCTGGGCCTCGAGATCGACGAACGCGACGACCCGCCCGGCCTTGCGCAGCGCATCGGCCAGGCTCAAGAGCAGCGTGGTCTTGCCGCAGCCGGGCTGCCCTGCCACCAGCAGCTTGGCGTTGTCGTTGAGCACGAGCGCCGCGTCGAGCTGCTGGCGATAGTCCTCGTGGGTCTCGGGCACATAGGAGTCTCCGGGGCCATCGTCGTCGGATTGCCGCGGCTGATAGATGGGATCGAAGACTCGGGTGAGCTCCCGGAACTTTGCGAGGGAGTCGTGCATCAGCGTCGATCGCGTGTCGGGTACTCTACCGCGCAGCCCCGCGCGGCGCCATCGACCCGCGGCGTCGGGCCACCCGCCGGCCGGCGCCGTCGTTTTCCCGCGGGCCTTCGTTCCCGGTATGATCGCGTGGCCATGATCCCTTGTCCTGCCTGTGAGCGCTTCGTCCGTGGCTCTTCTCGTGAATGCCCGTTCTGCGGCACCGCGCTGCGCGACGGGCTTGCTCCGGCGGCCCCTTCGAGATCGTCGCCGCCCGGCGGCGCCGAGGGACCCTGGTCCGGCGGTGGCTTCGCCGGGATCCTGCTGGGCCTGACGTTGGCGGCCTGCGGGACGGAGCCCGGCTCCGAGGAGGGCTCGACGACCTCCGCCGTCACCGGCACCACGACCTCGTCGACCACCGAGGATCCGTCGGCCACCAGCACCTCGAGCGGCCAGATCACCTCGCTCGAGGACGACTCGGTCGGCGAGGTGGCAGCCTATGCGGGGCCCGGCTCGTTCACCGACACATCTCCGGATACCATGGGTACCGACGGTACGACTGGTACCGGTACTGGTACGAGCACTGGTACGAGCACTGGCTCCGACACCGGCTCCGGCTCCGACACCGGCTCCGGCTCCGGCAGCAGCTCCGGCGGCTGAGCCCGCGGGCCGCGAGCGTTTTCGATCACGCTCGCGGCTGCTCGCTCGGGGTGCGTGGCGTTGCTCGAGAAGCGATCGACATGCCAGCAGATCGCACCCGGTGATCGTTTCAGCATCAATAAGGGTTCCATTGATGGCCACTTCGGGTCGTCGATGTAGAGGACTGCAGCGAGGCTCGAGAAAACGTCTCTGCGTCGTGATTACGAACTAGACATGCTGCGATGATCGTGAATACTGCCCTTTCGGGTGTTGCATCGAGCACCCTCGGATACAAGGAAGGTCTATGGCACAACGACAAGGAACGTCGTGGTTTCGCATCACTGGTTCGGCTGCCATTGGCATTGCCGCTGCACTGCTCCTGAGCGCTGGCGCGGTCTCGGCCGGTGGCGGTCATGGTCACGGCCACGGTCACGGCAACGGCAATGGCAATGGCAACTGCAACCAAGATCCCGGCTACAAGGGCACGGCGTCCCTCGATATCGTCTCCGTCGCTCCCAATCCCGGGCGCTGTGGCGCGGCCCCCAATATGGAGCTGATGTTCGAGGGCTCGGGCCTCGATACCGCGGGCGGAATCACCTCGATCGAGTCATCGGCGTGCCAGAACCTCGAGACCGGTGAAGTCTTCGATCTCGTCGCCACCGACACCTACCCCGACGGCGACACCATCAACATCGTGTCCGACTCGTTCTTCTTCGTGCTCGATCCCGACACCTGCGTCTCGACCAACATCGACCCCGTAGATTTCGATGTAGACGGTGGCACGGGCATCTTCGCGGGCGCCTGGGGCAGTGGCGAGTACGACATCTCCTTCAACGATCCCGCGTGCAACGGCGTGATCACGCCGGCCTTCATCGCATTCAAGGGCAACCTGCACGACTAGCCCGGGCCGGCAGACGCGAGGACTGGTGCGAGGGCAAGCCGCTTGCCCTCGCGCTCACCCGCTCGCGGCCGGCACCAGCCCCATCCGGCGCCGCACCACCATCGCCGGCTCGCTCATCCACACTCGCATGAGGTCGGCCACCACGGGCGAGCGCCCGAGCAGATCGGCTCCGCGCTCGCTGCCCAGCTTCTCGGTGCGCTTGACCACCTCGACCACCTCGATCAGGTCGTCTGCCATCAACGCGGCGAGCCGGCCGGCCGTCTGGTGCAGCCAGTGCACCAGCACATTGGCCTCGGGCAGTGCCATCGCGGCGCAGGTCTGTGCAGTCGCGTCGAGCATCGGCTTCTTGCGGCGCGACAGCCCGCGGAGGAGCGCCCGCGCGCGGTCGTCGAGCGCCTCCGCGGGCGCGAGCGCGCTGCCGTAGCCCGGCATGATGCTGCGGATCGCCGCCACCACCGTGAGCGCCAGCTCGCGCGGGGCCAGGAAGTGCACGGGGTAGGTGCCGCGCGCGATGTGGGCCAGCGCCTGGGCCAAGAGGAACACCTGCTGCGCCTCGGGCAGCTCTCCCAGCCAGATCGGCAGCAGCAGCGAGGGCCGCGGGGTGTTCTCGATGCCCACGCCCTGCCCTGCGTGGCGGTGCACGTACACGTCGAGCTCCTCGAGCGCGAACATCGAGCTCAGCCGATCCACGCGCACCCGCAGCGGATGATCCGAGCGCGGCGGGATCTTGTCGCGGCTCGCCACCCCCCATGCACCGAGGTCGGGCGCACGCAGCTTGCCGAGCCCATCGCACACCGCCGCCAGCAGGTTGGCGACCGCCGTCTGCGGATCACCCCCGAGCTGTAGCTCCACCCAGGCCGCGGGCACCAGCGCGCCCGGGCGGATCCCCCAGCTCAGCGGGCGCCAGCCCTGCAGCGGCTCGAGCTCCTCCGGCCTCGCCTCGCCGAGCACGGCCAAGCCTTGCAACGAAAGACCCTGCTCGCGGGTCCGGCCCAGCTCCGCGTGGCAGCGCCCGAGCAAGCGCCACTGCTCGGCCCGCGCGGCGTCCTCCACGATGAGGACCTGAAGCTGCGGGATCGCATCGGCCGGCCTTCGCACGCCCACCAGGCGCTGCGCCAGGCGCATCCGCAGCCCCGAGTCGCCATCGCTCTCGCGCAGGCCTCGAACCAGGGTGTTCAGCGCGGCATTGGAGTCGCCCAGCCGCTCGTGCTGGATCTGCGCGATCTCGTCGAACAACGCGTTGCGGGCACGCCCTGGTGCCGCCCGCTCGGCCAGGTAGCCCTGCAGCGCCTCCACGTAGCGATCCCAGTGCTCGCTCGACGTGGCGCGCTCGATCATCTCCTTGGCCGCGGCGCTGCGCGGGCCCTGGATCGCGACCGCCTCGGCCAGCGTGTCCATGGCCTCGTCGACCTTGCCGAGCCCCAGCTGCGCCTCGGCAATCCAGCGCAGCGCCTCGACCCGCTGGGCGCCCTCGGTGCTGAGGTCGAGCAAGCGAGCCGCCGCGTCGGCTGCGGCCGCATGGTGCCCCTGATCGAGCTGCAATCGCGCGACTCGGCGCAGCAGCGCCATGTCGTTGGGGTGCGCATCGAGGGCCGCCGCATAGTGCGAGAACGCCTCTGCCGCCCGTCCGGCCCGCTCGTGCGCCTCGGCCATGAGCGAGTGGGCCGCATGGCAGATGTCGGCATCGGGCTTGGTCTCGAGGCAGCGCTGCAGCAGCTCGGCCGCCTCGTCGGTGCGGCGGTCGGCAACATACAGCCGCCCGAGCTCGAGCATCGCCAGGGCCAGCTGCGGCTGCTCCCGCAAGAGCCGCTGCAGCGACGACTGGGCCGCACCCGGGTTGTCGAGCTCGCGGGCCTGGAGCCGCGCGATCTCCAGCCACAGCGTCGCGCCGCGCTCGGGCACGCTCGCGGCCTCGGCAGCGCGAATCAGCTTCTCCACCAACGAGCGGTGGCGCCCAAGATCGCGCATCGTGCCGATGAGCCACTGCGCCGCATCCTCGTGATCGGGGCAGCGGGCCAGCGCGCGGTCGAAGTCGCCGACCGCTCCGTCGCGGTCGTTGAGGCGTTCGGCCTTGATCTGCCCCGCGCGTACCCACGCCTCGGCCGCAGCCACCGGGTCGGCCGCGATCTCGGCCGAGCGCTCGGCCGCATCCGCCAGCGCCTCGTCGTCGCGGAGCAGCTCCGCCACCCGCGTGAGCCCGCGCAGCGCCCCGCGAGCGCGCGGGTCCAGGCGCAGCGCCTCGCGGTACACCGCCAGCGCCTCCGGGTTGCCGCCCACCTCCATCGCCTCGGCGCGGCGGGTGAGGTAGGCCGCGCGCAGGTCGGCCCACGGGGCCAGCCGGGCCAGCCGGGCATCCACCCCCGCCAGCGCCTTGGGCTTGCCGCTGCGCAGCGCCAGCACCTCGAGGGCCTCGAGCGCGCGGTGGTCGTCGGCGCGCATGCCCAGGATCCCCATGTACGCCTCGATGAGCTCGTCCACCGAGCTCGCGTGGTGGCGCTCGAGCAGCCGCGCGCGCTCGTGCAGCGCCACCACCTGCGCCCCCGCGTCCTGCAGCTCGGCCACCTGCCACGCGTACAGCTCGATGAGGCCCTCGTGATCGCGCCCCGCGACCAACAGCGGCTCGAGGGCCAGGAGCGCGTTGAGGTTGCTCGGGTCGCGCTCGAGCACGCCCCGCCAGCACGCCACCGCCCCGCGCACGTCGCCCAGCCGCTCGCCGCGGATCTCCGCGGCATGGGCCAGGTCGGCGATCGCCCGCACCGGATCCTCGTGCTGGCCCGCGTCGTGCTCGAGCTCGTCGGCGAGCGTGGCCCAGTCTTGCAGCCGCGCCCGCACCCGCCGCAGCGCCTCGGAGGCCGAGCGATCGCCCGGTCGCAGCTCGCGGGCCAGCGCATAGCAGGCCGCGGCGCGCTCGAGGTCGTCGAGCTTCTCCTCGTACAGCTCGCCGGCTGCCAGCGCCAGCCGGGCCTCGTCGTCGGGCTCGCGCGCCAGCTCGCGCTGGTGCTCGCGCAGCGCCGCCAGATCGGCCCATCGCTCCTGCCGCTCGAGGATCCGCGCCAGCCCCTGCGCGGCCACCGGGGCCCGCGGGTCGAGCTCGAGCGCGCGGCGATAGCAGCCCGCCGCCGCGTCGAGATCCGCAAGCTCCTGCTCCTGCACCTCGCCCATGCGCTGCAAGAGCGCCACCGCCGTGGGGCCCTCGGAATCGAGCTCGAGCTGGCGCTGGTACACCGCCACCAGATCGGTGGAGCGACGCTCGAGCGTGTAGAGCCGCGCCAGCGCGGCCAGCGTGGGCCGGTGGTGCGGCTCGATCCCCTGCGCCTTCACGAAGCGGGCGATCGCCTCCACCCTCCGACCCATGCGCAGGTCGAGCACCTCGCCCGCGCGGTACCACAGCGTCACCCGCTGGACCGGCTCCTCCACCATCGACAGCTCGCGCTCGATCGCGTCGAGCAGGGCCTCCCAGCGCTTGGCGTCCTCGGCCACGCGCTGGATCGCCTGCACCGCCCCGAGGTGGCGGGGGCGCAGCGCCAGCACGCGGCGGTACGTGGACTCGGCCTGCTCGGGGTCCTCGAGCGGGCCGGCATACAGCGCCCCGATCTCGAACAGGTAGGTGATGCGCCGCTCCTCGTCCACGCGGTCGAGGAAGCGCTCGTAGAGGTCCGCGCGCTTTCGGTGGGCCTGCGCCTGCATGTAGAGCCGCTCGAGCGCCCGCATGGAGCCCAGCCGCTCGGGGTCGAGGTCGAGCGCGCGCTCGTGGTGCAGTGTGGCCGCGGCGCTGCGGTCCATCCGCTCGAGCACCTCGGCCGCTTGCGCATGCGCCTGGGCGCGGCGCAGCGTCTCGGTCACGGCCTCGGCCGCGCCCTCGTACATCCCCACCAGGTTCTCCCAGCGCTCGTGCTTGGCGTAGAGCGGGCCCAAGAGGTCGAGCACCGGAGGATCGCCCGGGTCGAGCAGTCGCGCGGCCTCGAGCGCCGCGATCGCGGCCTCGTCGTCGCCCAGACGCTCGTGGCAAAGTCGTGCCAGCCGCACCAGCAAGCCCAGCCGCTCGCGCTCGTCGGACACGAGCTCCACGAGCTCGGTGAGCGTGCTCGCCAGCGCCGCGTCCTGGCCCCGCCGCGCGTGCACATCGGCCAGCGCCTGCAGCGTGGCGGCCCTCGGCACCGCCTGAGCCGAGGCCTCGAACGCGCCCACGGCGTCCGTCGGGCTGCCCAGGCGCTCGGCCTGCACTTGACCGATGCGATAGAGCGCCGCGGCCTTGGCCGCGGGGTCGGTGGCCAGCTCGGCCTCGCGCCGCAGCGCCAACACCAGATCGCGCCAGCGCCGCTGCTGCTCGTGGAGGCGCCGCAGCACCGGCAGCACGTCGGGCGCCGCCCCGCGATCGACCGCGAGCGCCGACTCGTAGATCTCCGCCGCCGCCTCGGGGTCTTCGATGTGCACCTCGTGCAGGCGGGCGCGGGCCACCATCACCGCCGCGCGCAGGTGCGGGTCGGCCAGCACCGCATCGGCCTGCGTGGCGAGGTCGGCCGAGACCGCGGGCCAATTCTCGAGCCGGCGATCGATCTGCTCGAGCGCCTTGAGCAGGCCCGGGTCCGCCTCGATGAGGTGCGCCGCCGCCTGGTAGGCCTCGCGCGCCTCGTCGGCGCGGTCGAGCTGATCCTCGAGCACGCGGCCCTTGCGAAACCACAGCGCGGCCTTGCGCTCGCGATCGGGGCACTGCCCGAGCTCGCGGTCGAACAGCTCGAGCGCCGCGGCGGCATCGCCCTTGCGCAGCCGCACCCGCCGCGCCGACACCACGCTCGGCAGGTGCTGCGGCGACGCCACCAACGCTCGATCGAGGTGCTGAGCGGCGCGCTCGAGATCTCCCAGCACCGTCTCGTAGAGGCGCCCCATCTCGTAGTGCAGCCGGGCCACGCGCTCCGGGTCCTGCTCGCCGGTGAGCTCGGCCGTGTACTCGGTGATCGCCCGCAACGCATCGTCGGCATAGGCATCGAGCACCGCCGTGGGCGTGCGCAGCGGCGCGTTGACCGCAATCGTGGGACCGTCGTCGTAGGTCTGCTGCTTTTCCCGCACCACCACTTCGCCCGCGGTGGCCTTCGGGCGATCGTCGTCATCGGGATTGGGCGGGCGCGCGCGTCGAGCCGGGGCGGGGGCCTGGAGCTTGCGCACCGGGGAGCCCTCGGGCGGGTATTCGTCGATGAGGGTCTTCCTCAAGGCCTCGTTGCGCTCGCTCGGCGTGCTCGCGGCCTTCTCCGACGGACGCTCGCCCGGCGTGCCCGCGGCCTTCTCCGCCGCGCTCGAAGGCCGCTCGCCCAGCGTGCCCGAGGCCTTCTCGCGCGCGCCCGAAGGCGGCCGCTCGCCCAGCGTGCCCGCGGCCTTCTCCGGTGCGCTCGATGGCCGCTCGCCTGGCGTACCTCCGGCCTTGGTTGCGGCACGCTCGCTCGGAGCGCCCGCGGCCTTCTCCTGCGGGCCCGAAGGGGTCCTGCTCACGCGCGGCGTGGGGATGGGGGGCGGGGTGGCGGCACGCGGCTGCGGACCCGAGGCTTCCCGAATGGGTTCCTTGGACACCGGGGTAGGAAGCGTGGCGGCCTTGGGGATCGGCGGCGGCGGCTTGATGCCGGTGGTGGTCGTCTTCTTCGCCCGGATCTGCTCCAACAATGGAGGTGGAGACGCCGGCGAGGGCACGGGCGGAGGCGGCGTGCCGTGGAGCGTCGTGCGAGGCCGGGCGCCCGCGGATGGCGGTGACGACCCGGGAACGGAGGGCGGCTTGCCTTCGATGAGCGGCCGACCCGAAGGCGGCGGCTTGGGCGTGGAGGAGTCGTCGTTCGACACGCGGCCCGAGGATGATACGGCGACCCAGTGCCCCCGCGACATGGCCCCGGCACGATTGGCTCCCTGGCGCCACGAGCGACCCGATCGCGCGTGCCGGCACCGCCGCCGGAGGCCGGGGCCGGGGCGGCCGCTCGCGGCGCTCGAGCGGCTACGGCTCGGCCGTAAGGACCAGCGCGGATGCTTGCGCAGCCGCTACCACGTCAAGATCAGCTGGATCGCTGCGAGCGCGGCGAAGCTGGCCATGATGGCCAGCGGCAAGGTCTGCTGCTCGAGCGTCGTGGCACCGCGCAGCGCCTGCTCCGGAACCCGCCGCAATGGCAACGTGGGACGCCGGCGCGATCCCACCGCGATCGACTGCTCTCGCTCACGCTCGACCCACCCCATGCACGCACCATGGCGGGCTCGGGAGCGCGCACCAAATTCGTGACGAAAACGATGGGTCGCCGGAAGACGGGACGCGACCAGGTGACGCCACACCCCACCGGGCTGGTGTCTGCCACCCCCAGCTCGGCCACCCCAACTCGAGGCTTCGCTGGCGGCCCTTCGGCGTCCGAAGGCCTACCAGGCGAGCGCGAGCTGGATGGCGGCCAGGGCTGCGAGCGCGAGCAGGATGGCACCCGGCAGTGCCACGGACTCCATGGTCCTGACGCCGCTGAGCGCGGACGCGGGCATGCGTGGAAGTGGACCCGTGCGAATTCGCGGTCCCTGTCCAATCGCCAGCGTCGCCCTGCGCAGCATCATCACTCCCCCACCCCTACATCTTGGTTTGAGGCGCACCTCGCCCACACGCAACCCCCACGGCGAAAAAATTCTCGTGCGCGAGCGCCCGTGGTGTTGCCGTGATCACTGTCGCCGCAGCTGAACGAGCGGACCGCCTTCGTCCTCGCGGCTGCGCTCGCGCCACGCGTCCCAGCTCTCGTCGGGTCGCTTGCCGAGCGCCTGGACGAGGTCGATGACGTCGCACGGCCGGTACAGCGGGCGGCCATCCTGGATGCAGGGCCCGAAACGAGCGGGCAGCCCCAGCCCGATGTGCACGCCCAGCGCGTCGCCCCAGCGGGCGAGCTCGGCGAGCAGCTCGCCGTCCAGCACCGGGATCCTCCGACAGACCTCGTCGAGCTCCAGTGGCGCCGCGGCAGCCCGAAAGGCCTGCGCCATGGCGATCGCACGCTCCCGGACGCGCTCGAGCGCATCCGCCTGCAGCGCGCCGATCACGGCCACCGCGGCCGCACCCGCCTCGATGACTCGGCACCCCCGCTCGAGGTCGAGCCCGCCGATCGCCACCAACGGGCGCGACGCCATCCGGCACCCATCGAGCAGCCCGGAGTAGCCCACCACCGGGTCGGGGTCGATCTTCGAGAGCGTGGGGGCGACGGGCCCCAGCGCGAGGTAGTCGGGGGCTTGGCGACCAGCGGTTCGAAGCTGCCCGAGATCGTGGGTGGAGAGGCCTATGCGAAAGGGATTCCTTCCGCGCTCGGCCGCTCGAGCTCGGACCCTGGCGATGTCGTGAGCGCCATCGTCGTCCTGGCCGAGGTGCACGCCGTCGGCGTCGCCGGCGAGCGCGGCCTCGATGTCGTCGTCGACGATGCAGCTCGCGCCCGCCGCCCGGCACAGCGGCACGAGCTGCGCGAGCCACTGCACACGCTGCGGCGTGCTCGCGTGCTTGGCCCGCAGCTGCACCACCGAGGCGCCGTCGCGGCCGCCCTCGAGCCGGTCGCCCAGGGCGGCGCGGGTGAACGCCTCCACCGAGAAGCCGTACGGGTCCGGCACGTCGACGATGGCGTAGAGCCCCTGCACGCGCTGGATGATGCCGACCCGCTGCGGATACCGCCACCGTTCTGCTGCGGGCGCGACCAAGGAAACCCTGCTGCCACCGTGCCGTCAGCACACCGTGGAGCGCCGGCGCGCGGCGCCGCGCGGCGCTGCTACCCTCCCGCGCATGTCGAGCCCCAAGGTTCCTGCCGCGCTCGAGCTGGCCGAGGACCGGACCCCCAGCAAGGGGGGTGTCGAGCTGCCCCGCCCCTCCGACGCGCGTCCGTTCGAGCTGGCTGCCCCGTTCCCCCCCTCGGGAGGCCAGCCCGCCGCGATCGAGGCGCTGGTGCGGGGCCTCGAGCTCGGCGAGCCGGCGCAGTGCCTCCTGGGCATCACCGGCAGCGGCAAGACCTTCACCATCGCCAACGTCATCGCCCGGGTGCAGCGCCCCACGCTGGTGCTCGCGCACAACAAGACGCTGGCGGCCCAGCTCTTCAGCGAGTTCAAGGCGCTGTTTCCCAACAATGCCGTCGAGTACTTCGTCTCGTACTACGACTACTACCAGCCCGAGGCCTACATCCCCTCGACCGATACCTTCATCGACAAGGACTCGCAGATCAACGAGCAGATCGACCGCATGCGCCACGCGGCCACGTACTCGCTGCTCTCGCGGCGCGACGTGATCATCGTGTCGAGCGTGTCGTGCATCTACGGCATCGGCGCGGCCGAGGCCTACTTGGGCATGACGGCGCAAGTGGAGGTGGGGGCCGAGATCGACCGCGACGATCTGTTGCGCAAGCTCGTACAGATGCAGTACGAGCGCAACGACATCGATTTCCATCGCGGCACGTTCCGCGTGCGCGGCGACGTGGTGGAGGTGTTTCCGGCGTATGCCGACGACATGGCGATCCGCATCGAGCTGTTCGGCGACGAGGTCGAGGCGATCCGCGAGATCGACCCGTTGCGCGGGCAGCCGCGCGGCAACATGAACCGCGCGGTGATCTTCCCGGCGAGCCACTACGTGACTCCGGCGGGGACGCTGCGGCGGGCGATCGAGGGCATCAAGATCGAGCTGGCCGAGCGGCTGCAGGCGCTCAACGGCGGCATGAAGCTGGTCGAAGCGCAGCGGCTCGAGCAGCGGACGATGTACGACCTCGAGATGCTCGAGGAGATGGGGCATTGCTCGGGCATCGAGAATTATTCGCGGCACCTCACCGGGCGGCACGTGAACCAGCCGCCGCCCACCTTGATCGACTACTTCCCGCCGGATTTCATGATGGTGGTCGACGAGTCGCACCAGACGGTGCCTCAAATAGGCGCGATGTATCGCGGCGATCGTGCGCGCAAGGAGACGCTGGTGGAGCACGGGTTCCGCTTGCCGTCGGCGCTCGACAACCGGCCGCTCAAGTTCGAGGAGTGGGAGCAGCGGGCCAAGCAGGTGGTGTTCATGAGCGCCACCCCGGCCGAGTACGAGGTCGGACGCACGCAGGGCGTGGTGGTGGAGCAGATCATCCGGCCCACGGGGCTGCTCGATCCGAAGATCGACATCCGGCCGATCGCGGGGCAGGTGGATGATCTGCTCGACGAGATCAAGGCACGCGCGGATCGGGACGAGCGCGTGCTCGTGACCACGCTGACCAAGCGGATGGCCGAGGACCTGACGGAGTACTACGCGGACTTGGGGATCCGCGTGCGCTACCTGCACTCCGACATCGACACGCTCGAGCGCGTAGAGCTGATCCAGGGGCTGCGGCGGGGGGAATTCGATGTGCTGGTGGGGATCAACTTGCTCCGCGAGGGGCTCGACATTCCCGAGGTGAGCCTGGTGGCGATCCTCGACGCCGACAAGGAAGGGTTCTTGCGGTCGACCACGAGCCTCATCCAGACCACGGGCCGAGCCGCGCGGAATGAAAAGGGCATCGTGGTGATGTATGCCGATCGCGTCACCGAGAGCATGAAGAACGCGATCGAGGAGACCGATCGAAGGCGAGCGGTGCAGGCGGAGTACAACAAGGTGCACGGGATCGTGCCGCGGAGCACGCGGAGATCGATCGAGGCGCTGCAGAACGAGAAGAAGGCCGCTGGCGACGCGAAGGCGGGGCGCAAGAAGGCCGCGCCGCAGATGATGCCGGTGGGGGCGGTGGAGCTCGGGGACGGGGATTTGTTGCCGATCGAGATCGGGCCGCGGATCCAGGAGCTGCGCAAGGAGATGCAGAACCTGGCGAAGGATCTGAAGTACGAGGAGGCGGCGCGGGTGCGGGACCGGATCCGGGTGCTCGAGGCGCGACAGCTCGAGTTCGTGGCGACCGGGTGAGCCCCGCGGGCGCTGCGGCGCGGGTCTGTCGCGCGGTTTCCGCAGCTTGTTCGAGCGCGTGTACCGCCGAGGAGCGCGAGTGCAAGATTTCGGGCGCGAGCCGTGACGGATCACCTCGAGCTGGGGACTGCTCCGAGTATGCGATTCCATGTCGATGTTCGTGCGTCGTTCGGCCTGCTCGTGCTGGTGCCGATGCTCGGCGGCTGCGATCTCGAGTCCACCGAGATCGGAGCCACGGCCGAGCTCGGCACGCCGACCGGCGGGGATGCCAGCGGCGGCAGCAGCAGCGATACCGGTGTCGTCTTCGGCTCCATGGACTGCGAGGAGGGTGGGATTCCGATCGTCTCCGGTACGGTGCACCGCCTGCTCGGCGACCACACCTGGAACGAGAGCTTCGAACCGACTCCCGCGACCTTCGTCGACCTACACCTCAGGACCCACAACCCCGACGGAACCACCGGCAACGGCGGCGAGAACCTCATGATGTTCGAGGGGCTGCCCTTCGACTTCGCGCTCTGCTTCTCGGAGGAGCCCGAGTTCGATGACGACGTGGTCTACACGTTCGGGATGTACATCTTCAGGAACCGCCTCATGTCGGAGCTGGTGGTGGGCGACATGGCCGCCGAGGGCAGCTACCCGATCGACGGCCCCACGTACGGGCTGGAGGTCGTCGTGGGCGGCATCGAGCCCTGCGATGCTCCCTACGCCGACGAGCAGTGCTCGCCGTTCGAGTAGCAGCCCGTCGTTCGGGAAGCTGGGCCGGCGACGTGCGCCGGCCGCTCGTCACTCCACCGCTTCGTCGAAGTGCACGCACCAGTTGTAGAGCGCATACCCGTGCCGACTCGCGGTCGCATCGGAGTCCCGCAGGTTCCCGCGCGCCCCGGTGGCGGGGCCGCCAGGCTGGCCAGGAACGCCGTTCATCGCGTAAGTCACCCGTTGGTTCCCGCCCACGGGTGGGGCGCTCAGCGTGATCACCACCGAGTCCTCGCCCGCGAGCGCGACGCTCGTGATCGTCGGCGCGGCCCCGCTGCTATCGCTGTACGCGAACCCATAGTTGCCCGGGTTGGTCACGATCGTCTCATCGAGCGCCAGCGGCGGCGCAGGCACCCAGAAGCGCACCGTGATCTCGGCGCCCTCCCGCGTGATCTCCCGCGGCGACACCGGGTGCCACGGCTCGCCATCCACCAGCACGCGCTCGAAGACCTTCGCGTGCATCTCACCCAGCCAGCGCTCGCCTTCACCGGTCAGGTGCACGCCGTCGGGCACGTAGGGCAGCACGTACTTGGGGCCCATCAGCACCACGTGCTCGGGGGCGGCGCGCGAGGCATCGAGCTGGAGCTGGGGGATCGCCGAGGTGGCCGCCCCGTAGGCGCTGAAGCTCGACATCTGATCGGTGATGAGCGGCACGGGCAGCGTCTGGCCGGTGATCACCTGGATGTCGGCCTGGTAGTCGCTCTGCCACTCGAGCAGATCGAGGTCGTAGTTGGCGTTGTTGCCGACGTGATCGCTCTCGCCGTGGACGATCATCACGGCCCGCACTGCGTAAGCTTCACCGGCAGCCTGCGCGAGGGTGAAGCCCGCGGTCACCTGGGCCATGCCGTTGGCGTAGGGCATCGTGCCCTTGCGCAGCACGGAGTACGGCTGGCCGCCCACGCCGTGGGCCGAGAACAACGAGCGGTGCGAGCCGCCGGCATCGCTCGCACGCTGACTCAGAAGGTTGCCCATGCCCGACGCGAGCGTCTCGCCCTGCGAGCCGTCCCAGGTCTCGACGAGCGGGATCAGCGAGTCGAGGCCCGCGCCACCGCCTGCACGCACGCCGCTCGCGAACGAGACGTTCTCGAACGGTTGCTCGGTGCTCACCACCTCGGACAGCGCGCCCTGCGAGAGCGACTGGCCGGAGATGAGCACGTGGTGCAGCGTGGCGGCCACGCACTGGCCTTCGACGCACGGCTGCCCGCCCGGGCACGCCGCATCGCAGGCGCCACAGTGCGCCTCGTCGTTGGCGAGGTTCTGGCAGGCACCGCTGCAATCGGCCCCTGGCGCGTCGCAGGTGGCCACGCACGCGCCGGCCTGGCACGCCGCCTCGGCGGCGCACGGCTGGTCGCAGCCGCCGCAGTGCGCAGGGTCGAGCGAGGGGTCGATGCAGGCACCGCCGCAGACGATGCGATCGGAGCCGCAGGCCACCGTGCACTCGCCAGCGTCGCAGGTCAGGCCCGCCGCGCACGGCTGATCGCAACCGCCGCAGTGCGCAGGGTCGTGCTGCGGGTCGACGCACGCATCCCCGCAGGCCAAGAGCGGTGCCGGACACTCGCCGGCCGTACCGTCGGCCGTCGCACCACCGCTGGCATCCGTGGCCCCGGCGGTGGTGCCGTCGCCGGCCCCGGGCGAACCCGAGTCGCCACAGGCCGACACAGCCGCGAGCAACGACCCGACGCACAAGGAACGAACGAAGAGGGAACGCGTCGCCAAACCCATTGGTGCGAGGGTACCCGAGCCCGGCCCGCCGCGCTCCACTAGCTCCGGATCCGCCAGCCGGTCTTGAAGATCCAGCCGATGATGCCCAGGAACAGCCCGAAGAAGCCCAGGATCGCCGCCAGCGAGCCCGCGAGGCTGACATCGGCCATGCCGAAGAATGCCCAGCGGAACCCCGAGATCAGGTAGACGACCGGGTTGAACAGCGTGATCGTGCGCCACACCGGCGGCAGCATCGTGATCGAGTAGAACGAGCCGCCGAGGAACACGAGCGGCGTGATGACCAGCATCGGCACGAGCTGGAGCTGCTCGAAGCTCTTGGCCCAGATCCCCAGGATGAACCCGAGCAGCGCGAACGACAGACACGTGAGCACCAAGAACCCGACCATCCACAGCGGGTGCAAGATGTGCAGGTCGACGAAGAACGTCGCGGTCACCAAGATGATCACTCCGATGATGAGCGACTTGGTCGCGGCCGCACCCACGTAGCCGATCACGATCTCGATGAACGACACCGGGGCCGACAAGAGCTCGTAGATCGTGCCGATGAACTTGGGGAAGTAGATCCCGAACGAGGCGTTCGCCACGCTCTGCATCAGCACGGTCAACATCACCAGCCCCGGCACGATGAACGCGCCGTAGCTCACCCCCTCGACCGTCTCGATGCGGCTGCCGATGGCCGCGCCGAACACGACGAAGTAGAGCGACGTCGAGATCACCGGCGAGATGATCGATTGCAGGATCGTGCGGAAGAACCGCGCCATCTCGAACATGTAGATGGCCTTGATCGCGGGCAGGTTCATGTCGCGTCCTCCTTCACCAAGTCGACGAAGATGTCCTCGAGCGAGCTCTGGTGCGTGCGCACGTCCTTCGGCACGAGCCCGGCCTCGTGAAGGTCGCGCAGCAGCTCGCCGATGTGGGTGGTCTCGCCGTCGGCCTTGTAGGCGTACACGAGCGTGCCGCCGTCATCGGAGCGCTGGAGCTGGTAGCGCGAGAGGCTCGCGGGGATCTCGGCGAGCGGCGACTCGAGCTCGATCCGCATCTCCTTGTGGGCCATGCGCCGCATCAGCCGCTGCTTCTCCTCCACGAGCAAGAGCTCGCCCTTGGCGATCACCCCCACGCGATCGGCCATGGCCTCGGCCTCCTCGATGTAGTGGGTGGTCAAGATGATCGTTACCCCGGCCGCCTTGAGGCCGTGGACCATCTGCCACATGTCCTTGCGCAGCTCCACGTCCACGCCGGCGGTGGGCTCGTCGAGGAACAGCACGCGCGGCTCGTGGCTGAGCGCCTTGGCGATCAGCACGCGGCGCTTCATGCCGCCCGAGAGCGTCTGGATCGGGCTGTCGCGCTTGTCCCACAGCGAGAGCTGTCGCAGCACGCGCTCGATGTGCGCGTCGTCGCGGCGCTTGCCGAACAGGCCCCGCGAGAAGCGGACCGTCCAGCTCACCTTCTCGAACGGCTCGAGCGAGATCTCCTGCGGCACGAGCCCGATCAGCGCTCGCGCCGCGCGAAAGTCGTCGATGACGTCGTGGCCACCCACGGTGATCCGCCCCGAGGTCGGCCGCGTGATCCCGCAGACCGCCGAGATCAGCGTGGTCTTGCCCGCGCCGTTGGGTCCGAGCAGCGCGAGGATCTCGCCCTCCTCGATGTCGAGCGACACGCCCTTGAGCGCCTCGAACCCGCCGGCGAACGTCTTGCGGAGGTCGGTGATGGATACGATCGCAGGCATGTCTCGGGTCGTGGGGGGCAGACCCTAGCGCGCCTCCACCGCTTCGTGAAAGTGCACGCACCGGCGCATCGCCGCCGGCTCATTCCTCGTCGGCAAACCGATCGCTGACCGACCGCAGCTGCCCGGCAACCGTGCCCCCGCACATGGGGCACGTGGGGTCCTCGGGGCCGATGATCCCGCGGCAGTCGTTGTCGGAGCAGCGCAGGAATGTCGCACGGTGGCCCCACACGCCCCCGAGGACGAGGCAGGCGAGGTACGCGACGCCCAGCGCGGCTCCGGAGATCCAGCCGTTGACGAGGAGCGGGAGGAACACCACGAGGGTCATCCCCCCGGCGGCGACGCCCATCCCCGTGCGGCGCTCGATCACCGCGTGGAGCTTGCGTCCACGGTTGAAGAAGCGACGGCGCTCCTCGTGCTCGCGCTCGGCCGCCACGAGCTCGCCTTCGTCCTTCGTGGGGAGCGGCGAGAGATCCAGCGGGGCACGCTCGATGGCGGGCTCCGCCGGCAGCCCGAGCGCCTCCCGCAGCCCAGCGGCGTCATCGCGGAGCTCCGCGAGCGCGTCGTCGAACATGCGACGGAGATCCACATCGATGGCCTCCCGCAACCGCGCGAGCTCCTCGGGTACGGCATTGCGCGAGATCGCATGCAGCGCGACCAGGCGCACCAGCACCGGCGGGTGTAGCCCACCCACCGTCTGCGACGCCCACTCCGTGTGTACCGACCGTCCCTCCACTCGCTCGAGCTTGTGGGTCTGGATCGCGCCGAACGTCAACAACGGGCCGAGCCCGAGCGCCACGCCGAGCACGGACGCCTCGAGCTCGGGGAGCAGCTCGGCCTCGGGCTCGTGCTCGGGCGCACGGTAGCCGACGGCTCGATCGCGGCCGAGGCCTTGATAGTCCGCCCAGGCCCGGACCACCTCGAGGGTGAGCCAGGGCACCATCGAGCGCAGCTCGCCGATCGCCCGCACGATGAAGCAGGCCGCTCCGTCCTCGATGCCGTCGAACAGCACCGGCTCGTGGAGCAGACCCTCGGGCCGCTTTCCCGTGCGCCCGTCGTCGAGATCCACCGGCACGTCGGGCAGGCGAACGTGCCGCATCAGCCGCAGCAGCGCGGTCCGAACGCCGCGCAGGCTCGGCTCCCACGGATCGGGAAAGCAGCGCTCGTCGAAGCAGACCAGCGGAGCATCGAGATAACGTGCCACGCCCACGCTCTGCACCGCCGTCGCCAGGCAGGCCTCGAGCACTTCGTCGAGATCCGGCTCCTGCTCGTCGTCGTCCGCCATCCGCCCTCACTCCACCGCTTCATCGAAGTGCACGCACCAGTTGAACAGCGCATAGCCATGGCGGCTCGTGGTGGCGTCGGAATCGCGGAGGTTGCCGCGGGCGCCGGTGGCCGGCCCTGCCGGCTGCCCGGGGATCCCGTTCATCGCATACGTCAGCCGCTGGTTTCCGCCCACCGGCACCGCGCTCAAGGTGATGCGCACCGAGTCTTCCTCCGCGGGCATCACGCTCACGATCGTCGGCGCCGCCCCGCTGCTGTCGGTATATGCGAAGCCGTAATTGCCCGGATTGGTCACCAGCGCCTCGTCGAGCACCAGCGGCGGCACCGGCACCCAGAAGCGCACCTTGATCTCCGCGCCCTCCCGCGTGATCTCCCGCGGTGACACCGGGTGCCACGGCTCCCCGTGCACGAGCACGCGCTCGAAGGCCTTGGCGTGCATCTCGCCCAGCCAGCGCTCGCCATCGCCAGTCAGGTGCACGCCATCGGCGACATACGGCAGCATGTACTTGGGGCCGATCAGCACGATGCGATCGGGCGCAGCACGCGAGGCCTCGAGCTCGAGCTGGGTCACCATCGAGGTGGCCGCTCCGAACGCGCTGAAGCTCGACATCTGATCGATGAACATCGGCACCGGCAGCGTCTGCCCGGTGAGCGCCTTGATGTCGGCATCGTAGTCGCTCTGCCACTCGAGCAGGTCGAGGTCGTAGCTCGCATTGCCGTTGATGTGGTCGGTCTCGCCGTGCACGACCATCACCGAGCGCACGGCATACGCCTCGCCGGCGGCCTGGGCCAGCGCGAGCCCGGCGGCCACCTGGGCCATGCCCGAGGCGTAGGGCGCCGTGCCCTTGCGCAGCTCGGAGTAGGGCTGGCCGCTCACGCCGTGGGCCGAGACCAGCGAGCGATGCTCGCTGCCCACCGCGATCGCCCGCTCGCTCAGGAGGTTGGCCATGCCCGAGGCGAGCGTCTCGCCGTGGAAGCCATCGGAGGTCTCCACCAGCGGCACGAACGCGGCGAGCCCCACCCCGCCCGCACGCACGCCGGTGACGAACGAGACGTTCGCGAACGGCTGTGTGACGCTCACCACCTCGGACAGCGCGCCCTGGGACAGCGACTGCCCGGTGATGAGCACGTGGTGGAGGCTGGCGGCCACGCACTGGCCACCCACGCACGGTTGCCCGGTTCCGCACGGCGAATTGCAGGCGCCACAGTGCAGCTCGTCGTTGCCGAGGTTGCGGCAGCTCCCGCTGCAATCGGCCTGCGGCGCCTCGCAGGCGGCCACGCACACGCCGGCCTGGCACGAGGCCTCGGGCGCACAGGCATGATCGCAGTCGCCGCAGTGCTCGGGGTCGCTCTGCGGATCCACGCAGGCATCGCCACACACGGTGCGATCGGGCCCGCACGCCACCGTGCACGCGCCGCCGATGCAAGCCAGGCCCGCGTCGCACGGCTGATCGCAGCCCCCGCAGTGCTCGGGGTCGTTCTGCGGATCCACGCAGGCATCGCCGCACGCGAGCAGCGGCGCTGCACACTCGCCGGCGGTGTCATCGGCTGGCTCACCGCTCGTGCTCGAGCCCTCGCTGGTCGTGGACTTCCCGGGGACCTCGGCCGGCTCCCGCTCGAGGCAAGCCGACGAGGCCGTGAGCACCGAGAATACGAAGAGCGAGCGCGTCGCGATGCGCATGGTCCGGTCCAGGATAACCGAGCCACGAATCCGCGTTCATGGATCGGCCACCCCTGCGCCGGTCTCGGCCGCACGCCGCTCGATCCTCACCCGCAGCGCCTCGTCGTCGAGCTGCTCGGCGATCGCCGCCGCGCGCCGCCGCGCGGCCTCGGCCGCGGCGCCCTCCAGCGTGGCCGCCAGGAGCCCCAGCGCCATCACCCGCAGCCGCAGCGAGCCCCCGTCGCCGGCGGCCTCCACCGCCCGCACCGCGCACGCGTGCGCGCCCTCGCGATCCCCGAGCCGCAACAGGCTCCAGCCGAGGCCGTTGTCCCGCCGCACGCGGGCGAACGGCGGGCCGTCGTCCGGCAGCGCCTCGTAGAGCGCCCGTGCGGCCGCGTGATCCTTGCGCACCACGTTGGCGTGCCAGCCGTGGTGATCGACGCAGCGCGCCCGGTAGCACGCGTGGTCGTCCGCGCTCATCGGCAGCGCCGCGAGCAGGGCCTCGGCCTCCTCCACCAAGGCCCGCGCGGGCCCGGGCTCGTCGCGGCTGATCTCGAACGAGCGCGCGAGCAACCACTCGAGCCGCGCGAGCCCCTCGGCCGCGCGCTCGGCCTGGCGCAGGTGCTCCTGCGCACGCTCGCGCTCGCGCCCACGCAGGGCCACGCCCGCGAGCCCGAGCTGCACCCACGCCCGCGCGGGCGACTCGGACACGGGCGGGCGATCCCACGGCCGCAACAGCTCGAGGCACAGCGCGCGCGGCAGGTCGCTGAAGCGAGTGTGATACTGGCCCATCCAGCGCACGCGCGAGGTCACGTCGTCGGGCATGCCGAAGCGCCGCAGCACTCGCAGGCCCCACGTGCCGCCATCTCGGCCTTCACGGCTGCGCAGCCTGCGGAGCGCCCGCTCGATGCTGCCCTGCGGCTCCGCGTGGCCACGCTCGGCCGCCAGCGCCTCGGCCACCGCCGCCAAGGTACCGTGCCGCTCCACCAGCCATGCCACGTAGGCGGCCCAGTCGAAGCCCTCGGGCTCGCGTCCGGATTCGTGTCCGGGCGCCGTGCCGGGCGCGGGCGTATCTCCAGGATCGGAGGAAACCACGATGAACCGACCCTACCTCGTCGTCGACCTGGAGGCGACCTGTGACCAACCCGAGAGCTTTCCGCGCGACGAGAGCGAGATCATCGAGATCGGCGCCGTGCTCGTCGACTCGACCACGCTCGAGCCCCGCGGGGAATTCCAGACGTTCGTGCGGCCGATCTGGCACCGCGAGATCACCCCGTTCTGCACCAACCTCACCTCGATCACCCAGGCGCAAGTGGCCAGCGCGCCGATGCTGCGCGCGGCCCTGGCCACGCTCGGGCGCTGGCTACCCGGGCCGGTCACGCTGGCCTCGTGGGGTGCCTACGACAAGAACCAGTTTCGCCGCGAGACCGAGCGCAAGCGAGTGAAGCTGCCGTGGGACAGCCAGCACCTCAACATCAAGGAGGCGTTCGGCAAGCGCACGGGCGGCGCCATGGGCGTGGGGCAGGCGCTCCGGCGCTTGGGGTTGCGGTTCGAAGGAACACCACACCGCGGCATCGACGATGCCCGCAACATCGTGCGGCTGTTGCCGTATGCGATGGGGCGCACGCCGATCGCCAACCAAACGGCGGGACCTCGCGCGAGCCCGAGCCGCTGACGCGGCGTGCGCCGCCATGGTCCTCGCCGCTCCGCTTGCTCCACTGGGGATCCCAGGTCTAGGCTCCGAGCGTCCCCATGGCCCGCCCCATCCCCGTCGGCATCGACGACTTTCGCATGCTGCGCGAGAGCGGCCTCGACTACGTCGACAAGTCCGACTTCATCCGTCAGGTCCTCGACCGCGCCGGGGTCCAGGTCCTGCTCCTGCCCCGGCCCCGTCGCTTTGGCAAGACGCTGAACCTTTCGATGCTCCGCTGCTGGCTCGAGAAGACCGACGAAGACCTCTCCCCACTGTTCCAAGATCTCTCGATCTGGCAGGCCGGCGACGCGTACCGGGCCCATTTCCAGCGCTACCCGGTCATTCACTTCAACTTCAAGGGCGCCAAGGGCACGAGCTTCGACGAGTCGTGGGGCGTGATTCGCGAGAAGATCGTCGATCTCTACACGAAGCACCGCGCGGTCTTCGACGGCGGTCGACTCGACGAGGTGGACGCCCGGCGCTACCGGCAGATCCTCGACGGGACCGCCGAGCAGGCCCTCTACGCCCGCGCGCTGCTCGACCTCTCGGCCCACCTTCACGCCCACCACGGCGAGCGGGTCGTGATCCTGATCGACGAATACGACGAGCCGATCCACGCGGGCCACCTGCACGGCTACGCCTCCACGATCCTCGACTTCATGCGGGCCTTCCTGGGGGCGGGGCTCAAGAGCAACCCGCACCTCTTCAAGGCCGTGATGACGGGCATCCTCCGGCTCGCCAAGGAGAACCTCTTCTCGGGCCTCAACAACCTCGGCGTCTATACCCTGCTCCGCCGCGAATTCGACACATGCTTCGGCTTCACCGAGGCCGAGGTCGCGGCGCTGCTCGAGCGACACGGGCGGGGGGATCAGCTCCCCGAGGTCCGCCGCTGGTACAACGGCTACGTCTTTGGCGGGGAGGTCATCTACAACCCCTGGTCCTTGTGCTGCTTCCTCGACTCGCAGGACGCCGTGCCGAGGCCCTACTGGCTCTCGACGAGCTCGAATGATCTGGTCAAGGAGCTGCTGGTGCGCTACGCGATCAAGCTCCAGCCCACGTTCGAGACGCTGCTCGAGGGTGGCCGCATCGAGCGGCAGCTCGACGACAACGTGGCGCTCGGCGAGATCCACAGCCGCCCAGACGCGCTCTTCAGCCTGCTCGTGTTCTCGGGCTACCTCAAGGCAGAGGAGGTGACCCACCCGGGGGACGAGCCCACGCATCTGCTCTCGATCCCCAACCGGGAGGTGCGAAAGGTGTACGCCACCACCTTCCAGCACTGGATGAACGAGCGGCTGGAGGGCTCCGGTGGGAGCATCGATGCGCTCACGAGGGCGCTCCTCGGCGGCCAGGCCGAGGGCTTCGAGGAGCAGCTCCAGCGCTTCGTGACCAACGTGCTCTCGTACCACGACCCCGGCACGGTCAACCCCGAGCGCGTCTATCAGGGGTTCGTGGTAGGCCTGCTCGCCGCGCTCGAGCCCGGCTACCAAGTGCGATCGAACCGGGAGTCGGGCCAGGGGCGACCCGACGTGATCATCCGGCCCACGAAGCCTGGTCGACCGGGAGTGGCGCTCGAGCTCAAGGTGGCCAGGCCCGGCAAGAAGACGCTGGATCAGGCGCTCGCCGAGGGTCTCACGCAGATCGCGGCTGGAGACTATGGCGCCGAGCTCGTTGCCGCGGGCGCCGCTCCGGTGCACGCATTCGCGGTGGCGTTCGACGGCAAGGAGGTTCGGGTGCGGAGCGCGACGGAGGCCCGCATCAACCCGAGCCGCTGACGTGACCGCGACCTACGACGGCTCGTGCCGGCAGAACGGAACCTCGCGATCCTCATCGGCAATCGGCTCGTGCTCGCGACACCGATCGAACACCGACACGATCGTCCCGTACCGCGGCCGAATATCGAGACCAGGCATCGGCAGCCCGCTCGCCCGCGCGGCCTCGAGCCGACGCCGACACCAGCCCCGCATGCCGCCGCTCGAATCGCGCGACATGCCGCTGAAGCGAAACGAGGCGCACGTGGCACACGACTGCACCACCTCGCCCTCGAGTCGCCCCGGCAGCTCGTTGAGCACGGTGTAGGCGTCGCGCCGGTCGGCCTGGGTCTCGAGCAGCATGGTGTTGCCCCCCACGTGCGCGAGCCACAGCGAGATCGCATGCTCGCCGGGACCACCCGGCCGCGTGCCGCAGGCCTGCAAGAGCAGGATCCGCCGCTCCTTGCCGCGCACGAGCGGCAGCACCCGCGCCTCCACCTTCGCCAGCCGCCCCAGCACGTAGGTCTCGGCGCCATCGAGGTGGCCGAACTCCGTCACCTCGCGCGGGTCGGGCAGCTCGCGAACGTAGAGCGTACGGAACTCGTGCAGCGAGAGCAGCGACGGTAGCCGTGCCACCTCGTAGCGCGGGCCCGTGCGCTCCACCAGCGAGAACGTGGCCTGCCCGTTGGTGTAGAGCCAGCGCGGCCGGCAGTAGTGGTCGAGCAGCACGTCTCGCCAGCCCGCGGGGTCGTCGATGCCGCTGGTGGCAAACAAGGCGCTGCCACGGCCCTGCTCGAACGACTCGTAGAGCGCGTGCCGCAGCCCCTCGAGCAGGCTCGCCACCGCCTCGCGGTTGGGAGCCCCGGGCTCCAGACGACCGAGGTTGGGCGCGGGCTCGAGCACCATCGTCCAGTGGAGCGGCACCTCGCGCGGCTGCGGATAGGTAAAGCGCACGGAGCAGTCGTCGAGGGGCAAGAGCGCCTCGAACGGGATCCGTGACAGCACCTCGGCCCAGGGGATCACGACAGCGCCTGCCTGAGGTCCGCGATGAGGTCTTCGGGGTCCTCGAGGCCCACCGACATGCGCACCAGGCCATCGCCGATGCCCAGGCGGCGGCGCACCTCGGGGTCGAGCCCCGCGTGCGAGGTCTGGGCAGGTCGGGTGACCAGCGTCTCGGGCCCGCCCAGGCTCGGCGCGTCGATCGGCAGGCGCATCCGCGAGAACAGCTCGTGGGTGGCCGCCACGCCGCCCTCGAGCTCGAAGCTCACCATCGCCCCGAACCCACCGCGGAGCAGCTCCTTGGCGCGTCCGTGGCTCGCATGCGAGGGCAGCCCGGGGTAGCTCACCCGGGTCACCTGCCGGTGCTCGTGCAGCGCCCGCGCCACCGCGAGCGCCGTGGCGCACTGCTGGCGCACGCGCACGCCCAGCGTCTTGAGCCCGCGGTGCAAGAGGAAGCACGCGTGCGGGTCGAGGCTGCCGCCGAGCAGGTTCAAGGTGTGACGCACGTCCTCCACCAGGCGCGCCCGCCCGATCACCGCGCCCGCGACGATGTCGCTGTGGCCGTTGAGGTACTTGGTGGCGCTGTGCAGCACCACATCGAAGCCGAGCGAGATCGGCCGGAGCAGCACCGGCGTCGCGAATGTGGCATCGATGAGCGACACCAGCCCATGCTCGCGAGCGAAGCGGGCCACCGCCGGCAGGTCGGCGACCTCGAGCAGCGGGTTGGTGATCGCCTCCACGTAGACCGCCCGCGTGGTCGGGCGCAACAGCGCCGCCCAGCCGCTCGGATCGCTCGCGTCGATGAAGTCGTGCTGCACGCCCCAGCGCGCCAGCGTCTCGGTGACGAAGTCGTGGGTACCGCCGTAGAGCGTGCGCTGGGCCAGGAGGTGATCGCCCGGGCGCAGCACGGTGAGCAGCGCGGTGGTGATGGCCGCCATTCCGCTCGACGTCACGAGCGCCGCCTCGCCACCCTCGATGTCGGCGAGCTTGCGGTGCAGCACCTCGTGGTTGGGCGAGTTGTTGAGGCGGATGTAGCGGACGTCGTCGTAACGGCCCTGCCCGCCGTATTCGAACGTGGAGGACTGGAACACGGGCATCGCCACTGCCCCGCCGTAGCGGGGCATCGCCTCGCCAGCGTGTACCAGTCGGGTGTCCAAGCGATCATCGTCGGTGGCCACGGGCACCTCTCTTCGCGAACGTGTTGTACCGCGGGCGCGGCTCGGGCGGATGCGAGCGTACGGGTCGAAGCACGTCGAGGCACGGCAGCGCGGGTCCGTACGCGAGCGAATGCCCACAGCGCTGCGCACATGGCGCGTTTGCGGCGCGGCGCGTTAGCGCTCACGCCGCAAGCCCGCGGATTCAGGGTTTTCCGCAGCTCCCATTGAAAATCGCGATCAAGATCCTTGCCGGCGGCCCCGCGGGCCGGTACCTTCGGGAGGCCTTTGAAAACGACTTTCAAAGCTGCAGTCAAAATCGCGCCATGATCGTCTGCCTGTGCAAAGGGGTCTCGAGCCGCGTCATCCTCGATGAGGTGCGCCGGGGCAACTGCTCGGTCAAGGGCATCGCCCAGGCCTGTCAGGCCGGTCGCGACTGTGGATCGTGCGTCTCGCAGATCCGCGAGCTGATCGGTGCGGCCGGTGGGTCGGCCCGCTCGCACGACGACGTACCGCCGGCCGGTCGTTGATCGGCCCTTTCAAAGTCGGGGCGCCCGCACCGGCCCTCGTGGGCCGCAGCAGTCGAGCACGAATTCCGTTTTCGTGTTCATGCAATGCCAGCTGGGCCCGCCTTTGCGTCACCCGTGCGCATTGCTAGGGTCCTAGTGACATGAAGGGCTCCGACAAGGTCATCGAGCTGCTCAACGAGGTCCTCACCGGCGAGCTGACGGCCATCAACCAGTACTTCATCCACGCCAAGATGTGCTCGAACTGGGGCTACAAGCGCCTCGGCAAGCGGATCCACGACGAGTCCATCGACGAGATGAAGCACGCCGACACGTTGATCGAGCGGATCCTGTTCCTCGAGGGCGTGCCCAACGTGCAGCGCTACTGGAAGGTCAACGTGGGCGAGACCGTGCGCGAGCAATTCGAGCTCGACCTCAAGCTCGAGTACGACGCCATCACCCGCCTGCGCGATGGCATCGCCACCTGCCGCGTCGAGAAGGACGAGGTGTCGCGCGACATGCTCGAGCACATGCTGACGAGCGAGGAAGAGCACACCGACTGGCTCGAGACCCAGCTCGAGCTCATCAAGCAGGTCGGCGAGCAGAACTACCTGTCCCAGCAGATCAAGGACTGATCGGCTCAGGGGGCCCGTCTCGCGCCGTTTCCATCGCGGCGACCCGGGCCCCCGAAAGCGCGGACACGCAGCTCGTTCGTTACTGCAGCAGGCTGCGCAGCATCCAGGCGTTCTTCTCGTGCACCTGCATGCGCTGGGTGAGCAGGTCGGCCGAGACCTCGTCGCGGGCCTTGTCCGCGACCGGGAACAGCGAGCGTGCGATACGGGCGACGGACTCGTTGCCCTTCACGATCAACGCGATCATCTCGTTGGCCGACGGCACGCCCTCGCTCTCGGCGATCGAGGTCAGCGCCGTGAATTCCTTGTAGCTGCCCGGCGCGTGCGCGCCGATCGCCCGGATCCGCTCGGCCACGACATCGACCGCCTGCCAGAGCTCCGTGTACTGCTTCTCGAACATCGAGTGCAGCGTCTGAAACATCGGGCCGGTGACGTTCCAGTGGAAATTGTGGGTCTTGAGATAGAGCGTGAAGGTGTCGGCGAGCAGGCGCGACAGACCGGCCGCGATCTCAGTGCGCGCGCCCGCCTCGATGCCGATGTCGATGGTGATTGCGTTGCCCATGTCGACTTCAGCCTGGGATCCAATGGCGGCCTGTCCAGGCCAGAAAGTCCTACGTTCACATGTGACGCGGCGGGCGCAGCGGGCTGCGACCGACGGCCGCAGCACCGTAGCTCGGCCGGCGCTCCCGGCGACCGGTATGCCGTTTAGATCGAGCCCTGTCGCCACAGCAGCCACGCCGCCACCGCGGCGACCACCAGGCCGATCGCGACGGCGAGCTTGACCCGGTCGAGCGGTGCGCGGCCGGTGACGCGACCGGTCTGACCGTTGATCACGAAGCGCCACGGGCGATCGCGATAGCGGAAGCTGCCGATGTAGATCGGCACCATCGACAGGTGAGCGTCGCGGATGCGCACCAGCGAGCTGCTGTTGCAGCGCTTGAGCCGGTTGGCCTCCACGATCCGCTGCTGGTGCTCCACCTGCAGCAGCCCGCGGGCCACCTCGGCGGCGGCGCGCTCGGTGAGCGCGGGCACCTCGTGCGGCAGCGAGGGATCGAAGCGAGCCCCGTTGCCCTCGCGAAACGGCTGCAGCGCCCGCAGCTCGGCCTCGCGCAGCCCCATCGAGGCGGGCACTCGCGTGGTGAGCTCGGCATGCTCGACCCCCGCCCGCGGGCGGGTGCCGCTGCGGGTGGCCGCGGACACCAGGCCCGCCCAGTGGGTCTCGAGCGAGGCGTCGAAGCGCCACACCGGCAGCAGCAGCGCGTGCAGCTCGATCGAGAGCCGTCGCAGCGGAGCCGCGTACCACCACGACGAGCGGGACCAGCGACGAAAGCGGTCGTCGGCGTCGGTGCGGGTGATCTCGAACGGGAGCATCGCGTCGGGCACCAGCACCGTCTCCCCGCCGTCGTCGGCATGCACCGCCACGCTGCCGCAGAACAGGCAGCGCGCGGCCTGGTGCCCGGCATCGAAGGCCACGCTGCCGCCGCAGGCATCGCACTGGATCACCTGCGTCACGACGACCACCAGGCGATGAGTGCCGCCACGATCACCGCGAGCGTCACCGCGATGGTCACCTTGACCGGAGACACGGGCGCGCGGCCGTGGCAGCGGCCGGTCTGCCCGTTGACGACCAGGCGGTGCACCTGGCCGGCGAAGCGCAGCGCGGCCACCCACACCGGCAGCAGCACCAGCTCGGCCTCGGCGAGCTCCACCTGGCACGAGACCCGCGTGTCGCGGTGGGTGTCGCCGGGCAGGTGCTCGCTGCCGATGCGGCGGATCTCGTGGGTGCGGATCTGCTCGGCGGCGTCGCGGTCGGTCTCGGCGCGCGAGCGCGAGGGCAGCTCGGCCGGCCAGCCTGCGAGCAGCCGCGCGTCGAACGGGCGCGCGCGCCCGAGGTCGAACGGCGAGAGCGCGGCGACCTCGGTCGCGGACAGCCCCACCGAGGCGGACACCAGGTGATCGCGCAGCTGCTGGACCGCGGTGCCGCGCAGCGGGAACCACTCGGTGTGGCGCTCGACCTCTTGCTTGCGCTCGCCCTGCTTGTTCTCGACCGTCTTGGTCTCGTACCAGTACAGCCCCACCTGGGTCTCGTAGCGGCTGCGACAGGTCGCGTCATAGGTGTAGAACGGCACGAGCACGCCCTCGACCAGGCGGGCGTCGATGGTCCCGGCCTTCGCGGCCCGGCGCAGGCGTTCGGGTGCCCACCAGCGCGCGGCCAGGTGCTGGCGCAGGCGCTCCTCGGCCGCAGCGGCCGAGATCCGGAACGGCGCCACGCGATCGACCGCAAGCGCCCCGCGCTCGACCTCGACCAGCGCCGAGCGGCAGTAGCTGCACCCGTGGCTGATGCGCCGCAGCGGCTGCGTGACCACGGCCCCACACGAGGGGCACGAGCGCAGCGACCAGGGGTCGTCGGGCTTGACGTCGGGGGGCATCGGGGGCAAGGGCGATGCTAGACCGGTGGGCGTCGGCGCGCCTACGAAAAAAGCTGCACATCGGTACGTAATACTCGGCCGACTCGTGCCGTTCTTGGGGTCGTAAGGAGGCCGACGATACTCCACCCGGACCACGGCTCGAGCATCGCAGCCCCCCCTCGTCCCTTCTGTTCGTCCGTTCGATCCCGAGAAGCACTCACCGAGACCACGACGCGACACCCGAGCGCACGTCCCTTCCGCTCGAGTGTCGCGTCTTCCTTTTTCGAAAGCTCCGCTCTCGAGCGCCCTCGGCTCGTCGCCTCACGCCGACCATGAATTCGGCGGCGACGAGCCAGGGTGCTCCGGCGCGCCTCGATCGACCGCGTCGCGACCCAGCCCGAACCCGGCTGCGATCAGCGACGCCTCCCCGGCAATGCGGTGCCCGAACGCCAGGAGCTCGGCGAACGGAACGTGCATGACTCGGCGCGTGCCGACGAGGAAGTCGTCCAGCGAATCTTCCACCACGCGCCTTCGCGAGAGCGAGGCGTGGATGATGGTGCTCCCGCTGCCGATGCCCACGTGACACAGCGCCTCGCGATCGCTCCACACGAACGAGAGATCACCGCGCGCCCGCCCCGGACCGGGCCGCGGGGCCACGAGCAGCTGATCGCTCGAGTGCCGCGGCATCAGCACGCCGAGCACCTCGAGCACGAGCCGCTGCACCAGACCCGAGCAATCCACGCCGTGCTCGGTCACGCCCCCCAGGCGGTACGGCACGCCGAGCCACGGTCGCGCTGCATGCACGAGCGCGAGCGGATCATCGCCATGCGGCGGCGAGAAGCTCGGCGCCTCGACCTCGGCCCCCAGCGAACCCTCGAGCCAGCCCACGGTGCCATCACGGCCGCGCACCACCATCGCGCCACCAGACCCCGCTCCCAGGCGCTGCACGGGGCCATCCTGCGCACGCAGCTCGGTGGCCACGCGGCGCGACTCCGCCGAGCTCGGGCGCTCCGCCAGCAGCACCACCGAACCAAGCAACCCATGCCACGAGCCGCCGCGCATGGCATGCAGGCCCTCGCCGTCGACCGACCACTCCGGCACCGCCGCCCGGACCACCTCGATCACGCGCGCCGCCAGCCGATCCACCGCGACCTCCCCGCGTAGCGCGATCCTGCGCGCCTCGGCCTCCACCCGGGCCGAGACCGCGAGGAACGTCCAGCCATGCCGAGCCACCAGCTCCGCGCGCAACCGCGCGAGCACGGCCTCCACCTGCGCCTCGATCGCTCCCACGCTCATGCGCCCGCTCTCACGCGTCCGCCCCGCCGATCAAGCGCCGGATCTCGTCGTGATCGGAGAACGGCAGCGTCTCGCCCTTCACCTCTTGCCCGGTCTCGTGCCCCTTGCCGGCCACCACCACCACGTCGCGGGGGCTGGCCAGCTCGAGCGCGCGCTCGATGGCGCGACGCCGGTCGAGCTCGATCTCCACCTGCGCCCGCCCGCCGGCGCGCAGGCCCTCCACGAGCATGTCCGCGATCGCCTGCGGGTCCTCGCCGCGCGGGTTGTCGCTCGTCACGATCGCAACGTCGGCACGGGCCCCCACGGCCTCGCCCATGGGCCGACGCTTGCTCGGGGTGCTCTCCCCCCCTGCCCCGAACACGACCAGCAGGCGGCCGGCTGCGAGCCCACGCGCGGTGTCGCAGGTGCGGGCCAGCGCGTCGGGGCCGTGCGCGTAATCGATCACCACGCACGGTGCACGCGAGAGCACCTCGAAGCGGCCCGTGACCGGCGAGCAACGCTCGAGCCCGTCGACCACGTGCTCGGGGGCGAGCCCCGCGGCCAGGCCGGCCGAGGCGGCCGCGAGCGCGTTCTCGGCGAACACGTCGCCCACCATGCGCACCCGCAGCTCGCCCCCGAGTGCCTCGGCCCATGGCGAGGGCTGCAGCCGCATGCGCGTGCCGTCGGCATCGACCTCGACGGTCGCCGCCGCGAGATCGGCCGTGTGCAGCAGCGTGCCGCGCGTGGGCGCGCCATACCAGCGACGCTCCACGTCGGCGGGGATCACCCGGTGGAGCAGCAGCGAGTGTCGATCGGCCGCATTGAGCACCGCGGTGCGCCCGGGCCCGAGGTGCGTGAACAGCTGGGCCTTGGAGGCCAGGTAGTGCTCCCACGAGCCGTGCGTCTGCAGGTGATCGGCCGAGAGGTTGGTGAACACGCCGAGGTCGAAGCGCCAGCGCTTGGCGTAGCCCTCGGCCAGGCTCTTGCTCGTGCACTCCACCGCGGCCCAGTGCCCACCCACCTCGCGCAGCCGCGCCATCGCGTCGAGGAAGCCCCGCGAGCTGCGGGGCAGCGAGAGGTGCACGCCGTCGACGAAGTAGCCCACCGTGCTCACCGCCAAAGCGTGCGCCCCCGAGGCCGCCACGATCGACGCGATGAGATGCGTGGTGGACGTCTTTCCGTTGGTGCCCGTGATGCCGAACGTGAAGAAACCGCTCGCCCAGGCCACCGGGGCATGCGTGGGTCGCGGCGTCATAGGCGACGGAAGCGTAGCACCACGCTACGCAGGCATGCGCGGCCACGCGCTCGTGCTCGCGCTCGCGCGTCGTCCCGCACGCCGGGCCCTGCTCAGGGCCGCAGCTTCACCACGCCCAGCCGGCTCGCATGCTCGAGCATGCGCAGCGCCACGTCGCGGCTGGCGTTGGGATGACGGCGGTCGGCAGGCAGGGGGATCTCGCCGCGCTGCACCATGGCGAGCAGCTCTTCCTGGCCCGTGCCACGCCGCGAGAGCACCTCGGACACCGAGATCGACATCTGCGGCAGCGGTGCGGGCGGCCGCGGGTTGTCGAAGTAGTCGGGGTTGATGGCGGTCGAGACGTCGTTGGTCACGGTGACGCGCTCGTTGAGCGGCATCAGCCCGAAGCGCCGCGACGCGGTGGCGATGATCGAGACGTGCTCGAGCTGGGTGCTGTCGATGCAGCCCCGCCGCACGAACGGTCCGATGACCAGCGACGGCACGCGAAAGCCGAGCTGCTCGAACTCGGGCCGCTCGTCGGTGGTGGTGGGCGGGCTCACGTGATCGAAGAAGCCGCCGTGCTCGTCGTAGGTGATGATGAGCAGGCAGCGGCCCCACTGTGGGCTCTTGGCGAGCGCCTGGTACACGCTGGCGAGGAAGATCTGGCCGAGCTGGATGTCGTGGTCGGGATGGTCGTCGTTGCCACCCTCGCCGCCGGGCAGGATCCCGAAGTTGGGGTCGACGATGCTGAACGCGGGCAGCGTGCCTTGCTCCGCCGCCGAGAAGAACCCATCGATGTTCTCGGTGTAGGAGAGCAGCGGGTTGGCGAAGCCGCCCCACGCCCACGGCAGATCGGAGTAGTAGTTGGCGTGGGAGATCCCGGCGTCGGCCAGCCGGTCCCAGATCGTGGGGAAGCCCGACGACGACGAGTTGGTCATCACCCCGCCCGAGCTGGCCGCGTGCATGAAGAAGCGGTTGGGCCACGTGGGCCCCATCACCGAGGCGTACCAGTTGTCGCAGAGCACGTACTCGTCGGCGAGCGCATAGATGATGGGGATCTGGCTGCGCACGTGGTAGCCCATCACCTCGGCGTACGACTCGGGGTGCTCCATCTCGTGCTCGATGACGAAGCCGTCGTTCGCTCCCAGGTTCCACTGCAGGTGGCTCGCCTCCCAGCCATGCGGCGGATCGGCCGGCTGGAAGTTCGTCAGGTTGAACACCTGCACGGGCGTGCCGTCGATGCGCGGGTTGGTCTCGCGACCGGTGATGCCGTTGACCGCCAGCTCCTCGCGGAACGCCGCCGAGCCGAAGTAGTGGTCGAACGAGCGGTTCTCCATCATCACGACGACGATGGTGTCGATGGGTGCGAGCAGCTCCGCGGGCGGGAGCCCGCTGTCGCTCGAGCAGTCTTCGACGATCTCGCCCGTGCTGCTCTCGTCGGCGCCGCTGCTGCTGCTGCTGCTGGTATCGCCCGCGCTCCCCGAGCTGGTCGAGTCGGCGAGCCCCGAGCTGCTCCCGGATCCGGTCGAGCTCGAGCCGCCGTCGCTGCTGCTGCCGCCGCTGTCTGCGAGGTCCTCGCCGGACCCGTCGTTGCACCCCACCGCCGCAGCCCCGAGCACCGCCCCCATGCCCTGGAGGGTGCGTCGCCGCGTCAGCCCACCGCGCTCGTCATCATCATTCGATGCCACGGTGCGAGAGGATATCCCGCCTCACCCCCGGTCTCTGCCGGCAAAACACCAATGCGACCGCCGGTCTCGCCTCCGCAAACGTGCACCCTCACGGCCCGACCACGCGTCCTCGGCCCCCGAGGCTCGCGACGCCTCGAGTGTGTCGCCACCTCGAACCAGCCTGCCCAACCGCACCGCCAGCCCCAGACCAACCGCACCAGCCCAGACCACCGCACCGCCAGCCCCAAACCCCCCTTCAGGGGGGCACCTGGTTGCCCGCTTGCCTACCAACGGCTGCGGGGGGGCCTAGAAAGTAAAGTGCTGCGAGATGATCTCGTCGGGATCGTGCGGCGCCCCCGGCTGCTTCACGGGCTCCGGGCGGGGGTCGACCTTCTCGGGGACCGGCTCATTGGCCTCGTCCAGCCGATTGGCAATGATGTCCTCGAGATAGCCACTGACACTCAGCCCTTGCGCCTCGCAGAAGTTCTTGAGCCGCTGGTACGTGATGCCCTTGACCGAGATGCTCCTGCGGGTTTGTCGCTTCGCCATCGTCAGATCTCCCAGGTCCTCTCAAGTACCCGTAGACCACTGCTCACGCGCACGCAAGGGTCATTCCACAACATATTGTGTCGCGCATGAAGCGCGACCACTACATCCTGTGGATAACGGATCGAAGAGATCCAGAATCGTTGATGAAGTCGGCCAAACGACGACTGTTTTGGCAATGGCCTTTCTACTCTGCTCATATTTGGTCGATTCAATATTTCTTGCCCATGAAGAGCAGATCTCCGAGATCTCTTCGAAGAGATCTCCGTCCTGGTCGGTATTTTGCAGTCACCCCGCGTGAGCTACAGCGCAATCCGCGACATCGCTTTTTGCGGTGATCGCACACATCTCGCGACCCAGGCCGATGTGACTCCACGCCGAGTCGGCAAAGCTGACGAGGGTCTCATGTCCATCGCGATGGGCTCGGCTTGGACCCATCAACTGCGACTTTACCGCCGAGCGCGCCGAGCTCAAACCGTACGAAGCCCCCGAACCGCCTGCGCGTGTGGCCAGTGTGCGGCAGGCATCGTGGAACCGGCGGTCGAGGAAAGCCGAGCGGGCGTCGATGATCGTCACCACGGTTTCGCGTATGTTGGGGACGTTCCTCGGCCGATGCTGGCCGCCTCGCCCCCGTTCATGCCCCGGGTCCGATGGAAGCCGAGCCCGACACCAAGGTCATCGACCGCGAGTCGACCGCGAAGGCCTTCGGCACCGCAGCTGCCGAGCCCGAGGGGCCGCCACAGAAGGCCCTCGGCACCGCAGCTGCCGAGCCCAAGGGACCGCCACAGAAGACCTTCGGCACCGCAGCTGCCGAGCCCCAGGCGCCGCCACAAAAGGACAGGTCGACCTCGTCCGACCCGCTCGGGGTCGGCAAGACCGTGGGGCGCTACGAGCTGATCCATCGGCTTGGACACGGTGGGATGGCGGCTGTGTTTCTCGGCCGCGCCACGGGCCGCGCCGGCTTCGAAAAGCTCGTGGCCGTGAAGGTAATCCACCCACACCTGGCGGCCGAGCCCGAGTTCGTCGAGATGTTCCTCGACGAGGCTCGCATCGCAGCCCGCCTGCACCACCCGCACGTGGTGGAGATCCACGACCTCGGCGACGACGACGGCGTGTTCTTCATGGTGATGGAGTACGTCGAGGGCGAGACCCTCGCGTCGGTGCTCCGTCAGCTCCGCAAGCAGGCCGATCGGCTGCCGCTGTCGGCGGTGCTGCAGGTGGTGGCCGACGCGTGCGAGGGCCTGGCGGCGGCGCACGACCTCACCGACGCCGACGGCCACCGCATGCACCTCGTGCACCGCGACGTCTCGCCGCACAACCTGCTGGTGAGCATGGACGGCCGCGTGAAGGTGGTGGACTTCGGCATCGCCAAGGCCACCGGGCGGCGCAGCAGCACGCGCACGGGGCAGCTGCGCGGCAAGCTGGCGTACATGTCCCCGGAGCAGGCCGGCGGCGGGAGCATCGATCATCGCACCGACCTGTTCGCGCTGGGGGCCGTGCTGTGGGAGCTGCTCGCCGGCGAGCGGCTGTTCACGGCGGAGACCGAGTCGGAGACGCTGGCCCGCGTGACGGCGTGCGAGGTGCCCGACATCCGTGCGCGTCGCGGCGACATCCCCGAGGGGGTGGCGGCGCTGGTGGACCGCGCGCTGGCGCGCAAGCCCGACGCCCGCTTCGCCACCGCGCAGGAGATGCTCCGCGAGGTGCGGGCCCAGCTGCGGACGCTCGATGGCGACGTGGACCCGCGGAGCGACCTGGCCGCGGTGATGGACCGGCTGTTCGCGGCGCGCGTGGCCTACATTCGGGCGGCCGTGCGGCGGGCGGGCGAGTCGGGCTCGCACCGCGAGCGGGCGGCCAACGATCCGGTGACGGACGACGCGACCAAGGTCGGCGACCGGCTGCTGGATCGCTCGAGCGGCTCGGGCTCGATCATACGCCCCTCGGGCTCCTCGCTGCCGGTGGCACACCGGCCGATCACGAACACGCACACGCTCACGGCCCTGGCCTCGGCACCGGCGCGGCACTGGAGCCTGTGGCTGCTCTTGCCGCTGCTCGGCGCGGTGGTGGGCTCGGCGATCGTCGGGCGCTGGTTCGGGCCCAAGGACGAGCAGGTGGCGGTCGACGAGCTGCCGCGGCAGCCCGATCCGCTGCCATCGCTGGCGGCGGCCGATGATGCCGCGCCGAACGTGCCCACGGGCACGGTGGCCGCGACCCCGACGGTCAAGTGGACCTTCGACCCCGAGCCTTCGGGGGCGACCGTCATCCTCGATGGCAAGCCGTACCCCGAGGTCACGCCGGTGACCATCGAGGTCCCGCAGGGCGATGCGCCGATCGTGGTGGTGATCCGTCACGAGGGCTATGCGGACAGGCGGCTCCGCCCGGTACCGCTGGCTCCCCAGTACTTCAACGTGTCGCTGGCTCCGCTGCCGGCCGAAGGGGTGCCGGCCGAGGCCGCGACCAAGCGCAAGGGACCGTGGCTGACGGCGCGCAGCGGCAAGAAGGAGCCCGACGAGAAGGGCAAGCCGACGGGGCCGACCGACACGAGCGACTCCGGGGGCACGAGCCCCGCAGGTGATCCTCCCGATGGACGCGAGCTGCCGGCGCAGCCGGACTTCGTCAAGCTGATTGGCAAGGACAAGGAAGCGCCCAAGCCCTGAGCGCCGCGGTGGGCATGCGCACGGGGTCGGGCTCGTCGTAGACTCACGCGATGACGGGCACCTCCCGACGATCCGCACGCCGGCCGATGGCGGCGATGCTGATCGCGGCGCTGGGCTGGCCGTCGGCGGCGGGTGCCACGAGCAGGGTGACACCGGAGGCGGAAGCACCGGAGGCGGCGAAGGAATCGGAGCCGTCCGCCGAGCCCCCGGCCGTGCCCAAGGTGGAGCTCACCCCGGAGGAGAGGGAGCGCCGCAAGCTCGAGCTGCGGCTCGATCAGGCCACGCTGCACTGGCAGGAAGGCAAGCACCTGTTTGATAAGGGGCGCTATGCCGAGGCCGCAGAGGAGTTCGAGATCTCGTACACCGCGGTACCGGCCGCGGACACGCTCTATAGCGTGGCGCTCTCGTACGAGCGCGCCGGCAAGCCCGTCGAGGCGACGCGAGCGCTCAAGCGCTATCTCGCAGGCCCCGATTGCGGCGAGCTTCCGCTCGAGGAGCGCACCATCGATTGCACGGCCCAGCGGCCCGAGGCCGAGGCGGCGCTGGCCGAGCAGCGGATGCGCGTGGGCGAGCTGGTGATCTCGCTCGGCGAGGGCGTACGGCTGCGCGAGGTAAGGGTGGCCGGGCGGGTGGTCCCGCTCGACGACTTCCCGCTCTTGCTGCTGCCGGGCACGGTCGACGTGGAGGTGTTCGGTCTCGGGCCCGAGGAACGTCGCTCCCGGCCCGCATACATCACCGGGGGCGAGACGGCTACGTTCTACGTGGCGCCGTTCGAGCGCGAGGCCGTCACGCGTCCCGACCCGAAGCCCGACCCGGACGACGCGGCCGACGAGCTACGCATCGAGCGACGCCGGCGCGCGCTCCGAACCAGCTTCTGGGTGGGCTCGGGGCTCACCGTGGCCTCGGCAACCGCGATGTCGGTGATGGGCGCGCTCACGCTCTACCACCAGCGACGCTACAACACCGAGAAGTGCGCGCCGGTGTGCCCCCCAGACCACGACGAGCCGTACCCCCTCGATCACGAGGTGAAGTTCAATCGCTACCGCCCCATCACCAATGCGCTGGTGGGCGTGACCGTGGGTCTGGCCGTGGCCACTGCGCTCTTGGCCACGTTCGCGTTTCGCAAGCGCGCTCGGGAGCGCGCGGGCAACGGACGAGCGCACGTGCGGGTGCGCGTGGGGGTGGGGGCTACCGGGCTCGCGCTGCGGTGGTAGCTTCTCCACCATGTCCTCGACCGTGCAAGACCGCCGCTGGCCGACCTACCCGCCACGGAACATCGTGCTCGACGCTGCCGTGCCGCCCGACGACGGCGGGCGCGGCTCGATCTACGTCAAGGACACCGAGGGTCGCGTCTATCTCGATGCGATGTGTGGGATCGGCTGCCTGCCGCTTGGCCACGGCCACCCCGGCCTCGCCGACGCGGTGCGCGAGCAGATGCTGCGGCTCGGCGCCGCCGCGGGCACGGTCTACACCGAGCCCCAGCAGGCGCTGGTGAGCGAGATCGTCGCGCGCACGCCGATCCCCGACGGGCGCGTGTTCCTGGGCAACACCGGCACCGAGGTCAACGAGGCCGCGATCAAGCTGGTGCTGCGGGCCACCGGGCGCGACGTGATCATCACGTTCGAGCGGGCGTTCCACGGCCGTACGCTGGGCTCGCTCGCGATGACGGCCAACACCGCATACCGCCAGCCCTACGTGAGCACGCTCGACGAGCCCGAGGAACGGTTCGCGCGGATCAACGTGGCGCGGGCCAAGTACGGCGACCTCGGCTCGGTGGAGGCGCTGATGCAGCGCTACCAGGGCCGCGTGGCCGCGGTGTTCTTCGAGCCGGTGCAGGGCGAGGCGGGCATCTACCCGGCCACGGCCGCGTTCATCACGGGCCTGCGCGAGCTGTGCGACCGCCACGGGGCGCTGCTCGGCGACGACGAGATCCAGGCCGGGTCGGCCCGCACGGGCCGGTTCACCGCGTGGTCGCGGATCGTGGGCGACGACCCGAAGCTCGCGCCCGACGTGGTGTGGTACGCCAAGGCGCTTGGCGGCGGGTTCCCGATCGCCGCGTGCGTGGCCCGAGGCGAGCTGGCGGAGCACATGGTCAAGGGCAGCCACGGCTCGACGTTCGGAGGCAACCCGGTGGCGTGTGCGGCCGCGCTGGCGACCTTGCGCATCATGGATGAAGAGGGCCTGCAGCAGTCCGCGGGCGCGCAGCTCGAGATCTTGCAGGGCATCGCTGCGGCCGATCCTCACCCGCGGGTCGCGGAGGTTCGTGGGCTGGGCTCGATGATCGGCATCGAGATCACGGGCGAGAACAGCCCGGCGGCGTACCTCGGCGAGCTCGCGCAAGAGGAGGGCCTGTTGCTCACGATCTGCAGCGGCAAGACCGTGCGGTGGCTGTTGCCCTACCGGGCGGGGCAGGCGGTGCTGAAAGAGGCGTGGACCCGGCTGCGCCGAAGCCTCGATCGCCTGCAGTGACGGCGCGATGCAGGGCTCGCCGGCGTGGCGCGTGATCGAGGTGCCGGCCGGCGAGCGGCAAGGCTACGTGGGGCTGCTGCGGCTGGCGGACGACTCCGAGACGGAGGTGGCGCGCTACCGCGACGAGGGCGTGCTGTTCGGCTTGATCGATGCGACGAGCGACGAGCCGCGGGGCGAGGTATTGGTGGTGGAGGCCGAGCTCGGGGCGATGGAGCTGCGCAGCGTGGCGATCGACCCGGCATGGCAGGGGCGAGGCGTGGGGCGAGCGCTGGTGCAGGAGGTGCTCGCGCGGCTGCGCGCACGAGGGGTCCCACGCGTGGTGGTGGTCACGGCCAGCTCGAGCCTCGATGCGCTGGCGTTCTACTTGCGGCTCGGCTTTCGCCCGTGGCGGATCGAGCGCGATCGGTTCTCGGCGGCGCGCGGCTATGCACCAGACCTGTGCGAGGACGGCATCCCGGTGCGGGATGCGATCTGGCTGGAGCGAGCGCTGGAGTGAAGGCACTCGCTCGCTGGCGCATGCCTCGGCGAGGCTGCTAGCTTTCGGCCATGCGAAGCGCGTGCGCACCGGTGATCGTGGGCTTGTTGCTCGGCTGTGGCCCCAAGGCCTCGACGGAGCCGCCCGGTGAGGCGAGCGGCGCGGCTGCGGCTCCGGCGAGCGAGGGAGCTGAAACGACGGATGATGCCGCAACGAGCGATGCGACCGCGGGTGATGCCGCCGCTGCGGGCACGACCGCGGATGGTGGCGCGGATGGTGGCGCGGGTGCTGCCGAGGCCGAGCCGGCTGCGGCGGGCATCGCCTCGAGCACGCTGACCTCGAGCAGCAACCCGGAAGCGGTCGCGGCGGCCGACGGCGGCGAAGCGCCGGCGAGCCCCGAGGAGGGCACCGCCGATCCACCGGATCCGGATTCCGAGACCAAGCCCACGGTGACCAAGCTCGAGCTGCCCAAGCCGCTGCACGGCAAGCTCGATGCGACGTGCGGCAAGGACCCCGGCGTGGGCGAGAAGCTCAAGTCGTTCTCGCTGCCGGGGCTCGAGGGCGACGAGAAGATCACGCAGAGCACGTTCCGCGGGCGCGTGCAGGTGGTGAACTTCTGGGGCACGTGGTGCAAGCCCTGCCTCAAGGAGCTGCCCGAGTTCGACCAGCTCTACCGGCGCTACCGCAAGCACGGCATGACGCTCCTGGCCATCGCCACCGACGAGGACGCGCAGGCGGTCAAGGATCTCGTGACCGAGAAGAAGTGGGCGGCCAAGATCGCGATCGCGGGCGAGACCTACGCCCAGCAGTACGGCAGCTCCAAGTTCCCGTTCACGCTGGTGGTCGACCACAAGGGCGTGATCAAGGCCTCGTTCTTCGGCTACAAGCCCGAGTGCATGGGTCAGCTCGAGGCCGACATCCGTGCGCAGCTCGAGGTGCGGGCCGACGCGAAGGCCAAGCGCAAGAAGGGGTAGCGGTGCTCACTCCCGCCGCGTCGCATAGCGGCGCGGCGTCTCGCCGGCGAAGGCCGTGAAGGCGTGGGTGAAGGCGCCCTGGCTGTGGAAGCCGAGCTCGGCCGCCACGTCGGCCACGCGCGTGCCGGGCTCGCCGAGGCGGCGCATGGCCTCGAGCATGCGGCAGAATGGGAATGGACGGCCAACGCGTGCGGGCGTACGCCTTGGGCATGCACGGTCGCTTCGCCCTCGCGCTCGCCCTCGGTGCCCTGCTCCAAGCCTGCACGGCGCGCCCCGGCTCGGGCTCGACCACCGCGCCCACGCAGCAGCCCGCAGCGACGGCCGATGCGCGCACGGGCACGTGGTCGCGCATTCCCGACGCGCCGAAGGTGGGCCGCTACGTGTCCTCGAAGTGGGGCTTCTCCACGGTCTCGTACTGGATCGAGGGCGACGACGGCGTGGTGCTCGTCGACACCCAGTTCTTGCCCTCGGCCACCAAGGAGCTGCTCGAGATCGCCGAGCGCGAGACGGGCAAGCCCGTGGTGACCGCGATCGTGCTGCACGCCAACCCCGACAAGTTCAACGGCACGGCCACGCTGCAGGCGCGCGGCATCGAGGTGCTGACCTCGGCGCAGGTGATCGAGAAGATCCCCGAAATCCACCAAAAGCGCACGGCCGCGTTCGGCGAGCGCTATGCCCCCGACTACCCGACCGAGCTGCCGAAGCCGGCGAGCTTCGGTGATGCCGATGTCACGCTCGAGCGCGCGGGGCTGCGGCTCGGGCTGCACGTGCTCGGCCCGGGGTGCAGCGGGGCGCACGTGGCCCTCGTGTGGGAGGGCCACCTGTTCGCGGGCGACCTCGTGGCCAGCGGCTCGCACAGCTGGATGGAGCTGGGCCAGAGCGATCAATGGCTCGCGCGCATCGACGAGCTCGCGGCGCTGCGACCCACGCACGTGCACCCGGGGCGCGGCGACTCGGGCGGGCCGGAGCTGCTGGTGGCACAATCCGAGTACCTGCGGCGCGTGCAGTTGCTGGTGTCGATCGAGCACGCGGGGCTGACCAGGGGCGGGCACACGCCGAGCGAGGCCGAGGTGAAGGACGCGCTGGCCCACGTGCGTGCGCTCCTCGAGCACGAGTACCCGAGCTACGGCTTCGCGGTGTTCCTGGCGATCGGGCTGCCGGCGGAGTGGCACCGCGTGGCCGCGGCCACGAGCGGGTGAGGCTTTCACTCCTCGCAGCCCGCGATCGGCTGCCACGGATCGGGCGAGATCAAGAACGTCCCGATGTCGAAGGGATTGCGCATGCGCAGCACCAGCTCCGTGCTGAGCTCGGCGATTGCGTCGACGCACGCCGGCGCGTCGTCGTGCACCGCGAAACACCCCGGAGCACCCGCGGGCACCACGAAGCTGGAGCCCTCGCCTTCACACCGCGGGAGCGCCACGGGCTCCTCGTTGGGCGGCTCGAGCATCACGTCCACCGCCGCCGCTGCGCACGGACGCACGCACGCAGGGCCAGCGGCGGGCACCAGTCCGCGCAGCGGCTCGGTGTAGTCGGGGTCGCATGCGGAGCTCGTCGAGGTGGCGAGCTCGCGCAGGCGCACGGGTGGCAGCGCGGTGACGGTGCCGTCGGAGCAGCCGGGGTCGATGCCATGCTCGAGCAGGACCGCCGGGTCGCCCACCGCCGAGTACTCCGGCACGGCCGACGCTCCGCTGGGCGTGCCCGTGATCACGTGCACGTCGATGTACCGGAACGCCTCGGTGAAGCTCGTGAGCGGGTGCAGCACGGGCGCCCCTTCGCCCGCGAACACGGCTCCGTCGAGGGTGTGATCGACGGGCGCGCAGAGGTCGAACCCCGCGGGATCGCCCTCGCACGCGACGCCGGCGTTCCAGCACACCGCAGGGGTCGCCGCCTCGGCGTCGGGATCCGACCACAGCGCGCGCAGGCCCTCGGGATCGAAGGCGGCGGCGCCTTCTTCGGTCACCGAGCAATCGACGCCATCGGTCGCGATCACCACCTGCCGGATCTCGGGCAGGCGCGGCTCGAAGCCCTCGAGCGCCAGCGCGGCCGCGCGGATCGGTGCCGCGTGCTCGCAGCCGGAGATGCCCTGCGCCGCCAGGCACGCGAGCGCCTCCACCGGGTCGATGCCCTCGGGGAGCCGATGCACGTCGATCCAGGGCCGCTCGGGGGTGAGCCCGAGCTCCTCGGTGGTGTACGAGCACGTGTCGGTGCACAGCCACCGCGCGTCGGTGCCATCGCTGCCCACGAAGGCCTCGAGACGATCGAGGCAGCTACGAGCGACCAGGCGGCCGTCGGAGGCCGCGTTGGACGGCTCGCAGACCGGGCTCTGGGCGTTGGCGGTGGTGACGAGCACGCGCAGGTCGTTGGAGTAGGCCTGCTCGACCAGCGCGCCCAGCGAGGCGACGAGGCGCGCCTGGATCGGCGCCATGCTCGGGCCGTCGTCGACCACGAGCAGCACGTCGGTGTGCTCGGGTACGGAGATCCACCGCAGCGGCGGCGCCTCCACGTCGTCGCGCCCGGGGGTGTCGAGGCAGCGGCCTTGGCCGGTGTCGACGCGCACCAGGCACTGCTGGCCTTCGCTGCACTCGCTGGAGGACGAGCACGTGTCGTCGCGCGACGGGTCGCACGCGACGAGCACGAGCAGCCACGGGAGCACGGTCTTCATCGCCCCACCTCCATGCGCAAGAGGAACGCGTCGCGGCAGCCATAGAAGGCGGTCAGGTACAGCTCGCCCTCGGGACCGAACACGGCCTGGTCGGCCGCCGCGCCATAGCGGAGGAATTCCAAGGTTCCGCCGCAGCGATTGCGCCGGGCCACGCTCTCGGCCGCCTCGGCGGCTGCGTCCTCGATGACGTAACGCAGTGCGCCCTTGTGCCCGCCATCGGTGGTCCATCGGTCGAGCACCATGCGATCGCGGTTGGGAACGGAATGGTTCTCGAACCACCGCTCGCCCCCGATGACCCACAGCTCCTCCCCGCGGGAGGTAAGCATGCCGGGGAAGCTCAGCCACCCCGGCGAAGCGCTGAAGTCCGGGGTCGCAGGGGACAGCTCTCGCTGCCACCGCCGCAGGCCCTCGGGGGTGAACGCCGTCAGTCGCGTCGACCCGTCGCTCTCCCACTTGCCGGACGCCACGAACAGGCCGTCGGTGTTCACCGTGAAGCCGACGAGGCGATCGTCGTCGAGCTCGAGGGGCACCGACGTGCTCCGACCATCGCGCACGTCGTAGCGCACGAAGCTCCAGCGGCCATCCGTGGAATCGAGCTGCCCGACCGTCTCACCGAACACGACCGCGATGCCGTCCGCCTCGCTGGGCCGCTGCCAGCGCGAGCGTCCGTCGAGGTCGAAGGCCTCGATGCCGTCGCGGGCCTTCACGAACACCAGCTCGCCGACCACCATCACGTCGACGAAGCAGCTCTCGCCCTGGTCGGCGTCCCAGTGCTTGGACCACCGCACCTCGCCGTCCACGTCCAGCGCCCACAGCTCGCAGCTCCGGGGCAGGGTCCAGTCTTGCTCGTCGCGCAGCTCGCTGAGCGCCACGTACGCGCGGCCCTCCTCGTCCATCGCCGCGCTCAGGGCATGACCGCTGTAGCCGGCCCACTCGGCGAGCGGCTCCCCGTCGACATCGAGGAGCGCGAACCACGGCCGTCCCCCGACGAACGTGTGGTCCGATGTCATTTCGTCGGCCCTGCTGGCCCCGGCGACGACAGATCGTCCATCGGGCGCGACGGCGACCTCGTAGATCCGGGAATCCGGGAACCAACGGATCCAGGCATTCTCGGACCCCGGCGGAGGGCTACAGCCTAAGACGCCCAGCGCGAGCGGCAGCAGGCCGCGACGGAGATCGGGCATGACCCCATCTCCGTGCAAGCTCCGGGCCTACCGCTTGCGCAGGTGCTTGGGCTTGGACTTGGGCTTGGCGCGAGGCGGCTCGGGCGGAGGCGTGGGCGTGGATGGCCCGTGCAGCTCGCCGAGCTGACGCTCGACCTCGCGGAGCTGCTCGCGGACCTGGTCGAGCTCGCGCTCGAGGTCGGCCTGGGCCTCGGGGCTCATGAAGCGCCGGGCCTCGGGCGGCAGCTCGAACCCGTGCTCGAACCCGTGCTCGAACCCGGGCGGGATCGAGAACGCAACGGGCCCGGCCTCGGTGGTGAGAGTGGCCTTGAGCGTCTTGCGCTTCTTCTTGCGCACCACCACCACGTCGACCACGTCGCCCTTGCTGCGATCGCCGAGCGCCTCGCGGACGTCGTTGACGTGCTCGATGCGGTGGCCGTCGACCTCGACGAGCACGTCGCCCACCTGCACCTTGGCCGCCTCGGCGGCGCTGCCCGGCTCGATGTGCTGTACGAGCAGGCCCACGTCGTTGGGTGCGCCGAAGAACTTGCGCAGCTCGGAGGTCATGGTGGAGACCTGGGTGCCCAGGCGCGCCTTGGGCTGGCCGAGGTGCATGGCCCAGACGGGGGCGTCGGGTACGTCGGGGGGCATCGGGGGCATCGGTGCGAACCCCGGCGGAGCATCGGGGGCTTCGGGCGCGCGCGGGGCCTCGGGGGCACGCGGGGCCTGGGGCGCGTGCGGGGCCTCGGGGGCACGCGGGGCCCTGGGAGCGCGTGGAGCCCTGGGCGCCCCGCGGGGCGCCGCTTCGCCGATCGACGGGGGCGCCGCGAGGGACAGGAGCATGCCGAGCATGACGAGCGAGAGTGGCTTGGAGGGAGGCATGGCGTTTGGCCTGGTGGCAGCGTGTTCAACCGAGAGCGACGCGGCAGGTGTCCGTGGGCGGCGGCCACGAGACCCACACGATCGGCCCGACGTCGGGCGACGGTGCGGCGGGAGCCGCCGGTGCGGCGGGAGCTGACGGTGCGGCGGGAGCCGCCGGTGCAGCGGGAGCCCCCGGTGCAGCGGGAGGAAGCGGAGCACGTGGGGCCGCACGACCTGGGCCGCGAGGCCGGCGGGCGCGAACGGGCGGCTTGGGCGGAGGCGTCGGCATCTCGCCCACGCCAGGAGGCAGCGGTGCCACTGCCGGAATGCCGGGTATCTCGCCCATCGAGGGCAGCGGGGTGATGGCCGGCGTGCCGGGTACCCGCTTGCGCCACACGATCGGAGCGCCAGGGGGGGTCGCGGGTACGCGCTCGAGCACCATCACGGGCGCTCCCGGGGCAGGCGTGGGCTCGGGCGCCGGGGCGGGCACGGGGAAGCCCCATACGACGGGTGCCTCGGGTGCCGGGGAGGGCACGGGGAAGCCAAACGCGACGGGTGCCTCGGGTGAGGGCATCCACACGGTGGGCAGCTCGGGCTCCGGCTGGCGTCGCTGCCGATCTCGATCTCGATGCGCCCGCTCGATCTGCCGGCGAAGCTCCTCTCGCTCCATTCGCGTGGCGTCGTGCTCTCGACGAAGCGCCTCTCGCTCCATGCGCCCGGCCTCCCGCATGGCATCGTGCTCGGCTCGCCGGCGATGCTGCATGCGCACGGCCTCGCGCGCAGCCTCGCGTGCGGCCTCGCGTGCGTGCTCGTGGTGGTGCTCACCTTGGCGCATCGCATGAGTCCGAGCGCGCTCGCGATCGGCGAGATGGCGCATCCGCACGGCCTCGTGCAGCGCACGCCGTTGCTCGGGTGAGAGCACGATGCGCACCTGGGGCCCGGCTGCACCGGGATGATGCCGGATCACCACGTCGAGCCCCTCGGCCTCGAGCTCCTGCTGGAGCTCCTCGAGCATGGGCCCGAGCTCTTCGAGGTGCTCGAGCCCTTCGAGCTCGCGCTCGAGCTGCTCGAGCGCCGGCCCGAGCTCTTCGAGCCCTTCGATGCCCTCGATGCCCTCGATGCCCTCGAGCGCACGCAGGCCTTCGAGCCCCTCGAGCGCACCCGCGACGCCGTCCTCGATCTCGTCCTCGAGGTCGTCGGCGTCGATCGGCACGCGCCCATGCAGCTCCAGCTCGCCGGGCACCACCACGTGCAGCTCCATCTGCTCGGGGTGCGAGCCGTCGGCCACACCGGCCCGCCGGAGGATCGCATCGACCTCGGCCTGCGACGGGGCCGCGTCGCCGCGCGCCTTGGCGGCACGGAATGCCTGACGCAGCTCCTTGCGAGCCTCCCGGCGGGCCTTGCCACGCTCCCGCTCCTGCTGGCGGATGGCCTTGCGAGCATCGCGAGGCGAGGCCTCGTCGTCGGTCACCACCGGGGTTGCCGCGCGCCCGTCGAGGTTGCGCACCACGAGCTCGCCGTCGCGCTCCTGCACCACGATCGCGCCGCTCTCGTCGGGTCGCAGCTCGTGGCGGCGACCGTTCTCGTCGATGACGACGATCCGCTCCGGCGACTTGCGATGCTGATCGCCCTTGGCGTGCGCCGGCGCGCCCACCCCGGGCGCCGCGACCACCACGGCCAACAGCGGCAGGCCCAGCGCTGCGCTCAGCCACCACGGGCGGGCGCTGGCCCGCCCCGGCTGGAGCAGCCGCTGCACCCGGCGACCGAGGATCGAGCGCGGGCCCGCCATGGTGGCCGGCATCGGCCCCGTGCGTGCGACCCAGGTCGCGATCTCGGTGAGGCAGCTGGCCAGGGCCAGCGGCTGCCGCGTGTGGCGAGCCGCCCAGTCGTCGCACAGGTACTCGGCGGACTGGGCCACCCGCCGCGAGGCGAGCCGATTGAGCGGCTGGAAGAAGAAGACCCGCTCGACGAGGAGGGCGGCCAATCGCCAAGCCGGGTCATGACGGAGGACGTGGGCCAGCTCGTGCGCGAGCAAGCTCTCTTGGTGAGCCGGCGGCAGGCCCTGCGCCGCCTTGGGGGGCACGACGATCTCGGGTCGCAGCACGCCCACCGCCATGGGCACCTGCACGCGCGGCGCCACCGTGAGCCGCACGGCGCGTCCGATGCCCGCGCGGCGTCGCAGCCCCTCGAGCAGGGTGGGCAGCGTGCCCTCGGCCAAGCGGCTGCGCCCCTCGAGCTGCCGGCGCAGCGCCACGAACGCGATCGCCACCGACGCGAGCCCGAGCAGGGCACCGAGCACCACGATGGCCAGCGCCCACGGCACCACGGGTGCCCAGAATGGCGCAGCGGCCTGGCCCGGCGAGGCGGACGGAGGCACCGCGCCCACGGACGCGGCCGCGAGCATCGGCTCGCGCTCGCGCTCGCGCCCGGCCACCACGAGCCCGCGCTCGTTCCGGGCAGCCGGAGCGGCTGCAATCGCCGGCACGGGCTCGATCGCACGCTCCGCTCCGCCCGGGACGCCCTGGTGATCGTCCGCGATCGCACGCTCCGCCGCGCCGGGAAGCCCCTCGCGGTCGTCCGCGAGCGCACGCGCTGCGCCGCCGACGTTGCCCTCACGATCATCCGCGCTCACACCCGCAGCCCGCTCGGCCTCGACGAGCTCGGCGCTCGCCAGCGCTGCGGTGGGCGGCGGCCACGACTCGCCCTCGCGAGCCGTCACCGCGAGCACCTCCGCGCTCGGTGGCGGCCACGACTCGCTCGCGCGAGCCGCCGCCACGACCACCGGTACTCCCGCACGCGCAGCCACGGGCCCCTCGGCGGGCGCTACCACAGCTTCTGCGCCCGCCGAGGGTCCGGGCTCGCGGGACGTGAGCTCGGGGCCGAGATCCCAGCGACCGGCCACCGGCGCGATGCCGAGGCCCGTCTGTACGGTGGCGGTGAGCAGGCCGCCGACGAGGGCGGTCTTCCACACCGCCGACATCCGCTCGGGGCGATCGCCCCAGCGCCGCTCGAGCAACCACGCACCAAGCACCAAGACGGTGCTGTGCACCAAGTAGGTGACGACCCACGCGAGCATGGAGGCTTGCATCACGCCTTCTTCCCTTCGTCTTCTCGTTCGTGCTGGCCTTCGTCATGCCGGGCGTGCCCGAGCTGGCGGCGCAGCTCCGCAAGCTCCTCGTCGTCGACCTCGTGCGCGCGCAGCAGGTGGCTCACCAACGCCGCCGCGCTGCCATCGAACAGGCGCTCCTTGAGGTCGGCCACCATCGAGCGCGTGACCGAGGCCTCGCTCACGCTCGCGCGGTAGACGAAGCGCCGGCCCTCGGTGCGGTGCTCCACCACCCCCTTGCCCTCCATCTTCTTGAGCATGGTGGCGATGGTGGTGGGGGCCAGACCGTGGGACGGCTCGAGCGAGCGGTGGACATCGGACACGGTGCTCTCACCGTGGGTCCACAACACCCGCATGATGGCGAGCTGCAGCTTGCCGAGATGCCCGGTAGACATGACTACCCGGTTAGTACTACCGAGGTAGTTATAAAGCAAGCAAGAAATCACGAAATCGACCCTCTCGAGGGGCCTTGCCTTGGCGACCGCTGGGGAGCGGATGCCTTCGGCGTCCGAGGGACCCTCCTGGCGCCCCGACCCGTTCGAAATCGGACGCAGCCCGTTCGAGAGCGGACGCGTCCTGCGTCCGAGGGGTCTTGGCTCGGACGCCGTGCCGCGCGCCGGAGTTTCATGGATCCGTCCCTTGGCTTCGGCGCGCCTTCGGGACACCGGAGGCGGTCGATCCAAGGAGGCCCACCAAAGAAGCCCCTTGTCACGCCCGCGACGCTGGTCCTACCGTCCGCCGGATGTCCGTGACCCTCGGCCTGCTGCTGACCCAGCACAACGCCCGCGCCCGCAAGCATCCCGATCCGCGGGTGGAGCTGCTGCTGCTCGAGCGCACGCTGCTCGACCCTCCGCGAGCCGCCGCCGCCAAGCGCTGGGCCGCCCAGATTCGCCGGGCCTACCCCGCCGCGCAGCTGCTGCCCTACGCCTGGCACCTGGTCAGCCACGGCCCCGAGGAGCGCATGGCCGAGAGGACCACGCGCACGCTGATGGGCCCGCCGCACCTGTTCGGGGGGGTGCAGGACAGCCCGCAGACCCGCCAGGCGTGGGAAGTGACCCGCCTCGGCCTCGAGGCGATGGAGGCGAGCACCGTCGTGCTCCGCACCCCGCCCAGCGTCACCCCGGGTGGGCTCGGGCGCGCTCGAATTCGCGCATTCGTCGAGGCGCGCCGCGCCGAGGCGCTGCCCGGCGGCGATCAGGGCGGGATCCAGGTGGTGTGGGAGCCCGAAGGCCTGTGGGAAGCGCCGGTCGCCGCCGCGTTCGCACGCGAGATCGGGGCGTCGCTGCTGCTCCCGGCGTTCGCGGGCGGCCGAGCCCTGCGCAACGAGGGCGGCGACGGCCTCGTGGTGCCGGGCGTCTGGCTGCGCGTCGATGGCTCGGGGCCCCGCCAGGCGATCCACGGCGACACCGTGGACGACCTGCTCGAGCACGCCGAGACGGCAGAGAGCACCGTCTTGGTGTTCACGGGGCCGCGGGCCCACGCCAACCTCGGGCTGGTGGCCGACGCCCTCGGTCGGACCTGAGCGTTTTCGCGCCTCGAGCTTCTTTGGTGCCTCGGGGTCGGACGCCTTCGGGGTCCGAGGGCCTTAAACGACTACGCCGTCGTGACCCGAGGGTCGCGACGGCGCAGCGTTCGCAAGCCGCGAAGAGAGCGAGAGCTCTACTCCGCCTTGGCCTTGCGCTTGGCAGCCTTCTTCTTGCCCGTCTTCGGGGCCTTCTTGGCTGCCGCCTTCTTGCCGGCCTTCTTGCCAGCCTTCTTGCCGGCCTTCTTCTTGCCGGCCTTCTTGGCACCGGCCTTCTTGCCAGCCTTCTTCTTGCCGGCCTTCTTGGCACCGGCCTTCTTGCCGGCCTTCTTCTTGCCGGCTTTCTTCGCCACCTTCTTCTCGCCGGCCTTCTTGGCGGCCTTCTTCTTGGCGGCGGTCTTCTTCTTGGCGGCCTTGCGGCGCGGCTTGGCGGCCAGCGCGGGCGCCTCTTGGGCGGTATCGTCGATCATCGTGTGTGGACCCTCCTTCAAGGGCAACGGTAGACGGACCTTACGGTCGCGATCAGCGCGTGTCAATAACAATTAAGCATCATTGGCACGCAATTACGTGAAGGTGAGTGACCGTTACGGGAAGGTGAGTGATCGTGATGCCTAGTTATCGGTGACTGATGACCTACACCCTGCGACATGTGTAACACATAATGAAATCAATAGGTTGATCTCGCTCGGAGCGGTCTCGCAAGGGGCTTTCGCGCCTGCTGCGCATGGGGTGAAAGAGGGATCTCCTCGCCCCCGTGCGCGCTGGGCGGAGGGCTGCGGCTGTGCGATAAAACCGACCGGGTCGGGGGCGTCGCCGGAGGGTTCAGGGCGGCGCGCGTTGGGCGCAGCTCCGACGAGCCAGGAAAGAGGACGGGGATGCTCGAGATCGACTGGACGACGGAGGAGCCGGCGCTCGCCGCTGGGCAGCTCGTGGTGGTGCCGCTGCGCGAGGGTCACGACCCCGAGCTCATTGCGGCGCGCTTTGGTACGGCCGTGCGCGACGCGGTGGCGAAGGCTCCGTTCGTCGGCAAGCCGGGCGAGAGCTTCGGCTTCACGCGCGAGCAAGGCGGCGCGATGCAGCACGTGCTGCTCGTGGGCACCGCGGGGCTCGGCGATGCTGCGGCGCTGCGACAATTCACCCACGATGCCGCTCGCGAGGCGCAGCGCCTGGGCGCCTCGCACCTGGTGTTCGACCTGCACGGCGCCGATGGCCTGCCAGCCGACGGCGACGATGCGGCGCACATGGGGAACCTGCTCGCGCAAGGCGTCGAGCTCGGCACGTACGCGTACGATCGCTTCCTCAGCGAGGCCAACCGGCGCCCGTCGAGCCTGCGCAAGGTGAGCGCGTGGGGCCGCTCGCTCGCGCCCGCCGACGGCACGGCGCGCGGGCAGATCGTGGCCGCCGCGGTCGCCAAGGCGCGCGACCTGGGCAACGGCCCGCCGGCCCTCGTCACGCCCACGTACCTGGCCAACGCCGCCGCCGAGATCGTCGACGCGCTGCGCAGCGAGGGTCACGACGTGGCGCTGACCGTGCTCGATCGCGAGCAGTGCCACGAGCGAGGCATGGGCTGCTTCCTCGGCGTGGCGCAGGGCAGCGACGAGCCGCCGAAGTTCATCCACCTCGCGTACCGGCCCAAGACGGCCGCCAACGGGGCCAAGCCCACGCGCATCGTCCTCATCGGCAAGGGCATCACGTTCGACTCCGGCGGCTACTCGCTCAAGCCCGCCGACGGCATGCTCGACATGAAGCTCGACATGTGCGGCGCCGCGGCAGTGATCGGCGCGTTCGAGGGTGCGGTGCGCATGCAGGTGTCCTACGAGGTGCACGCGCTGGTGGCTGCGGCCGAGAACCTGGTGAGCGGCCGGGCCTACAAGCTCGGCGACGTGCTCACCGCCTCCAACGGCAAGACCGTGGAGATCAACAACACCGACGCCGAGGGCCGCCTGACGCTCGCCGACGCGATGGTGTACGCCGCGAGCCTGCACCCCGAGCTGATGATCGACTTCGCCACGCTGACCGGCGCCTGCATCGTCGGGCTCGGCCCTCGCATCGCCGGCGTGATGACCAACGACGAGCCGCTCTTCGCCGACTGGATGGCCGCCGCCGCGCGCAGCGGCGAGGAGATGTGGCGGCTGCCCCTGCCGGGCAACCTCAAGGAGCAGCTCAAGAGCAAGATCGCCGACATGCGCAACACCGGCGAGCGCTACGGCGGTGCGATCACGGCGGGTCTGTTCCTCAGCGAGTTCACGCAGGGCATCCGCTGGATGCACCTCGACATCGCCGGCCCCGCCATGGCGACCAAGGCGTGGGGCATCACCACCGCGGGCGGCAGCGGGATCCCGGTGGCAACGATCCTCGAGCTGCTCGCGGGCGACATCAAGACCGCGAGCTGATCGAACCGCAGGCGATCGAACGGAGCGCGCGGGTGACCGCGGCGCTCCGTTTCAATTCGGGTACTTGATCTCCACGACCACGCCGTCGCGGATCGACACCTGCGTCTCGCTCGAGGTGCCGTCGCAGTCGAGGTTGCTCCGCACGTAGCGGCCGCGCTTGGGGCCGCTCGAGCAGCGGATGAACGTGTGGAGCTGCAGCGGGCGGCCGTTCGCGTCGCGGTCTTGCGTGTCGGCCGGAGGGCCCCAGGCCATGTAGAGCGCGAACTCGTGGAAGCCGAGCTCCACCTCGCCGTGGCCGGCCGCCGTGCGCTCGGCCTCGGGCAGCGCCTCCCACTTGGCCCACAGCCCCTTGTCCTCGAGGAACGCCTGGCGCTCGGCGGCCTTGATGTCGAGGAACTCCGCCTGATCGGCGCCAGTGGGCAGGTTGTCGTAGAAGCGCCGATCGAGCTCGGGGAGTCGATCGGGATCGTGGGCGCAGCCGGCGAGCATGCCCAGCATGCTCAGCATGCCCAGGGCGACGGCGACTCCCATGCCCGAATGCCCAACCCGAAGATGGACTCGCAGATGAAGAAGTGGTGACGCCGAGATCATGGCCGCGGACAGCTTGGCCGCGCATGATAGGCGTCACCAGCAACGCGTCCAAACAAAGCGGGCAACGCCTCCAAGAGCGCGTTCCAAAGCCCGTCCTGGAGCGTATCCACGAGCATGCCCAGCTCCTGTGCGCGGGCCGCACCGGGCCGTCGTTCGGCCGATCCCATGAGTCCATGCCCAAAAGAACGCCGTTCTTTGCATCACTTGACGATTCGTGACACCGTTGCTAAGTATTCGCCCCCTACGTTGCCCGTGGTGCGCCCGTTCACCCCAGCTTTTGCTCGCCTTGCGAGCCAACTGACGAGCGACGCTCAGGAGCAGGAGCCATGGCTCAGACGTTCAGCGTAGGCGACAAGGTGGTCTACCCCGGCCACGGCGTGGCCGAGATCACCGGGCTCGAGGCGCGCGAGATCTCGGGCGCCAAGCTCGAGTTCTACGTGCTCAGCGTGCTCGAGAACAACATGAAGGTCATGGTCCCCAAGCACAACGCCAAGTCCGTGGGCTTGCGCAAGCTGGTGGACCAGGCCGAGGTCGAGCAGGTCTACAGCGTGCTGGCGCACCGCGGCGGCAAGATCTCCACCGCCACGTGGAACCGGCGCTATCGCGAGTACATGGAGAAGATCAAGACCGGCTCGCTGATCGAGATCGCCTCGGTGCTGCGCGACCTGTGCATCCTTCGCTCCGACAAGGAGCTGAGCTTCGGCGAGCGCAAGATGCTGGACACTGCCCGCTCGCTGCTCGTACAGGAGCTCGCGCTGGCCAAGGGCCAGGAAGAGAACGTGGTGGCCACCGAGCTGGACTCGATGTTCAGCTAGTCATGCGGTTGGCCATGCAGTTGGCCATGCGCTCCGCACGGTTCGCGATCGCCTCGTGTTTGCTCGCTGCTGCGTGCACGAAGGACGACGCGCTCGCGCCCGCGAGCGCGGAGACGCCGGAGGCCAAGCACGAGCGGGAGTGCGAGCAGTTCGCGACCGATATGGCGCGCACTGGGCTCATCGCGGGCCAGCTGCTGGTGACCGCGCTCGACGACGATCCCGCGGCGGCGAGCCGCGGGCACGACGAGCTGAAGGCCAGCGCGCAGCAGCTGCGGCAAGAGCTGCTCGGCAAGTGCATGCAGTGGCCCGAGGAGGTGATGGCATGCCTGCCTCCGTTCGGCATCTTGAAGGACGGCTGTGAAGAGCGGCTGCTCGCCGCCATGGACGGCGCCAAGCCGCCGCCCGAGCACGTGCCGCCCGGGCCCCCGCCTGCGTGGAGCTTTCGACTCGAGGGCGAGCCACGGCACGCGGCGATGACGAGCGACGGCACCGTGCTGGTGGTCGGCGACGAGCTGATGGGCCTGCGCGACGGCAAGGCCGTGTGGCGCAAGGAGGGCCGGTTCGCGAGCTGGCTGCTGCTGCTGCCCGGTCAGCCGAGCACGTGGGTCGGCGGGCTCGAGGATCGCGTGGTGGCGTTCGATCCGGCGGATGGCAGCGAGCGATGGTCGGCAACGCTGCCGGCGGTCACGGATGGTGAAGATGGCGACGGCTCGGCGGACGACGAGGGCGGCGAGCCCGAGGACGGCGAGCTCGAGGCCTTCGAGACGAAGGCCGAGGTGCAGGCGGCGACGCTGCATGGAGGCCGCCTGCTGGTGGGGGATGCAGCGGCTCGCTTCTTTCGCGTGGATCCAGCTCGCTGCGCTGCGAGCAGCGGCAGCGGCAGCGGCAAGGGCAAGGACAAGGACAAGGCGGATGCCGGCGCATGCGTGACCCCCGACGGCCGGCTGGTCGACGAGATCCTCGAGAGCGATGCACATCTGTTCGTGGACGAGAACGACAAGCGCTACTTGTGGGAGAGCGGCATCGTGCGGGCGTTCGCGAAGGACTGGCGCCCGCTGATGACTGCGCGCGCTCACGACATGCTGTCGAGCGTGACGGTGGCCGAGGGCCGGCTCGTGCTGATCGTCGACCACGACGTCGTCGAGCTCGATCCCACCCAGTGCCGCGGCGAGGCCACGTTCGCGCCCTCGGGCTGGCCGCAGCCGGGTGCGCTGGTGATCCGCGAGGCCGACGAGTGTGACGAGTGCCGCAAACCACCGCCGGGCTGTCGCCGCTGGCGGGTGTACCTCGACGACGTGACGGGCGAAGCGCCGGCGCTGCTGCGCGACGGTGCGGTGGCGGTGCACCACGACGGCTACACGCTCGCGCTGCACGCGGGCGAGACGCGGTGGAAGGTGTTCACGGGCGGCGGTGGTCCGCTCGCGACCGATGGCACGCGCGTGCTGGGGTTCAGCACGGGCCTCCGCGAGGGCGATACACCGGGCGTGTTCGAGGTGGCCGCCACCGACGGCGAGCTGCGCTGGCGTACCGTGCTACCGGTGGACGTGGGCGAGGTCTACTTCAGCGACGACATCCGGCTGGCGCTGGGAGGCACGTGGCTGGCGGCGGTCTACGAGGAGACGGTGTTCGCGATCCCGCTGCCACCCGTGTAGCGTGCGGGCGACGCCGCGATCACCGGCACATGCCCCGCTCGGTCAAGGGGTCGAGGTACCCTGGGGTGGTGTCGAGCTCGCGCGAGCGTCTGGGGTTGTTGCTTCCGCTGCCGGCCCTGCTCATCACGGGGCAGGCGCACGCTGCCCCAGGGTCGTCCCCGCCCGCCGACGAGCTGCAGCCACCTCCGGACGCTGGCATCGAGCGTCCGCCGGCGCTCGGTGACGAGCCCGCGAGCGAGCTCGACCAGGCCAAGGCGCTGTACCTGCAGGGCCATGAAGCGTTCCTCCGCGGTGACTTTCGCGAGGCGGGCCTGGCCTTCGAGCAATCGGCCGCGCTGGCTCCCCTGGTGCGGCTGCACCTCCACGCTGCGATCGCGTTTCGCAACGCTGCGACCGCCGAGCTCGACCCCGGGCTCGCGACCGAGCTGTGCGAGGCCACGCGGCGCCACGCCGAGGCCGTGGTCGCGCACCCGCAGGCGACCCCCGAGCTGATCGAGCAGGCCCGCGCCGAGCAGGAGCTGGCCGACGCGTACTGCAACACGCTGCCCGAAGCCGTCGCCGACCCGTACCCGAGCGAGCTGCATGCCTGCCTGAGCCCCACATACTGCCTCCAGCCCGAGACCGGCCCCTGCTTGAGCATCATCGAGCATCCCCGCGGCTGCGATCGCGGCGGCCACTCGGTCGCAATGCTGGGCTCGATGGTGCTGCTCGGCCTGCGATCACGCCGCCGCCGCGATGCGGTCGAGCGACTGGCCGATCGCCTACCCGCCGACGTGGTGGCCAAGCTGCGCCGCAACGACGAGGGCGAGCCGAGCGACGGCGACCGGTAGGCGCGGCCGCTATCGGCACGCGGCGCGGTCGAAATTCGGCGAAATTCGACGCCTATGCCAACTAAAATCGTGTGTTATTTCAAATAATTATAGGAAAAATTCTCAATTCTCGAATCGAGAATAGAATGACGGCATGCTCCGCCCCCAGGACCTGCTCGTGACGCTGATGCTCGCGGCTCACCCGGAGCAAGATTGGACCTACGCCACGCTGGGCCCTGCCGTGGGAATGAGCCCCTCGGCTGTTCACACCGCCCTTTCTCGGGCAAGCACATCAGGGCTGGTCAACCCGCGAACCCGACGTGTCATCGTGCCGGCCCTCCTCGAGCTCTTGATCCACGGCGTGCGCTATGTGTTCCCGGCCGAACGTGGACGTCGTACCCGGGGCATGGCGACTGGACCATCCGTGGGCCCGCTGTCGGAGCGCCTCACCACGAATGAGGAGGCGCCGCTCGTATGGCCGTATGCGCGTGGCAAGAACCGCGGTGAATCTCTGGTGCCGCTCTACGAGACAGTGCCGGAAGCCGCCGCCAATGATCCGGCTCTCTACGCGCTCCTGACCGTGGTCGACAGCCTTCGTGTCGGGGGGGCCCGTGTCCGCGAGGTCGCTGCCCTCGTGCTCGAGGAGCTGGTGCCTCGATGAACGTGCTTCGTCGCCCCGCGGACATGCTCGCGGTGGTTGGCGCGAAGCTCTCGATGCTACCACGACGGGTGGTGTTCGTTGGTGGAGCAACGACCGAGTTGTTCATCACCGACCCGGCAGCACCAGAGGTGCGGGCCACGATCGACGTCGATGTGATCGTACGAGTCGAATCTCGCGCGGAGTACCTGATTGATGTTCGCAATGAGCTGCTCGCCGTCGGAGCCCGCGAGGATCCCTCCGATGGTGCTCCAACCTGCCGCTGGATCCTCGATGGCGTGCTCGTCGATGTCATGCCACCAAGCGAGCAAGTGCTCGGGTTCACCAATCGTTGGTATCCGGATGCGCTAGAGCATGCAGAAGCACGACGGCTGCCCGATGGCACGGTGATCCTGGTGACGACGGGACCGTTGTTCCTCGCCACCAAGATCGAGGCCTTCCGGGGCAGGGGCGGCGGGGACTACTTGGCGAGCAAGGACATGGAAGACATCATCACCGTGCTCGATGGGAGGCTCGAGCTCGTCGAGGAGGTCGCAGCCGCGGAGCCCGGCTTGCGTTCGTTCTTGCGTGAAGCCTTCGCCGAGTGGCTGTCTCGCAGTGATTTCGAGGATACGGTCGCAGGACACTTGCCCGGCGACATCGACAGTCAGGGGCGTGTAGAGGTGATCCTCGAGCGTGTGGCGAGCATTGCGCAACGCTGAAGACCCCCACGATGGAGCGCCGCACCACGGGCTGCTAGCGTTGCCGCCATGAAGCTTCGCTCCGGGCTCGCGCCGTGGCTCTTGGTGTTGGGGCTGGGGTGTCGTGGCGATCATCCGCCGGTCGACGACGACACCACCGCGACCGACTCCACCGCGGGCGAGACCGCGGACGAGACCGCGGCCGAGGACGAGGGCGGCGGTGAGCTGCTCGGGTGCCCGCCCGGCGGGTGCGTGATGGTCCTCGCCGTGCAGACGCTCGATGATCGCATCGAGGTGTTCGTGCCCGATCACCCGGACTCGGCGTACCGCGGGGCGATCTCGCTGGATCTCAAGCCCAACGAGTGCGAGGGCTGCGGCCCCGGCGACTATGGCGAGGGGCGCCTCGACGAGCCATTCGGGCTCGCGCGGGCCGGTGGGTTCCTGCACGTGCTCACCGGGCACTACCCCACGCAAGACGCGGGCAGCCTCGTGGCATTTCCGCTGAGCTTCTTCGAGGGGTACACGCCCGGGACCACCGTGCCGGTGAGCGACTACTTCGCCGACGCGCAGTTCCAGAACGGCGTGGTGGAGCGCAACCTCGGCGAGCGCGAGGCGATCTTCGTGCACCAGCACGCCTCGGGCCGGCTGATCGTGGCGGTGTTCAACAACGACCTATTCGCGAGCGAAGACGGCTGGACGCTGCCCGGCAAGCTCCTGGTGCTCGATCCGGGCGATCCCGCCGGCGAGCTCGGCACGGTGACGCTCGACGGGATCGGCGACGAAGGCTGCAACGGCGCGTCGCAGATCATCGACCTCCGCGGCGACGGCGAGCTCCTGGCCGTGGCCTGCGATGGCAACGAGAAGGTCGCCGTGCTCGACGGCTCCGGAGTGGGCGACGGCTCCGTGGACGACGCCGCGGCGGGGCTCGGCACCGGTGCGCTGTGCTCGATCCCCGGCGCGGTGTCGAACCGGCGCGTGCGGTACCTGGCCTCGGATGGCGAGAACGGGTTCGTGGTGGCCGAGGGGCCGACGCCGCTCGATCTGACGGGCTCCGCGAGCCTCTGGTACATCGGGTCGGACTGCTCGACCCTCGGCAACGTCCAGCTCGGCTCGCTGGGGTCGCCCGGCGACTGGCAGCTCGGAGAGATCGTGCGGCTGCCCGCCTCGACGCCCACGTGGCTGCTCGCAGCCGGCTCGGCGCTGGACCCCGGCGTCGGCCAGCGCGGCGTGTTCGTGGCGCACACCGGCAGCGGTGCGCTCGAGGTCTGCCCCGATCCGATCGGTGGCTTCGATACTGCGTGGGACGATGGCCAGGCCGAGGTGATCGAGCCGTTCGCGCTGGCCGTGACCAGCAACGGCGCGCACCTGGCCGTGGGCGCGGGCCCGCGGCCGCTCCTCACCGACCCGGCCGGCGTGGGCTACGGCAAGGTGCTGTGGGCCTCGCTCGCGGGCGCCGACCCATGCTCGCTCACCGCCGACGTGATCGACCTGACCGACGGCGATGTCGGGCACGCGCCCGCACCCGACGCGAGCGATCCGGCCACGTTCCGCCGCGGGCCCAACGTGGTGGTGATCCGGGAGCTCTCCGGCTGACGATCATGGCGAGTCATTCTCGATTCTCGAATCGAGAATGACCCGCGTAAATAGCCGTTCTACAACGATTTTCTCGCTGGCACGGCTCGACGATCACAGCTCATCCCGCCGCGAGGGTCATCACCTCCATGTAGAACCGCACCGCCGCGGCGAAGCCCTCCACCGTCGTCTGCTCGTCGGTGCCGTGCACGCGGACGCGGTCCTTGGCGCGCATGCGGATCGGGAGGAAGCGGTAGGCCTGCCGCGCAACGCGGCCATAGTGGCGCGCGTCGGTGCCTCCCACGGTGAGGTACGGCACCGTGATGACGTCCGGGAACACGTGGGCGATCGCGCGGCGGAGCACGCCGAAGGACTCGTCATCCACGCTCGAGATCGCGGAGGGCTCGCGGCAATCCTCGCAGCGGACCTCGATGTCGGGATCGTCGATCACCTCGCGTACGTGCGCGAGCACGTCGTCGATGGTGTCGCCGGGCAGGAGGCGGGCGTTGATCACCGCCTCGCCGCTGGAGGCGAGCACGTTGGCCGCGACGCCGCCGCTGATGATGGTGGGCGCGAGTGTGGTGCGCACGGTGGCGTTGCTGGCCGGCTGCGACGCGAGCACGCGCTCGATCACGGGGGAGAGCAGCCAGAGGTTGGACAGCGCCGTGCGCATGGGCAGCCCCATGTGCGGGGCCATGCCGTCGAGCATCATGCGGGTGGCGCCGCCGAGCCGCGCGGGCATGGGCTCGGCCTCGATGGCTGCCACCGCGGCGGCGAGCCGGCCGATGGTGCCGTGGGTGGGCGGCATCGAGGCGTGGCCTCCCTCGGCGCGGAGCGTGAGCACGACGTTGGCGTAGCCCTTCTCGGCGATGCCGATGAGCGCGGCCTCCCGCTCGAGGCCCGGGATCGCCTCGCTGATGATCATCCCGCCCTCGTCGAGCACGAACGCGAACCGCTCGCCGCGGGCGTCGAGGGTGGCCGCGATCGTCTCGGCACCGTCGGGGCCGCTCACCTCCTCGTCGTGGCCGAACGCGAGCACGATCCCGCGCCGCGGGGCGAAGCCGGCCTCGAGCAGCAGCTCGGCGGCTTGCAAGAGGCCCACCACGCCGGACTTGTCGTCGAGCGTGCCGCGGCCCCAGATCACACCATCCTCGATCGCGCCCGAGAACGGCGGGCGGGTCCAGTCGCCCTCGGTGCCGGGCTCGACGGGCACCACGTCGAGGTGGGCGGTGAGCAGGATCGGCTCCGCGCTCGGGTCGGTGCCTGGCCAGTGGTAGAGCAGCGAGAGCTCGGAGATCGTCTCGCGCTGCAGCGCCTGGTGCACGCGTGGGAAGTCGGCCTCGAGCTGGCGGTGCAGCGCGTAGAACGGCTCGGCCTGCGCGGGGACGACCCGGGGGACTGGTCCCTCCGCTGGGCCCGCAACCGCGTCCTTGGGCGGGCGCGGGGAGATCGACACGATGCGCACCGACCGGGCCAAGCGCTCGGCCGCCGCGTCCTGGTCGACCTCGGGCAATGCCGGTGCGGGCCCAGGGTCGAACGGCTCGGGGCCGTTGCAGGCCCCACGGGCCACCATCACGGCCAAGAGGCCGGCGAGGCCCAGGCCGAGGATCCGGCCCCAGCGGCGCTTCCGAGGGCTTGCTGCGCGTTCCACGAGCAGCATGGTACCGCGCAGGCCGCCCGGGCACCCGCTGTCAGATCGATTCGCGATCCGGGTCGTTGGGGAGCCCGTGCGCAGCCAGGACATCCAGATCCCCGAGCCCTGCCATGCGGAATGGGACGCCATGCGCCCCGAGCAGAAGGGGCGCTTCTGCTTCGATTGCAGCAAGAAGGTCCACGACCTCTCGGCGATGACCAAGGACGAGGCCAAGCAGTTCCTGCGCGCGAGCGCCTGCGCCGACATCTGCGTGAGCTACCAGCACCACGAGGACGGCACGCTGGTGTTCCGCGAGCCCGCGCCCGCACCGGTGGTTCCGCTGGCCCGGCTCCGCCGGCCGCGCTCGGTGGCGGCGGCGGTGGCAGGTGCCGGCATGGCGATGGCGCTGGCGGCTTGTGCTCCGCACGGCGACGCGCCGGCCCAGCAGCGCTACGCCGCGGAGACGCCGGTGTTCCAGGCGCCCACCGTGGTCATCCCGATCGGGACGACCGAGAAGCCCGAGGTGATGCCTCCGCCCGTGGCACCGCCGGTGGTGGAAGACGAGCCGTGCCTGCCCGTGAAGGAGCAGGTCGAGGAGGCCCTCTCGGAGCCGCCGCGCGTGCGGGGCCGGATGAAGCCGGTCACGCCCGAGCCCATCATCAAGCGCACCGCTGGCAAGCCGATGATGATGCCGCGCGTGAAGGGCGATGTGGCGTTCGTCGATCCCGAAGCGCTGTGAGACGAGCCGCTCGATCGGAGGTCGAGCGCTCGCCTCGAGCTGGACGGGGTCACGCCACTCGTAGCTCGCCCGCCTTGAGCTGCTTGGCCAGCGCCTTGAACCCCGGGTACGCCTTCACGATCACGCGCTGGTCGATGATTCCGCAATCGGCTCCACGCCGGGCGGCGCGGGTGAGCGACTCGATGAGCGTGTCGTTGCGGCGCGTCGGGGGATACCCGACAGGAGGCAGGAGATTGCGCCAGCGCTCCCAGACCTCGCGCCAGGTGGTCGGCTCTGGGCCGGCGAGCCGCACGACCAGATCGGTGGCATAGGCGACGGCGAACGGCGGCATGAACACATAGGCGGGGTCGTGGCGCCGCGCTGCTCCGTCGGCGGTGGCCAGGGCGACCGCGGGGGGCAGGCCGAACCAGCCGCCGAGGAACGCCCAACGGCCATCCGGCTCGGACGCTTCTGCCGGATCCTGGGGGGTGGAGCCCGGCCACCAGGGATTGGTGCCGAAGTACTGGGCCAGCGCGCGATCTCGGCGATGGGCCTGGAACGTGTCGAGGCCGAGCTTGCCGCCGTGGATGACGGAAGGAACGGCATCGCTGACCTGCTTGGCCTTGGCCATGAGGAACGACGCGAGACCCGGGATGCCCGCGCCCCGCTCGGCCTGGCGGACGATCCGCAACAGCTGCGACCACTCGGGCAGGTCGAGGGTCATGAGCCCGTCGTCCATTTCTTGCATCGCTGTCACCGTCCTGGCTTCCTTCCCGGCTGCTCGATGGCGTGGGCAACCGAGCTCCCGTGGCCACGGGAGCAGTTGCCCCATGGAGTAGTGGTGACCGAGGAGGGTTTTGACCACGGGGGATTAGAATTTTTATGGATCCTGCTGCGTGATATGCGCGGCAGGAGCGTGCGTGCGACCCCGTGCAGAGCTCTGCGATAGGCTGGAGGGCGTGCGCTGGTCGAAGCGGCGATGGCCAAACCCTAGCGTCCCGAAAACAAGAGACCCCGCGGAGCGGGGTTTCTTGTGGCGCGTCAGGAAGGATTCGAACCTCCGACCCTCGGTTCCGAAGTCTGTTTTCGCAGACCACGCGCGTACCACTATGGCGTACGCTCTTCCACGCAGCATGACGTAATCATTGGGGTATTCGGAGGCAACCGGCGCACCCCAAACCGCACCACTACACTCCAACCCGTCCCATGCGTTGCCCGGTGGTTGCCCGGTCGGTTCCGGGCCCGATGCGACGAGGGACGGGGGCACCAATGACTGCGAAGCGCATGCGCCTGACCAAGACCGCCGTCGATCGACTCCAGCCCGCCGAGCGCGACTACGAGGTGGCCGACGAGGGCATGCCCGGCCTGTACCTGCGGGTCTACGCGAACGGCTCGAAGACGGTGGTGATCCGCTACAAGGTCGGGCGACGGCAGCGACGCTACAGCATCGGCCGGCTGCACAACGGCTACACCTTCGCGCAGGCGCGAGACGACGCGGCCGCCAAGCTGCGCGAGGTGAAGGACGGCGAGGATCCCTCGCTCGATCGGCGGCGCCGTCTACAGGCCGCCACGTTCGCGGAGGTGGCCGCGCGGTTCCTCGAAGAACACGGGGCCACGCTCAAGCCGTTGACCCTGGTCAACTACCGGGCCTTGCTCGCGAACCACATCCTGCCCACGCTCGGCCCGATGCCGATGGAGGATCTCCAGCGCGCGGACGTGCAGCGGCTCCACTACCACGTGGGCAAGTCCGCCAAGGGGGCGGCGAATCGAGCCCTCAGCCTCGTGAGCGTGATCTGCAACCTCGCGGAGGGCTGGGGCTACCGAGCAGGGCAGCTCAATCCGTGCCGCGGCATCAAGCGCTACGCGGAGCAGCCGAGGGAGCGGTACCTGACCGCCGACGAGCGGGCCCGAGTCGATGCCGTGCTCGCGGCCTCCGAGCGCGCGCCGAAGGGGCACCCGGACTACGTGTGCCTGGGCTCGATCACCGCGGTGCGGCTCCTGGCGCTCACCGGGGCACGGTGCAGCGAGATCACCGGCCTCACGTGGTCGATGGTCGACCTGGACCGCGGGTTCCTGCGGCTGCCCGACTCGAAGACCGGCGCCAAGGCGGTCCCCCTGTCTCGCCAGGCGATCGCGTTGCTGCGCGAGCTCCAGGCCGCGCGAGAGCCCGGTGAGCCGTGGGTCTGCGTGGGCGAGCGAGGTGGGCGGGTGCAGAACATCCAACGCGCGTGGAGCAGCATCCGCCGCCGAGCGAAGCTCGAAGACGTGCACCTGCACGACCTTCGGCACTCGCTCGCGAGCGACGCTGCGGCTGCGGGCGCGTCGCTGCCCGTCATCGGCAAGATGCTCGGCCACCGCGACGTGGGGACGACCCAACGCTACGCGCACTTGACCGACCTGGTGGTCCGCGAAGCGCTCGACCGCACGGGGGACCGCATCGAGCAGCAGATCCGGGACGGGGCCGCGGTGATCGACCTCGAAGCCCGACGGGCAGAAGCCGCGGCGCGGTCGGGTTGAACGCCCGGCCTCGCGGCGGGCTCACTCGCGGACGCGCTTGGTCCTCGCCGTGATCGGGCTCGGGCCGATCAACGCGCTGGGGTCGACCTCCAAGACGCGGGCGAGCCGGGCGAGGTAGTCGATGGTCGGGGCCTTCGTCCCCGCGAGCACGGCGAACAGGTGATTGCGGGAGACCTCGGCGGCCGCCGCCAAGCGGGACAGCGGCAGGTCGCGCACCTTGCATGCCTCGCGGAGCCTTTCCGCCAGTCGCGCCCGGATCGCGTCGGAGTCCACCGATGGGAGGCTATCTGCTTCGGCAGACCGTACGCGAAAGCAGACCACTGGCCGTAGGACGCCGTTCGTCCTCTGCTACGCCAAAGCAGACCTATGAAGTCTGCTTTAGGGTACTGTCGGAGCCATGAACGACCAGCATCCATCTCCCGTTATCCTCGCGCGAACCGGGCCTACGGACCCTCGCGAGCCACACCTTGCCCCCGAGCCGACGCGTCCGCCGTTCCGGGCTCACAGCGTGCCGCACCCCGGGCTCATCCCCGGCGGCATGAACATCGAGCTGCGCGACGTGGAGCCCGACGACGTGGCCGAGAAGCTGCGCGGCATGCTGGGCCTGGCGCCCGAGCAGCCGGCCCCCGGCGAGGCTGCGGCGTCCTACCGGCGCACGCTGCCCCGGCTCGTGCAGTCGCTCGACGCGGGCGGCTGGATCGCGTGGTGCTTGACCGGCTTGGTCGTGTACGGCGAGGGCTCCCCCACGCTGGCCACGATCCGCCGCGAGGCCAAGCGCGTCGGCCTGGCGCTCGCGATCGTGCGAGCCCATGGCGGCATCAGCCCCGCCGCGCGCATGCTGAAGACGTCGCGCAAGGTCGTGCGCGAGAACCTGCACAAGCTGGGCCTCTACCCGTGGGGTGTCGCGAGCGCCGGTGAGGACGCGCCGTCGTGCGAGGACGGGGGGCCGTGCTCATGAGCGTCAACCTGGTAATCCTGGTCGGCCACCTGGGGCGCGATCCCGAGGTGACCGCGACCAAGGGCGGCAAGTCGGTGTGCCGCATGAGCCTCGCCACGTCGCACAAGGGCGGCGGGGGCGAGGTGACCGAGTGGCACCGCGTGGTCGCGTGGGACAAGCTCGCGGAGACCTGCTCGCGGTACCTCGCCAAGGGGCGCCAGATCTACGTGGAGGGCCGCTTGCAGACCCGGGCCTACGTGGACAAGGACGGGATCAAGCGGTACGCGACCGAGATCGTGGCGCACCGCGTGGACTTCCTGGGCGGTGGCGAGAGCCGCGGCGGCGAGCGAACAACCCAGGGCGAGCCGGGCTCCGGCTCATGGGACCCACCCCCGGGCGAGAGCGAGGACGGGATCCCGTGGTAGCGCGACGAGAACCCGGCCGCCGCCAAGGCTCCGCCGAGAGATCGAGCGGTACCGCCAAGCGCACGAGCAAGGGGGCGCGTGCCAAGGTGGATGTGATGAACGAAGCGGCGGGCGGCGAGTAGACCACGACCACATCACCGGTGGTCCCCAGCGGCCCCAGGATGCGCCAGGCGAGACCCGGGGCCCTGGGGCCGCGGTCGTTCGGCTCGGGGACGACGGCGGGCAGCGTCGCACCGCTCGATGCTGGTCATTCAGCGTCCAGTGTGTGAGCGTGACCTCACATCGACGAACATCACGATGGCCGACGCGACATCCACCGGCGCGGGGTGTCGCGGTGAAGGAGATCGAGCCGCTAGGTACCCGTGCGGTGGTGTGCAAAGCCGTGGGCACGGCTGCGAGGCAGCGTTAACCCGCGCACTAGCCTCCCCCGCATGGTCAAGGCATCCATCCCTCCCGAGTCCCTCGGCCGACTGCTCACACCGCAGCAGACGGCGGACCGTCTGCACCTGGCGGTGCGCTCCCTCGAAGGGCTGCGCCGTAGGGGTACAGGCCCAGAATTCATCAAGATCTCGGGCGGGAGGTCTGGCCGAATTTACTACCCCGAGGGTTGCGTGGAGACCTGGATCGCCAGCCGGCTCCGCCAGTCGACCACGGAGGGCTGAGGGCCATGAGCAGCGCACCGAAGCCCAATCCAGGGGGGCGGGCTGGCGGACCGGACACCCCTTCACGAGCCCCCGGCCACCACCCCTCCAACCCTGCACGAACCCGCGACTGCGAGCCGTGCTGCAATCCTAGCGCTCCGCCAGACCCTGCCGAGCTGCGCCGCATCTGGGTCCCTTTCTTCCGTGACCACGGCATCGAGGACCCCGAGGCGTTGGTGGACGAGCTCGTCCGCTTGAACTGCCCCGTAGTGGATCGCGACCGAGAGGGGACCGAGCCATGACCGGCCCAGCCATGACCGGACCGAACCCACCCGAGCCGCACCCGTGCGCCTTGTGCCAGATGCCCACCACCCGCGCCGCCCCATCGTGGTGGCCCGTGGCCGATGAGTGGGTGTGCGAGCAGTGCCGCTACGAGAACGCGCGCTACGACGCGATGGCGCAAGCCTACGGGCCCGGCAACCAGCACCGCGATCCTGACGGATGGCCGGCCTTCCGGGGCACGGAGGAGCTGCGAGCTGCACCCCCGATGACGCGCGACATGCTGCCGCGGTCCCTCGAACCCTTCGCCGTCGACATCGCGGAACGCATGGATCTCCCGCTCGAGTTCTGCGCGGTGCCGATGTTGGTCGCCGCGAGTGCTCTGCTCGGTGCCCGCGTCGTCGCGCTGGCGCAGGCCCGGGGGGACTGGTGGCAGGCCGGCGTGCTATGGGGGACGGTCGTCGGGAACCCGTCGGTCGGCAAGACACCCGCGGAAGCCCAAGCGCTCCAGCCGTTCCACGAAGTCGTGGGCGAAGCCGAAGCACGACACCGGGCGCAGCAGGGCGAGGAGGATGAGGAAGATCCGCTCCGTTACCAGGTGAGCGACACGACCACCGAGAAGCTCGTGGAGCTGATGTCCAAGGCGCCGCTGGGCCACGCGATGTTCCTGCACTCCAGTGAGTTGGCAGGCCTGTTTTCGACCTTCTCGAAGAAGGGCCGCGAGACGGACCGGGCGTTCTACTTGCAGGTCTGGGATCTGCGAACCCCCGTCGTGGTCGATCGCATCGGGCGAGGGAGCCTCCGAGCGCACTGCGGCTTGGCCCTGTACGGGGCGATCACTCCGGGTGTGCTATCCAAGCACGTTGGCGCAGCAAAGGCGGGCGGCGTAGGGGCCGATGGTCTGCTCCAGCGCTTCGGGCTCGCGGTCCATCCCGAGGTGGCAGGGACCTACGAGCCGCAGGATCGGCCCCCCGCGGCCGATGCCCGTGCACGAGCGACGGCGGCGTTTCAGCGGCTCGCCACCCTGAACGCGAAGGCGCTCGGGGCGGAGCGGATCCCAACCGTGCCGTTCCCCGGGCTCCGGTTCGCTGCCGACGCTCAGCCCGTCTTCGATCGCTGGGAGCGGCAGCAGACCATACGCGTGCGCTCGAACCGCGAGGGGATGTCGGAGGCGTTCCTCGGCCACCTCGGCAAGCACCGCGGGCTGGTTCCGGCGCTGGCCTTGCTGTTCCACGTTCTCGACCACGAGCGCGGCCGCTCGAAGGGGATCGACATCGACTCGCTGGAGCGAGCGCTGTCCATGGTGGCCTACCTGGAGCAGCACGCGGCCCGGATCTACGGCGAAGGCGAGCGCCACGCCGCGGTGGCCTTGGCGGCGCAGATCCGCGCTGGGTTGGTCGAGGACGGCGTGGCGCTTCGCGACGTCCACCGGGCGCAGCGTTCGGGCATACGTAATGCTGCCGACGCACGGGCGGGCGCGAGGCGGCTGGAGTGCATGGGGTGGCTCCGCCTGGAGCGCCAAGGACCCAGGGGCGCGCAGACCGTGATCCGACTGCGGCCGGATCTCGCGGGGTGCCTGGCGCGGGGCGACGAGGGGGCGGCGAGCTGGGAGGTGGACTGACGGACTGACAGCCCTGACAGGTGTCAGTGCCGTCAGTCCGTCAGTGGGAGTGGCGGACCTGGTGGTCGACGCGCTCGCGAAGCAGGCTCGCGGCCCGTGCGGCACGCGTGCGGCGTCGTTCATGGCCCAACACCAGCACGGGGTTATCGGACAGCGTGGCTCCGCGGCTAGCATCTCCTCCGTGGCCTACTCACCCGCCGCGAGGGAGCTACGCCAGTGCACAGGCACGACCCGGATGGGCGCCCGATGCTGCGGGTGGGCGATCTGGGGCGACCCCGCGCAGCGCTGCGCCTGGCATGGCGGGCAGCCATCGAGCGCAGCACGCCGCCACCCGAGCCGCCGTGTCGAGCCCTGCTCCTGCGAGGCGTACGCGTGGCCGCACAGGCCAGGGGGCGGCCTATGCCGCTGGCCCGAGCCGCCGACGCATCGGCTGGTCACCCCGGCGAGCACCCACCGCTACCCGTCGCGGTTCCGGGAGCTGATCCGCAGGCTCATGCGGACCGTGTGATCTTTGCCGATGCAGAGACCTATGCGGTGATGAGCACCCCGCGGAAGCTGGTCACTCGGTCGCCTGTGACGCTTGCTCGGCAAGCTGCGACTCCAGCTCCTCGACGCGGACCCTCAGCTCTGCAATCTCCTTGGCGAGGACATTCCTAAGGCCAAAGAGGAACGGCCCCACGGGGTTATGATCCGGTGTTTTCTCCAACTCTGCGGTGACCGCGGCCTGGCATGCCTCCACGATTTGGCGTTGATGCTCCTTCACCTTGTCCTCGCGCGTCATGCGGCCTCGCCTCTCGTCTTGCCCGGTGGTTGCCCGGTGGTTGGTCCCTCGAAAGCCGGAACCCCGCAGAGCGGGGTTCCGTGTGGCGCGTCAGGAAGGATTCGAACCTCCGACCCTCGGTTCCGAAGACCGATGCTCTATCCAGCTGAGCTACTAACGCCCGACGCACTGCATATCAATTCCCCTCCACCTGGACAAGCACCCTCGGTCGACCGCTCGACCTAGCGCCCTCGATCCCCTCGCTCTCCTCGCTCCCCTCGCTCCCCTCGCGGCCGCTTGCCGAACATCTCGCGGATCGCGTTGATCACATCCACATCCAGCTCCGGTCGCGGCGCGCGGAACCACAGCACCCTGGCCTCGGCACCGAGCGCCGCCAGCACCTCCGCCGTGGCCTCCACCCGCGTCCGCGGAACCCAGGGGTCATCATGCGCACCCCCCAAGATCACCGGCACCCCACGCATCGGCCCTTCGTGATGCAGCGCCGAGCGCAGCGGGCCGAGCAGCGCCCCACCGAGCGCAATCACCCCGGCAAAGTGCCCGCCACGGCGCGCTACATAATCCAGCACCAAGCACGCGCCCTGCATCTCGCCGCACAGCACGACCTGGTTCCTCGCAATCCCCAGCGCATCGAGCCGCTCGAACACGGCATCGAGCTGCGAGAGCCCCGACGACAGCGCCGGCTCGTTGTCGCGGATCGGCGCGTCGAAGCGCAGCGGAAACCACGTGCGATCCTCGGCCTGCACCGCCACGAACGCCGGCTCCTCGAGCCCCTCGAACAGCCGCGCCCCGGTGCTGAGCATGCGCTCCGCCGTGTTCCCCTCGCCGTGAACCAGCACCACCACCTTCTTCGCACGCTCGAGGGTCCGGCCGCCGAGCGCGGCCTCCAGCGCACCGTGGGGCGGGCGATACGGCGAGAGCGCAGGCCAGCGGCGAGCGTCCACCGAGGGCCGTCGCCCGAGCCGCGCGTCGTGCAAGAGCGACTCGACCTGCGCCGCAGTGGGACGACGCGGGTTGTCGAAGCGCGCGGCCGCCAGCTTCAGCGCGGTGTCGCGCGTGCCATCGGCGGTCAAGCCCAGCCGATCGAGCCGCGTGGGCGCGTCGACGATGAGCGCGAGGTCGAACAGCGTGGCCGCGGGATCGCGCGAGCCGAGCGCGCGGCCGAGCGTCTGCGTGGCCCGGCGAGCGATCGCGGCGTTGAACGCGATGACGTGGGGCAACAGCACCGCGTGCGTGTCGGCGTAGGGCAGGCCGAGATCGCCGGCGACCAGCCGCGCGAGCTGGTGGTGGAGCGCGATGCCGGCCGAGCCATGCACGGTGGCGGCCTGGTACGCGCCGCGCATCACGATGCCGCGCACCTCGACGTTGTCGGGCTCCTCGCACGCGCGCGGCAGGTTGACCGCGAGCCGGGTGATCGCCGAGGCCGCCATCGCCTGCAGGCGCGCGCTGGTGGTGCTGCCGTAGAGCGAGTCGATCGCGTGGGCGAGCGCAACGAACAAGCTGGCCGCGGTGGCCGGCCGCGGCAGCGCGAGCGTGAGTGAAGGGTCGTAGATGACGACGGTGGGACGGACCCGATCCTCGCGGCCGAAGATCGTTCGCCCGCTCTCGCGGATGCCGAACGTGTCGGTCATCTCGGCGCCGGAGTACGTGGTGGGAATCGCCACGAACGGGCGACTTCGCGAGAGCTGGGTGGCCTTGCCCAGCGCGGTTGCAGCGCCACCACCGATGGTGACCAGGCCGTCGGCGCCCATCGCGTCGAGGCCCGCGGTGGCCTCGTCCACGATCTCGCGCGGCGTGTGGCTGCACGCGATCGGCAGGAGGCCCACGCCACGATCGGCGAGCAGCGCAACGGCGCGCGCAGCGAGCTCGTAACGCCCCGGGGTGCAGATCACCGCCACGCGACGCAGCCCGAGCCGTCGCACGTGCTCGAGCATCGCGTCGTGCCAGGCGCGGCCGAAGCTGATGTGGCTTCCGTTGCGCGTCTCGTCGAAGATGGGAGTGGTCGGCATGGGGCCGGGGGCTGCCGGGGCGATCATGGCTCCGAGGCCTGCTCGGGGTCCAGCCACGCGCCGGGTGTGGCGCCTGCGATGACGTGCCATGGCGTTCGGTCGATGCCGAACCGTGTGCGGTCGCACCTGGCCGCATGAGTGGGTGGCCACTGGGTAGACAGTGGGTGGACAAAAGGGCAGTGGCGTGCGCCCGTGCACGCGGCGCGGGGCCGGGCTATGCTCGGGCCCAATATGGCAACGCGGCTCACCTCCATGCTTCGGCACCGCGGCTTGCTCGCGGGCGCGGGCCTGATGGCATTTTCGACGGCCCTGGCGCTCGAGCATCGCTCACCCGACGAGGGGCTCGCGGCCGAGGACATCACCCCCGCAGTGGTGATGGAGATGGCCAGCGAGCTCGGCATCGACGCGACACGGGAAGGGGCGTGGCTCGTCGACTTCGTGGAGCCCGCCGATGGCGAGGGCGGCTCCGAGGAGGAGATCGCCCGCCTGGTGGCCGAGCTGGAGGGTCGGCTGGGGCCCAGCGCGATCGAGCCGGCGGGCTTCTACAGCGAGGGCGAGCACCTGTTCCGCCTGCAGGGCACGCTGCGCTCCGCCAGTGAGCTGCTCGACCACCCGCTGGTCGAGGGCGTCGAGCCCGAGCTGCTCTACGCCCTGCCCGAGCAGGCCGTCTCGGCGGTCGATGGCCAAGGCGATCCCAACGACGATGGCGACGACGACGACGCCGATGCCCTCAAGGGCCCGCGCTTCCAGCCCGACGACCCGATGTTCGGCCTCCAGTGGCACATGGAGCAGATCCGTGCGCCCGAGGCCTGGGCGCGCGGCAACGGCGAGGGCGCGGTGGTGGCGGTCATCGACACGGGCGTGGCCTGGAAGGACGCCAAGGGGGCCAAGCAGCTCCCCGACCTCGCGGGCACGAGCTTCGTCGAGGGCGAGAGCTTCATCGCCGGCCTGCCCCAGGGGCTCGACGATCACGCGCACGGCAGCCACGTGGCGGGCACCATCGCCCAGACCACCAACAACGGCGTGGGCGTGACCGGGGTGGCGTTCGGGGCCACCATCATGCCGCTCAAGGTGCTGAGCAAGGACGGCCGTGGCAGCGTGGGCGGCATTGCCAACGCGATCCGCTACGCGGCCGATCACGGCGCACACGTGATCAACATGAGCCTCGGTGGTCCGCTGCCCTCGCGCGTGCTGGCCAAGGCCATCGAGTACGCGCACGGCAAGGGCGTGACCACGGTCTGCGCTGCCGGTAACGAGCGGCGCAGCAAGGTCGGCTACCCGGCCGCCAACAAGCACGCGGTGGCCGTGGCGGCGGTCGACCAGGCCCGCGAGCTCACCTGGTACAGCAATTGGGGCAAGGACATCGACGTGGCCGCGCCGGGTGGCGACACCCGCTCCGACAAGAACGGCGACGGTCACCCCGACGGGGTGCTGCAGAACACGATCAAGATCCAGGATCCCAGCGCCAACGACTACCTCTGGTTCCAGGGCACCTCCATGGCCTCGCCGCACGCGGCCGGCGTGGCGGCGCTCATCGTGGGGGCCGGGGTCACCAACCCCGACGAGGTCGAGCGCATCATGAAGCAGACCGCGGTGCACCCGGCCAAGGCCAAGTGGGACGAGAAGTACGGGGCCGGCATCATCGACGCGGCCGCGGCCGTCGAGGCGGCGCAGCGCAAGGAGTACGGGACCGAGCGCGCGGGCCTCTTGGGCCTGCTCGGGCTCATGGGGCTCGGAGGGCTGGGCATCGCGGGCGTGATGGGTCGGCGGCGAAGGTTGCTCGGCGCAGCGGCCCTCGGCGCGGGTGCGATCGTGGGCAGCGGCGTGCTGGGCAGCGCGCTCGCGTACGACCTGGCTGGCTTCTTCGGCGGGCTCGGCTCGCCGCTGTGGCTCTCGGCCGCGGTGCCGGCCGGGCTCGCCGCGGTGCTCATGGGCGTCAAGCCCCTGCGCAGCGCGCTGGCGGGCCTGAGCCTCGGCTACGCGGCGCTCCTGGCCCACGGCGCGCTGGTGCTGCCCACGCTGCTCACCGAGCTGCCGGGCGGCCCCACGGTCGATCGGCTGTGGCTCGCGGGCAACGCCGTGCTGGCGCTGTGGCTCGCGCGGGCGATCAGCCGCAAGTAGGTCGCGAAGGCAACGAGCAATCGTGAAGCGCGAGGCCCCACCGGGTCTCGCGCTTCGTCGTTCATGCGTTCGTGCTGGATTGGCCGCGGTCTCGCGTCAGTCGGCCACTGATCGATCGATGGCGACGAGCTGGTAGGTCTCCGTCGAGGGCCCGTTGCGGCCATCCCAGTCGAACCCCACGAGGCCCAGGCCCGGGGCAAAGCAGAGATTCCTGCTCCAGCCGTAGAACAGCGAGTTGCCGTCCCCGCGACACCATGCCGTGACGGAGCGGTCCATCACCGTGAGCTCCTGCTCGGACACGCTGGTCCATTCCTCGTACGGGAAGCCGTCCTCTTCGCGCTGGTTGCTCTTGTGGATCGGCTCGGGGCTCCCGGGCAGGTACGGAACCGTGTCGACGAGCGCGAGCACCTCGTCTTCGTCCTTCGGGGGCTTGCCCACGAGCCAGAGGCCCGCGGTGGTGGCGACGTAGCAGCTCCCGAGCTCGGGCTCGAACCCGTCGTCTTGGCCCTCGGAGGTGAACTCGCAGGCCTCGCACGAGACCAGCGCGACCCAGCCGGGGCCGAGCTCGTGCCGGGTGGGGCCGTCGGTGCGGCAGCGCACCTTGCCCTGCGCCCCGACGGAATCGGGATCCTCGCCGTGCGTGGGGACCTCGTAGCTCCACGCATAGGTGCGGCGCAGCGCGGGATCGAACATGTCGCGAACCCACGGCGGGAGCGCGGCGACATCGGGATCCTGCGTGGCCTCGTCCGCGTCCGCAGCCTCACCGACCTCGGCGATGCTCACCGCGGGCCTCACCTCCGCGGCCTTCGGCTCGCCGCTCGCGTTTTGCCGCGAGCAGGCAAGACCGCCGAGCAGCAGCGCGAGCGCGAGCCTCTGCGTCACCGCGCGAGTCTCCGCGCCGTCGCGCGCACGAACCCCCCCGCCATGTAGAGCAGCGTGAACCCGAGCAGCGCGGTGCCGCCGGGCTTGCCGAATGCGAGCATCGTGAGCCCGCCTGCGACCAGCCCGTAGAACACCAGCTGGAACGTGCGGTTGGGGAATTTCTTGAAGCTCGGCAGCGGCAGCCGGCTGACCATGAGCACGGCCGCGACGAGCATGATGCTCGCCATGAGCTTGGGGCTGCGCAGCTCGGGGATGTCGAGCTCGTGGCTCATCATCACGAACGTGACGTTGAGCATCGCCGCCACCGGGATCGGCAGACCCTCGAATTCATCGAGCGAGGCGCCCTTGGCGGTCTTGGTGTTGAAGCGAGCCAGACGCACGGCGCCGGCGGCCACGAACGCGAACGCCACCAGGATCCACGGGTCGAACCCGGTGGGCAGCGTGGGCGAGAGGCTCCAGCGGTACACGAGCCACGCGGGCGCGAGGCCGAAGCTCACGATGTCGGCCAGGCTGTCGAGCTCCGCGCCGAACGAGCTGCGTGCCCCGGCCACCCGTGCGACGCGGCCGTCGATCATGTCGCACATCGCCGAGCCCACCAGCGCCAGGCACGCGGCATACGGGCGCTCCGCGGCGAGCGCGATCGAGAGCAGACCGAAGAAGATCCCCGTCAGCGTAACCGCCGATGGGATGGCGATGCGCCACGGCGGGGGATCGGAAGAAGCGGTGGCGGTCGACATGGCAAAGCCTCGGGTCAGAGCCCCGGCGGCCACGTTCGCAGCGCGTTGCGCAGCTCGACGAGGTTGTCCGCGAGGGGTCCCGCGGTATCTATCACGAGGTGCTCGCGCGCGGGTAGCTCGTCGATGGGCTGCCAACGGGCCACGAAGTCGTCGAAGATCTCCAGCCGGCCATCGCTCACGGAGGCCGCGCGGGCGCGCTGTCGCAGGCGATCGCGGCAGATCTCGGGTGATGCGCGGCACTCGACGAGCCGGAACGGAACGCCGTGCTGCGCGGCGAGCTCGCGGGCGCGGGCCCGCAGCGCGCGGTCGCGAAACGAGGCCTCCACGATCACCGAGCGCCCCGAGCGGAGCACCACGGCTGCGCGGCGGAACACCTCGGCGTAGACCTCCTCGGTGAATGCGGGGTCGTACGCCCCCTGCCATGCGCCGTCGTGCACGGGCGCGGTGGCGCGGACGCCCAGCAGCTGCTTGCGGGTACGGTCGGCGTCGACGATGGGGGCCGACATCTCGAAGCCGAGCTGGTCGGCCACCGTGCTCTTGCCGCTGGCGATGATGCCCGCCACGGCGACCACCATCGGCTCGAGCAGCGAGCGACGCTCGGTGGCCAGCGCCAGGAGGAAGTGGTGGCGTGCGGAGGCCTCGGCCCGCACGCGTCGTTCGTGGTCCACGTCGGGCCCTGCCGCCACGAACGACGCGATCTTGCCGCGCACGTAGGCGCGGTAGCCCATGTAGAAGTCGAGCACGGAGTAGAGATCGTGATCACCGGCATGCTGGGCATAGCGAGCCACCAGGTGCTCGGACAGCTCGACGTGGCCGTGCTCGCTCACGTCCATCGCAAGGAACGCGAGATCGGCGGCCACGTCGGCGTAGCGGAAGCGGTCGTTGAACTCGATGCAGTCGATGATCGTGACGCCGAGGGCGTCGGAGGGCCCTGGGGGCGCCTGCGGGGGCTCCTGCGACAGGTACACGTGCTCGAGCCTTAGATCGCCGTGGCCATCGCGAACGCGGCCGGCCTCGATGCGCGCCGTGAACAGCTCACCGCGCTGCGCGAGGAATTCGAGCTGGAACCGCTCGATCTCCTGCGCCTGCGCGGGGTCGAGGAAGCGGTCGATCGACTCGCGGGTCTGGTCGAAGTTCTCGCGCACGTTGACCGCGATGGCCTCGGGGCGCCCGAACGCGGCCGTGGTGGCGTCGCTGCGGGCCGCGGCGTGGAATTCGGCCAGGCGCTCGGCGATGCGACCGATGTGCGCGCGATCGAGGCGGCCCTCGGCGAGGCGAACGTCGGCGCGGTCGTGATCGGGCAGGCGGCGCATGTGCACGGCCCAGTCGATCGGCTCGCCGAGCTCGCCGGCGTGCGCACGCGCGAGCTCGCCCTCGCCGTCGATCACCAGGCGACCCGCGGCATCGCAGCGCACCGGGCACACGCCGAGGTACACGTCGGAGGCCAGGCGACGGTTGAGCGCCACCTCGGCCTCGCAGGCCGCCTTGCGCCGCTCGATCGTGCCGAAGTCGAGGAACCCCAGCGAGACCGGCTTCTTGAGCTTCCAGACCTCGGTCTCGCCCACGATCACCCACGAGATGTGGGTCTCCACCAGCGAGGCGGGTTGGAGCACGAGGTCGCGCAGGATCGCCGAGCGATCGAGGGTGGGGGCCATGGGCGGCATCATGACGCCCGGGGCTCCCGGCGCGAGGGCGCGTGCTTCGCGGGCTTGCTCACACGCGGCTTGCGTCGCGCGCGGCCCGGAGCGGATGATTGGGAGGATGCCGAGGATGCGATGGCGCGGCTTCGTGGGTGCGGGGCTCTGGATCGTGGGGTGCACGAGCGAGCCGCCCGGGCAGGAGGGGGGCTCGGGTCTGGTCACGGACTCGTTCGGCCCGCTCTCCAGTAGCAGCGACACCGGGCCGGTGACTGGTGGCAGCACGGTCACCGGCGGCGCCACGCTCGGCGCCGACACCACCGCGGGCAGCAGCTCGGAGGCCGGCACGGGGATCCTCTTCGACCTCGAGCCGCCTGGCGATTTCGACTCGCCGCCGGTCGACATGTGCCACGTGCAAGACGACGGCAATGCCGTCGGCGACTGCCGCGTGCAGGCGCCGGCCGACAGCTTCACGCCGGTGGAGCAGTGGAGCTTCTCGCCGCCCGGCGAGCTGCAGGGCTACGTCACGCCGCTGGTCGCCAACCTCACCGACGACGACGGCAACGGCGAGATCAACCTGTGCGACATCCCCGACGTGGTGCTGGTGGCCGGGGTCAGCACGGGGCCGCCAGGGGCCGTGGGGCACATCTACGTGCTCGACGGCGCGACCGGCAGCCTGCACTTCCAGATCCCCGATGCCGTGGCCGGCAACTTCACGCCCGCGCTCGGCGACATCGACGACGACGGCAACGTGGAGATCGTCACGCTGACGCCCACCGGTGCGTTCCAGGTGTTCGAGCACGACGGCACCAAGAAGTGGGAGCTCGCCACCGTGTGGGGGTCGGGTGACTTCGGCCAGCCGCTCGATTACTCGGCCGCGGCCGCGCTCGCCGACCTCGACAACGACGGCGACGTGGAAATCGTGGCCGGCAACAAGATCGTCGACCACATGGGCTCGAGCGCGCTCACGCTGACGCAGCTCTCGGGCAACTGGTCGGCGACGGTGCCCGCCGATCTCGACGGCGACGGCGACCTCGAGGTGGTGCTCGGCAATTCGGCGTTCCACCACGACGGGACCCAGCTGTGGAGCACCGGGCTCGAGCGCGGCTATCCGCAGGTCGCCGATCTCGACGACGACGGCCTGCCCGAGGTGCTGCTCACCAACAACCAGGGGCTCTCACTCATCGAGCACAACGGCACGGTGACCTACTCGAACCTGCGTCCCACCGGCGACCCGGTGAGCTTCACCACGTGGCTGCGGCCGGCTACCATCCACGACTTCGACGGCGACGGCCGGGCCGAGTACGCGGTGAGCTCGGCCAACAACTACACCGTGTACGAGGCCGACGCGTCGATCCTGTGGCAGGCCCCGGTGCAGGACTTCTCGGGCATCGCGGCGGGCACCGCCTTCGACTTCCTGGGCGACGGCATCGCCGAGGCGATGTACACCGACGAGGTGGCGCTCTACGTGTTCGACGGCAACGGCAGCGTGCTCTTCCAGGAGCCGCGCGGCAGCGGCACGCTCAGCGAGTATCCGGTGGTGGTCGACGTCGACAACGACGGCTCGTCCGAGATCCTGTTCGTGAGCAACTCCGGCCCCGCACCCACCCTCCAGGTGATCGCCGACGTGGAAGACCGGTGGATCCAGGCGCGGCGGATCTGGAACCAGCACGCGTACCACGTGACGAACGTGAGAGAGGACGGGAGGATTCCCCAGTTCGAGCCACCGAGCTGGGAGGCGCTCAATACGTTCCGGACCAACGCGCAGATCGAAGGTGGAGGGCTGTGCGTGCCGGTACCACCGGGGTGATCGCGGCGGCTCGTGCCTCGCCGGCATCGGTGGCACAGTAGTGCCCTCCCATGCCTTCGCTGCGAAACCTCGTCTCCCTCGGCCTCTTGGCCGCGCTCGCCTGCCACCCACCACGCAGCGAGGCTCCGGAGCCGACCGCAGCGGCCCCGCAGACCACCAAGACGGCGACCAAGGCCGAGATCCTCGCCGCCTCCGAGCTGCCGCCGGTGCAGCCCGAGGCGATCGCCGGCGATCCCATGGGTGTCACCGTCCACCGCCTCGAGAACGGCATGACGGTCTACATATCGACCGATCGCCGCGAGCCGCGGTTCGCGGGCTGGGTCGTGGTGCGCAGCGGCGGGCGCAACGACCCCGCCGACTCGACGGGCCTGGCCCACTACCTCGAGCACATGATGTTCAAGGGCACGGACGAGCTCGGCACCCTCGACTACAAGGCCGAGCTGCCGCACCTTCGGCGCATCGAGGAGCTCTACGACGCGCTCCGCGAGGCCAAGGATCCCGCGGCGCGGGCGAAGCTGCTCGCCGACATCGACCGCGAGACCCAGGCCACCGCCCAGTGGGTGGTCCCCAACGAGCTGTCGCGGATCTACGCCTCGCTGGGCATCACCGGAGTCAATGCGTTCACCAACTGGGATGCCACGGTCTACGAGGCCAACGTGCCCTCGAACCGCTTCGAGGCCTGGGCCGAGATCGAGGCCGAGCGCTTTCGCGACGCCAAGTTCCGCCTGTTCCAGCCCGAGCTCGAGGCGGTCTACGAGGAGAAGAACAAGCGGCTCGACGATCCCTGGAGGCAGGTGCTCGAGCGCCTGCTCCTGGCGCTGTTCCCCGACCATCCCTACGGCACCCAGCCGGTCATTGGCCACGTCGAGCACCTCAAGACCCCGGCCTATGGCGACATGGTGGCCTACCACCAGCGCTGGTACGTGCCCAACAACATGGCGATCGTGCTCACGGGGGACATCGATGCCGCGACGACGCTGCCGGTGCTCGAGCGCACCCTGGGCACGCTCGAGCCCAAGCCCCTCGCCGAGCCCTCGGCGGCCGCTCTCGACCCGGTGCGCGGCAGGATCGCCCGCGAGCTGATCACCGAGGGCGAGGAAGAGGTGTACATCGCGTGGCGCTCCGTGAGCAGCGCTCACGTCGACGAGCCGGCGATGACCGTGCTCCTGACGCTCCTCGGTGCCGAGAGCCGCGGTATGCTCGCGCTCGAGCTCGAGCTGACGCAGAAGGTCGCGGGCACCTCGGCAGCGATGCTCGACCTGCGCGAGTCGGGCTTCTGCATGGTCATGGCGGTCGCCCGCGAGGGCCAGAGCCTCGAGGAGGTCGAGCAGCTCCTGATGGGCGTCGTGGCCAAGCTGCGGGCCGGCGAGATCGAGCAGTCGACGATCGATGCGATCGTCCTGCACGAGGACATCGCGCAGGCGCAGCTCTTGGAGTCGAACGAGAGCCGCGCCAGGGAGCTCCTCGACGTGTACATCGACCGCCTCGCCTGGCCCAAGCGGCTCGAGCGAAACGAGCGTCTGCGTACCGTCACCAAGGCCGACGTGATCTCGGCGGCGAACAAGTACCTCGGTGACGATCGCGCAGTGGTGTATCGCCGCCGCGGCACGCCCAACCTGCCGAAGATCGAGAAGCCCAAGCTCACGCCGCTCGAGGTCGACAGCTCCCGCGAGAGCGGCTTCAGTCGCAAGATCGCCGCGATCCCGGCGAAGGCCCTCGAGCCCGAGTGGCTGGTGGAGGGCACGCACTACGAGCGCCGCTCGTTGCCCGCGGGGCCGCTCGTCGTCGCTCACAACCCCCGCAACGAGCTCTTCGAGGTGACGCTCGTCGTCGAGCGGGGCGAGCGCAAGGATCGCCTGCTGTGCCAGGCCCTGCGCCTGCTCGAGCTCTCGGGCACCAAGACCAAGAGCGCCGAGGCGCTACGCGACGAGCTCTACGCGCTCGGCACGTCGATCAGGTTCGAGTGCGACACCGACGACACCAAGATCGTCGTCGATGGGCTCGACCGCAACCTCGAGGCCAGCCTCGGGCTCCTGCACGAGTGGTTCGACGCGGCGGTCTTCGACGCGGCCACGCTCGCCGGCCTCGATGACATCATCCTCTCGGAGCGCCAGGGTTACCTCGACAACCCCGAGTCCTTGCGCTACTTGCTCAGCGACTACGCGTTCTTCGGCAAGGCGAGCGGCTACCTGGTGGAGCCCACCAACCGCCAGCTCCAGGCCGCCAAGCCCGCCGCGCTGGCCAAGCTCGCCCGCGGTCTGCTCGACTACCGTCGCGACAGCTACTACTTCGGCCCGCGCCGCGCCGACGAGGCCGCGCAGGTGCTCGCGCGTGCCCTCCCCCTGCGCGGCACCCCGCGCAATCCCGGGCCCTACCCCGCGCTCGAGTACCGCGAGATCGACGAGCCGACGATCTACTTCGTCCACAAGGACGTGGCCCAGACCGCGATCGATCTCGCGATCCCCCAGGGGGGTCAGCCGCGTGCGCGGGTTCCCGAGTCGCTGGTCATGGACGAGTACTTCGACGGCGACATGGCCTCGCTGCTCTTCCTGGAGATCCGCGAGACTCGCAGCCTGGCCTACGAGTGCGGTGGCTACCAGGACTACGGCAGCCGCCCCGGCGACGAGTGGGCGTTCTTGGGCAACCTGCAGACCCAGGGCGACAAGACGGCCGAGGCGATCACCACCTACCTCGAGGTGATCGGGCGCCCGGTCGACGCCTCCCGCCTCGCCAACGTGAAGGAAGCGCTGGACCAGCGTTACCGCTCGAGCCGCGTCGATCCGCGCGCGGTACCCCAGCGAATCCGCCGGTGGGACCTCCGCGGCGAGACCAGTGATCCGCGACCGTGGGAGTGGAAGGCGAGCACGACGATGGAGCTCGACGGCCTCGAGCTCGTCGCCACCCTGCGCTCGCGCCCGCCGATCCTCGCGCTCGTGGGCGACCGGAAGCGCATCGACATGCAGGCGCTCGGCCGCATCGGGAAGGTCGTGGAGGTCCAACCCGACGAGCTGGTGAGCTATGGGGCGTTCCCGAAAGGGGAGGTGGAGCGGTCGGGGGGGTGAGACGCTCTCGATTGCTCGCTGCTGGGAACTACAGCTGAACGCTGGCGACCGGGCTTCCCTGGGAACCATCTCGCGAGCCGCTCTTGATCCCCCGCTGCAGAACGCCCCGAACGCTCGAAGACTCGACTGGCCCGCGCCGCCAGCTCAGCCGCCTCAGCTCCATGCCCCTTCGTCCCCCACAGCGCATGCGCGAGCGCTTCCTCGGCCCGCGCGTACATCAGCTCACTCGCGCCGCTCTCCGTCGCCACGGTCAGGGCACGTCGTGCGAGCACGATCGCCTCCTCCGGCTCGCCCCGCTTCATCGCGAGATTGGCCAGCCCGATGAGCGGCACGATCACCATGGTGTCGTTCGGGCCCACCCGTTCCTCGCGGATCGCCAGCGACTGCTCGTAGGCACTGGTCGCGTCATCGAGCCGGCCGAGGGCTTCGGAGACCTCGGCGATGTTCGCGAGCACGATCCCCACCGTGACGTGCCGAGGCCCGAGGCGTTGTTCCCAGGTCTCGCGGGCGCGGCGATAGTGTTGCAGCGCATCCTCGTACCGCTTTGCCGCGACCAGGGCCGCACCGAGGTTGTTGTGGAGCCCCGCGACGAGCCCCTCGTCGAACGACACCGCGCGCTCGGCTAGCTCGAGTGCCTTGTGACAGTGCTCCACGGCCTCCTCGACGCGTCCCAGCTGGCCGAGCACCGCACACATGTTGCCATGTGGCCGGAACAACGGGAACGCATCGGGCCCATAGGCGATCGCGTTGAGCTGCAGCGAGCGCTCGGTGTGCTCCAGCGCCGCTTGGAAATCACCCACCCGCTCCATCGCCGCGGCCAGCGAATCGTGCGTCGCCGCGACATTGGGGTGGTCGTCACCCAACACGGCCCGTCCGGCCTCGATGAGTGCCACGCCCTCTTGCTGCTTCCCCAGGGCTCCGAGCGCAGACCCCAGGTCGATTCGGATGCGGGCGGTCTGCGGATGGAGCTCTCCGACCGCGGAGCGACTGAGCTCCAACCCTTGACGCAACACCGCCTCGGCACGAGCGTAGTCCTGCAGCTGGAAGTGGATCTCACCCTCGTGGGCCAGAAGCTGGGCCTGCTTCGCCTCGTTCAGTGCCTCGGGCTTGGACAGCTTGCGCGCCCGCTCGAGCACCGCAATCGCTCGGTCGGGCTCGCCCCGGTCCTCGAGCGCCCTCGCAAGCTCCTCGAGCACTACATGGAGCCCCACGTGGTCAGGGCCGAGAGCGCTTTCGATCAATTGCACGGCCCGCTCGGCGTGTACGAGTGCTCGGGCGATGTCACCGCGCAGCCGATACGCCCGCGCGTAGCTCCGGTGGTAACGTGCCATGGACGGGTGTTCGGCCCCCAGCTTGCGCTCGGCCACCGCCATCGCCTCCTCGAGCAGCGGCAGCGCTTGCTCCGGTCCGCCCTGCACCACTCGCAGATCACCCAGGGCCGCCAGGGCTCTCGCGTACGCCAGGTGCTCGGGCCCCACGCTCCCCCGCAAGAGCGCTACTGCTTCTTCGTAGCTCGAGCTCGCTTCCGCGAACCGCCCCTCGACGTGTGCGAACGAGCCCAGATCCACGTACAGCCGCGCAAGCTCCAGCTCGTCATCGACCTCCTCGGCCTCGAAGCGCCCGACGGTCGCCCACCATCGACCCTCGGGAAAGCGCATGAGCAGCACGCCGCTCACCTGCACGAGCTCGCGGCTGGCTTCGAATGCCACCTCGGTCACGTCGGCTCGCTTGGCCAGCAGGTACGCACGCTCGAGCTCGGCGAGAGCGGCCTCTCCTTGTCGCATCAGCATGTGCACCTTGCCGAGCTGAAGATGTGCCCGCGCCATGATCGGCTGGAACCCCAGCGCGTCCGCGCCTCGAGCTGCCTCGACTGCCGCATCGAGCGCCTCCATATAACGACCCGCGGCCTCCAGCGCCGAGGAGCGCGCAACACCGGCGAGGAGCAGCGATGCCTGTTCGGCCTGCTCACTGCCCTCCGGCAGCGATCCACGGTGCCGCACGTGCTCTGCATCGCTACACGGGCTCACGGGCTCCAGCCCTTCGAGTGCCTCGTCGGCGTGGGCGACCATGTCCACGTCGGCCGAGACGTAGACCTCGGTGAGCGCCTCGAGCTTCTGCCGCTTTGCATCGAGGCAGGCCATGCGCAGATCCATCAGCTCGGCCGACTGCTCCTTGCGAACCTGCGCCGCCTCGCAAGCGTCGCGATGCCCGACTGCCCATGCCGCCGCATAGGCATCGAGCTCGTGGTCGAATCGAGCCCACGCATCGGGGGCGAAGCTCGCCCCGGTGCGGAGGAACGCCTGCTCGAGCTCGGCCTCCACTGTCTCGTCCCACACACCCGTCAATTTCTTCTCGGCCCCCGTGCAGAGCTGCGAGTCTCCCCGTCCCAGGCCGAAGGCGATCGAAGACGCTACGCCGGCGAACGCGAGCGAGGCCAGCCAGATCCGTCGCCGCTTCTGCGGTGGTGCCTTGCCTTGGAGAGAGGTCTGTACCCTTCGCAATGCCTGGAGCAGCGCGCCCATGTCGGCGTGGCGGCGCGCCGCGGTGAAGGCAAGCCCTTTCCGCAGCGCGGCCTCCAGCTCCCGCGGACACTCTACCGAGGCGGGTCGGATTACTTTGCCCTCGCGAATGGTCTCGAGCGCCGCTGCCATCGTGTTGAACGCGAACGGGCGCACCCCGAACACCAATTCCCACGCCGTCACGCAGAAGCCGAACTGATCGCTCGCCGCATCGACCCCATCGGCCAGGAACTGCTCGGGCGCCATGTAGGCCGGCGTTCCGATCACCCGGCCGGTGCGGGTGATGGGGGTGAGCAACGGGCTCTCCGAGCGATCGGTGCTCCTTCGGGGCTCGATGCTCGGATCATCGGTTGCAGGCTCGAGCTCGGACGAGCGACTCATCGAACGCTCCAGGCGAGCGAGCCCGAAATCGACGACGCGGACGCGTCCATCGGCACCCACGAGCACGTTGCCCGGCTTGAAGTCCCGGTGGATGAGATCGGCTTGGTGGGCCGCCAACAGGCCGCTGCCCGCCTGCACGAGGATGTCGAGCACTGCAGGCAACCGCTCGCGTGGACCCGGCGGGTTGCGCTGCAGCCAGTCGCGGAGCGTCGCGCCCTCCACGAATTCCATGGCCACGAACAGGTGACCATAGTGTGCACCGACCTCGTGCACCGCGACGACATTGGGATGGGACAGTCGAGCGAGCGCCTGGGCCTCGCGGATCAATCGGGCATCATCCGCACGGTCCCCCCGACCGAGGAGGACCTTCAGCGCCACGCGCCGATCGAGCTGCGGATCGTAGGCCGCATAGACCCGACCCATACCGCCGGCTCCGACGAGCCCCAGGATGTGAAAGCGACCGACCTGCTCCGCGGGCTGGATGGATTGCGGCGAGCTGATGCCAGCCGCAAGGTCTCGCACCCTGGGGCTCGTGCGCGTCGGCTTCGTGTCTCGTTGGCTGGGCTCGGGCAACCCTTGGGCAGGGTAGAGCACTCCGTGCTCGGGAGGGTTGCGCTTATTGCGCATTTATTCCGAGAAAAAATCGTCTCGATCCCACGCAACGACTCGCAACGGTGGCCGATGCGGGGTTGCGATGCCCTCGCCCGCCCTCTCGTTCTCCGAAGACACCGAAACTGCGCTGTTGGCGCGCTGGCGCGCCGGCGACATGGCTGCCGCCCAGTGCCTGCTGCGTCGCGAGCTCCAGCTGGTTCGTTGCTACTTCGCCCGCCACGTGCCCTGCCAGGCTGATGCGGAAGACCTCGCGCAGCGAACCCTGCTCGCATCCATCGATGCGCTGCCCCGGTTTCGCAAGAACGTCGAGCTCTCCCACTTCGTGAGTGCGATCGCGAACAAGCTCCTGCTGCGCTACCGCCGAGATGATCGACGCGCCCGGGCTCGGCGGGAGGCGGACCTGCAGCCCGACGCCGTGCAGGCCCCTCAGCCGTCGGCGATCTCGTGGATCTGCCACGAGGACGAGCTACAGCGGCTGCGGAGTGCGTTCCGAGGGCTGCCGGACGACAGCGCTCACCTCTTGCACCTGCGCTACTGGGAGGAACGAGACACGTCGGAGATCGCCCGGCTGCTCGACGTGAAACCCGGCGCGGTCCGAACGCGACTGCATCGCGCGCGGCACGAGATGAAGCGGGTACTGGTCGAGATGGCGGAGGCGAGGGGAGAAGTGGCGAGCTCCTTGCCGATTGGTGCTCGGCGCTCGAGCGCGCGTCGAACCACAAAAAAATCGGTAACACTCGCGGGGGTTGGGAAACAATAGGGAGTGGAAGCCGATGCGCACCGACGATCGAACCCTGGGGGCTCAGTGCCGGCATGCGGACGGTACGGCTGCATCGCCGGCCCGAGGCGTGGACGCCGGAGGATGCCCGTGTGCGGTATATTCGCTCTTCAGGATGGCCGAGCATCTCGCTCCACCGATGGCTTCCCGCCGACGACGCGGCGGCTCGGGCCGCGTGCTCGGGGCCTTCCGGCGAGTGGGCGCGGTGATGGTGCTGCTCGGCGGCTGTGCGCCCGACGAGGAGCTTCCGCTGCCACCGGTGGTGTGGGAAGGGGAATCGGTGCGGGTGCGAATGGACGACCCCGAGATCGAGGTCTGCGGAGGCTCGTTCGAGGCGCTCGATCGGCACGCGGAGCTGGTGCGGGAGGCATTGCTGCTCGAAGGGGATGGGGTGATCGAGTATTCGATTGGCGATGAGGAGTTCGTGGATGAACGGTGCAACTCCGACACTCCCATTGCATGCACGAAAGCGACAACCGGCGTCGTCCTCACTACCGAGCCATTCATTCAGCACGAAATCGTCCATGCCGTGAGAATCCTGGATCCACGTACGTCCCTCCGTAGCTCCTCTATCGAGGAGGGCCTCGCAACGCTCTTTGGCTCCGACGACCTTCCCCAGGGCACGGTCTTGCTCGATGCGAAGAGCATTTTCGAGGACAACAACGTCGTGGGGGACGCCGAGTACTTTCGCGCCGGGTCTTTGATGGCTCTGCTCCTCGAGCGCCATGGCGTCGATCGATTTCGCAGCTTCGATCTCCTGGCACGGGATCTATCGGAAGACCGATCCTTCGAGGAAGCCTTCGGCGAGACCAAGGCCGACTTCGCAGCGATGGCGGATGAAGCACCGCTATGCGACGCGAGCCAGTGGTGGGTGCCCCTGCTCGAGTGCGATGGCGAGGCCATGATCGCCGATCCCGAGACAGGCGGGGCATCATTCAACGGCAATCTGCGTTGTGGAGATGATCGAACACTTGGGCCCAGGCGGGGAAGGATGTGGACATCACGCCACTTCCGACTCACCGCACCAACGAATCGATTTAATTATCACATCGATATGCCCGACGACGCCACGCTCGAGATCGTCTCCTGTGACGATAGCTGTCCCGAACGCTTTGCCTATTTCGGGACTCGCTATGAGGTGACCTCTTTTGGAAACGCACTGCCCGACCTCGAGCCTGGCGAGTATTTTCTTCGTATGAGCCGTTCTGTCTCGGATGATGATGGCAGATTCGAGATCGTCCTCGAGTAGCAACGCTTTAAGGCGCGTCCATTCGATTTCACAACATGAGCGCTCGACCAATTTGGTCGGTCGTCTCAGCATTCCATCCTATGGATGGAATGCTACATAGCAACACTCAAGCAAGCAAGAGAGAGAAGAAAACAATGGCACCCATGAGCCACAAGACTGTTCTCGCCCTGACACTGGTCACCGGATGCAATGGAGGTGACGTGGAGCCGAAAGACGTCAATATAGGTTCCAGTAGCGAGGACGGATACGGAGAAACCGGTGACAGCGAGGGCGTCTCGAACCCTCACGTATGCTGGCCGGATGACGCCCCCGCAGGCGCCGTCCGCTGGCAATGCGAAGGCCTCGCCGAAGCCACCGTCTTCGCCACGCTGGACGTCGAGATCCCTGACATCATTCCCAATGCCGACTTCATTCGGCAAGTCATCGATGGCGGCCGATTGGACTGGACCGAATTGTTTGGGCCATGGGATGGTGAGACCTACGACGACCCGGGCATCGACGCCTGCTGCTCGCCGAACGTGGTGGGCCACGAGGAGGAGAGCCTCGACGAGACCGGTGCGGATTCGACCAATGGGGGTGACGAGACGATTCCGCAGCCGGCCCAGGCTTGCGCACACGACTGCGCCGACCAAGCTTGCCGCGAGATCCCTGATACCTTGCGCGACATCGCCGCCCAGATCCCTGCGGGCTTTCCCATAATTGGGCCGTCCTATCGCGGCCAGCTCAAAGAGCTTGCCGACTGGGTAGCGTCCCACCAGCAAGACTGCTGGGAAGCCATGGTCGCCGATGACATCTTCGAGCTCGGCGGTGCCTATGTCATCAACGGCGAGTGGCTGATCCCCAACAGCGGCGATTGGCCCGACGTGACCGAGTTGTCGGTCCATGGCCAGTGCTCGGTGTACGACTGGCACCTCCCCGAGGACGGCGAGCCCCAGGCCTGCACCGGGCTCAATGACAACAACGACGAGGAGCCGTTCGGCAGCGGTGGCTCGCTCGATGGGTTCGATACGTTTGCTCCCACCCGCGGCGAGATGCAGCTCGACGGGCCGGTGATCTTCGGCATACCCGCGACCGGAACGGCGCCGATCCTCGGGCTCGGCGATGCGTGTCCGCGCGCCGAGTGCTCACGCCTCGACGCCTGGATCACCGACGACGTCCTCGAGCTGCGGCGCATGGTGCTCGTCGCCCCCTCGATGATGCGCTGGGAGCGGGACGGCATGGTGCTCACGATCGATGGCCTGCACGCGATGGTGGAGCACCCGCTCTCGATCCCGCTCGTCGCCGACCGCGGCGTCATGCGGTTCGAGATCCCCGCGGGCAAGCTCGAGCTGCTGTTTGCCGGGGACGTGCACGGGGTGCCGGTGAAGGTGGAGGTCCCCAACGCCACGCCGGTCACGGGCACGGTCTTCTCGCTGTTCGACGATAGTCATGGGATCGTGGTCGATCCGTTCACGGTCGAGCACCACGATGCCTTCGGCACCTGGACCATGCGCGTGGAGCTGGGTGAGCTCGTGGCGCTCGATCACTCACCGCGGGCCACGTTCGAGGTGCAGCAGAACGGGGATACCCAGCGGCTCGATGCGTCGGCGTCGTTCGATCCCGATGGTGATGCGCTCGGCTTCGAGTGGTATCGCGATGGGGCGTTGATCGGCGAAGGGCCGGTGATGCAGGCGGAGCCGGCCACCGACGCGGCCACGCTGACACTGCGGGTCACCGACGAGACGGGACGCACCTCGTGGAGCAACGGACTGTCGACTGACGGGACTTGAACGAGGATTCTGGGGATCTCGGACGGATGAAGTGGACTCGGGTATATTCGATGGCACTCGTAACTCAGCGACTTCCTCCTTCGAACGGCTCAGGGCGACCAGCCGGCCACCTACCGCGGGTGGCCGGCTGGTTACTGGTCATGAGCGGGTGTGCGCCCGACGAGCCCCCACTTCCGCCGGTAGTGTGGGAAGGCGAGTCAGTGCGGGTGCGGATGGACGATCCCGAGATTCCGATGTGCGGCGGCTCGTTCGAAGCACTCGATCGACACGCCACCCTCACACGTGAGGCACTCTTGCTCGAGGGCGACGACATCATCGAGTACTCGGTCGTAGAGGAAGATCTCGTGGACTCGATATGCATCAGCGGCACGGCCGCAGCATGCGCGCTGCCCAGCTCGGGGCGGGTCTATACGAAGATTCCGTTCGTTCCGCACGAAATCGTCCACGCGGTGCGAGCACTCGATCCTCGGATCGGCTGGCTTTCCTCTCCCCTCGAAGAGGGCATGGCCATGGTCTATGGCGACGATTTTCTGCCGTCTTGGCCGATACCTCTCGACATCTCCAGCATCCTGGGCTCTCCAAGGCTCCACGGCGAGAAAGAGTACTTCTACGCAGGAAACCTGGTGGCCGGCATTCTCGACCGCCATGGGATGGAGGCATTTCGCGAATTCGAGCTCTTGGCCGTCTCACGGGGCGAAGACGCTGCGTTCGTGGAGGTCTTCGGCGAGACCAAGGACGAGCTCGCCGAGGCCATCGAGAACGGTCCTGTCTGCGAGCAGACTCAGTGGCGGGTACCCCTCCTCGAGTGCGACGGCGAGCCGACGACCGCCGACCCCGAGACAGGGTTGCTCACGTTCGCGGGCAACGTGAGCTGTGGCGAATCGGACGTGCAAGGAGCCGTCTTCGATAGGATGTGGACCTCGCGCCACTTCCGGCTGGATACGCGTACGACGATCGTTTCATTCGATGTCGACATGCCCGAGGACGCGACGCTGGAAATCGTCGGGTGCAATGGTGGCTGTCCCGAGCGTGTGGCGTACATTGGTGGGATCCGAGATATCGGCTCCATCAACCATGGGATCCCCAGATTCGAGCCCGGTGAGTACTTCCTCCGCATCAGCCGCCCCGTTTCCGACGATGATGGGCACTTCGAGATCGTCATCGATCCCTTGTAGACACCGTCATCCCGTGCACAGCGCCGCTTCGTCATCGCAGCCGAGCGGGGCCGGATCGAGCTGGCCGTCGACGCGGCAGGCCACGCACTCGGGATCGTCGAATCCACCGAATCCGCAGGCGCCGGTGCCGAAGCAGGCGAAGATGATGCAGGCCTCGAGGTCGGAGAAGGCGTCGTCGTCCTCGGGGGAGAGTCCATCGTTGCACTGACCGATGCACTCCAGAGAAGCGCCGCCGCATGCGAGCACGCATTCGACGGCGTCGAGGCAGGTCGGCTCGCCACCGGTGGTTCCTCCATCGGTGGTTCCTCCATCGGTGGTTCCTCCGTCGGTCGTACCTCCGTCGGTCGTACCTCCGTCGGTCGTCCCTACGCCGGTCGTACCGCCGTCTGTCGTACCGCCGTCTGTCGTACCACCGTCGGTCATACCTCCGTCGGTCGTACCGGGGTCCGTCGTGCCCACGCTGGTCGTACCCCCATCGGTCGTACCCCCAGTCTCCGTGCCGCTCGTCGTCGCCGTCGTCGTCCCCGGTCCGCTCGTCGTCCCCGGGAATCCCGTCTCGTCGATCTCCGTCGTCACCCCAGTCATCGACGTGCCCGGAAACCCCGTGACCTCGTCGAACCCCGTATCGAGCACCCCGCTGTCGAACCCGCTCGTGAACGTCACCGGCCCCCCGCTGTCGAATCCGCTCGTGGGTCGCCCGGTGTCGAAACCACCAGTGTCGAGCCCCGCGGTCACCGTCGCGCTCACCGTGCCGCCCGTGCTCTCGGGATCGAGCTCGGTCTCGCCCATCAAGGGCACGAGCTCCGTGCGCCCGCACGCGATCCCGGCCAGGGCCAGCACCGCGACGAGCCATGACGTTCGCCAAGCCATGCGCGCGATGGTGGCACAGGCCGCGCCCGCACGGCAGCACCGCTTGCGTACGCTCCGGGGGCGCTTGCCCCCGAATGCTACCTCAGCACGATTGCCCGAGGCTCGAATGCGTCGCTCTTGCCGTAGCAATCACCGTCGTGGGCCGCAGTGACCGCCGTGGCATCGAGGGGCAACCCCGGCAACGACTTGGGCAGCTCGATCACATGCCCGCTCTTGCCCGGCGCGAACCCGACGTCGATGCGATGGAACGTGTGCTCGGGCACCACGGGCGGGCACTTGCCGGCGCACGTCTGGCGGCCGCCCTCCTCCCACGTGGTCACGCGATAGGTCACGCCGAACTTCCGTCGCGCGCCATCGTTGCCCAGCGGACACACCAAGATTTCATCGAGCGTCACGCGCTGGCCGGGACCATCCACGCACGCCGCCGAGCGGGTCGCATGCGTGCCCACGACGGTGAGCAGGCGCGTCACCTCCTCGATCACCACGAGCGGCGCCTGGCAGTTGTACGGCTGGGTCGGCTTCGCGGCCGCAGGCGCGCCGGAATCCGCGGGCACCGTCGGCTTCGGCGCGCTGCCGTCATCGACCACATCGGCGTGCTGCTCGGCCACGCCCGGCGTGGTGGCATCGGCCGGCTCGGCCACGTTGGTGGTAGTGCAACCGTGGAACGAGGGGAGCGAGAGGAGCGAGATCGTGGCTGCGAGCGCGATCCGTGGCACGGTGCGAGCATACGCGAATTCGCGAGCGGACCTCCGGCCGGCGCGAACCCGAGCAGCTTCGCGCACTCGGACGAACCCGTGAGCGACCGGATTCTGCTAGGGTCGTGCCCGAACCGCCACGATGTCCGAGCACCCTCATCTGCACTGGGGCTGGGGCCCGCAGTACCTGCTCGCCGATCGCTTCGACGCCCTCGGCCCCGAGCTGGTGCCGGTGCCGGTGGAGCAAGCGCCGGGAGTGATCGCGGCGCTGCTGCGCGACGACCCGACCGCGCTCTCCCGCCTCGCCGTAGCGGCGGGTTGGTTCGAACCCGAGCAAGCATGGCAGCACGAGCCGCGGGCGCTGGCCCAGCGCGTGCTCGACGAGCTCGAGCATCCCGCGGGGCGGCTCGCGCTGTGGGAGCGCCCGCGCGACGAGAGCCTCGGCAAGCCGGGCAGCGGAGCCGAGCTCGAGGACGTGGTCGATCTGCTCGACCTCGCCGACGGCGACGAGACCACGTGGATCGAATTCCGCCTGCTCGACCAGAACGACGAGCCGTTCGCGGGCCTCGAGTACGAGCTCGATCACCCCGACGGGCGGCAGACCCCGGGGCGCCTCAACGACCTCGGCATCGTGCACCTCGAGGGGATCCCGGCCGGCAGCTACACGATCCGCTTTCCCGCGGCCGAGCTCGTGGTGCTGGGCGAGGACGGCCCCGACGTGGGCCCGCTCGCAGCCTACGGCGTCAAGCGCCTCGAGCTCGTGGGCTCGGGCGGCGCACGCTCGACCGGCTGGACCGCCCACGACGATCCCCCGGCCGCCGACGCCGAGCCCGACTTCTGGCTCGCCTCGGGAGCCGAGACCGTGAAGATCTCGTACACGATCGAAGACCCCGAGGGCCGCGCCGAGGAGGCGGTGCTCGAGCTGTTCGTGCTCGACGACGACGGCGACGAGCTGGTGCTGTGGCGCCGCCCGCTGACCGACGACGAGCGCGGCGCGGGTGATCACGAGCTCGACTGGGACGGCGCGGTCGATGCCTCGGAGGCGCTGCCCGAGGGCTTCGTGACCGTGCTGCGCTCGCCCTACACGCTGCGACTGCGCCTGCGCGGCCAGGGCGAGGCCGACCCGCCCGAGGCCTCTACGCGGCTGTGGGTCGACGTGGCGGCGATCGAGCTCGAGCTGGGCGATCGCGCGGTGCTCGGCCGCGACCTCGATCGCGCGGTCTACGACGCCCTCGGCAGCCTGCCCGCCGCCGGCGCGACCAAGGAGCTGCGGCTCGTCAGCAACGTGTTCAAGACGAGCAGCGCCGAGATGAGCGACAACACGCTCTACACCGAGTACCAGACGCTGTGGAGCACCGGGCCACGGATTCCGGTGTTCGCCACCGTCAAGGCCAAGGGCTCGGACGGCACCGCAGTGCTGGCCCCGCGGGCGCTCGCGGGGCTGCCCATCGCATGGGAGTGGCTCGACGTGGCCGAGGACACCTCGACCCAGCACGCAGCGGCCAAGACCTTCCTCGACGCGGCGCTCGACTTCGACAAGGACCTCACCGAGCCCGCGGGCGACAACTGCCACGTCGATCGCGGCGGCAAGCGAGGGCCGGCGGCCGACCCGGTGTTCTCCGAGCAGGCCGGCTCCGCGCCGCAGGCCTCGCTGCCCGCGGGGAGCTTTCCGTTCAAGGTGGAGCGCTACGTGGAACGGGCCAACGTGGCGCGCTCGTACGCGTGGACCGACGGCGCCGCCGCGGGCAAGACCGGGGTGCTGCTCGAGCCGTCGCGCATGGCCGGCGATGCGTGGTCGGTGCGCGCGTACCCGTTCCGCGACCTGCACGAGGACGGCCCCGCCCCCGGCGCGGTGCAGGCGCGTGCTGGAACGTTCGAGACATGGCGTGAGGTCCACGTGGTCAAGTACCTCAAGAAGAACGCCGCGATCGGCGACGTGGCCCTGCCCGCGTTCCAGACCTACTACGCCGCGGCCAAGATCAAGATGGAGGACAAAGCCGGCGGCAGCCAGACGATGACCGAGGCCGACTACAACGCGAAGCTGGCCACCGCCGTGGCGGCCCAGCCCGACCACGTGCAGGCCGCGGTCGACAGCACGGTCAACCAGTACACCGCGGGCAATTACGCCGTGCACTTTCGCGACTATGCGGCGTTCAAGACCGCGTACCAGGCCGCCAAGGGCTTCACGCCCGCCCAGCTCGCCGCGTGGCTGGCCGGCACCGGCTCGTCGGTCAACACCTCGAGCAGGTATCACGCTCGCTGCAAGGACTGGGCGAAGACCATCGCCGTGGCCGCGTGCGAGGGCTACGTGCACGCCGACGCCGGGGTGAACGTGGTGCACTTCTCGGGGCTCTACAACCTCGAGACGCAGCCCGGCGGCGTCCAGCTCAACGGCTTCGCACCGAGCTTCGCCGCCACCGGCCGCACCAAGTGTGCGTTCATGCTGTGCCCCGGCCCCGGCAATTACGGCGGTGACAGCAACAGCGCCGAGCAGACGCTCACCCACGAGATCGGCCACCACATGTTCCTGCCGCACGCGCCGTTCCCCACGAGCGACGTGCCCGCCGGCGCACAGGCCAACCGCCACGACGCCAACTATGTCAACTGCACGATGAGCTACGACTACAGCGCCGAGCGCAAGTTCTGTGGCCTGTGCATGCTGCGGATGCGGGGCTGGAGCGCCGACTGGCTCGCGTCGCAGGCCGACGAGAACACCCGCCCATGAAGATCGAGCTGTCGCTGCCGCGCCCGCGCTTCGTGGTCGACGAGACCATCGAGGTGACGCTGCGGCTGCACAACGACGGTACCGAGCCAGTGCGGGTGCCGGATCCGTTTCGCAACACCGCGTGGCAGCCCACGTACGTGATCACCGGTCCGGAATTTCCTGCCGGGCGGCGGTTCAGCGCGCGCTCGGCCACGTCTCGCGATCGACGGCCGGCACCGCCGGACGTGCCGCTGGTGCTGATGGAGCTGGCCCCGGGAGCGAGCCACGAGGGTGAGCTGCCGCTGTCGCTGTGGCGCCCGATCGGCGTGCCGGGGGCCTATACGCTGGTGGTGGAGCTCGATCATGGTGAAGGCGACGCGCGCGTGGTCGCGAGCTCGCTTCCGCTGGCGTTCGAGCTCGAGGCGCTCGCGGCCGAAGGCGTGTCGGTGGGCGTGGACGTGCTGCGGGGGCCACCCGGGGATCTACACACATCGTTCATCCATGCCGGCGGTGACGGGCCGGTGATCTACGATGCGCTGTTCGTCGAGGACCGGCCCGACCTCGGCGAGCTGCGGCGCGCGAGCCTCGAGCCGCGGCGCGCGGTGGCGCCGAACATGCCCGAGCACGCCCCCGGGGAGTCGGGGGTGCTCGGTCGCGCCGGTATGCTCGGTCGCACGGTGCTGGGGCAGCTGCCGTCGATCGAGCGGGTGCTGGTGCCATGGTGCAACGTCGATCGCATGACGGGGATCGCTGCCTGGCGCGCGTGGACGAGCGGCGGTGCGCTCCACGGCGACGACTCACCGCTCGGGCCACCGGTGGCGCTGCCGCTGCCGCCCGGGGCCAGCGTGCTGCCGCCGGCGTGGCAGGACTCGAGCGAGGCGCTCGATGTGCTCGTGCTCGACGCCGAGCGCCGGCGGCTGCAGCTGGCCCGCTTCACGAGCCACGGCCCGCCTGCACCGCCCACCGGCGCGCTGGTGTGGCGCGGTGAGACACGCGGGCCGATCGCAGCCGCGCGGCTCGCCCTCGGGCCGCCCGCGCAAAGCATGCGACGGGTGATCGCCGTCGAGCCGACGGGCGACGATCTCGTGGTCTCGTGCTTCGCAGCGGAGCCGGGCGCCAACGCGACACCGCTCGGCTCGATCGTGCTGCCCAAGCTCATGCTCATGCCGGGCAACAGCGTCGCGCTGCGGGTAATGGCCGACGGCCACACCAACGCGTGGCTGCTCGTCGGCGCAAAGGACCAGGGCTGGCAGGTGTACCTGGCCCAGGTGGTCTTCGAGGCCGATGGTCGAGTGCTCGCCGAGCATCGGGTCGCCCCGCTCGTCGCCCTGGGCAGCCCGCTGCTCGAGGCCGCAATCGAGCTGGTGCTGCCCGCGGATCGCGAGCCCGAGCAGCTCGTGTGGGCGCTGCGGACCGACGATCGCCGCGTGCTGTGGTCGCGCGACGGCCGGCCGCCACGCTGGCTCAAGACCCCGCGCCCGTCGACGATCGCCACGCCCATGCAGCTGCGACCGCTGTCGGAGGCCACCTACCTCGCCACGCTCCGGCCGGGCCGCGCGCCCGAGCTCGTCACGCTCGAGGAGGCCTAGCCATGACCGAGCCCAACGTCACCTGGGAAGAGCTTGCCGCCGGCGTCACGCGGCCCGACGGCGCCGTGCATCGCCTGGTGGTCGAGCGTGTGCGCGCCCACCTGCTCGAGATGGAGGACGCACACTTCCACTTCGACAGCGTGGTGATGCAGGCCGCGCCGCGGCGCACCGTCACCGCCGACGGCGGCGGCGATATCACGGGGATCGCCGTGATCGCGGCGGCGCTGCGATTCGCCGAGGCACACCCCGACAAGCGCCTGAAGATCATCGGGCACACCGACACCTCGGGCTCGCGCACGTACAACCAGACGCTCTCGGAAGACCGCGCAAAGAACGTGCACGCGGTGCTCACCGGCGATCGCGACGGCTGGGCCAGCGCCTGCCAGGCGCGGCACCACGTGGAAGACTGGCAGCGGATCCTGAAGTGGGTGCACGAGGCGCACGGCTGGGATTGCGATCCGGGCGAGGTCGACAACGCGTACGGCCCGATGAGCCAAGCCGCGCGGGAGCGGTTTCGGACGCGCTACAACGAGGAATTCGGGCAATCGATCCCCGTGCGTGGCCCCCAGAGCGAAGCCGACTGGAAGGCGTTCTTCGACCTCTACGACGTCTCGATCGCACAGCTCATGGGGGTGGCGACGACCGACCTACCCGCGGCGCGGCAGAAGCTGGTGTTCCTCGACCCGCCCACGATGGGCTGCGGCGAGCAGTGGCCAAAGGAAGGGCGCAACGTCGACAACCTTCGCTCCGAGGTCAACCGCCGCGTCGAGCTGATCTTCTTCGACGAGGGCGAGGTCCCGGATTTCGCGAGCGAGACCCCGCCGGGCGCGAGCCTCTACGGCGACGAGCGGCGCTTCCCCAAGCGGAGGATCCCGATCGGCGGCGCGGCGTTCGTGGAGCTCGAGGTGGTGGACCTCGGGGGCAATGCGGTGCGCAGCGAGGCCTACGAGCTCGACCTGCCCCACGGAGTCACGCGCACGGGCGCGCTCGACGAGCACGGCAAGCTGCGGCTCGCCGGCCTGCCGCCGGGGGATTGCACGCTACGGCTACCCAACGTGACGCAGGCGTTCGCCCCCACCACCGCACCCACCGGCGCGACCACGCGAGTGGTGGTGGAGCGGCGGAGCATCCTGGTGAAGGTGGAGAGCGCGTTCGCGTTCGGCGGCGCGCGCCAGCTCGCGGATCGGCCGGTGGAGGAGGCCACCGTGGAGCTCGTGGATCAGGGCCGCAGCGTGCAGCTCGGGGACGATCTCGACGCGGTGCCGCTCGACGTGACCGACCTGGGGGATGGCGACTACACCCTGCGCGTGACGCCGCGCGGGGCCGAGACGGTGACGGACGCGGCAGGGCCTGCGCTCGAGCCCGCGGCGGGCGTGGAGGTGGGGTATCGCGTGCTCGAGCTCTCGATCACGCTCGCGGGCGGGCAAATGGTCGCGGCAGCACCGAGCGATCCGGCAGATCTCCACGGTGGAGTGCTCGGGTTCGGGCCAGCGCACGTGGATGTGGATCTTCGACCGGACTGGCTCGCCAGCCCGCACCTGCGGCCACGCGGGGGCAAGAGCGTGGAACTGGTGGTGATCCAGCACAGCGGCGCCGCGACGATCGGGCCCACGCTGGAGGCGTACCTCGCGAGCGCCGGAGCGGGAAGCTCTGCGCACTACGTGATCGACCCGAGCGGCTTCGTGGTGAAGCTGGTCCGCGACGCCGACGCAGCCGAGCACAGCCGCTTCGCACGCTGGGGTGGAGCGCTCGGGGTGCGAGAGCGATCGATCGCGATCGAGCTCGTGCATGCCTCGGGGCCGTTGCCCGCGGCGCAGGTGGATGCGCTCGAGACGTTGGTGCAGGCGCTCGTGGGGCAGCATGGCTTCGCGGATCACCACGTGATCGGCCTCGAGGACGTCGCGACCGCGAAGACGGATCCCGTGCTCGTCGGTCGCTGCGTCGGCGATCCCGGCCCGGATTTCGACTGGAGCCCGCTCGAGGGCAGCAACCTCGGCCTGCGCCTCTCCCGGCCGGATCCCAACCCGGCCACGATGTACGGCGGAGCCTTCGCAGCCCCCGGCGGCAAGCTCGACGGCACCAGCAGCGCCGCGGCCATCACCGAGCTGCAGACCGATCTCAGCGCGATCGGCTACTCGCTGAATGCATCCGGAGCCTACGACAAGCATACGCGCGCGGCCGTGCGGCAATTCGTGCTGCACTTCGTCAAGCACGCCCGCACACGAGCACTGTCGGCCAAGGAGACCGCCGGCCGCGAGGTCTCGCAGGACACGGCCCGTGACCTCAAGAAGTGCCAGACCTGGTGAGTGAGCTCGAATGAAGATTCATCGCTCGATCACGATGAGCACGTTCTTGGTGCTGGCCACGGCGTGCGGCGGGGACGACGGGACCGTGCCAGCCGGCGATTCCACCGGTGCACACACGACCGGGCCTTCGAGCGTCGATTCGAGCGGCGATGGCTCGACGACGGGAGCCCTGCCCGCGTGCGCCCCCGTGGCGGACGGCGGGGCCGGGCTTGCGTACGCCGGTGCGCCCGAGCCGGGCGTTCGTTTCGGCGACGAGATCTGCGAATTCGGCTGCGACTTCCGCGGCGTTCCCGAGTGCAACCCCACCGCCGAGGCCGACGACTACGGCGCCGACGTCCTCTGCGATGGACCCGAGGACTGCGCCGAGTCCGAGCTCTGCTGCGTGATCGAGAAGCAGGACGTCTTCGATCGCACCGCCTCCACCTGCGTGAGCGCGGCGACGTGCCCCGAGGGAGAGCGCCGCGCGTGCAACGGCGACACCGACTGCGACGGCGAGCACTGCATACGCGGGTACACCAATGGTACCTTGATCGACATCGGTGCCTGTCAGGCCGAGCCGCCCAGCGCATGCATGCCGATGCCTGGCGCCATCTGCAGCGGCGCGAGCCTGCGCCACATGGACTTCGACGGCATGGATCTGCAGGACGCGAACCTGTGCCAGGCCGACCTCTTCACCGCCACGTTGCGCGAGGCGCAGCTCGATCGAGCCGTGCTCGCCGACGTGAACCTCGGCCACGCGGAGCTCCAAGGCGCCTCGCTGCGCGAGGCCGACTTGTCCGGTGCAGACCTGCGCTACGCGGTCTTCCACGATGCCGACTTGACCGGCGCCGATCTGACCGGTGCCCAGCTCGAGGGCACGCTCGGTGCGAACGTCACGTGTCCCGACGGCACGCTATCGGTGATCACCCAGAGCTCGTTGTGCGAGGGCAAGCTCGATCCGTGACTCGCGGATGCCGAGCGCCTACGTGAAGACATCACCCGACGTCTCGCCTAAAGCCCTCTCCGCCGTTTCCCGACGCTCACGGCCCGCTTCGGACCCCCATACGAAAATTCGTCACCCCCCCTATTACTTTTTCCTGCAGCACGCACTTGCCCGGTATGGCCGTTCGCCCGCGGCCAGAAAGGCTCGACGCCGCTCATGCGTGGCTTGCTGGTCCCCGATCTCGCCCTTGCCCTTCCGCACTTGCTGGAGGTGAAGGCCGAGGTGCTCGATTGCACACTTTGTGGTCAGCTCTATCGGCCGCGTCTGGTCGCGCAGCTCGGGGCCATCGAGGCGCTCCCGCCGGTCGGTCCCACGGGTCGACCACTGGCCGAGGCGCTCGACGAGGCGGAGCTCGTGTCCGACACGATCACGCTGCTCTACGACCTTCGCTATGCCGTCGCCGACGAGCTCGCGGCCGATCCCGCCGCGCTCGACCAGGTCGACACCGATCTGTTCGCCTTCATCGATTCGCTCGCCGAGGATCGCGAGACCAGAGCTCGCCAGCGTGCGATGGCCTCCACCACCGTGATCCTGCGGATTTTCTCTGCTCGGGAGGCCGCACCGCCGGTCGACTGACCGCACCCATCGCCACGATCGAATTCCGTCGCGTCGTTGTTGCTACCGAAAACCCCGTCGGGATCGCGTGCGTCGGACCAGCCCCGGCCACGCGATCCCGACGGTGGACGCAACGAAGGGGACAGTCCTAGAGCCCTTCGTGCAGCGCCTCGTGCTCAGCTCATGGGAAGCGCGCCGTTGCTGTTGCCGAACGCGTCGACGTCCACCCCGAGCGCCTGCAGCATCGAGAGGTAGAGGTTGGCGAGCGGTACGCCGTCGTGGACCACGTGGCGCCCCGGGACGATCTCGCCACCGCCGCGGCCGGCCACCAGCACGGGTAGGTTGAAGTGGTTGTGCGCGTTGCCGTCCTCGACCTCGCTCGAGCAGTACACGATCGAGCTGTCGAGCAGCGTGCTGCCGTCGAGCTCGGTCACCGCGGAGAGCCGGCCCAGGAGGTACGCGAGCTGCTCCATCTCCCAGGTGTTGATCGCCTGGATCGCCGCGAGGTTGGCGGGGTCGTTGCCGTGATGGCTGTAGAGGTGGTGGCCGTTGGGGTAGCCGAGGAACGCGAACGTACGCAGGCTGGCGGCACCGGCGAGCATGAACGTGATGCACCGCGTGCGGTCGCACTCGAACGCCTTGACCATCAGGTCGCACATCACCCGCGCGCGGCCCGTCACGTCGTCGGGCTCGACGGGCACGGCCCCCACATCGCACGAAGGCGCGGCATCCTCGGCCTGCACCTTGAGCTCGAGCTCGCGCACCGAGTCGAGGTACTGGTCGAGCTTGACGCGGTCGCTGCGGCCGAGCTTGCCCTGGAGCGCGTGGGCCTGGTCGAGCGTGCGGTCGAGCACGCTCATGCGGCTGGCCTTGCGCCGGGCCAGCTCCTCGGAGCTGGCCCCCGGGTCGTAGCCGGCGAACAACAGATCGAACGCGGTCGCGGACGAGGTGAGCTTGGACAGCGGCGTGTTGCCCATCCACGAGATGTTGCGGGTGTAGGCGCAGCTATAGCCGCTGTCGCAGTTGCCCGCGTTGTCGCCGGTCTCGAGCCCGAGCTGGAGCGAGGGGATCACCGTCTCGCCGCCGATGTGCTGCGCATACACCTGGTCCATCGAGATCCCGTTGGTGATGCTCGTCTCGGACTTGGTGACCTTCGTACAGGTGAGGAACGACGCCCCGCCCGACGCATGGTCGCCGAAGCCCTCGGGCTCCCCCGGCTCGTTGGCCAGGCCGCTCACCACCATCAGCTCCTCCTTGAACGATGCGAGCGGCTGGAGGATCGGCTTGAGGTCGTAGCCGGTCCCCGTGCTCGAGGGGGTCCACGCGGGCATGTGGATCCCGTTGGGCACGTAGAACACGAGCAGCCGCTTGGCCGTCGAGCTCCCGAGCGCCTGGGCGCGGGGGATCATCGCCTCCAGCATGGGCAGGCCCACCATCACCCCGGCCCCGCCGAGGAAAGCGCGTCGCGACAACGTACGGTTCTTCATCACTGTTGCTCCTCTCCGCGGCGCATGCGGAACACGTCGCTCTTCACCACGGCCACCAACAGGCCTTCGAGCGTCATGTCGGCAGCCTGGAATTCGTCGACGATCTCGTCCAGGTAGGGTTGGTCGGTTTGGCTCGTCTCGCGGCCCAGCGCGTAGGTCAAGGTCTTGCGTGCGGTACAGGCCGCGAACTCGTCGCCCTTGGCCAATAGCGGCACCATCGCGAGCGCATCCGCGAACGTCTCGCCGCTGGGCAGCGCACCGCTGGCGTCGATCGGCTGGCCGTTGTCGAGCTCGCGGAAGCGACCGATCGCGTCGTAGTGCTCGAGGCCGAGGCCGATGGGATCCATGAGGTCGTGGCACGCGGCGCACTGGGGGTCGGCGCGGTGCTTCTCGAGCTCGTCGCGCATGGTGCCGCCCTCGGAGGGCTCGAGCGGGGGGACCTCCACGCCGGGGGGTGGCGGCGGCGGGTTGATGCACATGAGCTGCTCGAGCACCCACTTGCCACGCTTGACCGGCGAGGTGACCGAGGCATGCGACAGCACGCTCAGCATCCCGGGCTGCGTGAGCAGGCCTCGCCGCGGCAGGCCCGCGAGCGACACCCGCTGGAACCCCTCGCCCTGCGGTGCGGGCAGGCCGTAGTGCTCGGCCAGTCGTGCGTCGACGAACGTGTCCTCGGCGGTGAGCAGCTCCTGCAGGCTGCGACCCTCGGTGATGAAGGTGCGAAAGAACATCTCGGCCTCGGTCTTCATCGAGGCCTGCAGCTCGGCGTCGAAGTCGGGGAAGCTCTGGACGTCCTTGGCGAGCGGGTGCCCGAGCTTGCGCAGGTAGAGCCACTGCCCCGCGAAGTTGTCGACCAGCGCCTCGGCGCGCGGGTCCTGCAGCATGCGCTTTACCTGAGTGCCGAGCATCTCGCTGTCGCCCAGCATGCCGGCGTCGGCGAGGTCGGTGAGCTCGTCGTCGGGCATGGTGCTCCACACGAAGTACGACAGCCGCGACGCCAGCTCGTGATCGGTGAGCGCATGGGCCTCGAGCGAGTCGGGCTCGGGGTCGAGCTCGATGCGGAACAGGAAGTACGGCGAGATCAGGGCCGTGCGGAGGCCGAGTGCAATGCTGGTCTCGAAGTCGTCGCCCGCCGCGAGCGCTTCGCTCACCACCGACGTCAGCTCGCCGACCTCGTCCTTGCTCACCGGGCGTCGCCACGCTCGCTTGGCGAACGCGCCCAGGATCTCTTCGGCACATGTGACCTCGGACCCGGGAGAGGGCTCGCAGGTGAGGATCTGTTCGCGCACCGAGCCGTCCGCGAACGCCTGCGTGATGGTCCGCTCTGCGGCGCGGTCGTAGAGCTCGAGCAGCACCGGGGTCACCGACAGCACGTCGGAGATGTTGTCGAACCCGAGGCTCACCTCGTCGGCAGGAAAGTCAGCCGAAGGGCTGACGGGCAAGCCGTAGAAGAGGTCTCTCATGGTGTTGTCATATTCGACGTTGCTGAGCCGGTGCATGGTGACCCGACCCGGGTCTTCTCTGCCCAACCCGGCCGGTTCGCCGCCATCTCCGCCGGCGTCGTCATCGCCGACACCAGCAGAATCTTGCTCGGGATCGATGAATCGATCGCGCTCGAAGTCAGACAATCCCGTATAGCAGCCAGCCGCCGTCGACATGAGCGCTAGCGCCGTCAGGCAGAACCCGATCGTGTGACTTGCTCGGACCACGGACGGAGTGTGCCTGTTCGCTCACCCAGAAAGCAATCAGTCTTTGTGTGGTCGGAATAACGTTCTGGGCCCCGCCGATGCTTGCGCCGTCAGTGCTTGGATGATGTCCCGATGTGGAAATAATTGCGCCACTCATCGAATATTGAAAGCTCGATTGCGGTGCTGTCTTCGTCGGACGATCGTGTCATTGAAATCGCTGCAATCGTGATTGCAAGAATGGGCCTCTGACCGATTGGCCAATCGTGCGATCTGCCTCGGCGCTTTTGTTTACTGGTCGGCCAATCGTGGCGCATCCGCTCGGTCGAACCGTCCGGCCAATCCGTAGATTTTTTTCGGCGGGGCGGACGACTCGCCGAATCGATTCATCCTACGCGCATTTCATGCGCGAGACGCAAATTTCTCACTCGGCGCTGGCGACGACTCGATCGTGCACGAGCCCGAGGAACATCTGCATACCCGTGGGGATCAGCGAGTCATCGAAGTCGAAATCGGGGTGATGACACCCGGGAGTGTCCTGTCCGGGCCGACCCGCGCCGAGGAAGAAATACGCCCCCGGCACCGCCTGGGCGAGGTAGGCGAAGTCCTCGCCGGCCGCAATCGGCAGCCCTGCGTCGCCCACCCGCTGTGGCCCCACCACGCGCTCGCCCACGGTCCGCACTGCATCGGCGCAGCGCTGGTGGTTGACGAGCACCGGGTAGCCGTCACGAATGGAGAGCTCGATCTCCACGCCGAACGCCGCCGCCACACCACGCGCGAGCTCTTGCACGCGCTCGAGCAAGCGCTCGTCCACTACGGGGTCGAAGCTACGAATGGTGCCACCGAGCTCGGCACGCTCGGGGATCACGTTGTGCGTGCTGCCGGCCACGAAGCGGCAGATGCTGAGCACGCCGCCGCCGTCGCTGCCCAGGCCCCGGCTCACCACGGTCTGCAGCGCGGTGACGAGGTGGGCCGCCGCGACGATCGGATCGCGGCAGACCTGCGGCTGGCTGCCGTGCCCACCCTTGCCCTGCACCACGATGTCGAGCTCGTGGGTGCGCGCCATGACGGGGCCGGCCTTCACGTGCAGCTGTCCGTGCGGGAACGCGGGCCAGTTGTGCAGCCCGTAGACCTCGTCGACGCCCTCGAGCGCGCCCTGGGCCACCATCACCTTCGCACCGCCTCCGTCCACGCCCTCCTCGGCGGGCTGGAACAGCAGGCGTACGTTGCCGGGCACGCGATCGCGGTGGCGGGCGAGCACTGCGGCGACGCCCATGAGGATCGTGGTGTGGCCGTCGTGGCCGCACTTGTGAGCGCGGCCGTCGTGGACTGAGCGGTATGGCAAGGGGGTGGTCTCGGTCATCGGGAGGCAGTCGAGATCGGCACGTAGGGCGATGACGCGATGGCCCGAGGCAGGCGAGAGCTCGGGGTGCAGATCGGCGACCAGGCCCGTGCCTGCGCAGTCGCGAGGGGTGTAGCCGTGGGCCTCGAGCCAGGTGCGGACGCGGGCCTGGGTGCGGTGCTCGGTGAAGCCGAGCTCGGGGTGCTTGTGGAGATCGTGGCGGATCTCTTGCAACTCGGGGAGGAGGGCTGCGAGCTCTTGCTCGGTCCATGCGATCTCGGCACCCGCTTCGCTCTTGGCCATGGGGCGGAGGCTAGCAGGTCGGCCAGCGGCTGGGGATACGCTGCCTGTCCAAATCCATGTCGTTGCGTTCTTGCCGCATACCCCCAGGTGTTAGGCTATTGCCATCGCCACACATCTCGTCCGAGGCGAGCTGCTCGCCTTGCTCGAGAGCGGGCGACTACGCGACCCCCAGGGACGCATACCTACGCTCGCGCTGGTCGAGATCGTCGCTCCTGATGCACCGAGTCGGCACCCGCGAGCGTCACGGCCTCCCACTGGCGCGAAACGGCCCGAGCGTGTCGGGTGCTCGCGCGGCCGACCGGTGATTCTGGCCGAGCAGCGGCCAATGGATGGGCTGCTGCTGCTTCGCGAAGCTGGGAAAGGCAAGGGGCCCCAACAGATCGGTCACGCACGTCGCCGTCGGCTCGGAGAACCCGGCGGGGATCCGGAGCTCGACGACTCGGCCCGAGCTCCCTTCCACCGTCATGACCATCGCCCACTCGTCGGTGACCGGCACGCAGGCGGCGAGGTCGGAGGCGATCACGGCCGTGACTCGATCGATGTCCTCGCGCTCGAGCCGTTCGGGTAGGGCGAGCGGAGCATCGCGAGACCAGTCGTTGATGCGCCACCGAGGGTCGCATTCCGGGAAGTCGTAGGTGCTGACGTCACAGAAGGGCGATTGCTGCTGTAGCGGCGCCTCGGCACTTCTGCAGTAGAGGCCGGTCCAGGAGGTCGAGCCGGGGCAGACGGGCCCCGGCCGGGCCAGGGGATCGATCGCGAGCAACTCGACCATCCACGGGACGTCGCAGCCTGGAGGTGGCGCGAGCGCGTCGGGTCTGAGAGTGCAGCGCGAATCGTGGGCCAGGCAATCGGCCTGACCCACTCGCACGCCGACGACGATGTGTGTCGCTTCCTCGCAGGCCTCACGGCGAAGCGTCGCCTTGCGACCGGGATCGAGCCAGTAGCTCCCGATCGGAACGATGCCCACATCGACCTGCTCTTGCCCCTGCAGCCGTCCTCCAACGCGGACGTTGGCCTCGAGCTCCTCGCCCGACCAGACGAAGCGCTGACAGACCGGAAGCTCGGGTTCGAAAGTCCAGTCGCTCGGCGGCGCCTCGGCGCAGGTGACGACCGCCAGCCCGTCCGGCGACATGCGGACGAACATCGGCTGCCCAGGTGGTGGCCGAAGGTCTTCGACCTGCTGCCGCTCGAGCCCCACCGTCCACAGGCGGACGTTGGCCGCTCGCTCCCAGCTTGGCGCCGCGATCGCCTCGCGCAGGAGCTCGAGGCCCCGGGTTCGGGGTTGCGCTTGCGGCTCCTCGACCGTCGGCGTCCGACAGCTCGCCAGAGCCAGCGTCAGGGTGGCGAACACCAACGGCGAGGGACACGACTCGAGCACGGATCCAGGGTATCGGAAGAGTGATCCATGGGTCACGAACCGGGCGCCCGGTCAACGAAGCCGGCGTACCTGCGGACGGCGGCGATTTCCCGTATCCTTGTGCCATGGGCATCATTCCCGCTCCGGTCGGCGCCGGTGTGTTCCTCGCCGCATTCATCGTCGCCCGCATCCTCCAAGAACGCGCGCTGCGAAGGCTCGATACCCACGCCAAGGGCCGGCTGGTCGAGGCATTCTCGGCGTTTCGTCTGGCGTCGCTCGTGCCGCTGGCGGCCGTGGCGGCGTTCTACTTCCTCATGACGAGCATCGATGCGCTCACGCTCGGCATGTTGCTGGCGGTCTACATGCCGGCCATGCTGGTGTTCGTGGGCGTGATGCAGCTGCTCGTCCATCGCAAGCTGCGAGTGATGGACGTCGACCGCGAGTACCTGCGGGTCTACTCGCTCTCCCGCGGCCTGGTGCTCGTCGCGTTCGTGGTGCTGACGCTGAGCTTCTGATCAGAGCAAACAGCGGCCTCGAGTCTGGTCGGCACGATCGACGTACGCCCATCCCACTCGCCGTACTCACCCAGACACGTAAATCGCAGCGTAGTGAACTCGAGATGAAAATCCTTGCGTTTCCGCTCCACCATGGCCACGGAGTGGCGATCTGGAGCCGGAATCGCGCTGTGACCACGAACCATATCGGTCATCTCTCTCGCAGACTTCCACACCGAGAACGTCACCACCGTTCGCAACGGCCGGCCTGCTGCCAGCGCCAGCGTGGTTCCCGGATGGTCCCTGACCAGGCGTTCGACCGGCTTCCCCCAGCGAATGAACCGCGGGATCTGCAGCAGCCTCAAACGAGCGAGCGTCACCGCGACCACCGGTGCCTCGGGATCCGTCTCGCCAGCCGTCAGCGGCAAGCCATCGAGCTCTGCCACATGCCCCCATCGGCGCAGGAATTTCAGGCGCACGTGCCAACCGCTCGCGAGCGTTCGACCGAATTCACTGCCAACCAGGAATTCATCGATCGCAGCCTCGTCCTCCCACGCAGCAAACATCGCCAGACGACCGATCTGCCACCTCCACGGCGAAAACACCGGCGCCCCGAGTCGCATGGGCATCAAGCACTCGGCGTGATGCAGCCCGGCAACCTGCCCCGCGGTGGGCGGCCGCAGGAGCGCCTCGAGCCCTCGAACCAGCCCCGGTTTCGCCAAGTGGAACGTATGAACCGTCACGATAAACCCACCGCCTGCCGAGCTACGGCCGGATCGACCGCGCGACCTTCTCCGCCAGACCGCCATACCCGGCGTCGCGCTGCTGCGGCCACATGCCAACGTCCACACGACCACCGAAGCCCGGGGTGAGGAACCCGGTGCGCTCGAGGGTGAGCCCGTTCTCGAAGACGTAGCCGCTGATGCTGTAGCGTGCATCGCCCTCGGAGACCTGGCGCGGCTGGCCCACGGGCTTGGCCTCCGGCGGCAGGCCGGTGGCCAGCACCTTCTCGAGCTCCTGGTACTCGACGGCGAGCTCGTCCGCGGACAATGGGGGCTCGAAGCGGATCACGAGCACGTCTACGACGATCATGTCCGAGAGCAAGTCGCCGTACACGGCCATGACTTGGCCGGGCTGCTGCTGCAGCTCCTTGGGCTCGCCGAGCATCGAGGGCAGCTCGATGCCGAAGCCACTGTCGCCGAGCGGGCGACGCGTGAGCTCCAGCTTGGCGGAGAGCGACCAGGCAGCGCCTTGGAACAGTCCGTAGGCTCCACCCGCGACGAGCAGGGCCGTCAGCGCGGCCGCGGCGGGGCGCAACCACTTGGGCCTTCGATCCTCGGGGGTCTGCTCGGCCGACAGCTCGGCGAGGCGCGGCAGGCCCAGCGTCACCACGCCCGCGAGCACCAACAGGCCGCCCACGACGCCGCCGCCAAGGTGCGCCGCCCAGTCGACGCCGGGGCGGAACGAGTTGGCCACGTTGATGCCGAGGTTGATGAACGCCGCTCGCTTGATGCCCGGGATCACGATGGCGGGGAGCAGCCCCCCGGGCTGATAGGCGAGCACGGCCTCGGCGGCGAGGAGCCCCCAGATCGCGCCCGAGGCCCCCACCGAGACGCCTTCACCCAAGAACAGCGTGCTCGCCAGGCTGCCCCCGAGGGCCGACGCGACGTAGAGCACCAAGAAGCGCTCACGGCCGAGGATGCGCTCGAGCGTGGTGCCGAGCGCCACGAGCACGTACACGTTGAACAGCACGTGCATGAACCCCGCGTGGAGGAACGTGCACGACAGCAGCCGCCACGGCTCGTCGAGCGCTCGCTCCCGCACCAGCGCGCCCATGCGCACCAGCGTGGGCATGGACTCGGAGCCACCCCAGAGCAGCTCGAGCCCAAAGCAGACCCCGATGATCGCCGCGAGCGCATAGGTGGCCACCGGCGTGCGCGTGCCGATGGTCTGGTGGAACTGCTGGACCTCGCGGACCTGCGCCTGGTGCTGGATCTGGGCCTCGCCCACGAGCGCCGTGAGCTCCTCCGGCTCGACCGCGGGCAGCTCGTGCCGGCGCAGGAGCAGCGCGCCGAGCGTGGTCTTGCCCAGCACGCTGTCCTGCCAGAGGTCACCATCGTCGCCCACGTGGAACAGGTGCACGCGCCCCTGCGTGACCCATGGGCGCGCCTTCTTGAGCCGAGCCGGCACGTCGGGCGTGCCGCCGAGCACCACGACCTCTGCGCTGCCGATCTGTCCGAGGTTGGGCAAGCGCTCGAGGGCCTGGGCCTGCACGATGAGGTACGTCCAGCCGTCGCGGTCGAGCACGGCCTGGTCGTCGTCGTAGGCGCGCAGATTGCAGCCATCGGCGACGAGGATGGACACCAGTCGATCGGCGAGGGCACGCGAGGGGATCACCGGCGACGGCATCCGGTCGTTATACATCGAGCGTCGCCTGGGCCACCAGGCTCGCGAGCAGCCGCCCGCACGCTCGGCGGCGGAGTCAGGGCGATGGCATCGGCGGTGCGATACTGCGCCACTTCGGCTCTACGACGATCGCGTCTGCCTTTGCCTTGGCACCCACGAGTCGCTTGGCGACCGGGGTGGTAGACTTGGCATTCAGCGCTCTCTCGTAGAGCTTGTTGTAGATGAAGCTCACCAGCGCGGGCACGCTGCCGTAGCTCGAGACGGTGCCGAAGCCGAAGCTGCCGGAATGGGCGGCATGCAGCTTGAGCGCCGCGAGGTCGACATCGCTGCCGAGCTGCGCCGTGGAGATGCCCTTGAGCGCGTGGTTCGAGAACAGCTCGAAATTGGCGTCGAGCGCCTTCTGCCGCAGGTCGTCGTTCGGACTGGTCTGCGTGCTCGAGTCGATGAACACCCCCTGCGCGAGGTTGACGAACAGCGACAGGAGGCTGCGATTGGTCCGCACGAACAGCTCGGCGTCCATCCCCCGCAGCTTCCACTGCTTGTCGGTATCGACGACGACGAAGTCACTGCCGTCGAGGGTCAACCCCGCATTCCAGAACATCGCTTGCGCGAGGGTGCTCCGCTTGCAGAGCTCCGCGATCAGCTCCTGGGCCAGGCCGTTCTTCTGGACGAGACCACCCGCCGAGCCTGCGAACCCGGCACCGAAGGTGACGTTTGCTTGGTCCCAGGTGTTGACCGCGGTGGGCAAGCCCTCCCACTCCATCAATTTCCGGAACGCCCGCCAGCTCATGTCGCTCGAATTGGCGACTTGTGATGGCTTCGTGGTCGGGTCGGCGAGCCAGGCGACGTAGGCCTTCGATGCATCGGTGATCTGTTGCCAGCTTGGATCGCGCTGCTGGAACGCCTTCCCCTCGGCCGTGCCCGCGCGGGCGAGCGCCTGCGGGTCCGGCCAGCTGGGGCTGTCGAGGGAGGGGGTCGCCTCGTAGCCCAGATAAGTGATGTGCTTCGCGGGATTCGGAACGCGGGTCACGAAATAACGCTGACGGATCTCGTCGCGCGCGGCACGGATCGCCGCCACGGCCTCGTCGACCGCTGCTGCGGTGACATTCGTGCCAAGCGGCCCCTGGACCACGCCTTTTGCATATGTCGTCGTCGGGATCCCGGCCTTGGCCCCGAAGTCCGTGAATGGCCCATTGGCCTTCGAGTGTCCCTTTGCGATTGGACGCCCAGCACCGATCGCATCGGGGATGATCTCCGTCCATGGTGTGACCGAGGAGGCCACCACCTGCTTGTGCCCTTCGTCGGGGTCGTCCTCGGCGAACGCCTCATCGTGCCATGCCGAGGGACGAGCTACGGCCAACGGTCGGACGCGCCTGCGCAGGGGCCTCGACGCCACCGGCTTCCCCATGAGCTCGGCGTAGAACAGATCCGCGTTGCGTCGCTCCGCGGCCGTGCCGACGGACCATTGGGAGATTCGTCTTGCCATGACCATCGAACACTATCGATCGTGCGCAATGAGGTCAATCCTCGCCGGTCGCCCCAATGGCCCATCCCCTCCACCTGAACCCGGTTCCTGCGTGAAGCGTCGTGCTCCAGCCTGCGCGGATCGCAGACTGATGGAGCTCCCCACGATCGTGCCTACTTGACCGAAACGACGATCCTCGCGGACGATGGCAGAGCCGTCTCGAAGCAATCGGCCGAGGCTCGAATGAAACACCGCCCTCATCGCTCATTCGGACCGATTGCACCCGCGGAGCGCGACGCCGCAGAGGCATTCTGGAACGCGCTGCAGGGCCGCTCGAGCATCGGACGGCGATCGTCCGAGTCGGTCGGTGGAGAATCGTTCTTGGAGGACGTCGACGTCCCGCGGATGGCCTCCACCGCATGCTTCGGGGTGGCGCCCCCGCCCCCCGCATCGGAAGTGCCCCGCAAGGCCGATCCGATGCTCGCGCCGCCCTCGAGGCGCGGAGTGATGCTCATGGCGCCGCGCCCGACCGACGAGGCGCCACAGGGTAGGACTTTCGTCCGGGACATCTGGTCCATGGAGCTGGGTCCCGAGCGCGAGCGCAAGATCGAGGCACAGCTCCTGGCGGGGAACATCCCGTCCTTCCTGCGCCACCTCGAGGAGGTGACGGTCAACAGCCTCGGTCAGCCGACGAAGGCTGGCGAGCCGGCCGCGCTGACGTTCTGGGTCACGCCCGACTTCCTGGCGGTGGGCTCCGACGACGACTACGTGCTCATGCCGATGGGCCTGCCCATCGCCCTCAACGTCGCCAAGCGCTACGGATGCGTCCTGCCGACCGATCGCATGGTGGACGCCATCTACAGCAAAGCGGACAGGATCCTCCCCCCCGAGGCGCGGGAGTACTGGAAGCTGAAGCCCAACACTCTGGCGCACAAACGGCAGACCTCGATCTGTGCGTACTGGGAGCATGATCAAGCGGTGAAGCGAAACCGCGTTGCTGCGGGTGCCAGGCCGTACATGCTGGTGGAAGGCCACAAGAAGACCCTCGTGGCGGACGTCCGACAGGACGATGCGCTCCACCTCTACGGTTGGGGCCCCAAAGGCCACCTGATCGAGAAGAACAACGGAGCGACCAATCACTTCTTGAGCTACGCCGACTACAGCCACGGCATCCGCCTGGTGCGCAACATGGTCCGTGTCGGCGACGAGCTCAGGCCCATCATGGAGGTCCTCACGGATCCGGACCTCTGCTCGTTGCTGACCAACGTGAAGCAGGGCAAGAAGACGCTGGTCTTCACCTCGGACTGGCCTCCCAAGGTCGAAAACACATGGACCCGGAAGGAAAACAAGAAGTGATCGGGCGATGTGGAATGACGTCGCGTTCGAGCTCAGCGGGCAGGCACGAGCTCGCGGCCCATCACGCGTAGTCGCTCCAGGGTCGAGCGAGCGTCGGTGAGGAGGCGCTCGGTCTCCCTGGCCGTGACCTCGGCCTCGACTCGCAGGCGCTGCGTGGCAGGAGCAAGGGCGTCGGCCTCGTCGGTGGAGCTCGAGCATGGCGGATGACGACCGCGCTCGAACCCGGCGCTTGCGCACGAGAGCAGAAACCGAACCATTCCGGGTGCTTGGGTAGCCAGCCCTGCGCTGCTCACGCATTCACCTCCCTGGTCCAGGTTCGCAACCTGCTAGCATGCGCCGCGCCTGCGAACACCCCCAAAGACCCGGTAGAACGCCGGAAGAAGAGACACGAGAGGCCCGATGGTGGAAGAGACCGAACGACCCGCTGGAACCGAGGCCGCGCAGGCCGCCGACGCCATCGCCGACGACTCGCCGCGCGCGGAGCTGGCCGCGCTGGTGGGCGGCGTGCCAAGACGCGCCGATGCAGCCCATGCGCTGGCGCAGGGACGCTCGGGCCTGGCGGTGGGCGAGCGGGTGGAAGCGCTCGGCGCCGACGACCTCGCGAAGACCGACGCCGACACGCTCTTGCGCGCGGGCGCGGTGCTCCTGGCCCACGACCGCGGCGAGCTGGCCGCGCGGTGCTTCGCGGCGCTCGAGGGGCGCGAGGGCGAGGGTAACGAGGGCGCGGCTGGTCTGGCACGCCTGGGGCTCGCGTGGGTCTCGTGGGCCAAGGGCGAGGCCGAGGCCTGCGCCGACGGGCTGCGGGCCGCCGCCGAGCTCGAGCGCTCGGCAGCGCTATTGCCCAAGGGCACCGAGCTCCGCGCGGTGCGGGCCAGGGCCGGGGCGATCGCCGTGCTCTCGGCCTCCGATTCCGAGGGCGAGCACGATGTAGAGCGCATCATCCTTCCGCGGCCGCTCTTGGCCGCCGAGCGCCGCGCGCTGGAGGCCGCCGCCGAGCGCCTGGCCAAGCTCTCGCACCCGGCGGTGGCCGGCTACGGCGCGCTCGCGCTCGAGCGCGACGGTGCCCGGCTGCGCCGCGAGCCCGTACCGGGCAAGCCGCTGTCCGCCTCGCTCGATCAGGCGCGCTCGCTCGATGACGCGCTCGCGATCGTGGAGCCGCTCTGCGACGGCATGATCGCCGCGCACGAGCAGGGCCTGACCCACGGCGCCGTCCACCCGGCGCTCGTCACCCTGGCGCCCGCGGGCGCGGTGCTGCGGGGCCTGGGCCTGCACACGCTCGAGAGCCCCGCCCCCGGCGACGCCGCGCAGGGCCTGGTGGCGCCCGAGCGGCGTGGCGGGGCCGCGCCCACGCCCAAGGCCGATGCGTACTCGCTGGCCGCGCTGCTCTACCTGCTCGTGACGGGCCAGCGGCCCACCGGCGCCGTGCCGCGGCCGAGCGCGCTCGAGCTCGATCCCCGGCTCGACGAGCTCTTCGCCGACGCGCTGCACCCCGATCCGGGCGCGCGCCTCGACGTGGCCACGCTGCGCGACCGGGCCAAGCGGATCGCAGCCACCCCCGGCGAGCCGGTGGCGGTCGCCACCGCGCCGTCGCAGCCGATTGCGATCCCCACCGACGTCGACGACCTCGACGGCTGGGCGCGGATCCTCGATCGCAAGCCCGGCCACCGCGAGGCGCTCGACGCCGTGGCGCGCATCGAGGCCGACGCGCGCAAGGGCGAGCGCTGGGACGAGGTGGCCGAGGTGCTCGCGCTGCGGGCCAAGCTCGCGCAGGTGCAGCAGGAGCGCGTGGCGCTGCGCCGCGAGCTGGTTCAGACCTACGAGGCCAAGCTCGGCGCGCCGGCGAGCGCGTTCCGGGAGCTGCAGGCGCTCATCGAGGAGGTGTCGGTGGCCGAGCAGATCGCGCTCGTGGCCGAGCTGCACCGCCTGACCGAGGTCACCGGGCAGTGGGGGCCGCTGGCCGAGAGCCTCGAGATCGTGGCCCGGCGCGCCCCCGACACCACCGAGCAGGCGCGGCTCTACACGGGCCTCGGGCGCGTGCTCGCCGAGCGGCTCGGCACGCCCGACCGGGCCCTGGCCGCCTACGAGAAGGCGATCGGGCTCGAGGCCAACGTGGCCAACCTCTCCGCCGCGGTGCCGCTCTACCGCAAGACCGGCAAGGTGGCGGAGCTCGTGGCCACGCTGCTCAACCTGGCGGACCACCAGCAGGGCGAGGCCAAGGCGCAGACCCTGCGCGAGGCCGCCAACGTGCTGCACGACGAGCTGCAAGACGTGGAGGGGGCGTTCGCCACCCTGCGGGCCGCGCTCGAGGAAGAGCCCGGCCACGCGGAGGCGCTGGCCACCGCCGAGAAATTCGCGCGCGAGCTCGAGGACTGGGACAGCCTGGTGGACCTGCTCGACAAGCGGGCGGCCACCTCGCTCGACGACAAGCAGATCCGCGAGGCCCGGACCGAGGCCGCAACGCTGGCCGCCGACAAGCTCGGCGACCCCGCGCGCGCGGTGGCGCAGCTCGAGCAGATCCTGGCCCGGGACTCGAAGCACGAGCCGACCCTGCGGCGGCGGGTGGAGCTGCTCCGCAAGCTCGCCGAGGCCGATTCCGGCCGCCGTCCGGTGCTCGTGCAGGCGCTGGCCGCCCTGGCCGCGCGGGTGGAGCGGCCCGATGATCAGGCCGCGCTGTGGACCGAGCAGGCCGCGCTGCTCGAGGCCGAGCCGGGCGGCAAGGCCGACGCCGCCAAGGCGCGCGAGCGCGTGCTCGACGTGCTCGACCTCGAGCACGCCGCGGCGCAGCAGGCCGCCGAGGCGCTCGAGAAGCACTACCGGCGCGAGAACCAGAGCGACGCGCTCCTCGACCTCTTGCGCCGCGTTGGCCACGACAAGCACGCGCAGGAGAAGGCGCGCGCCGAGGCGTGGGCCAAGGTCTACGAGCTGCGCAAGGCAGGCCCACAGGCCAACGAGAGCGCGGCCGTGGAGGCGCTCGAGGCCCTCATCGTGCTCGACCCCGACGACCACGCCTGGCGCGACGCGCTGCTCGAGCGCTACCTCGCCCGCGGCGAGCTCGACAAGGCGGGGCCGCTCATCCGCCAGCAGGTGTCCGACGAGGGCATCGACCCCAAGCGCAAGGCCGCGCTCCTCTGGCGCGGCGGCAAGCTGCGCGAGCAGATCGGCAAGGCCGAGGGCGCCGTGGAGGCGCTCGAGGAGGCCGTGGCGCTCGATCCGTCGCTGCACGACGCGTGGCTGGCCCTGCGCGACCTCTATCGCCAGCGCGAGCAGCCGCTCAAGGCCATCGACGCGCAGGTCTCGGCCGGGCGCGCCCACCCGTCGCGCGCCGAGAAGGTGACGCTGCTCTTCGACGCGGCCAAGACCTTCCTCGAGGTCCTCGGTCAGCCCGACAAGGGCATGAAATTGCTCGAAGAATTGGTGGAGATCGACCCCGACCACCGCGAGGCCACCGGCATGCTCGTGCAGCGCCTGGTCGCCGACGGCGACCTCGTGCGCGCGTGGCCAGTGGCTCAGACGTGGGTCTCGCAGGTGCGCGCGCAGGCGCGCGACGACAAGGCGCTCAACGTGCGGGCGCTGTCGATCGCGGGCCGCTGCGCGGTGGCGGCCGAGGAGCCCGAGCGTGCGCGCGAGTACCTCGAGAAGGTGCGCCAGCTCGACGCGACCAACCTCGACGTGCTGCGCCTGCTCGGCGAGATGGACATGGAGGCCGAGCGCTGGGAAGAGGCGCTCAAGAGCTACCAGTCGGTGGTGCTGGGCGCGGGCGACAAGCTGCCGCCGCCCGAGCTGTCGCAGGTGTACCTGAAGATGGCGCAGGCGCGGCTCGGCATGAAGGAGCGCATGAAGGCGATCCAGCTCGTCGAGCGTGCGCTCGACATCGACCCCGAGCAGCGCCCCGCGGTCGAGAAGCTGGTGGAGCTGGCCGACGGCCCGGCCGAGAAGGTCAAGGCCAAGCAGCGCCTGCTCGAGCTGCTCGCGCGCCGCGAGGCCAAGCTCACCGGTCCGGAGCACGAGGAAGAGCGAAACAAGGTCGAGGCCGAGCGCATCGCGCTCATGCAGGAGATCGCCCAGATCCAGGGCAAGGAGCTCAACGCACACGCCGACGCCGCGCGCACGCTCGAGGCGATCCTCGAGCTGCGACCGACCGACTCGGCGGTGCTGCACGGTCTGATGGACGCGTTCACCCAGGCCGGCCGCTGGCGCGACGTGACCCGCGTGCTCGAGCTGCTCGCCGCCCAGCAGGCGCAAGGCCCCATGCGGGCCAAGTACTTCTATGCGGGCGCCGCGATCCTGCGCGAGCACCTGGCCGACGCCGACGGCTACGGCCAGTGGATCCTGCGCGTGCTCGAGGCCGACCCTGCCCACGCCAAGGCCAACAAGGGCTACGTGGAGCACCTCAAGAAGAAGGGCGCGTTCAAGGACCTGGCCAAGCACCTGCGCAACCAGCTCAAGGCGCTGCCCAAGGAGGCGACGAACGACGACCGCGTGGGCCTGTTCGTGGCGCTGGCCGAGGTCTACGAGCAGAACCTGGGCGACCCCAAGACCGCGCTGGCCGCCTGGGAGCAGGCGGTGCGCTTCACCCCGCCCGAGCGCGAGGACACGGCCGAGACCAAGCAGCGCCGCACCAAGGTGATGGAGCTGGCGCTCTCGCTCGGCGACGACGAGATCGACAAGGCGCTCGTGCAGGGGCATGCGCTCGTGGCCACCGACCCGTCGGACTTCGCCACCTACCACCGGCTGGTCGAGCTCTACCAGCGGCGCAAGCAGCTCGATCCCGCGACCACCATCGCGCGCACGCTGACGTTCCTCAAGCAGGCCACCGAGGCCGAGCAGGCGCTCGCCGCCGCGGCGGCCGAGCAGGAGGCGCAGATCAAGGCCGTGGTCACGCCCGAGCAGTGGCGCAAGGCGCTGTTCCATTCGTTGCAGGACCCGCGGCTGACCGAGATCTTCTCGATCGTGTGGCCGATCGTGGCCGCCCGCGAGGGCCACACCCATGCACATCACTCGGTCACCCGCGAGGAGCGGGCCAAGGTGAGCCTCAAGTCTACCGACAACCTCGCGCGCTACCTCGCGTACGCGGCCGGGGTGTTCGACGTGCCCGCGCCCGACTACTTCCCGCGCCCCAAGGAGCCGGGTGGTCTGCGCATCGACGCGCTCTGCGAGGGCGAGGGCGACACGCGCAAGGTCTACCCCTCGATCATCGCCGGCCGCGACACGCTGCGCGAGGACAGCGAGGTCGGTCTCAAGTTCCGGGCCGCCGCCGCGATCTCGCGGGTGCGGGCCGGCCACATCCTGGCCTCGGTGCTGCCCACCTCGGCGAGCCTCCGCCACGTGTTCTTCGGCGCGGCCAAGCTCGCCGGCATCGACACCCCGCCCGACTCGGCCACCGAGGCCGAGCGCCTCACCAAGCACCTCAAGCGCTTCATGTCGCCCTCGCAGGTCGACCAGCTCGGCGTGCTCGCCCGCAAGGTGCTCGACAAGGGCGAGCCCGAGGTCAAGCCATGGGTGCAGGGCGTGGCCTACACGGCCAGCCGCGCCGGCTTCGTGCTGTGCGACAGCATCGAGGCCGCGGCACGGGTGCTGACGCAGCAGGGCGATGAGGGGATGGCGGTGCCGTTCAAGGATCGGATCCGGGATCTGGTGGCGTATAGCTGCGGGGTGACGTATCTGAAGCTGCGCAAGGATCTGGGGCTCACGCGGTAGCAGGAGTGAAGGCGGGCCCAAAAGGCCCGCCTTCACTTTTGGTTCGTGCAACGCGTGCTGCAATCCAGTGTTGGTGAACCGGCTCGCCGGATTGTCGAGTGTAATCGAACCCCAGTGAGCTCGTTGTCGAGTGACAGCGAAATCCCTGTATTTCCGATTGACGGTCACACATGAGCCCGTCATGACCGTTTTTGACCTCCTGCGCGGGCATGTCGAGAATCGGCGCGGCTGGCATCGGCGAGACGGAACCTCCATGACGCAAAGCAGCAAGACGATGATGTGGCCCTTCGTGGGCCTTCTTCTACTCCTTCCGGGCTGCAGAGACGATGGTGGCAGTGGAGGAGGCGATGGCGGTGGTACCGGTGATGCTGGCGGCAGCGGGACCGCAGGTGATGGCGACAGTGGCGCGGATGACGAGAGCGGCGGTGAGCCCCCTATGCCCGACGCGCATGGTGACCAGTGCGGCGGCGATGTGCTCGGCTGGGAGACGCGATGCTTGGTGGAGGATCTGGAGGCCGTCGCAAGCGACCGGGGAGAGATCCCTGGTGTCCCCGCAATCGGAGCGCATACCCAGCGTGCGCTGTGCTGCGAGGGTCAGCCCTCCATCGAGACCGCCGATGAGGGATGCCACGGCTACTGCATGCTCGAGCTGTGCGAGGCCGCGCTGGCCGACCACGTCAGCCGTTGTGATACATGCCTGGTGAAGGACTGCGGGTTCGACATGACGAACTGCCTCGGTGGCGGAGCCCACAATCAGATCTTCGCTTGTCTTGCTCCGCTGGGAGGAAACAGCTACACGCTCACGGCCACGTGCTCGGCCGCCAACAACGAGGAGAGGAATCCCGACGGCACGTTCTTCTTCCTTCAGGATCCCAGCCCAATGGACGACCCGCCGATCTGCAGCCCCTCCGACGATCTCGAGCTCGATCCTCCGCGTGGACTCGGACAGTTCAAGGCATCCGCCGGCGAGGGCACGGTAGCCCGTGTCGCTTGGTCTCTGGCCGACATGAGCGGCGAGGAGAGCACCGACGACCTCGAGGTTCTCTTCCAGTACGGGATCATGCCGTGCGCGAAACCCTCAAGTGACTGTCTCGAGCTCACCGCGCTCGAGCTCACCCTTCCGACCACCACCACAATGGGGATGACGATCACCCAAGCGAGGCTGTCGGTCGTGGCGGTCGAAGACGCGCCCGTGCTCGAGCGGGGCGAGCGATTCAGCTACCCCGAGGGCTCGATCCGGGTGTTGATGCAGGCCCACGTCAATGGGTTCCCGCTGGTGCTCACGGGCACGAACGTCGGCAGCCCGAACGGGCGCGTCTCGCCTGAGGGCGATCAGTTCTCGCTCTCGGGTCTGCGCTTCGAATACGCGGACCGCGTTATCACCGCCGCGCTGGAGATCGAGATTCAGGGGCAGTACGAGGCCCGCCGGCCCAACGCTCAGATCACACGATCTATCGCACCAGAGAGCTGCGACGAACCGGTGACGTTGCTCGCGACGAGCTGGGACAGCGATCAGGATGCCTTGACCCACACGTGGTGGGTGCATGACGTCGGCTCGTTCAAGGGTCCGCTGTTGGAGGTCATGCTGCCGGCGGGTGAGCACGACGTGATGCTGACCTCTCGGGACCCCTCGGGGCTGGTGGACAGTACAATCCTGCGCTACGCTCGGACGTGTCGATGAGATGCGGGTGGCTTCGATTCATGCTTGGAGCCACCCGGTGGGACGTATGCCTTGCCGTGTTCGTTTTGTCCGGCGTCGGCCCGGCCTGTGCACCAGACGACATCGAAGACGACGGCGTAGTCGAGACCGCCCACCTTCGCATCACCAGCTCGGAGGACACTCCGATCTGCGCAGGCACGCCGCTGTTGCTCGAGAGCGAGCTCCAGCGGATCGCCGACGCGCTCGGGCTGCCGCTGTGGCCCGAGGACGACAAGCTCGACACCCGCTTTGGTATCGACTCCGTTGCCGAGATCTGCGCCCCCCTCTTCGGAGAGGATGCGGACCGAGCCCAAGGCTGCGTCACCAGTGCGAATGGTGAGTTGGTGCTCGCAGCTTTCGAAGTTGCTCAAACAGCACCACACGAGTTGGTACACGCCGTACGCACCAAGAATCAGGTTTGGTCCGCAATCATATTCGAGGAAGGCTTGGCACAGATCCTGTCGGGTTCAGATGGTTTTCCACTCTACGTGAGATACCCCCACGGCGAGCCCTATCCTGGGCCGATCGAGCTGCTCGAGGTCCCACGCGCAGAATTCGACCTGGGCCTCTATGTGAGCGCAGAGAGCTTCGTCTCGTGGCTGTGGGAGATCCACGGCCAGTCCACGCTCATGTCCTTCATGAACGACCCCGCGTTCTCCGATGCGGATGCGGCGCTCCCCCTGTTCGAAACCCACTTCGGCTTGCCGCTCACCGACGCCGAGCAAGCCTGGCGCGACGACCCCCGGCCCGACCCGATCTGGGGCAATCCCTGCATCCCCGAGCGCACCTACTCGCTCGCCGACGGCCCCATCGAGCTGTCAGGCGACTTCGATTGCCGCGAGCCCACCGTCTACGGCGCGTCCTATACCATGGCGCTGTGGCCGATGTGCCTCGACGTGCCCGAGACCACGCGCGTTCGGCTCTCGTTCGATGCCGACCATGGCCGCTTCCAGGTATTGAGCCGGGAGCCCTGCGACGCAGGGCCCGCGGGTGGCGAGGCGTACAGCGATAAGTACGTGGAGGCTGGCGATGTGCTCGAGGAAGACATCGCCGGCTGTCGCTATCGCGTCCTGCTCTCCTCCCAAGAACCAGGCTTCCCCGCCACGCCCTACACGATCCGCATCGAAGAGATCGACGGCTAGACCCCCATCCCCCTCCGCTCACCCCGGCAGCCGTACCAGCTCGCGGATCGACCCCGCGAGCCGCTCGCCTGTCTCGAACGTTCCACACTGCTTCATCACCCGCACCGGCACTCCGCGGCGCGGCCCGAGCGTGATGCCGCGGCCGGCCACGTCCACGCGGGTGCCGGGGCGCACGCGCATGGCGAAGCGCTGCACGATCATCGCGAGCAGCACGCGTAGCTCCTGCTCGGCGAGCGCGGCCCCGAGGCACAGGCGCGGGCCGGCGCCGAACGGCAAGAACTCGAACGGCGTGGGCTTGTGGCTGCTCCAGCGCGCGGGGCGGAAGCTCTCGGGGTCGGGCCACACGTCGGGCATGTGGTGGGTGACGAGCGAGCTCAGCACCACCAGCGCGCCGGCGGGCAGCTCGTAGGGTCCGAGCGAGAAACCCGAGCGCGCGCGGCGAATGAACATCATATAGGTGGGCGGTATGAGCCGCATGCTCTCCTTGATCACCGCGTCGAGCAGCGGCAGGCGGCCGAGCTGCTCCACCGTGGGCGCCTCGCCGCGCAGCTCGCCGTGCAGCTCCTCGTAGAGCGCGGCGTGGATCTGCGGGTGCTGATCGAGCAAGAGCAGCGTCCACGTGAGCGCATTGGCGGTGGTCTCGTGGCCCGCCATGACGAGCAAGCTGAGCTGCCCCACGAGCTCCGCGTCGGTCAGCCGCGTGCCGTCCTCGTCGTGAGCCCCCACGACGATCGACAGCACGTCGCGTCCCAGCTTGCCGCCGCGCCGCGCGTGCACCAGCTCGAGCACGCGTAGCTCGATGCGCTCGCACAGCCGCAGGTACCGCCCGTACGGCGTCAGCGGCAGATCGAGCGGCAGCAGCAGCGCCGTGGGCGAGGTCATGAGCCCGAGCAGGTCCTTGCCGAGGTACCGCAGCACGTCGCCGCGATCGTCGGGCAGGTCCACGCCGAACAGGCACCGCAGCATCACACCCAGCGTCAGCGCGACCGACTCTTGCGCGAGGTCGAGGCCCGCTCGGCCCGACCAGCGCGCGAGGTGGCGCTCGGCCACGGCCACCATCGCGTCGCGATGCGCATGCACGGCGGCGCGAGTGAACGCGGGCATCAAGAGCCGCCGCTGCTGCTGGTGGCGATCGCCCGTCATCACCGTGATGTTGGCCTGCATCCGCTCCGCGGCCGAACCGGGCGGGATCCGCAGCGGCACCTCGGCGAAGTGCTCGTGCTCGCGAGCGTGCGGCAAGATCTGCTGGTTGAGCTCGGGGCCGAACGCACACACGAGCGGTGGATCATGGGCCAGCGCTGCGATGCGGCCGTGCTTGCGATGCAGCCCCATGAGCACGCGCATCGGATCGCGAAACAGCCGCGCCAGCGCGACGCGATCGCCGAGCAGCGGGAGCGGCCGAAGGCCGGGAATCTCGGACACGGGCCGTGCGACCATCGACGTCCGTTCATCGTGGGGCAATCACCGTACCTGTGCAATCGCTTGCCGCGGCGCGATGCACCGCTTGCGCGTTCGAAGCTCGCGCGCAAGCGGACACGCGCGCGACCGCCCGCGCTCCGACACGGCGGCCTGCTATCATGGCCCTCAGTGGGACGCTTTCTGTTCACGTCGTGCATTGCCGCGCTGCCGCTGCTCCCGGCCTGCAGCGATCCGCCCAGCCCTCCCGTCACCGGCGACGACACCACCACCAGTGGTGACGACACCACCACCACGGGCTCGACCACCACCATCGACACCTCCTCGTCCACCAGCGAGGCCGCCGACACCAGCTCTGGCGGCAGCACCGACGACGGTCCTCCGCCCGAGCCGGCGATCATGATGTTGATGGAGGAGGTGATCTTCTACGACGGCTACGCACCCACCGTCGACGAGCCGGTGCCCGAGGGCGTGATCCGCCACAGCAACTCGCTCTACGCCACGCGCTTCACCGAGGCGCACCGTGAGCTCCTGCAGAGCACGCTGATGCTCGGCGTGATCGTGGGCGCACGCTGCGACAACTACGACCGCATCGGCTCGGTACACCTGGCGCTGGTCCCCAAGGGCGCCGAGACCTACACCCCCGAGGAGGTCGATCGCCTCGAGCTGGCCCGCTTCATCACCCCGTTCATGGATATGAACGAGTCACCGATGACGGTACCCTACGAATTCGAGGTGGACTCGGTGGTGCCGATCCTCGACAGCGACGCGCTGTGGGCCGAATACGAGCTGTGGCTCGAGCTCTCGATCTTCGGCGTGCCGTATGCAGCCAACACGGAGATCGCCGGGTGTGCCGATCGCAACGACACCCAGGCCGGCACGCTGCTCCTCTACACCGACAGCATGCGACCGGCCCAGGAATTCGACGTGCTCCTGCCGCTGGCGATCGAGCAGCCGTTCAACAACTATGCCGACGGTGCGAGCGATGAGCTCGGGACCACTCGCAAGACCATCGACTTCGAGCTACCCGCCGAGGCCGAGGCCGCGCAGCTCGTGCTCATCACCTCCAACCACGGGGCCAACGCCGGCGGCGAGGAGTACATCCGCCGCGACCACTTCGTGTATCTCGACGGTGAGCTCGTGCTGGAGTACGTGCCGGGCCGCACGAGCTGCGAGCCGTTCCGCGTGTACAACACCCAGGGAAACGGGATCTACGGGCCCACGCCGATGACCGACGAGGAGTGGCAGTCGTTCAGCAACTGGTGCCCGGGCGACGTGATCGACATTCGCGTGATCCCCTGGGCGCCCGCCGCCGCGGGTCCCCACCAATTCGTCATCGACGTGCCCGACGCGACCTTCACCGGGGGCGAGGGGAATTTCCCGTTCTCGCTCTACGTGCAGGCGCGCTGAGCGATCGCAAGCGCTCGACGCTCAGCCCTTGTCGGGCCGCTCGGCCTCGTCGTCTCTGCTGGGCTGCCGCAGCCACTCGAGCAGCACCTGCATCTCGGGCGGCTTGATCATGTGGTGGTCGAAGCCGGCGCGAGCGAGCCGCTCGGCGTCCTTTTGGTAGCCCGTGATCGCGATCAGTCGCACCCGGGGTCCGTGCTCGTCGCGGAGGCGACGGGCCACCTCGTAGCCGTCCAGCTGGGGCAGGCCGAGGTCGAGCAGCACCACGTCGGGTTGGAAGCTCCGCGCCTCGACGAGCGCAGTGGGCCCGTCTCCTGCCGCCCGTGTCTCGTGGCCATGGAACCCGAGCAGCTCCGTCATCATGCTGGCGGAGTCGAGCTCGTCGTCCACCACCAGGATCCGCGGCAAGCGAGCTCCGCCACTGCTTGCGATCCGCTCGGGCTGTTCCTGCTCCGCATGGAGCTCGGTCGCTCGCGGCAGGCTCACCACGAACTCGCTGCCCTGGCCGCGGCCGGGGCTCGAGGCGTCCACGCGGCCACCGTGCATCTCGACCACTCGCTTGACCAGCGGCAGACCGAGCCCCAGGCCCCCCGCCGCGCGATCGAGCGTGCGGGTGTCCTGCACGAACAGCTCGAAGATGTGCGGCAGCAGCTCCGGATCCATGCCGATGCCCGTGTCCTTCACGCGGATCCGCACCCAGTCGTCGTCGGCCTCGAGCGACAGCTCGATGTCTGCGCCCTCCTCGGAGTACTTGGCGGCGTTGCTCACGAGGTTCTCCACCACCTGCGTCAAGCGACCGAGGTCGCCGCGCACCACCGCCTCCCCCGGCTCGTCCGTCAGCGAGACCCGCAGCTTGCTCTTGCGCAGCTCCAAGAGCGGCGTCACGCCCTCGATCGCCGCCTGCAGCGCCCCGTTCACGTCGACGAGGTCCCGAGCCATCTCGATCTTGCCCGCATTGAGGCGTGCGATGTCGAGCAGGTCGTCGAGCATCCCGCCGATCCGCTTGGCCTGCCGCATCATCATCCGCCGAACCTGCTCCACGCGCGCCGGCTCGGCAGGCACCAGCCCCAAGACGTCGAGGCCGTGCAGCAACGCCGACAGCGGGTTGCGCAGCTCGTGGCCGAGCATGGCGAGGAACTCGTCCTTGCGCCGGTGCTCCTGCGCCAGCTCCTCGGCGCGGGCCTCGATCACCTGCTGTGCCGCCTTGTGCTCGGTCACGTCTTCGATCGCCAGCAGGATCATCGGTGGCTGCGCCCAGCGGCGCATCAGCCTGGCGTTGAGCCGCACGACCCGGCGGCCGAGCGACTCGAAGTCCTGCTCGATCTCCAAGCGCTTGAGCTCCTGGCCGTCGTTCATCACCCGCTCGAGCCGGCTCCGCAGCCGCGGGAGGCTCCACTGCCGGCGCCCCACCTCGAACAGCGACGTGCCCACCACCTCGGCCTTGGTGGCGCGGACCAGCTCGTAGAAGCAGGAATTCGCCGAGACCACGCTCATGTCGCGGTCGAGCACGACGAGCGCCGTGCGGGTGGTCTCGACGATCGTCTCCGCGAAGATCCGCGCCTCGTCGAGCTCGTCGGCGGCCTTCTTGTTGTCGGTGACGTCGTGGAACGCGATGCACACGCCGTCGATCCGATCGTCCTCGGTGCGGTACGGCACGACCCTGCGCGTGTACCAGCGCCCATCCTCGGTCTGCACCTCGGTGGTGATCGGGATCAGCCTCTCCAACACCTTCCTGGCGTCTTGCAGCAGGGTCCCGTCGCGGAAGCGCTCCTTGATGTCCTCGACCGAGCGGCCCGCATCGGCGGGGATGAGGCGCATGATCTCGGTGGCCGCGGGCGTGAAGCGGCGGATGCGAAGCTCTCGATCGAGGAAGATGATCGGGATGTGCGTGCTCACCAGCAGGTTGGTGATGTCGGTGTTGACCGTGCGCAGCTGACTGTTGCGCTCCTCGAGCTGCCGGTTGATCGTGACCATCTCCTCGTTGAGCGACTGGAGCTCTTCCTTGGACGCCTGCAGCTCCTCGTTGTTGGACTGGAGCTCCTCGTTGAGCGACAAGAGCTCCTCGTGGCTCGCCCGGTACTCCTCGTTGCTGGTCTGGAGCTGCTCCACCGTGGCCTGCAGCTCGTCGCGCGCGGCCTTGAGCTCGGACTCGAGCTGGCGCACCAGCGGCTCGTCCGAATGCTCGCTCGCGACCTGACCGAGCGGCATGGTCGGGAGGTCGCGGAACGCGACCAGGAACAGCCGAGCCTCTCCCGGCAGCGGTGTGATCGGCTCGATCGTGCACTCCACGCGGGTGCTCGTGCCGTCGCGATCCACCCACAGGTCGCCGAGCGTCACGCGCTCCTTGTGGTTGGCCGCCCGCTCGAGCCCGCCGCGGAGCCGCGGGTAGAGCCCGGGCTTGGCCCACGCCAGCAGGTCCATGCGAGCCTCGCCGGTGGGCTGCACCAGGTACTCGTGGGTGGGGCCGAAGAACGAGCGGATCTCGAACGACTCGGTCACCGCCACGCAGGCCCAGGTGAAGCGGCTGAGCACGATCTGCTCGATCACGCGGCTGGCCTTGGGGCCGCGGGGCGCGGGCGGGACCGTGCGCGGCGACGCGGCGAGGAAGCTCCGGTTCAACGCTGCCCACTGCGGCTCTTGGTGCCGGATCATCTTGGTGATCGCCGTGGGTCGATAGAGCCGCGCGCTGGTGGAGACCGTGTCGAACAGGTCGGAGTGACGCCCCACCGTCTCCGAAGCGCCGAGCAGCAGCACCCCTCCCGACTTGAGCGAGAAGTGGAACACTTGGAGCACACGATGCTGCGCGTGGGTCTCGAGGTAGATGAGCACGTTGCGACAGCTCACCAGCGAGAGCGTCGAGAACGGCGGATCGGCCAGCAGGTTGTGCGTGGCGAACGTCACCGTCTCGCGCACTGCGCTGGTCACCTCGTACTGCTCGCCCTCGCGGCGAAAGAACCGGTCCAGCCGCTGGGGCGACACGTCGTGCTGGATGCTCGAGGGGTAGCGCCCCCGTCGCGCAGTGGCGAGCGCGTCCTCGGCGATGTCGGTGGCGAAGATCTGCAGCTTGGTCGACCGGCCGAGCCGCTCGATCTGCTCGAGGAAGACGATGGCGAAGCTGTACGCCTCTTCCCCCGTGGCGCACCCGGCCACCCAGAGCTTGAGCGGCACGCCGTCCTCGTGCTCTGCGACCATGCGGGGCACGACCTCCTGCTCGAGGTGATCCCACACGTCGGGGTCGCGGAAGAACTGCGTCACGTCGATGAGCAGGTCGCGATAGAGCGCGGCGACCTCGGGGGGCTCCTTGTGCAGGGCCTCGAGGTACACGCCCCAGTCCGTCAGCTGCTTGAGCCCCATGCGCCGCTCGGTGCGCCGCTCCAGCGTCCCGCGCTTGTACGAGCCGCGAAAGTTGACGCCGTACGTGTGGCCGAGCAGGTCGAGGATGATCTCGAAGGCACCGGGGGGCTCTTCCACCCTCGGCGCGAGGGCGTTGCTGGCAGCGGAATGCTCGGCACGTGCGAGCAGGAGTCTCGGCATGTCCTCGACCGTGGCGATGTGGTCCACCGCACCCGTGGCAATCGCACGCTGGGGCATGTCGCGGTACTGCGCCGTCTCGGGGTCTTGCGCAATGCACAGACCGCCTGCCGCCTTGACGTCGAGGACCCCCATCGAGCCGTTGTTCCCCGTACCGGAGAGCACGATGGCCACGGCGCTCTTGCCCCGATCCTTGGCCATCGACGAGAAGAGCTCGTCGATCGGCTTGCGGTGCCCATGGGGCTCGTTGGGCCGGCTGGGCCGCAGCACGCCGTCGCGGAGCTCGAGCGACGAATCGGGTGCGATCACGTACACGTGATCCCGCTCGAGCACCAGCGGCTGCGATGCTTGAACCACGGGCATGCTGGTGGCAAGCCCGAGGATTTCGGCCATCTGGCTCTCGCGCGAGGGATCGAGGTGCATGACCATGACGAACGCCATGCCGTTGTCGGCGGGCATCGCAGCCAATAGCTCCCGGCAGGCCTTCAGCCCGCCCGCAGAGGCACCGACGGCCACGACCAACCGCGGCTCCTGATCTCGAACGTCTCTGTCGGCATTCATCGCCATCGCGTCGATCTCTGAGAGTCTGACAGACCGGTCATGGGCACTCATGAAGCAGATATCTGAGCGGGTCCCGAGGCTAGACCCGACGCATCGCTGGCGCAACGGCGGCCCACCTGACAGCCGGTACGGGCTCGTCTCGGCTCGAGCGCCGCTCGCAGCGAGCACCGCCGAGGCGTTGCGTGATCGCTGAGCTTTCCTACGACTGGCTGCGGCGCCGCGGTACGCTCTGGGGCGTGCGCCACCACTGGCTCCTCGACCCGGAGATCCTCTTCCTCAACCACGGCTCGTTTGGCGCCTGTCCCCGCGCCGTGCTCGAGCTCCAGAGCGAGCTGCGGGCCCGGCTCGAGCGCGAGCCGGTGGTGTTCTTCCTGCGTCAGCTCGAGGGGTTGCTCGACACGGCCCGCGAGCAAGTCGCCGCATTCGTGGGGGCGCGACCCGAGGACCTCGGGTTCGTGCGCAACGCCACCACCGGGGTCAACGCGGTGCTGCGCTCGCTGCAGCTCGAGCCCGGCGACGAGATCTTGATCACCGACCACGGCTACAACGCGTGCACCAACGTGGCCCACCACGTGGCCGAGCGCTCCGGCGCGCGGGTGGTGGTGGCCGCCGTGCCGTTCCCGCTCGAGTCGGAGGACGAGGTGGCGAGCGCGGTGCTCGGCGCCGCGACCGAGCGCACCCGGATCGCGCTGCTCGATCACGTGACCAGCCCCACCGGGCTCGTGCTCCCGCTCGCGTTCCTGGTGAAGGCGCTGAGCGATCGGGGAATCGACACGCTCGTCGACGGAGCCCATGCGCCCGGCATGCTCGAGCTCGACCTCGGTACGCTCGGGGCCGCCTGGTATACCGCCAATTTCCACAAGCACACCTGCGCGCCCAAGGGCGCCGCGATGCTGTGGGCCCGCGAGGACAAGCAGGCCGAGCTGCACCCTGCGGTGATCAGCCACGGCTACAACTCGCAGCGCAAGCGCAAGCGCTGGCTCGAGGAGATCGACTGGCAGGGCACCGACGATCCCACGCCGTGGCTGTGCGTGCCCGAGGCGCTGCGGTACGTGGGCTCGCTGGTCGAAGGCGGGTGGCCGGCCGTGCGCGCGAGGAACCGGGCGCTTGCGCTGCGAGGGCGCGAGATCCTGTGCGAGGCGCTGGGGATCGGCGAGCCTGCACCGGCTTCGATGATCGGCACGCTCGCTGCGGTGCCGCTGTGGAATGCCGAGGAGCTGCCGCAGGGCTCGGCGCTCGCGCTCGATCCGCTGCAGAACGCACTGTTCGAGGAGGACCACATCGAGGTCCCGCTGCCGCCGTGGCCGAGGCCACCGCAGCGGCTCGTGCGGATCTCGGCGCACCTCTACAATCGTGTCGAGGAGTACGAGGCGCTGGCGGCCGCGCTCGTGCGACGGCGGCCCGCTCGATAGCGCCACCTAACGCGACGGCCGGAGCTCCACCTCGAGCAGCTCGCCCGTGTGGGCGTCGAGCCAGGCCGTCGTGTGACCGTCGGTCACGGCCCAGCGCTCGGCGGCGCGGTGCAGGCGCGCGTCTAGCGCGGGACCGTCGAGGTAGAGTGCGGATTCAGCGCGCGCTTGCGAGAGTGTCAAGCGCTTGGAATCCGTGCTGTTTTGGGGATCTGCGTGATCTGCGAACAATGCCATCGTTGCGATGGCGAATCCGACGGACAGCAGCTCGGTCTCGATGCGTTTCATGGATGCCATCTCTGCGTCACCTTAGCGTAACACGGCTCGACCTCCACGATTGTCACAAGTTGAGGGGGCGAGACGGGTCGGCACTCATGGGCGTGGCATCGTGACAGTGTGTCGATCGGCTCGACCTCGTGCGGGCCTTCGTGATCGCGCAGGGTGCCGTGGGTGTTCGGCATTGCGCGCTGGCTGGCGTGCGTCGTCGTGGTACGACACTTGCTGGTCCTCGTGTCGATGCTCGCCCGCACCCGCGCTGCTGCCCTGGGCCATGGCCTGGTGGGTGTGGTTGCGCTCGCGCTCGGCTGTGATCCCGAGACCGAGGGAGAAGTCGGGCTTGCCGCCGGTGTCGAGCGGGTGCAGGCCGACGGTGGGGGCGGGGGCGTGGGTGGGGTCGGAGATCATGCCAAGACCGAGGCACCGGTCGAGCCTGGCCTCGTGACCGGCAGCCCGGCGACCGAGCCCGTGGCCGTTCGAGCCGGCGCAGAGCGTGGTCCCATCGTGCTCCGCCGCCCGTGGCCGCCCACTACGCTGCCGCTGGCCTTGCTCGCCACCATGGGCGCGCCTGCGCCTGCGCCATCGAAGGCTACGATCCGCGACGATGGCAGCGGCGTGATCGCGAGCTATCGCCCCGGGGATCACGTGCGCGAGGACGTGGAGGTGCTGTCGATCGAGGATGGCCTGGTCGAGCTGTCGAACGCGGGGGAGGTCGAGTACTTGTCGATCTCGGAGATCCCGGTGGAGCTGTCCGCCGACGACGTGTTCTATCCCGATCTCATCGACGAGCTGGGGCTGTCGGGCTCGATGCAGGACGCCGTACCGATGCCGCCGGGACCCGAGTACACGCTCAAGGCCGCAGCGTATTCGTGGGCCACCCCGCGCACCGTGGCGCTCTTGCGTGACGCGATCCACGAGTACGCGCGCGGGCGGAAGGCGCCCAAGCTGCACATCGGCGACATCAGCCTCAAGAACGGTGGGCCGTTCTCACCGCACCTGAGCCACCAGGACGGGCGCGACATCGACATCGGGTATGTGCTGCACGATCGCGGCCGCTTCGGCGTGGCGAGCTCGAGCAACCTCGATCGCCGTCATACGTGGCAGCTCTTGCGTACGCTGCTCGATACGCGGGCGATCACGTATGTGTTCGTGGATTACGAGGTGCAGCGCATGCTCTACGAGCACGCGCTCGGCGAGGGGCTTGCGCCGGAGCAGCTCGATGCATGGTTCCAGTATCCCTATGGGCCGAGAGCGGCGCGGGGGATCATCCGGCACTGGAAGGGGCACCGGGATCACTTTCACGTGCGGTTCGCGGGGTAGGGAGTCGAGCCTAGAAGAGGTACACGGCGCCGGCATCGAGCGCTCCGTTGTCGGCCTGATCACCGGCGATGCCCTTCGCGCTGCTGTCTTCCTGGTAGGCACCCACGGCGAGCGTCTTGCCGTCTCCCGACAGCGCCATGCTGTAGCTGAATTCGTCGCTCGCCTCGGTATTGGAGGCCTTGACATATGCATGCTGCGACCAGGCCCCTACCTCCTCGCGCACGAACACATAGACCGCTCCGAAGGCGGAGGCGCTCTCGTCGGCCTGGCTGCCCTCGATACCCGTCGCGCTGCTGTTCTCACTGCGGGCACCCACGGCCAGGGTGTTGCCATCTGCCGACAGCGCCACGCCATAGCCGAATTGGTCGAGCACCCCGGTGTTGGAGGCCTTGACGTACGCCTGCTGCGACCAGGCCCCTGCACCATCCCGCACGAACACGTAGGCCGCTCCGGAGTCGATGGAGCTGTCGTTCGCCTGGTTGCCCGTCGCGTTGCTGTCTTCGAGGTAGGCGCCCACGGCGAGCGTCTTGCCGTCTGCCGACAGCGCGATGCCAAGGCCGAACCGATCGTACGCCCCGGTATTGGAGGCCTTGACGTACGCCTGCTGCGACCAGACCCCGGTTCCTTCTCGCACGAACACGTAGACCGCTCCGGAGTCGGTGGCGCTGTTGTTCGTCTGGCTGCCCCCGATCCCGGTCGCGCTGCTGTCCTCCACGAAGGCCCCCACGGCGAGCGTGTCGCCGTCTCCCGACAGCGCCACACTGATGCCGAAGTCGTCGTCCGCCCCGGTGTTGGAGGCCTTGACGTACGCCTGCTGCGACCAGGCCCCTGCATCACGCACGAACACGTAGACCGCTCCAGAGGCGTAGGCGTTCTCGTTGGTCTGGTTGCCCTCGATGCCCGTCGCGTCGCTGTCTTCTCCGTAGGCACCCACGGCGAGCGTGTCGCCATCGTCCGACAGCGCCACGCTGGTGCCGAACAAATCGCTCCCCCCGGTATTGGAGGCCTTGACGTACGCCTGCTGCGACCAGGCCTCTGCCCCATCTCGCACGAACACGTAGACCGCTCCGGAGAGAGGGGCGCTGTCGTTGGCCTGGTTGCCCCCGATGCCCACCGCGTTGCTGTCTTCGACGTAGGCACCCACGACGAGGGTATTGCCGTCTCCCGACAGCGTCACACTTCTGCCGAAGTAGTCGTCCGCCTCGGTGTTGGAGGCCTTGACGTACGCCTGCTGCGACCAGGCCCCTGCGCCATCTCGCACGAACACGTAGACCGCTCCCGAGTCCGTGGCGCTGTCATCGGCCTGGTTGCCCTCGATGCCCGTCGCGCTGCTGTCTTCGTAGGGAGCGCTCACCGCGAGGGTGTTGCCGTCTCTCGACAATGCCACGCTGGCGCCGAACCAGTCGGCCGCCTCGGTGTTGGAGGCCTTGACGTACCCCACCGCCTCCGCGAGCGAGCTCATCACTTCCACCGCCACGGAGTCCGTGCACCCTACCGCATTGCATGCTCGCAGCACGTAGCTCGCCTGCCACCGAAAGTGTAGCGGCATTACGAACGACACCGACTGTCCCACGACGTCTTCTCCGAGTTGTACGTACGGCTCAGTCGGTGATGCTCGCTCGAGCAATTGGTAGTAGTCGGCGCCGGGCGTCGCAGACCAGGCAAAGTCGAAGCGCTTGACCTGTGAGAAGCTCAGATCCAGCATCGGTACTGCGGGTGTGCAATCGTCGGCCGCGTGGGTACAGTCGTCGCCGTCGTCCGAGGCTCCCATCGACGCGCCCGCCGTGTTGCTCACGTCGGCCGTGCCGGCGGGAGGCTCGACGTCGGTGGTGCCGGAGATCGAGCCACCGGCGGTACCAGAACCGTCTTCGTTCGCAATGGCGGCATCTGGATCGGAGCAGCCAGCGAGCGAGACACCAGGCAAGCACCAGAGCACGGCTCTGATCGAAGCCATCGCGAAGCAGGACATTCTCATCGTCGCAACCTTCCGCCCGTGACTGATTCGTGAATTCGAAGCGATATTCGTGTCCCATTTGGACCACGAACGCGATCGACATCTCCACTCGAGATCGGAGCTCGTGACTCGTCCCGTTCGGGCCGCGTCCAGGACCCAGCTCTTGGCACCATCCTACGGGGCCGAGCAAGGCTCCATCAAGGAGAATCCCAATTCAAAATCCTTTACTCCGGAGCGGATCACCGAGAGAATCGACGGGGGATCGATCGGGTCGATGGACCCGTGGCTCTGCGTAGAGCCATGGACATCGCTCGATGGCATGCCTAGAGTCGAGCCCGTGACAATCAATCGGATCGAGCGTCTCGCCATCGTGGAAGCTGGCGAAGGGCTCGCGGCGAGACTCATCGACGTCCTGCGCTCCCGAGCGACGCAGTCGCTCGCAGTGGGCGACGTACGTGCCGTCCGAACGGTCAAGGACGCGCGAGCAACGATGCATGACTGGAAGCCCGACTTCCTCCTGGTCGACTTCGAGCTTCCCGACGGAGATGCCTTCGATGTGGTCGGCTACGCCAAGGGGCTCGATGCCCTCCCGACGATCGTGGTGATGGCCCGGAACGAGGCGCGACCAGAAGAGACCTACCTCTTTCGCGACCATGGGATTCGTGCGTATCTGCCCAAGCCATTCGGCCCGAGAGGGCTCGTCGCAGCAATTCAAGCAGCGCAGAAGCCACGCAGCCTCGAGATCATCATCCGAGGCGAAGTGGGACAGCAGAAGATGGACGCCGTCGTGACCACCGCAAAGACAGTCATGCTCGAAGAGGCGCTGGCTCGCTCGGGATACAAGAAATCCTTGGCCGCAGCGTCGCTCGGCATCACCCCACAGCGGCTCGCATACTTGCTCCGCACGAAGACTCTACCGCCGCGAAGGCGCCGCGAGAAGCTCGGCTAGACCAGGCGATCGGCTTCCTGGCGGCCTAATCGGTGCGCCCCGGCGGAACCACCACCGGCGTCACCGTCCGCGTACGCGGCTCATAATCCAGCACGGTAGCCCCACGGTTGCACTCGTCGACCGTCACATTACAGATCGTCGTGCCCCCGCGCCGCCACAGCCCCCCATCCTCATGGATGTGCCCGAACACGTGCAGCGCCGGGCGTATGCGATCGAGCGCGCTCACGAGGTCATCACAGCCCTGCGGCCCTCGATCCACACGATCACCATAGCCACGCGGGGGGCCGTGGGTCACCAGCACGTCGATGCCCTCGGGCACCAGCGCCCACTTGGCCGCGAGCGGCTCGCCGCGCGGCAGGTTGAACGCCCAGTCGAAGAACTCCGGCTGCCATGGGCTGCCCCAGAAGCGCACGCCGTCGATCACGACCTCGGAATCCTGCAGGTACACGATCCCCGCGTCGGCGAGCACGTTGCGGGCCGGCACCGGTGTGTGGACGAAGCACCAGTCGTGATTGCCCGCGATTACCACCTTGCTCGCGTGCGGCTGCGCGTGCAGCCATGCGGCGGCGCGGTCGAGCTCGGCCATCGAGCCGCGGCGGAGCATGTCGCCCGCGTGGACGAGCACGTCGCCGTCGGGCATGGGCGAGAGAGCGCGCTCGTAGAGGTGCGTGTCGGCGACGAAGACCAGTCGCATCCTGCCGATGATATCGTCGGTGCATGCGCATACGAGCCCTTGCTCGATTTTCCTCGCTCTCGGCCCTCGCCCTTGCGGCGCTCCCCACCGTCGCCGCCGCGGCCCCGCCCGCGCTCTCCACCGAGCCCGTGTACCCGCAGGTGACCGGCGGCATGGAGGTCGAGGAGTGCGGCTGGCCCGACACGGTGGCCGTGACCGGCGGCGGTGGCCTGTGCACGGGCTCGCTGGTGCACCCGCGGCTGGTGGTGACCGCGGCGCACTGCGAGGACGGCGACAAGACGGTTCGCTTCAGCCAGGACTCGAGCTCGGGCCGCTCGGTCGACGCGCACTGCACCACCAACCCCGAGTACCTCGGCACCAACGACCAGGCCCACGACTGGGCGTTCTGCGTGCTCGAGGAGCCCGTCACCGAGATCCCGTTCACGCCGCCGCTCTACGGCTGCGAGCTCGAGATGCTCGACGAGGGCCTCCCGGTCGCGATCGCCGGGTTCGGCGACGGTGGCCCCGACGGCGGACCCGGCACCAAGCGCTGGGGCATGACCGAGATCGTCTCCACGCTCGGCAACACCGCCAACATCGGCACCGACGGCACCTCCACCTGCCAGGGCGACTCGGGCGGCTCGGCGTTCGTGGCCATGCCCGACGGCTCGTGGCGCGCGATCTCGATGACCTCCACCGGCCTCATCGGCTGCCAGGGTACCGCGGGCGTGCACGCGCTGATGCACCCGGCGATCCCGTGGATCGAGGAGAATGCGGGCATCGACATCACGCCTTGTCACGATGTCGATGGTACGTGGAATCCCACGCCGAGCTGCGACGGCTTCTTCGCCGGCGGAGCCACCGGGAGCGGCACGTGGAGCGACTGGTGCACCGGAACTCCGCGCTCGGGGCCGAGCACGACCTGCGGTGCCGCGTTCGATGCCGAGGCCGATGACGACCCGCCGGTGGTGACGATCACTGCGCCGGGCGATCTCGATGAGATCGAGTCGGGGGCCGTCGTGAACATCGAGATCGACGCGGTGGACGACGGCTGGGGAGTGAACGAGGTGTGGGTGACGATCGACGGCGCCGAGCAGCCGCTGCGCGACGGATATCCACCGTACAGGTTCGCCAACGTCGCGTTCCCCGATGGGGTGTACGAGATCGTGGCGTACGCCGAGGACTGGGCCGGTCACGTGGGGATGTCCGAGCCGGTGCGGCTCGGCGTTGGGGAGTCGGTGCCCGATGATCCGCCCACCGAGGACTCGACGGGGGCCGGCAACGACAGCAGCAGCAGCGGCAATGTGGACGAGTCCACGGGGATCGGCGGATCGACCGGTGATGCCTCGGACGAGTCCACGGGGCCCGCGATGAACGACGACGGTGGAAGCGGTGGAGGCGGCTGCGCCTGCCGCAGCACGGCCTCGTCGCGACTCGGAGGGCTCCTTGCGCTCGTGGTGCTCGCGGTGCGGCGACGTAGACGTCGGCAGTGAGCGCGAGAGCAACCCATTGGGGTCGCCAGACCCCAGCGCCCGCTCGTGCAACCTCGGGGCACCTCGCTCGTCTGCTGCACGGGCCGGCGTCGTCGTATCTGCGCGCCGTGACCGACCGAGGAGACGCTCATGAAGACCGCAATGCTCTGCTCGCTGCTCTGCCTCGGCCTCGCCGGCTGCAGCCTGTTCCAGATGACCGTGAACGGAAAACCCGTTGGCGGGGCGCCGGGCGAGGAGGCGACGGCTGCCGACGGCACGGGCACGAGCGCGGCCACTGGTGACGGGATCACGCCTCAGGCCCCGGCCAAGCTCCCCGCGCGCGACGTGAAGCTCGCCGAGGTCGTCACCGAGCCCGTGGTGCTCGAGGGCAAGCACACTGGCGAGCAAATGGTCCCCGTCAAGGTCACCAGCAGCACACCGCGCAAGATCTCCGTGATCATGCTGGGCGGCTATGCCTACCGCGGCAGCTCGGGCGGCGAGCGCATCGACAACGTCAAGGTCACCCCCGACGAGCCGTTCGAATTCGAGATCAGGAGCGAACAGGGCGAGAACAAGCGCCCGTGGCACCTGGTGGTCAAGGACGACGAGCAGACGCGGTTCACCGGCAAGACGGTGGTGTACGGCCACCCGCGCGACGGGGCGGAGCTGAAGGAGCGCGTGCTCGACGACTACTCGGTGCTCTCGGCCGGCATCCAGATCGCAGGCGACCAGGGCCAGGGCTCATCCGAGTTCGCGGCCGAGCTCTTCACCGCCGTCGACGAGCGCTTCTTCGTGTGGGTGACGAAGGAGCGGCCCTGCCACGACGCGACCGGCCCATTGCTCGTCGGCGAGCCGCTGCTGCTCGACTTCTTGGGCGGCAATTCGGTGACCCTGCGCCGCGCCAACGGCGAGCGACCCATGTGCTACATCGACAACACGGATCTCGAGCTCGAGCTCACCACCAAGCGCCCTGCCGAGATCGTGATGCCGCCGGCCGTGCCGCCCAAGGTGAACCAGACCTCGAACCTGTGGGACGCCGACGAATTCCAGCCGCTAGCCGCCGAAAAGCCGCGCATCGCCGCCTATGAGGAGCGCAAGGCCAAGGTCTCCCAGTGCTTCGATCGCGAGTGGAGCAAGCACGACCCCGACGGCAAGGCCGGCAACTACGACGTGGTGCAGTTCGACTCCCGCGGCAACATCAAGAAGGTCGAGGCGATGTCGGACCGCATCATGCGCAAGGTCGACAAGGTCTGCAAGGTGACCGCGCTCGAGAAGGAGCGCGCGGGCATCCGCGAGGAGCTCCGCAAGGAGGGCGAGGCCAAGAGCGCCGAGGCGGTCGAGCGGGTCGCGGCTCGCTTTGCGAAGTGAGGCCTCAGTACAAGATGTCGTCGACCGCCGCTTCCTTCGCCGGCACCTCGGTCTCGCCCAGCATCTGCCGCAGGTCGATCTCGATCGTCCGCGACAGTGCGTTCATCGGCACGTCGTTCATGCTCCGCTCGAACGGATCCTCGCTCGAGTCGCCGACGCCCTCCATGGTGGTGAACACCCACGTGATGAGCCACGACGACAGCAGCATCGGGATCACCGGTGTCAGCGTCTGTAGCGTGCTCACAGCCTTGTCCACGTGATCGCCGAACACGTCGAGCAGACCGAACGGCACCAAGAACCCGAGCAACAAGGTGAACACGCGGCTGAACTCGGCGTACTGTCGCGGGAACGGGGTGTTCTTGATGCGCTCGGCCTGGCCCTGCAGCGAGTAGAGCTCGGTCACGGTCTCCATCATCGCAATCTGATGGAAGAGGTCGAGGCGCTGCGCCTTGACGAGCCCCGCGATGCGCGTGCCCTGCTTCGTGAGCAGGTGCGTGGCCGAGTTGGCCATCGCCGAGACCTCGGTGAGCTCCTCGCGCTCGAGGAACGGCCGCAGCTCCTTGTCCCAGTCGTTGCGCATGTGCTCGGCGTGCCGCTCGAGCCTGCGCTTGGTGGAACGCGCCGGCTTGTCGTGGAACCGCGTGGTGCGGCGCAGCTGCAGGCGCAGCGCGTTGACCCACGCCAGGTGGCGGTACACCAGCTCGCGCCGCGTCTCGAGGGCCTGCTTGCTGGTGTCGCCTGCGTCGACGTAGCTCACCACCGCCGTCGCCCAGGTGCGGCTGGCGTTCACGATGCCGCCCCAGATCTTGCGCCCCTCCCAGAAGCGCTCGTACGCCGCGTTGTTCTTGAAGCCCACGTAGAACGCCACTGCGGTGCCCACGGTGGCGATGGGCAAGAACGGCACGCGCAGGAACCACAGGCCCGCATAGGCATAGAGCGCGTAGACGAGCACGGCCCACGGCCCCGCGACCATGCCGGTGCGCAGGCCCAGCACCAGCACGACCTTCCAGGAGATGCGACGGGTGAGGATCATCGGCGGCCGACCTCATACCGCCTTCCCATCGAACGCGCTATCGTTGCTCGCGAGCGCAACGGTCCGCGAGCTCATGACGATCGCCTCCACCCTCTTGTTCGCCGCGTGGCTCGCAGCCCCGGGTGCCTCCGACTGGCAGGCGCCCGCCGAGTACGAGCACGTGGTCCCGCGGCTCTCCGGGCGGACCGGGCGGGTGTTCGGCAACCTGCGCTACGAGGGCAACAATCGGGCGCTGCGCTCGGCGTTCGAGGAGCATGCGGAGCGCTGCGCCGACGCCGAGCGCATGCGGGGGCTCGCGGCTCGGACTGCGGGGTTGTTCGTGCTGCGCGATGCCCTGTTCAGCCAGCAGGATCATCCGGTGGAGCAGGAGGCCTGCGCGCTGATGCTGCCGCCGAGCTGGGTGACGGTGGCGGTGCACGATGCCATGGCGGGGCGGGTCACGGAGTCGGTGCAGACGCCTGCGCTCGACGATGATGCGGCCTGGCAGGCGCTGACGACTCCGGAGCTGCTGTTCGGTGGGTTCCCCAGCAGCCAGACGCTGCATCGCTGGGCCACGCAGGCGCGAGCGGAGGCCGGAGCGGATGATCGGCGTCGCATCGAGAATGCGCGGAGCTCCGTGCACACGCTGGCGGCGGCTGGTGAGCGCCTGCGGCAGGCCGCGGCCGAGAGCCCCGAGGCGGTGGCGCGAGAGGGAGCGGAGATCATCGCAAAGAGCGATCGCGAGTACTTCGGCGATGTGGTGCGCCACGATCACCTGATCCCGCTGTTCGTGGAGAACCCGAGCGAGCACGAGATCGTCGACGAGGGCAAGGGCTTGGTGGTGCACGGCCGCACGCTCGATCCCGCGGCGATCGCCCTCACCCGCCGCGAGGTCTACCGCCGCCGCTTGCAGGACGGCGCGATGGCGATCGAGCGCTACGACATCACCAGCGAGGCCGACGTACGCCGTGCGATCGAGGTGCTCGAGCTGCTCGCCCCCGAGGGCACGCGTGGCCACCACGTGTACGTATGGGTCGGCGGCCCGCTCATCGCGGGCACCGAGCGCGTGGTCGACGTGCACGAGCAGATGCCGGCGTTCGTGACCGCGCTCGAGGGCGCGAGCATCGAGATGACCCGCGTCACCGTGTTCGCCCGCCCGGTGTTCCAGGCCAAGGGCAAGCAGCGCGAGGACCTCGAGGCCGCGGCCGCGCGCGCGCGCGCGCAAGGGGTGCTCTACGGGGTGAACATGATCGGTACGGCACTGCGGTCGATGATGGGGTGGTAGACCGGCAGCACGCCAAGCCGGGCGGCAGCGCAGACGAGCCCACACACACCAACCCGAGATCGCAAGCGTTGAGGATTTCACACGGATCGCCGTGGCTCGTCCTCGATCGGCTCACCGCGGCAGCACGCACACGCCGACGTGCTCGTAGTCGGGCGGCACCATGCCTTCCTCGTACAAGGGCTGGCAGATCTGGCCCAGGTCCGCCCCGGTGCACTGCATGTCGCCGAGGGGATCGTCGAGGTCACAGACCTCGGTGCAGCAGCCGATCTCCCCCTCGCACGGCAGCCCGGGGGGGACCGGGAAGTCCTCGAGACACACGAGCCCCGGGTCGCAGACGTTGACGTATGTGCACGCGTCGCCGTGGGCGCCCGCAGGTCCAGAGGCATCGAGCGTGCACTGCCAGAGGTCGACACTGATGGTGTAGTAGCAGCCCTGGCCCGCGGGGCAGTCCTGCGCGACGGGGTCGCAGATGGGTTGACAGAGCCACAGAATGTTGTCGCTACCGGGTTGGCATCGGCGCTGCGGATCATCGCAGAGGGGATCGTCCGGCGTGTTGACGCAGAGCGGGATGCAAGTCCCCTGGTTCGTCTTCGGGTCGACGTCCCAGCACATCGCTCCGAGCTCGCAGTCGTCGATGCCCGTAGCGCTCCCGCCCTGCACGTGGCAGACCTCGTCGATCCCCACGGGGTCGTCGGCGATCGGCTTGCAGCCCCAGCCGTGCCAGGCATCGCCGCCGTTGGGCGCCCAGGGCATGCACTTCTCACCGGGCGGGCAGTCCTGGGCGAAGAGGTCGCACTCGAGCGAGCCGCTGCCGAGATCGACCTCGGGCAGGAAGATCACCTCGGGCTCGCTCGTGCTCGCAGTGCCGGTGGTGTCGTCGGCGAGCCCGGTGGAGCTGCTGCTCGCGAGGGTCGTGCTCGACGAGCCGCTGCTGGTGCTGGTGCTCGGCTCACCGGAGCTCGACTCGGCACCCGGGACGACCACGCGGCTGCCAGAGCACCCAACGATCGTCACGAGGGCGCACCCGAGGATGCGTGCCCCTCCTGGGCAGCTCGCCTTCCGCATGCGTGCAGAATCGAACGAACCTCGGGACAAGGCAATCGGATCGTTCGATACGTCCGTTTCTACAGGTGTTCCTTGGTAGTTTGTCAACCTACTCAGGCCGCTCTCGCCGACCATCGACATGCACCGCAAAGCGCCCTTCCTCGCGCGGATGCACGGGCGCGTCGGACTTCCATGGCCAGCCGCCGAATTCGGTGCGGCGGTAGTCGAGCATCGTCTGCCGGATCTCCTCGGCGGTGTTCATGACGAACGGCCCGTGCTGCACCACCGGCTCGGCGATCGGCCGCCCTTGCAGCATGAGCACCTCGCTGGGCGCGTCGCCGTTGCGCAGCGGCGTGGAGCGCTCGGCATGCACGCGCACGCCGATCGGCGCGGCCACCCGCTGGTCGCCGACCTCGAGCGTGTCACCGGCAAAGAAATACAGCGTGCGCAGCACTCCGCTCGAAGCGGGCGGGATCGTCCACGTGGCTCCCGGTGCGAGCGTCATCGTCCAGATCGCCACCTCGGATTCCGGGCTCGCGGCCCACGAATCCGGCGGCGGTGGTGGAGCCTTGATATCGCCCACCTGACCGGCCACGAGCGCCAGCTCCACGCCGGCCTCGCCCCCATTTTCATGATCACCCACGCGCAGCCGCGGAATCCCCTCGCTCCACAGCATCGAGAAGTGCGGCGCCACCATCTTGCTGCGGCGCGGGAGATTGAGCCAGATCTGGAACAGCTCCACCGGGTTGTCGGCATCGCGCTGCACCAGCGGGAACATCTCCGAGTGCACGATCCCCCGCCCCGCGGTCATCCACTGCGCGTCGCCGTGCCCGAAGCGCGCCGTGGCGCCGAGCGAGTCGGAGTGGTCGATGAAGCCGCGCCGCGCGAGCGTGACGGTCTCGAACCCGCGGTGCGGGTGCCGGGGGAATCCAGGCACCACGTCGCCGTGGTACATGCGCCAGCCGCCCTTGCCCTCGAAGTCCATGCCGATGTTGCGACCGCGCAAGAGCGCGGGATCCGGGCCCATCGCCTCGGTGCCGCGCGGATAGGCGTCGTCGTGGTGCACGCAGAACAGGAACGGATCGAAGGTGGTCCAGGGAAACCCCAGCTCGATCACCGATTGCACGACTCGCTCGCTCATGGGCTCTTCTCGCTACTCGTCCAACGGCACGCCCGACCAGTCGGTTTCGTCCTTGGGCCCCGCCGCCGGGCGCACCCGCACGGGCAGCCCCGTGAGCCGCGCCATCCCCGACACGGGATCGAGGCGCTCGGGGCCGTCGGCGGCCAAGAGGTTCACGTTCACGCCGCGGGTGCGCGCGGCCACCGAGAGCCCCGTGGCGCGCTGGTGGCCCCAGCCGTGCGGCACGGCGACCGTGCCCGGCATGAGATCACGGCAGAGCTCGACGGGCAGGCGAATCGTGGCCACGTCGCTCTCCACGTCGGCGAGCCCACCCTCGCATAGACCCAGGCGCGCGGCATCGTCGGGGTGCACGTAGACCACGTTGGTCGAGCGCTTGCCCACGAGCTTGGGGTGGTTGTGCGTCCACGAATTATGGGTACCGATGGCACGACGAGTGATGAGGCGCAGCGAGCCCGCCTCGGCCCGCTCGCGCTCGAACGTGAGGTGGAGCGTTCGGGCCAGGGCGAGCAGCGGTGCCGGGGCGAGATCGACCTTGCCGTCGGAGGTGAGCACGCGCTGCCCGAGGAAGTCGTGGCCCACCGCGCCCACGCGTGCGCGGCCATGCCGGTGACCGAGCAGCGCCGACAGGCCGCCCTCGCCCGAGGCCCGCAGCATCAGCGAGAGCAAGAGCTCCTGCGGCACGCGAAGGCGGTCGTGCGCACCCGCGGCCCGCTCGCGACGCGCCGTCAGCCACCCATTCACGCGGCTGGCCGCCTCGAGCAGCCGCTGCGCGACCTTGCTACCGAACAGCTCCACGCCGCAGGCCCGACACAGCTCGAGGTAGATCGAGGCCTCGTCGCGCGCCTGCCCCGGCGGCGGCACCACGGCGCGCGTGCCCTGCAGGTACGGCTGGCTCTGCATACCGAGCCACAGCGGGAACAGGAACGGTAGGTCGGGTCGCTCGAGCGGCGACGTACACGGCAACACGTAGTGCGCCTCGCTGGCGGTCTCACCGGGCAGGATGTCGAGCACCACGAGCAGCTCGAGCTCGCGCAGCGCCTTGCGCAGGCGCCCCGCGTTCGGCATGGTGAGAAGCGGATTGCCGCCGGTCACGAACAGCGCTCGCACCTGGCGATCGCCGGGTGTGAGGATCTCGTCGGCCAGCACCCCGCCCGGCCGCGCATCGTTGACCACGGGCAGCCCACCCACGCGCGAGCGCTCCTCGCTCACCAGCAAGCCGCGGCGCTTGGCGAAGCCGGGGAAGTCGAAGATGCCCTTGCCCACCAGCGTGCCCCCCGGGCGATCGAGGTTGCCCGAGAGCATGTTGATCGCCTCTTGCAGCCAGAACGCCAGCGAGCCCTGGCCGCCCATGTTCACACCGGTGGAGCAGTAGAGCGCCGCACCGTCGGCGGTGGCGTACGCATGCACGATGCGACGCAGGGTCTCGGCGGGGATCTGCGTGACCTCGGCTTGGCGCTCGGGGGTCCACGGTGCCACGAGCTCCCGCAGCGCGGCGAGCCCACGGGCGTGGCGAGCCACCCGAGCTTCATCCACCGGGTATGCGGCGAAGAGCTCGTGCAGGAACGCGAGGTAGAAGAACACGTCGGTGCCCGGGCGAATGAGCACGTGCTCGCCAGCGGCCTTGGCCGACTCGGTGCGCCGCGGGTCGACCACGAACACCTTGCCGCCGCGCTGCTCGATGGCCCGGAGCTTCTGCACCGGGTTGCTCACCTGCAGGAAGCTCCACTTCGACACCGCCGGGTTGGCGCCCACCATCACCAGGCACTGGGTGCGGTCCACGTCGGGGAACGGCTGCAGGAACGGAAAGCCGTACATCAGGGTGGCGACGGCGAATTTGTTGCTGCAGTCCTGGGTGGCCGAGGAATACGTGCTGCCCGAGCCGAGCCCCTGCATGAAGCCCTGGGCGAACGGTGGGTGCAGGATCGAGAAGCCGGCCGCGGTGCCGACGTACATCGCGATCGCATCGGGGTGGCTGCGGCTACGGATCGAGCGGACCTGCTCGCCGATCCGCGCGAACGCATGCTCCCACGAGACCGGCCGCAGCCGGCCGCCCTGGCGCTCGAGCGGCTGCCGCAGGCGATCGGGCGACTGGTAGAGCTCGTGCTGACGCAGCCCCTTGATGCAGGCGAACCCGCGGCTGGCCACGTGCGCGGCGTCGGGCCGGATCTGGATGACGCGCTGCGCTTCGCGGTCGACCTCGAGCTCGAGCCCGCAGAGCGCCTCGCAGATCCGACAGAAGCTCGTGACGGTCTCGCTCACCGGCGGTCAAGGTACCACCGGCGCCGGGTCCCGAGCAGCACGAGCCCCAGCAGCGCCAGCCAGCCCCCGCCGGCTCCGCTGCCGATCGAGCAGCCGCTCGGAGCCGAGCACCGGGTGTCCTGATCCTCGCCACCGCTGCACTGCTCGTAGACGGCGCTGCAGACGATCGGGATCAGGCCATCGCCGAAGATGTCGCTGTTGAGGCCGCCGGCTCCGTCGTCGCTGGCCGTGCCGTCGCTGGCCGTTCCATCGGTGGCCGTTCCGTCGCCGGCCGTTTCGTCGCCGACCGCGTCGTCGCCGGTTCCGACGGTGCCGGTTCCGTCGGTGGCCGTGCCGTCGTCCCCGGCCGGGCAATGGTTGTCGCGGAGCCGTCGCAGACAGCGACGGGCCTTGTCGCGGTTGAACACGCAGCTCGAGCCGCACGACGAGTAGTGGGCCCTGACGATCGCCTCGCAGTCGCCGGTCGCGGGCAGCACGTCGCTCGAGCCGGGCAGGTGCAGCTCGCGGCCGCAGTCGCGCACCATCCGGCACACCTCGGCGGCGTACTCGCTGACGAAGTCGTCCTCTTGCAAGCAGCCCAGCGTGATGCCCGTCGCCAGACCGAGCGCGGAGCCCACCAGCATGCGTAGCGGAAGTCGTGGTGCCATCGTGACTCTACCTGGATAGTGTACGCGGTCTGCGAAACGATCATGCGGCGCGCGAAGATGCCCGTCAGAAGCCCGCACAGACGTGGTTCTCGGGCGTCAGCATCCACTCTGCCGTCTCGCCGCACCCCGCTTCGACCATGCCGGGCATGTCTTCGAAGCAGCCCTCGCCGCTGTAGCCGAGCATCCAGCAGCCGGGGCCCGGCAGGTCGATAGTGAGCTCGCCGCCATCGGGCAGGCCGCCGGGTGGCACCGGGAAGGCGTAGGGTTCCATCCCCTCGCAGGAGGTCATGACGATCTCCTCCACGGCGTTGCCGGTGGCGTTGACCACGTGCAGCTGCGGCAGCTCGGCACAGCCGGTGTCCTCGGCCATGGCGGTCGCAGCGGTCTCGGCTGCGGTGTCGTCGGTCCCATCGGTCGCGGCCGCAGCCGTGCTCGCGCCGTCGTCGGCCCCCGTCTCGGCGGTGTCGGTGCCGTCGTCTCCACAGGCGGGGCCCAAGAGCAGCATTCCTACGAGCGATATCGTCGTCGTCGCGCGTCCAAGCCAAGCCGTGATCATGGGCGCGATGGTACGCTACGCGGGGCCACCGATCATCGCGATGGGCAACGTCGTCAACCTGGGCCGGGCCCGCAAGCGCAAGCGCGAGGACGCCAAAGCGCGCCGCGCCGACGAGAATGCGATCCGGCACGGCCGCACCAAGGCCGAGAAGGCCCGCGAGCGCACGGAGCAGGCGAGGTTGCGCGCCACGCTCGACGGCGCGCGGCTCGAGTCCGCGCAGCACGAATCGGAGACGACCACCCACGAGCCGCGGCCCGAGCCCGTCGAGGACGAGGAGCCGTCCGGCGAGCCGCAGCCGTAGCTCGAGCCGCGCGTCCCGGCTCACCCACCCGCGCCGCGGTACACCCGGGGCACGCGCGTGTTGATCGCCACCAGGATCTCGTGCGGGATCGTCCCCGCATGCTCCGCCAGCTCCTCGGCGGTGATCGTCACCTCGCCCTGGTGGCCGAGCAGCACGACCTCGTCGCCGTTGTAGGCGGTGCCGTCGGGGCCGAGGTCGACCATGAGCTGGTCCATGCACACGCGCCCCACGACCGGGCACCGGACGCCGCGCACGAGCACCTGCGAGCGATTGGACAGCGCGCGGCCGTAGCCGTCGCCGTAGCCGACCGGCAGCGTGATCACGCGGGTCGCCACGGCGGGCGCCCACGTGGACCCGTAGCTCACCGGGTTCCCGGCACCGACGACCTTGAAGTAGACCACCCGCGTGACCCATCGCATCGCGCCCCGCACGGGCACGAGCGCCGGCACGGCCGGCGACGGACGGGCGCCGTAGAACAGGATCCCCGGTCGCACCATGTCGAGCCGGCTCTCGGGTAGCTGCACGATGGCGCCGCTGTTGGCCGCGTGCCGCAGCGGCGTGGGGAGGCTCCGCCGCTCGTAGAACGACACGACCTCGGCGAAGCGCTCGAGCTGCAGCCGCGCGTGGCCGAGGTCGGCCTCGTCGGCGTTGGCGAGGTGCGTGAAGATGCCCTCCACGTCGACGTGCCGGCACGTGAGCGAGGCTTCCAGCAGCGGGACGGCGCTGTGCCAGTGCACGCCGATCCGCTCCATGCCGGTGTCGATCTTGAGGTGGGCCTTGGCACGAACGCCGAGCGCCGCAGCGTGCTCCTCGATGGCGCGGAGCTTGTCCACCGACGACGCGGTCAGCACGAGGTCGTGCTCGAGGAAGCGAGGGATCTGCTCACCGACGATGCCCCCGAGCACGAGGATCGGCGCGCGCACGCCCTGCTGCCGCAGCCGCATGCCCTCCTCGAGGTACGCCACGCCGAGCATCGACACACCGACACCGTCGAGCAGGCGCCCCACCGGCACGAGCCCGTGCCCATAGGCGTTGGCCTTGAGGATCGGCATCAGCCGCACGCCCGGCCCCACGTGCGCCTGGATCGCGCGGTAGTTGTCCGCGAGCTGCGAGAGGTCCACCTCCACGCGGGTGGGGCGAAGCTCGTCGCTGGTGATGGTGGGCTCGTGCAAGCGCGCTGGGCACGGTAGCGCCTTTGCCAGCGCGCTCCAAGCGGTGGCGGGCGGCCCGCAGCTGACGTTGCCAAGTCGTATCTTGACAAGTCATGACTTGTCGAGTTACGACTTGTCAAATATGAACGAGCTACCCCCCGCCAGCGAATTCCTGGGCCGGGACGCCGAGCTGCGCCACCTCCAGCGGGCGTATCGTTCGAACACCTCCGAATTCCTGGTCATCTACGGGCGCCGCCGCGTGGGCAAGACGGAGCTCCTGCTGCACTCGCTGCGCGACCGCCCGGGGAGCCTCTACTTCATGGGCAAGACCGCCCCGCCGGGCCTACAGCTGCGCGAGCTGCTGCAAGAGGCCGCACGCGTGCTCGACGAGCCGTTGCTCGCGTCGCTCTCCCCGATGTCGTGGAAGGAGGCACTCTTGGCGATCGCGTCGCGCTGGCTCGGCCCCGGCAAGCTCGTGATCGTGCTCGACGAATTCCAGTGGATGGTGGGCGCGAGCCCCGAGCTGCCGAGCGTGCTGCAGGAGCTGTGGGACCTCCACTGGCGCAACGCCGGCAACCTCGTGCTGGTGCTGTGCGGCTCGTTCGTGGGCTTCATGGAGCGCGAGGTCCTCGGCAGCAAGAGCCCGCTGTTCGGGCGCCGCACGGCCCAGATGAAGCTCGGCCCGTTCCCGTTCCACGAGGCCGCCCGCTTCCACCCCGGCTGGTCGCTGGTCGAGCGCACGCGGGCCTACTTCGTGTGCGGCGGCATCCCGGCGTACCTGCGTCGCTTCGATCCCGCGCGCTCGGTCGACCACAACCTCGAGGAGCAGCTCTTGGGCGAGTTCTCGCCGCTGTTCCGCGAGCCCGAGTTCCTCTTGCGCGAGGAGCTGCGCGAGGTCGACGCCTACTACGCCGTGCTGCGAGCGCTCGCGGTGGGCAGCCACACCTCACCCGAGATCGCCGCGCTCACGGGCCTGCCCGAGCGGAGCCTGCACTACTACGTGCAGCAGCTCGACGAGCTCGGCTACATCGCCCGCCGCTATCCGCTCGACGGCGGCCCGAGGCCCAAGCGAGTCGTGCGCTACGTGCTAGAGGATCCACTCTTGCGGTTCTGGTTCCGGTTCGTGTTCCCCAACCTGAGCTTCATCCAGCAGGGCGGGCCGCGGCGCGCGTTCAAGGAGCGCATCGCTCCCGAGCTGCCGGCCTACGAGGGCCTCTGCTTCGAACGCCTGTGCCGCGAGGCGCTGCCGCTGCTCTACCGCGCCGAGGGCACCTCGGCTGCGTTCGAGATCGGCGAGTACTGGGACAAGCACGTACAGATCGACGTCGTGGGCGTGCGCAGCGACGGCTGGGCCGACGTCGGTGAGTGCCGCTGGGGTGCCGTGCGCTCGGTGCCCGCCCTGCGCCGCGAGCTCGAGGCCAAGGCGGCCGCGTGGCCCAACCGCCGCGGTGCGACGATCCAGCGGCGCGTATTCGTACGCAAGAAGCCGGCGCGCACGTCCGACACGTCGCAGGAGCGCTGGCACGACCTCGCGGATCTGCACGCTGCGGCCGAGGGATGAGTTGACGCCCCGAGGCCCGAGGTCTACGGTCGACGCGCGCGAGCAGAAGAAACGAGGAGCACGTGCCCAAGCTCAACCAGATCCTCGCCATCGAGAAGAACAAGAAGACGCAGCTCCACAAGGAGATCAGCGAGCTGCACCACGCGACCCAGAAGTCGCCGCTGCTCAACGGTCACCACAAGGTGTTCACGCCGAGGGAGGACGACGGAGAGTCGTTCCCCGATGACGTGCAGAAGGTGCAGTACCTGCACCAGGAGGTCATCGAGCAGGTCTGCGAGCGCCTCGCGATCCTGATGAACGTCACCGCCGCCAAGGACTGGACCAACTGCAGCGCCAAGGCCGACGTGGTGGTGAACGGAGAGACGTTCCTCGAGAGCGTACCCGTCCCGTACCTGCTCTTCCTCGAGAAGGAGCTCCGCGACCTGCACACGTTCGTCGAGAAGATCGTCGAGCTCGATCCCGGCGAGGAGTGGGCGTTCGACGAGAACTCGGGCCAGTACCGCTCGAAGCCCGTGGCCACCTCCAAGACCAAGAAGCTCCAGAAGCCGATCGTGCTCTACGACGCGACACCGGAGCATCCCGCGCAGACGCAGCTCATCACCGAGGACGTTGTGATCGGCCACTGGAGCACGACCAAGTTCTCGGGCGCGATTCCCCGGCCCCGCAAGAAGGAGCTGCTCGAGCGCATCACGCTGCTCGAAGACGCGGTGAAATTCGCACGCGAGCAGGCCAACGGAATCGAGGCGACCGAGCCCAAGATCGGGCGCAAGATCCTCGACTTCGTGTTCAAGAAGGGGGGCTAGCCCAAAACGAGATTTCCCATAGGGAGCCAAGCTGAGATTCAACCTCAAGCTCGAAACCCCCTCCGGGGCAATGAAGGTTCGAGTCCTTCCCGCGCCACTCCTTCTCACTCACGGCGCGGTGGCGGAATTGGTAGACGCACCGGGTAGCTACCCGGTTGCCCAAGAACGGAGGTGGCATGAAGCTCAAATTGCACTCCCAAGCTCAACCGCAAGCCGGACCATGACATCTCCACGACCAGCTACACCCCAGCCCGAGATCGGGGTTAGAATCCCTGGGTCCCCGCCAAAGAGGACGGAGCCGAGCTCCCGACGAGTGCAAGCCTCGAGTCCTCCACCTCACGGGGACCTGGTCCAACGTCAAGACGCGGGCCTTGAGAGCTAAGAGCTGGAGACCGTCGTTGTCGTGAACGCCGGCCCGTTGCCCCGAGCGAGCAGCCGCTCGAGCGGGACGCGGAAACCCGAACCCCCCAGAGTAGGCTACACCCTGGGGGGTTCACTTTTTCGAAGCGCTGCTCCGGCGATGGCTCGAGAACGAGGCTTTCGGAGCACCCACGCGGTTGGAGCCGCCACGGCCGCTCGTGCTACCGTCGCGGCCCGTGCCCGTCGCGCCTGCCGTTCGTCGCCTCGCTCGTGATCTCGCTGGTCGGTGCTCGCGTGCGGCCGCGCTGGGCTCGTGCGTGCTCGCGCTCGCGGCCTGCCGCGTGACCTCGCACCCCACCGAGCCGTTCGTACCACCGCCGACCTCACGCCCGGCACCGGCCAACTGGGACGCGGTGCTCGCCGCCCCGGTCGACGTGGACGTGCAGGTGGTCGTCTCCGCCCGCTGGCAGACCAACCGCAAGGGCCTCGTCGACCTCAACCACCCCGTCGCCCAGGAGGCGGGCCTCGAGAACGAAGAGGTGCCGATCGTGCTGCTCGTGGGCGTGATCCGGCACCCGACGGCAGGCGACTTCGTGGTGGACACCGGCGTGAGCGAGGAGCTGGTGGCGCGCGACCGCAAGGGCGCGGTGCGAGGCCTGGCGTCCGCGGTGACCAAGTCGGTCGAGCCGCTCGAGTCGCTCGCGGGGCTGGTGGCGCGGCAGCACCTCCAGGTGAGCGGCGTGCTCCTGACGCACTCGCACTTCGACCACGTGCTCGGCCTGCCCGATCTCGCGCCGGAGGTACCGATCTACGTGGGCCCCGGCGAGCTCCGCCAGCGTCGCAAGCTCAATGCGCTCTTGCGACCCACGATGCGGCGCCTGTTCGACGGCCGTGCGCCCGTGCGAGAGGTCGACCCCGCGCGGACCATCGCGCTCGACCCGTTCCCCGCGGTGATCGACCTCGTGGGCGATGGTTCGATCTGGGGGATCGTCTGCGAGGGCCACACCAAGGGCAGCATGGCGTGGCTGGTCAATTCCACGGATGGCCCGGCGCTGTTCGTGGGGGATACGTCGCATACGCGGTGGGGCTGGGAGCACGGCGTGCCGCCGGGGACGTTCACGAGTGACCACGAGCTCAATGCGGTGGCGCTGGAGCGGCTGCGGGAGTTCGTGGCGGAGCATCCCGAGACCGAGGTCTACGTGGGGCACGAGCTGTAGAGCAGCGGCGCCGCGCTACCTCACACGCCCCCCCGCACCGTCGCCCGCCCATGCCCCGCGCGGCTTGGTAGACGTACGCGCATGGCCGCTCTCAAGCTCAAGCCGGGCATCGTCACGGGCAACGCGCTCACCGAGCTGTTCGACTACTGTCAGGACAGCGAGTGCGCGCTGCCGGCCGTCAACGTCATCGGGTCGCACAGCATCAACGGGGCGCTGCAGGCCGCGCGCGAGGCCAAGGCCCCGATCATCATCCAGCTGTCCAACGGCGGGGCGCACTTCTTCGGCGGCAAGTTCCTGCCCAACGGCGCGCACGAGGGCGAGATCGCGGGCGCGGTGGCGGCGGCGCACTACGTGCGCAACATCGCCACGGCCTACGGGGTCGCGGTGATCCTGCACACCGACCACGCGGCCAAGTCGCTCTTGCCGTGGGTCAACGGGATGATCGCGGCCGGCGAGGAGTTCCACCGCTCGCACGGCGAGCCGCTGTTCAGCTCGCACATGCTCGACCTCAGCGAGGAACCGCTGCACGAGAACCTCGAGATCTGCCGCATGACCCTCGAGCGCATGGCCAAGATCGGCATGACCCTCGAGATCGAGCTCGGCGTGACCGGGGGCGAGGAAGACGGCGTCGACAACACCGACATCGACAACTCGCGGCTCTACACCCAGCCGGCCGACGTGCTCTTGGCGTACGACATGCTCGAGCCCGTGGGCCCGTTCACGGTGGCGGCGTCGTTCGGCAACACCCACGGCGTCTACAAGCCCGGCAACGTCAAGCTCACGCCCATCATCCTCAAGAACTCGCAGGTGGCGATCCAGGCCAAGCTTGCTTCAACGGGGGGGGGCAAGGACGACAAGCCGGTGTACTTCGTGTTCCACGGCGGGTCGGGCTCGTCGCAGGCGGAGATCCGCGAGGCGGTGTCCTATGGCGTCATCAAGATGAACATCGACACCGACACGCAGTGGGCGTTCACCCAGCCGATCAAGAAGTACATGGACGACAAGAGCGCGTACCTGCAGGGGCAGATCGGCAACCCCGAGGGCGACGACAAGCCCAACAAGAAGGTCATCGACCCGCGGGCGTGGCTGCACCTGGGCGAGAAGGGCATGGCGGCCCGACTGGTGCAGGCGTTCGAGGATCTCGGCGCACGCGGCAAATTCGGCTGAGCGGTCCGCTCCGGCGCGCAACCGTTCCGTTCCGGAGCCGTCTTCCCTTCGGTCGACCCCCCAATCCGAATGGAGTGCCCCGAGGAGAACGTCGTCGTCGACTTCGTGCGCGGCGAGCTGGCCAAGAGCGAGCGCGCCGCGATCGAGGCGCACATCGACGAGTGCGAGACGTGCTCGATGGTGGTGGCCGAGATGGCGCGCCTGTTCGCGGGCGAGTCCCGGGTCGAGGCCTCCGACTCGGACGTGGGGCCCGTGGTGGGGCCCGACCTCGTCGACGGCGTGGGCCTGCTCGACACCAACGGTGCGTTCAGCCCCACCGCGGTGACGCAGAGCTCGGGCGAGATCCTGGTCGAGCCGATGGCCCTGTTGCCGCAGGGGGCCAAGCTCGGGCGCTACGTGGTGATCGATCGGGTGGGCGCGGGCGGGATGGGCGTGGTGTATGCGGCCTACGACCCCGAGCTCGACCGCAAGATCGCGCTCAAGGTGCTGCGGCGCGGGGCCGATGCGGGCCCGGGCGGCAACCAGCGCGACCGGCTGATGCGCGAGGCCCAGGCGATGGCCAAGCTCTCGCACCCCAACGTGATCACGGTGCACGACGTGGGCACGTTCGAGGGCCAGGTGTTCCTCGCGATGGAGTTCATCGACGGGCAGACGCTGGGCGCGTGGATGCAGGGGCCGAGAACGGCCGCGCGCGTGGTGACGCCGCCGGAGCAGGTCACACCGGGCCGCGCCTGGCGAGAGGTGCTCGAGGTGTTCGCCGCCGCGGGGCGGGGGCTCGCGGCCGCGCACGCGGTGGGGCTCGTGCACCGCGACTTCAAGCCCGACAACGTGCTCATGGGGCGCGACGGACGAGTGCTGGTGACGGACTTCGGCCTGGCTCGGCCGGCGGCGGGCAAGACCGGGGCGTTCTCGGCGGTGGGCGAGCTGCCGAGCATGCAGATGCTCACCGCGTCGCTCACCCAGACGGGGGCGGTGGTGGGCACGCCGGCCTACATGGCACCGGAGCAGCTGCTCGGCACGCGCCCGAGCCCGCGCACCGATCAGTTCAGCTTCTGCGTGGCGCTGTACGAGGGCCTCTACGGCCGGCGACCGTTCCGCGGCAAGAGCTTCGCGGAGCTGGCCAGCAACGTGAGCTCGGGCAGCTACTCGCCGCCGCCGCGCGACGTGACCGTGCCCCGCCAGGTGAGGCGCGCGCTGTTCCGGGGCCTGGCCACCGACCCCGAGCACCGGTGGCCGAGCATGGACGAGCTGCTCGCGGCGCTGCGCCATGACCCATGGCGACGGTGGCGGCGCGCAGGCACGGTGGTCGTGCCTGCGGGGCTACTGCTCGCGGGCCTCTTGGCCTACGAGGAGACGCACCACCACGGTGACGACGACTACTGCGCGGCCGTGGAGGATCGGCTCGAGGGCGTGTGGGACGAGGATCGCCGCAAGGCCGTGGAACATGCGTTCCGCGCCACCGAGCGGCCGTTTGCCGCCGATGCGCTGGCCACCGCCACTCGCGAGCTCGACGAGTACGCGGCGCGCTGGGTGGAGCTGCAGAGCGCGGCGTGCCGCGACGAGCAGCGGGGCGAGCAGCCGCAAGCCGTGCTCGCGCTGCGCATGCACTGCCTCGAGCAGCGCCTCGATCGGCTGCGCACGGTGGCGGAGCTGCTCGGCCGGGCCGACGCCGCGATGGTCGAGGGCGCCGTGGATGCGACGCAGGGGCTGCCCGCGCTCGAGCCGTGCGACGACCTCGACGCGCTCACCCAGGGCATGCCCGCGCCGCCCGACTCGCCGCAGCTGCGCGAGGCGGTGGCCGAGCTCGAGCGCAAGCTGGTCGAGGCCACGGTGCTGCGCGAGGCGGCCAAGTTCGCCGAGGCCGAGGCGCTGGGTCGCGAGGTGCTCGCGAGCGCCGAGACGCTGGGCCAGCGGGCGGTGGAGGCCGAGGCGCTGTACCTCTTGGCGAGCACGTTCGATCACGCGGGGCGGTTCGAGGAGGCCGAGTCCACGTACCACCGCGCGCTGTCGGCCGCGCTCGCGGCCGGTCACGCGCAGGTGATGGGGCAGGTGTCGGCGGGCCTGGTGTGGACCACCGGCAGCGCCGACCGGCCACTGGCGGAAGCGGAGCGCTGGGCCACCCATGGGCTGGCCGCAATCGAGCCGCTGGGGTCGGCAACGGAGCTGGAGGCGGAGCTGCGTCACGCGCTGGCAGTGGCGCGCATCAACCACGGGCGCCTCGACGAGGCGCAGGTCGCAATCGACGAGACGGTGGCGCTGCTCGAGGCCGCGTACGGCAAGGGCCACCACAGCCTGGGCGCGGTGATGTCGACGCAGGGCCAGCTCATGGCCATGCGGGGGCGGCTCGACGAGGCCGTGGACGCGTTCTCGCGCTCGCGCCAGCACGTGATGCACGAGTACGGCGAGCAGCACCCGTTCACCGTGACGGTGGTGGGCAACCTGGCCGCCGCGCTCGCGGAGCGGGGCGACCTCGAGGAATCGCTGGAGCTGCTCGAGCAGACGCTCGCGATCCGCGAGGCCAACCTCGACCCCATGCACCCGGAGCTCGGGGCGTCGCACCTCAATCTATCGGCCACGCTCGACCAGCTCGGCCGGACCGAACAGGCCAGGCCCCATGCCGAGCGTTCGCTGGAGATCTTCCGCGCGGCCTACGGCGAGAACAGCCCCGAGCTCACGGGGCCGCTCAACAACCTCGGCAGCATCGAGACGCAGCTCGGCCGACCCGAGGCCGGGCTCGAGCACCGCACCCGGGCGCTCGAGCTCGCGCGCAAGCACCTGGGCCCCGACAGCCCCAAGGCGATGCGGTATCGCCACGGACGCGCGCAGATCCTGGCGCAGCTCGGCCGCACCGACGAGGCGATCGCCGAGCTGCGGGCGGTGCTGGCCCAGCGCGAGGCGGTGCTGGGCGCCGAGCACCCCGATGTGGGCGACAGCGCGGCCGAGCTGGCGGATCTGCTCGGCGAGCGAGCGGCCACGGGTGACGGGGCTGCGGCCACCGAAGCAGTTGGCCTGGCCGAGCGCGCCGTACGGCTCGCCGCGCTGGGTCAGGTGAGCGCGCGGCAGCGCGGCCGGGCGCGGCTGGTGCTGGCCCAGGCGCTGTGGCTGCCCGGTGAGCACCGCGACACGACGCGTGCGCGCCAGATGGCCGAGCTCTCGCGTAGTGACTTCATGCAGACGGGCCGCGCCGCCACGGCGGTCGCCGAGGTCGATGCGTGGCTGGCCGCCCACCCGGGCGGTACGCCAATCGACGGCTGAGACCACGGGCCGGACCCGCCGAGCCCGGCCTAGACCCCGCCCACGTGGACCCATGGGCGCGTGGATCGTGCCCCGGGAAGCCCACCGCTCGCTCGCGAGGACGCGGGCTCGTAGGCGGCCCACGCGGGCTGCTACTGTCGCGTGCGATGACGTCCTCGCTGCGCCAGGCGTTCGTCACCGCCCTCGACGCCTCGGTGCGAGACACGTTCACCGAGCATGCCGGGCTCGACGAGCAGCTCGCGACGATGGCCGCCGCGGCGCTGGAGGCTCGCGGGCAGCTCTCGGTGACCCCCGAAGCGCTGGTGACCCACGTCGCTCGCGTGGCCGGCACCAAGACCGAGCCCGCCTCGCTGGGGACGCTGCGCGCGGGCGATCTCTACCTCGCGTGCGCCTGCGCAGCCGGCCATGATCGCGCATTGCAGGTGTTCGACGACGAGTACGGCCGCGACATCGATCTCGCGATTGCGCGCTCGGGCAACGTCAACCTCGGCAAGGACGAGTTCCGCCAGCTCCTGCGCGACAAGCTGTTCGTACCGCGCGGCGAAAAGCCGCCCAAGATCGCCGACTACGCCGGCCGCGGCGACCTGCGCAGCTGGGTGCGCGTGACGGCCCTGCGCATGATCGTGGACATCGTGCGCAGCAACAACGCGGGCAAGGAGATCCCGGTGGAATCCGAGATGCTCGGAGCGATGCCCGCCCCCAACGAGGATCCCGAGCTCGACTACATCCAGCGGGTGTACAAGAGCGAGTTCAAGGATGCCCTACAGTTGGCATTCGGCAGCCTCACCCCGCGCGAGCGCAACCTGCTCCGGCACCAGGTGATCCACGGCCTCAACATCGACCAAGTCGGCGCAATCTATCGAGTGCACCGCACCACCGCATTTCGCTGGATCGAGAAGGCCCGCAAGTCACTGCTCCGCGAGACCCGCTCGGCCCTGATGAACCGCCTGCGCGTGGGCAGCGGTGAATTCCAGAGCATCATGCGCGTGGTACAGGGCGATCTCGACGTGAGCGTACGCCGGCTGCTCATCTCGGAGATCGAGCTCGAGCCCCCTGGCGGCCACGAGGCCTAGGCGACCTCATCCGTTGAGCTGCTCACAGGCGTCCACGTAGCCTGGCTGGGCGTGGGGGCACGCCTGGCCGGGCGCGAGCGCCATGCAGTAGCCGCGCTGGTTGGCCACGCTCAGGGCGCGCACGCAATCCTGGAACGTGCCGCTGCTGGCGTCGCCGCTCCCGAGCGCGAGGCAAAGTGCCATGCCACACCATGACGCATCTCGCCACTCTCGCCAAGCAACCCGACTCCCCGTCCCACCACCAGCCGTGACCGGGTGACCCCGAGGGCGAGGGGCTTGCTCTCGCGCCAATGCGAGCGCCCCCGCAAGCCCTCCCTCCGACCACCGCCCTTTGCGCTCGATCTCGTTCCCCAAGCGCGAGGACTGGTGCGAGGGCAAGCCCCTCGCCCTCGGGGTCACCCGGTCACCGCACTACCGACGCCGCTCGTCACGACCATCATCACGACCATCATCACGACCATCATCACGAATCGGATGAGTCCGCCCCGCCACATGAGCCAGCGCGCGCCGAGTCTCCACCACCGTCTTCTCGAACTCCCCCAGCTCCTTCTCCACCTGCTCTCGCTTGGCCGCTGTCGCATTGCGATGGAGCTGCCGGGCCACGTAGTGCACCAGCGGCAGCATCACCACCTGGAACATGGTGAGCACCCCAGCCCCGAGCGCGCTGAAGATCCACACCACCACCGAGAGCGGCGCGGGCACCCGCGCCAGCGCATGCACGTCCTCGATCGGCACCAACGACTGCGAAGGCTCCACCGCCGGCGGCGCCGCCGGGCGCCGGGAGGCTGCCGGGCTCGGGGGCCGCGGTGGCTCGAGCAGCCGCCTGACATCCGCCACCGAGCGCACGCGCTGCCGTGGGTCGGGCTCGAGCATGCGCCGCAGCGCGGGCACGAGCGGGGGCGGCAGCCCCAGCGCATCGATGTCGATGCGCAGCCCGTCGTGCGGCAAGCGATCGGCCTCGGTCCCCGCGCGCAGGGCCACGATCGTCGCGCCGAACGCATACAGATCGGTGCCGGGCCCGGCCTCGCCATGCAGCTGCTCGGGCGCCATGTAGCCGAACGTACCGATCATCGTGGTGCCGCCCTCCACCTGCGAGGCCTTGCGCACCCCACCGAAGTCCACCAGGTACAGCCGGCCGCTCGTGTCGAGCAGCAGGTTGGCGGGCTTGACGTCGCGATGGATCACCGGCGGCGACAGCCCATGCAGGTACTCGAGGATCGAGAGCCCCTGGTTCATCAGGTCGCGCAGCGTGGCCGTGTCGATCCGCTGCTCCTCGGCGATGCAGCGGCTGAGCGGTCGACCGTGGACGAGCTCCATCACCAAGAAGTAGTCGCCGCTCGTTTCGCTCGCGTAGTTGTCGATGTAGCGAGGGATCCCCGGGTGGTCGAGCGTCTTGAGCACCGCCACCTCGCGCTCGAACAGATCGAAGCGCTTCCAGTCACCTTCGGTGTCGCGGAGCGAGAGCACCTTCACCGCCACCTCGCGCGACGTGGCGCGATCGATCGCCCGGAACGTGCGACTGTTGCCGCCACGGCCCAGCGGACCCATGACCTGGTAGCGCATCAACGGATCGTCGAAGAGCTCGCGCACGGACTATCGGGTTCTAACCCGAAACCGCAGCGGACGCCGGCTTGCCACGCATTCCCAGCCGCAGCCTTCGCCCCGGACCCTACCGGGCCATCCCGGGCCATCCCTGGAGTGGTACGTCGTAGCCCGGGCCTCTCCAGCCCAGTGCCGCTAGCCGCCGCTGGCCGTGGGCATGAACCCGCGCACCTCGCTCTCCACGAACGCGCGGATGAACTCGTTCTCGTTCGGGATCGGGAAGCTCGGGTTGTGCTCGCTGATGCGACCGTTGATGAGCAGCATGGCCACGCCGTGGTTGGCCGCCCACATGAGGAACGGCGCGGTCGCCACGTCGATGTCGGCGCGCAGCTTGCCGAGCTCCTTGCCGCGCTCGAACGTACGCTGCATCACGAGCTGCGACCACGATGCGACCTCGCGCTCGGACTCGGAGAGCGTGTCGAACTCGACGGCCTCGCCGCCGAACAGCAGCGCGTACAGCCACGGATTGCTGCGCGCGAAGTTGATGTAGAGCAGCGCGCAATCGCGGATCTGCTCGAGCGGATCCTCGCGCTCGAACGCGGGGGCCACCGACTTGTTCATGAGGCTCACGCCGTGGAAGCGGATGGCCCGGAGGATCGAGGCCTTGCCCTCGAAGTGCTGATAGAGCGCCGTCGCGCTCACACCGAGCCTCGCCGCAATTCCACGCATCGTGAGGCCCTCTTCGCCCAGCTCGGTGCCGAGCTCGATGGCGGCCCGCACGATGGCCTCCTTCAATGAGATATGGTTGGCGCCCCCGGGCTTGTCGCCGCGGCCACCTTCATCTGCCGGATCGCCATTCGCCACTGTGCCACCGTATCATGGAAGCGCTACGCAAAGGGGGCGAATCGAACACCGTTTTGCTCGGTGAGGGATCCCCGCGTCGCGTTCGAGCTTCGACCGCGTGGCAGACATCCATTCCAACGTCGTGAGCACTAGGGCCGACAGCGGACCGATACGGAACACTGCCTGCAATGATTGTGAGGTCGTCCAGTCATGAGCCCCGCGAAGGTGGTGCAGAGTGACCGATCCATCGATCGACGTTTCATAGCGAAGCTGGCATCGGCATGTGCCCGGTGAAAGCTGCTAGCCTGCCGGCCTTCCCGTTCTCGGCCGTGCTCGACGTGCTCCCCCATGTTCCCCTGGCCCCGCACACGAGCCTCGGGCTGGGCGGCCCGGCGCGATGGCTGGTGGAGGCACGCAACGAAGCCGAAGTGGTCGAGGCCCTGCGCTGGGCCGACGCCGAGAGCTTGCCCGTGCTGGTGCTCGGCGGTGGCTCGAACCTCGTGGTGGGCGACGACGGGTGGAACGGCGTGGTCGTGCACATGGCGCTCCGCGGGCTCGAGCCAAAGCGGACGGCGGGCCGGTTGATGCTGCACGTGGCGGCCGGCGAGCCGTGGGACGAGGTGGTTGCCCAAACGGTCCACGAGGGCTGGGCTGGCCTCGAGTGCCTCTCGGGAATCCCGGGCTCGACTGGCGCCACCCCGATCCAGAACGTGGGGGCCTATGGCCAGGAGGTCTCCGAGGTCATCGCCGCCGTGCACGTGTGGGACCGACGGGCCGGCCGCCGGCGAGTGCTCGCGCCAGCGGAGTGCCGCTTCGGCTACCGCGACAGCGCGTTCAAGCACGACCCCGATGGCGCCGTGGTGCTGACGGTGGAGCTGGCGCTGCGGCCCGGGGGCGCCCCCACGCTGCGCTACGCGGAGCTGGCCCGTGCGCTCGCGGGCTCGGCCGAGCCTTCGCTGCTCGAGGTGCGCGAGCGGGTGCTCGAGCTGCGCCGCAGCAAGTCGATGGTGATCGATCCGACCGACGAGAACCACCGCAGCGCGGGCTCGTTCTTCACCAACCCGGTGGTCGACGCGGGGGTGGCCGACGCACTGGTGGCGCAGGCGTTGCGCGAGGGCCTGGTCGATCGCGCCGCCGCGGTGCCGCGCTTCGCGGCCGAGGGCGGGCGGGTCAAGCTCGCCGCGGGCTGGCTCATCGAGGCCGCGGGCTTTCGCAAGGGCGAGCGGCGCGGCGCGGTGGGGATCTCGAGCCGGCACGCGCTGGCGCTGGTGCACCACGGGGGCGGCTGCACGCAAGAGCTCTTGGCGCTGGCCGAGGAGATCCGCGCACGCGTGCACGCGCGCTTCGGGATCGAGCTACAGCGCGAGCCGGTGCTCGTGGGCGTGGAGTAGGCCCTTCGGGCCGCTCATTCCCACTTGGGCGGCAGGTGGATCACGCCGCCCTTCATCACCATCGCGGGCGCCTCCAGCACTCGCACGTCTCGCAGCGGATCTCCGTCCACCACCACCAGGTCGGCGCGCAGGCCCTTGGCCACGCGGCCCACGTCGCGCAGGCCCAGGAGCTCGGCGGCGCGCGAGGTGCCGGCCACGATCGCGTCCATCGGCTTCATGCCGAGCCCCACCATGGTGGTGAACTCCTTGCCGTTCTCGCCGTGGACGAACACGCCGGCGTCGCTGCCGAGGGCGATCTTCACCCCGCTCGTGTAGGCGAGCTTGAAGCTCTGGCGCATCTGGGGCGCGATCTCCCGCGCCTTGTGGGCCGACTGGGCCGAGAGCTTGCCCGCGTCGGCCTGCTGCTCCACCACGCTGGCCACGTAGACGGTGGGCACGAGGAAGGTGCCGCGGTCGATCATCATGCGCACCGTCTCGCGATCGAGGACGCTGCCGTGCTCGATGCTGTGCACCCCGGCCCGCACCGCCTCGCGGATGCCCTGGTTGCCGTGGGCGTGGGCCGCCACCTTGCGCTCGGCGCGGGTGGCCGCCTCCACGGCCGCGCGCAGCTCCTCGGGGTCGAGCTGGGGAGTACCCACCGCATCGCCCTGTGACATCACCCCGCCGGTGGCACACACCTTGATGAGATCGGCGCCGTGCTTGATCTGGAACCGCACGGCCTTGCGCACCTCCTCGGGGCCATCGGCCACGCCGTGGCGGAAGTCCTGCGCGTGCGGCATCACGTCGGGGTGCATGGCGTTGGTGCTGTCGCAGTGGCCGCCGGTGATCCCGATGAAGTGGTTGGCCACGAGCATGCGAGGGCCGGGGATCAGGCCCTCGGCGATCGCGTCCCGCAGCGCGCGGTCGGCCAGCGTGCCGCCCACGTTGCGCACGGTGGTGAAGCCGGCCAGCAGGGTTCGCCGCGCGTTGGCGGCCCCCTCGAGCGCATGGTCGGCGAGGTTGGCGTCGAGCTCGTCCACCACGCCCTGCGCATAGCTCTGCGGCGGCGAGAGGGCGAGGTGCACGTGCGCGTCGATGAACCCCGGCAGGAGCGTGCGCCCGCCGAGCTCCACCACGCGGGCATCCGCGGGGGCGGGTATGCCAGGGCCCACCTCTGCGATCGTGCCGCCCTGCACCAGCACGTCCACGTGCTCGCGCGGTGCGGCCCCGGTGCCGTCGACCAGTCGAGCGTCGCGCAGCAGCACCACCGACGACGCCGCGACCGGAGGGCTCTCGGCCCAGACCACCTCCACGCCCGGCACGGCGGCGATGGGCGCGATCGCGGCCACGCGGGTGAGCGACGTCGAGGGCGTGGTCGTGGCCGGTGCCGTGGTGGGAGCGACCGAGCGAGCACAGGCCGCGAGCAGGAGCGAGCCGAGCAGCAGGAACCGCATGGCGGCCACGGTAGCTCGGGTGCTCACGCAGGCCCAGGCGCGGGCGCGTCGGGCTGCGCGGGCGCGTCGGGCTGCGCGGGCGCGTCGGGCTGCGCGGGCGCGGGCGAGGGACACGTGCAGCCCCAGCTCTCGGGCAGCGAGGGGCACATGATCTCGGCGATCAGCCGGTGGCCCTGCTCGTTGGGGTGGATGTGATCGAAGCTCCGCAGCTCCTTGCGCAGGTACCAGCGGGGCAGCTCCACCGCCTCCTGGACGTCGGCCTCGAGCTTGGTCTCGCGCCGCAGCTCGTCGAGCTGGGCGGTGGCTCGCTGCCACTCCTTGCTCTTGGCCAGCATCGTGCGCATCTCGTCGTGATCGCGCAGCGGGGCCGCGTGATCGCGCAGCGGGGAGTCGTAGAGATCGATCGCGACGTCGGCCAGCTCGGTGGGCTCCCACGGGGCATCGGCCGCCACGCGACGCTGGCTGGCCAGCGCACCCAGGGCCTGGTCGGGCGTCAGCCGGCCCATCGTGTAGTCCACCACGTGCTTGGTCATGCGGCGGCTGCGGAGGCCGTTGACGCCGCGCCAGCGCTTGTCGCGGTCGTCGCCCCATGGCGTGAGGGTGAGGCCCACGACCTTCATCCCGCGACGATGCGCCAGCTCGAACAACCGGCGCATGTGGTGATTGGTCGACTTGGGGTTGCCCACGCTGTTGAGCCCACCGCCGAACACCAGCCAGTGCTCCTGCCCTTCCACGTTCCAGCGCAGGTGGGGGTTGTCGAGCACCTGGTGCTCGAACCGCTGCTTGAGCGCCCACGCGCCGAGCCCCGTCTGGGAGATGTTGCGGACCTCCACGTTGGCGCACAGGCCCTGGATCTGCACCGCATAGGATTGCCGCGCCCACGCGCCGATCGAGCCGGCCAGTACCACCACCTTCACCGGCTTGTCGTCGTGGCGGAATCGCCAGGTGGGCAGGGGCTCGGGGATCGGCTCGACTGCGGGGTCCGCCGCCGGCTCGGTCACCGGCTCGGGCTGCGCCCCGGTGGGAACGGGCGAGAGCCACGTACCGAGCAGCGCGAGCGCCAGCACGCCGAGGCGCGACGCCGCGCCAGGCTCACGGATCGCCGCGCCAAGCTCACGGATCAACAGTGAAATCATGGCGAGCCAGCTCCACGCCATCGGAGGACAAGATGCGCACGGTCCAGTCGCCGATGTACTCGCTGCGCAGCACCAGATAGCCGCGCGTGCGGTAGGCGTGCATCGGCAACACCACCATCTTGCTGCGCCGGGCCGAGCCGCCGTGCTTCTGCCACAGCACCTGCAGCTCTTCCTTCTCGCGCGAGTGCACCACGCGAACGCATACCCCGGCCCGGTCGCCGCCGCTCACCGAGAAGTGATCGGTGCGGCCACGGCACGTGGCGCCCTGAGTCTCCGTGCCCATGGCGATGTGATCGATGTGGATGCCGGTGGCGCCAATTCCTCCTACCGGCGGGCGATCGGCGGGCCCCACCGGCAGGCGCCGGAACACCGCAGCGATCTCCGGCGGCGTGCCAGGCGGCGGCTCGCGGGGATCCTTGCGCGACTTGGGCGGCTTGGGCTCGCCCGTGTCGTCGGAGTCATCGGTGCCGGCGTCGGTGCCGGGATCACTGTCCGAGGCGTCGCTGCCCTGCGGGGTGGACGAGTCGGCATCGGGCTTCATCGGAGCGCGAGGCGAGGGCTCGTGCGGCGGTGCGACGATGGCCTGGTCTCGGCTTCCACCGCTCACGGGCTTGGGCTTGGGGTCACGGGTGACCACGACGTACGCCACTGCTCCCACCGCAATGGCGGCGAGCCCGATCCAGACCCAGGGCAGGCCGCGCGATGGCGTGGGCGCGGGTGTCGTCGGGGGCGGGGGCTCGAGCGGTCGTGAGGCTCGCGCACGATCGTCGGCCTCGCGCGGCTGGGTTGGAACGGGAGCCACGTCGAGGACGCGGAGCGATGGCCGGCTGGCGCGCGCCGCCGTCGCGGGCTCTTCGCGTGGGATCACGGGCTTCGACGGCGCGGCCGCGGCCACGGCCGCGGGCTCGGCCACGGGCTCGTCTCGCACGACGACCTTCGGCGCGTCCGTCGAGGCCACCTCCTGCACGACGATCTTCGTCGACTCGGGATCCAGGGTCGGCAGCTTGGGCGCCTCGCCGGCCATCAGGCGCGCCATCACCTCGTCGGCGTCGGGGCGCGGAGCGGACACTTGGCCCACCGACACCGCTCGCGGGGCGTCTGCCTGGCGCGCGCCCTCGTCGTCCTTCTCGGACTCCACGATGAGCTCATCCCAGGCCGCATCGACCGAGTTGTGCCCGTCGTCGGAAGCCCGGGCGTCGTCGGACCCGCCCGTCATGCTGGGCATCGTGCCAGATCGCCACCGGCGGGCAACCGAGCGGGCGCCGGCGCGCTTGCCGATTCGCGCGCACGAGTCTAAGTCTAGGGCGATGCTGGATAATTCCCGACGGCGCGACACATGGGCGGCCGGGGCCTGGTTCCTGGCGATGACGCTCGGCTGCGATCCCAACCTCCCGCCCGAGCCGCCGAGCCGCCGAGCCGTCGTGCGCGTACCCGAGCCCGTCCCCACCGTCGAGGGCGATGCCAGCCGCAACCTCTTGCAGGCCTACATCGATCGCGATCCCGACGTCGTGAAGGTGCGATCCGTCCCCGCCGACGGCGCCCCCACGCGCACGGTCCAGGTGCCCATGACCTGGGAGGACGAGTCGCACAGCTGGCGGCTGCCGTTCCAGTCCAAGCGACTCACCGCGGCGCTCCTCATCGCGGCCGCCCACGATCGCCTCGACAGCCTCCGCTTCATCCTCACCCCCGACGCGACCTGGGGCTGGCCCGACCTGCGGCGGCCCGGTGAACGCCCGGTGTTCGCGGGCGACGACGGCGAGGCGTTCTTCCAGGCGTTTCGCACGGCCGCCACACGGCTGCCCGACTCCGCTGGCTGGCGCAGCTACCCGGTCCCACCAGGCATCCAGATGCTGCACGCCACCGGGGCCGAGCCCATGTGGACGGTCTACGCCGAGGACCAGCCCTCGCTGATCGTCATGCACCTCGTGCTCTGGCGCGGCGAGGCCCGCATCGACTACGTGGGCTTCTTCGACGAGCTGCCCGCGCAGCACCCCGACACCAGCGCCTACGGCCCACTGCCGCCGATCGTGCCGCCACGCCGCCCACCGCCCGCCGGCGAAGCGCTCGCGCCCTCGGTCCCCGAGGCCCCGCCTGCCGCTTCCGACCCCTTGCCCGCCGAGTCCCCGGACGCCCCCGTGGCGCCCTCCGGCTGATCGCTGCTCGAGCGCACCGCCGTCGAGCGCGCTCGCAGCAGCGACTCCACCCGTCGCCCGTAGGGCGAGCGCGGGTGTCGATCGAGGAACGCACGCGGCGACAGCTCGCCCGCCTCCACCCGCTCGTAGTCTCGCGCCTGCCGCTCGAGCAGCGCCTCGGCGGCCAGCGTGCGCGCGTCGTCGGCCCCCGGGTGATCGGGGTGCCCCACCGCGAACAGCCCCGCCGTGCCCCGTCCTCGCAGGAGCCACGTCAGGTGCCAGTCGGCGCGGAACCGCAGCAGCTGCTCGAGGTCCACGTGCCCCGCCCAGCCGTCGTGGCCCAGCTCGATGCGCGCGTAGCCATCGAGCGTGCCCTCGCCGAGCACCCGCAGCGCATGGTCGAGCTCGGCGAACCGCAGCTCCATGCGTCCATCGCGATCGGTGCGCATGGCCGGCAGCGGCTCGTGGCGCCGACCCTCGTGGTCGATCAGCACCACCGGCACCTCGCCCTGCCAGCGGCGCAGCCGGCAGCCCGCCGCCGCCACGTCCGTCCGTCGCAGCACGTCGCGCTCGGGGCTGCGCAGCGGCCACTGCCGGCACCGTCGCGCCTCACCCAGCACCAGCTTCAGCGACGCCAGGTTCACCTCGCGCTGCTCGACGAACCCGAACGCATCACGACGGCGCACCACCGCTCGACCCACCGCCTCGCGGTCCTGCCCGCACGCCTCGTTGCGCCGCTGGCCCGCCAAGAGCTCGGCCCGCACCTGCGCGGCGCAGCGCGGCGACGGCTCGACCCGCAGCGCCGCCACCTCCGACGTCCCGATCTGCACCGAGCGCAGCCCTTCGCCCAGCGAGGCGCCCGCGGAGCCCGGAGCCCCGAGCGCGAGCACCAGCCCGAGCGACGATGAGCGCGCCCACGACACGGCCGCACGAGGCTACCAGGCACCGCCCCGGCCCGCACCGCCGCCTCCCTTGACGCGCCGAAGCCCCCGGGCAAGCCTGCCCGGCGTGCGACGCCTCGCGTTCCCCTTGTTCGTCCTCGTCGGTCTCGGCGGCCCCACAGCATGCCTGCGGGTCCCCGAGGAGCTGTCCGAGGACCCCGAAGGCACGGTAGCCGCGCCGAGCACCGCGGCCGACGTGATGTCCCGCTACGTCGAGGGCTCCGGGGGCGAAAAGGTGCTGCGCGCCCTGCCCGCGCGCTCGATCGAGGCCCGCATGATCATCCGGGCCCAAGCGGACTGCTCGCCCGACGACGAGACGTGCCTGTCCAAGGACCAGGTGGGCTCGTTCCTGCTGCGCACCACCGCCGACGGCAAGCTCTACCGTCGTACCGTCCTCAACGACCAGGTCGAGGAGAAGGGCTTCGACGGCAAGGTCGGCTGGCAGCTCTCCGGTGGCATCCTCCGCCTCGAGTCCAACGCCGAGCTCGCGCTCTCGCGCGAGGACGCCGTGCTGCACTGGTACTTCGACCTCGCCGAGCGCGGCATCCAGGTCACGCTCGCCCGGCCCCGCAAGGAGGCCAGCGACGGCACCGTCGCGCTGCTCGACGGCGTGAATTGGGAGCTGCCGGGCACCGGCGCCAGCCCCAAGACCATGTGGTTCGATCGTGCCACCGGCCTCTTGCGCGAGGAGATCGTCGAAGAGGGCGAGGGCGAGGAGCTACGGCGCCAGACGATCGTCTACGACGACTACCGCGACATCGACGGGATCCAGGTTCCCCACCTCATCCGCGTGACCAACCAGTTCGGTGATCACGAGCAGATCGTCGAGTTCATCACCCAGAAGGTCGACCACCAGCCGATCGATTCCTCGCAGTTCGCCCTGCCCAAGCTGCCCGCGCCCGAGCCCGTCCCCGACGAGCGCCTCGCCGAGCTGCGTGGGGCCGAGGCCGCCGCCGCTGCCGAGCCCGGCGACGTCGCCACCCAGGTCGCCCTCGCCCGCGCCGCCTGGGTCGCCGCCCACTTCGACGAGACGATCGCCGCCGCCAAGGCCACCTTGGCCCTCGACGCCGACGAGCCCGAGGCGCTCGTGCTCATGGCCCGCAGCCACGTGCTGCGCGGCGAGCTCAAGGAAGCCGCCGCCGCGCTGCGCAAGGCCTCCTCGGCCGGCCTCAAGCCCGACCTCCTCGCCCGCGAGGAGGCCTGGATCCACTATCGCCGCCACGACTTCGGCAAGCTCGCCAAGGCGCTCGACACCGGCGGCAACCCGGTGCTCGCCGGTCGCTTCCGCAGCTTCGTCGGCAAGCCGCTCGTGGCCTCGCAGCCCAAGGGCACCTGCGTGACCTCCGTGCCCCTCATCGCCACCGAGCCGCTCGCCGTGGTCGAGATCACGATCGACGGCGAGCCGGTCCCCGCCATCGTCGACACCGGCGCCTCCGACCTCATCCTCTCGGCCAAGTTCGCCGCCGCGCGCGGGATCTCGGTGCGTCCGCTCGGCCAGACCCCGCCCGGCACTCCCACCGTCGGCTTCGGCCAGGCCGAGGCGGTCGGCGTGGGCGACGTGACCGTGACCAACGTGCCCGTGGACGTGTTCGACGACCGCGCCATGGCCGACATGGCCGGCGAGACGCTCCCCGACGTCAAGGCCGTGCTCGGCGTGAGCCTCTTGTCCGAATTCCAGGTCACCGTGGACGTGCCCGCCAAGGTGCTCGAGCTCGTGGGCTCGCGCTGCAAGGCCGAGCTCGAGACCCGTCGCGTCGGCGAGGGCATGCCGTTCTGGCAGCACGAGACCCACTACATCTACCTCATGGCCGAGATGAACGGCGCCGAGGGCATCTACCTCCTCAACACCGGCATGCGCGGCGCCGACCTCACTGCCACCCGTGAGGCCTATGGCTACGCCGGCGTCGGCACCCCGATCGTGCGCGAGGGCGTGGCCCCCATGGTCACCATCGAGTCGTTCGATCTCGGTGACACGCGCCTGCCCGGGCTCGAGTCCGCCTACGGCTTCTTCGAACAGACCAGCACCGCCGACGGCTTCCGCCTCGACGGCATGATCGGCCTCGGCGTGATGGGCCGCCGTCGCTGGACGATCGACTTCACCACCCGCCGGATCTACTTCTCCGAGAGCACGGGCAAGCCGGCCGCTGGCGACGCCAAGAAGCCCGCTGGCGATGCCAAGAAGCCCGCTGGCGACGCCAAGAAGCCCGCTAGCGACGCCAAGAAGCCCGCTGGCGACGCCAAGAAGCCCGCCAGCGACGCCAAGAAGCCCGCCGTCGACGCCAAGAAGCCCTCCAAGCCCCAGCCATGACCTCTCCGTCCACGCCGGTCGTCTATCGAGCCGCCCATGGCGTGCTCGATGGCGCATGGGTCGACGCCCCATGGCTCGCGGTCGACGATCGCGGCCTCGTGGTCGCGACCGGCCACGCGAGCGACGACAGCTCCGCCCCGTCCGCCCACGCCGTGCAGCGCGATCTCGGCCCCGTCGCGCTCTTGCCCGGCATGGTGAACGCCCACAGCCACGCGTTCCAGCGCGCGATCCGGGGCGCCACCCACCGCCGCGGCGCCAGCGATCCCTCGTCGTTCTGGAGCTGGCGCGAGGCGATGTACCGCTGCGCCGACGGCCTCACCCCCGAGGGCATCTACACCATCACCCGCCAGGCCTACGCCGAGATGCTCGCCGCCGGCATCACGTGCGTGGGCGAGTTCCACTACCTGCACCACCAGCCCGGCGGGCACCCCTACGACGACCCCAACGAGCTCGGCTGGCAGGTGCTGCGCGCTGCGGCCGACGTGGGCATCCGCGTGGTGCTGCTCGAGGTGCTGTACCTGCGGGCGGGCCACGGGCACCCGCCGCTGCCCGAGCAGCGCCGCTTCTGCGACGCCGACGTCGACGCGTACCTGCGGCGCATCGACGACCTGCGCACGCGCGGCGTGGAGCTGGGCCTCGCGCCCCACAGCGTGCGCGCCGTCCCGCTGCCCGCGCTCGTCGAGGTGGCCCGCTACGCCCATGCCCACGGCCTGCCCCTGCACACGCACCTGTCCGAGCAGCCGCGCGAGAACCTCGAGTGCCTCGCCGAGCACGACCGCAGCCCCGCCGCGGTCTTCGCCGACGCCGGCTATTGCGAGCGCCCGCGCGCGTTCACGGCCGTGCACGCCGTCCACACCACCGCCGCCGATCACCGGCGGCTCGCCGGCCAGCACGTCTGCGCCTGCCCCACCACCGAGGCCGACCTCGGCGACGGCATCGTGCCCGCCGCAGAGCTCCGCGAGGCCGGCATCGAGCTCGCGCTCGGCAGCGACAGCAACGCCGTCATCGACCTCGTGCAGGAGGCCCGCCTGCTCGAGATGCACGAGCGCCTGCGCGGCCAGGCCCGCCTGCGGCTGTGCGACGGCTTCGGGGCGCTCGGCCCCGTGCTCCTGCGCGCGGCCACCGAGGCCGGTGCCTCCTCGCTCGGGCGGGCCGATCGCTCCGGTCGCCTCGCCGTGGGCCGCCCGTTCGACGCGCTCTCCATCGGCCTCGACGTGCCGTTCTTCCGCGGCGTGGCGCCCCGGCACCTGCTCGACGCCCTCCTGTGTGCGGGCACGGCCGGCGTGGTACGCCACGTGTTCGTGGGGGGCATCGAGCGGAGCCATGCGGCCTAGCGGCCACGCGAGCGCGGGCGACCCCGCAAGCGCTCGCGCGCGCTGGGGCCTCGCCAGGCCCGTCTCGAGGGGCCTGGGAGGGTGGCTGCCGACCACCGTCGCCAGCCTCACCCTGGCCCTCGGGTGCGCCAAGCGAACCGACGAGCGCGTCCGCGAGGCCTGGGGCGACGGCAGCAAGGCCGCTGGCGCTGGTGCCGCAATCGGCCAGGACACGGGCGACGGCCCCGACGGCGAGACCGACGCCGCGCCCACTCGCGAGGGCTGGGAGCGCCTCGACGAGATCCTCGACGGCGCCCTGGCCGAGGCCGGCCTGGGCACCGACGACGAGGTCATGGCGCGTCTCGCGGAGCGCTGGTGCGAGGTCCGGCCCGAGCCGCAGCGCACCGAGGATGGGCCCGTCCTCGTCTGCATTCCCGATCCGCCGGTGCAGATCGATGGGCACGCCTTCTCCCTCGAACTGGGCGGTGAGGGTGTGATAGGTCTCGTGGCGACCGAGCTGTCCCCCGAGGAGAGCTCGGCGCTGGCCGATGAGGCCCTTCGCCGTACCGAACGCTGGTGCACCCGCCCGTGGAACGACGTCAGCCCTCGCCCCACCGAGTCGTCGCCGCCCGCCGCGATGTCCCGGCTCCACACCTGCCCCGCCGAGGGCAGCGCACTGCTGGTGGTGGCCCGCTTCGTCTCACCCACGACAGCGGATCGCTGGCAAGTCTCGGTGGCGGTGATCGACGCGAGCTGAGGTGAAGCCATGATCGACCTCTCCCCCACTCCCATGCCAACTCCCACGAGGCACGGCGGGATCCTGATCCCGCTCGACCCGTTCCGTGTCAGCCACCTCGCGGCCGTCGCTGCCGAGCTGCTGGTGAGCAAGGCTCGCAACATCAACGATGCGAAGCTGGTGCTCACCCGGCACCCGCAGATCCAGATCGTGCTCGGGCGCATCGAGGGCTCGGTGATCGGCGACGACCCCACCGCGTTCTGGCGCGAGAACGCCGACATCGTGGTGGCCATGAGCCAGGTGCTGCCGCGCCAGTGCTTCATGTACTACGTGCAGAGCGCCCCGCCGGAGGATCGCCGCGAGGCGTTCCTCATCGCACAGCGCGGGCAGGTGCTGGCCGCCGACGAGGGCACCGCCGATCGCCAGACGCCCGGCACCGACCACTGGCCGGTCGCCAAGCTCTGCGAGCAGCTCCGGCTTCCGATCGACGATCTCGCGCGCGGCTTCGCGGGCGGACCCAGCGTGGAGATCTCGCTGCTCGAGCCCGGCGTGGACGACCAGGCCATGCTGATGACGCTCGCCGGCCAGCCCTCCCCGGGCGAAGGCGCGCCGGAGGGTGCAGCCCCGGCCCCGGCCCCGGCCGGTGGAAATGCCAAGGCGGCCCCAGGTCGTCCGGCCGCCCCGGCGGCGGCGCCTGCCAAGCCCAAGCTCACGGTCAGCGAGGACCTCAAGCGCCGCGAGACCGAGAAGGCCGCCGAGAACGCCGAGCACCAGCGCCGCGCCGCCGAGGTGAAGGCCGACGTGCCCTACGTGCTCGACGAGCTCGGCATCGTGGCATGCCCACGCGCGGAGCTGTCCGAGCCGGATCTATTGGCGCCGTTCATCGTGGGCAAGCTCGTGGGCGATCTCCCCCCGGGATTGCCCCGCGGCATGGCCGACGCGCTGCAGGGCAAGCGGTGCGACGTGGCGCTGCGCGTGGACTTCTTGAGCGAGGTGTTCGTGGAGACCGCCCCGCTGACGCGACCGGTGCTCGAGGAGCGCGCCGAGGTGCGCACCATCGGCGGGCGCGAGCTCAAGGTGCTCGAGGTGCTCGCGCCTCGCCTCGGCTATGGCAGCCTCGTGACCACCGGCAAGGCGCCCCACGTGTTCGTGTCGCGCAAGCCGGAGCTGCCGCTGCCCGAGTCGCTGGTGCTGGAATTGCTCGGATGAGCGGGCTCGGGTCCGTGGCACATCCTCTCTCCGAGAATCGTGCCACGACCCGGCCGACCAGCAGCAAGGAGTCGCTATCGCTGTACGAGACGAGAACGGCCCGGGGCGATGGCCCGAGCCGTTGGTTTGCCTAGCTTGCCAGGCGCGAGCGGATGGTGGAGAGGATCTCCTCTTCACGCGTACCGCTGGTGGGCTCGGCGAGCTGATTGCGAATGAGTGTGTCGAGGATCTCGCTGCGCTCGGGATGCGGCGGCAGGTGCTGTGCGAGCCCCAGCTTTTGGCTGGCCAAGACCTTCAAGAACGGCTCGATCTTGCGGATCTCCTGGGCGATGCGCATGGTCACCGCCTTGCCCTCGCCGCGCCGGTTGGAGAACTTGGGGGCACACCGCTCGACTGCAGCCACCACCTCGCGCGCAAGCTCGATGTCGACGTTGTCTTCGACTCCGAAGCTTGCGACTACGATGGGACGGCTCTGCGCCTTGCGAGTACCATCCCCCGACCACCAAACATTGTGGGCGATGGACAGGTAGGTTCGACGGGTGTCACCGCAACGGACTCGGTTCCTTCGTAGGTACATAGCTAAATCCCCGTGGTTGAGGGGCCAGGTTGGGGCTCACCCCCGGTCTTTGCTGGTCGGGGGCTTCGACGAAGCCCAAGAGCAAAGCTTCACTACCAGCCCGCCGGGTGCCAAACATGGCGGCGGCCCTGTGGCAGGACCTCTCGAACGTGCTCCAAACGGCCTCCAACGGCACCAATTCCAAGGCTAGCGTGGGTTTTCGGCGTGGCCACCCGGGACCGGGGCTGCCCCCGCAGAGATCAGCGGGATCATTTGCGAAAATCCATTGTCGTAACGGCCGTTACTCGTCGTTCCTGGGCCTGAAGATTTTTTTCCGCGGCATCGGGGGCTCCCACCACGAGCGGGTGCGCGCCCGACCGCCTGTTAGGCTCGTGGAGGCCATGCGCTTGCTCGTTGTCGCTGCGATCTCGTCGTTCGTGCTGGGAGCGGCCTGCGCGGGTCGAGCGAGCGCGCCACTGCGGCCGACCCCTACACCGCCGGTCGAGCCGGCGCCGCCGGTCGAGCCGGCGCCGCCGGTCGAGCCAGCGCCGCCGATCGAGCCAGCGCCGCCGATCGAGCCGATCCCGCGCGAGCCCAACCCCTACGTCGTGCCGCCCCTGCGCCAGGCGGGTGATCTCACCATCGAGGCTCCGCCGCGCACGACCGCGGGTCGGATCGGCGGTCGCCTGCGATCGCACGTGGACGGAACGCTATCCAAGGGCAGCCCACGGATGTGGGTGGGACCGCAAGTACCGTACTTCGTGCCACTCATGGAGGGCACCACCGAGCTGTTCCTGCTCGATCGCGTCGGCGATGAATTCATGGCGTTCTATCGCGACCCCTATGGTGCGGGCAGCTGCACGCTGGGCGACGACATGAACTGTCACTACCTCGTGCGCCTCTACGATCTCGAGGGCCAGGTGCGCTGGACCGTGGCGCTGCACTTGCTGCTGTCGCGGTCGACGTACCTCGAGGTACAGGACGTGCGCTGGGCCGATGGCACGCTCTACTTCAACGAGGCGTGCCAGGGCTACGCGAAGGGAGTCAAGGGCGAGTGCTCGGCGCTCGTGGCCTACGATCCGCTGGCGCAGCAGATCCGCTGGCGCACGCGGCCGCTCGTCTCCAACGGCGACTTCCTGATCCACGGCGACTACATCGTGTGCGGCTACGGGTTCATGGGTGAGCGCGACAACCTGTTCGTGGTGCGGCGCAGCGACGGCAAGCTCGTGCAGCGGCTGCCGGTGCCCGAGGCTCCCGAGCACTTCGCGCTCGGCGAGGACGGGCTGCTCGAAGTCACGCTCTCCCCCGGCACGCTGCGCACGTACGCGCTGCAGGGCTGGGACGGCGATGCGCCCGAGCTGGTGCGGTCGGAACGGGCTGCGAAGCGCTGACGGCGAGCCCGGGGGTTTTCGGCTTGCCCGTGCTCGGGCCAGAGTGCTATGGCAATTCGCGTCGGCCGCGGGACTTCGGTGCGATTACCGAAACTTGCTTGGAACGCGATGCGTAGCTGATCGCACCTCCTCGCCCCGGCCGGCGCACTTCCACCACCTCCCTCATGGGCTCGAATCGTCGTCGAGCGCCTCTTCGCCTCCACGCCGAGAGCGCCCACGATGACGACGCGACACACTCCGCCCCGTGCCCATGATCCCGAGCTCACCCGCCTGCCGGCCGCGGGCTCGCGAGCCGCCGCGCGACGCGTGGAGCGCGAGGACCTCGTCTCGTTCATCAACGCGGCGTTCTCGAGCACGGGGCAGCGCGAGTTCTACGGCGACGCAGCCGGGCAGGTGATCTCGATCGACTTCCTGCACGAGTACATCCACGGCAACTACCGCCAGCTGTACGCGCGCTGCCTGGCGGTGGGGCTCAACCATTTCAACACGGCGAAGATCGTCGTCAACCTGCTGGCCACCGGTCGTGACACGCTGGTGGGCGGCGGTCAGGTCTCGCGCGCGGCGAGGGAGCGCGCTGCCGTGACCGAGGCGTGGCACGAGGAGGGGCGACTGGTCACGGCGGCGCTGCGGGGGCTGCCCGCACCGCAGGCGTTTCGCTCGCTGCGGGCGCTGGCCGAGCGCAGGGTGAACAGCCGGCGCGCGCGTGCGATCGCTCGGCAGTGGCTGGCGGCGCGGCGCGACCCCGATTTCGACGCGGTGAAGTATCGCGGGGCGCTGCGAGCGATCGTGCGGCACTTCCACCTGCGGCTGCCGGCCGAGCGGGCGCGGTTCCTGTTCGAGGGCGCGCGCGGCAAGCCCTATGCGCACCCGCTGTTCGACGCGTACCGGCGGGCGCGACACGACAAGCGGGCGATCTACGAGCTGCCGTACACGGTGGCCGAGGGGTTCGCGGCGCGCCACCGCATCGACCGGGCCACGTTCCTGGCCGGCATCGAGCCGCGCATGACCGTGCGCGAGCGGCTGCGGCTGCAGCAGGCGAGCGTGCGCGAGGGCGTGGAGGTGCGGGCCGACCTCGACGCGCTGCCGCTGACGCGGCTGTGCAGCTACGTGGTGACGCGGCCGCTCGAGGAGCGGCGCGCGAGGGGGGTCGAGCTGCACGGGGCGCTCGAGCGAGCGGCGCGGCGCATCGTGGAGCAGCAGCGGTGGCGGCTGGGGTCGGTGGCGGCCGTGCTCGATCGGAGCTTTTCGGCCTCGGGCTCGGAGGAGAAGCGTCGGCGGCCGCTGGCGCTGGCGCTGGCGGGGCACTACCTCTTGCGCGAGGCGGCGGAGCACTACGAGGCGCTGTGGACCCCGCCGCCGCCCGCGGACGCGATGGCGTTCGCACCCGAGCCGGCGCTGCTGCTCGAGCCCTGCGGTGCCACCGACCTGGCCACGCCGATCCTCGCGGCGCTGCGGGGGCAGCCGTCGCTGGTGGTGGTGATCTCCGACGGCTACGACAACGACCCGCCCGGAGGCGCGGGCGAGGTGCTGCGGGTGTTTCGCGAGCGGCTGGATCCCACGGCGCGCACGGTGGTGGTGCATGCCAACCCGGTGTTCGATGCCAACGATTTCTCGCCGCGGGCCCTGACGCCGTTCGTGCCCACCATTGGAGTGCGTGACGCGAGCGACCTGCCCACGATGCTGGCGTTCGCCCGCTTCGCGGCGGCTGACGCAGCGCTCGACGGTCTGCACGAGTTCCTCGAGGCCCGCGTCGCGGAGGTGGTGACGCCGTGAAGCACCACGAGAAGGCGAAGCTCGACTTCACCGGGCTCCGGGCGGCCCCGTCGCAGGCGCTGGGCACGGTGCGGCTGGTGCCGCTGGTGCGCGACGAACCGATCGAGGCGCTGCGGCTCTACTCGGTGCCGACCCACGCGGATCTCACCGTGGTGCGACTCGATCGGCACACGGCGTACACGGCCTATGTACCGCATGCATTGGTGGCCGAGCTGCCGGGGCAGAAGCAAGGGCGGGCGAGCGCGGGCACACAGCTCGTCAAGCCCCGGGCCGCGGTGGAGGACGTGTTTCGCGTGCAGGTGACCCAGCGCCTGGCTCGCCGCGAAGGCCCCACCAAGAAGAGCCCAGCCAAGCTGCGGATGCTGCCGCAGCACCTCGCGCTCGATGCCTACCTGAGCGTGGGCTTCGGAGGCCCCAACGTGGTGTGGCCGGAATTCAGCCGCGAGGTGCTCTCGCACGGGCTCTCGCCGCGCTCGGAGCGGGTGTACCTCGGTGGCGACGTGACGGGCCTCGCGGACGCGCTGCGGGCATTCGAGCTCTACCCGGGGCAGGTGGGCGTGCTCGTGTTCGTGGGCGATGCGTTCGCCTCGGCCTTCGTCACGCCGGGGCCCGAGGACTACCGCCGGCTGCACCGCACGCTCGTCAAGGACATGTACGGCGAGCTCGTGGTGCAGTACGCGGTGCTGCACCCCGAGGTGGCCGCGCTGTGGGGGCGCATCGACGGCGCGACGGTGGGCTCGCTCGAGGAGCTGTCGCGGGCGGTCGACGAGCTGCGCCGCGAGTGGAGCGGGTTCGCGGGGTTGATGGCGAGCGGGCTCTACGGGGCCGAGGTCGAGGTGCGCACGGTGCAGCGCCTGGGCGGCTTTCGCTTGCAGCGGTTCCTGCCCTCGTTCCACCCGCACGCGGAGAATCACGTGGGCGAGGCCATCGTGGACGGGGCGGGGCGACTGGCGTATCTGCAGACGTTCCGGCTCTCGGCCGCGCAGGCCCGGCGGGGGCGCCTCCTGGCCACGCTGGTGGCGGAGGACTGGGATCTCGACGCGACGGCGCTGGCCCTGGAGGCCACGCGGGACGAGCTGTTGGCGCGAATGCGCAACAACGGGCTCGGGCACCTGCTCAAGCCGCACCTGCGCTGAGCGCGGCGCCCTCCCGGGCCACGAAGCCCATCCCCGTGGCTTTTTTGGCGGGCCTGTTCCATAGCGTCGCCTTCGGCGCCGCGGGCCCTTTTTCGCGTGGCGGGATCGGTGGTTGTAGGCTCGGCCCTCTGCGGCCTCGGAAGCTTGCCGGGGCCTCGTTCGTACACGGAGCGCACGTGAGACGCCCTCGCACTCTTCGAGCCCCCTTCCTTGGCGACCCATCCCGCTGGACACCGGCGGCCGTGGCCTTGCTGGCCGCGCTGGTGGCCTGCTCGCCGCGACCCGAGACGGCCGCCAACAACGAGCCGCCCACCGAGACGTCGCCCGCCGGCGCGAGCGAGCCCAAGCAGCTCGCGGACGCGAAGGCGGGCAGCGAGGGCACGGCCAAGGCCACGCCCACCGCGGCGCTCGCCAAGGCCACGCCCTCCGACGCCGAGCCGAGCGACGCGGAGCCGGTGGCCCCCGCGGCCGCCGACCCGCTCGCGCCGCTGCCCGACGAGGTGCGCGAGCGCTTCGCCAACCTGCCGCAGGATCCCAAGCCGGAGGAGCTGATCCGCAACTCGCACTACTGGATCTCCAACGAGCTCAACCAGCACTTCTGGTACGAGCACGTGCACGACGTGGGCGGGGGGTACCTGGGCGTGGGCACCGACCAGAACTACATGCTGGCGGGCTGGGCCAAGTCGGATCTCGTGGTGGTGGTGGACTTCGACGCTTCGATCGCCGACCTCCACCAGGCATACGGCCTGTTCTTCCGCGAGGCCGAGACCTACGACGACTTCTACCAGCGCTGGTCGCCCGCCCGTGAGGAAGAGGGCCTGGCGCTGATCGACGAGAAGCTGGCGGAGCATCCCGACCACAAGCGAATCCGCAAGGCCTACAAGATCGCGCGACAGCTGGTGTGGGCGCGGCTTCGCATCGTTCGCAAGGCCTACGAGAAGCGCGACATCCCCACGTTCGTCACCGACCAGGCGCAGTACGACCACATACGCACGCTGTGGCGCAACGGGCGGGTGTTCGCGCTGCGCGGCGACTTCACGGCCAACGAGACGATGGTGGCGCTCGGCAAGGCCATGAACGACTCGGGCTTCGCGTTCAACGTGATCTATCTGTCGAACGTGGAGCAGTACGTGGACTACACGCCCGAGTGGCGCCGCAACTTCATGGGGCTGCCGGTGGGCGAGAAGGGCGTGGTGGTGCGGACGCTGGGCTGGGGCGCGTTCGGCTTCGCCGAGGGCGAGAAGTACCACTACAACGTGCAGGAGGCGCCCAAGTTCCTCGAGTGGCTGGCGACGAGCCGCGTGAAGAACCTGCCGAACATGCTGTACTACCGCACCAAGACCGACGTGGTGGGGCTGTCGCTGCTCGATGGCGAGGTCAAGCCGAGCAAGAAGCCGCCGGAGATCGCGGAGTGAGCACGAGCGCGGCTCGCTGGCGGCAGGGGCTCGGGGCGCTCCTGGGGCTGCTCTGCGCCGCGGGGTGCTCGCCCGGGAGCGGGCCGGCACCGGCGCTGCCGGCCGACGGCGCGGTGGATGCCAAGGCCGCTAGCAAGGACGATGCCGCGGCGGAGCCCGGGGCCGCGGGCGAGGGCAAGCTCGCGGCAGCGGCGAGCGCCGGAGGTGAGGGTGACGCGGGCAAGGATGCCGCGGCGGCCGACGGCGGCGACGACGAGCCCACGCCCGAGCCGACGAGGAGCTCGCTGTCGGGCGACGAGTGGCTGGCCGCGCTGCTCGCGAAGAACGCCGACATCGCGCACTTCATGGAGGATCCCGAGCAGTACCGCTTGCAGGTGCTCGTGACCCTGATCGAGCCCGACGGATCCACGCGCACGCCGCTCTCGGCCCGCTCGAAGGCGACGGCCAGCAAGACGCCGCCCGCGATGACCGAGCACGGCTACCGGGTCGATGTGGAGTACGTGTATCCGGCGTCGGCGATCAAGACGTTCGCGGCCGTGTCGGCGCTGCGCAAGCTCGAGGGGCTGCGCAAGGAGGGGCACCCGGTGGGGCTCGACACGCCGGTGGCGCTGTGCGCTGGCGGCAAGCGGGGCTGCAAGACCAAGGACGAGAGCAACGTCGAGGGCGGGGTCATCACGCTCGGGCACGAGATCCGCAAGATGCAGCTCGTGTCCAACAACTTCTCGTTCAACCGACTCTACGACTTCGTGGGGCACCGCGAGCTCAACGAGGACCTGTGGGCGCTGGGGTTCGCGAGCATGCGGATGCACCACCGGCTCTACAGCGGCAGCGACCCGCTGGAGCAGAAGAAGACGCCGCGGATCGAGCTACGGCCCGTGGAGGGCAAGCGCGTGGTGATACCGGCACGCACGAGCACGCTCTCGCTGCCGGCCACCAAGGCCAAGCTGCTGAAGATCGGCAAGGGGTACATCGACGACGCGACGCACTCGCGCGTGGACGAGCCGATGGACTTCGCGGACAAGAACTACGTCTCGGTCCGCGACCTGCACCGGCTGACGCTGGCGCTCTGCCGCCCGGATCTGCCCGGGGTGCCCGATCTGGCGCTCGCACCGGCCGATCGCGATGCGCTCATCTCGGCCATGACCGAGGATCCGCTCGCGAGCAAGAACCCGGTGTACACCGACGAGAACGCCTCGGGCCTGCGCTACCACACGATGATCAAGGGGATGCTGCGGCGGATGCCGCTCGAGCGGATCCTCTACACGGGCAAGGCGGGCAAGGCCTACGGCTTCCACCTCGACAACGCGTACATCGAGGACCTCGAGTCGGGACGCGCGATGGTGGTGACGGTGGTGGGCTACGCCAACGCCGACGGGGTGCTCAACGACAACGTGTACGAGTACGACACTGTCACGCGACGGCTGCTGCTCGGGCTCGGCGAGCTGCTCGCGAGCGCGGTGCTCCTGGGCGAAGGGCTGCCGTCGTCCGATCGGTAGGCTCGGAGCGGCGGCGCCACGGCAGGCCATGGCGCGGCCCTCCGGTGGCAGTTGCGGCCCCAGAGGCCCGATACGGCGTAGCTGGGCCTTCGGATCGCTGCGCAACGTCGTTGGGCGACTTGCTCGCCCAATCTGCCCAACCGGCTGCGCACCACCGCCGAAACGGGCCGAAACGGGCGTTCGGGGCTTGGCCCGAGACTTGCTCACACTATCCCACAGCGAGGCGGGTGTGGATCGGAACCGCTCGCGAGGGTCTTCTTCAATGGCGTCGAGCACGAAGTCGAGGGTGTCGCGGTGGATGGTGCTGATGTTGCTGGCCGGAGGGTGCAGCGCAGAGGCGGGTCGCGGCGGGGCGGGGGTGGGCCTGGCACCGGGTGAGGGCGAGGGCGAGGGCGAGGGCGAGTGCAACCCGCCGCCGGGACAGACCTGCGACGTGCCGCTGTGCGAGGACCCGTGCGCCTACAACGACCCCGACTACGAGTCGGGCGCATGCCGGATCACCGAGAGCGATGCGGCCGAGTGTGGTGACGAGCGCGGGGTGAAGATCCTGTTCGCGAACGACGGGGCCACCGTGGCGGCGCCCAATGCATTCTTCCGCAGCTCGGATGCCAACCTGCAGAGCTGGATCGAGCAGCGCTGGACGGAGATCTCGAACTTCGTGATCCCGGCCGACGTGAAGACCAAGATCGAGAGCCAGGGGGCGACGGTCTACAACTACCCCGATGGCAACGACTGGACCCGCGCGGACTTCCACGGCGCGATCATGGCGCTGCCGCCGGGGCAGCGGCCCGAGACGCTGCTCAAGAGCCTGCTCGACGATCCGATCAAGACCACCGGCAACAGCAGCTTCGCGGGCTGGGTGAGCTGGCCGGTGGCGGGCGCCAGCGGGCGCCAGGTGGGCGACGTGGTCGACCTCGACATCTATGGGCCGGACAACGGGGCGATCGCGTACTGGAAGATCGACCCGGATCGCTTCTGCGTGGTGACGGTGAAGAACGAGGCCTCGGGCTCGCACCCGGTCAACGGGATCCGCTGCTGGGGGTTCGTGCCGATCCAGGTCAACCCCAACTGGAAGCTGACCGACAACCGCTGGAACTGCGGGCGACCGACGTACCTGTTCTACACGATGGGCCTCGACTCGCCGAGCGTGGTGGGCGGCGGCACGTTCGGCGGCGTGAGCATGCAGCGCGGGACCTGGAACGCGCTCATCACCGATCTCTCGGTCGAGAACCAGAAGGCGGGCGGGGTCTCGGGCCGCTGGATGGAGCAGAAGACGGTGGCGCAGCCCAATGCGCTGACGCCCGGCGGGACCACCAAGGTCACGCCGCCCGGCGAGCTCGAGGGCTACTACATCAGCCTGCCGGAGACTCGCATGCGCGAGGGCGAGGTGTGTGCGGCGCCGGAGCTCCAGTGCAGCGCCGAGGAGTTCACGTGCAGCGACGCGAGCTGCATCGCCAAGGCGCGGCGCTGCGACGGCACGCCCGACTGCCTCGACGGCGACGACGAGCAGGCGTGCGACGGCGGCGGCGACGGTGCGGCGGGCAGCTGCCCGGACAACCAGTTCGCGTGCGACGACGGCACGTGCATCCCGAGTGACTGGCGCTGCGACGGTGAGTACGAGGACTGCAGCGGCGGCGAGGACGAGGCGACGTGCGAGGACGCCCCGGCCCAGGACGGCTGTGCGGCGGGCGAGTTCACCTGCAACGACGGCGCGTGCATCTCGGGCGCTTGGCGCTGCGACGGCGAGTACGAGGACTGCAACGGCGGCGAGGACGAGCAGGACTGCGGCGGCAACGGGGGCGGCGGCGAGGGCGAGGATCCGCCCGCGGGCGGCTGCGCGGCGGGGCAGTTCGCGTGCAACGACGGGAGCTGCATCACCGACGACTGGCGCTGCGACGAGTACCAGGATTGCAGCGGCGGCGAGGACGAGCAGGACTGCGGTGGCGGCGGTGGGGAGACGCCGGCGGCGTGCGGGACCGACGAGTTCACGTGCGGCGACGGGGCGTGCATCCCGAGCGACTGGCGCTGCGATGGGGCGTACACCGACTGCACGGGGGGCGAGGACGAGCAAGGCTGCGACGCGGGCAGCAGCGAGTGTGCAGCGGACGAGTGGGCGTGCAACGACGGGAGCTGCATCCCGGCGGACTGGCAGTGCGACGTGTATGCCGACTGCCCGGCCGGGGAGGACGAGCAAGGCTGCTGACCGGGGGAGCGTGGCCACGGGGTCGTGCGCGGGCGTGCGCACGGCCCCGTGTCGCCGCGCGGGTCAGCCCGGAGGCGTGAAGTTGTTGCAGGCCTCTTCGATGATCCCGACGGCTTCCGCGAACACGGGCCCGTAGTCGCCCTCGCAGATCCCACCGAGGAAGCCGTTGGGGCCGAACGTGCTCACGAAGTTCACGATGTTGCCCCCGTCGTACACCTGGTCGGTGGGCGGGCACGGGCCGCCTGCATAGTTGAGCAGGCCCAGCGCCACGGCGTTCTCGGGGATGCCGAGCTTGGAGGCGACGACGGTGTTGTACCAGGCGTTCGGGTCGCCCGAGGAGTTGCAACCCTCGGGATCGCCGGCGCCGTCGTACTCGTCGGTGATGATCACCAGCACGAGCAGCGCGTCGTCGCGCAGGAAGCCCGTGTTGCACCCGCCGACGGTCTTGTTGAGCACGGTGGTCATGGCGTCCATCGGGCGCTCGCACCCGTCGCCGGCGGTTCCCACGTCGGCCGCACACGCGAACGTGACGTTGAGGTCGTCGGCCTCGGTCATGAAGTTGTTGCCGCCGGCATACGGCCCGCACACGCTGTTGCTCGAGTCGCTGCCCCCCGTACGCGTGACGAGCCCTCCGAGCACGTTGCAGCCGGGCGCCTGGGTGTTGGGTCCGTAGGCATCCGTCGTGACGACGCCCACCTGGTACTCGTCGACCTCTTCGAGCGCGCTCTCGATCCCGGCGATGAAGCCCGGGAAGCTGGCGGTCAGGTTGTCCTGCTCGTCGGCCATGCTGCCGGAGTTGTCGATGATGAACAGGAAGTCGACCTTGGTGCAGCCCTCCTCGACCGGCTGACCGGCGTCGGGCTGCACGCCGAGGTCGAACTTGGGCGCGCCACCGCTGCTGTCGGCGGTACCCGAGCCACTGGTCATGGCCTCGGTGCCCACGCCGGTGTCCGCCGCGGTGCCGCCGGTCATGCCCTCGGTGCCCGCGGTGGTGTCATTGCCCACCGAGATGCTGCCGATCCCCGGACCCGCGGTCGTCTCGCGCTCCTCGGGCCCTCCGCACGCCAAGAGCACGCCCGCAGTCCCCAGGACCATCATCCAACGCATTGCGTCTCGCATCGACTCTGCCTTCCCCGGGCCCCGCAGCCGCCCGGCTCAGCATGCCAAAGGATCGAGCGCGCGGGGAAGCGAGTCGTGGCTCTCGCGGTGTGCTGCCGGATCTGCCGCGGGGTTGCCGATGCGCGGCCGGGGTGTCCGAGGGATGATGGTCAGAAAAATGGCCGCGAAGTGCGACAGGCGCCCGAGGGGTGACCGCCCGTTGGGTCACGGGACGAGCCGCTCGCGCCCCGAGGAAGCCCGAACGGCTAGCCGCGCGTGTCGGGATCGTTCAGCGACGCGAGCCACGCCGTGAATGGCAGCGTCTGCGCGTCGGCCTCGTTCACGAAGCGCATTTGGCCATCCCCGAGCGAGATGCCCAGCTTGCCGATCGTCGGAAATCGGCCGATCTCGGGATCGCGTCGCTCGCCGCCTTGCAAGAACACGAGGTCCACGTCGCCGGTGTTGGTCAGGTGGTGGATGGTGCCGTCGGTGGGAAAGCCGAGGAAGTCGCCCGGGCCCACCTCGTGCTCGTGCTCGCCCAGGAGCACGGTGCCACGGCCCTCGAGCACGTAGACCCACTCTTCCTGCGTGGTGTGAGCGTGCGGGATGAAGCTCTCCTTGCCGGGAGGCACCCGGGCCAGCGAGACGCCCACGCGCGTCATGCCGGTCGCGTCGCTCAGCCGGGTCATCGTGATGTGCGAGCGCGGGTTGAACGGGTGCTTGACGAGGAAGGGCGGCGGGGCAGCCGGGCCATGCGTGCGAACGAGGTGCTTGGGTTCCGTGCTCATGCGCGAGACGATAGCCCACGCGGCCCATGGCCCAGCACCGTGGCACGGCGCGGTTTCGAAAAGCTCGAGCCCCGTCGCCTGAGGCTGGCGACGGGGCTCGGGGGCTCGCGACCGTCTTCGTCGAGGGTTGGGGGGGTCGGATCGCGAGGGTCTTCCTTGCGGCAGCGGGCGGTTGGTCTGAGGGCGAGCCTCGCTGCGCGTGGATGACCGAAAGGAATCGTCGCCGACGAGCTTGGAGTGGGATGGGAGGAGGGTGACGCCGAGGCGAATGGGGAGGTGCTTCGGCGCTGCTCGGCAGCGACGCGAGATGAGTTGGACGAGCGGAACCAACCGATCACGAAAAAGCGCGCGCAAGAAACGTGAGCTGACGCGCGGGTCGTATGGGCAGAGCGGCCCAGAGGGCCGCCGAGATCGCTCGGGAAGCGGCGAAAACCAAAGACACGACCCCGCTGCGTTGGAGGCTCGCAGCGGGGTCGAAGGGAGGACCCGTACGCGTTTGGGGGGTCGCGAGGGTCGGGTGGCGATCGCGTTTTGGGGCCGCGATCGGCCGGGAAAGGAAAGACCCCACCGCGTTGGGGGCACGGAGGGGTCGAGGAGGTGCTCCGTCCGAAAAGAGGGCGCGCGTCGGACGGAGCGGGAAATCGGCGCCGCGTTGGGGGGCGCGGCGAGCATCGTCGGATGTGTGGGCCTTCATCCTGGAAGGCCGAAAGGCCAACCTGGGAGTCGGCTCGGCGCCCAGCGCAGCGGCGATGCGTGGGATGAGTGGGAATTCGCGGCCAACCGATCACGCGAATTCGTGGGGCGTGCGTCGATTGGTGGGATATGGACCTACTTCGTGGGTCGCAGCCCTGGTCGCGATGCTCGGGGGGGTCCACCATCGGGCCTGCCGTGCCCGTGCCTCGCGTTCGAGCGCCACGCGACCTCGCCTGGCTCGCGCTCTTGCTGCCGTTGCTGGCGGTGGTGGTGCCGCTGGCGGTGCTGATCGAGGCGGCGCAGGGCTCGGTGGGGACGGCGGGCAGCGACCCGACGACGGTGCTGCGCTCGACCGCGCGGGCGCTGGGGCTGGGTCTGGGGGTGGGCCTGGGGGCGACGGCGCTGGCGTATCCGGTGGCGCGCGCGGTTCCGGTGCCGCTGCTGGTGGGGGCGGTGATGGTGACCCCGCTGGCGCGGGGGCTCGGCGTGCTGGGGCTGGGGATGGCACCCGGGACGACGGCGGCGGCGCTGGCCCTGGGCGCGGGGGCGCTGCCGCTGGCCGCCCTGGTGGTGCGGCTGCGCCTGCAGGCCCGGCCGGCGCGCTGGCTGGAGGCGGCGGCCGATCTCGGGGCCTCGGCGTGGGGACGGGCGTGGTGGATCGAGCGGCTGCACCTACGGCCCGTTTGGGCCACCGCGACGGCCTGGGTGGCGCTGCAGGTGCTCGGGGACGTGACGGTGCTGCGCTCGGCCGGGGGTGGCAAGGCGTATGGGCCGGGGCTGATGGCCCGCGATGCGCTGCTGCGCGACGGTGCGCCGGGCCGGGCGCTGCTGGTGGTACTGGTGCTGACGGCGGTGGCGCTGGTGGTGGCGGCCCGGCTTGCGCACGACCTTCGGGCGGTGTCGGGCGGGGGGTCGGGGCAGGCGCTCGCGCCTGCGCGAGGGCCCTTGCGGTGGCTCGGGTGGGGGCTGTGGTCGATCGCGCTGATCCCACTCGCCGGGCTGGTGCCGGCGATCGTCTCGGTGCCCGCCGATCCGCGCGGGGTGGAGCGGCTGGTGTCGCTGGTGCCCTCCACGCTTGGGCTCGCGGCCGGGGTGAGCGTGGTGGCGGTGACGCTGGCGTTCGGCCTGGTGCTGTCGCTGCGGCGGCGCAGCCCATTCGTGCCCACGCTGGCGCTGGTGCTGCCGCTGGCGCTGCCGCCGAGCGTGCTGGGCAGCCTGTGGCTCGGAGCGGCGACGCAGCTGGGGGCCCGGCCCGGCGATGCGCTCACCGCCGTGGCGCTGCTGCCCGCTGCGCTCGCGCTGGCCTACCTCGCGGCGCTGCTCTTGCTGCGTGCGGTGCCCGAGGCGCTGCCGGCCGCGGCGGCCGATCTGGGGGCGGGGCCGTGGGCGCGGCTTCGGCTGGTGTGGTGGCCGGCGGCCCGCGCCGCGCTCGCGGTGACGATGCTGCTGACGCTGGCGTGGATCGTGGGCGAGCCGTCGATCCCGGCGTTCACGGCGGGGCCTGGCGGCAGCACGCTGGCGATGGGCCTGCAGGTGCTGAGCCACGCCGGTGACGTGGGCTCGCTGCATCGCGGGTGTCTGGTGCTGGCGCTCGTGCCCCTGGGGCTCGGCGCGGGGCTCGTGGCGTGGAGGCGAGGGGCATGAGCGGCGAGGCGCTCGAGCTGCGGGCGGTGACGAAGGCGTTCGGGCGCCGTGCGGTGCTGCACGAGGTGAGCCTGGTGCTGCAGCCCGATCGCTACACCTGCATCATGGGGCCGTCGGGCTCGGGCAAGTCCACGCTCCTGCGGATCCTCGGGGGCCATGCGCGACCCGATGCGGGGCGCGTGCGGCTGGGGGCGGAGGACGTGACGGAGTGGCCGGCCGAGCGCCGCCCGCTGCACACGGTGTTCCAGGAGCACGCGCTGTTCCCATTCATGTCGGTGCTCGAGAACGTGGCGTTCGCCGGGCGCGTGGCGGGCATGCCCGCGGACGAGCGGCACCGGCGGGCGCGCGAGCGGCTGGCCGAGGTGGGGCTGCCGCCCGAGCGCTACGGCGCCCGCGAGCCGCAGACGCTGTCGGGTGGCGAGGCGCAGCGCGTGGCGCTGGCGCGCGCGCTGTTCGACCACCCGGCGTTCCTGCTGCTCGACGAGCCGCTGAGCGCGCTCGACCGGCACCTGCGTGCGTCATTGCGACGCAGCCTGCGGGAGCTGCAGCGGAGCGCAGGGCTGGGTTTCGTGCACGTGACGCACGACCCCGACGAGGCGATGGCGCTGGCCGACGAGCTGGTGGTGCTGGTCGATGGCCGGGTCGCCGCGCACGGGGAGCCCACGGCGCTGTACCAGCGCCCGCCGAGCCTCGCGGTGGGGCGCCTGCTCGGGGAGCTCGCGCGCGTACCGGGGGGCTTCGTGCGTCCCGAGCGGCTGCGCGTGCAGACCGGCGGGGAAGGCCGCGCGACGGCCGTGGAGCTGGCCCGCGCGCCGTTGGCGGGCGGTGTGGAGCTGACGCTGCGCGTGGCCGACGAGCTCGTGGTGGCCCACGCGCCCGAGGCTCCTGCGGGTCCGGTGATCGCGGTGGACTGGGCCGACGCCGACGTGCTGTCCTTCGCGCCGTGATGCCGTTGCTCCCTCGGCGGCCGTTGCTCCCGCGCCGCCGCTTCGTGGGCCTGACCGCCGCGGCCGCGGTCGCGCTGCCGCTCGGCTGCCGCAGCGGCGAGCGGAAGCTGTCGCTCTACAACTGGGGCGACTACGTGGCGCCCGAGGTGCTCCGCACGTTCGAGCAGCGCACGGGCGCGAAGGTGGTCGAGGACTCGTTCCTGGCCGAGGCCGAGGTGATGGGCAAGCTCCGCGCGGCCGCGCCGTACGACGTGGCGATCACCATCGACTACCTGGTGTCGCAGATGCAGCGCGAGAAGCTCGTCGCCGAGCTCGCGCCGCTGCCGGCCGGCGTGGAGCACCTGGATCCGGCGTTCCCACCCTGGCAGGCCAAGGCCGAGCGCGGCGGAGGCATGTACGGGATCCCGTATCTGTGGGGCACCACCGGCATCGGCTACGACTCCGAGAAGGTGGAGACGCCACGCAGCTGGAACGCGCTGTTCGATCCCGCGCTGGCCGGCCGCATCAGCGTGCTCGACAGCAAGGGCGACGTGATGGATCAGGCGCTGATGGCCGCGGGGCTGTCGATCAACACCAACGACAAGGCGCGTCTGCGAGAAGAGATCGGGCCGATGCTGCTCGATCAGAAGGACATCCTGCGCGCCTACGACGGGGATCCGGCGCGCGCGCTGGTGGCCGGCGAGACCTGGATCGCGCAGATCGACAGCGGTGATCTGCTGCGAGCACAGCGACAGAAGCCGAGCCTGCGCTACGTGATCCCCGACGAGGGCGCGGCGATCTGGACCGACTACCTGGTGATTCCCACGCACGCGACCGAGCCCGAGCTCGCGCGGCGGTTCCTGGAGCTGCTGCTCGAGCCGGAGATCGCGGCGCAGAACGCCAACTTCTTGCGGTTCGGCACGCCCAATCGCACGGCGCTCGAGCGCGGGCTGGTCGAGGATGCGGCCGACCCCCAGGTGTATCCGCCGCCCGAGGTCCGCGCGCGGTTGCACGCCAGCGAGAACTGGGCCGGGAGCACTGCGGAGCTGGTCGACGAGCTGTGGGTCGAGCTGCGGGCGAGCGGCTGAGCGGCCCGCGCGAGCGCCCCGATCGGCCGTGCATTTCGGGCAAGGGTGCGAGACCATTGCGGCCCCGATGAGCGACCGAACGAATCACCGACGCGTGCTCCACTTCGCGGTCACCGGCGTGCTGCTCGGCGGCGCGGTGGGCTGTACGGGCAACGAGCCCAACGATCGCCCCGGGAGCCGCACGGTCAACCCCGGCCCTGGCGAGCTCGGGAAGCCCCCCAAGCAGCCCGAGCCCGAGCCCGAGCCCGAGGTGAAGTTTGCGCCCAACCCGGGGCCCAACGAGCTCGAGGGCAAGCAGCCGGACATCGCTCCGACGACCGCAGTCCCGCCGCCCGAGCCGATCGAGGAGGACCACGTCAACGAGGGGCCCAAGCCCGAGCCCCCCAAGACGCCGGATACCAAGCTCTCGCCGCCCGGCATCAACGAAGGACCGCAGCCCGAGCCCAAGCCCGAGCCCAAGCCGCCCAAGCGCGTCAACACTGGACCGATCGAGGAGACCAAGCCGATCCTCAAGGTCAACCCGGGGCCCGCGGATCGATCCAAGCAGCCGCCCGACGAGCCCTAGCCGTTCTGATGCGGATCGCACGCGGCCACGTGCGACCGTAGCCACGCCGACGACGTGGCCACGTCGCGGGTGTGGCCCAGCGAGGCGAGCGCATCGAGGGCCTCGCGTGCGTGCCGGCGCGCAGCACAGCGCTCACCACCGGCCCACAGCACGCGCGCGAGCATGGCCGTGCCCAGCGCGGCCACGTGCATGCGCCCGAGCGTCGTCGCGTCGCGCTGCAGCTGCACCACCGCCGCTTCGGCGTCCGCGAGCTCGCCATGGGCCAGCGCGAGCTCGGCGAGGCCGAGGCGGGGCAGCAGCGTCGCGACCGGATCGGTCGAGGCGAGCGCGGCCGTGAAGTCCTCGCTCGCCTCCGCGAGGCGGTCTACCGTCAGCAGCACGCGCCCGCGCTGGGTTCGCGCGGTGATCACCGCGGTGTGATCGCCAGGAAACGCAGCCGTTGCGCGCTCGACCGCCGCCTCGGCGTGGGCCATGGCGAGCTCGGGCCGGCCGCGCGCGTGCTCGATGGCCGACATCGTCGCGAGCGCGGCCACGTAGGCCCCCGGATCGATCGAGGGCGACGCCTCCCATGCGGCGAGCGCTGCGGCCGCCTCGGCGTGCGCGGGCTCGAGCGCGTCGAGCTTGGCGAGCAGCACCGCAGCGATGCGCTCGCGGACGAACGCGACCCTCGGGTCGGTGGCGCCGAACGTGCGCTCCCAGTCGTCGCGTGCCGCCTGCAGCTCGACGAGCGCCGCATCCACCCTGCCGCGCGCGGTCGCGACCTCGCCGAGCCCGAGGTGCAGCGAGCCGAGGTGCCCGTGGGCCGGGCTCACCGCGTGCGACCAGAGCCGCAGCGCCCGGCGCAGGTGCGCCTCGGCCACGTCGAGCTGCCCCGTGAGCAAGAGCGACTGTCCGAGGCTGGTGAGCGCGGTGCCCACGCTCGGGTGATCGGGGCCGAACACTTGCTCGCGCAGCTCGAGCGAGCGCTGGTAGAGCGCCCGCGAGGCCTCGAGCCGGCCCTGCGCGTCGCGGACGTTGGCGAGGCTGTGCAGCACCACGAGCTCGAGCCGCGGCTCGGCATCGGAGAGCGGCCGCGCGAGCGCGTCGGCGCGCACCAGCATCGCCTCGGCCTCGTCGTAGGTACCCTCGAGGAAGCGCAGGTTGGCGGTGTTGTTGAGATAGACGATCTCGAGCGCCGCGGGCCGGCCGAGGCGGGTGAGGATCGCGTCGGCGCTGCGGGCCCAGGCCTCGCCCTCGTCGGTGCGCCCTTGCAGGTCGCCCACCACGAACACGAGCAGGCTCGCGACCTCGGCGGCGGTGGCGTCCTCGTGGGCCGCCAGGGCCTCCCAGTGCGCTTCCGCGAGCCAGCGCTCGGCTTCGGCGAAGTCGCCGAGGTCGGCGTGCGCCTGGCCGAGCCGGTAGTGCGCCTCGGCAACGAGCGGCGGGTAGGCGAGCGCCACGGCGGCGCTCGAGGCCGCGGTGGCGAGCTCGCGCGCGGCCGGCAGGCGCCCGGCCAGGCGCGCCGCCGAGGCCTCGGCGACCAGGCGGCGCTGCTCCTCTACGCGCCGTGCGACCTCGGGATCGCCCGGCAGCGGCACCGTCACGCCCGGCGCCTGGTCACCGATGCAGGCCCGCGGATCGGGCAACGCCAGCACCGCCGCGATGGCGTGCTCCACCGTTACCGCATCGGCGCGCTCGAGCTCGGCGAGCAGCGCATGCAGCTCGCTCCGGCGGTCCTGCATGCACGCCACGTGCTGCGCGTGCGGGCCCGGGTCGGGCGCGGGCGCGGTCGCGAGCTCGGAGCAGAGCACCGCTCCGGTCTCGCTCCATCGCGCCGCGTAGGCGTCGAGGCGCTGGCCGACCCGCTCGGCGGTGGTGGCTGCGTGGGCGACCGGCACCGCACGGATCGCCGCCTCGACGGCCGTGCGTCGATCCGTGCTCCATACCCCGGCGAGCGACCCTTCGCCGCACGCCTCGGGCTCCGCCGCGCCGCCGAGCGTCGACCCCACGCCGAGCGCGACAGCGGTGGCCAACAGCAGCGCCACGCCCACGCGACGCGGACGCGCACGCCAGCGCTCGAGCTCGGCGAGCAGCGCGTCCATCGAGGGCCAGCGCGCGGCCGGATCTACGCTCAGGCCGCGATGCACCGCGCGGACGAGCAGCGCGGGCACGCGTCCACGCGGCACTCGTCCTGGCTCGCCGCGGCTCGGCAATGTGCCGAAGAGCGCCTCGTGCAGGGCCACGCAGAACGCATACACGTCGGCCGCGGGTCCCATCGCCCCGCCCTCGAGCTGCTCGGGGGCCATGTACGCGGGCGTGCCGGCAGCGATCGTCGAGCCGGCCTCGGCCTCGCACGCGAGCCCGAAGTCGAGCACGCGCACGCGCTCGTCGTGGCCCACGAGCACGTTGGTGGGCTTGAAGTCGCGGTGCACGATGCCGAGCGCATGCACCGCGGCGAGCCCGCGGCCCGCGGCAAGGAACACGTCGACGATCGTGGAGGGCGCTCGCGGCTCGCGACGGAGCCACGCCGCGAGCGTCTCGCCCTCGACATACTCCATCGCGAGGAACAGCCGGCCCTCGTGCAGCCCAACGTCGTACACCGGCACGATGTTGGGGTGTGAGGCACGGGCGAGCGCCTGGCCCTCGCGGACGAGCTGCTCGTACGGCACGCCGAGGCGCTCGACGAGCTTGAGCGCGACTCTCCGCCGGAGCTTGGGATCGTAGGCGAGGTACACGACGCCCATGCCGCCGCTGCCGATGCGCCGCAGCACCACGTAGCGGCCGATCCGGGCCTCGTCTTCGTCGTCGCCACCGATCGTGCGCAGCACTGCCGCGAGCGCGATGCGTCGCACTCCCGTTTCTTCGGCATCGGCGGCGTGCGCGAATGCGCCAGCGAGGTGCGAGGGCGGCCCGTCGTCCGCGTTGACGCTCACGGTGGCGCTGATTATACGTCGGTGGTGGACACCGTGAAGGCGCGCAGCGACAGCGAGCTCGACGTGCAGTGGCGCTCCGGCTCGCGCGACTCGGGCAGCGAGCTCGTGCGCCGTCACTTCGATCGCCTCTACCGGTTCTTCTCGGCCACCGTGCCCGGGCAGGCCGACGATCTCGTGCAGGAGACGTTCCTCGCGTTCCTGCACCGCCCCGATCCGTCGAAGGGCCCCACCGACGTGCGCTGCTTCCTCATGGGCATCGCGCGCAACAAGGTGCTGATGCACTGGCGCAGCCACGGGCGCCGTCGCGATCGCCCGGTCGACTTCGAGCTCGATGCGGTCGACGAGCTCGCCGAGTCACAGACGCAGGTGCGCGCCCGCACCGAGGAGCAGCGGGTGCTGCTCCGGAGCCTGCGCGGGATCCCGCTCGAGATGCAGATCCTGCTGCAGCTCTATTACTGGGAGGGCATGAAGGCTCGCGAGCTCGCGGGGTTCTTCGACACCACCGAGCTCACGATCCGCCACCGCCTGCGCCGCGCCAAGGAGCTGCTCGCCCGCCGCATCGCCGAGGTCTCCGAGGATCCCGATGCGCGCCGGACCACCGTCGACGATCTCGATCGGTGGGTCGAGCGCGTGCGTGCCGAGGCCGACGCGCGCCGGCCCGCGGGAGACGAGTAGCCGGCGCGCGAAACGGCTGCGAGCGGCTCACCACGCGGGTACGGGTGGCGGTCCCGGAGGCGGCATCGGTCCCGGAGGCGGCGGAGGCCCCGGAGGAAGCTCGGGCGCATCCACGACGCACGTGCACGAGTACGGAGCACCGTCCCCGCCGCTGCACTGGGGGGAGCTGCCGTCCGGGCACTCGCCGTCGCCCGAGCCGCTCGTGGTCGTGAGACCGTCGTCGCCGGAGTCCTCCCAGCTCGTCGCGTCGCCGCTCGTGGAGCAGGCCGTATCGCCTTCGGAGCCCTCGCCCGAGTCTCCGCCCGACGAGCCGCCGCCCGGTGGCTTGGCCACGCAGCACTCGACGTCCTTGACGACGTCGGGTGTCGTCTTCGCCAGGCACTCGGCCGCCATGACCTCCCTGAGGGGCTTGCCGTCGATGAGCTTCGACGGCTCCGCCCCGACCAGGTAGACGTTGTGGCAGAAGTTGCGGCGCCCCTCCGGACCCTGGTTGTCGGGGTCGCAGATGTGCTCCCCCGAGCCGATGCTGTACACCGTCTTGTATGTGAGCGGCTGCTCGTCCGCCTTGCTGGGGCACTGGGGCTCGCCGCTCAGACAGACCGGCGCCGTCGTCGACTTGGGGCTCCACCAGCAGGGCTTGTGCTCGAACTCGCACTCGATCGTGTCGCCGTCCTCGCTGCACGTGCCCTTCGTCGCGGTCGTGCTTCCCGACTTGATCGTGTACTTGCACGTCTGCGCGACCGTGCCCTTCTTGCGCTGCGCACCACAGCCGTCGGCACGGAACTCGAGGTCGTCCAGATCCTCGTCGTCGAGCTCGTCGGCCGGCGGCGCGGTCTCGACCATGCAGCCCACGCCGAGCGCGGCACCGAGGCACGCCGACCCACACACCAACCACGTCACGATACGCGGAAACACGGCACTCGAACGCTTCATCGCTTCCTCACTTCCCTTTTTGGACCGAAGACCAGCGTCGCGACGCGCCCCTGGCTCACGGTCACGGCTCGTCGACGCCTGCGGGCGGCCCCCGCCGCCACGCCTCCTCTCGTTGCCGCTCGCCGCCGAATGATCCGGGCGGCGTGACGAATTTCTTCGCGAGCCCTTCCCGCGGGCGGATCGTGGTCTGCGAGCCCCAGCGCCCGCGTTCCCGCCCTGCGCACTTCCGAGCGCACGGCCCCGCGGCCGGCCGAGCACGAGCGGCCGCGACCGCGGGCCCAACCGCCCGCGGCTTCGTGTCATAGTCCACCGCGATGGCGGAGCCGATCCCCACGGTCGACTACACGTTCGACGTGCAGGGCGGCCCGAACCCACAGTGGCTGGTTCGTCGCTTCCACCTCACCGAGGGCGTCTCGCAGACCTACGAGCTGGTCGTCGACGTGCTCACCGAGGACGTCGCGGTCGACCCCGAGGAGCTGCTCGGCGCGAGCGCCCGCCTCGACATCGATCGCCACGAGGTCATGCGCCAGGTCGCGGGCGTGATCGATCGCGTCGACTACGTGGGCGTCAACGTCGATCGCAAGCTCGCGCTGCGGATCCACGTGGTGCCGGTGCTGCGGATCCTGGCCCAGCAGCTCGGCAGCCGCATCTTCCAGGACCAGACGGTGCCCGAGATCCTCAAGGCCGTGCTCGAGCCCGAGCTCTCGGCGTTCGAGCGCGAGCTCGACGACTCGGCGCTCTCGACCTCGACCGCCGAGTACCCCAAGCGCGACTACTGCGTGCAGTACCGCGAGTCGGTGCTCGACTTCGTCAGCCGCCTGATGGAAGAGGACGGCATCGCGTACTACTTCAAGGTCTCCGGTGACAAGGAGGTGCTGGTGCTCGTGGACCAGTCCTCCGGCGACCCCAACTCGGTGTACCCCGAGGCCGAGATCATCGATCCCGACGCGGCGAAGGTGGTTCCGATCATCACCGATCGCCCCGACCTCGCCGACCGCGACTCGCTGCGCTTCTTCGACTGGGTGCAGCCCTGGCGCACCAACCAGGTGACCGTGCGCAGCTTCAACTGGAAGGCGTTCGCGCCCGCCGGCGAGCCGCTCGAGACCTCGGCGCCCGAGGAGGCCCCGTCACCGCTGCGCCGTCAGTACCTCGACTCGCCCGCGCACAAGATCGTCGACGAGCAGGCCGGCGCCGACCCCAAGTCGAGCTTCGACGGCTCCGCGATCGACGAGCCCAAGCTCGAGGCCCAGCGGCGCTTCGAGCTGTTCCAGAGCCAGTCCAAGCTCGGCCGCGGGCGCAGCAACTGCGTGGGCTTCCTGGCCGGCGCCCGCTTCACGCTCGACGATCGATCGTTCACATTGATGGACGAGCTGCAGTTCCTGCTCACCCGCCTCACCCACCACGGCGAGGCGCCCGGCACCGAGGCCTCGGGCGACAGCGACGGCGCGCGCTACGAGAACGCGTTCGAGTGCATCCCCCTGGCCCACGGCTTCCGCCCGCCGCGGACGACCCCCGCGCCGCGGATCCTCGGCCCGCAGACCGCCACCGTCACCGGCAGCTCCGGCGAGGAGATCCACACCGACAAGCACGGCCGCGTCAAGGTCCGCTTCCACTGGGACGAGCACAATCCGCTCGACGACACCGCGTCGTGCTGGGTCCGCACCGCGCAGATGTGGGCCGGCCCGAGCTGGGGCACGTGGTTCCTGCCGCGCGTGGGCATGGAGGTGGTGGTGGAGTTCCTCGACGGCAACCCCGACCGCCCGCTGGTGACCGGCTGCGTCTACAACAACGCAAATCCCCCGCCCTACGCGCTGCCCGACGAGAAGACCAAGAGCACGATCAAGAGCAACAGCTCCAAGGGCGGCGGCGGCTTCAACGAATTCCGGTTCGAGGACGCCAAGGGCTCGGAAGAGGTCTTCCTGCACGCCCAGAAGGACTACAACGAGAAGATCCTCAACGACATGAGCACCTCGGTCGGCCACGACCAGTCGCTCAGCGTCGGTCACGACCAGACGATCACGGTCGACAACGACCGCACCAAGACGGTCAAGGGCTACGAGACGATCACGGTCAACAAGGATCGGTGCCACAGCATCGACGGCACCGAGAACATCACGATCAAGGGCAGCCTGACCATGGCGGTGCTCGGCGGTGGCAACAAGGGCAAGGCCACCGATCCCACGCCGCCGGGCATGGGGGTCGACGTCACGGGCGAGTACAACATCAAGGCCTCGTCGAAGTTCACCGTGACGGTCGGCGCGTCCACGCTGGTGATGGACACGAGCAGCATCGCGCTCGCGACCTCGGCCAAGATCTCGCTCACCGTGGGCGGCAGCACCGTGACGCTCGTGCCCGCCCAGATCGACGTGGCGAGCGCGACCGTGATCGCGGCCGGCGGCAAGGCGTCGAGCGTGCTCCAGCTCGACGGCGACGCCGACCTCAAGGGCGGCGGCAAGGTGCTCGTGCACAAGGGCGGCAGCCACGTGCTGCTCGACGGTGCGGCCGAGATGAAGGGCTCCACCGCCAAGGTCGCCGGTGACGGCCTCGCCGAGCTCAAGGGTGCGCCCGCCCAGGTCACCGGCGGCGACGTGACCGTCGAGGGCGGCACGATCCAGATCAAGGGCGGCCCGGCGGTCAACATCACGGCCAGTTTCGTCAAGCTCAACTGAGCGTGTGTGCGCTAGGATTGAACGCGATGCCCAGGCCAGAGCTCACGGTGGCCCCTCTCGACACGGAGCTCGCGCCCTCGCCCGAGACCGAGCTGCTCGCGCCCACGAGCGGCCGTCGCGTCCGCATCGAGGCGAGCGACGACAGCTCCGACCAGCTCGTGATCCGCGACGCCAACGGCGAGGTCGAGCTGCGCGTGGTGCTGACGCCCCAGGGCCCGGTGCTGCGGATCAAGGCCGCGCGGGTGGAGCTCGACGCCGACGTGCTGGGCCTGCGCTGCCGCGAGCTCGAGGTCGACGTGAGCGAGGCCGCCCGCTTCACGGCCGCCTCGATCCACACCAAGACCACCGGCGACCACGAGCTCGAGGTCGGCGGGCGCTCGCACGTGCAGGCGCGCAGCGTCGCGGTGGAGGCCGCGCTCGGCAACATCGAGCTGCGGGCGAACGACGACGTCGAGGTCGAGGGCGAGCGCATCTGGCTGAACCGCTGACATGCGACTGACCAACACCACCGGCTTTTCTGCGACGCTGGTACGCGCCCAGACGCTCTACCGCGATCTCCTGCTTGGTACGGTGGTGGCCAAGCTCTCGTACACGGTCGACGAGCGCGGCGAGGCGCAGCCGCTGCCCGAGGCCGAGCAGCTGCCCGTGCTCGAGGGCGACACCCCCACGCCGCTCGGCGTGCTCGAGGCCGACGTCGTGCCGATCAAGGCCGGCTGCGATCTCGCGCTCTACGGGCCCGCGCTCACCAGCCCGCGCGGCACCCCGGTGAGCGAGCTGACCGTGGGCGTGCAGATCGGCGAATGGTTCGACCGCCGGATCCGCGTCGTCGGCGACCGCGTGTGGCACCCGACGGCCCTCGGGTATCGCGCGTCGCAGCCGATCCCGTTCTCCGAGATGGCGCTCGACTGGACCCGCGCCTACGGCGGCTCCGCGATCCACAAGGGCACGCTCGAGGGGCCCTACGCCGACAACCCCGACGGCCGCGGGTTCGTGGTGCGGCGCGAGGACGTGCCGGGCGTGATCCTGCCCAATCTCGAAGAGCTCGATCAGCCGATCACGAGCTGGTCGGATCGCCCGCTGCCGGCGAGCCTGTTGCCCCTGCCTCGCCACAGCGCGCTGCGAGGCGCCCGCGGGATCGTCGTCGATCTCGCGGCCGAGAACGTCGCGTTCACGCCGGAGGCGTTCAACTTCGCCCACCCGCGCATGCGGCTGGCTCGCTTTCCCGAGGGCGAGCGCGTGGAGGTGTTCGGCATGCACCACGAGGGCCGCTGGCGCGTTCGCCTGCCCGCGCTCCGCCTCGAGCTCGAGGTCGGGCTCGGCGACGCGGCGTGGCGGCTGCGGCTCGTGCCCGACACGCTGGTGCTGTTGCCGGCCTGGAACCGGTTCTACGTGCTCGCCCGGCGTGCGTTCGTGTATCAGCTCGCTCCCGAGCAGGAGCGCCACGCGACCTTGCGCATCCGCGATGTGGACGTCGAGGACGATCCGCGACCGAGCACGATCGCGCACGAGCGCTCGCGAGCCGCGAGCGGCGAGCCGCCCGTCGTGCCGCTCTTGCCCGTGGAGCTCGATCCCAGCAAGATGCCGCTGCCCTTCGAGTTCCTGGTCGCCAACGAGCCGCTGCGGGAAGTGCTCGGCCAGCTCCCCCTGTGTGTGGCAGGGCAGTCTGCAGCTCCCGCGCCCGCGAGGCAGTCGTCATGAGCTTTCCGATCCTCAACGCGGGCTGGCTGCAGATCGGCGTGTCGGCATTCACGATGCACGATCAGGCGGTACCACCGGTGCCGCCGGTTCCGATCCCGCTCCCGGCGATTCCCGGCCTCATCGAGGGGCCGGCGCCCATGGGCTGGCCGCCCGGCTTCATCGTCCACGCCAAGCAGCCGACGGTGCTGGTGGACGGCAACCCCGGCGTCAACCAGGGCCACGACATCGGCTACTTGATCCCGCACTTCGCGATTCCGATGAACGCGCTGTGTGCCGTGCACACGGTGTTCTCCAAGCATCGCGTGATGTTCCCGGTCAGCAAGGTCCTCATCGGCCAGCGCCCGGCCGGCACCTACCTGTTCTTCCTGCTCGCGATCATCTGTGCGTCACCGGTCTCGCTGCCCACCGGCGTGGTCATCCTGCTCAAGTGCACGGTGTGGACCTCGCCCACGCTGGGCGACATCATCAAGGGCATCCTGTACATCGGGCTCGAGATCGGCATGGATCTCCTCTGGAACAAGCTCTTCAAGGCTCGGGTGCCCAAGCCGTTCAAGTCTCCCAGCGCGCTCACCGTGCTCGGTGGCCTGACCCTGAGAGAGGCGTTGATGTGGGGTGGCGCCGGGCTGGTGGGGCGCTACACGATCCGGCAGATCGGCAACAAGGCACTCGACCACGTGCTCAAGAGCTGGGTGGTCACGCCGCTCATCCGCGACCTACCGCGCGGCGTCTCCGGCATCGGCCGCGGGATCGCCTCGAAGCGCTTCACGGGAGGAGATGCCTGGTGGTGAGCTGGCCGTTCGAGCTGCCCGATCCGCTGGCGCCTCCGGTCGCGGATCCACCGGCACCCGAGCCGGTCCCGCGCGTGGCCACCTATCTGCTGGCGCGGGACGGCGAGGGCCGGCAGGTGGTCTCCGTGCACGCCAAGCGCTGCTTCGACGTGCGCGCGGACGGCCGCTGCGTGCCCGCCGAGGCCCAGGTGCCGCTGCTGATGCGCCCCTTGCCGACCACCGAGCCCGACCAGCCGGTGTTCCACGAGACGGACATCGTGCCGTTCAAGCAGGCCTGCGACTTGATCATCATGGGCAAGGCCTGGGCCCACGGCGCGACGCAGGTGCTCGCGCAGGTTCGCATCGACAGGTTCGAGTATCCGATCCTGGTCACCGGCGATCGTCGCTGCATCTACCGCGGCCCCGGGTCGATCGCGTTCGAGTCGCCGCAGCCGTTCGAGTCGCTGCCGCTGTGCTACGAGCTGGCCTACGGTGGGTTCGACGCGACGGTCCCGGATCCGCACGGCGAACACATCGAGGACATCCTGGTCCTGCACCCGGGCCTCTACCCGCGCAACCACGTCGGGCGTGGCTACGTGGTGTACGAGAACCGCGAGCGCATCGACGGCCTGCTGCTGCCCAACCTCGAGCACCCGCAGCGACGCGTGCGCGAGTCGAGCCTCGTCACCGGCGCGCCCGAGCACTGGTGGCGGCAGCCGTTGCCGTGGAGCTGCGACTGGTTCGACAAGCACTGGTATCCCCGGCTGGCGCACTATGGCGTGCTGCCCGATGGCTTGCCCGAGGACGACCGAGCGCTCGCGGAGGTCGAGCTCGGCTGGGTCGCGCCGAAGCAGCTCGAGCGTGCGCGCACCCGGACGCTCGAGCAGCGGATGGATCTCCGGCTGGGAGACGCGGCGGCGCCGGGGCTCGTGCTGCCGTGGCTGCGGGGCGACGAGACGATCGTGCTCACTGCGATGACGCCCGAGGGTCAGCTGGTCGTGCAGCTACCGGGGCGCCCTCCGGCCATGCACATCCGATTCGAGGGGCGCTTGCAGGAGCTGCAGCCGCGGCTCGATCGCGTGCTCATCAGCGCCGAGGATCGGGGGATCTACATGGTCTGGAAGGGGCTGTGGCCGACGCCGCGCGAGCTGCCGGATCGGCTGCCGATGGCCGACTACGAGCCCGGGGACGAGCTCGTCGGGATCGAGGCGTTCGTCGACCACTTGCCGATCGAGGCGCTGGACGGGACGCCACCCAAGGCCTGAAGGGGCACGAGGTCGCGGAGTCGGGGCTCAGATCGAGCGAGCCACGCTCAGCGCCAGCTCGAGCCAGCTGCCGAGGCGCTCGGGATTGGTCTCGATCCGCCGTGTGCGGCCGCTCCAGTCGGTCTTGGCCGCGACCTTGGGCTCGGCGACGAGAGTGCGAGGGCCGAGCTCGACGCGATGCGACGCGGAGCAGAGCCGCTCGAGCGCACCGCGGGCTCGCAGCGGCACCGCGTCGGCACGCCGGCAGGGGTTGGTGGCGCTCGGCCAGTCGTTGGCACCGGCGGGAGCGCCCAGCCGCAGCACCGTCTGCGCGTCGCCGTCCGTTCCGTCGCTCTCCATCGCGAGCACGATCGTGAAGCCATCGATCGTGCCGCTGAGCCGCGGCGGGACTGGAACCTCGCCGACCACCGGATGCTGCAGCGGGGGAAACCGCTCGAGCGCGAGCCCTCGCCGCTTGGCGAGCTCCGTGAAGCAGCGCTCGACCGCCGCGACGAGCTCGGCATCGGACTTGCGTTGTCGACGTGTACCAATCAGTGCCACCACGACCACGCCGGCCGTGAGCAGCACGCCGCCGGCCAGGAGGCCGAGCTCTGCGATGGGTTCCATTCGTCCGGAACGCCGATATCACTTCCTGGCCGAATTGTCGGTGACCGGCGTTGGATCGTGCGCGTTTTCGCGCAGGAGGGCCCATGGGCGAATTCGCGCCACGGGAGAGATCGACATCCTCGGTTATCCTCGGGCCCTTCTCGCTGAAAGGACTCCGTGGCCCGCTCGATCATCGTCACCCACCAGGGCAAGCCTTCGACCTTCGGGTACTCGAGGGTCACTCGCAAGCAGCTCTATGCCTCGCGCAAGCGGGTGCCGCTCGATGCCAAGGGGCAGCCGTGCCAGCGCGCCGAGCTGTCCGACGACGGCTCGATGCTCATCGTGAGCGGCATGGCCGGCCAAGGCTACTTCGCCGAGGACGGTCGCTGGGTCACCACCGAGGAGCTGGTGAGCGTGGGGCCCGACGGCAAGGAGGTGGCCACGCAGGACGCCACGCTCGACGTGCCGCAGGCGCTGCACGAGGTCGAGCCCGAGGCGGTGCTCGATTCCACCGCCGAGGTGGTCTACGTGCTCGACGCCGAGAAGCTCGACGCGGGCCTCCAGCAGGCGCTCGCGGCGGGCAAGCTGTTCCGCTTCGACTTCAACCCCCGCGGCGAGCACACCAAGACCGCATTCCTCTTGGCCAACGAGACCGGCACGTTCGCGATCGTGGGCGACCGTCTGCAGATCCCATGGGCCGAGCTCGAGAAGCCGGCCGTGGAGCTCGACGACGTCGGTGAAGGCGACGACGGCGAGCTGGACTTCGAGATGTTCTAGGCCCGCGAGTCCCCGAGGAAAGCAGCGACCACCATGCGCAACATCAAGATCGCCAATGCCGCCGGACGCGACGCCGACATCAAGTACGTCGGTCCTCCGCCGATCCAGCCCTCGCCCCGCCCCGGCCTGCCGGGCCACCAGATCCGCTTCCGCCGCTACCTGCTCGCGGCGCCCGATGGCCTCCACGCCTCGCTGCAGGCCGCCCACGGCGAGGACTACGCCCAGGCGCTCGTCGACGGCGACCCCGAGGTCGACGTGGAGAAGGTCGGCCGCGAGATCAACCCCTCGGCCAAGGTGTTCCTCTCGTCCGACGGCCAGGTGATGCACGCGGTGCCCACCGTCGTCGAGGTCATCACCGACCCCGACGGCACCGAGCGAGATCGCCGCGAGCCCAACAACCAGCCCTCCAACGTCACCGCGGAGCTGCCGGTGGTGTGGACGGGCAAGACCATGGCCAAGCGCGAGGCCGTGCGCAAGTTCGTGTTCACGCGCACGCTGGCGCTGCGCCACACCAACGGCCTGTCGTTCGACTTCCTCCACGCGATGGCCAAGGAGCTCGCGGAGTCGGGCGAGGTGGTGCTGGTGGGCGCCGGCAAGGGCGGCAAGCAGCCGCTCGTGCTGCAAGAGAACGGCACGCCGTACCGCGGGTTCCTCGAGGGACGAGTGGACGGCGAGCGCTTCGCGTTGCTGATGCACCTGAGCAACATGGAGCTCAAGCGACCCGCAGGGCTGCCGGTGAAGGCCGCCGCGCCTGCGAAGGAGAAGGAAGAGGTCGCGAAGAAGGAGGCTGCGCCCAAGAAAGCCGCGGCGACCAAGGACACCAGCGAGGCCAAGCCGGCCGCGAAGGAGGCGGCTGCGCCCAAGAAGGCCGCTGCTGCCAAAGAGACCAGCGGGGCCAAGCCGGTCGCGAAGGAGGCTGCGCCCAAGAAGGCCGCTCCCAAGGAGTCGGCACCCAAGAAGGCCGCCGCTGCCAAGCCCGAGCCTGCGGCCAAGAAGGTCGCCAAGAAGGTCGCGAGCAAGCCCGAACCGGCCGCCGCCAAGAAGGCCGCCAAGAAGACCTCCAAGGGGAAGTAGGAGCGAGAAGCCATGTCCAAGTACACCCTCCAAGGCGCCCGTACCGTCGGCAAGGGTCACCATGCCCCGCCCGGCTCGCTCACCGACTCCGCGCTCGCCGATGCGATCAGCCGCTACAAGCGCGGCATCGCCTCGCGCTATGACGCGCTATTGCCGGATGAGCTCGAGCAGCTCGGCGCGATCTCCGGTGGTTACTACGTCTCGCCCAAGATCGACGGCGAGCAGTGGTGCCTCGTGCTCGACGAGGGCGAGGCGTTCTTCGCCAACCCCAACGGCCGCGTGCTCGCGGGCGACATCCCCGTGATCGTCGAGGCGCGCAAGCTCGCCTCGCGCACCTCCGGCATCACGGTGATCGCGGGCGAGCTCTACGCCACCCGCGACAGCGGCCGCTCGCGCCACGGCGACCTCGCGGCCGCGCTCGGCACCGACGGCAGCAGCTCCGGGGTCGACCGCGTGTACTTCAGCCCATTCGACGTGGTGTGGGGCGGCGACGCCAAGGCGCGCATGCCGATCGGCGAGTACAAGGACCGCTTCGAGCTGCTCCAGCGCCTGTTCGAGGGCACCCAGCGCCTCAAGCCCGTGCAGACCACCGAGGTGGCCGACATCGCGCAGATCTCCGCGCTCTACGACGACTGGGCGGCCGACGGGAAGGCCGAGGGCCTGGTGGTGCGCCCCAAGGCGATCCCCAAGGTCTACAAGGTCAAGCCCAGCATCACGCTCGACACGGCCGTCATCGGCTATACGCTCAGCTCCGTCGACAACACCCGCTGTGGGTCGCTCTTGATGGCGCTCATTCGCGACGACGGCCAGTTCCAGGTGATCGGCCACTGCGGCAACCTCGGCACCGAGGACTCGCGCCGCGAGTGGCTCGACCGCGTGCGACCGCTCGAGTGCGAGAGCAACTACAGCGAGGCCAACTCGCGCGGCGCGATGTTCCAGCTCGTGCGCCCCGAGCTCGTGATCGAGGTGCGGATCTCCGACGTGCAGGCCGAGGGCGTGGGCGGCGAGATCGTGCCCCGCATGGTGCTCGCCCACGAGAGCGGCCGCTGGGTCGCGCGCCGGCGGATGCCCGGCGTGAGCGTGCTGCACCCCCGCCTCGAGCGCCTGCGCGAGGACAAGCGCCCGATCGCCGCCGACGTCCCGATGCGCCAGGTGCTCGACCGCGTGCTCCTGCCCGACGCCGACAAGGCCGCCCGCGTCGCCAACTTGCCCAAGAGCGAGATCCTGCGCCGCCAGGTGTTCACCAAGGCCGCCAAGGACAAGACCGCCGTCCGCAAGCTGCTCGTGTGGCGCACCCACAAGGAGAAGCAGGACGCTGCGTACCCGGCCTACGTGGTGTGCTTCATCGACTACAGCGCCGGCCGCAAGGATCCGCTGCAGCGTACGGTGAGGCTGGCTCCGTCGGTGGAGCTCGCCAACCAGATCGCCGACGATTTCCTCGAGAAGGAGATCAAGAAGGGCTGGGAGGCGGTCTAGGCCTGCGTTCGCGGCAGGGCAGCGGAGCCCTGCCGCGGCGTTGGGTGATTGCGAGGGCTCAGCCTCGCCGTCGTCGCAAGGATACGGACGCGCCCGTCTTCTCGTTCTTCGTGCGGCCCCATAGCACGCCCACGCCGCCCATCACGCTCCAGTTGATCTGCACCAACGTGAGTGCGGGCGCCACGAGCTCGAGATCGAGCGGGCGGAAGCTCAAGAGCAGGCGCTCGGCGATGATGGCCGTGGCGCCCCAGCTCACGCCCAGCACGCCGCTGTGCAGCATGTACGGCCCCGAGTCGTAGTCGTAGGGCTCGTAGGAGCCATAGCCGTCGCCTTCGCCGTCGCCTTCGTAGACGTAGCCGCTGCCGTAGCCCGCGCTGGCGACCGACAGGCGGTACCCGAGCGTCACGTTGGTGGTGAAGTAGAACGCGTAGCCGGGGACGATCTGGCGGTTGAGGCTCAGCCGCGGCGCGAACGTGAACGAGTTGAACGGAAAGCCCGCATTGACCTGTACCACCGCGAAGCCGCCCACGCGAAAGCGCGGGTCGTGCCCCCCGATCGACGCCTCGGCCTTGAAGTCCGAGCCGCCGTAGGGTGAGTACCCGCGGATCGCCCGCGAGCCGCCCACGAACAGGTTGAACGCGTACCTGCGGTGATTGGGCCGGAGCAGCCGCGGCTGGGGCACCGGCACCCGCCGAGCCCGTGAGGCTTCGTCCTCGGCCAGCGGATTCTCGTGCTCGACTGCCTCGCGCGGCCCGATCTCCGCCGCGGGCTCGAGCGGCGCGACGGTGGTCACGGGCTCGACCTCCGGCGGGCTCGTGTCGGTCGCCAGCGTGGTGCCGGCCGCCGTCTCACTCGGCTCCGTCGCCGGCGTGCTCGTGGTCTCACCAGACACCGGGGGCAGGCGCGGTGGCGTGGGCACCGAGGTCGGCGTCTGCACCGGCGGAGGCTCGCTCGCGGGCGCGGCCCGGCCGGTCGTGAAGCTCAGCGCGAGCGTTCCGGCCACGCTGGCAAGGGGAAGCGGAGGTGCCATTTCGCGTCACGATCCTCTCGGTCGACGGTTGTGCTTGCCCCACAGCACCCCCAGCCCACCCATCGCGCTCCAGTTGAGCTGCACCACGGGCCCGGTGGCGGGCGCCACCAGCTCGAGCTCGAGCGGCCGAAAGCTGAGGAGCAGGCGCTCCGCCACGATCGCCGACACCCCGCAGCTCACCCCCAGCACGCCGCTGTGATAGGCCCCGAACAAGCCCGTGACGAGCCCGTAGGCCGCGTACGAGGTCGCGCGATAGCCCAGCAGGACGTTCGTGTTGAAGTAGAACGCGTAGCCGGGCACGAGCCTGCGATTGAGGCTCAGGCGCGGCGCCAGCGTGAGCGTGTTGAACGGGAAGCCCGAGGTGATCTGCAGCACCGCGAACCCGCCCACGCGGAACCGCGAGTCGTGCCCGCCGATCGCCAGCTCGGCCTTGAAATCCGACGTGTTGAGGATGTTGTAGCCGCCGCGCAGCGCCCTGGACCCGCCCACGAACAGGCTGAACATGAGCTTCTTGGTGTTGGGTCGCAGCAGGTGCGCCGCCACCTCGGCCTGCGAGCTCGGCTGGTCGTCGTCGGGTTCGTCCTCGTCGGTTTGCTCGAGCGGCTCGATCGGAGCGAGCGGCTCGGGCATCGCGGTCGGCTCGTGCGTCGCGGGCTCGGTCGTCACCCCGGTCTCGGGCACCGCCGGCTCCGTCGTGGGCTCGGGCGCCGTGGTGGCCTCGCCCGGCAGCGGCGGGAGGCTCGGTGGTGCGGGCACCGATGTGGGCTCCAGCTCCGGCGGCGGCTCGCTCGCGGGGGCGCCCCGCCCCGTCGTGAAGCCGAGCGCCAGGGATCCGGCCACGTGTGCGAGCGGAAGCGGCGGCGCCATACCGAGCCCACGCTACCAGCTCCCGCGCCCCGCAGGTGTCTCTTTCGAGACACCACCGACGAACCATGCTCCCGTGTCGTGGTCGAGCTATCGTGTTGCGCCGTGATCGTCGTTTCCGGGACCCGCCGCGCGGGCACCTCGATGTGGATGCAGATCCTCGCCGCCGCCGGCTTGCCCGTCATCGGCGAGGAGTACCCCGGCGACTGGCACACAACCCTGCGCGAGGCCAATCCCTACGGCTTCCACGAGTCGCTCCTGCGGCACGGCGTGTACTACCGGACCAACCCCCACCCCGTCACCGGCGAGTACGTGCGGGCCGGCGACGTACGGGGTCACGCCGTGAAGGTGTTCATCCCGGGCCTGCTGCGCACCGACGCCGTCCATCTCGATCGCGTGCTCGTGACCGTGCGCCCGTGGCGGGAGTACGAGGCGTCGCTGCGGCGGCTCCACGCCCTCGACGACCAGCACCTACGCGACGACGAGGCCCGGGCCCGCATGGCCGGCCTGCGCATGCCACCGGCGCTCGAGTGGTGGGACGAGCACGTCGCCCTCCTGCGCGATCTCTCGGTGCGTGGCTACGCCTGCCACGTGCAGTCCTACGATGGCGTGCTCGACGACCCGCGCGGCGTGCTGACCCGCACCTTCGCCTGGATGGGCGTCGACGCCGACCTTGAGGCCGCCGTGGCCACCGTACGCCCCCACGCCCGCACCCAGCATGCCCCCAGCTCCGACGCCGTCGCGCCCCACGTCGCCGCGGTCTTCGATGCCTTCTACGCCGCCGTGCGCCGCGGTGACGGCCTCGATGCCGAGCTCATCGCCCGCATCAACACCACCCATCACGAGCTCGAGCCCACGATCCGCCGCCACCGCGAGGAGATCGCCCGCGCCCGCGGCGTGCTCCCCCGTCGCGAGCCACTCGAAGCCCGCATCGTGGGCCACCCCGACGACGGCCTCTTCGAGGTGCTCGAAGGCGAGTGGAGCTGATGCTCGGGGCGCGTCAGTGGGTGCGCGCGTGCTCGTCGACGAACAGGCTCACGTGCGCGTCCTCGGACAGCCGCCGTAGCGCGAGCACCTGCCCTGGTGCCGCCGCGGCGGCGAGCTGTGGCGAGGCGGTGGTGAGGATCCACTGCACCCCGAGCAGCGTGGTGCGCAGCGTGCCGATGAGCTCTGCGAGCACGTGGGCGTCCTGATGGAGGTCGGCGTCATCGATCGCCACCACGCCCTCGGCCGTGCGCGGGTCCGCGGTGGGGTAGGCGGCCCACAGCGTCTTGATGGTGATCGCCACGTAGGCCACGAGGTGGCGCGTGCGGGTGGGCAGCGCGTCGAAGTCGAGCTGGCGCCCGCCTGCGCTCACGAACCGCGGCTCGAGGCTGAGCGGGTCGAGGCCCTCGTAGCGCAGCCCCGTGAGTCGCACGAGCGAGTCGACCGCCTCGCGCATCGCGGCCCCGAGCAGGCGCGGGTCCATGCGTGGTCGGCCCGTGCCTTCGCCCGTGGGCCCGGGTGACAGCGCCGCGGCGATCGCCGCGTAGGCGAGCGCCTGCTTGGTCTCGCGCGTGAGGTCGGCGCTGCTGGTCTGGTCGAGCGCCGTCGTGGCCCGCACGTCGTAGCGCATGAGGCTGCGGGCGGGAGCGTGCAGCGACACGGCCTGCCGCGAGAACCAGCGGTTGGCCGGGAACAGGAGGAACACGAACCCGCCCTGCTCGCGCGCGCGCCGGTCGAACAGCGCCTGCTCGCGCCGCTGCATCGCGCCCTCGTCGTCGGTCGGGGTCATGCCTGGCGTGGCCACCCACAGCGGGTGCGGCCGCGAGGGCTCGTCTTCGCCGAGATGCCACGCGCACCGCACCTGCGGCGGGCCATCCTCGGAGGAGCCGAGCCCGGGCGCGACCGTGGCATGGCCCGGGCGCGTGCATGCGAGCGCCTGCAGGAGCGTGGTCTTGCCCACGCCTGCGCCGCCGTGGACCACGGTGACCGGCCGCGGCTCGCCGTGCTCGTCGCAGAACCCGGCCTCGAGCTCACCGAACGGCGCCACGCCGCGCAGCGTTGCGTGGGCGAGGTGCATGACGGGCGGGATCATACCAGCCCCACGGGGTTCGCTCGTGCCGCCGTCGGGGGTGGCTCCCGCGCGGTCCGGCTTCGCTTGTGCCGCCGCCGGGTCGTTTGAGAGACTGGGCGGCGATGAGCAACGGCCATTCCCAGGGGCCGGGACCAGGCCCGGGATCGGCTCCGGGGCCAGGACCGGGCTGGTCACACCTGCTTGCGGAGGATTCCGGGCAGGGGATTCGACCGCCGCAGGCGACCGAGCCGCGAGCGCCGCGGCCTGGTGCAGGGCCTGGGCCGTTCGCAGGGCCGCCGCAGGCGTTCACAGGGCCGCCGCAGGCGTTTTCGAACCAGGCCACGTACGACGGGCCACCGCCCGAGCCTGCTTATGGGATTCCCGCGTCCGCGCTGGCGCCGACGGGGCAGCCATACGGCCCCGGCCCGGGGTACCCTGCGCGAGATCCCGGGGCGGCTGCCCCGGTCACCGTTCAACCCCCTTCGTCCGCCGTTCGATCCGGTGGAGGTTACATGCAACCGCAGTCTCCCAATGCCCCCTCGCCCCCCCAGGCTCGCCAGCCCCAGGGCTCGACCGCCGGTCCGCAGAGCGAGGTGATCTACGAGGGCGTGGCCAAGCACAGCGTGTCGATCCCCGGCTACACCAAGTGGTTGCTGGTCTCGGTTGCCGGCGGCGTGGGCGGGTACTTCCTCGCGAAGATCCAGTTCTTCAGCAGCTGGCCGCTGTGGGTGCTGGGGCTCGTGGGGCTGCCCGGGATGCTGGCGGTGTTCCTCGAGCACTTGACCACGAAGTACAAGATCACGCTGCGGCGAGTGGAGACGGAGCGGGGGATCATCACCAAGAAGGTGGAGAGCCTGGAGCTCTGGCGGGTGCTCGACGTGAGGTACACGCAGTCGATCTTCGATCGGATCACCGGCAACGGGCGGGTGGTGCTGGAGAGCACGGACAAGAGCGACCCGCGGCTGGATCTGCACGGGATTCCGGAGCATCGGAAGGTGTTCGAGCAGCTGCGTGAGGCGGTGCAGGCGGCGAGGCATACGAGCCGGCCCATGGAGCTGGTGGGGACGGATGGGGCCGCAGAGGACATGGCGGGGTTCGGGCATCACCATCACTAGCGCGAAGGGCGCGTGGAGCGCGCGGTGGTGGTGGTGATGGACGGCGGAAGTCGGCGCCGGGATTGTGGATTTCGGGTGGTCGGATCTTCGCCGAAAGGGGTTGACACGGTTCCGAGGGATCGGCATTCTCCCAGGCCTTCAAACGCTGCTTCGGCAGCGTCGGGGTGGTAGTTAAGTCGGTTATAACGCCAGCCTGTCACGTTGGAGGTCGCGGGTTCGAGCCCCGTCCGCCCCGCTGAAGAAGAAGAGCCCCGAGGTTCGCGAGAGCCTCGGGGCTTTCTGCGTTTGGGGGGGTGGTTAGTGCAGGCGGTCGTGCCAGTAGCTGGGCGAAGGCGATGATTGTTGATCCGGAGCTTGGCCATCAGCCTCTGTGCTTAGCTCGCAAGGTCTGCAGGTGTTCATCGGCGTCGTAGAAGATCGCTTCGCCGTTCTCGATCTCCTCGAGGCGCCGAGCGATCTCCGACTGCCACTCGGGGCTCAAGGTGGTTGGCTCGAGGCTGATGCTCAGCGCGCCGACGAGCTCCTCACGCGCTTCAGTGGAAAGAGCGAGGGCTGCTTCGAGGACCTTCTTGGCGGTAGAGGTCACGGTGGAGAATTCGTACGACAGAATCGCCAATTGGGACCAGTGTGCCGGCTGGGCCCTGACGCGGTCCCAACACTTCCGCAAAACCGGGTAGGATCTCGATACGATGGCGTCCACCCCTGCCACTCCCGCTCTGCATAGCCGTACACCCGACGGCTCCGACGCGGTGGGCGCGTGGGCGCTCCAGAGCGCCTCTGCCAGTGTCGAGCCGAGCACGGAGGTGGAGTAGGTGGAACACGTCGAGAGCTTCCTCGCCAAGCTCGACGACCGCCATCGACAAGCGCTTCGGTGGTACCTGGATCGTACCGACCAGACACACCCTTGGCCGCAAAAAATCGAAATTGCTGGGCAAGAAACCCTGCTTGCGACCCAAGCGAAGGGCATCTACAAGCCGAAATGGACCAAATATGCGCTGAGCGTGAAGCAGACACTCGGTGGTCATTACCCGGACCGCGAACCGGTCGTACGGGCCGATGGCACGTGGTCGTACGCGTACTATCAGGAGAATAAAGATCCCTCGGCGAGGGACAAGGAGTTCACCAACCGTGGGCTCGTCGCTTGCAGGGACGATCGCGTGCCCATTGGCGTGATGCTCCAGGTGAATGGCAAGCCTCATGCTCGTTACCGGGTACTCGGCCTCGCGCTGGTGACCAGATGGGATGACGGGTACTTCTTCCTCGAGGGCTTCTCGCCCAGCGGAACACTCCGTGAGCCCGAGCCGGCACCGGAGATCGACGTGCTCTTCACCATCAAGGATGACAGGCGGAGCGCAAACGAAGCGTTTGATCCTGCGAAGGTCAGTGACGCTCGCGAGCGCGTGATGGCTGCCGTTGTGCGTCGTCTTGGGCAACCAGCGTTCCGGAACATGCTCATCAGGCTCTACCGAGGCCGGTGCGCGCTGACGAGCTGCGACGTGCCCCAAGTCCTCGAGGCCGCTCACATCACGCCTTATCGTGGTGTCGAGACGAATGACGCAACAAACGGGATCCTACTGCGGTCCGATATCCATACCCTCTTCGACTTGGGTCTCATTGCCATCGACCCGACAACGAGGCAGGTGATCATCGCGCCTGCCCTCAAGGGGACCAACTACGGTGAGCTCGAAGGTAAGGTCGTCGCCGAGCCGAGTCCCCCAGAGCTTCAACCGAGCGTTGCTGCACTGGTTGAGCACCTACGCTGGATGAAGCTCCGTACAGAGAACGAGGGATAGCTCGCGAAATGTCGCGACGCGGTCGACGTATGCCACGAGTGCGATAGCTTCGCTGCCCAGCTCCGGCGCTGTACCAACTTAGCCTCGGAGCCATTGAAGGGCGCCAAGAACCGCGGCGCTGGCGAGGATCCACAGTTGGAGGTTCATAGAGACTCGCAGGGACTGCCCACGGCCAGGCTCGCTGCGATGCCACTCCACGTGAAGGTCGGCACGGACCTGGGCGCCACCGGCGTCCGTCATGACTACTGAACGTGGGCGCGTGGATGTGGAAGAGAGGGGTGGGCGAAAGGACGAAGGATGATCGTCATGAGCGGACATGGTGGCTCTACATGGGTGGTGACCCAGCGTTTCGTTGAATATAACGACCTTGGTCTCGGCGCGAGGGTCACGATGCGTCATCCCGAGTCCACGGTTCGTCGAGCAAGTAGCCGCCGGGAACATCAATACCTCTTCTCCGATGATCCTCGTGCTCCTTGTGTCGGTAATACGCGTTCTCGATGCTGCGCGGCGACATGTTGAGGCTCCTGAGTCGGCCCTGTGCAAGAATGCGAGCGGCTTCGGCGACCGAGCACCCCTCGTCCTCGACGAGGATATCGATCGTGATCACAGTGTAGAGGTGATTGACGCGAGGCCGACCCCTGCCGCCGCCGAGGATCCGATCCAATGCTGACGGCTGCTTGCGCTCCAGATGGTAAAGGTAGTCATGAAGCTCGGGCATCTTCAGGACGAGGTCCCTACCGAAGTACTGGACGAGGTCGCCCAACTCCCGAATGCCGCCCTCTCCCCGCCGGATCGCATCACGTACGCGCTGCATAATGTCGGCGGCGTTGCTCTGCGCATCGAGCGAGCTGGTGCCTCCCATCTCGAAATGAACAGGTCTGCCCTCGGTGCTCGAAGCATCGCGCGGCCTCGCGGGAGCGGCCTGCCCCCAGCGCACAATCGTCGGCCACAAGCTTGGCTTTTTGGACATGCTCCCAAGATGCAGAAGTCGACGTGCCGCGGCCACCACGACAAATCGCGATGAACCGGGTGTGGTGTTTACCCACACCGTGGCAGCGTTGCTCACCCGAGTAAGGCTGGAGGCTAGTGGTTTCTTGGGCTACCGCGCTCTGTTGAGGTATCATAATGACTCCGAAGGGGCTCACCTGCGGACCGGTCGCCGCGGACCCGAGCCAGGGTCCGAAAGGATGTCTGAGCCCATGTTCGACTTCGACCACAACGAGCTGCGCTTCCGCTTTGGAAGCCTGATCGCGATCTACAATCGCAAGCGGAGTTACGTGCTCCTGGCAGGCATCGGCGCCGACGCTCCCGGTGCTGGTGACCATTTGCGCTTCAACGTCCCTCCTTCTGGCGCGGACGATACGTTCGACCTCCGTCCGCATGTCACCGAGCGGCGCGAGAACGGAGTGACACGCCAACCGTTCCGAGCCCGATTGCCCCTGAAGACAGTCGTGGCCTTCTTCCAGAAGGCCGCGGTGGGGATGCAGCAAGCGTGGGACCTGGCGACCCGACCGGTGGATCTCGACGCTCTCACGGAGCAGGATCTCGTCACGGTGGACCCAGATGAAGAGGCCAAGAAGGACCTCTGCCGTGTGCTGTTCCAGCAGCGACGCCCCGGCGAGTATGGCATCGACGTGCTTTCGCCTGCTGCGTACGACTACGTGTTGGACTTCTACCAGAAGCACCTGACAGTACCGGCGCTGCTTGAGCCGAAAGCCGGAACGCCGGGGCATCACCCTTTGATGCGCCTGGACGACGGTCATGAGTTCGAGTTGGTGGGACACCTCAACTGGTTTCCCCACGGTTGCTCCGAGAGCCAGTCCACACCAGGTTGGTATCTCACGGATCCGGCGACATACCAGCGTGAGTGCATGCTGGCGATGCTCAGGGCCGGTGGTGACGAGCTCATCCGTGTGCTCCGGAAGATCAACGTGGCACTTGGTCACGGTGGTGTGCTCAGTGACGACGGCGAAGCGTTGCTTCGTGCCCTTGGTGCTCAAGGTGATGCACGAGAGGCCGAGCTGCCTTCGTCGTTGACTGCGGCCGAGCTTGGCGTGGCAAGCCACCACGCAGAGGCTCGAGACGAGGGCTCCCACTCGCCCAATTCGGAACGGCCTTGTCGTCGAATGAAGGATCATTCCGGAATCCATGACGAGCCCGTCGTTCCCGATCTCGTCATTCAAGAACCTCGCAAGCGCAGCGCCCGCAAGCGCAGCGCCCGAGATGGCCACCGTTCCACAAACCGCCCCCAAACGCGTCGCCCAAGGCGCCGCAATCGCACTGAGTGTTGATAACCCGTCCGCCCCGTCCCAAGTGAAGATCCGGAGGTCTGAGAACGGCCTCCGGGTTTCACCGGGCGGATCGCTCGGCGGCGTACTTCGTACGTAGCGAGCGGAAGTGGTTCTGATCTCGCCTGCATATGTTGCGAGTGCGAGGATTTCGAGGTGTAGCTCGGTCCACACCAATCCACCCCTCGATTTGCATTCATCCTGGATCTACTCGTACTTCACCTGTGGCACCCGCTCCCGAGGTGGTTTGGGGCGCACGACCACCTCTGATATCATGGCTTGGCCGCCATGAGCCTGCGCGCCAAGCTCATTCGACAGATCGCCGAGCTCGCCGAAGAAGACGTTCGAGCCCTGCTCGACTTGGTCGAACGCCTGCGCGCCAAGCAGGCGCCGACGCCATCGTCCGAGCCAGGGCCGCTGCCAGACGGCGCATTGCTGCACCCCGAGCGGTTCGGCAAGTTGCCCGGCTCCGTACAATTCCTCGGTGACGTGGAGTCGCCCGTCGCTGAGCCCGAGCTCTGGACACTCGATGCCGAGAACGTGGGTTCGTGATCCTCCTTGAGGGGCTTCTCCAGCAAACCTCGACGGTGATCGGCTCGGCAGTGGGCGCCTCGCTCGAGTAGGTCGCGGCTCAACTGGCACCCGAGTGTGCCGCTTCCATCTTCCAACCACCGATCCCCTTCGCCTTCGTCTCCTACCCGGTCGTTCCGGCTGCCGTGCCCACGAACGACATTCCTTCTCGCCCTGGCCGATGCTGCCCGCGCCCCGATCATCGCTTGTCCGCGTCCCTGCCGCATGCCAACCTGACTCCAATGCCCGCCGTGTCGCCGATTCGCCACCGCTGGTGTACGCGCTCGGCCTGCGCACGGGCGACGTGCTCGAGTCGGTCGACGAGATGTTTATCCATGACCTGGACTCTGCATTGGCCTACGTACAGCTCGGCGATGCGACCGCTGTCGCCATCCGAGTGAACGAGGAACCCGATGGTTGGACTTCAGGTACACCTTCGTGCCGTGATCCTGGCCGCATCGGTCGCCACCGCCGCGCTCCTCGGCGGGAGCTGCTCGTGCTCCGACCGCGTCGCCGGCGACCCACCTCAGGGCCATGGCGAGCCCGCGTGTCTGTGGCTCATCAGCCCCAACGCATTCCGTGCCGATGGCTCCATTGCCGAGATCGGGGACCCAGCGGCCTACGGCCGCGTGGGTACCGCCTGCCTCTGCATCACCGAAGAAGAATACGAAGCCCTAGGCGACCGCCTCGAGCGTGTGCGCTTGCCCGAGGAGGGTACGCTGCTCGAGGAGTTCAACGAACTCGGCTACGACGAGTGCAAGCGCCTCGCCGCACTCATCGAGGACGCGGTGGACGACGAGTGCCTCGAGTACTACGAGGGCGGAATCTGGCTCAAGGACATCTATTTTGCGCGCGGGCAGTGGGCCAACGGAAAGCCGCCGGGGTTCACTTGTTATGAGTGATGGCATCCTCGGGCGACATGCTCGAGTCGGTCGACGAGATGATCATCCATGACCTGGACTCTGCATTGCAGGCCTACCTACAGCTCGGCGATGCGACCGCTGTCGCCATCCGAGTGAAACGAAGAACCCGATGGTTGGACTTCACGTACACCTTCGTGCCGTGATCCTGGCCGTCTCGGTCATCACCGCCGCGCTCGTGGGCGGGAGTTGCTCGTGCTCCGATCGCGTCGCCGGTGATCCGCCCCAGGGTTACGGCGAGCCCGCGTGTCTGTGGCTCATCAGCCCCAACGCGTTCCGTGCCGACGGCTCCATTCGCGACATCACCGACCCCGCGGCCTACGACCGCGTGGGCACCGTCTGCCTCTGCATCACCGAGGAAGAATACGCTGCCCTCGGCGACCGCCTCGAGCGCGTGCACTTCCCCGAGGAAGGCACGCTCCTCGAGGAGTTCAACGAGCTCGGCTATGACGAGTGCAAGCGCTTGGCGGCGCTCATCGAGGACGCGGTGGACGACGAGTGCCTCGAGTACTACGAAGGCGGGCTCTGGCTCAAGGACATCTACTTCGCACGCGGGGAGTTGGCCCACGGCAAGCCGCCGGGGTTCACCTGTTACGAGTGATGGCATCCTCGCCATCGCTCAGCGAGGTCGCGGCGGCCCAACTTCCTCCAGGACAATAACCTCAATGGTTCCAATATCTTGGCAGTCTCGCCCCCCTCGTTCGTCTCACCCCCCATGACCGATCCCTCCCTCCACCACCGCCGCATCCTCGTCATCGGCGCCTCCCGCGGCCTAGGCCGCGGCATCACCCAAGCCCTCGCAGCCGCCGACGCCCGCGTGCTCGCAGTCGCCCGCACCCCCGACTCACTCGCCGAGCTCCATTCCGAGTCCCCCTCCATCGCCACCCACCCCGGCGACGCCACCGATCCAACCTTCATCGCCAACCTGCTCGCCGATCACCCCATCGACGCACTCATCCTCGTGGCCGGCGCTCGCCCTGCGCTCCACCCGATCGATCGCTACTCCTGGGAGGCCTTCTGCACCCCCTGGAACACCGACGTGAAGGCAACCTTCCACTGGCTGCAAGCGGCGCTCTCGCGCACCTGGAAATCCCAGGGCCGCGTGGTGATCTTCTCGAGCGGTGCGGCGCTCCACGGCTCGCCGCTCTCTGGCGGCTACGCAGGCGCCAAGCAGACCCAGCGCTTCCTCTGCCAGTACGCGGCGGCCGAGGCGAAGCTCCGCGAGCTGCCGATCACGATCCAGTGCGTGCTGCCGCAGCTCAACCCCAACACCTCGCTCGGGGCAGCGGGGGTCCGTGCCTATGCCGAGCGCACCGGCGAAGACGTCGAGAGCTACGTGCGCAAGCGCTTCGGCGACACGCCGCTGTCGCCTGCGATCGCCGGGCGAGAAATCGTCCGCTTGCTGACCGACGACGCGCTATCTTCGATCCCCGAGCTGCTCCTCACCGGCGGCGGCCTTCGACCCCTCGAACGATGAACGCGCCGCACGACCACGACGATGCCGAGCGGCTCCGGGCCGCTCGCGCCGGGCAACCCGGGGCCTTCGATGCGCTCGTGCGCGCGGAGCTCCCTCGCCTCCACGCGTTCGCGTACCGCATGCTCGCTCACCCCGACGACGCGGCCGAGGCCGTCCAAGACGCGTTGCTGCGCGCCCACCAGGCGCTGCCGCGCTTTCGGGGCGAGGCCAAGCTGTCGACGTGGCTGTTCTCGATCCTCTCGCGGGTCTGCATCGATCGCCTGCGGTCACGAAGGCGCTGGCGCTGGGACGCACAGGCGCACACCCGCACCGATCCCGACGCCCCCCACGACGCGGTGCTCGAGCGGCTGCGTGCCCCCGATGGCGGCTTCGAGGCGCGCGAGCACATCGCGTTCTGCTTCGCGTGCGTCGGCCGCTCGCTGCCACCCGAGGAGGCCGCGGCGGTGCTGCTGCGCGACATGTTCGGGTTCGACAACCGCGAGGCCGCCGAGATCTGCGGCGTTAGCCAGTCGGTGCTGCGCCACCGCCTGTCGGCCGGTCGCGCCGCCATGCAGGACGCGTTCGAGGGCCTGTGCGGCCTGGTCCACAAGACCGGCGTCTGCCACCAGTGCACGGGCCTGCGCGAGCATGCCGGGGCCGAGCACCGCGGCGCGCCGCTGCCCGACCTCGCCGGCGAGCGCGAGGCCAGCTTCCGCCGCCGCTTGACGATCATCCAAGACGCAGATCTCGAGCACGGCCGCACGGCCGAGCTGCACCGCTTGATGTTCCGCGCAGTGGCCAGCGTCGAAGACCGAGCCCACCGCTCGCGCCGCGAGCCGCAGTGAGTCGCATGGTCGCTCAATCCACCGCGCGCGCCACCCAAGCCCGCTTCCCATCGAACACCGCCGCAATCTCCACGATCGGCCTCGCCCCCCGCTCCCGCAGCTCGCTGGCGTAGTCCCGCGTACGGATCTGCCGCAGCGCCCCTTCGAGCGCAGCCGTGTGCGTCTCACCTGCGTCGCTATCGACCGTCTTCAGCTCCAGCACCACCCTCGGCTGGCCAGCCGTACGCGGCAGCACCATCACATCATAGCGTCCATAACCGGACTCGCGGTTGCTCCGTACCTCGTATGCCGGGCCGAGGCCCACGAGCAAGCCCACGATGAAGCCATGGATCACTCGCTCGGGCTCCCTGCCGCCGGTGTCGTGATACGAGAGGCTCACCTCGAGCATGCGGGAGAGGTAGCGCTCCACCGTGCGCGCGTCACCGCGAAGGAGCGCTTGCAAGAGCGCCTCCACCTCGGTCGAGCCGCCCACCTGCGCGCTCATCCAGCGTCGCACCATGCTCGCCAGCTCGGCGTGGACCTCGAGGTTGGGCACGTCGAGACGAACCCAGCGGGTATGGCTGGCGTCGGTGAAGAGCTCGCGGGCACGCAGGTACCCCGAGAACAACAAGAAGCTCCACACCGCGTCGGGATTGGTCTCGATGTCGCGGAGCGAGATGTGCTCCTCGATGGGCTTGTCCACCGTGCCACCGCGCAGCAGCGCCTCGAGCTCGGTGCGCAGCCCTTGCGGGCCCGTGATCAGCAGCTCGCGCACGAGGTCGTTGGAGCTCGTCGCAATCCAATAGGGTCGAAGCTCGCGGTCGGCGCTGTCGAGGAAGCTGATCACCGACCATGGGTTGTAGAGTGTCTGTCCACCGAACCGATAGCCGTCGTACCACTCACGAATGCCGTCCATCGCCGCGGGCGACCCCGCGAGCTCGGCCAGCGCTTCCACCTCGGCCTCGGTGAACCCGAACGCAGTGGCAAATTCGGGCCGTAGGATCGAGTAGACCGCGAGGTTGTTGAGACCCGAGAAGATGCTCTCCTTGGCCACCCGCAGGATCCCGGTGAGCACGCCCTTGAAGAGGTGTGGGTTGTCCTCGAGACCGCCCGAGAGGAGATTGCGCAGGTGGCCAACGGCTTGATCGTAGTAGTGGCCATGGTAGGCGGCATGCAGCGGAGTGTCGTACTCGTCGATGAGGATCACCACGCGCTGGCCGTGATGGAGCGCCAGCAGCCGCGAGAGCTCGCGCAGCGCATCGACGGATTGTTCCGGCGGGGCGGTACGGTTCAGCGCTGCGACGAACGCATCGCGCTCGTACGCCCTCAGGGCGTCGCCCTCGAGCAGGTACGCATGCTCGCGGTAGAGCCGCTCGATCACGCCGGCCATCCTGGCCAAGTAACCCTCCCACGTGGCCTCCTTGACGTCCTCGAGCGTGACGAAGAGCACCGGGTAGCGCTGGAAGTGGGCACGGGCGGCTTCCGAGCGCGCGACGGCGAGCCCCGCGAACAGCTCGCCGAGGTCTTCGGCGCTCTTCTCGAGGAAGCAGCGCAGCATCGACAGGTTGAGCGTCTTGCCGAAGCGCCGGGGCCGGACCAAGAGCAGCACCTGCGCATTGGCCTCGACCACCTCGGTCACGAAGGCGGTCTTGTCGACGTAGGCGAACCCTTGCTCCCGCAGCGCGCGAAAGTCCGACTGGCCGAGCGGCAGGCGTGCCTTGGGGGCCACGGCGAGACTCTACACCACCTCTGTCTAGGGCGCGTAGTGTCGAGCGAAGCGAGCGCCGGGCTAGACTCGACCGCCATGAAATCCTCCACGCTGGCCTTGCTCGGCACTGTGCTCATCGCCTGCAGCAACGACGACGCAGGGCTCACCGACACCACTTCGAGCACGGGCCCGTCGACCAGCGCGACCGCTTCCACCGTGGACAGCAGCGGGAGCGAGAGCACCCATGCCGGCTCGACTACCACCGGTGCGGACACCACCGATGGCGAGCCCACCGACCCGACGCCGATCCTCGAGCGTGAGCCGATGCCGACCCACGCCTGCGAAGAGACGCGTGCGATGACGCAGTCCACGGGTACCGTGGCCGGTCGCTCGGACGCCTTGGTCGCCGTCGATGGCGAGTACTTCATGCTGCGTTCGTCGAGCACGCTCACGCTGTCCAACATCGCGCTCGACGGCACGACCGGCGACGAGGTCGTGCTCGACGCGGAGGCATTCGGGTTTCACAGCGCGACGTCGATCGTCGTCGATACGAGCATCGTGGTGGTCTGGACCAACAGCGGCGGAGCGAGCCCGATCCTGCGCTACGCCGCGGTCGACGACACCCTGGGGACCGTGGTCGCCCCCAAGGACATCACCGGCATTACCGGCGAATACGTGACGACCGCGGCGATCGTGCCCTCGCCGACGGGCGGCGTCGCATTGCTCTACGAGGTATCGGACGCTGCCGGTCAGACCAGCCTGCGCTTCTCGACGCTCGACGTCGACGGCGAGATCACCGGCACACCGGTCGACGTCGCCGAGGTCGGTCGACTCTATGGCATGGCCCCGGTCGGTGCCGCGGCCACATCCGACGGCGGCTACGCGGTCAGCTATGTCGTCGGTGACTCGATCCAGACCGAGGTGTTCTTCGTGGTCCTCGACGCCAACGGCACCCAGCGCATCGCGCCCCGACGGATTTCACGGGAGGCCGGAGATGGCTGGAGCTCGGAGCTCGGAGGTGCACGCCGGCGCAGCCTGCTGCCCGTCGGCGACCGCTTCTGGGTTGCGTTCACCGAGAGCTGGTTCGATCCCGATCCCCGGCAGCTGCAGGGCTACGTCACGGTCAAGCTCGCGATCGTCGACGCGCAGGGCCAAAGCGAGGACCACCTGCTGCAAGCGCCCGTCGAGGGTGAGAACAACCTGTGGCCGAGCTTCGTCGAGCTCGACGATCGCGTGGGTCTCTTGTGGACCTCGGGTACCATCATCTGGATCTGCGTCGGCTGCATCTCCGACAACGACCTCCAGTTCGTGCTGCTCGATCCCGACGCCGTCGTCCCGGCCAGCAACGTCGTGACCCAGCTCCACCAGCCGAACGGCATCGTGGGGCCGCTCGGGGCCTTCGTGGGAGCGGACATGCTCACTGCCGCATCGCTCGACTTCCACGCGGTGACACTGCCCGCGAGCGGGGCGCTCCGGTGCGAGCCAACGGGGTGACTCGCATCGTCACCCGGGCCCTGCACCTCCCCGAACCGCTCAGCCCCGTCCCGGAAAATCCAGCGACGGATACCAATCCGGCTTGCGCCCCCCGGGCGTGAGATCCAGCAGCAGCCACAGCGGATCGATGTCCGGCGCCCCGCGAGGATCCTGCCCGGGATCCGCCTCCGTCATCTCCCCCGCCCAGAAGTGACGGATCTTCCCGCCCTCGCGGCGAAACACATTGAGCCCGGGCACGTCCGCATCCTCGTGGTTCACCCACGCGCGCGTATAGTCCCCCGCCACATCGCTGAACACCGGCAGGTTCTTCCACCCGAGCTCCTGCTTGGTCGCCACCAGCCGCTCGAGCGGCGAGCGAGCGATGAACACCATCGCCGCGTTCTCCACCACGTCCTTGAGCTTGAGCTCCCAGGTGTTCATGAGCGAGGTACACATCGGGCACGGATGCTTGCGCTGGGGCCCGAACATGTAGCTATAGGCGATGAGCGTGTCGTGCTTGCCGAACATCTCCTCGAGCGTGATCGGGCCGCTCTCGCCGTCGAAGCGATACGCCTTGGTGACCTCGGCGCCGGGCGGCAGCGCGCGGCGGTGGCGGGCCACCCGCTCGACCTGCCGGCGCAGCTCGATCTCCTCCACCAGCAACGCCTGCCGTGCGGCGCGATACTCGGCGGATTCCCCGGGGAAGCGGATGGGGTTGCGCGCAGCCATGTCGGCCGCGGGTTCGAGCTTGGGTTCGTCGGCCATCGTCTCTCCGTCCTCTCTCGCCTGCTGCACGTCGTTCTAGCAACGCGAGATCACCGTCGCCAATTCGCCATCGCAGCTTGGCGACCGTCCCGCGGGCCTTCGAGCACGCGGGCGCTCCCCGCGGCCGGTTGCACGATGCCCGCTCAGACCTCCGCGCAGGTCACCCCGACCGGGGCCTCGAGCTGACAGCTCACCCGGATCGACGTCCCCGCCGCAATCGGAACGCCCTCGCGTCGCGCGATCGTCAGCTCGACATTGGAGCCGACGGTCAGGCACTGCGCAGACATGTCGTCGAAGGGCGTCTCGGTCGAAGCATCGACATCGGTCAGCGCCCGATAGCAGGCGTCGACGTCGTCGCTCGGGAAATCCCACCCCGCATCGAGCAGCACGCACGCCGGAACCACCTCGTCGGGCTCCCCGGTCGCAAACGTCTCCACCAGGCTGCAATCGGGCTCGAGCGACATCGAGGCCGGCTCGGCATCCACCACGCACCCGCTGATGCACGCGCGCTCGTTGATCTCCCCGATCGCATCCGCGATCTCCATCAACGCCACCCCGTAGTCCTCCGAGCAGATCGAGAACACGTTGCGCTCCTCGGTCGCGAACGACTCGGCGAGCTCTTGCAGCCGCACCGGAGGGATGCCCGGGGGGTCCTGGATCGTCTCGGTGCCCTGGCCGCAGCCGGGTCCGATGCCATACTCGATGTTGAAGTCGGGGAACGGCGAGTCCTCGTAGACGTTCTCGCCGGTCTCGGGAAAGTCGAGCGGCACGCCGGCCAACAGCGCCACCAGCACCTCGCCCTGGCCGCCCTCGATCTGCTTGTTCTCGGCGATCTCGGTGAGCGTGTCGATGTAGCGCTGCACCGGGTAGAGCATCGCCTCGTCCTCGTCCGTGGTGGGCAGGCCGTCCTGACCCTTGTCCTGCGACATGCAGTCGTCGTAGACGCCCGGCCCGCCGATGCACTCGACCCCCGCGCGCCAGCACACGCCCGAGGTCGGTCGGTCGGGCGTGGTCCAGAACACCTGGCCGAAGTTCTTGAGCCAGTACTCCCGCTCGTCGTCCGTCGAGCAGTCGGTCTCGTCGGTCACGAAGATCACGGCGAGCAGCGCGTCGTCGCGGATGAACCCGTTGACGTCCTCGACCAGCGCCGCGCGCATCGACTCGAGCGTGCGCTCGTAGCCGGGTCCGTTGATGCCAGGCGGCCCGATGCACTGGAGCGCCTCGGCCATGCTCACGCCCGCCGGGAGGTTGGTGTGCCCGTCGCTCTTCTCGAGCCATGGATCGGGCAGGTCGATCTGGTCGATCTCGCAGTGATCGAGGCAGCCGCGCTGGCGCTCGTCGAGATCACCGAACGCCCAGCTGAACAGGAAGTCGTCGATCCGCGAGCGACACGACGTCGACTGCAGCGCACCGTCGCCCGCGGTGGTGGTGATGCCGATGCGATAGTTGGCCCCCACCTGCTGGTCCTCGAGCACCTGCACGAACGACCCGAAGCTCTGCGCGAGCGTGCCCTGCTCGCCACCCATCGAGCCCGAGTTGTCCACCACGAACAGGATGTCGACCGCGCGACGCAGGCTCAGCTCCACCGTGCAGAGCTCCGGCGAGCTGATGCACGACTCCGGCCCCGTCGAGGTCCCGTCGGGGGTCGTGGTCGAGCCGTTGGTCGTGTCGGTGGGCACGGCCCCGCTATGGCTCGAGGGCGTCGGCTCCGGCTCGCCCGTGGTGGCGGCTCCGGTGCTCTGCGGCCCGTCGGCGCCCGTGCCCCCGCTCGACCCGAGCTCGGGAGGCGTTCGGCCACACCCCACGAGGCCGACGAGCGCAGCGAGTAACGGGGGCCGGATCGCCAATGGATCTCGAACGTAGCGGGCAGGCGGGGGGAAGACAAGCGGCGCGAGGCCCGATGACGAGCCCCTGCCGAACGCCGTCCCCCGGCCGCGCTCAGTCCACGTCGATCATCGCATACGCATAGATCCCGTGCGGGTCATTGAACGCCGCCAGCATCCGCGCATGCTCCTCGAGCTCCCGGATCACCTTCGCGTACGGCGTGCCGGCGAGGCTCGGCAGCACGGCAACGTGCTCGGCCTCGCTCATGAGCTCCTTGACGACGCGCTCCTTGAGGTCCATGTCGCGATCGACGTACTCGACGTGGTAGGTGTCGCCGAGCTCGGCCCGCTTGGCCGCCGATGCGATCGCATCGCTGAGCCCGCCGAGCTGGTCCACGAGGCCGATGGCGTGGGCATCCACGCCGCTCCACACCCGCCCCTGCGCGATGGCATCGACCTGCTCGGGGGTCATGTTCCGGGCCTTCGAGACGCGGGCGAGGAACGCCTGGTAGCCGTGCTCGATCTCGCTCTGGAGCGCACGTGCCACCGCCGGCTCGAGGTTGCGCTGCGGCGAGACGTCGGCGAACTTCGTCGTCGCCACGCCGTCGCTGTGGATGCCCACGTGGCTGGCCAGCGCCTGCTGGAAGCTGGGGAACATCCCGAAGATGCCGATCGAGCCGGTGATCGTGGTGGGGCTCGCCCAGATCTCGTCCGACGCGGTGCTGATCCAGTAGCCGCCCGACGCCGCCACGGAGCCCATCGACACCACCACTGGCTTTCCGGCGTCACGCGCCAGCTCGAACTCGCGGCGGATGACCTCCGAGGCGAACGCGCTGCCGCCCCCGCTGTCGACGCGCAGGACCAGTGCCTTGACGTCTTCGTCGAGCCGGGCCTTGCGAATGAGCTCGGCGGTCGAGTCGCCGCCGATGGTCCCAGGAGGGTGCTTGCCGTCCATGATGGTGCCGCGCGCCACGATGACCGCGACCTTGCTGCCGGTGTTCGTCCGCGGCCACTCGTCGCGCGCGAATGCGAGGTACTCGTCGGCGTCGACCTTGTGAAAGTCGTGCTTCTTCTCGTCCTCGCCGACGAGCTCGATCAGCCGGTTGCGCAGGATGTCGCGCCCGCCGACGTGATCGACGAGGCCGAGCGCCACGGCAGCCGCCGCGGAATCGCCGCCCGCACGCACCACGTGATCGTCATAGTGCTCGGCGTAGTCGAGCAAGGTGCCGGGCGCGAGCTCCCGCGCTGCGGTCACGTCGTCGAGGTAGGCCATCCACAGATCGCCCATCCACTCGCGGTCGGCCTCACGCGCCTCCGGGGACATGTCGTTGCGGGTGTACGGCTCGACCGCCGACTTGTACTTGCCCACGCGAAAGACGTGCCACTGCACCTCGAAGCGATCGAGGGCGTCCTTGAAGTAGGTGTGATAGCGGCCGAGGCCGATGATCGAGACCGACCCCAGCTCGTGCATGAAGATCTCGTCGCAGTGGGCCGCGAGGTAGTAGGCCGCCTGCGAGTAGTTGTCGGCGGTGGCGATGGCCTTCTTGCCCTTGCCGCGAAACAGCGTGAGCGCGGCCTTGAGCTCTTGCAGCTTGCTGACCCCGGCCGACTGGAGCCGGCTCAGATCGAGCACGAGCACGTCGATGTGCTCGTCGTCGGCAGCGCGCTCGATGGTCTCGACCATGTCGCGCAGCAGCGTCTCCTCGCCGGGCCCACCGGTCAGCAGCGCCGACACCGACGGCCCGTCACCGCTGAGCTGGTCGACGATGGTGCCCTTGGGCTCGATCACCAGCGCGTTCCGATCCGCGAACGAGGGCCCGTCGCTCCGGAACAACCACACGACCAGCGCGATCACGACGACGATGAAGAGCAGGTTGAACATTGCAACGCGGATCGCGTTGCTGATCGTCCACGCACGCTTGAGGACACGGCCGATGCGGAGCATCGCCGCGCGGACGCGGGGGTTGCCTTGACGTTGGGGCGCTACCACCCCACGAGTCTGGACGATCGAGAGGGTCCGAAGGCTGTTGCCGGCGCGTGACAAAGCTCAGGCGGGCGGCCACATCGCCGATCCCCGCAAATGGCCACGGACGCGGGTGTAGGGGGCCGGTTTCAGCGACAGGTGCTCGAAGATCGAGGCTCGGGTGGTGGGATGTGGTGGTGGAACGAACGGCAGTGGAAGGCCCGTGAGGACTACGACCGCAGTAATCGAAGCCTCCGTTCGAGCTCCCGAGCTCGCCTACGGCTCCGCCGTCGCCAGCGCTTCCGCCTCTGCACGCTCCCTCGCAAACCCCTCCCCCAGCTCCTGGAACGCAGCTCGGGCCTGCTCTGCAAGCGCGCGGCCTTCGTCCGAAGGGCCCAGCGCACGCGCGAGCGCCAGCCGACACTCCGCGAGCTCGCGACCCGAGGACCCGAGTCGCGCGGCCAACCGCGGGCACGCCTCGCGATACGCCGCGAGCGCGTCCGCAGCCGCTCCTCGAGCCACGAGCACATCACCCTCGAGCTTGAGCACCAGCGCCCGGTAGACATTGTCCGCAGCGAAGCCCGCCTCGTCGTGAGCGCGTCGCGTCTCCTCGAGAAGCTGCTGCGCCCGCGCCAGCGCCCCTCGCTCGAGCTGCACGGTCACGAGCGGCGCAAACTCCCGTCCGAGGTACGATGGCGCGTCGAGCCCGAGGCCCGCGAAGATCTCCCGTGCCCGCTCGAGCTCGGCCGCGGCGTCCTCGATTCGCCCTGCCAGCCGCAGCCCGTACCCGGCCCACGAGTGGGCGTTGGCAACCGCCTGATCCTGCGGCCCCACACGCTCCACCTCCTTCGCAATCGCCCGCGGCAACAGCTCGAGACCTGCCTCGACATCCCCCAGCCCAATCCTCGCGTTGGCCTCGATGCCAATCGCCACCGCGCCGAGCGCGTCGACGTCCGCCAGCGTCGACGCCTCGCGAGCATCCGCGAGCGCGTCACCGTAGCGCCGCAGCTCGATCGCCAGGTTGGCCCGCTCGAGCAGCAGCAGCGCCCGTACGTAGGCATTGCCGTCCACCGACGGTCGCGCGAGCCGGACCTCGAGCTCCTCACCAGCCTGCCGGTGCTCCCCCGCCACCACGAGGTTCGCGGCCAGCTGCGCAGAGATGATCGCCACCCGCGGATGATCCGGCCCGAGCAGCTCGAGCGCCCGCTCGCGTGCCGAGCGAAGCTCCACGGCCGCCGCCGCGGGCTCGCCCAGTCCCATCGACAACAGCATCGCTAGATTGAAGCGTGTCGAGATGTGCTGCACCGGGTACAGCCGCTCGCCTCCAGGCTCGAGGGCCGCGAGCGCATCGCGATACGACCGCTCGGCTCGAACCCGTAGCCCGCTGCGGAACTGTGCGACTCCGCGGTTGTTGAGCAACAACCACTGCAGCCGCGCCGGGCGTCCGATCTTGTCGATCAACGCGTCGGCAATCTCGTCGTCGCCCAGCGCTCGTTCCGGGCGCCGCAGCGGATCTCCCAGGATCCACATGCGCCGAGCCAGCGCCTCCACGGCGACCTCGTCGTGCCCGGCGCGCAGCGCCTCCACGAGCCCGGCCGACAGTGCCTCGAGCGCAGGCTCGAACTGGTTTGCCTCCATCAGCGCCGCCCCGAGCCCGAGCTGGGCCTCGGCAACGAGCGGCGCATAGCCGAGCTCCACCGCGTGCTGCAGCGTACCCTCCAGCCGCGCGCTCGCCTCGTCGTACGCGCCCGCGAGCACCTGCGACGCGGCGCTCGCCAGCAGCTCCCGCGATTGCTGCACGCTTCGTGCGACCTCGGGATCCTCGGGCGGAGGCACGGCTGCCGTGAGGGCCTCGGTATCCCCGCAGGTGCCGACCGAAGCCAAGCTGGCCACCGCCCACGCCGCGTTGCTCACCGTGGCGACATCGGCCTGCTCGAACCCACCGAGCAGCTCGTCGAGCCCCGCCTTGCGCACGTCGAGGCACGCCGTGCGCAGGTCGAACAGCCGCTCCGATTGCTCGCCCCGCCGGTGCGCCTCGCAGGCCTGCGCTCTCATGTCCCCGAGCGCGCCCACGTAGCCGTCGATCATCGGAATCACCCGCCCGAGCGTGTCGGTCGCCAGCGGGCTGCCGCTGCTCTCGAACGCCGCCACGATCCGCTCCCGTCGCGCCTCGGGCCACAGCGCCGTCCGCTCCGCATCATCGGCAGGACACGGCGGCGGACCGTCGCCACGCAGCTCCGCGAGCCCGAACCCGAGCACCCCCGCCAGCGCGACCGACCCCGCCACCGCCAACCACCGCCGACGCGCCCGCGAGGGATCGCGCGCCATCGCCTGCACGAGCGCCCGCATCGATGGCCAGCGAGCCTCGGGCTCGAGGCTCAAGCCGCGCAGCACCACGCGATGCACCCACGCGGGCACACGTCCATCAGCGGGCACCGCCTGCAGCTCTCCCGATGTGATCGCATGCACGAGCGCGGCCAGCGTGGCGCCCTGGAATGGACGACGGCGGTACAGCGCCTCGTAGAGGGCCACGCAGAAGCTGAATTGATCGCTGCGCGCATCCGCAGGTCGACCTCGAAACTGCTCGGGAGCCATGTACGCCGGAGTTCCCAGCACCGCTCCCGTACGCGTGAGCTCGGTGCGGAGGGCCGAGGCCCCGCCCGCTCCCGCGCTCGTCGTCCCGTCCTCGGATCCATCACTCGTCGTGCCCGAGCTCGTCTCTTCCCCCATCGCCCGCGCCAGGCCGAAGTCCAGCACCTTCACCACGCCGTCCTCGGCCCGCATGATGTTGTGCGGCTTGAGATCGCGGTGGATGAGCCCGGCCTCGTGGGCCGCGATCATCCCCCGCCCGGCCTGGATGAATGCCTCGAGCACCTCGCGCCAACCAGGCTCGGTGCGGATCCACGCATCGAGGCTCTGCCCGCGGATGAACTCCATCGCCACGAACACGCCCTCGTCGCTCTCGCCCACCTCGTGCACGGTGACCACGTTGGGGTGCGACAGGCGAGCCATCGCCTGGGCCTCGCGCTGGAGCCGACGCTGCGCGAGGTCACCGGCCCGCTCGGGGCTCTCGAGCACCTTGACCGCCACCTTGCGATCGAGCTGCTCGTCGTAGGTCGCATAGACCGTGCCCATGCCTCCGCGACCGATCCGCTCGAGCACGAGGAACCGACCGATGCGCATCGCCGGCGGCTTGCGTTCGAACAGCCGCTCGAGCACCAAGGACCCGATCCGTTGCTCGGTGTAGCCGTCCGGCTGCCCGGGGACGCTGGGGTCGCCATCCGGCGTGAAGCGCACGCTCTCGGTCGACACGTTCGCTTGCGCCTCGTGCCGAGAACCGAGCTCCGCCTCGTCACGCTCAGCGCCCACTTCGCCCACCTCGATGCACTCTTCTTAGAGTCCCCGTCTCCGCGCCCGGATGCAACCTTCGTCCCGCCCAAAACTTTTTTCACCCACGGTGAATGAATCTCCGCTTCGAGGTGACTCCCGTGTGCGGGTGTGCCCTCCGGGTCGCCCTCGGGGAGAACGACGATGACCCACGACCGCGCCAAGCTCCTCATCCTCGCTGCATGCCTCGCCTCGGGGACCACCGCCTGCGACCAAGCGGACGAGCCGGGCCAGGAGCTCGGTTTTCGCTCGCTGGGGGGCGTGGGCACCGGCTCCGGCCTCACGCTCAATACCAACCAGTGGGTCAGCTCCAGCGCCCGCGACGTCTACGAGTTCAACCTCAACGGGGCGTGGCACAGCAACAGCTTCGGCTTCTCGAGCAAGTACACGAAGATCTCGCTGGCCAACACCCCGTATGGGGCCATCACGACGCTCGTCGGTCCTCCTCCCCCGCTCAAGCACCTGCAGGTGGTGCCGGGCGACGACTTCGCCGTCGACGTCTACGGCCCCAACCAGGGCAGCCCCGTCCACCGGCTCGAGGGCGCCGCGCTCATCGGTCTCAAGCTCCACTTCACCGTGAAGGGTTACGACAACGTCGAGCACGCGGTGGCGCTCGAGGTGATCGACCACCTCGCGGACCCCATGGCCGGCGACTTCTATGCGATCATCAAGATCGATCCCGTCTCGGGGCAGATGCTCGCCCCGCTGTGCGAGGAGGACGCGGGCGGCTACCGGCTGGCGCGGATCTACGACGAGCTGAGCATCGACGGCGTATCCGGAGAGATCAGCTACCCCGACGCGGGGATCCACCACCTGGCGTGCAGCTCCAGCGCGCCGGCCAAGGCGGCGCTGTTCGGTTATCCACCCGACCCCGCCCGGCAGGACACGCTGAGGCACACCCTGGCCACTCGTGTGGTGCGGGCCGATTACTGTGCAGACGGCAATCCCTACACCTATCCCGGCAACCTGGTGGGCATCGAGGATAATTTCTCGGCCGGGCAGGAGGACATGTCGATTGCCGACGTGTATGCGTCGCTGGGCCCCGACGAGGTCGTCGAGGCGGTGTGGGACGCCAACGGCGTGCTCTGCATGGACACCCCGCGTGCCTCCAACCTGAGCCGCGAGGACGTGCTTTGCCCGATCAAGCGGCTCGGCAATGGCTCCGCCGCCTACAACTGGCGGCCGCCGAGCTGCGAGGGCTGGGTCGATCCCAACCTCGATGGCGGTGGAATCCGGTTCTTCTCGAAGAGCTCGCTGTAACCCGCGTCAGCGCCCGATCTCGGCGCGAACGCGAACCGCCCAGGTCTGCAGCCCCATCATCGTGGACTCGACCACCTCGGGCGACTCGGCAAGCTCCAGCATCGCCACCCGCAGCCGCTCCTTGCCGCGACGCAGCCACGTGTACACGGTGGGCTGCGGCACGCCGAGCAGCTCGCCGATGTCCGGCCCGCTCAGGCCCTCGAAGTAGCTCAGCTCGAGCACGATCTGTTGATCGAGTGGGATCCGCCGCAGCGCCCGGACGAGCAGCCGGCTCTCCTGCTCGAGCGCGACGATCGAGTGGAGCGAGCGCGGGTGGCCGGAGTCACCGACGCACACGTCCGCGAAGTCATCGAGCTCCCGGCCGCGCTTGGCCTGCTTGCGGTAGTGACGGCGCAGCATGTTCATCGCCGCCGCGAACAAGAACGAGCGAAACGCCTCGCTGTCGCGCACGTGCTCCTTGCCCTTGGTGCACGCCAGCAGCGTCTCCGAGATGAGATCGGCCGCATCCTCGGGGCTCGCCACCTTGTTGCGGAAGAAGCGGGTGAGCATCCCAAGGTAGCGACCGACCAGCGCCTCGCCGGCCGCCCCGTCGCCCCCGCGCCACGCCTCGAGCAGCTCCCAGTCGCCCATGGGCCAACCGTAGCTCAAATCGCGCTCGTGGGCTCGCGATGGCGCAATGTGCCGCGACGGGATTGGCCGCGGCTCACGGCGTTCGAGTAGAGTCGTGGCAACGAGAGCCTCGATGAACGAGATCTTCCGCAAGTTCGCGCACCACATCTCGGAGGCCCTGGGCTCACCCGTGGCGTTCGTCGTCGCGGTGTTGATAGTGGTGGCGTGGGCGCTGACCGGGCCGGTGTTCGGGTTCTCCGAGACCTGGCAGCTCGTGATCAACACCGGGACCACGATCATCACGTTCCTGATGGTGTTCGTGATCCAGAACACCCAGAACCGCGACATCCGGGCGCTGCACCTCAAGCTCGACGAGCTGCTCCGGGCGATGGAAGGCGCGCGCAACAGCCTCATCGACCTCGAGGAGCTCTCCGACGACGAGCTCGCCCGGCTCGCCCGTGAGTTCCGCGAGCTGCACGACCGCGGCGACACCGAGAGCAAGAAGCGAGCGGAAGCCATTCACGAGGAGCTGCGCAATCGCAAGGAGAACGCCGACACCAAGGCCGAGGCCGACCCCGAGGAGCCCGCAGCACCCGTGCGCTGAGCCGTGGGGTACCCTCGGTGCCCATGACCGAACCCACGGCATCGAGGCTGGTGTTGGTGCTCGCGCTAGTGAAGCTCGCAGCTTCATGCGGCGACGACCATGCCGAGCTCGGAGGCTCGAGCTCCGGCGACACCACCGCCACGGCCAGCGGTCTCGAGACCACGGCGGCGGCCACCACCGCCATCACCACCATCACCACCGCCGACACGACGACGACCTCCGAAGCCACCGCAACCTCGTTCACCTCCAGCGACACCACGGCCGACGACTCGAGCAGCGGCGGCGAGCCTCCGGCCTGCGACGGCGTATTCCCACGCGCCTTCATCGACGGCAGCGCGTGCGGCGAGGAGCCGCTCGTGCAGGTGCACTACTACGACGCCGACACGGTGATCCTGCGCCAGTCGCTGTGCACGAGCTTCGAGGGGCCGTTCCTCTACATGCTGTTCGGCGAGGACCAGGTGCTGCTCGAAGACACCGGCGACGGCGGGATCCCGATCGACGACGTGGTCTACGGCATCATCGACGAGTGGCTCGCGGCGCAGGGGCGCGCGTCGATCGAGCTGCTCGTGGTCAATTCCCATGCTCACGGCGATCACGTGCAAGGCAACCCGCTGTTCCAGGGCCAGCCCGACACCACGGTGGTCGACCCGAGCGTGGCAGGCCTCTCGAGCTACTTCGGCATCGACTCGTGGCCCACGGAGATCGTCCAGCACGACCTCGGCGGTCGGGTGATCGACGTGATCCCGATTCCGGGGCACCAGACCTCGCACATCGCATTCTTCGATCACCGCACTGGCATGCTGCTCACCGGCGACACGCTCTATCCCGGGCGGCTCTACATCCAGGACTTCTCCGCGTACGTGGCCAGCATCGAGCGCTTGGTGGCGCACGTGAGCGCTCGCGACGTGTGCCACGTGATGGGCACGCACATCGAGATGACCCAGACCCCGGGGGTGGATTTCCCGTTCCAGGCGCCGGTGCACCTCGACGAGCACGAGCTGCCGCTCGGCGTCGAGCACCTCGTGGAGCTGCGCGACGCGGTGGTCGCGATGGGCGACACGCCGCAGTACGAGGCCCACGACGACTTCATCGTGTTTCCGCTGTGACCCACGGGCCGCCCGTCTCGTGTATGCTCGGGCCAATGTCGATGCGCGCTTGGCTCTCGCTCTCCCTGTCGGTCCCGCTCGCCTTCGCCTGCGTCGCAGAGCCTTCCCTGGACGAAGGCTCTGCGACGCAGGGCGACACGAGCGACTCGGCCGGCACCACCGAGGGAACGACCGTCGCCGACGAGGCCACCACCACCGTCGACGACGGCCTCACCACCGCGGTCGACTCCACCACCGGCGACACCGGCGGCTACTCGACCCCCGAGTTCGGCAACACCTTCACCGTCATCGGCACCGCCGACGATGGCCTGAACGCCGTGCGCGACCTCGAGTTCAACCCCAACGCGCCCGAGCAGCTGTGGACCTTCAACATGCTGATCCACGGCACCGTGATCTACCTCGATCCCGGCACCGAGCAGCAGACCTCCGAGATCCGCGTCGACGCCTACGGCCAGCACTTCATGGCCTACGTGTCGTCCGCGGCGTTCGGCGACAACGGCAACTTCGCGACCTGCCAGGAGTCGCGCGACGAGTGGAACGTGGGCCCGCAGGACCCCGACGACTTCATGGGCCCCTCGCTGTGGCCGGGTGACATGGACACCTTCGCGGTGGTCGGGCAGGCGTTCCCGCCCGAGGGCGGCCTCGAGGGCAGCCACCTCGACATGCTCCACCAGAGCCCGTGGTGCATGGGCATCGCCCACGACGTGGACAACGTGTACTGGGCGTTCGACGGCATGCACGACAACATCGTCCGCTACGACTTCGTGGCCGACCACGGTGCCGGCGGCGGCGACCACTCCGACGGCATCATCTGGCGCTACTCCGATGCGACGGTGACCCGCGTGGCGAACGTCCCGGGCCACATGGAGCTCGACCACGCGACGGGCATGCTCTACCTCGCCGACACCGGGGCCGGCCGCATCATGCGGCTCGACACGACGACCGGCACCAACACGGGCTCGCTGCCCGGCGACTGGGACGGCGCCACGTACGAGGGCGTCGAGGGGGCCGACTATCAGGTGCTGGCCGAAGGCCTCGAGGAGCCCTCGGGCATCACCCTGCACGAGAACCGGATCTTCGTGTCCGATCACGCGACCGGCGACGTGATCGCGCTCGAGCTCGACGGCACGGAGATCGAGCGGATGAGCACCCCGGCCGACCGCATCATGGGCATCACGATCGGGCCCGACGGCAAGCTGTGGTACGCGGACGCCGGCGCCAACGAGGTCGTGCGCGTCGATCCGTGAGGCTCGAGCTGAAGCCTCCGCGTCACCTCGCAGCCTGCGAGCGGGGTGACTCGATCACGAACGCCGTTTCCGCCGCCTGGCGGCAACGAGCGTATGATCTCCGGATGCGATACTCGAAGCTTGGTCTGCTGTTCGGTTTGCTCGCATCGAGCTGTGGTGACGACTCGACGGGCGACGACACGTCCGTGGCCACGATCGGGGGTCCGACCACCGGAAGCGAGACCGGTGGACCGAGCACGGGAGGCGACGACCTCACCACCAACGGCTCGGTGACGAGCGAGGGCACGAGCAGCTCGGGCGCGACGGAAGGCTCGGACACCGTGGGCAGCACGAGCTCGATGGACACCACCGCCGGCACCAGCGTCGGTGAGACCGGCACGGGAGACACGTTTCCCTGCGGGGACGAGGCCGTGTGCCTGGTGGACACGCAGTACTGCGAGCAAACGGTGGGTGGCGCCGTCGGCAACCCGCCCTCGTATGCCTGCATGGATCTCCCCGAAGGCTGCGTCGGCGGTGGAACCTGTGACTGCGTGCAATCGGTGCAGTGCAGCAGGATCTGCGAGATGATCGAAGGTGGCGTGCAGGTCACCTGCCAGGCGCCGTGACGGGCCCGTTCCAGGGCGCTGGCAACGCCTACAGGAACGACTCGCGAAGCAAAAAGATCCCGCGGCCGTGGACCCCGAGGTCGCCTGAGCTAGGTCGTAGGCATGGGCCACGATGGCGGGCCGACCAAGCGTCCGCCGCTCGAGCACGACCGTGGCGGGCGCTGCCGGCGACCGAGCAGAAGATCCTCAGCATTGCGCCCCGCGCGGTGGTGGCTTGCGATCGCAGCATCCGCGACGCTCGTATCCGCCTGCCAGCAGGAAGACGAAGCGCTCCCACGCTTCGGCTCGCTGCAGTACGAGAGCGAGCACCTCGAGATCTGGGCCAGCGATGGCTTGCAGGCCTGCGGGGGCACCTACGAATATACCGAGCACTGGCTTGCCGCGTTTCGCGAGCGGGTGGGCGAGCACGGCGATGGGTCGCGGCACACCTTCTATTGGCTGTCGGGCGACGAGTTCCTGCCCGAGCTGTGCACCACCGGCATTGCGTGCGCGTATCCTCGCTCCAACGTCATCTACTCCACCCTCATCCCGGCCGAGCACGAGATCGTTCACGCCGAGCTCGATGCGCAGCCACCCTCGGTGCTCGTGGAAGGTGCCGCCGAGGCCTTCGGCACGATCGCCTCTCCGTTCGCATCCAAGAGCATGTCCATCGATCCGCTGCTCGACGAGGAGCAGATCCCCGGCATCGGCTACCAGACCGCCGGTCGCTTCTCGCGCTTCATCATCGAGCAGCATGGCATCGAGGCCTACTTCACGCTCTACGAGTCCCTCGACGGCGCCACCGGGCGCGAGGCCTTCGCCGAAGCAGTCGAGGACGTGCTCCACGTCGAGCTGCCCACGCTGCTGCAGGCGTTCGCAGCGCGCTCCCCATGCGCCGTGGGCGACTGGCGCTACTTCGACTACGAGTGCTCCACCTTGCCGCTCACGCCGTGGGACAGCCCCACGCGCTGGTCGGACGAGATCGACCTCTCGTGTGCCGCCGACGACGTGATCGGTCCGCGGCGCGGCCTCGTGTGGACGCTGCGGGCGCTCGAGGTGGAGCACCCCGGATCCTACGACCTCGTGATCGACAGCACCGACGAGTCCGCACAGGTCGCGATCTTCCCGTGCGACAGCAACTGCTACGACGATGAGAACGAGCCCGCCACGCCGACGACGACGCTCGCCGCGGGCGGCAGCGCATCGGTGTTCCTCACGGCCGGGCGCCACTGGATGCGGGTGGATCACTCCGACGGTAGCGATGCCCCGGTGAGCGTCACGCTCGAGCGGTAGGCCAGCACCGCGCGCGTTCCCGAACGCAGCGCCGAGGTCCGCGTTCGGCTGGCCTGCGGTGGCATGGCGCGTTCACACCGCTCGCGGGTCACAGCCGCGCTACCCTGCCCGGCCCATGGTCGACCTCCAGCGCGTCGCCCTCGACGACACCCGTGCCGTGCTCGTGGGCACCCTGCCGGCGTCGCTCGTCCCCGACGCGACCGGATTCGATGCGCTGTGGGCGATCCATCCGGCGGGCTTCCACGAGATCAAGATGCATGGGCGCCCGGTGAAGACCCCACGCTGGCAGCAGGCCTACGGCGCCGACTATCGCTACACCGGCAACACCAACCGCGCGCTGCCCCTCGTGCCGCCGATGCCTGCGTGGCTCGCATGGGTGCGCGAGCGCTTCGACCCGCAGCTCAACGGGCTCTTGCTCAACTGGTACGACGGGAACGCCGGCCACTACATCGGCAAGCATCGCGACAGCGACGTCAACCGCGTGGAGGGCTCGCCGATCATCACGCTCTCGTTCGGAGAGGAGCGAGCATTCAGGATGCGACCGTGGCGCGCGGTGGGCTTCGTCGACGTGCCGGCGACCAATGGATCGGTGATCGTGATCCCGTGGGAGACCAACCGCGCGTTCACCCACGAGGTGCCCGCGTCGAAGAAGGCGCTCGGGCGGCGGGTGTCGGTGACGATTCGGGCGTTTCACGAGTGAGCGGCGCCGCGGTATCATCACGCCGATGAGGTGGTCGCTCGTGATCGCCGGTGTGATGCTCGCGGCGTGTCGGCCTGCGAGCGACACGCGAGCGCCATTGCCGAGCGAGCCCGTGCGCAACGAGCCGAGCTCCGCCGCTTCACTGCGTTCTCCGCTCGCCGCTCCGGGCTCCGCCGCCATCGACAAGGGCCTCATCCGCACGGTGGTGCGCACGCACGTCGGCGAGCTCCGTAGCTGCTACGAGCAGGGCTTGGCCACCGATCCGGCCCTCTCCGGTCGCGTCTCGGTGCGCTTCACGATCGACCCGCGCGGCAACGTGTCGAAGGCAGCAGTGGCCTCTTCGAATCTCCCCGCACCGACCGAGCCCGTACACACGTGCATCGTCGCCGCCGTGAAGACCTGGCGCTTCCCCGTGCCCATGGGCAGCAAGGAGGCGGTGGTGCTCTACCCGTTCGTGCTCGCCCCGGGCCGCCGGGTGACATCTCCGTCGGGCTCGATCGCGGGAGAGCAGGTGGACGGGCGGTGGGCGCCCGTGGACGGGCTCGCCGCAGACGTGGCACTGGTGGAGGTGATTGATGCCCAACACCGGCCGGTGGCCGGCGCCAAGGTGATCCTCGCGCTCGCGATCGGAGCCGCCAGCGAGGAGCGCGAGGCCATCACCGACGCCACGGGGCGAGCGATGTTCGAGGAGCTGCCGAGCGGAGCCACGGCGATTGCGATGGTAGAGCCCAACGTGCGCACCGAGTCGACGGTGGTGGGCAGCGGGGCGGTGGGAGTGATCGTGCTGATCGATGGTGGGAGCTGACCGAGGGTCATTTGTCGAGCCCGAGCGCCGCGCGGAGCCGCTCGGCTCAGCGCTTCTTCGGCTCTTCTTCACCACGCAGCCGCCCCAGCAGCCCGCCGAGCGCCTGCTGAGCGGCACCCAATGCCTCGCCCGCCTGAGCCCCCGCGCGCTCGAGCGCTCGCGACACCGTCCCGTCATCGAGCGATTGCTTGCCCTTCGTCACCGCACCCTGCAGCTTGCCGTACATCGTGCCGGCGTGGTCGTTGACGGCCTGCTTGCCCTTGAGCTCGTCGGTCACGAACGTGGTCTTGCACGCCGAGCACTCGAGCACGTGGTGCGTTCCGTGGGTGAACATCTCCACGAAGTAGAGCCGGAACTGCAGCGACACCACGCGCTCGACGAACAGCGTCTCCTGCCCGCACTTGGGGCACTGCCGTTGGACCTGCAGCCCGCCTGGGACGAGCTCGGTGCGGTGCTTGTCGCCGAAGATGATGAACATCGATCCGCCTCCCAGGGTGGCTGATGGATAGTAGAGTATCAGGACTCAATCGACGCGTTCCTGCTCGCCCGCCGCTACGTGTGCTGGCTCGCTGCCGCCGAGCGTGAGACGATGGAAGGGCCATGCACAGGCTCGAGCTCGCTGGGTTACGAATGGCTGCCATGGCCTGGGCTGCGAGCGCGGTGGTGGTGAGCGCAGCATGCGGCCCCTCGGCGCCGCCGAGCCAGGACGGCACCTCGGGGACGACGGCGACGACGACTGGGAACACGACGACCAGTACCGGGATGATCGACGAGGGCACCACTGTGAAGCTCGACATCGGCGGCAATGGTGACTGGGACTTCCCCTTGTGCCTGACGTACGACTCGTGCCTCGCCCTCGACATCCTCTTGGTCATCGACAACTCGGGCACGATGGCCGACGAGCAGCTCAACGTCGCGCGCAACCTCCCGCTGTTGATGGACGAGCTCATGAGTCTCGCGGACCCCGACGGCGAGCTCATCAACCCCAGCGTCAACCTCATGGTGACGACCACCGACATGGGGCATCCGCTGTGCACGCCGCTCCAGAAGCCCGGCTACGAGCCCCGGCAGGGCGCACCGGTCTATCAGGGCTGCAACGCCCGCATCGAGCGGTTCACCGGGCTCGACCCGATGGACCCCGTGGTGGTCGAGGAGGCGTGTACCGAGGGCTGTCCCGTCGACGTGGTGCCTGCGGATCACTTCATCCAGCTCAGCGTGCTCGGAAGCAACGTGCCCGACGACGACGTGTCCGCGGCGCTGTCCTGCATCGGCCCGCAAGGCATCGACGGCTGCAGCTACGCGGCGCCACTCGAGGCGATGCTGCAAGCCATCGACCCCGCGGCCTGCTGGAACGACCCCGAGCAGCCCGCATGCGACGAAATCGCCGAGTGGGCGAATGCCACCCAAGGCTTCCTGCGCGACGAAGCCCACCTCGTGATCATGCTCGTCACCGACGGCATGGATTGCTCGGTGGCACCGGACGGTTACTCGTTCTTCACCGACATGGAGAATTCGGTCTACTGGAACATCGACCCCGCGCTCGGGATCCCGCAGGCCTCGCCGGCAATCTGCAGCAACGCGGGCGCGTCGTGCACCGATGACGACGGCGATGGCATCTACGAGGCTTGTGCGGCCGCCGACGGCGGTGCGCTGCAGCCGGTCGATCGCTACGTCTCGTACCTCCGCCAGCTCACCGAGGAACGCGGCAAGGAGGTGGTGATGATGGGCATCTTCGGCGTGCCCGAGGTGCTGACGCACGCTCCGTACCCGCCCTACCAGGCGACCGCGGGCGGCGTGCTCGACCTGGTCCATCGCACGTGGATCGACGCGCCCTACCCGGCCGGCGACATCATCCCCGCCGAGTGGGACGCAGGGCGCCGCGCCGCCGACGAGATCTTCGAGCGCGGTGCCATCGCCCCGGGCTGCATGGGAGTCGACGACGCTGGCGCGTTCATCGGTCAGGTGCTCCCGCCCGTACGCACGCGCGAGGTGTGCGAGAGCCTGAATTTCATCGACGAGGAGACGGGCGAGGAGGAGGTGCGCTGCTGCATCGAGTCGATCTGCGACACCGACTTCAGTCCCGCCATCCGTTGCATCACGAGCTTGATCACGGACCCTTTCAATGGAGAGTAGCGATCCCGAGGCCGTGGCTGCTCGCGAGCCCACCCCCGTGCAGTCGCGGGCCTACCCCGCGATCCAGCTGCTGCTGCGCACCGCGGTGAACCTGTTCTTCCGCCGTGTAGAAGTCGGTGGCCTGCGCAACGTCCCCGACGAGGGCGGCGGCCTCGTGATCTCCTGGCATCCCAACGGCCTCGTCGACCCCGGCCTCATCCTCACGCAGTGCCCGCGACCGGTGGTGTTCGGTGCACGCCACGGGCTGTTTCGTTACCCGCTGCTCGGCACGCTCTTGCGCGAGGTGGGCACCGTGCCGATCTATCGGGCCGTCGACGTGGGCCGCGATGCCTCCGTGGATTCACGGCGCGCCGCCAACCGCAAGAGCCTCGAGGAGCTCGCCGAGCGCATCGCCGCCGGCTCGCTGTCGGCGTTGTTCCCCGAGGGCATCTCGCACGACGAACCCGGCCTGCAGGCGCTGCGCAGCGGCGCCGCGCGGCTCTACTATCGCTCGCGCCAGCTCGGGCGCGCACGTCAGCTCGAACGCGCCCACCCCCCCGCGATCCTGCTCGTGGGCCTGCACTACGACGACAAGCAGATGTTCCGCAGCAACGCGCTGGTGACGTTCCACCCGCCGCTCTCGCTGCCGCCCGAGCTCGACGTGACGCCCGAGGACGACGTCGACTCCCCGGCCGTACAGGAGCTCTCGCGCAAGCTCACCGCGCACATCGAGACCGCCCTGCGCGAGGTGGTGTTCGCGACCGACTCGTGGGAGCTGCACGACCTGATGCACCGCACGCGCCGCCTGGTGCGGTCCGAGCGTGCGCACCGGGCCGGTGCCGATCCCGGCCGCACCACGATCGGCGAGCGGGCGCTCGGCTTCTCCCGGGTGCGCGCCGGCTACAACGCGCTCATGCAGCGCGACCCCGCCAGGGTGACCGCGCTGCGCGAGCGGGTGGCTCGCTACGACGCGGAGCTCCGCGCCATGCAGCTCGAGGACTACGACCTCGACCGCCCACCGTCGCTGCGCTCCAAGTGGATCGCCGTGCTGCTGGGCCTGCAGATCCTCGGGGTGTTCCTGCTGCTGCCGCCGCTGGTGGTGCTCGGCTACCTCGTCAACCTGCCCACCGCGCTGGGCCTCATCGCGATCGCCAAGCTGGCTGCGCGCAAGCTCAAGGACGAGGCCACGGTCAAGCTGCTGCTCGGGATGATCGCGTTTCCGCTCACGTGGATCGCCGCGGGCGTGCTCGCGGGCTTCGGCCATCACCAGCTCCACCTCGGATTCCCGAACATCCCCGACACGCCGTGGCTGGCCGGTGTCACCGTGGGCCTGCTCGGAGCCGTGGGCGGCGCGGCGGCCCTGCGCTACCTCGGTGTTGCTCGCGAGACCGCGCGCGCGGTGAGGGTGCGGCTCACCCGACGAGGTGCCACGCGAGCGGTCGCCCGGCTGCGACGCGAGCGCGACAAGCTCTACGACGAGATCATCGCGCTCGTGGACGGCGTGGAGCTACCCGGCGAGGTGGCCGAGGACGGGCGCGTTCGACCCGCGAGCTGAGCCGACCGCGGCGACTCCGAGCGTCGATTCGCAACGAGCAAGCCCGTGCGGCTCGCGTCGTCGTCGAGAGCCGTTACAATCCTCTCATGCTCGAGTCACAGCGTGGTCGTTCGTGGTGCTCGTGCCGTCTCGCCGCGGCGGTGACGTGGCTGTCGTTGCTCGCCAGCGGCTGTCCGGGCGACGACGCCCTCGTGAACGACTCGAGCTCCGACGACGGCACCGACACGAGCACCAGCCTCGCCAGCACGAGCGCGGCCACGGTCGCCGAGACCGGCACCACCGATGACGGCAGCACCGGCAGCACCACCAGCACCGGCAGCACCACCGGCGGCACCGCCCACGACAGCGGCACCAGCAGCGACACCGGCTCCGAGGAGTGCGTGTCCGAGCCCACCGAGACCCTGCCGGCCGTGCTCGAGGTCTCCATCGACATCCTCAACGACACCGCCGACACGGTCTACGTGCTGGGTCCGGCCGATGGCTGCACGTCATATGATGTGATCCGCGACGGCCTCTCCCTGCCGCTCGCGCTCGGCTCGATCTGCGGCTGCGAGTGCCCGCCCCCGGGGCTACCCACCTCCGAGGCCGTAGCGCTCGATCCGGGCCAGTCGTACTCGCTCACGTGGGATGGTCGCCTGCTCGCGCTCTACCAGGAGCACATCCTGTGCGAGCCGAACACCTGCATCGTCCAGGTCAATGGCTCGCTCCAGCCGCTCGAGCCCTTTCCCCTCACCATCACGATCCCGATCTACACCGAGGCCGGCATGTACGCGCAGCCCGCGTCAGGCGGCGTCCAGATGCCCTGCGAGTCGCCACTGTCGTTCAGCGTGGAGTTCGAGCTGGACACCGCCGACATCTCGATTCCCGTGGCGCTGAGCGACGTCGTGATCCGCTAGCCGCGTCGCCACGCGCGTGATAGATCCGAGAGCATGCGGATCTCCTGGGTTTCGAGCTTGGTCGTCGTCGTGGGTCTCGTTGGAAGCGCCAGGGCAGCCGATCCGCTGCCCGAGGGCGACCAGGGCATCGCAGCCAACCACCCCGGTGATGTGGGCATCGACGGTGATGCGGCGGTGATCTTCTTCGACGACTTCGAGGGCTACACCGTGGCGGACGACCTGTGGAGCCGCTACGACAACGTCTACCAGGTCGACCAGATCCGCTTCGCGACCGAGCCCGAGAACCACTACGCCGGCAACCAGGCGCTCGAGTTCACGGTGCCACAGCAGGAAGCCGAGCTGAGCAACGCGGTCGACAAGGCCGTGTCGCCCGAGCTCGACGTGATGTTCCTTCGCTACTACTCGAAGTTCTCGACCCCGTTCGACGTGGTGGGCAGCAGCCACAACGGCTCGAGCATCTCGGCGCACTACTTCATCGATGGCCAGGCCACGCCGGGCGTCCCCGCCGATGGCACCAACAAGTTCCTCGTGGCGTACGAGAACTGGCGCGGCGAGCCCGAGACGATGTCGCCGGGGCTGCTCAACGTCTACGTCTATCACCCCGAGCAGCGCGACAATTACGGAGATCACTTCTTCCCCTCGGGACTCGTGATGCCCAACACGAGCCTCCCGTTCGACTTCGGCCCCGACTTCGAGGCCCGCCCCGAGGTCATCCCCGAGCTCGACCGCTGGTACTGCTGGGAGTACATGGTGCAGGCCAACACGCCCGGCCAGCGCGACGGGAGGATCGCGGCCTGGCTCGACGGCGTGCTGGTGGCCGACTGGCAGAACCTGCGGCTGCGCGACGTCGACACGCTGACGATCGATCGCTGGGGTCTGTCCTTGCACATCGGCTCGAACACCAACGGCGAGCAGAAGAAGTGGTTCGACAACGTCGTGGCCGCCACGGACTACATCGGGCCGATCTACGAGCCGGGGGCGAGCGACGACACCGGCAGCTCCGGCGGAGCGGACGACACCGGCGGCGGCGGATCGGATGCAGGCACGGGCGGTGGGGGCAGCGGGGGCAGCGGGGGCGACGGCCCGAACACCGGGCCGGTGCAAGGCGACGAGGCCAGCGCGAGCGGCGAGACCGACGGCGGTGCCCCGGCCGAGGGCGACGGGGGCGGGTGCGGGTGCAGGACCGACGGGCGCGTGGGCGCGGGCGCGGCGTGGTGGCTCGGAATCGGGCTCCTGGCGGCGATCCGCCGGCATCGGCGAAGGCCGTAGCGCTTTCCTCACACCCTGGCGGCCGCACCCAGCTGCGCCCACCATGATCGTTCGTCCGCGACCCGGCACTCCCCGGGCATGACCCGTTGCTCGCTTGGACTCATGGCCCTGCTCTCCCTCCTCTTCGTGCCCGCGTGCGAGAAGGAGGAGCCCGAGCCACTCACGATCGCGGACACGTCGGTCGAGGAGGTCGACGACTGGGCCAATGGCGGCGGCGAGGATCCTCGCCCCGACGCGCTGGCGGCCTGCGACGTGCTCGAGGAGATCATGAGCCGCTGCTACGAGTACGGCGAGGTCGACGAGCCCTCGTCAGACCGGCCGATGCCGGGGTGAGCCGGCGAGCGGTGGCTCGGTCCCTCACATCGCGCACTCTTGCAGCATGGCGCCCTCGCCCAGGCCGTCCATCATGCATTCGTAGCGGTCGTCGGGAGCGGCCATGTCGATGCAGCCGGTGAAGTAGTCGGCGTCGGCGAGCGTGTGGAGGTCGGGGCCGTACAGCTGCGCGCCGATGTCGCTCTGGAAGCAGCCCGCACGCACGGCCATGCGGCCTTCGAGCACGTGGATCACATAGATCGACTGACTACTGAAGATGCCACCGTCCATGGTCCCGTCGAGCTCGAGGCGCGCCAGCGTGCCGTCGCGCAGCGTCTCGAGCATGCACTGCATCGCGGCCTCGTCGTACACGAGCTCCGACGTGCAGTCGTAGAGATCCACGCCCGGCCGCGGGCACGCGACCGTCAGCCGCGAGCACGGCTCCGCCTCCGGGCAGCCAGGAACCCACGCGACGAGCTCCTCGGTGCCGCAGGCCTGCTCCTCCGGCCAGGGCTCCACGCACATGCAGGCGTCCTCCGGTGGCGGCGTGCCGGTCGAGTCGGCGGTGGTGGGCTCGGACGCGGCGGTGGGGTCGGACGTGCTGCCGCTCGAGCTCGAAGCGCTGCTGGTGGAGGTGATGCCGTTCGTGCTGGAAGCGGTGGTGGCAGAAGCGGTCGTGCCGGCCGAGCCGCTACCGTCGCTCGGGGTCGTATCATCGCTCGGGCATGCGAACACGATGGCCACGGACATGAGCAGGCCGCGGTGGAGGATCGAGGTGAGGTGCGTCATCGAGCGGTCGGGCATGGGCATCACGAGGTCTCCTCGATCAGACTACACGAGCCGCCCCGATCGGCTCACCGATCTCGAGGATCCAACTGTCAACCCGGCACGGGCCCGGCCTCCTGGCGTGATCGAACCGATTCGAAGCACTATCCGGGTGCATGCGTACGAGCTCGCGGCATCGCCCCCTGGTGGCAACCTTCGTGCTCTTGGCGTTGGTCGCCGGGTGTCCGGCCGAAGCGGATCCCCCCGACGGCGCCTCGAGCGGCGCCGAGGAATCGACGGGTCTCGGAGCGACCAGCAGTGAGCCGAGCACGATGGGCTCGGACGACTCCTCGGGCGGAAGCGCGAACCCGGCCTGCGATTGCGTGGAAGGGTCGGAGGACTTCGTGGACTTCGTATGCGACTTCGACGAGCTCTGCGAGCCCGTGCAAGTGTCCTGCCCCCTGGAGCCGCTGGCCTACTGCGAGCTCACCGACATCACGGTCGTCAATCCTCAGGAGCTGGAGTGCTACCACGACGCGCTCGTGGCCGGCAGCACGGGGCTGCTGCGGTGGGAGCTGCCGTACGGACCCGACCCCGGAGCCGCAGGGCAGAGACACATGCTCTTCGTGATGGAGGGGCGCCAGACGATCACGTGGCACGAGGCGTGGGACGAGCCGACGTACAGGTTCTCCGACGTGACGACGGCGGAGCTGCGAGCGGCGGAGCACTTCGGCGCGTGCATGGCACTGCCGAACGCGGAGGAGGTGTTCCGGTGCCTGTTCGATGCGACGGAGGAGATGGTCGGGGTTTGCGTAGCGGCGCACGAGTTTCCGATCGGGTGAACGTGAGCACGTCCCGGCACCACCGGCCTCCCCGTTGCCCATGACCGAGACCACTGGGTAGACTGCAACCTCCGATCCAGGAGGCCAAGTGGACCCGGCAGTGATCACGGTGCTGAGCAAGCTCATCGGCCTCGGCATCGCTGCCCACAAGGCCTACGAGAGCGACGGTTTCGGCGAGGAAGATCTGTCCGCGCTCAAGGCTTTCTTGGAAACGGGCTCCGGGCTGCTCTCGAAGAAGGGCAACGAAGACCGGCCAGTCGGCGCGATCCAGCTCGCATTGGTCGTCAAGGCGTTCGGCGTCGCCGTTGGGCGCCACTGGGCCTTCAATGACAGGATGGTTCCCGGGCCCTCTCGGCTCCCGCAGTGGCTCAGGCAGATCTGGGACTCTCCACGAGCGAATCGTTACCGGGAGATCGAGCTTCGATTGCAGCTCGCAGACCTGACGCCGCTACTACCAAACCACAAGGGCGACCCGGTGGCCGAGCTGAGAACCCTGCAGCAGATCACCAGTCAGCCGCTCAATAGTCCGTACTATCGGGCGTTGTGGAAAGCGTTCAGCGACCCGGCACTGGACGGGAAGGGCGCAGAACCATTGCTGAGCCTGGAGAAACGAGGCGACGCTCGGGAGCTCGAGGCGTACTTTCGCCAAGCGTACATCGAGGCGCTGGCGACCGCGGATGGCCGGCGAGTCCAGCAGTGGCACATCGAGCTGGCGAGCGAGAAGACAGAGGCGCTCCTGCATGGGTTGATGCTCGACATGGCAGGTTGGGGACGGCGTCATGTCTTCGGGAATTCAACCACATCGAGCCCCGCCGACGCCTTGCCGTTCATTCCGCTCGACCATATCTACGTGGAGCCTTCTGGACGAAGGGTCGCTCCCCAGGAGCCTGCAAATGTAGCGGCCGAGCCGATTAGGAAGCTGATCAAGACGTTACTCCATGACCATCGTATCGTCGTGGTCAAGGCCGACTTCGGCCACGGAAAGTCCTTGACTGCCCGCATCCTTGCGAAAGAGCTTGCGGACGCATGGCTGACCGACAACCACACACCAGGCGCGAGCCTGATGGCTCCGGTCTTCATCAGCTGTGCACGCGACATCAGCGTGCCCTACGATCACTCCACCGTCGTATGCCGGGCACTCTTTCATCACGCGGTAGACGGGCTCGGTGTCGATTTGCCGATGGACGAGAGCGTGTTTGCACTTCCCGAGCAGCAGCAAGCGCTGTTCATCTTCGACGGGCTCGATGATGTCTCATTGGCACCCGGCGAGCTCCGTGAATTGTTCGCGCGTCTATACGAAAGAATGAAAGGAAATGGTCGAGCCCTGATCTTCACCCGACCCGGAGCCCTCGATGACGAGAGCCTGCCCAGAGGAGCTCCGGTCGTGGAGCTGTTGCCGTTTCATGACACTGCTCAGGTCGAGGCATGGCTCGACCGCTGGAATTTTCTACCAGCTCGACCTCCGTCCGTTTCATTGGCGTCGATCCGGGAGGCCGGCCTGGAAGAGATCGCAAAGGTGCCGATTCTCTTGCTCATGATCGCGATGACCCTCGCGAAATTCAAAGAATCATCCCAGGCCGTGGACAAGGGCGACTTGTACGAAGAGTTCTTCTCTCACATTGCGCGCGGCAAGCTGGCACAAGACCGAGCAGGGCACGGCCCCATTGCAAGAGCGTCGAGCCTACTGCTCAAGTGTCTCGTCGACAGAAAGATCGTGCCCGAGGGAGCTCAGCCCGTCGAGGCAATGCTATGGCTGATGTCCAGGGTCGCGTGGAAGGTTCATGAGTACACCTATCGAGGGAAGAAGCTTCAGTCCAGCGAAATGGGGCGAATCCTCAAAGCAGAGCTCGGATTGAATGAAGATGTGCAGCACATGATCGAGCTTGGCCTCTTCCTGGCGATACAGTTCGATCCAGCAAAGGACTCGGCGCCATCGCAAGAACCGGCAAAGACAGAGGTGCTATTCAGCCATCCCTCGTTTCGAGAATTTCTCGTCGCTCGCTACTGGCTCCACGGGCTTCGTCGACTCGCAGACCCTGACGCGCGTCGCGATCATGGAGAAGCGATCGTGGCTCGACTTGCCGAGGCGGGGCTCATGCAAGAGAACGACGCGGCCTTTTCGATGCTCCAGGGCATGCTGGGCCGACTGACGGACCTTGAAAAGCGTCGAATTCATAGCTGGGCAGAGAGCGTTGTGAACGAGGACCGCCTGACCGGCGAACGTCTCCGAGACGATCGGTCGTCGATTCTCAGAGAATCTGCGCTTGCGGTCGGAAGCTGTCTCGAAGCAATCACGATAGACGATCGTGCAGCGCTACGATCGATGATGGCCTATTTCTTCCTGATCAATCGACGCATCCTCTTGCATGCGCCTGGCCTGGTTTCGAAAGTAGCATTTCTCCCTGGTGTCAATCTCGTGGGGGCCAATCTCGTGGGGGCCAATCTCGCGGGGGCCAACCTCGTGGGTGCCAATCTCACGGGTACCAAGCTCGCGGGGGCCAATCTCGCAGGGGCCAAGCTCGCAGGGGCCAAGCTCGCTAGTACCAATCTTGCGGGTGCCGACCTCACGGGTGCCGACCTCACGAATGCCAACCTCACGGGTGCCAACCTCAGAGCGGCCAAGCTCAGAGCGGCCAAGCTCATGTATACGAAGCTCGACGGTGCGAATCTCGACAAGGCGGAGCTCGGGCGCGTGGACCTTGCACATGCCACTTTCTCACACACCACGTGCAGACGTGCCAATCTTACACGCGCCAATCTCGCGTATGCGAAGCTCGAGGATACTGATCTCGAGAACGCCAACCTCACGGAAGCCAACCTGCAAGACGTCGAGCTCGAGCGCGTCAACCTCAAAGGCGTCAAGGGTCTTGATCTCACGCGAATCTCCAACGATGACACTCCACCGACTCGAGGGCCGATCGAGCAGGACGACGGCATGGATGTCTAACGCCACACGAGCCCTCTACCGATCCTCCCGTCGCTGCCCCGGCAGCACCGGCGTCGCCACGGCCATCGCCTTGCCGACCGCCGGCAGCTCGAAGCTCCCAAGCCCCTCCGGCCCCCCCACGAGGAACACCAGCGCCGGATCCTCCAGCGCTCGATCGAACACGAACCGCACCGCCACCACGCCGCCGTCCTTGCGCTCGCCCACGACCTTCGCGCGGAACAACCCCACGTCCACCTCGTCCCCCGCATGCAGACCCTCTGGAGGCGGGCGGAAGAGCGTCTCCTGCGGCTGGTCGTGCATGATGGTGCCGACGGTGGAGAGCTCGAGCGTGCGTGCATCCACTCTGCGCACCAGCAGCCGCCGCTCGCCGATCTGCAGCACATGCCAGGTCATGGGCATCGGACGACCGAGCAGGTGCGAGATCCACAGGCTGTGTAGACCGGTGACCAGCCCAGGTGAGCTGATCACCACCACGTGCTTGCCTTCCAGCTCCACGCCCTCGATGCTCGGTCCGGCGACGAACCGCTGATACGAGCGCCCCGTGCTCGCGATCCCAGCGATCTGCGCCCGCGCCCAGCCGGCGTCCACGATCACGTGCTGCACGAGCAGACCGCCTGCGATCACCCCGAGCACGCCCGCGCGTGCCCACGCGGCCACGCCAGGCCCTCGCGCCCATAGAGCCCTCCCCGCGGCCACTCCCACGCTCCCCACGACCACCGCCGGCCCCAGTGCCGCCAGCGCCAGCGCGCGCGTCGAAGGCAAGATCGCCGCCAACGGCACCAGCGCCCCGAGCGATCCCAGCGCTATCCATCGCACCGCCCTGCGCTCGTCCTCCGTCAACCACCGCCGCGCGAGCCACCACGTGGGCACGCCACCAAGCATCAGCACCAGCAGCACGAACCCCCCGTGGGCCTGAACCACGCCCTCCGGCCCGTCCACGCCCGCGAACGCCGACATCATGCGCGTGACGATCGTGCCCTCGTAGCGAAACCACAGCCGATCGCTCTCACCCGGCAAGCACAGCCAGATCTCCCCGAGCATCCGCGGCACCCGCTGCAAGCACGCGATCGCGAACCCTAGCGGGTGGCCCACCGGATCCACGTAGCTCGTCGCCCCATGCACTCCCGCATGGATCGACACCGACACGATCGCGAATCCCACGAACGTCACCCCTGCCGGGATCAACGACCGCGCCCGCACCCGCCACGCATCCCGCCGCCCCACCAGGGCATACGCGATCACATACGCCACCCCGCACAGCGCATACTCCCCGGCCGCAAACGCGAGCCCCCACAGCACGCCTTCGATCCACCCATCACGCTTCCCACCCGCATTCGCACCCGCAGCCCGCCGCACGTGCACCGCCAGCGCCCCAAAGGCGAACGCCGCCGCCACCATCGCGCATCGGTTCGCCAACCACGCCGTGGTCCACCCGAACGTCTCGTCCACCGCGTACACCAACAGCGCCACCCCGGCGATCACCGGCGTCGTCACCCTTCGCATGAGCCCATACGCAGCCAACAACGCCGCGGCCAGCCACCCGAGCGAGTGCAGGTGATGCACCACCGCATCCTTCGGCCACACCGCGTGATCCACCCAGATCAACACACTCGACAGCGGCCGCACCTGCACGAACCGAAACTCATCCACCGTCCACCACGGCAGCGATCCTCTGCGCACGTGCTCCTCGACCCCGGCCGCCCCCTCCGGATAGAGCGAGTACAGCCCGAACGCCCCGCGCTCCCCCGCCACGCCGTCGATCAACGCGATCTGATACACGTCATCCGCCAGGAACCCCACCTCCACTGTCGGCCAGTAGAGCCCCACTGCCACGACCACGACGAACGCAGCCCACCACCACCCGCGCTCCTTCATCCGTGCCCCGCACGCATGTACACCAGCGCGCACTCGAGCAGCAGCGTGGGCCCGAGCAGCATTCGCACCCGGTTCCAGTAGGCCTCCACCTTCACCACCGGAATCGGCAAGAGCGCCGCCACCATCGGCAGCACCACCAGCACCGGGTGGAAGCACCACGCCGCATACGCCCCCGAGAGCACCAACAGCCCTCGCGCCAGCATCTCCGTCCGCCCTCGCCCCAGCACCACCGCCGTGGTCCGGATCCCTCGCTTCGCATCCGCATCACGATCCCGCAGCACCTGGATCGTCTCGAACACCCCCGAGAACAGCGCGAGCTGCCCGAGCAGCCACCACCCGGCCTCGCTCCCCGGCGGCACCGCCACCGCGGGCATCGCCACGCCCCACGCCATCATCGCGGCCACGTCCACGAACGGCCGCCGCTTGAGCCACGCCGAGTACGCGCTGCAGATCCCCGCCCCGAGCACGAGCGGCCACCAGAGCCCCCCGCCCCACACCACCGCGAACCCGGCGAGCAGCCCCAAGAGCCCCATCTGGGCCCGCATGGCCGCAGCACGGTGCGCCGCGAGGTACTCCGTCTTGTCACGATCCCGCGTGCTCGCCACGAGATCGTCCTCGAGATCGTGCCAGTCGTTGTTGAGGTACACGAGCAGGTTGAGCAGCACCCCGAACCCGGTGCGCACCAGCAGCTCGGCCAGCTCGAGCCGCAGCGCCAGCATGATCGCCACCGCGGCCACGAGGTTGGCCATCTCGAGCCGCCGGAGCCGGTATCGTGCCACGTCGAGGACGATCTTGAGCTCGGCGGACATCCGCGAGCCGATGGTCACACATCGCCGTCGCGCCGACTAGGGACCGGGTGACCCGCTCCCACGACGACCCCTCCGCGCCCTACTGCTCGATCCGCCGATACACGTTCCTGATCTCGAAATCTACCGGATGCGGCGCCGGAACCCGGATGAACCCCACCCCATCCGCGTCGTCGATCGGCTCCCGCTCCATCCGGCAATCGGGCCCGCACGCCAGCGTCTCCATCCAGTGGTACCGCAGCACCACGTCCTTCCCCGGGTCGCTCCCCGTCACCAGGATTCTGTTCGTGCTCGCCGTCACCCGCCCGCTGCCCTCGGCCACGAGGCTCACCGGCAGCTTGCTGCGATAGATGCGAAAGTGCGAGACCGTCGCGACCAGCTCGAGCACCGGGCTCTTGTCCCACCACGGCGCTTGCGCGGCCGGCGTGGACACGATCACCCAGCGCGCCGCATACATCTGCAGGTACCGCCCCAGCTCCTCGCTCGACGCGATCCCCTGGGGCCTCCTTCGAAAGAAGTTCGCCCAGCTGTGCTCCATGTTGCGCCAGATGAACCCGCCGAGGATCTGCGCATCCGTCTTCCACGTGAGCTGCTCGCCCACGTGCCAGTTCTCCACCAGGAATCGCGCGCTGCCGTCATCGTGCGCCCGCACCCACGCCGCGAGCTCGTCATGATTCCAGTCCGCATAGCTGAAGTCGCCGTGCGGCCCGTAGCCCAGCATCGTGTACCAGACCTGCTGCCCATCGAGCAGCTTGGCCGGCGCAGGCAGCGAGCGCGCGGTGAAGTACAGCACGTCGCGCGACAGGTGCTGCACCGCCGGCACCGCCAGCACGGCCACCAGCGCCCACGCAGGCCGTGAGACCCGTGCCCACAGCCGCTCGCGAACCACCAGCTCCACCGCACCCGCAGCCGGAATCACCGCCAAGAACCCCGTGGGCCCCACGTGCCGGTGCGGCTGGACGTTGGCAAAGAACGTGTAGCCGCCGAGGTACGTGAGCGCGAGCAACACCACGAGCCCCACCCCGAACGTCAGCGTCCGTGCGTCCGCCCTGCGCCACCACGCCACCGTCCCTACGATGCCCGCCGCGAGCAGCACCAGCCGAAATCCGGTGCGGTTGCCCACCACGCCCTGCGCCGCCGGATCCCCCACGAGCCCGAACACGTCCCACGCGAGCGACTCGAGCGTGCTGTGCCCGAAGTACGACGAGTCGAGGATGTAGTGCCAGAACTGCAGCGCCACCAGCAGCCACCACCCGTTGGCGAGCATGGTGACCGCCGCGATCCCCCACACCACCGCGTGCTCGCGCCGCGTCAGCGAGCGAGCGCACCGCAGGTAGATCGCCGCCATCGGCCCCACCAAAATGAAGAACGTGTACGGATGCACCAAATGCGCCACCGCCATCGACACCGCGCACAGCCCCGCCTGCCACCACCGCCGCTCCTCGGCCCAGCGCCAGAACGCCGCCAACGGCAGCAGGAACAGGTACCCCGCGATCGCGTACGCGATCATCCCCACGAACCACTCCCAGTGGTTCCACGAGTCGAAGTACCAGTAGAGCACCGCCATCCCCGCGGCCAACAGCGATGCGCCCCGCCCCAGCCGAAACAGCCGCGCCGACGCGTACACCACCGGTGCCACTGCGAGGTGCGCCACCACCACGAACAGGTTGCACGCGAGCCCCTGCGGCACCCCGAGCGAGACGAGCCCCCACGTGAACAGCTCCCAGCCCTTGTTGTCCGCGTCGAAGATCGTGCCGTTGGGATACCCGGCCAGGTGCTGCACGTCGTAGATCCACGAGCGGCCCCACCCCGAGAGCCCCTCGACCACGCGCCACACCTGCGAGACGTGCGTGTCGAAGTCGAAGCCCGATTGCGGCGTCTCCGAGAGCAGCCGCGCCCCGCCGAAGTACGCGAGCAGCCCCACCGGCCCCAGGAACACCACCGCCGCCGCCGAGGCCCAGAGCACGCCCCGCAGGGCTCTGGTGAGGGTCGGCATGCGCGAAGGCTACTACAGCCGCTTGCTGACCTCGAACGCCTCGCTGCCGTAGCCGGCCCGTAGCAGCCGGCGCACCCACGGCCGCCGGTACCACCCGCGCTCGACCAGCGGATCCATCGCCTGCTGGATCGCCAGCCGACCGAGCGAAGCGACCCCCAGCGTCGCCACCAGCTCCAGCCGATACCGCAGCGCCACCCGCCGATCCACACCACCGCGCCGCAGCGCCGCCGCCACCGTACGCCCCGCCAGCACGCCCCCGTGCAGCGCCTGGTAGATCCCCTCCCCCGCCAGCGGATCCACGGTGTACGCCGCATCACCGCACGCGAGCAGCCCCGGCCCCGCCGGCGGCCACGGCCGTGTCATCAGCGGCAGCGCCCACACCCGCGTCCGCCCCACTCGCCGCGACCCCGCGAGCCGCTCGGGATGCGCGGCCACGAAGCGCTCGAGCAGCTCGGGCAACGAGCGACCGTGGGCGTCGAAGCGATCCGCTCGCTGGTACACCCCGAGGTTGCACACCCCGTCCACCGCCGGAAAGATCCACCCATACCCACACGACAGCTCGGCATCGAAGTAGTGCTCGTTCGTCGCCGCTATACCCCCGAAGCCCACACCCTCGTGATACGCGGTGATCGCCACCGCCAGCCGTGCCCCACGCCGATACGGAATCCCCAGGGCCCCCCACGCGAGCGATCCGGGGCCATCCGCAGCGATCACCGCCTCGGCCTCGATCGACAGCCCGTCCGCCTCCGCCCCCGTCACCCACCCGCCCTCGGTGCGCAGCCGCCTGACCTTCACGCCCTGCCGCAGCTCCGCCCCCGCGCGCTCGAGCGCGCGGCGCAAGAGATCGTCGAGATGCAGCCGCGGCACGATGAACCCGGGCGCGCCGTCGAAGCTCCGCACCACCCGGCTGCCATCGGGGAACACCGCCGCCCCCGCCCGCACCTCCGCATGCGGGATGCCGCGCAGCGCCCCGACCTCGCCCACCAGCTCGTCCACCAGCACCGCGCCGCGGTTGGACACCGCGTCGCCGCAGGTCTTGGGCCGCGGGAAGCTGGCGCGGTCGAGCACGCCCACCCGCAGCCCCGCCCGCGCCGCCGTGATACCCGCCGCGCACCCGGCCGGTCCGGCTCCTACCACGAGCACGTCGTAGCGCACGCGGCTCACGAGCTCTCGCCAGGCAGACGATCGGAGGGGATGCAGCGGTAGATGAAGTTGCCGAGCTCGGTGGTGAACGACCACTGCACGTCCGAGGAATCCTCGTCGACCTCCCGCACCCGGGCATGGATCGCCTGCGGCCCGAGGTGCAGATCGATCGCCGAGTCGGTCACGAGCACGCTGCCGTCGGGCAACCGGTCCGCGTCACCGGCGATGATCGACATGAAGTCCTCCGCCGCGTCCTCCCACTCGAGCACTGCCGCCATCGTGCCGGTGTCGATGGACCAGCGCGTGGCCCTCGAGGTCTCCTGCGGGAACGTCAGGTCGGGGTTGCCGAGCCCGTTGTCGTAGAGCAGCAGCGAGCCATCGGCCTGCCACTGTGGCGAGTGCTGGTGGAACTGCCACGTACCGGCCGCCAGCGTGAAGTCACCCTCGCTGCCGAAGCGCCACAGGATGTCGCCGGTGGCCCGGTCGATCTGCACCACCCAGTCCTGGTGCCGCATCGAGAACGTCACGGTGTCGGAGGCAGCGTCGTGGAGGACGCCGTTGCCGTGGGTCCAGTCGTGGGCGTTCTCGAGGGTGGCAGGGTCGAGGATCACCTCGTCGAAGCCCTCGCGGCGGCGCTGCGGGTCGAGGTGGTCGAACGAGTCCCACTCCCACACGATCTCGCCGTCGGGGGTCACCTCCACCAGCAGATCGCCCGCGACGTGGGCCGTGCCGATGTCGGGGTAGTCGATGTCGCGGAACGTGTAGCTCAGCGTGAGGAAGTTGCCGTTCTCGAGCTCGATGACGTCGTGGTGCAGCCCCGGCAGCCCAAGGTCGGCCGACGAGATCGCCACCTGCTCCATGCCCATCTCGTCGATGACGAAGAGCGAGTAGTCCCGCAGGTAGAGCAGCGTGCCGTCGGCCCGCAGCTTGGCGCCCGCGAACACCGACGGCGGCCCGATCACCCCGTCGCTGCGCCCAATGTGCCAGCGCGTGACGCCGTCGGTGTCGAGCACGAACAGCGACGCAGGGGCATCGGGAGTGAGCGCGAGCAGATCGAACAGCACGTAGCCGCCGTAGCCGTCGCCGCTGCCGTCGATGGTGAAGCCCGGCAGGTAGCCCGGCAGCGGCGCCTCGGTCTGCACCAGCACCTCGCCGCCGCCCATGCTGCCGCTCGCGTCCTCGACCGACCACGCCAGCGTGTGCATGGTGTCGGGCGCGAGCCCGCGCGCGCGGACCCACGTCTCTCCCGGATCGCCCTCCACCGGCGCGAAGTGCACGCCGGGATCGGTGGTGTGCTCGACGAACCACGAGAGATCGGGGACGGAGAACGCCAGATCCACCACCATGGGCTGATTGGGATAGGTGAACACCTCCACGTCGACCTCGAGCGGCGGCGGTGGCCCGCTCGAGCTGCTCTCGTCGGCGGTGGTAGTAGAGGTCTGCGTGCCCTCGGTGGTCGTCTCGCTCGAGCTGCCGTCCGGGATGATCGTGGACGTGGACGTGGAGCCTGCCGAGGTGGAGGCGCCGTCCGAGTCGGAATCGGTCGATTGCGCCGGGCCATCGTCACCGCACGCCGAGCCGGCGAGCACCATCGTCACGCCGCAACGAGCCAAGCAAGAAAGACCAAGAAGGCGAGCCATGGCGCCGACTCTACCCCATGCCTCATCCGGGCGGCAGCACGACCCGATGCTGGTACGGGCCGCGGGTCACCATGAGCGCCCCATCTCCCATCGCGAACGTGTAAGGGCGACCATCCCAGGGATTCTTCGGTCGGTGGCCGAAGCTCAGCGCCAGCTCGGCGGTGTTCGGGTCGCGTCCCAGCGTGGTGCGCAGCGACAGCGCTCGCAGCGTGGCCGAGAGGCTCGTCTGCACGTCGATGAGCAGCCCCACTCGGTTGAGGCGCTCGGCCACCATGCGCAGCAGAACGCCGGTCGGCGGGTGTTGAGCGTCGAGCCGCAGCATCGGCTGGGCTGCGCGCTGCAGGCTCTTGCCGAGCGGCCGCTCCGCGCAGCCCTCCACCATCGCGTCGTAGGCCTCGCGCAGCGGCTGCCACTCGGCCCGCCCGAGCTTGCCCGGCCATGGCGACTGCCAGGCTCGCATCGCATTGCCCAGGCCAAAGCGCTCCGCCGCCGCCTCGCGCTCGCGCTGCCCGAAGTGCACGCGAAAGCCCGAGATCGCCAGCATCAAGAGGTCGTGGCGTACCGCGGCACAGATCACCGGCTGGGACATGCGCGTGGCGTCCACGGCCTTCGTGAGTCGCTCGAGGATCGCCGCGTCGGCCGGGTGCTGCTCGAGCAGCGGATGGATCGCGCGAAGGACCTCGAGCAGCGTGAGGTACTCGTGAAACCCATGCCCCACCGGCTTGCGATAGAGCGCCAGCGCATCTACCACGTGCGCCCAGCCGTCTACGAGCTCACCGCGCTCGAGCAGGACCCGCGCCTTGAGCACGTAGAGGTTGGCCACGAGCCCCAGCACCTCGACGAAGTCGGGCTCGCTGGCGGGGTCGATGCGCACGAAGTCCTGCACGATGCAGCGATAGTCGGCAGCGTGGCCGAGCAGCGGGTACGCCATCATGCGATCGTGCAGCTGCGTCGGCGGCATGCTGTCGAACTCGCGGATGCGGGCGCGCAGATCCTGGGCCAGCCACACCATGTCGCTGCGCGCCGCCAGCTTGTTCGCACGATCGCGGCAGGGCACGGCGGCCCAGGCGGTGGGCGAGGCCTCCAGGCGCTCGTGGAAGTCGTCGGCGATCCCGGGGTCCGGGCGCACGCCGCAGGCCGCGAGCAGCAGGGTCGCGGCGACGAGCCGCGTCACGAGCATGCCCCGTCATCGCATCATCACCGGCTGCGATGCCAGCGAGCCACTCGCTTGCGGCGCAGCATTCGAGTGACGGAGGAACGCCGAAGGGTTAAAGTAAAAAACCCTTGGCACCGGGGGAGGTACCAAGGGAAGGGGTCGGGGTGTTTCCTACAGCTCGGGGAGAGTTGGGCCGAACGCCGGGGGAGACATCGTGCCCTCCGGGCTGTGGAACTCTTCGTCTTGCGTCGTTCGCTACCGTGTCCCTCGCCAGGGACGACGCAATTATGTGCTAGCCTCGTGCCATGGGCGCCGGCAACTTTTGCGTTCGTATTTCTACATAGATTCCGACAGTTTGACGGTTTTCTGGACCCCGGTGTCACATTTCCATTCGGTGTCATCTTCCTGGCATGTGGGGGGTTGGTGACGGATCGCGTCACCTTCTTGACGAACCGGGTGGCGGATCGTCGGTAAGTTGGCGTCACGGCCCCGAGATCGACCGGTCGCGCCCTGCGTTGTCAGCCGCAGACGCGGCTTCCCATGGCGACCACGCACATAGCGCAGCTTCCGGCCTTTGGCGTGGCTTGGGCCCGAGGAACCGTGGTCGAGCCCCGCTGTCTGGCCCACGCCATGCGCGCGGCCGACTCATCCCCAGGCGACGAGGCCCACCCGCCAAGCGACGAGGAGCTCATGGATGGGTTCCGCCTCGGCGACTCCGACGCCTTCGAGGTCCTCGTCACCCGCCACAGCCGGGGCCTCTACAACTTCCTCCTGCGTAGCGTCCATGCTCCCGCCCGGGCCGAGGAGCTGCTACAGGAGGTGTTGCTGCGTGTGATCCGCTCCAAGGACCGCTACCGCCGCTCGGCTCGCTTCACCACGTGGGTCTATACGATCGCACGGAACCTGTGCGTGGACGAGAGCCGCCGGGCCCGCTTCCGCGACCACGAGTCGCTCGACGCACCGCTGCGCCGCCGCCGGGCCCCCGGCTCGGCCACGCTGGCCTCCACGCTCGCGTCCGAGGAGCTGCTCCCCGAGCTGATCGCCGAGTCCCCCCGCCTGCGCGAGCGCCTCAACACGGCCGTGCTGCGCCTACCCGGCGATCAGCGCGAGGTCTTCCTGATGCGCGTGATGGCGGGTATGTCCTTCCGCGAGATCGGCGAGACGGTGGGGGCCCCCGAGAACACGGTCAAGAGCCGCATGCGCTACGCGCTCGACAAGCTCCGCGAGGAGCTGGCCGACCTGCGTCCGGTGGTGTGTGCCATGACCCTCGAGGAGGCGGCCCATGGCTGACGCCGACCTCGGCCACGGCGAGCTCGATCTACTCGAGGACGCCCTCGAGCAGCTCGAGCTCGACGACGCGATCGATCGCTGGTCGGGGGACGAGCTCGACCCGCGGGTGATCGCACGCCTTCACGACTATCGCTCGGTCCTCGAGGCCGCGCGCGAGGCTCTGCCGTTCGAGGACGTGCCCGCGGGCGTGCTCGACGGCGTGCTGGAGCAGGCTCGACAGGCCGCTGCGGCTCCGGCTGCGGCCGTGGCTGCGCAAGAGCCCTGGTGGGCTCGGCTGCGGCGCAGCTTCATGGTGCCGGTGCTGGCGTTGGCCGGCACGGCTGCGCTGGTGTTTTGGGTGTTCGATCCCGAGGAGCAGACCAAGCTCGTCGATCCGCCGGCTGGCTCGGCGCCTGCGGCCGAGCGAGCGCCGGTGAGCGCCAAGCGAGCCGAAGCTGGCGAGCGCCAGCAGGCCGGGGCCACGCCCGTGGCACCCGCAGCGGCGCCCACCGATTCAGCCACGGCGGCCAGCGATGCGGATGCGAAGGCAGCACCGCCACCAAAGGAAGCGGAGCTCGAGCGCGACGCGGCCGAGGCCAAGCTCGATGCCGCCAAGAACGAAGCGCCGAACAAGCCCGCCGAGGGCCTCAGCCGGGGGATGACGCCGCTCGGCGACGTTCCCGACTCGCTGGGCGGCGCGGCGGGTGCCGGAGGGTCTACGCCGGGCCAGGCGCAGGAGCAGTCGAAGTCGGGGGGCAAGGGCGCCAGCTCGGCTTCGGGTCGCTGGGACATCGTGGTCCGCGGCGATCGGGCGCGGCAGGCCGGTGATTGCGTGGCCGCACGCGAGGAGTATGCGGTGGCGCTCGAGGACGACGAGGCGAGGGTACGGGCGCGGGCGTTCGCCGGGCTGGGCCTGTGCGACGCCGCGGCCGGCGACGAGGCCTCGGCCGACGCCAACTACGAGCGTGCGCGCTCGCTCGACGACGAGGTCGCGAGCTTCATCGACTCGCAGAACGATCGCAGCCGCGGCGCGGCCAAGAAGAAGGGCAAGCCCAAGAAGAGCAAGGCCCAGGTCGACGCGTTCGACGATGCGGCGGATCCGTTCCAGTGAACGGTGGCGGCGGCCGGCATCAGAACAGCGAGAGGTTCGCGTCCTTGGCCCCCCAGCTCCGGCGGGCCTCGGGGGGCAGGGCGCCGTAGCGGGCCTCGTAGGCGCCGAGGAACCGGCGGGTGGCGGCGTTGAGGTAGCCACCGCCGTGCACCGGGCCGAACTCTTCGGCGTAGCGCCCGGCGATCACCTCGAAGGCGCGGTCGCGTGCGTCCTTGGCCACGATCGACGCTGCGGCCACCGCGAGGTGAGCCGACTCTCCGCGATCGATCGCCTCGAGCGCGGGAAAGTTGGCCCGCAGCGGGCCGAACAGGCGTGCGCCGTCGCAGATCACCCGCGCGGTGCGAATGGCCCCGAGCGCCTGGAGTAGCTCCAGCACCACGCGCCGCTCGAGCGCGTTGAGCTTGCCGCGGAACGTGTAGTGATCGATCTCCTCGACCTCGACCAGCCGCACGCGGCATGCGGTGACGTGCTCGCGGATCCGACCGGCCAGCTCGCGCCGGCGCTCGCGGGCCACGGCGTCGCTGCCGAAGCTCTTGCTGTCGGCCACGCCGAGCGCCTGTAGAGCCGCCTCGGCGGCGGGGTCGAGGCCGACCACCGCGATCGCCATGGGGCCGAGGATCGGGCCGCGACCGGCCTCGTCGGCGCCGAACACCAGGGTCACCGAGCGCCTCCTTCGTCGCGCACGGCCTCGGCGAGCGCATCGATGGCGGTGAGCACGGCGCTGCGTAGGCGCAGCGCCTCGGCTCGTGGGGCGCTGCTGGCCTCGCGATCGAGACGGGCGCGAGCTCGCTCGACCTCGCGGGCGAGCTGGCGCGCACGTACGGCCCAGGCTCGTGCCACCGGGCGCAGCGCCTCGCGAAAGCCGGAGCGGATTGCGGCCTCGCCGTCGGCGATCTTGCCGCCGTGGTCCGCCAGCATCGTGGCGAGCCAGCCCGCGTGCACCAGGCCCTCCACGTGGCCCTGGGCCCACGGCACGAGGTGATCGTCGAGCACCTGGGCGGCGGCCGGATCCTCGCGACCGAGCGGGGCCAGGGCGCGGCGCAGCGCGGCCATCGTGCCCTCGCGAAACGCGGCGGCGAGGTACTCGGCGTCTTGCGGGTCGAGCGGGCCCTTGGCGCGGCCCTTGCCGGCCACCAGCACGCCCAGGCTCAGGCCTTCGCGGGTGAGCAGATCGTCGACGCCGAGCAGCTGCTCCTCGAGCGCATCGCCGAAGCGGAGCAAGAGCGGGTGCGCGGCCGTGCGCTCGCCCTGCATGCCCTGCAGCGTGGCGTCGGCGCGCTGCTCGAGCTCGGTGACGGCCGCGACCACCGACCCGCGCGCGGCCGCGAGCGCCTCGGCGAGCCGCCGCGCGGTGAGGCTGCGCTTGAGCTCGCGTGCGTGCTGCAGGAAGTGCCGCTCGAGCGCGGCCTCGACCTCCGCGAACGGATCCTTGGCCGCGGGGAGCATGGCGGCTGCGGGGGACATGGCAGTACGGTGCTCGAGCGCCTTGCGGGCGCACACCGGCACCACCTCCACCAGCACCTCGCCGAGCTGCTTGCGCAGGTACTGCGCAAGCTCGTGCTTCTCGGCCTCGTCGAGAGTGTCGACCTTGTTGAGCACGCCGAGCACCTGGCGGCCGCCGGCGCGCAGGCTCTGCAGCATGCCGGCCTCGGTGGCGGCGCCGCTGCGCGTGGCCGAGAACAGCCACACCACGGCATCGGCCTCGTCGAGGAATTCGCGGGCCACCTGCTCGTGGAAGGCGTCGAGCGCGTTGAGGCCGGGGGTGTCGACCACCGAGGCCTCGCCCACGCGGCCGCCGGTGCGCTCGATCTCCACGTGGCGGATGCGGGCGGCCTCGGCCGCGTCGAGGCCGTGCAGGAACGGCTCGACGTCGGCGGCGGCGAGCGTGGCGATGCGGCCGTCGCGGTAGTGCACGCGCGCGCCCCCGGTGAGCCCGCGCCGAAACACGTTGATGGTGCTGGTGGTGGGCAAGACGCCCATCGGCGCCACGGTCTGGCCGAGCAGCGCGTTGACGAACGTGCTCTTGCCGGCCGAGAACTCGCCCATGATCGCGATGGTCAAGGGTCGCGCCAGCCGCTCGCGCGCGGCGACCACCTGCGCGAGCGCGGTCTGGACCCCGGTGAGCGGCACGCCGAGCACGCGGTTGGGCACGCCCGCGAGCAGCGTGGTGGCGGCGGCGAGGCGATCCTCGAGGCGGGTGCCGGTGTCGCCCTGCGCGAGCTCGGCGAGCATGCGGCGGGCGCGGGGCAGCGTGGGGACCTCGATGAGCGCCTCCACCAGCAGGTCCTGCGCCATGTCGTCCTGGCCCTCGAGGCGGCAGCGCTCGGCGGCGGCCAGCGCTCGCTGGCTGGCGAGCACGGCCGTGCGTAGATCGGGGTCGCGGAGCGGGCTGCACGGGTCGGGGCCCGCGGGGCCGCCGAGATCGGGGTCGGCGCGGAAGCGCGGCGGCATGCCGGGCTGGAAGTCCTCGTGCGAGCGATCGCCGGCGGCAATGCGATGGCGCGCTCGCACGAGCCGCAGCTCCTCGGGGGCGGTGCCCTCCTCGCGGCGCAGTCGATCGAGGATCGGGTCGCGCACGGGCGGCGGGAACCAGTCGAGGCGCAGCGCCACGTGGGCGAGCTCTTGCAGCCAACGATCACGCGCGGCGGCCGGGGCGGCCTGGGCCGCATCGGACAGCGCCTGCACCACCTCGCGACGCAGCGCCTCCTCGCCGGGGCCGAGCTCGCGGCCGTCGCGGTGCCGCCGGGCGAGCTCGGCCAGCGCCCACAGGCGGCGGTGCTCGGGGTCGGAGGGCGCGGACTGGAGGTACCGCAGCGACACCGTGGGCAGGTCGTCGCCGCCGTCGTCGGGCAGGCCGACCGCGAGGCCCACCCACAGGCGCGTCTCGTCGTGGGCGGGGTCGTCACCGAGCGTCTGGAGCAGCGCCGGCGCCCCGATGACGTCGCCCTTGGCCGCGAGCACGCGCACCCGCAGCTCGCGGGCCAGCGGGTCCTTCTCGTCGTGCTCCTGCGCCTCGTCGACCCAGCGCTCGGCCTCGGCAGCCTGGTCGGCGGCGAGCAGCAGCGTCACGCCGTGGCGCAAGAGCACGTGGCGGAGCGGCGTGCCGAGCTCGGGCAGCAGCTGGGTGCGAGCCTTGTTCAGATCGCGGAGCGCCCGGTCCTGCTCGCCGCGCCGCAGCTGGGCGAGGCCCGCGAGCAGGTGCACCAGGAGCCGCGTCTCGTGAGCGTCGCGCTTGGGCACCTCGCCGAGGTGCCGGGCTGCGCGGCGCAGCGCATCGAGGGCGGGCTCGGGGCGTCCGTCGTAGAGATCGTGGGCGCCCTGCAGGAGCTGGCGCGGGGCGAGCCCGAGCGCGTCCTGCAGCGCCGCGATCACGTCGGCCAGCGGCCGCAGCGGGCGGCCGCCGGTGATGAGGTCGTGCACGAACCCGAGGCCCAGCGCGTAGCGCAGGTGCGGCTGGTTCGGGTGCGCCTCGATCTGCCCGCGCAGGACCGCCTGCGCCGCGGGCAGCTGCCCGGACAGCCGCAGCGTGCGGGCGTGCTGGAGCGGCTCGCGAAGCTCCTCGGGGACCGAGGGCGCGCCCGAGACCTCGGCCACGAGCTCGCCCACCCGCCGGGCCCAGCCGCCGAGGGCGTCGCCCACCGAGCGCAGGCCACGAGGGGGCGGGGGCTTGGGTGGCTCCTGCTCGTCGCTCATCGGCGGCGAGCTTAGCAGGGCTTTCGCGGCGCCACGGCTACTCCTGCTTCGCGGCGGCCTCGGTGCGCTTCTCCACGGTCGAGGCATCGGCCCCGGGCATGTGTGCGACCACGCCTTCGTCGTCGTTGCGCGGCGGGGTGTAGGGCACGTCGGCGCCGTCGGCCAGCACGCGGGTGAGGTCGGCCACGAGCTGGCCGATGGTGGCCATGCCCTCGCGGTTGATCGCCTCGAAGTGGTCGCTCGCCGCGTGGTAGTCGTCGTGCAGGCCCGTGAAGAAGAACAGCACGGGGACCTTGTGGCGGTAGAAGTTGGCGTGGTCGCTGCGGGCGTTGACGGCCCGCTCGTACACGACGGTCATGTCGCGCGCGCCGAGCTCGTCGAGCAGCGGCATCCAGGCGTCGCTCGAGCCCACGGCGCCGATCGCCAGGCCGTCCTTGCCGAGGCGCCCGACCATGTCGAGGTTGACCATGGCCACCACCTTGCCGCCCTCGAACGGCGGGGCCTTGGGGGGGCTGGCAGCCAGCGCCTGCGAGCCGTAGAGGCCGAGCTCCTCGCCGGCAAAGTGCGCGAAGACGACGGTGCGGGCGGGGCGGTACTTGGCCTCGGCGAACGCGCGGGCGACCTCGAGCACCATCGCGGTGCCGCTGGCGTTGTCGTCGGCGCCGTTGCAGATCGCGTCGCCCGACTGCTCGCGGCACATGACGCCCTTGGAGGCGGTGCCGATGTGATCGTAGTGGGCGCCGAGGATCACGATCTCCTCGGGGGTCTTGGTGCCCGGCAGCACGGCGAGCACGTTGAAGCTGTCGCCCTCGATGTCCTCGCGCTTGGCGGAGAGCGACATCTTGGTGCCGGCGGGGACCGAGGGCTTGCTCCTGGGCACGAGCTGGATCCCGAGCCAGTCCTTGGCCGCGGCGGTGCCGATCCAGATCACGGGGAGCTCGAGCTCGCGCAGCGGCTCGCGCAGGCTGCTGGCGACGGCGCGGTCGTCGTCGCTCACGAGCACGAGACCGGCGGGCTGGTGGGCGGCGAAGGCCTGGATCGCCTCGGCGAGCCGGGCCGGCGGGGGTGCGGGCGCGACGACGAGCTTGCCGCGCACGGCGGCCGGCGAGGCACCGGCGAGGCCCTTGATGCCGACCACCTCGGCGTAGGCCGCCTTGCCCTTGCCGTTGGCGAGGGTGGTGAGCACGTCATTGGCGACCTGGCGGCTCTTGCCCTTGCCGTCCTCGACCCAGGCGATCAAGTCGTCGCCCGGCTTGGAACCGATGGGGGCCTTGAAGGGCACGCGATAGGAGCCGCCGACGGGGCCGAAGTCGAGGGACTCGTACTGCTTGGCGAGGTGATCGGCCGCGACGGCGAGGTCGTCGCTGAAGGTGTAGCGACCGTGGAGCTCGTCGCTCGCGAGATACTCGAGATCGGCGAGCATGCGCTCGAGGTCGATCTTCGGCTCGGCGGGCGGGTGGATGGGCTTGGTGGTGGGCTTGGTGGCAACGGGGGGCTTGGTCGCGCCGTTGGGATCGGTGCCGACGGAGATGCGACAGGCCAGCGCCGTCGCGAGCAGCGCGAGGGCAACGAGCGAGCGCGAGGGGCGAAGGGCGAGGCGGGCGGTGAGCATCGGCGGGCGATCCGGGCGCAGAGGCATGCGGCAGACACTGGAGAGCACGGGCGGGTTTCGAAGCTAGCCCTTCACGTGCAGGTCGAACCAATCGAGGAAGCGATTCGCGAAGTCGATCTGGTGCGCTCGCTCGCGCAGGCCGTGGCCCTCGCGGGGGTACATCACGAGCTCGGTAGGGGCGCCCGCGTGGCGCAGCGCGCGGTAGAGCTCCTTGGCCTGACCGGGTGGCACGCGAGGGTCGTCCTTGCCGTGGACCACGAGCGTGGCGGTGGTGCTGCCCTGGGCGTGGGCCATGGGCGAGCGGTCCCACGCGAGCTCGAGGTGCTCCCACGGCCACAGGTCCCAGTGCACGAGCGAGTTCTCGTGCTCGATCTCGGTGGTGCCGGTGAACGAGATCCAGTTGGTGATCGCAGCGCCCACCATCGCGGCCTTGAACCGCTTGGAGTGGCGCGTGGCGGCGAGCCCCGAGAAGTAGCCGCCGTAGCTCCAGCCGCCCATACCGACGCGATCGTTGTCGACGAGGCCCTCGGCCACCAGGTGGTCGATGCCGGCGAGCACGTCGTCGAACTCCTTGCCGCCGAGGTCCTTCTGGTCGGCCTTGCCGAACTTCACGCCGCGGCCGTTCGAGCCGCGATAGTTGGGCTCGAGCACCACGTAGCCGCGCGTGGCGAACAGCTGCGCAGGGTAGCCCGAGCGCGTGTTCCAGGCGTCGAGCGAGATGCCCTCGGGGCCGCCGTGCACGAGCACCGCCAGCGGGTAGCGCTTGCCCTTCTCGTAGCCCACGGGCATGGTGACCACGCCCTCGATCTCGAGGCCGTCGGCGGCCTTCCAGCGCGCGATGCTGCGCGCTCCGAGGCGCACCTTGGCGAGCGCGGGGTTGTGGTGGGTGAGGCGGCGCAGCGACTTGCCCGGCGTGCCCGCGAACAGCTCGCGCGGGTGCTCGGCCCGCTCGCCGGCGCACACGAACACCTTGCCGTCGTCGGTCACGTCCATGCGCTCGCACGCGGGCCCGGTGTCGCCGAGCGACTTCATGCCGCCGTCGACGCTCACGCGGTGCAGCACGGTCTTGGCGCCCTGGTTGGCGACCATGAGCAGGGCGTCCTTGCTCACCCACTCGATCCACTGGCCGGTGCCCTCGTAGTCGAGCGTGAGCGCGCGTGCCGGCCCGCCCGCGGCCGGGGCCACCCACACGACGCCCGCGGTGGGATCGTGCAGATCCGAGGCGCCGAGGAACGCCACGTGCTGGCCGTCGGGCGACCAGTCGATGGTGCCGAGCTTGCCGGCGGTCTCGCACAGCGGCTGAAGCTCGCCGCCCTCGGCCGCCACGGTGTACACGCGGCTGTACATCATGGTCGCGTCGACGTCGGCGCGCTCGCTGGCCTGCACCGCGAGCCGCTTGCCGTCGGGGGCCCAGGCCATCTGCGACACGTAGCGGTCGCGCGGGGTCACGGCCTTGGCCTCGCCCGTGCGCAGCTCGTGCACCCACAGCTGGTGGAACGTGCCCTCCACGTCGCCGACCACGTGGTCGCGGCCGGCGCTCGTGTCGTCCTTCTGCGCGGGCGAGGGCTCCTGATCGGTCACGTACGCGAGCTGCTTGCCGTTGGGCGACCACGCGAACGCGTAGATCTCGGTGGCAGACTCGGTGAGCGGCTCGGCCTCGCCGCCGTCGATCGGCACCGCGTACACCTGCGACTTGGTCGAGCCCGGGCGCCGCGAGATGAAAGCGATGCGCTTGCCGTCGGGTGACCACGCGGGCGAATGCGAGCTGGCGCTCGGGGTAGTGAACGAACGACCCTCGCCCTTCTCCCCGCGTGAGGGAATCACCCAGATTGCGCTCCGCATGGCCGCAGGGCCCTCGAGGTCGTCCGGCGGCACGCGCAGCACGTACGCGATGCTCTTGCCGTCGGGCGAGACCGCCGCTTCGGAGACCCACTCGAGGTCCACCATCGCCTCGACGGTGAGCTCGTCGGTACGAGGCACGTTGGGCGCAGCGGGGGCATTGGTGTGGGCCTGGGCGAGCGAGGGCTTGGCGCACGCGCACGAGAGGATGGCGAGCGCGATGGTGGAGAGCCGGCGCATGGGCGGAGGATACACGCCCACGGCCGAGCCCGCGGTGTATCCTGCTCGATGCCGGCCTCCGTGCCGCCCGCCCCATGGAGCCCCACGGCAGGACCAAGACCGACCTCGCGCTCGGGCCCGCGCTGGCCCTCGACCGCGACGGTGCGTCGCGAGGGCGCGAGGACGAGCCCGACGAGCTCGCGGATGAATCCGCCGACGAGGACCTGTCGATGCCCGAGCGCCTCGGGCGGTTCATGGTGCTGCGCCGGCTGGGCATCGGCGGCATGGGCACGGTGCTCGAGGCCTACGACGAGACCCTCGATCGCAAGGTGGCGGTCAAGCGGCTGCACCGCGACACGAGCGGTGAGGCGGGCGAGCACCACCGCCAGCGGCTGCTCCGCGAGGCGCAGGCGCTGGCCCGGCTCTCGCACACCAACGTGGTCCAGGTCTACGACGCGGGCGAGGAGGACGGGCGACTCTACATCGCGATGGAGCTGGTCGAGGGCCAGACGCTGTGGGAGTGGCAGAAGACCCCGCGCCCGTGGCCCGAGCACGTGCGCGCATACATGGGCGCGGGCGCGGGCCTGGCCGCCGCACACGAGCAGGGCGTCGTACACCGCGATTTCAAGCCCACCAACTGCATCATCGACGCACAGGGGCGCGTGAAGGTGCTCGACTTCGGCCTCGCGCGCGGTGTGGACGACTTGCTCGACGAGCCCGCGGTCGGCGTGCGCACGCTCGATCCGGCCGAGCTGGCCGCGCTCGTCGATGGCAACGCGTTCGAATCGGAGCCGGTCGATGCCCACGCGCCCACGCGCGTGTCGGGCGAGGACGAGCTGGTTCCGGCCGCGAGCTTCGTGCGCGCGCACGAAGCCTCCTCGGCGGTACCACGAGCCGTGGGCGCGTCCGAGGAGGCCTCCAGCGCCGCGCTCAGCGTGCTGTCGCTACAGCTCACGCGCACCGGAGCGATGCTCGGCACGCCGGCCTACATGGCGCCCGAGCAGGCTGCGGGCCAGCCTGCCGATGCGCGCAGCGATCAGTTCAGCTTCTGCGTGGCGCTCTACGAGGCGATCTACGGCGAGCGGCCGTTCCCGGGCAACACGGGGCTGGCCGTGCTCGCGGGCAAGCAGCCGCGCTTCCCCCCACGCGCGCGGCCGGGGCAGCCCTCGGTGCCGCCGTGGCTGCGCAAGCTCTTGGCGCGGGGCATGGCCCCCGAGAAGCAGCAGCGCTTCGCCAGCATGAACGAGCTGCTCGACGCGCTGCAGCAGGGCCAGCGTCGCCGCCGTCGGCTGGGCGCGGTCGTGCTGGGTGCGCTCGTGCTCGTGGGAGGCACCGCCGCGGCCACCATGCACAGAACCCCGTGCGAGGGCCTGCGCGACGCCGTGATGCCCGGCTGGACCGAGGCCGAGCGCAGCACGCTCGAAGCCGCGCTGCGGGCGACCAGGGTCGAGCACGCGTGGGAAGCCACCGCGGCCGGCCTCGACGCGTATGCCCATGGCTGGACCCTGGCCCGTGCGCAGGCATGCGAGGCCACCCACGTGCAGCGCGTGGCCGGTGACGAGCTGCTCGAGCTGCGCATGGCGTGCCTCGATCGCCGCGCGGTGCAGCTGCACGCCACGGTGGAGCTGTTGGCTCAGGCCGACGTGGGTGTGGCCTCGCGCTCGGCTCAGGCCGTGCGCTCGCTGTCGCCCGTCGAGCCGTGCCTCGACGCCGAGCGGCTGCGCGAGGGCCCCGGCCCGCTGCCCGAGGCCCTCGCCGCGCCCGCGGCCCGGATCCGCGAGCTGGTGGCCCGCTCGTGGGCGTTCGATGCCGCAGGCCGGGCCGCGCAGGGTCTCGAGGCGGCCGAGCACGCGGTCACCGAGGCCGAGCAGCTCGGGCCCGAAGGCGAGCCGCTGCGCGCCGAGGCGCTGCACAACCGCGGGCGGCTCTACCGATCGGCACGGCGCCTCGACGACGCGCGGCGTGATCTCGAGGCCGTGCTGCAGACCGCCGAGCACGGCGGTGACGAGGCGCTGGCGCTCGACTCGCTGCAGGAGCTCTTGCTCGTGGCCCACGATGCCGCCGATCGCTCGGCGTTCGGCGCATGGCTCGCGATGGCACGCGGCAAGCTGCGGCGCCTCGAAGACGAGCCGCGTGCGCGTGCGCGGCTCGTGCACCTCGAGGGCCTCGCGGCGCTGCGCGAGGGCGAGCTTCCGCGCGCGATCGAGGCGTTCGAGACCGCCGCCAGCCAGTGGCGCGAGCTCGGACCCGGAGCCACGCTCGAGCTCGCCCGCACGCTCGTGCAGCTCGGCGTGGCGCGAGGCAAGCAGGGCGACGACGTGCGAGCCGAGGAAGCGTTCGATGCGGCCCAGGCGCTGGCCGAGCGCGAGGGCCTCTTGCCGCTGCTCGCCGAGGCCCACCAGGAGCGCGGCCGCATGCTCTTCGATCGCGGGCGGCTACCGGTCGCCGAGCAGTGGCTGCGGCGAGCGCTCGATCTACGCGTGGCGATCGACGGGCCCAGCTCGCCGATCACCATTCCCACGCGCGTGCCGCTGGCGATGCTGCTCCAGCAGCGCGGCGAGCTGCCGGCCGCGATCGCGATGGCCCAGGCCGCGCGCGAGAGCCTCGGCCCCAGCGTGCCCGTGAGCAGCCATGCGCAGGTGATGAGCCTCCTGGCCCGCTTCCATCGCCAGCAAGGCGACTGGAACGCCGCGCTCGAGGACTACCAGCGCGTGGAGGAGGCGCTGGCCGCCGCGCCGTCGCCCGACCCGATCGAAAAGGCCATGCTCGACAGCAACGTGGCCGACTGCCTGCGCATCATGGGCCGCCTCGACGCCGCGCGCACCCGCTACGAGCGCGCGATCGAGGGCCTGCGGGTCCACGCCGCGGCGGACGATCAGCGCCACGTCTACCCGCTGTCGGGCCTCGGGATCCTGCTGGCTGCGCAGAACGATCTCCGCGGCGCTGCCGCGGTCCTGCGGCGCGCGCTCGCGGTCCACGAGGCCACGCCCAAGGATCTCGACATGGGCGCGATGCTGCGCTGGGAGCTCGGCCGCGTCGTGCTCGACGACGCCACCGCGGCGCCGGCCGAGCGCAGCGAGGCGCTCGGGCTCGTACGTGCCGCCCAGGACCAATTCCGCGCGTTCGACGACACCCCGATGGTCGCCGAGATCGACGCCTTCCTCGCTCGCTGCGGCTCCCGCTGCGGGCAGGAGCGGCGGTAGAACCCAGAGCAACCCAAGCAACGGAGCAAGACCATGGCCGACGAGACCAAGAAGAAACCCACCACGACCACGACCACCACCACCACCTCGCGCGATACCTCGACGAGCGGTGGCTCGCTCACCACCACCGACGAGGAGGACGACGACACCAGCCGGTCGAACGACGCGCCCTACCAGGGCAAGCGCTCCACGGGCGGCTACGTGCCCACCTGAGCCGGCGTGCGTCCGCGGCCGGGGCCGTCTGATACCCTCGCCGCCGATGTCCCTCCGCGACGACCTCAACCGCTGCCGCTGGGACGGCTCGGACCGCGGCCACTACGAGAGCTGGTTCCAGCGCGGCAACCACCCGTCGCGGCCGCTGGCGTTTTGGATCCGCTACACGATCTTCTCCCCCGCCAGCCGTCCGGACCAGGCGGTGGGTGAGCTGTGGGCGATCGCGTTCGACGGCGAGCGCTCGCGGATCGTCGCGGTGAAGCAGGTGCATCCCATCGGCGAGTGCGACTTCTCGCGCGAGCGCCTGCAGGCCCGCATCGCTGGTGCCGTGCTCGACCACACCGGCCTCGAGGGTGGGGCCACCCATGCCGGCCACGAGATCCGCTGGGTGCTGCGCTACGAGGGCGATGCCTCGCCGCTCTTGCTCTTGCCTCCCAAGCTCTACGACGCCTCGCTGCCCAAGGCCAAGGCGCTGGTGGGCACGCCGCTCGCTCGCTACCACGGGCGGCTCGAGATCGATGGCGAGCCGCTGCCGGTCGACGGCTGGATCGGCAGCCAGAACCACAACTGGGGCCGCCAGCACACCGACCAGTATGCGTGGGGCCAGGTGGCCGGCTTCGACGACGACCCCGAGGCGTTCCTCGAGCTGTCCACCGCGCGCGTCAAGATGGGACCGCTGTGGACGCCGTTCCTCACCCCGCTGGTGCTGCGGCAGGGTGGTCGCGAGCACGTGCTCACCAGCCTCGGTCAGGCCGTGCGCGCGCACGGTCGCTTCCGGCCGTTCGAGTGGCGGTTTTCCTCGCACGGCCCCGACGTGCGCATCGAGGGCAAGATCACCGCCGCGGCCCGCGACTTCGTGGTGCTGCGCTACGACAACCCGCCCGGCGGCCACAAGCTCTGCCTCAACACCAAGCTCGCCGCGTGCGAGCTCCTGGTCGAGCGGGCCGGCGAGCCGCCACTGCGGCTCGAGACCGAGCGGCGCGCGGCCTTCGAGATCCTGGGGGACGAGGCGCCGGAGGGGATGGAGCCGGTGGCGTGAGGCAGCCGCCGTCGCGCCGGTTTGACGGCCCCTGGGCGAGCCCCTATTTTGCGGCTCCGTCGGGGCACTAGCGGCCCCGTTCGGCGAGCGAGGACCGCATGAGCCAGCAATCCGTCGACGTCGCCCTCGTGGGCGCGGGCTATATCTCCGACTACCACCTCAAGGCCCTGCGGGCGCAGCCCGGCATACGGGTCGTGGCGGTGTGCGACGTCAACGAGGGCCGGGCCCAGCGCTGGGCGCAGGGCAACGGGATCCCCACGGCCTACGGCGATCTCGGGAAGATGCTCGCGAGCGAGAAGCTCGATGCGGTGCACGTGCTCACCCCGCCGCAGATCCACATCGAGCCGGGCGTGCAGGTGCTCGAGGCCGGCGTCGACGTGTTGATGGAAAAGCCGCTCGCCCACACCACCGCGGGCTGTCAGCGCCTGCGCGACGCGGCGGCTCGCACCGGTCGGGCGCTCGGCACCAGCCACAACTTCCTGTTCGCCGAGGCCTACGAGCGCCTGGTCGAAGACGTGCGCAGCGGTCGGCTCGGGCAGATCGACCAGGTCGACATCGTGTGGAACAAGGAGCTCGGCCAGCTCAAGGGCGGGCCGTGGGGCGCGTGGATGCTGCAGCACCCGCGCAACATCCTGTTCGAGGTCGCGCCGCACTCGTTCGCGCACTGCATGCACCTCGTGGGCGAGCTCGACGAGGTCTCGGTCGATGCCCGCGACGAGGTCGTGCTGCCCCGCGGGCTGCGGTTCTTCCGGCGCTGGGAGATCCGCGGCTGGAAGGGCAACACCTCGGTGCGCATGCGCTTCTCGTTCATCGACGGCTTCACCGAGCACTACGTGCACGTGCGCGGCACCCAGGGCACCGGCCACGCCGACTTCGAGAACACCACCTACGTGCGGCAGGAGCACACGCCGCAGCTGCTCGACATCGACCGCTACATCAACGTCACCCACGCCGCGCGCGACCAGATGGTGCAGGCCACCGGCACGCTCGCCAACTTCGTGCTCGGCAAGGCCGGCGTGGTGAAGGTGGGCGGACCGTTCGGGCTGAGCATCGCCCGCGCCGTCGAGCGCTTCTACGCCACGCGCGACGCGGGCGGTCGCGATCTCGACGAGCGGCTCGGCGCCGCGCTGGCCCACGGTGCGATCGCGCTGGGCGAGCGGGTGGCCGAGGCCGCGAAGCTGCCCGAGCCGGTGGGTGCGCCCAAGCTCACTGCGCCCGCGGGCACGCCTGCGCCCAAGGTGCTGGTGATCGGCGGCACGGGCTTCATCGGCAAGGTGCTGGTCCGGCACCTGCGCAAGGCTGGGCATGGCGTGCGGCTGTTGGCTCGCGACCCGCAGGGGCTGCCGCCGGATCTCGTGGCGCTCGGGCTCGACGTGGCGCGGGGGGACTTTACCGATCTCGACTCGGTGCGGCCTGCGCTCGAGGGCATCACGCACGTCATCCATCTCGCGCGCGGCAACGGCAACACCTGGGCCGAGTTCCTCAAGTACGACGTCGAGCCCACGCGCAAGCTCGCCGAGCTGTGCGCCGAGGCGAAGGTCGAGCGCTTCATCTACTCGTCGTCGATCGCGATCTATGCGGCTGGCAACAAGGGTGAGGTGATCAACGAGGACACCGCGCCCGTCGATGCGATGCTGCGCGCCAACCCGTATGCGCGCTCGAAGGTCGAGAACGAGCGGATCCTGATGGAGCTGCATCGCGACAAGGGGTTGCCGGTGGTGATCAACCGGCCGGGGATCGTGCTCGGCACTGGCGGCAACCCGTACCACTGGGGCATCGCCGAGTGGCCGTACACCTCGGTGTGCCGGCTCTACGGCGACGGCAACAACCCGCTGCCGATCGTGCTCGTCGACGACACCGCCGACGCGATGGTCAAGATGCTCGATGCCCCGGGGATCATCGGCAAGTCGTACAACCTCGTGGCCGCGCCCAGCATCACCGCGAACGAGTATCTCGACGAGCTCGAGCGCCGCGCCGGCATCAAGCTCAAGCGCGTGCCGATCACGAGCCTGCGCTCCTACATCGAGGCCATGGGCAAGTGGGCGCTCAAGACCGTCGGCAAGGATCCCAACGTGACGATGCCGAGCTACGTGGAGTGGAAGGGGCGGAGCTTCGCCTCCACGCTCAGCGCCGACAAGGCGAAGCAGGAGCTCGACTGGCACCCGGTCGAGGATCGGTCGACGCTCGTCGAGGTGGGGATCTGGGGTCCCGCGGACGAGTTCATCAAGTAGCGCCCGGAGTGGTTGGCGGCGCGTGGTGTGTTATGCCGTCCGGCATGCACCACAGCCGCCTCGCCGGGTTCATCATCGACTGCAAGGACACCGCTCCCGACGCCGCCGCCGAGTTCTGGGGCGCGGCGCTCGGCATGCGCTCGACCGGGGATGATGGGCATGGGTACGCGGAGCTCGATGCGAGCGCGCGGGACATTCGGATCGAGGTGCAGCGGGTGAAGCACGAGAGCCGCTTGCACCTCGACATCGAGACCGATGATCAAGCGGCAGAGGTGGCGAGGCTCGAGACGCTCGGGGCGAAGCGGGTTGGCGAGGGGGCGCGGTGGGTGGTGATGGAGGCGCCGACGGGGCAGCGGTTCTGCGTGATCAATGCGCGGGGACCGCTGGCGGGGGCAGCCGGGGTGAGCGTGTGGCCGTGACGTGGGCATCCGCTGACGCCATCAACTACCCATCAACTACCCGGCGCTCCCGTAAATAGCTGTAGTTTATAGTCAATATTATCTTGTGCGCATTTTGCGCGTCGTACAATAAGCACCGCGTCAACTGAGCTCGGGGTGCTCTGCGACCGCGCAGCCCACCGAGAGCATCTCGGCGGCCACCGGGCTGGGGCAGTTCCGAAAGTCGCTGCAGGGGCAATTGTCCTCGAACTCCGTATTCGTGCCTACTAGAAGACGCCCCATGGGGCTTGATACTGAAGCGAAAGCCATGCCCCTCGTCCTGCCACGAGAGAAGATCGATCTCAACCGTCGGTTTATGCCCCTCTCCGAAGGTCCCACGGGTCTGCACGTCGAAACCTATCTTCAGGTGGTACAGCGGGTCGACAAAGGACTCACCTGGGAAGAGATACTCAGCACGCGATGGGTCGTCGTCCTAGGAGAGGCGGGAACCGGAAAGTCAACGGAGTTCAAGCTCAGGCCCGCTATTCTGCGCGACCGAGGTACGCGAGCATTCTTCATGGACATTACGGCATTGGCCCAGGACGGTCCCGAACTGGCCGTAACGACCGAAGATATCGAATTGCTAAGAACCTGGCGGGATAGTAGTGAAGAATCTACGTTCTTCCTAGACTCACTGGATGAAGCAGAACTCCGTCAGCTGTCCCTTCAGCGGGCACTAAGAAAGCTGGGCATATATGCAGGAGACGCCCGATCACGGGCTAGGATTGTGGTGTCCTGCCGCGTTAGTGACTGGAGCACGGCTTCGGGCTATAGGGACATGATCGAGTACATCTGCGGCGCTGGTGGAGCACCGAAGGACTTGACGCTCGTCCAGTTGATGCCACTTGATGACGATCAGGTCAAGCAACTAGCCCGACACCATGGAGTTTCGGACGCGGAGAGTTTGCTGGAAGCCGTGCAGGAGGCCAGTGCGCAGCCGTTCGTGGCCCGCCCACTTGACGTGGAGTGGCTCGTAGACTACTGGGAAGAGCACCACGAGATCGGGTCGCTCACCGAACTCGTCGAACGCAGCGTGACCAAACGTCTGGATGAACGACGACCCACTTCTTGCCCTCGCTCTCCACTGCCGAAAGACCGCACCAGATCTGGGATCATGCGCCTCGCAGGGCTCGCGGTGCTCTGTGGTCGATGGTCCTTCCTGGTCCCTGGCGAGGAGTCAATCGGTGCAGGGCAAAGCGACACCATCGATCCTCGAGAGGCACTTGAGGAGTGGTCCGATAACGAGATTCGAGAACTCCTCACACGGGCTGTATTCGACGAATCCACCTATGGTCGTGTGCGGTTTCATCACCGAACGGTGCAGGAATACCTTGCCGCTAAGTGGATACAGAGCAAGATCCAAGATGGGCTGCGGCGCAGGGATTTGGATCGCCTGCTTGTCAGGGAGCTCGGCGGCCGACCCTTCGTACCGGCGTACCTGATCCCAACCGCAGCGTGGCTCTCGCTATGGGTCCCAAACGTCCTCATGCGACTGACCGTGGTCGAGCCGGAAGCACTATTTCAACATGGTGATCCTGCAGGCCACACCCAGGAAGCGCGTGAACGAGTTCTCTCAGCATATTTGGGTCGCTATGCCGGTCGTGAGCACCTGTATGACCACTTCGATCGAGATGCGCTGCGACGATTCTCCCCCGCGTTGGAAGTCGCTGTTAGCAACCACCTGAGCCGTACGGACCTTCCTCAAGAGGCTATCCGCTTCCTACTGGAGTTGGCAGCGGAAGGAAAACTCCGTTCCTGCCGACAGGAAGCAGCGAAATGGGCAGCAAACAGCACTGCTGATTCTTATCTTCGGTGCGAGGCCATTCGCGCCGCGGCTGCCCTAGCGAGCGAAGCCGAGAATCGCAGACTCGTCGGGCAACTCGTTGGAAACCAACGCGCGTGGAACCAGAACGTCGCGGGAGTGTTCGCCTCCCAGTTCTTCCCTTCCGTGCTTTCGCCAACCGATGTCGGTCAACTATTGCGCCTTGTCATTCCTGAAGCTCCGAACTACCACACCTCTATCAAAACCTTCGTAATACACCAGCTACCAAACTGCTGCCTCGATGCGGACCGGCTACTCATGCTTTACGAATTGGCGAAGTCAGTTCGTCAGACCGACCACGACCAGGGATGGTTGCTGCATGGGCTCCAAGAACTATCTCGTGTGATCATCGAAGCCATGTCTGAAAACGAGGAGCCTGCCGTGGAGCTAAAAGATGCGCTTACCCTATTTCAATCCATTGGTGAGCGGCCCTGGGATGGCAGTGTGGCACTGGATAGTCTGCGGCGAGCAATTGCAGGGAAACCCCGTGTCCGGCGCTGGCTATTTTGGATGCAGGCCACCGAAGTGAGAGAACGTCAGAATGGCGATTGGCCGAAACACTCATTTGAGCTGTATCATCCTCGTGCGCTGAGCAAAATTCAAGTGCAAGACGCAGATTGGCTTGCCGCAGATGCCCGGAGTCACTCCGAAAATGGAGCTCGTCAACTCGCGTTCGCGACCCTCCTCCAATGGAACGGAAGCTCTGCAGATGTATCCGAACTTATCCTCTCCACTGCGTCATCATCAACAGATCCTCTTCTCAATGAAATGCTCAGCACCGTTTCAGCTCGACGCTCCACCCCCCGAACTCCTGCAGAATGGGAGATCAAAATGGAGGAGGCGCAACGGGCGAAGGACTTGGAAGCATCAAGCATTCACGCGGACAATCTTCGAGTCCTCATGGATAATATACATCAAATCCGTTCAGGAAGCCACCTCGGCCTGATCGATTGGATAGGTAGCCGAGCTCGTCCGGGCGGCGAGCTCGGGGTGGCACTAGAGAAGGTGCGAGAGGAGTTCGGACAGGAGATCGCTGAAGCGACAGCTTCCGGTCTAAAGGCTTGCTGGCGAAAGGCACGTCCGCTGTTTCACTTCGAGCAAGAGCAACGCAATTTGATCCCTGGAGAAGTGGTTCTCGGACTTGCGGGACTTCAATTGGAGTTCGACGCGGGGCTGGATCCTGCGCATCTCGACGACTCAGAAATCGAAGTCGCAACGCGCTATGCAGCGCGTCAGCTTAACCGATTCCCTGAATGGTTTGACCGTCTGGCTAATACCCATCCCAAAAAAGTTGTCGATGCTTTCAGCCCAGCGATACAAGCAGATCTTTGTTTGACCGATCCGACCTTGCACCCGGAGATCCTTGGCCGTTGGCGGGGGCTTCCTGATGCCATCCGCCAGCTGACCGCCACCGTCGTGTTGCGTGAACTCCGGCGCAGAAATCCCGAGCACGAACAGTCTCTCGAAGATGCACTTCGTATCTGTGACTGGCTCTCCCCTAACGAAATTCAGTCGTTCATCACTCTGTGCACAGACAGGCTGGACGAAGCGGGATCGATCAAGCTAGGAGTTCTTTGGTGGCTGGCAGCGGCCCGCAGGGACCCTGTAGGTGCCGTCCGGCACCTACAGGATTTTGGCCAAGGGGCGAAGCGAGAAGACTTTGATGCCGTAGCTGAGGCAACATGCGCTCGGCTCGGAGGCGATGCATCGGAGCGAGACCCTGCCGCCAGCGTCATTTTGAGCGATACTGAGGCACTTGAGCAGTTGATTCCTATTGTATATGAAGCTATTCGCGAAGCAGACGATGTAGGATTTCGCTCCGGCCAGGCTCGTTTCATTGGCCCCCGCGACAATGCGCAGTCATTTCGAGATCGTCTATTTAATGATCTTGCCGCCATTGGGACACCAGAAGCTTTCATGGCTCTCGAGAGGCTCGCCGTGGATCCGAGGATGAACCGGCACAGGGATATACTGTTGCGTCATGTCCGCCATAGTCCACAACGGTCGCTTCAGGCGCTTCCGATGACTCCCGTGGAATCCATGAATTGGAGTCGGACCCACGCCGCTCCCGTTCGATCTGCAGATGATTTGCACCGTGTCGCGCTCGATCGTCTCGACGACGTCAGAGAACACGTGGAACGAGGAGAGTCGAGTAGCAGGGCCTTGTTCGAGCAAGCCGACGAGAAAAAGTTTCAGCCGTGGTTTATGGAGCAACTTGAGTTGCGGAATAGGTACGGTTATACAGTTCATCGCGAAGAGGAGGCGGATCGTAAGAAGATGCCAGACATTCGCCTTGCCCATTCTGCATGCCCAAACCATCCGACCAGCATCGAGATCAAGGTGGCGGAGAACTGGACCGGGCCGGACCTGCGGAAGGCGTTGTTCGAGCAGCTTGTCCGTCGATACATGCGGGCGTCTAAGTCGCGACATGGCATCTTGTTGCTGTGCTCACGCGGCAATACAAAAAAATGGAAGCTAGGAGGAAAGAGGCTGAGCTTCAGCGAGACCTTGAAGTTCCTTCAACTTGAAGCGGATGCGCTTCTCGCCGAGCAAGATGATATCGACGCACTAACCGTGGTCGACATTGACTTCCACCTGCACCTCGACCGAGACGGATGATCAAGCGGCGGAGGTGGCGAGACTCGAGAAGCTCTGAGCGAAGCGGGTCAGCGAGGGGCCGCGGGGGTGATAATGAGGCACCGATAGGGTAGCGGATCTGCGTGATCAACGCGTGATTTTGATCTTGCCGGCGCCCAGGTACCAACGGCTGGCGGTAGCGATGGTGACCCCGCCGTGGTGCTCGACTCGGAGAAGGTCGTTTCGGACGAGCTTGGAGATGATTGCCGGCCTCCCCCCCGCCCACGGTTTCATGGAAGCAAGAGCCCGCCTTATCCTCGCATCCGCCACACGCCCATGCCCAGCGATCTCTTCGAGCTCCACCCCGTCACGGGCTATCGCTACACCCCTGGCCTCACCGCCCAGGTCCCCCACGAGAGCGGCGGCTACTCCCTCCGCAGCAATCGCGTCGGCTACCGCTGCCGTCACGAGCCCACCCCCGAGAAACCACCAGGCATGTTCCGCATCCTCGTGTTCGGCGGTGGTTTCACTGCGGGCAACGGTGTCGACGAGGCGCTCCGCTTCACCGAGCTGCTCGAGCGTCAGCTCGGCAACTACGTCCAAGTCCTCAACTTCGGCCTCCCCGGCTCCGGCACCGATCAGCACCTGCTCGGCTTTCGCCAGTACGGTCGCGAGATCCAGCACGATCTCCTCGTGCTCTGCCCGCACGTCGAGACGATCCTCCGCAACCTCGAGACTCACGCAATGGTCCCGTCCGGCGATCCCGAGGCCGACCCCGAGACGCCCACGCTCCTGCCCAAGCCCCGCTTCTCGCTCGAGGGCGAAGGCCTCGTGCTCCACGCTCCGCCCACCGATCCCCCGGCCCCCTTGCTCGGCGCCCCGCCAGCCCCCCCGCCGAGCCTCGTCCGCGGCCTGCTCCAGCGCTTCACCGCCGAGGTCGACAAGAAGGTCCCGGGCTTCCACGCGTTCACCCGGCGCGTGCGCGGCGTGGGCTACCCCGAGGAATACGCCGATCCGCAGCACCCCGCGTGGCGGCTCCAGCGAGCGATCCTGCGCGCCTTCATCACCGAAGCCCGCACCCCCGTGGTGCTCGCGCCGATCCCCACGTTCGAGCACGTCGACGGCACGCTCGCGGCCGATCCCTATCTCGTGCGCTTCGGCGAGGTCGCGGCCGAAGGGCGCTGCGAGCTGGTGAACTTCCTGCCGCGGTTCTTCGACGAGCCACGCAGCGTGCGAGAGCAGTGCCGCTTCGCCCGTGATCCGCACCCCACCGCGCTCGGGCACACGCTCTTGGCCGAGGGGCTCGTGCCGCACCTGCGACGGTACCTGCCATCCTAGGCCCTCGGTGACCGGCCCCCTTGCGCAATACCGCGCTTACGGTATCAACGCCCCCAGGAGGACCTGCCCGTGGACGTCGTCTTCATCGCGCCCGCCTATCCCCCCGAGATGCCCGAGTTCACGCGGGGCCTGGCCCAGGTGGGCGCGCGCGTGCACGGCATCGGCGACACGCCGGTCGGGCAGCTCGCACCCAAGGTCCGCGACGCGCTCACGAGCTACCTGCAGGTGCCGCGGCTGCTCGACGAGGACGACGTGCTCGCGCGCGCGACCGAGTGGCTGCGCGGGCGCAACGTCGATCGCGTGGAGTCGCTGTGGGAGCCCACGGTGCTGCTCGCCGCGCGCATGCGCGAGCGGTTCGACGTACCGGGGATGAGCGTCAACACGCTCCGGGGCTTTCGCGACAAGCAGACCATGAAGGAGCGGATCCATGCGGCGGGCCTGCGCGTGCCCGCGGCGGCCCGCTGCCGCACCAACACCGAGGTGCGCGACGTGGCCGAGCACATCGGCTACCCGCTCATCGTCAAGCCCATCGACGGGGCCGGCAGCGCCAACACCTACCGCGTGGACTCCGAAGAAGAGCTCGACCGCATCCTCCCCCGGCTCGCCCGCGTGCCCGAGGTGAGCACCGAGGAGTTCGTCGAGGGCGAGGAGTTCACCTACGACACGATCTGCATCGACGGCCAGCCCGTCTACGAGAACGTGGCGCAGTACCTGCCGCGCCCGCTCATCGCCCGCACGGTGCACGACATCAGCCCGGTGATCTGCACGGTGCGCGACCTGTCGCAGCCGAAGATCCAGGCCGGCATCAAGCTCGGCCGTGGCGTGCTCGAGGCCCTGAACATGGGCACCGGCTTCACCCACCTCGAGTGGTACCTCAAGAAGACCGGCGAGGTGGTGTTCGGCGAGGTCGGCTGCCGGGTCGGCGGCGCACGGCTCATCGACCAGATGAACTTCACCTCCGACTGCGATCTCTACGCCGAGTGGGCGCGCGCGGTGTGCTGGCACGCATTCGAGGCCGACACCACCCGCAGGTTCAACGCCGCGATCGTGTTCAAGCGCGCGCGCGGGCAGGGGCGAATCCAGCGAATCGACGGCCTGCAAGAGTTCGTGGCGCGCAACCGGCAGTGGGTGTGCGCGGTGGATCTCCTGCCCGTGGGCACCCAGCGCCGCGACTGGACGCAGACGCTGGTCAGCGACGGCTACGTGATCGTGCGACACCCCGAGTGGGGCAAGGCGCTCGGGCTCGCGAAGGACGCGGCGGACAACATTCGGCTGTTCGCGGGCTGACCCTGCGAGATCCGCTGCCGCATCACCAGTCCGCCCCCGCACACACGCTGGCCACCGCGCCCACTCCCGAGCACGGTCCCACCACCGTGTCCACGCACAGCCCCAGGTCCTCGAAGCCCGCCGGCGCCGTCCCGGGGGCGTACCACGGGATGCAGTGGACCTCGGGATGCGTGCCGCAGTCATCGAGGCCGGTCGTGCACGGCCGCGAGCAGCACGGGACCCCGGCGCTGCAGCTGGTGAAGGTGATCGGTGGAACCACCGGCATCACTCCTGCATCGACGCAAGGTCCCTGGGCACAGCCGAATTCGCAGTAGTCCATGAAATTCGCGACGCCGGTATAGATCCCGAAGCACTCGAAGCCGCTGCCCATGTCGACACACATGGTGTTCTGGATCGCGAAGTCGTTCTCCATGCACCCGATCTCGGGCTCCCGCGGGTCGCAGCACGCATCGCCGGCGCCACCGGGCTGCAGCGCGCACGAGTCGCACACGTTGCCGTCGCCGTCGCCGTCGGAGTCGATCTGCTCGACGTTGGGCAGCACGGGGCAATTGTCGCAGGGCGAGCGCACGCCGTCGCCATCGTCGTCGGGCAGGCTGGGGTCGTTGCAATTCTCGCACGCATCGCCCTCGTCATCGCCGTCCATGTCCTCTTGCAGCGGGTTGACCACTCCGGGGCAGTTGTCGAGCGCGTTGGCGACATCGTCGTGATCGCGATCGAGCACCTCGTCGAGCGGCGGAGGCACCCACGGGAAACCGACCGCCGCGGCATGGGCCGCGAGGTTGGCGAGCACCGTGGCCGCATCCACCTCGGATTCCGCCGTGCGCAGCTGCTGCAGCGTCAGGGCGTCGAACGAGCCATCATCGGCGAGGTCGACCGCGAGCCCGTTGATGAGCAGCTGGAGCTGCGCCGAGACGGGCCCTCCGCCCGCGCTGTCGTGGGCGGCCTGCAAGAGCGTGGCCGACACCGCCAGCAGGTACGCGTCGTCGAGCGTGCCGCTGCCGAAGATCTCCAGCGAGTCCACCGCCGTGGGCGGCACCACGGCACCGATCTCCAGCGCCTGCACGCACTCCTCGGCGGCCTGCGACAGCGCCTCCTCGGGATCGGTACCGGCCGCGACGAGGGCCAGCGCCCGCACGTTCCGCAGGTGCGTGAGCACGTTGATGCGGCTCGTCACGTCGCCGGCCACCACCACGCTGCCGCGCAAGGACAGCGGGGCTTCCGAGAGCTCGCCCTCGATCTCGTCGAAGTAGTAGCCCTCGGCGAGCAGGCCCAAGAGACCCGCCGGTAGCTCGAGCGAGAAGCTCCCCACGTCGTCGTCGATCATGCCGACGTAGGTCTCGCCGGTGGGCAGCGCGTCGGCCCCGAGCACGCTCACGGTCACCGTCGAGCCCAGGATCAGCGGCCCCTTCTCGGCGCGACCATCGAGCGTGCCGGGCTGCGGCTCGCCGGAGCTCGAGTCGGCCTCGGTGGTGGTGTCGGGATCGGAGGTCGTGCTGCCGGTACCCGTGTCCGGGCTGGGCTCGGAGGTCGTGCTCGTGCTCGTGTCGGGATCGGTCTCCGTGCTCGCGGTGGTGCTGGTGCCGGCATCGGGGCCCGTGCTCGGGCCGGGGCCCGTGGAATCCGTGGCGTCGGGGCCCATGCTCGCAGGACCAGGCACGCACGAGGCCAACGACAGCGCACCGAGCCCTGCGAGCCATTTCCGAGGCACCGACGACCGAAGCACGTGGGGATCCATGTCCCAACCACTTTCGACCATCGCTCTGGTTTCTTGCCCCGTGGCCCCTCCTGCCCAATTCTGCCGCTCCCGCGTGGGGTTTTCCCCTCTCCCACCATCCGAACCGCATTCGCGGTGCATTCGAAGCCTGACAGCCGCAGGATTGGTGCTAGACCACAGCGCCCGTGTCACATCCCGCCGCCGCTACCAGCCCTTCCGGGCTCGAAATCGAGAGACCCCGCTGGCAGCTTCGCGTGCTCGATGGGCCACTGCGCGGATCCGTGCACCTGCTCGGCGATCGGCTCAGCATTGGGCGCGGGGGCGCGTGCGACCTCCAGCTCCTGCACGAGTCGGTCTCCCGCCAGCACGCCCACGTGGCGCTCGATCCCGCGGGGCACCACGTGCTGGTGGATCTCGTGAGTCGCAATGGCACGTTCGTCGATGGGCGTCGGGTCGAGCGGCTGGAGCTGCGGGCGCATGCAGTGGTGCGCGTGGCCGACACGCAGCTCGTGTACGAGCCGGCCGATCCGCATGGGCCAGTCACGCGGGTGCGCCATGGTCAGGAGCTGTTCGCGCTCACGTTCACGAGCCCCGACGGGGTCGAGCACGGCGGCCGGCTGCTCGAGGACATCCTCGAGTACCGCACGTTGCGCGCGCTGGCGCGGCGCGACGAGCTGCCCCACCCGAGCCAGCAAGTCCGCTTCGTGGCACTGGAGGCCGGTCTACGCCAGCCCCGAGGCCACGGCGACGACGAGCGCCGCTCGTTCGGTCGCTACGAGGGCTGGTTCCCCGCCATGCTGCGCCTGGCCTCGGGCCATGAGCGCCCGTGCTCGGTGCACGATCTCGGCGTCGACGGAGCCCAGCTCGTGGTCGAGAAGCACGAGCTCGAGCACGACGAGTTCGTGTGGCTCGTGATCTCGCTCGAAGGCAGCGGCCGCCCGCGCGAGGAAGTGCTCACCGCCCGCGTCGCATGGACCGACGGCGATCGGCTGGGTCTCGCGTTCGCCGGTGCGCCCCGCTCGGAGCGTCACCACGCCACCGCCGGCTCGCGCCAGGCCCTGCTGGAAGACGCACCCACCGTGGAGCTCACCGTGCACCACGCGGCCACGCAGCGGTTCGAGCGGCTCCTGGCTCAGGGCCGCACCGCCGGCGCGAGCTGAGCCCGCGGCCTCTAGCCCACCGGCTCGATGTCCATCGGCGGCACCAGGATGAACACCTGGCGCGTGTCGAGGTCGCTGCACCCGTCGGCGAGCACGGTGATCTCGGCGATGAACAGCCGCGGCTGCGTGCCCTGCGGGAGGAACGAGTTGAACGCCTCCACCGTGAACGTGACCGGGGTGTTGGGGATCACGTCGAGGAACGCATCCTCGGTGAGCATGGGGTCGGGCGCACCGGGCAGCGGCACCGCGCCGGCCTCGAGCGGGGTCACCGAGAGGATGAAGTCGGCCGTGGTCGTTCCGGGCGGCAACGGCAAGCCTTCGGTGTCCTCGTTCCCGCCGGTGACCTGCGTGGTCACGTCGAACGCGGCGTAGGTGGCCAGGTTCTGCACGCCGTCGAGCAGGCCCGCGCCGAGGCCCAGGCCGTCGAAGTTGACGCGGTAGATGAGCGGGCACAGGCCATCGCCGTCGGCCGGTACGCCCACACCGTCGGTTCCCGTGCAGCACTGGTCGGCAGGGCAGCCCGCAGGCCGCCCCCCGGGCGCGAGGTCCCATGCCTCGGGTGGAATGACCGCGCCGGTCTCGTGGGCGAGCAGATCCGCATCCGCCAAGGCGCTGCACGTGGGCCCGAAGTCCTGGACCACCACGGTCACCACGCGCGCGCAGATGGCCGCGAGCGCGTCGAGGGTCTCCTCGCCGCTGTGGGCCACGTTGGCCACCGCCGCGTTGTTGACGTAGCCCTCGGAGCCCAGGCACGCGTTGCCGGCGTCATCCTCGTTGGAGATCGCGTCGGTGATCGACACGATCACCGGCAGTGAGCCGTCGCGGAAGGCCACGCCGCCGATGCCGGAGCTGTTGGCCGGCACGTTCGTCACGCCCGGGCCCAAGATCCCCTCACCGGTGGCGATCTGGTAGAGCGACTCGAAGTGCGCCTCGGGGGTGTTGTTGCCGCAGCCGATCGGCTGCCCGCCGGGCCCGCCCAGGGTCATGGCGTTGACGGCCGTCTGCACGTCGGCGCTCACATCGGTGATCTCGGCGAGCAGCTCGAACGGCTGGTCGGGGTCGCTCGGCCCGAAGTAGTCGCAGATCGGCTCGCCGAACGGCACCACGGGGAAGTCCTCGAACACGCCCGCGCCGAAGTACGTGTCGGGGATCTGCATCTCGATGCCGGGGATCACCGTCGACGTGATCGAGCTCTGCAGGTTCGCGATCGGTCCGCCCATCGAGCCCGTGGTGTCCATGTTGACGAACACGTCGAGCGCCTTGACGTCGGTGGTGAAGGTCAGCGGCTTCTCCTGCGGGCCATCGGGATCGGCGAATGGCAGCACGAAGAAGAAGTCCTGCTGGTCGCCGCTCTGGCGGTACGCGGCCACCGTCACCTGCGCCTGGCCCTCCACGTCGCCGATGTTGGCGGTGATGAGCGTCGCGGCGAAGAACGCCTCGGAGAACGCCGGTACCTCGAGCGTGGCCCCATTCATCTCGCCGACCTCGGCGTTCGAGAGGGAGAAGCTCTCCACGTCGGCCGTGACGTCGGCCTCCGTGCCGTCCTCGAACACGCCGATGACCGTGTAGTCGAGGCTTCCAGGGGCGTCGAGATCGATCTCCAGCACCGCGTTGGCCGGCTCGAGCCGCAAGAGCGAGAGCACGCCGGGCTCGCCGGTGGTGGGGGGCTCGTCGGTGGTGCTGGTGCTGTCGGGGTCGAGCGTGCCGATACCGGTCATGGCTTCGGTGGTGCCCACGGTGGGATCGGTATCGGTATCGGCCGGCGGCGCGGGGTCGAACGGACAGCCGCTCGCGAGCGGCACGGCGAGCGAGAGCAAGACCAGGGCGGATCTCGAAGGCAAGCAAGGGCGACGCATGGGGCCCATGCTCGCCCGGAAAACTGCGTCCCGTCGAGGGAAAGAAGCCCTCCGGATGGGCGCGAGCGCGCATCCAGTCCCATCATCCTCTTTCAGTCCCATCATCCCGCCGGCTCGAACCCCACGTCGCAGCCGAACCTCACGTCGAGCTGCGCGCCGGGATCGGCCTGCACTGTCGCACATGCCTCCGGGCACAAGAAGATCGTGCCAGCCTGGATGTAGAACGCCTCGGCCTCGCACGTGCCGGGTCCCGTGACCTGGTGGAACGACGCCAGCGGTCCGCCATCGCCGGGCTGGTAGTCGATCTCGACCGTGTCGGGGTCGATGGTCTCGCCCTCGGGCGGCTCGGGGATCGCAAACGAGCACGCCACGGGGATCACCTCCACCACGCCCTGGGCGATCTGTTGGAACACCACGTCGAAGTCGTCGGCCTCCGACAGCGGGAACCGCCAGCCTCCGCTCAGCACGCTCACCTGCTGGATCGATTGCCCCTCGCCCTGGAGCGGGTCGGTCGGCAGCCACGGGGCGGTGGACGGCACGTTGGGCGTCATGCTGATGATGCTGTGGAACACGTACTGGCGATCGCCGGGCGTGCCGAATTTGGCGGGCGCCAGCGCGAGCAGCTGCTGGTCGAACGCATCGCCGAGGCCCGGGTCGTTGCTGGCCGACGTGCCGTCGGTCATGGCCAGGATCACCTTGAGCGAATCGTCGCGTAGCCACTCCTGGTAGCCCATGGGCACCAATCCGAATGGATCGGGCGTGGCGTACCAGGCGACGACGTTGTCGAGGAACGCACCCGAGCCGGTGATCCCTTCGTAGTGCTTGTAGACCTCGGTGATCGCCGGCACGGCCGGCGGCGGCATGCAGTCGGTCCCCGACAGCGGCGCGGTGATGCAGATGTCGAGCTGGGCGCCGGGCGGGTAGTCGCCAGCCACGATCACCTGGTAGGGGATGCCGCTTGCCTCCAGGATCGCCGCGAAGTCGTCGTTGATGCTGGCCTCCACCGCATCGATCGCGGCCGCCATGGAGTTGGAGGTATCGACCACCACGAGCACGTCCACCGGCCGCAGCTCGAGGTCGGGCTCGAGGCTCTGCGACGCGCACTCGCCCGTGGTCTGGCCATCGTCGGCCATGCCGGTGGTCACGGGCACGTCGAGCCGCATGCCCATGGTGTCGTCGGCATCCTCGGTGGTGCCGGTGGTCGGGGGCCCACTGTCGAGCGTGCCGAGACCGGGGCCGGTGGCGGTATCGGTCGCTTCGGGCCCGCCGCAACCCAGCAGCGCGAGCACCAACCCGGCCCATGCTCTCGTCTTCGTCGTATTGTGCCCCACCATCTCACTGCCCTTCTCGTCGCTTCTCTCCATGGGTAAGACACCTGAACACAACCGAATTCCAGATTGGAGGTGCGCGGACCAGCGCACCTTGGGAATCGGCCGTCGCGGCTCGGTCCAAGCTATCCTCCGGCTCCCCCATGAAGACGCAGCTCGCCTCGTCCTTTCGAACCTCGCGCGTGACCTGCTTGACCCTTGCGCTGGGTCTCGTCTCGCTCGCGTGCGGCCCCCAGCTCACGGTCACCCGCCTCAACTCCGACCAGCAAAAGCCCAACAACGTGTGGGTGTTCTTCACAGTGGAGGAGGGCGAAGAGCCCGTGGCGGGCCTCACCGCCGAGGACTTCGCGATCTACGAGGACTCGCAGCTCGTCTCCACGTTCGAGAGCAAGCAGACGATCCAGAACCCCGACGTCGCGGCCGTGATGTACACGCTGCTCTTGCTCGACATGAGCGGCAGCATCACCGAGTCGGGCCAGGCCGACCTCGTGGTCGACGCGGCCGAGGGCTTCGTCGACCGCGTGGGCGAGTCGCAGAAGGTGGCCGTGTACGCGTTCGACGGCGAGAAGGACATCCAGTCGGTGGTGCGCTTCACCGAGGCCAAGGGCTCGGTGGAGGGCGGCCTCGAGGGCCTTCGCACCTACAAGCCGCGCGACCCCAGCACCAACCTGCACGGCGCGGTGGTGCAGGGCCTCGACGAGCTCCGCGAGGCGCTCGACAAGGACAAGCGCCCGCTCAAGTTCGGCACGCTGGTGGTGTTCTCCGACGGCACCGATCGCGCTGCGCGGGTCAGCGCCGAGGAGATGAACGAGGCGATGGCCAAGGAGGAGTACGCCGACTTCGAGATCTTCGCGATCGGCGTGGGTGCCGACATCGAGCAGGGCGAGAAGAGCCTGGGCTCGATCGGCCGCGACGGCACCGAGCTCGCCACCGACGACCAGGGCGTGACGCTGGCGTTCGAGAAGGTCGCCCAGCGCATCGACGCCCACGCCAAGCGCTTCTACCTGCTCTCGTACTGCACCCCCGCGCGCAAGGGCGAGCACACGGTGACCATCGAGGCGCTGGCCGACAAGAACAGCAAGGGCAAGGCCAAGAAGAAGGGCGAGACCACCTGGACCTTCGACGCCAAGGGCTTCGGCCCGCCGCCGGACTGCGACCCGAACCGCAAGCCGAACTTCAAGCTCGACGCGAGCGTGCGAGCGGAGGCCGCAGCGGACGAGGCCGAGAATGACGACGGCGGCAAGCGCAAGCGCGGCGGTGGTGGGGACGGGGACGTCGAGGCCAGCGGCGAGGCGAAGGCCAGCGGTGGAGCGCGGTTCGGCAAGCCGGCCCAGCCGGGCGGCGGGTGAGGTCCCTGGACGCGCGATTTCCGCCAAATCAATCGGAACGTCGTTCAGAAGAATGAATAAAGCGAGACGATTCAGTTATATAACAGTTTTGTCTTGTATGCCGCGATCTCCAGAGGCAGCCTGTCCGGGTGACCCACCCCGTCCTTCCACCCAACCCGGGCGGTAGTCTCCTTGCCTCCCAGGTCCTGGGTCGAGACCTCTTGGTCGACCAGTACTGGCGTCATCTCCAGCAGCAGAGCCTCGCGTTGTTCTCTCCTCGGCGGGTGGGCAAGACCTCCATCTTGCGTCGGATGGAGCACCTCGCGCCCAAAGCTTGGCGGATCCGACTTCGCGATCTCGAAGGGCTCGGCTCTGTACAGGAGTTCGTGCGAAGCGTCTACGAGGACGCAGTCGACTTGCTCTCGGGCAGCACCAAGGCACTGACGCGTGCGAAGGCGTTCCTGCAGCGAGTGAGCGGTTCATTCGAGATCTCCCATGTCAAGCTGACGTTCGCCGGCGAGGACTGGCGACGCTTCCTCGAGAGCTTGTTCGAAGATCTCGACGAGGAGCTGGGCGTTCAGAACGAGTACCTCGTGTTCCTGTGGGACGAATTCACCTTGTTCATCGGCGACCTCACCCTGCGCGGCATGGAGCGTGACGCCATGGTGCTGCTCGACACGCTTCGCGCGCTGCGGCAGCGACCATCTCGCATTCGAATGGTGCTGACCGGATCCATTGGCTTCCACTTGGTGATGCGGCAGCTCGACGCCAAAGGCTACCGCAATCGACCCCTCAACGACGTTCGTACCGAGCGCGTGCCCATGCTGGCACCGGCTGATGCCGCGCTGCTGGCGGAGGCGCTGCTCCGAGGTATCGGGCAAGAACCGGAGGCCGATGTGGTCGAAGCGATCATCACTCAGAGCGAGGGCCACCCTTTCGTGATCCAACACCTGGTCGAGCTCTTGCGAGGCAAGCCCACTCCGACACCCACTGACATCGAATCTGCACTCGCGGACCTGCTGGCTCCGCCGAGCGAGCTAGACCTCGGACACTACGCGACCAGGCTCACCAAATACTACGGTGACCGCGAAGCCGCAGCGTTCGCCATCCTCGATCTGCTGGCGCAGGAACCCAAGGGTCTCGTCGCGAACGAGATCTTCGCCCGGCTCCCGGAGGAGCGCAGCGTCCTTCTGTCAACCATCCAAGACCTGCGAGACGACGATTACATCTTGCAACGAAATCGTCACTTTTGCTTTGCCCTCGAGTTCGTACGCCGCCACTGGCGCGAGGATCGGGTGCTCTGATCGATGGCTCGCCTGTCGCGATTCTCGCCCAGGTCCGAGCCGCACGAGGCGCTCGAGCAGCAGACCGTTGGCCGCGAGGACCTCTGTGCCTCCCTTGTCCTCGGCATCGCCGATGCCGTTCGTAGCGGCCAAGCGCGCTTCGACCTCGTGCTCGGACCGCGGGGTGCGGGCAAGAGCCACCTACTGGGTCTCATCGAGGGCCGGCTGCGCAAGGAGCTCGCGGGCCAAGCCGTCGTTGCCGGACTGCCCGAAGAATTCCATCCGAGCTCATTGGTGCATCTCTTGGCGGAGATCTTGCGCTCGCTGCCGCCGGATCCCGGCGCCGGTTCGGTGGAGCGTCAGCTAGCCCTCTTGGCGGCTTCTCGCGACAGCGCCCGCGAACGTGCTGTCGGTATGATCAGCGCTCGACTGGAGGAGCGACCACTCGTCATCATCATCGAGAACCTCGACATCATCCTCGCCGCCATCGGCCGAGACGGACAACATCAGCTCCGGTCGATCCTCCAAACCCAGCGGCGCTGGTCGATCGTGGCATCGTCGCGATCGCGTGCGCCTTCATTCTCGAAGGAGTCCGAGCCGTTCTTCGGCACGTTCATCTCTCGTACACTGGAGCCCCTGACGGCAGAGGAGTGCCGCGAGATGCTCGTCCGGCTGGCACGAGCGTACGAACGCGAGGAGCTCGCACGAGCATTGGACTCACCGAAGGGGCTCGCGCGCGTGCAGACGCTGCGTCACGTGCTCGGAGGGTCTCCCCGCGCCATGGCATTCGTCTTTCCACACCTCCACCACGATCGACCAGAGGCGGTGGAGGAGGCACTCCGCGAGCTGGCCGAGGAGCTGACACCGTACTTTCAGGAGCAGATGAGTCGACTGCCCCCAGGCCAGCGGCCGATCGCAGAGCTACTCGCAGAGCACTGGACACCGATGTCCGTGACTGAGATCGCGAACATGACGTTCAACTCGCAGCCCACGGTGTCGACCTATCTTCGACGTCTTCGCGACGACGCCATCGTGCGCTCCACGGAGCTCGGCCGGGAACGCTTCTACGAGATCTCGGATCCGCTGTTCCGAATTGCAAGGGCGATGAAGCGGGATGACCTGAGGGCCAAGACGTTTCTGAAGGTCCTACAAGGTTGGTATGAGTTTCGCGGCGTTGATGTGTGGCAACTTCCTCGAGATCAGATGATGGGAATACGCGGCCTCATCCCTCAGAACAATCAATATCTCGATGCACTCTTCGAACCGGTTCTTCAGATGCTTCGAGCGGGGCATCCTCGGAAGGCGCTTGAAGCCGCGAGCGCCATCGGCGTCGATCATCCTCGTCGCATTGCCTGTCAAATCCTCGCATGTAGCAATATGGGAGATGACGAGGGCGCGTTCGAGCTCCTGTCTTCAAGGCCCTCGAGCAGTGTGGCTATCGTCAGCTTCGTAACAGCAACACACTCCGCGCTATTGATTGCTTCCAGACGTTACCGTTTCCCTCGTACGAAACGGCCGCTCATCGCAGTACGGTTCTGCAGCGCCCTCATTGCGATTCAGCGAAGATTGCGTACCAATGAACCACCCCCAACAGACGAAACTGCGGATATCGAAAGACCATTGCGATTCGGGTCCTCGGTCGTTCGTATCACGGCAACCGCGGTATTGTCGGATCTCCTAATTCTGGCCGAGCTAGCGCGCCGGCACGAGTTCGAAACCTGCGAACGACTGGTTCGGCTACTCGGACCGTCAAATAGCGAGGCGTTGAGTCTCAACCTAGCAGTACTCGTGCTGAGAGCATGGGCGTCAGATCAGCTCACCATCATTTTTCGTGACCCCAAGGCGACGATACTGACGCTCTGCAAGTCTCTCGGTGCACTTGCTCGAGCTGGGATGCTACTATTGCTCGGCCGCCTGGATACTGGTTACCACTACGACGACCTCGCCGCCGCTTTCTCGGAGGCCATCGAACAAAATGGTATTCAAGCGAATGACCTTAGTCTTGCCAACCGCTGGTGGATGAAGGTGCTCAGTGTATTGATGCTCCCGGTCATCAGCGGCGCCGCTGGCTCCCCAGCACTGAGAGAAGCGCTTGCAAACCTATCTTCCGAATTCCATCGCTCAATCGTAACCATGGTGCACGAAGCGATTCTCTGTACCATTGCCGCTGGTCAGGACTTGACACCAGTCATCTCGGCGCTGCCGCTCGACCAGTCGTTGGCTCACATGTTTGGCGTGGATGCGACAATGACTCGTAGCCTCGACCCAGATGCTGCATTTGTTCGTTTGGCCGCACCTGAACGTGCCGTGGTTCGTCAATTCGTCGCATTCTTTGGCTTGGAGGAGCGCCTTGCAACCCTTGCAGCCCTTGCGAGCGATGATGAGCGATGATGACGGACATGGTGGCGACGTCTAGCTTCGAGCTTCATACGAAGCGTGGCTTCAATCCTTGTCCGTAGCCGGCTCCGTCCGTTCTTTGCACGCCTGCGTGGCCCCGTGCTTTTCCAGCCACTTGCACAGCGCCACCGCATCCGCATCGGCAACACGACCATCGCTCGGCCAGCCGCCCCAGCGCAGGCTCTGGCCGTGGTGGAAGCCCACCGCGGTCACGAGCTGGTCGCCGCGCCAGAATTCGATCGTGGGCTGGCCGCAGCACATGCAGGTGCCCATCGGGTCGTCCTCCTGCACGTAGAAGAGCGGCAGGGCGGCCTGGATCTCGGCGGGGTCGCGGACGTCGGCCAGCGTGGTCTCGCTCGCGACCTCGCGGTGGCATAGCCCGCCCGAGCGCACGCGGATCCGGTCGGCACAGGCGATGCTCTGGGCGAGGGTCTGATTCCAACGGTGCGACACGCGAGTTGCAGGGGCCCAGGTGGCGAAGCTGGCGATGGCCTGGGCCTCGACGGGAGCCCCGAGGAGCACGAGCTCACGGAGCGCCGGCGGGGGCTCGGCGGGCAGCGTGGCCACGTTGGATCCGGTGGCGTCGATGAGCTCGAGCGAGCGATGGCCGGACAGCGCGGCGAGGCTCTGCGTGTCGGCGTAGCGGAGGTCGAGCTGGCGCAGCTTCGGCAGCGCGGCCACGGCGTGGAGCTGGTCGAGGCCGCGGGCACCTCCGAGATCGAGCGCGCGCAGCTCGGTGAGCGCGGACAGGGCCTCCACGTGCACGAGCGAGCGCGAGATCGAGTAGAGCCGGAGGTGCTCGAGGGCTACGAGCCTGCGGAGGTGCTCGAGGTCGAGCTCGCCGGGCCCGACCGTACCCGAGCCCTCGACGAGCGAGAGGTAGCGTAGCCGCGACAGCCGCGAGAGCGCCGAGATGCCGGTCGCTGGTGCGTCGAGAGCCGCCGGTGCGTCGCCCGAGCGCATACTGGAGACCTCGAGCTCGAGCAGGCGTAGCCCGTCGGGCAACCCGGCGGGCAGCAGCGGCTCGTCTACACCTTCGGTGATGCCCAGCTGCATGGCGCTGTTCATCTCCGCCGTCGGCTGATCGTAGGCCACCGCCACGCGCTCGAGGTCGAGCCGCCGAAGCTCGGTGCCGAGCGCGTCGCTCCACGCCTCGAGCCTCACCCCGCGCAGGCCCTGGCGCTCGGAGTCCGTCAGGACGGCGAGCCCCGCGGCATCGATGACCGTGAGCGCGACCAGCCGCGATGGGCCGCCATCGAGCGAGAGCATCACGCGGCCGCTCTCGGCCACGAACGAGAGCTGATAGTGCCCGGGCCCATCGAGCACCACGGGCACGCCGCCCACGTGGACCACGTCGCCCGCGGCGGGGCTCGCTGGGCGACCGGCCATGGAGACCAGCTCCAAGTCGGGGTCGGCCCCGTCGATCTCGATGCGGTAGACCGCACCCTCGCTCGCATGGGTCACCGCGGGGTCGCGGCATTCATACGCAATGGCCTCGCGCGCCCCGGGCTTCACCACGCCGTTGCCCGTGCAGCCGAGCGCGGTCGCGAGGGCGGAGACGAGCACACCGACCAATGCACTGCGAGCGACCATGGAGCACCAGCGTAGCCGGTGTTCCTGCCGACGCCCATGGGCGCTCGCGTCATTCCGCGCGGCGCAGCAGGGCTCAAGCGGCTCTGCCAAGCGCCTTCGCCCGGGTGTGCGCCGCCAGCGTGGCGTCGATCGCCACATCGAGCTCCGTCGGCCCCACCGCGAACGTCCGCCGGAAGTCCCCGTCGTCGATGAGGTACGGCACGTCCCACTGATACGTCATCTCCGCGATCGCGCCCAGGAACGACACGAACACGCCGATCGAGCGGATCGCCCACTGCGGCACGCGGCGCACCTTGATCGAAGTCCCGGCCCGCGCGGCGAACCGCTCGAGCAGCTCGCGGCTGGTCAGCTGCGCCGCCGCAGGCAGGTGCCACGCACGGCCGAGCGCAGCCTCGTGCGACCCGAGCACCTGCAGCCCCCGCGCCACATCGGGGGTGTACGAGTAGCTGTGCGGCATATCCGGGTTGCCCAGCGTGTAGACCGTGCCGCCGGCGAGGATGCGATCGTAGACGTCGGGCCGCAGCAGCACCGCCGTGGGGGTGTCCGGACCGAAGTAATCCGAGGCGCGCCCCGAGGTCGCTTGCACGTCGCCGCGGCGATGCGCCTCGAACAGCTCCTCGACCAGCTGCTTGCGGAGCTTGCCCTTCTCACTGCACGGCTCCATCGGCGTGCGCTCGTCGAACGGGGCGCGCTCGGGCCGACCGTACATGTACAGGCAATCGAGCTGCACGAAGCGCGCTCCGGCCCGCCCGGCGGCCTCGCGCGCGGCGCGGTAGAGCGGCTGCAGCACGCCATCCCACTTGCTGTAGTCGGGCGGGTTGGCGCAGTTGTACACGACGGTCGCCCCGCGGCAGGCCTCGTCGGCGAACGCCCGGTCGAGCACGTCGCCCTGCATGCGGGTCACCCCGGGCAGCTCGCTGGTGATCGCGCCGCGCCGGACCAGCCGCACCCGGTGACCCTCGCGCACGAGCAAGGCCGCGAGCTGGGTTCCAATCTGTCCGGCGCCGATGATGGTGTGGATCTCGCTCATGCCCTCACTATGGGGTTTGCTTTGGTGCGCGAACAGTCGATAATACGCAAGGAGGCTTTGCATCCATGCAAATGACCATGAACGCCCCCGCCACGGCCAAGGGCGCCGCACTGCGCTGGGACGATCTGAAGGTGCTGCTGGCGCTGCACCGCCACGGCTCGCTCAAGCGCGCCGCGGAGGCGCTGGGGGTGAACATCTCCACCGTCTCGCGGCGGCTCGACGCGCTCGAGGAGCTGCTCGGTGCGCACCTCTTCGACCGCACCCCCGACGGCGTGCGGCCCACCGCGGCGGCCGAGCAGCTCGTGCCGCACGCCGAGGCCATGGAGCGCGCCGCCCAGGGCCTGGTGCACGGGCTCGAGGGCTTCGAGGTGGAAGCGGAGGGGGTCGTGCGGCTCACCGCGCCGCCGGGGCTCGTCGACTCGTTCGTGGCGCCCGCGCTGGTGGAGCTGTGCGACGCCCACCCGAAGCTGCGGATCCAGATCCTCGCGAGCGTGGGCTATGCCGACCTCACGCGCCGCGAGGCCGACCTGGCGCTGCGGATGATGCGACCCGCCGCGGGCGACTTCGTGGCCACGCGCCTGGCCTCGCACCCGTGGTGCGTGGTGGCCTGCCCCGCGCACGCGGTTGCGCTCGGCAAGCTCCGCGAGCCCGATGACACGCGCTGGGTCACGTGGGGCGAGGACCTCGCCCACCTGCCCGACGCACGCTGGCTCGCCACCCACGTGAGCCGCGAGCGGGTGGTGCTGGAGACGAACAGCATGACCGCGCAGCTCGAGGCCGTGCGCGCAGGGCTCGGGGCAATGGTGGTGCCACGGGCCTATGCACGGCTACCAGGGATCGTCGTGGTGCGGTGCAGCAAGGTGATCGAGAAGTCGCTCGCGGCGCTGCCGGAAGGCACGCTGTGGCTCGTGGGGCACCGGGCGCTGCGGGAAGTGCCGCGCATCGCGGTGGTGTGGGAGTGGCTCAAGCGGCGGTTCGAGCTGGATCGATCGTCGACCCAGCGCTAGCTCGCCGCGCAGTAGCGCGCCTCGACGGTGGGCTCGGGCTCGGCGGGCTCGGCCGTGTAGACCTCCGCTCGCTCGCAGGTGTAGAGCGACGCGCCGGGCCCGTCGTCACCATAGAGGACGCACGCGAGCCCCGGGGCGCAGGCGAGCAGGTGGGCACCGCTGCCGTCGCGGGGCGAGCAATCCTCTCCCTCGCTCAGCGTGCCCACGAACACCGCCTCGAAGGCCAGCGCGGGCGACTCGGTCCCGCAGTGGGAGGTCGCGTCGGCGAGGTCGGCCAGCAGGGTCGTGGCCGCGCTGGCGTCGTAGGAGACGATCCCGTCCGCGAACAGGAAGCTGCCCCGGATCGCGGCGAGCCGATCCTCGCACGACGCCGCCGCCATGCACTCGTCGACGCTGCCGTAGGGCGACTCGGCTTCGCAGCAGCCGACCGCACCGGCGCAGTGGATCTCGGTGGCGAGATCGCACAGCTCGTCGAGACCGACCGCGCTGCGGACCTCGGGGAGCTCGGCCAGCGGATCGTCGTTCGTGGCGTCGTCGCAGCCGAAGCCCAGCACGGCGCTCGAAGCCATGGCGAGCGAGAGGAGGAGCCGACGACCGAGCTTGCTGGCGCTCATGCCTGGGGAGTCATCGCCACTGCGATTTTCCTTCACGCGGAGGTGGTTTCTTGCGCGAAGCGCGCGGTCTCCTGAAAACGGGCTCAGTAGTCGACCGCACGCAGCACCACGTCGTGCGTCACGCCGAAATCGCCCCGCGCGGTCTCGAGCGTGCCCGTGACCGTGGCCGCCACGCCGTCGAGGTTCTCGAGCACCACGGGGTCGGTGAAGCCCACGGGCATGCGCTGCACCACGAGCACGTCGTCCTCCTCGACGCAGAGCAGCGGGATCAGATGGCCGACATAGGGCACGTCGGCCAGCGACTCGCCGGTGTCGCGATCCTCGAACACGATGTGCAGGCGCTCGAGGTCGTCGTGGGCGAGGCCGTCGATGCTGACGTCGAGCTCGGTGAACACGCCGCCCTGCGGAGGCAGGAAGATCTCCACCTCGGCCCCGTCGACGAGCTCCGGGCCGCCGCCGCGATTGGCGAGCGTGAGCACGGGCTCGCCGTCCTCGCTGCCGCAGGGGCTCGCAGGCGCGGGGCAACCACCGAGGACGAGGAGCTCGAGCACCAGCGCTAGCGCGGCGATCCGCCGCTCGAGCCCGCCCACCCTCATGCGTCCTCCCCCGCGCCCACCAGCCGCCCCGAGACCAGCGACTGTCGCACGAAGTCGATCACCCCGCCGCGCACCTCCGCGGGATCGAGCTCGCAGGCGCTCGCGTACCGCTCCACCAGCTCCGCTACCGTGCCGGGCTCGCGCAGCTGCTCCACGAGGATCGCGGCCGCGTCGGAGAGCGCCTCGGTCCCGCCACGGCCGGCGGGCAATCGCAGCGACAGGCGCGCCTCGCTGCCGTCGGCGGCCTGCTCCTGCACGAGCCACGCATCGTCGGGCAGGCCCACCAGCGTGGCGAGCAGGCGCTCGGTGGGCAGCGAGGCGGTGGCGATGGCCTGCCAGGTCTGCTCGATGATCTCGTGATCGATCCCGGCCAGCGAGGCGCGCTCGACCGTGACCGAGAGCCCCGGCGCCCCGGCGTCGTGCCGCAGCACCGCCAGCGCGTGCTCGGTGCGCTCGATGCCCTGCGCATGCAGGTGCTCGCGGTAGCGCAGCACCGCCTCGGCATACTCGGGCCCGAGCGCGACATGGCTGCTCGCGGCGTAGCCGATCGCCTGCAGCTCGGGCGAGTTGCCGGGGCTCACGAGCACGAGCTGCTGCAGCGCGTCGTCGCCGTGCGCGTCCTGCAGCCGGCGCCACAGCGGCGCATCGGCGCGCACCGGGCTGTCGAACAAGATCCGCGCCTGCCCGCCGTCCTCGAGCACGCCAGGCAGCTCCGACACGAGCCGCAGCGCGAGCTCGTCGCCCATCGCCCCGCCGTGCAGGTAGGTGGTCGCCTCGACCTCGGGCGGCTTGACCACGAACGGCGGCTGCGCGACCACCAGGTCGAACCGCCGCCCTCGCACCGGCGCGGTGAGATCACCGGTGAGCCACTCGACCTCGAGCCCGTTGAGCGCGGCATTGATGCGCCCCCACTGCGCGGCACGGGGGTGCAGATCCACGCCCACGACCGCCTCGGCCCCGCGCGCTGCAGCCACGAGCGCGAGCGAGCCGGCACCGCAGCCCACGTCGAGCACCCGACCCTCGCCCTCGCCGATCACCTGCGCCAGCATTTGCGTGGTCGCGCCAGGCCCCATCACCGGGTCGCGCCCGTGCATCTCGTCCGAGGCGATCCAGAGGCCCGCGAACGGCACCAGCCGCAGCTCGCCCCGCACGCTCCCATCCTCGGCCCGACGCAGCGCGCCCGCCCGCAGGAGCGCGCTCTGAAGCCCCGCGTCGAGCACCCGCGCGAGCGCATCGCCGTCCACCGCGTCGCCATAGGCCAAGAGCCGCGCCAGCACGGCTGCGGGACGCGTCTGCCGGCGCAGCCACCAGTGCACGGCGGGCAGCCGCACCGCATCGAGCATGCGCGGGGCGATCGCCTCGCACGCGCCGAGGAATGCGTCGTCGAACGACGCCTCGCGCAGAGCCACACACAGCTCGGCGAGCAACGCATCGTCGAGCCGATCCAAATCTTCCAGGGGGGAGCGCGCCTCCGCCATTGGCCGAAGCGTACCGCGAGCATCGACTCACCGGGTGGGCCCGGCCGGGCCGTGCTAGCCGCTCAGCATCACATACCCCACGCCCGCGGCTGCGGCCGCCACCAGTGCCACCCCCAGCCACACGAGCGGCGATACACGCTTGCCGGTGCTCGCCTGGCTGGTCGAGGCCTCGGCCTCGCTGGGGCTCGGCAGCACGGGCCGAAACCCGGGGTTGGTGGCGAGCTCCAGCGCTTCCCTCAGTGCGTCGCCGAGCTCGCGCATGGTGCCGTAGCGGCCTTCGGGATCCTTGCGCAGGGTCTTGAGGATCACCTTGTCGAGCCACCGCGGCACACCGGCTGCCACCGGGGCCACATCGCTCGGTGCCGCCGGATCGTCGTTGAGCTGCTTGTAGATCACGTCGTACTCGTTGGCGCCCTCGAACGGCGGACGCCCGGTGAGCAGCGCATAGGCGCTGGCCCCCAGCGAGTAGATGTCGGCGCGGTGATCCACGTGCTTGCCCATGGCCTGCTCGGGCGCCATGAAGTCGGGCGTGCCCATCACCGTGCCGGTCTGGGTGACGATGCTGTCCTGCGGGTTGGCGAGTCGTGCGATCCCGAAGTCGAGGATCTTGATGAAGTCGTGATCGTCTCCCACCTTCACGCGGTAGAAGTTGGCCGGCTTGACGTCGCGGTGGTAGATGCCCACGTCGTGCGCGGCCTGCAGCGCCTCGCACAGCTGCAACAGGATGTGCACCACCCGCTGCCACGGCAGGTACTTCTCCTTCTTGAGCGTGGTCGAGAGATCCTCGCCCTCGAGGTGCTCCATGATGAAGAACACCGCGCCCGTGTCGGTGGTGCCGAAGTCGGTCACGTCGACGATGTGCTTGGAGCCGATCTGCGTGGCCGCCCGCGCCTCGCGGCGGAAGCGACTGACCGCCTCGGGCAGCCGGCACAGCGACGGACGCAGCACCTTCACGGCCACCTTCTTGCCGATCTCCACGTGCTCGCCCTCGAACACCCAGCCCATCGCGCCCTCGCCGATGCGGGTGAGGAGCTTGTAGCGGTTGGCCACCACCGTGCCGATGAGCATGTCGGCCATCGAGGGCCCGCTGGCCGCCTTGGCCTTGCCCGAGACCTTCTTCCTCGTCGGTCCCTTGGGGCTGTCGCCCGCGCCGGCCACCGCCTTCTTCATGGGCGCCGCGCCGATGGGCCCGCCGCGTCCGCCCCGCTCGGGCGCCGGGCGCTCGGAACCCGCCGGCATCGGCGTCGGATGTGGCGGCTTGGTGTCCGTCATCGAAGCCCGCACCTCTCGTATCACGCTTCGGCGCCGATCTCCATGCGCCTGGCGGGGTTCGCGAGCCGCCGGAGCGCGACCGTGGTAGGGTCCGCCCACCATTTTTCCGCGGAAGGCGCCCGCATGCGGCGCCCCAGGAGAGCGACGATGACCATCCAGGTTGGAGAGAAGATTCCCGAGCTCACCCTCAAGTGGCTGACGTCGAGCGGCATGGCCGAGGTCAAGACCAGCGACATCTTCCAGGGTCGCAAGGTGGTGCTGTTCTCGGTCCCGGGCGCCTACACCCCCACGTGCTCCAAGGAGCACCTTCCCGGCTTCATCAGCCGCGCCGACGAGATCAGGGCCAAGGGCATCGACGACATCGTGTGCCTGTCGGTCAACGACCCGTTCGTGATGCAGGCGTGGGGCAACGAGCAGGGTGCCGAGGGCAAGGTGACCATGCTGCCCGACTGGAACGGGCGACTCACCGACGCGATGGGTCTGACGCAGGACATCTCGATCGCCGGCCTCGGCGTTCGCGGCAAGCGCTTCTCGATGCTCGTCGAGAACGGCGTGGTCAAGTCGCTCGACGTGGAAGAGGGCAAGGGCGTGACCGTGAGCGGCGCGAACCAGTGCCTCGTAAATCTCGGGACCTGAGCGCGCGGCGCTCTGGCCCGCGCGCGAACGCTCGTGCTACGTTGCTCGCCCCGTGAGCTACGTCGTCCTGGCGCGCAAGTACCGGCCGATGCGCTTCGCCGACATGGTCGGGCAGGAGCACATCGGCCGCACCTTGGGCAATGCGATCAAGCAGGACCGGGTGCACCACGCCTACCTGTTCTCGGGCGCGCGCGGCCTCGGCAAGACCACCACTGCGCGGATCTTCGCCAAGGGCCTGGTGTGCGTGAACGGCCCCACCGCCGAGCCCTGCAACACGTGCTCGGAGTGCGTGGCGGTGAGCGAGGGTCGCTCGGTCGACGTGCTCGAGATCGACGGCGCGAGCAACAACTCGGTCGATGACATCCGCAACCTCCGCGAGCAGGTGAGCTACCTGCCCCAGACCGCGCGGCGCAAGGTCTACATCATCGACGAGGTGCACATGCTCAGCACCTCGGCGTTCAACGCGTTGCTCAAGACGCTCGAGGAGCCGCCGCCGCACGTCAACTTCGTGTTCGCCACCACCGAGCCGCAGAAGGTGCTGCCCACGATCCTCTCGCGGGTCAACCGGCTCGACTTCAAGCGGGTGGCGCCCGGCGAGCTCGTGGGGTACCTGCGGCGGATCCTCGAGGCCGAGCGCCTCGGGGTGGAGGACGGGGGCCTGCGGATCATCGCACGCGCCAGCGAGGGCTCGGTCCGCGACGCGCTCACGCTGCTCGACCAGGTGATCGCGTTCGCCGAGGACCCCAAGCGCGTGGCCGAGGACGAGGTCCGCCGCCTGCTCGGGCAGGCCGACGCGGGCGCGCTGCACGGGCTCGTCGAGGCGATCCTCGACGGCGACCCCACGGCCACCATGCAGCGGTTCGATGCGCTGGTGACCGCCGGCAACGACCTCTCCGTGCTCGGTCTGCAGGTGCTGGAGCTCTTGCGCGACCTCACGGTGCTACGGGTGTGCGGCACGCCCGAGGTGCTGCCCGACGCCACCGAGGCCGAGCTCGCGCAGCTGCGGGCCCTGGGGAGCAAGGTCGAGCCCACCCACCTCGGACAGCTCTTCGATCGCTTCTCGCGGGTGATCGACCGGCTCCCCCAGTCACGCACGCAGCGACTGCTCGTGGAGATGGGCCTGCTCGAGCTCGCGTGCGCCGAGCCGGTGATGCCGCTCGGCGACCTGGTGGCCGAGCTGCACGCGATCGGCCGTGGTGCACCGCCGCCGGCCGGGGGAGGCCGTGGTGGCGGCACACCGCGAGCCACGGGCGGAACCGGTACCGCGCGCGGGCGCGGCTCGGCGGGCTCGTCTTCGGGCTTTCGCGCCGAGGCACGCGACAACGGCGGGTTCGTGCCGCCCGAGCCGCCGCCACCCACTCACGATCTGCGGCCCGAGCCACCACCGTACGACGAGCCACCGCCGAGCGTGCGCTTCTCGATGCAAGAAGCCCCGTTCGAGGAGCCCGCTTTGGCGCCTGCGCGGCGATCGACGCCCTCGCTCTCCGTAGTGCCCGCGCCCGCGCCGTCGCCCGAGCCCGCGCCGCAAGCCGCTCCCTCGACGAGCCCGTTCATGAGCAAGCTGCTCGACATGGGCCTGCAGAGCGGCATGGTGGCCGAGGCCCCCGAGCGACGCCCTCCATCCTCGCCGCCAGCCGTGGTGCCCACGAGCACGCCTCCCGTGCCGGGCCGCCAGGAAAAGCCCACCGTGCGCGCTCCCGAGCCTCCTGCTGCGGAATCGCGCACGACCGAGGCCACGCCCCCCGGCCTGCGCACGACCGCGCTGCCGGTCGCGGAGTCGCCCTCACCGGAGCCCTCGCCGGTCGTGGCCCGCGCGGAGATCACCGCCCCCGAGGCCGTCCCCGAGGCCGCCCCCGAGGCCGCCCCCGTGATCCGCATGGGCGTGGGCCCGTGCCTGCCGCCTCCGCCCGCCGAGGGCGTGATCCCCTGGGAGACGCTCGAGCCGCTCGCGGCATGGGAGCAGCTCGTAATCCGCATCCGCGAGTCCGACGACCTCCTCGCCGCGCTCTTGGGCCAGGTGGGCCTGGTGAAGCTGGCGGCCGGCGTGCTGCGGGTGGCCGCGCCGCGCGGCAGCCTGGTCTACACGCAGATCTCGCGGCAGCCCGAGGTGCGCGCCCAGGTCGAGCAGGCCACCCGCGATCACCTCGGCGCCCCGTTCACGCTCGAGCTCGTCGAGGGCGACCCCGACTCCGACCGCTACCCGAGCCTCGACGCGATCATCAAGCAGCGCCGCGCCGAGCACCGCGCGCGGGTCGAAGCGGAGGCCAAGGCGCACCCCGGCATCCAGACCCTCCTGCGCATCTTCGACGGCCAGCTGCTCAGTACCAGGCCGCTGCACGAGCCCTGAGGCCCTTCGCAAGCCCACGCATTGCGCTATCCTCCCCGCCCATGACCGACTTCGACATCGGCGCAATGATGGGCCAGGTCCAGAAGCTGCAAGAGCAGATGCAGCAGATGCAGCAGGAGCTCGACAACGTCACCGTCGAGGGCGCGGCCGGGGGCGGGATGGTCAAGGTCACCGCCACGGCGGGGCTGCGCATCACGGGCGTCGTCATCGATCCGTCGGTGATGGGCGAGGACCGCGACATGCTGCAAGACCTCGTCACGGCGGCCGTCAACGCGGCCCTCGACAAGGCGCGCGAGAAGGCCAACGAGTCGGCCCAGCAGCGCATGAGCTCCCTGCTGCCGCCCGGCATGGCCGGCCAGTTCCCCGGGCTGTGAGCGATCGAGCACCAGACGATCGCCGCGGTGCCGCGGGCGATCCGCTGCGCCGGCTGGCGGGGCTGCTCGCGCGGCTGCCCGGCATCGGCGAGAAGTCGGCCATGCGCCTGGCGCTGGCGATGGTCAGGTCCGACCCCGAGTACCTGCGGGCGCTCGCCGAGGCGATCGGCAGCGTGCACGCCGAGCTGCGGCTGTGCCGGGTGTGCTGCGACTTCACCTCCGACGAGGTCTGCCCGCGCTGCGCCGACGCCCGCCGCGATCACACCACCATCTGCGTGGTCGCGCAGCCGCAGGATCGCATGGCGATCGAGCGCACCGGGGTGTTCCGCGGCCTCTACCACGTGCTGCACGGCGTGCTCGACCCGCTCGGCGGCGTGGGCCCGGGCGACCTCCGCATCGAGGCCCTGCTCGCGCGGCTGCGGACCCACCGCAGCGATGGGCACGACGACGAGCACGATGACGACCCCTCGCACGCGCCCGTCGAAGAGATCATCGTGGCCACGAGCCCCAACGTCGAGGGCGATGCCACGGCGCTCTACCTCTCGAAGCTCATCGGCCCGCTCGGCGTTCGCGTGACCCGCATCGCCTCGGGCGTCGCGGTGGGCGGCGAGCTCGAGTACGCCGACGTCACCACCCTGCACCGCGCGCTCGAAGACCGACGCCGGCTCTAAAGCCACCACGATCCCGCGCCGTGCACCATGCCCGCGCCAAGCGACCGAGCTGGCTCGCATGTGCCTCGCTCCTGGAGCCGCGAGCAGATCTCCTCGCCCCGCGGCGTGCACCATCGTCGTGCGAGCGGCCCGTGCCGCTTCACCGTGCGAGACCTCGCCGCGGTCGCGTCGGTGTACCTCGGACCCCGAGGCCCGTTCCGCACCGCGAGCCGCTTCGACCGGCCGCCACAGCGTCGAAATCGCCGCACCGCGGGGCTCGTGGCCCGTCTTCGGCCATGCTGCGTCCACGCACGTCGCGGGGCCGCCTGGCGTATACGGCCACGTAGACGGCCTTCTACGCGCCTTGGCGGCCGTGGACTTGCATCATCGAGTCTGCTAGGTTGGGCCCCGCTTCCGGCCCTGCTGCCCACGGCGGGCCTTCGTGCACCCGCCCCCAGCCCGAACGACCGGGCCCAGCACGGCCCCTCGGGATCGCCCTCAGGAGTTTCCCCTTGACCAATCTCAGCGCCCAGTTCGTGATGTACGAGGACGAAGTGCGGCGGATCCAGTCCGTGACCGACCGCCTCCAACAGGACTCGCGCGCACGAGCGATCCTGGTGATCGACAAGAACGGCCAGATGATCGCCGCCTCGGGTCACGAGGAGCTCGATACCACCTCGCTCAGCTCGCTGGTCGCCGGCAACGTGGCCGCGACCGGCGGCATCGCCAAGCTCATCGAGGAAGACGAGTTCACCGGACAGTTCCACGAGGGCAAGGGCATCAGCGTCAACATGACCATCGTGGGCCGCCGGGTGATCCTGGTGGTGCTGTTCGACAAGAACACCACCCACGGCCTGGTCCGGCTCCGCGTGAAGAAGGCCAGCACCGAGCTCGAGTCCATCCTCGAGGACGTGATGAAGAAGGCCCAGTCCCCGCAGCAAGCCAACGTCTTCGCCGAAATCACCGACGCGGACATCGACAACCTCTTCAACGACTAGACGGCGCTGCCAAAAACTCCCGCCCCACGCCTATAATAAGGTAAGGTAGCAGCGCGTTCGAGGCCGCCCGTGTCGTTCATCAACTACAGCTCTCGCGAGATCAACTGCAAGCTGGTCTACTACGGCCCGGGTCTGTGCGGGAAGACGACCAACCTGCAGTACATCTACAACAAGACCAAGGCCGACGCGAAGGGCAAGATGATCTCGCTCGCCACGGAGACCGAGCGGACGTTGTTCTTCGACTTCCTGCCGCTGTCGCTCGGTGAGATCCGTGGGTTCCGGACGCGCTTCCACCTCTACACGGTACCCGGCCAGGTGTTCTACGACGCGAGCCGCAAGCTCATCTTGAAGGGCGTCGACGGCGTGTGCTTCGTGGCCGACTCGCAGATGGAGCGCATGGAGGCCAACATCGAGAGCCTCGAGAACCTGCGCGACAACCTGACCGAGCAGGGCTACGACCTCGACAAGCTGCCGTACTGCGTGCAGTACAACAAGCGCGACCTGCCGAGCGTGGTGCCGGTGGAAGAGCTGTCCGAGGTGCTCAACCCCACGCGCGTGCCCGAGTTCGAGGCGGTGGCCACCACCGGCGTGGGCGTGTTCGACACCCTCAAGGCGCTCGCCAAGCAAGTGCTGACCGAGCTCCGCAAGGGGAGCTAGGTTTCGACGATCGCAGGCCTCCGCGTGGGCGGAAGCTGGCCTGCGAATCGACGATCGCAGCGCGCTGCTTCGAAGCACATGTGCCAGCGGAGAGCCTCTGGGCTGCGTGTGGGACTGCGTGCTCGGACGTGCGAGCGTGACACCGATGGCTCGGAGTCGCGCGGATTTTTCAGGGCGCGACGCCACGTAGCAATCACCGTCTGCTCGAGAAAGAGCGGTCCTTTCAGGCCTTCCATGACAGATACGCGGGCTATGCTGTCGCTGGCCCCGTTGTTTCGATGTCCTCGATCTCGACCGAGAGCTTTCCCTTGCTGGCGATCGAACGTCAGACACACCGCCGCGGCCCGTTGCGCGTGCGCCCGTTCCGTCCACCCGAGGTGCCGCGACCCACGACCACGACGTCGGGGTTGTTTCCCGCGGTGCCGATGAAGCTCGAGCCGCCCAGGGGTCGTGCGCTGCGACTGCGGCGAGTCGTGGCGGTGGTCGTGGTGCTCGGCACCGTGTGCCTGCTCAGCTACGTCACGTGGCAACGCCTGGCGCATGGACGCGAGCTCTCCGATCGCACCAGCGACCCAGCGACCCAGCGCCCGCTCGCGCGACCGTGAATCCTGCTCGGCGGCCGAACGCTCCGCCGCCGATCACACACGCGGCGCCGTTTCCGGTTCTCGGCCTCGAAACGACGATATCCGTACGGTTGCTGGTGCAAGCGTCGCACCCTGCTTGCGCTCGGCGTGCTCACCCGCGTAGCTTGCCTCGCGGGTGAGCCATGGGCGGCGCCACGCCATGCGGCGTGGTCTCGCGAGGCATGGTCTCGCTCGATCGGAACCCCCACCAAGGACCCCACCCCTGTGATTGGAGGATCAGCATGACACGTGCTCGTACAACCCTGGCCATGGCGCTGGCCATGACCCTACCCCCCCTCTCCACCATGGCCGCCCCCGAGCCCGTGGTCGAGGCCACCGCCAAGCTCGCCGTCAAGGTCGAGATCACCGACGAGGAGGCCAAGCAAGACGACATCCTGCTCGTGATCGACCTGCCCATCGTCATCGCCGATGCGCGCGACGCCGGCGTGGAAGAGGCCGAGCTCACCGAGGTCGTCACCACTGCCGCCGACGCGGGCCTGAGCCCGGGCGCCACCGCCGAGGTCGTCGTCGCCGAGACCGAGCACACCAAGGCCAAGGGCAAGCGCAAGGGCCTGGGTGCGTTCGTGAAGCTGCAGCTCGCCGAGGGCGTGCGAGGCAAGGAGCTCGCCGCCAAGGTCCGCGAGCACCAGACCGAGCTCGGCGAGCTCACCCCCGAGCAGAAGGCCAAGTGGGAAGAGCAGCTCGCCAAGATGCGCGAGGAGAACAAGGCCCGCCAGCAAGCGCTGCAAGAGAAGCGCAAGGAGCTCAGGGCCAAGGGCCTGGTGATCGAGCTCGTGGCCAAGGATCTCCACGACGCGCGCAAGACCGAGCTCGCCGGGCGCAAGACCGAGCTCGAGCAGGCCCGCCGCGAGCGGCACCAGGCCAAGAAGGAGCGCCACGACGCGCACGACGAGGCGCACGAGGCCCGCGACGAGCGCAAGGAGGCGCACGACGACCTCAAGGAAGCCCGCGAGGACGTCAAGGACGCCGACACGCCCGACGAGCGCAAGGAGGCGATCGACGACCTCAAGGAGGCCCGCGACGACCGCAAGGACGCCAAGGAGGACGCCCGCGACGCCAAGAAGGACCTCAAGGACGCCAAGAAGGACGTCAAGGACGCCAAGCACGACGTCAAGGACGCCAAGCACGACGCCAAGAAGGACCTCAAGGACAAGAAGGGAGGCTGAGCCATGACCACGACCATGACGACTACACGCAAGCTCTTGTGGACCACCGTGGTGGGCCTCGCGATCGCTCTGGGCGCCAGCGCCTGTGACAAGGGCGAGGCCGACAAGACCGCGGCCAAGGACGGCAAGGACAAGAAGGGCGGCGACAAGAAGGTCACCGTCGACAAGAAGGGCGGCGACGCGAAGCAGCCGGACGACGTGAAGGACGAGCCCGCCGCCGACGAGCCGCTCGACGAGCGCGTGGTCAAGGCCGCGGGCCTGGCCAAGAAGATCGAGGCCGAGCCCGCCAAGGCCGACGAGATCCTCGCCGAGGCCGGCCTCGATCGCGCGGGCTTCGAGGCGCTCATCTACGAGGTCAGCACGCCCGAGCTGGCCGAGCAGTATCGCTTGGCCCGCGCGCGCGAGACCTGAGCCCCTTGGCTCGAGGACGAAGGCGGATCGTCAGGGCCCGCCTTCGTCCTTCGTCCGCTTTCGACCGCTTTCATCCGGGGGGTGTGCTCGCGTCTGTTTGCGCTCCGCCATGATGGTGGTGGTGGTGGTCGTGCGCTGTTTGCGCAGCGCCCGCGATTCGCCCGAATTCGGTGTTGCATTTGGCCCCACGGGCTCGCCCGTTCCGACGACTCGTGCTGTCGAGCTCCCTCCATTCGAGCACTCACCAGGAGCCGGGACCCCGTCGGATCATCCGAGCCGCTGTGATCCCGAGACATTGGTTCACCTATCGGGGAGTCCTTCGCGCAGCCTCGGGTCGATGCTACTCTGATCCCCGACTTGGAGACGCTATCGGTCCCGGTGGCCTCCGATACCGACCCGGCCGTGGTCAGTAGCTTGGCCAAAGACTTCGCCGTGCGCCTGGGGTTCCCCCACAAGGCAGTGGCCCAGGTGGCGCTCGCTGCCGGCGAGCTGGCCAGCAATTGCTGGCGTCATGGCGGTGGGGGTCGGGTCGAGCTGCATGCCACCGAGCAAGGGCTCGAACTCCGGGCCATCGATGAGGGTCCGGGCATCCCCGATCTCGCCTACGCCGAGCAGGACGGCGTGAGCCGCGGGCGTCGCCACTCCGCCCATGAGCCCATCCGCGACAGCCTCGGTACGGGCCTCGGCTCGATACGTCGCTTGATGGACGAGGTCGAGATCCGCACGCTTCCCAAGGTGGGTACCACCGTCATCGCGCGCAAGCGCCTGCACGGGCGAGTCCGATGAAGGATCGCATCCTCAACGTGCTGTCGCGCTACATGTCCCGGCTGCATGCCGACATGGCGCTGCGTCGCGCGGTCGCCAAGGTGGGCATCGACGCTCGCCTCGAAGACCAGCGCATGTACCCGCAGCTCGCGGCCGCGCTCGAGACCAGCCTGCGGCTGTTCACCTCGGAGGCGCAGATCGAGAACGCGGTGTCCGACCTGCGCGAGGTGCTCGCCCCCGAGGAGCCGTCCTCGGTGAAGGTGGAGCTGCGGTCCGAGGCCGACATGAGCGTCGCCCGCCAGGCCGCCCGCACGCTCGCCGAGAAGATGGGCGCGCGCAGCTTCGAGACCCAGAAGTTCACCACGGTGGTCAGCGAGCTCGCTCGCAACATCGTGCAGTACGCCAAGCGCGGCGAGATCGAGATCACCCCGCTGTCGGAGGGCATGCGAGGCCTACGGGTCCGCGCCATCGACCAGGGCCCCGGCATCGAGAACCTCCAGCAGATCCTCGACGGGCGCTACAAGAGCAAGACCGGGCTCGGCAAGGGCATCGTCGGCGTGCGCAAGATGATGGACCGCTTCGACATCGTGAGCGACTCCAACGGCACGCGGGTCGAAGTGGAGATGCACCTGTGAGGCTCCGTATCGCTCATCGCAGCCGCCCGTGCGTCGGGGAGGTCGCCAACGGCGACGCCGTGTGGCAGGGCGAGTGGATCCGCCGCCCGGTGTTCGCGTTGTTCGATGCCTCGGGCCACGGCCCCGAGGCGGAGGCGACCGCGAAGCTCGCGTGTGGGGTGCTCGAGCGCTGGGACGGCACGCCCGACTTTCCCGCACTGGCCAATCGGCTGCACACCGAGCTCCGCGGCACTCGCGGCACGGCGATCCTGCTCGGGCTGCTCGACCACATCGAGCGGGCGGGCGAGCCAGGGGTCCAAAAGGGGCCCGTCCTGCGGGGCTTTGGGGTCGGTAACGTCGAGCTGCGCGCCCTCGATCGCACCATCACGGCCCTGCTGACCCCCGGCATACTGGGCATCCGTCTGCGTCGACGGATTCACGTGTTCGACATCCCCCTCCGCGCCGGCGACCGGCTGATGGCGTATTCCGATGGTATCCGCGGGCGGTTCGACCGCGACAACCACCAAGGCTTGAGCCCGGCCGACTTGTGTGATTCGCTCATACGCGACCACAGCCGCCCGCACGACGACGCGACCGTGCTCGTGGCCGATGTCCTCGACGACGCATGAGCGATGACCGCATAACGATCCCCGTCCTCAAGATCTGGGACCTGCTCCTGGTCGCGCTCCAGGGTGACGTCTCCGATCGGCAGGCCGACGACCTCTCACACTCGGTGCTGGGGCGCATCCGCGACGTCGACGTCACCGGTCTCATCATCGACGTCACGGGCGTGCTCACCCTCGACTCGCACCTGTGCGCGGTGCTGGCCCGGCTGGCGTCCTCGGCGCGGCTGATGGGCGTACGCTCGGTGCTGTGCGGGCTCACGCCCGAGGTGGTGATGACCCTGCAGGCGATGGACATCGAGCTCTCCGAGATCGAAACCGTGGGAACCATCGAAGAGGCCCTCGAAGCCGCCGGTGTCCGACACACCACCCGGGCTGCGCGGGACTATGACCTCGACGAATTCTTTGGAGAGAAGCGATGAGCGTCGAAGACGAACTGGTAACCATCTCGCGCTCGCGGCTCGAGTCGCTCATGTCGTCGGTCTCGGCCGCCTCGGTGGCCGCCTACGACGAGGCGCTCACCGAGGTGAAGGTGCACGACGAGGACGCCTTCGGCGAGCTCGAGCACGTGGTGGCGCTGTTCATCGACGAGCTCCGCACCACCGCGGCGCGCCGCGACGAGGCCATGAAGGCCATGACCGAGGCCCGCGCGGTGCTCGAGGAGAAGCTCGACACCATCCGCCGCCAGCAGGTGGCCATCCGCGATCTGTCCGCGCCCATCATCGACCTGTGGGAGGGCATCCTCACGCTCCCGATCGTGGGCACCGTCGACTCGCAGCGCGCCGTCGACATCACCGAGAAGCTGCTGCAGCGCGTCAGCGACACCAACGCCGCCTGCGTGATCATCGATCTGACGGGCGTCGACGTGGTCGACACCATGACGGCCGACCACCTCATCAAGCTGGTCAAGTCGGCGCGGCTCCTCGGCACGTACTGCGTGGTCACGGGCATCGGGCCCGAGATCGCGCGCACGCTGGTGGACCTCGGCGTGGAGCTGCACGAGCTCATCACGCTCAAGCGGCTGCGCGAGGGCCTGCAGGCCTGCCTCAGCCACCTCCGCGACCGCAAGAACGGCACGGCGCGGTGGAACTACAACACGGCGCCCCGCAAGGACCGCTAGGCTGCTATCCATGCCCCCCCGCAGCCACCGGTAGGCAGGCGGGCAACCAGGTGCCCCCCAAAGGGGGGCTTGGCGCATCGCAGTCTGCGCCGATGGATTGCTCGCACGCCTGGACCGGCCGTTCGTGGGCCCTTTTGCGGCAGGGTCGGTTGGGGCTTGGTCCGCGGCCCATATGGGGTAGAGTGGTCGGTGGTGCCGGCTGGACGATGGTGGACGAGCGCGGTGGCGCTGGGTGTGCTGGTCGCGAGCACGGGCTGCGTGGATCGAGCCATTCACGACTTCGACGTGATCGCCGACGGCGAGGGTGGCCTCATCGAGACGGACACCGAGACGGACACCGACATCGGTGACACCGAGCACGTCACCCCCATGGACGTCGACCCGGGGGCCGAGTGCACGGTCCCCGAGGACTGCGACGAGGACCAGACCTGCTACGAGGGCGTGTGCGTGGGCACCGGCAGCGTGCGGGTATCGCTGTCGTGGAACGTCGTGACCGATCTCGACCTGCACGTGCGCGTGCCCAATGGCGACTGGATCAGCTACCAGGTGCCGATCACCTCGTACGGCCAGCTCGACGTCGACGATTGCGTCTCGGGCGCATGCATCAACCCGACCGGCACCCATGTGGAGAACGTGTTCCTCGATTCCAACGCGCCGGGTGGGACGTACGGAATCATGATCGTCAACTTCGATGGGCGGGCGCCGGCCGACTACTCGATCGAGGTGGCCGGCGACGCAGCGGCCTTGTTCGCGGGCCACCTGCCCGCGACCCAGTTCTTCGAGGGGCCGGTCCACGAATTCGCGTTGTAGGCCGCGATCCCCGCCCATCGGGGCCTGATAGACTGCACCCGATGCAGGTGGCGCGAGGCGGGGATCGAGCTCGGTGCGCGTGGTGGCTCGCGGTGGGGTTGTTGGCCGTAGTCTCGGGCTGTACCCCGCGGGAGCACCCGGCCCCGACCGCCGAGGACGTCCCCATGGACGAGTGCTCGCCCGTCCGCGACGAGCGGCCGCTGCCGGTGATCACCACGCTGATCACGCGTGATCACGAGGTCACCGTGTACGCGAGCGACAACGGCCTGCGCTTCTCGGTGGCGCTCGCCGACGGGGCGCTGCTCGGTCGCCAGCTCGACGAGCACGAGTTCGAACGCAGCTTTCCCGCGCTGCATCGACGTTTCGATGCGACGTTCGCCGGCGACGAGCTGTGGATGGGGCCCGGCTCGCCCTGATCGGAGGCTGCGGCATGAACGCCGTCGGCTTGAACCCCCCCCGCAAAACGGGCACTGTGGCCGCAGGCGTGGACGACGATGACGATGGGCCGGGCTCCGACGGCTCCGTGGAAGAGACGCGCGAGATCTCGCGGGCGCCCAGCCTTGGCACCACCGAGGACGTGGTCGACTTCGGCGACATGCCCCCCGTGGAGACCGATCCCACCCGGCTCGATCGCTACGAGATCGTACAGCGGCTGGGCAAGGGGGCCATGGGCACCGTGTTCGAGGCCATCGACCCCAAGGCCAGCACGCCGATCGCGATCAAGTCGGTCAGCCGCCTGAGCCCGGAGGCGCTCCTTCGCTTCAAGCGCGAATTCCGGCGAATTGCGGAGTTCCGGCACACCAACGTGGTGCAGCTCCACCACCTGCACCACGAGGGCTCGCGGCTGTACTTCACGATGGAGCTCATCCGCGGGGTGGACTTCATCACGTGGCTGTGCGGCGAGCGGCCGCCCGACCTGTCCCAGCGCCGGCCCTGTCGCAACTACGACAAGCTGCGCGATGCGCTCCGCCAGCTCGCCGAGGGCGTGCATGCGATCCACCTCGCGGGGCTGCTGCACCGCGACATCAAGCCCCAAAACGTGCTGGTGACCCACGACGAGGGGCGCGTGGTGCTGCTCGACTTCGGGCTCGTGCTCCCGCAGGACGAGGGCCAGGACCTCAGCATGACCGACGACGACGCGGTCCTGGGCACGCCGCTCTACATGTCGCCCGAGCAGGCCGAGGGCGGCAAGCTCGGGCCGCCGAGCGACTGGTACGGCGTGGGCGAGCTGCTCTACCAGGCGCTCACCGGCCGGACCGCGTACCAGGGCAAGGGCATGTTGGCGCTGATGGCCGCCAAGCAGGAGGATCGGCCGACCGCGCCGTCGACCCTGGTGGTGGGCATCCCGGACGACCTCGAGGCGCTGTGCATGGCGCTGATGGAGCACGATCCACAGCGGCGGCCGACCGGCGAGGAGGTGCTCCGGCGCCTGTCGGCCGACCCGGGCGCGAGCTCGAGCCCCGGCAGCCTCGATGGCGTGCCACGGCCGGTGGAGCAGGCGCCCACGGCGGGCACCATGGCGATCTTCCTCGGTCGCGACGCGGAATTCAGCCGCCTGCAGCGAGCCGCGGCCGCCACCCGCCGCGACCGGCCGGTGGTGGTGATGGTCCACGGGCTCTCGGGCATGGGCAAGACGGCGCTGGTGCGGCGATTCCTGTACCAGCTGTCTCGCGAGCCCGGCACGGTGGTGCTCTCGGGCAAGTGCTCCGAGCGCGAGTCGATCCCGTACAAGGCGCTCGACTCGGTGATGGACAACCTGTACGCGTATCTGCGGCGCCTGCCCGCGAGCGAGGTGATGGCGCTGATGCCCCGCGACTCGCAGGCGGTGGCGCGCTTGTTCCCGGTGCTGCGCTCGATCCCCGCGATCCTCGACGCACGCGGGCGCGACGACCTCAAGCTCGACCCCATGCAGGCGCGTCGGCGGGCGTTCAAGGCCTTGCGCGAGCTGTGGGGGCGCATCGCCGATCGCCACCGCTTCATCGTGTACGTCGACGATCTGCAGTGGACCGACCTCGACAGCGCGGTCCTCATCGATGCGCTGCTGCGCGCCACCGATGCGCCGCCCATGCTGTTCGTGGGCTCGTACCGCACGGGGGCGGACCAGGGCGACGGCCCGCTCGCGCGGCTGGTCCGCGAGCTCTACGACGATCCGCGCATCGACGCCCACCCGCCGATCCCCGTGGGCCCCATGACCCACGAAGACGCCGTCCACCTGGCGCTGGGCATGCTGGGCGAGCGCAGCAAGCGACACCGCGCGCTGGCCGACGAGGTCGCGCGCGAGTCCGAGGGCAGCCCGTTCTTCGTGGGCGAGCTGGTCCGCTACGCGCGGCGCCACGCCGACGGCGGTGAGATCCCGATCACCGAGTCCGGCTCGTCGGTGAGCCTCGAGAGCGTGATCCGGCAGCGCCTCGCGGGGCTCTCGCCGCCGGCCCGGCGCCTGCTCGAGGTGATCGCGGTGGCCGGCGGGAGCGTGAGCCAGGGCATCGCGCTCGGCGTGGCGATGGGAGAGCGCCCCGATCGCCACGCGCTGTCGCGGCTGCGCGACGAGTCGCTCGTACGCGTGCACGGCATGAGCGACGAGGATCCGGTGGAGATCTACCACGACCGGATCCGCGAGACGGCGCTGCGCCACATCGAGCGCAGCCAGCTCTCCGAGATCCACCTTGCGCTCGGCCGCGCGCTCGAGTCGTCGGGCGACGCCGATGCCGTGGCGCTGTCGCACCACTTCCGCCAGGCCGGCGAGGGCCATCGCGCCACCAAGCACACCATCGACGCGGCCGAGCAGGCCGAGGCCGCGCTGGCGTTCGATCGCGCCGCCGAGCTCTACCGCGCGGCGCTCGAGCTGCACGCGCTGACGCCCGAGGAGGTACCCCAGCTCGAGGCGCGCTTGGCCGAGGCGCTGGCCAACGCCGGGCGGCTCTACGACTCGGCCAAGGCCTACCTGCGCGCCAGCCGGGACGGCCAGGACCGCGAGCACCTCGAGTGGACCCGTCGCGCCGCCGATCGGCTGCTCTCGAGCGGCCACAGCGAGGAGGGCCGGGTGGCGCTGCAGACCGTGCTCGCGTCGGTGGGCGTGAGCCTGCCGCGCTCCAACGGCCGCGCGATCGCATCGGTGCTGCGGAGCAAGGCCGTGCTGGCCATGCGCGGCCTTCGCTACACGCTGCGCAAGGAGTCCGAGATCCCCAAGCAGCAGCTCGAGCAGCTCGACGCGTGCTGGACCGCCTCGCGCGGGCTCGTCTACACCGACGGCATCGTGGGCTTCGACTTCCACCTGCGACACCTGCGGCTGGCGGTGCGCTGCGGCGAGCCGGTGCGCCTGTCCCGGGCGCTCGCGGTCGAGGCCCACATGACGGCCATCATGACCGGCGACTCCAAGCTCGACCGCGCGATGGTGCTGCTCGGGCAGGCCGAGAAGCTGGCCGACGAGGCCGGCAGCCCGCAGGCGCGCGGCTTCGTGGTGGAATGTCGGGGCCATGTGTGGATGGCGGTGGGCCACTGGCCCAAGGCGATCGAGGATCTCGATCTCGCGGCCACGATCTTCCGCGAGCAGTGCACGGACATGGCCCAGGAGCTGTCGTACTGCGATGCCCACGGGGCGCTGTGTCTGTTGTTCATGGGACGCGTGCGCGAGGTGACCGAGCGAGCGCAGCGGCTCTTGCGAGAGTCGCAGGATCGCGCGAATCCCTACGTCGAGGGCTATGCTCGCGGGCTACTCGGAAATGTGGGCCTGCTCGCGCCCGACAAGGTCGACGAGGCCGAGAAGCAGCTCGCCACCTACCGGCGCGACGCCCCGCGCCGGTTCGAGGCCCACAAGCTCAATTACTCGTTTCAGACCGCGGCGCTGCGCCGCTACGTGGGCGACGCCGCCGGTGCCTGGCAGGTGTGCGAGCAAGACTTCCCCGAGATCAAGAAGCTCTCGGTGCTGTCGTCGGCGATGGCCAAGGCCGAGTTCTTGTTGTGGCGAGGCGCGTGCGCGGTGGCGGGCGCGACCGTGGCCGCCGACCCCAAGCCGCTCCTGGCCGAAGCCATGCGCAACGCCGCGAGGCTCTTGCGACACCCGAGCGTGTTCGCGAGGGCCTACGGCCACCTCACCCGCGCCGGTGCCGTGGCCCTGCAAGGCAACCAGGACGCCGCAGTGGCCGATCTACGCCAGGCGATCGAGCTGGCCGCATCGCGCCAGATGGGCGCGTTCGAATCCGCGGCGAAGGAGCGCCTGGCCGCGCTGGTGGGCGGCATCGAGGCCGAGGTGCTGCAGGCCGAGGCGAGGCAGTATTGGCAGCGCGAGGGGATCCTGCGGCCCGAGCGGTTCACCGAGATGGCGGCACCGGGGTTCTTGCGCGCGGGAGTGAGAAGCATCGGCGCCGCTACGAGTGCTTCCTGATCTCCGCGTCGAGCTTCTTGTCCATCGCGTCGAGGTCGCGCATTTTGCGCTCGAAGTCATCGTCGGCGCTCAGGGCCTTGCGCTCCTTGCCGCCCTCGATGGCCTTGTCGGAGCCCATGAACAGCCGATACCCCACATAACCGGCACCGGCGATCACGCCGAGGATCGCGGCCATCTTGAGGATGGGCCACAAGATCGCGACGGCAGCCACCCCCCCGAGGCCGATGAGGCCCAGCTTGAGGAGGGGCCACGCCAGGGAGCCTTGGTCTTGGGCCATGGGTCAGAGCATAGGTCGTGCGACGGGGGTGGCCAAGCGGCAGGCTCGTCTTTGGAAATCGGGCCGTGCCGCGGACGGAGTTGGTCGGACGTCCATCCGCGGCACGAACCCTCGACGATGCCTCGATTGGTTGGAGCCCGGTCCGCCGAGATGTGACTAAGAAAAATGCCGAGCGCGATCTCCGCTGGCCTATTTCATCGGCAGGTCATTCCGGCACGAGCGCGAGACCCCCTGCGTAGGCGTAGCTGCTGAAGCATACGTCGGCTTGCGTGTTCGCCGCGCACGCCTCGTTCCAGTCGTCCTCGGTATATCCCACCTGCACCAGCCCGAAGGGATCGGCGCTGGCGGCCACGTGCGCGCCGGAGGACACGGTCACGTCGGCGAGCTCGAAAGTCCCGTCGATCGCCGACCAGCCGCTCACGACGACGCCGTCGAGCAGCACCTCGGCTCCCGCGATGCGGCGCACGAGCTGCACCACGTCGAAGTCGAAGCCCTTGGGGGTCGCGATCACGTAGCGACGCAGCCATCGATCGGTGGGCACGGCCTGGAGCATCGACGGATCGCCGCGCGAGGTGCCGTAGGACAGGTCGAATTCCGGCAGGTACGCGCTCTGGAGCAGCTGCACCGGCAGGAACGGCCCATCGCCTTCGAGCGTGAAGCCGAGGCCGTCGGGGACCACCACGTCGACGTACTCGCCGGCCTCGACGAACAGGTGGGCCAAGCCGAGCACGTACGGCTGCGAGGTGACCGTCACGAAGTCCGCGCCAGCGTAGATGCGCCAGTAGTGGAGCTCGTTGCCTCGCATGGGCGCCCGCGCGGCGACGTATGCGTCGCCCCAGTGCTCGAGCGGCAGGAGCTGCTCGAGCACCGGATCACAGCCTGCGAACGGAGCGTCGTTCACCACCATCGGAACCTGCGCGCACCGGCACCCCGAGACGACCGCGATCGGTACGCTGGCCTCGATGCGAGTGCCGGAGACGTCGTGGTCGATCAACGCTTCGATCGAAGCGGCCACGACGCGCAGCACCTCGTGGCGCTGTAGCACCACCGAGCCCGTCTCGCCGGGATCGACTTGGGGGATCGAGGCGCCGTCCCCCTGGGTGACGGTGTAGAGCGGGATCCACTCGACCCGGGTATCGTCCTCGAGCGCGATCACGTCGAAGTAGCTCGGCTCGCCGAACGGCTCGAGGCTGCCGCGCGCCGGATAGGACTGCACGATGTAGTCGCGGCCCAGGGCTTCGACCGGCAAGAGCAACAAGGAATCGTTGCCGGCCGTGGCGGACCCGGGCGAGTGCTGGTACCCCGCGACCGGGGCGTCGCTGTCGAGCCGAAAGACCCCGCCGACTCGCCGCTGCGAGCCGTCACCGATCATCGGCGCCACGGGGAGCTCGAATATCTGCGTCTGGCCGGGCCCGAGCGTGACCGGGGAGCCCACGGCTTCCGGGCCCTGGCTGTCGGTCGGGATCCACGAGAGCTGGACCGTCGCCGAGCGCTCCTCGTGGGGATTGGCCACGACCAGTGCGTCCGAGATCTCCTCGTTCACCCCGGCGTGCTGGACGAGCACGAATGAGCATCCCGCGCTCGTGGGCGCCGCGGACCACTCGGCGCAGGCGTCGGAGCACGTGCCGCCCGGGCAGGGATCGTCGTCGGCCCCTTCGTCGAGGCCTTCGTCGGCCCCGCCGTCGGCACCGCCACCCGAGCCGAGGATCGCGACGGGCGAGCGGCCGCAGCCGACACAGTGGATGAGAAGCGCCGCGAGCAGGGAAGGTCGCACCGCGCGTCGCCCTCCCGAGCCCGAGCTCACCCGAGGCGCAGCGGTACCTTCACCACGAAGGTCGTGCCGTTGCCGACCTCCGAGCTCACCTCGATCGACCCGCGCAGGCCCGCGCGCACGAGGTTGTTCACGATCGAGAGCCCGAGGCCGGGGCTCGCCCCGCCGCCGCCGCGCTTGCTGGTGAAGAACGGGTCGAAGATCCGCAGCATCTGCTCGTGCGGCATGCCGATGCCGAAGTCGCGCACGCCGACCACGAAGCAGTCGCGGGTGTCGTCGCGATCGAGCGTGAGCTTGACGGGGAACGTGTCCGACCCGCCCGGGTACGCGTGCTCGATCACGTTGGCGAGCAGCGCGGTGATCACCTGCGTGAGGTGGTCGGGCTGGCCGAGCCACTGGCGGTCCATCGGCTCGAGCTCGCAGGCCACCTGCACCTGCAGGCGGTCGTCGGTCGAGACCATCACCTCGGAGATCTCCTGGAGCAGCTCGAGCAGGTCGACGTCGACGATCGCCTCGGTCATCTGCGAGGCCGAGAGCTTCTTGAACGCCTCGATGAGCCGGCCCATGCGGGTGGTGTGGCCGTCGATGAGCTCGGTGGCCCCCACCACGCCCTCGAGCTCCTCCTGCACCGCTTCGTCGTCGATGGTCGAGAGCACCTCGGAGCGCGCGGCCTCGGAGATGATGCCGACGGCGGTCTTGATGATGCCGAGCGGGGTGTTGAGCTCGTGCGCCATGCCCACCACCATGTCGGTGATCGAGCGGTGCTTCTGGGCCTCGACCTCGGCGCTGATGTCTCGCACGATCATCACGGTGCCGATGTGCTTGGCGGCGTCGCCGGCCCGGATCGCGTTGGCCACCACCGAGAGCGGCTGCCCGGCGGCCGAGGTGATGTCCATGCGCTGCGCGGCCGAGCCGGGTTGGTTCATGCAGCGCTCGACCAGGCTCACCATCCGCTCGTTGAACACGTTGTCGATCGACATGCCGAGCAGCTCGAGGCCCTCGAGCCCGAACAGGTGCTGCGCGCGGCGGTTGACGAGCTTGATCTCCCCGTCGAGGGCGGCGACGAGCAGGCCGTCGTCCATGTTGTCGAGGATCGCCCGCAGGTAGCCGAGCGCGTTCTCGATCTCGGCCTTGGCCTGATAGATCTCGTTGGTCTTCTGCTCGGAGATCGCCTCGGTGGACTTGCGGATCTCGGTGGCCCGCTTGAGCCGAGCCTCGAGCTGCTCGACCTGCTGGCGCACGGTTGCGCTCATCCCGGACGCGGGTGCGGGGGCTGGCGGCGGAGCCAAGAGCGAGCGGCGGATCGCCGCGAGGCTGCGCTCGATCTCGGCCCCGGCCTGGGCGATTGCGGACGGCGCCTGATCGCCCGCCTCCGTGGACAGCTCGGCGACGGCACGATCGAGCAGCACGTTGCGCAGGTAGCCGAGCGTGCGCTCGAGCCCGGGCTCGTCGATGGAAGCACGCCGGGCCGCAGCGGGGGCAGCGGGAGCAGCAGCGGCAACGGGGGCAGCAGCGGCAGCGGGGACCGCAGCGGCAGGCGCGGCCTCACCGGCAGGCGCGGCCTCACCGGGTGCCGGCGCGCTCGGTGCAGCCGGGGCCTCCGCCTCTGCCTCGGGCGCTTGGGCCTGGGCTTGCTCCGGCTCCGCGAACGACTCGGGCTCCGACTCGGCCTGCGCCTCGGCCTCCGCTTCGGCCTGCGCCTCGGCCTCCGCCCTGGCCTCCGCCTCGCTTTCCGTCTCGGGCGGCAGGATCGAGGTCTCGGGAACCGGCGCCGGCAAGACCGCGGCAACCTCGGCGGCGAGCGCCGCGGTCCCGGACCAGCGCCGGCGCGCCATGGGAGCGCCATCCTCGCGGCGGATCTCCTCGAGCGCGGGTAGCTCGGGGATGGTCTCCGGGGCCATCCGCGTCAGCGAGAAGCGAGCCCTGGCCCCCCCCGTGTCGACGGGCAGGTCCTCGCGATGCAGCTCGATGTCCTCGCCGAAGTGCCCCACGCACGCGAGCAGCATGCCCTCGGCCAGGTCGCTCAGCGGTCGCTGCGACTGGTACACGAAGATCAGACGGTCGGGCCCGACGTCCTCGATGATGAACTGCGGCAGCGTGGCGTCGGGGTAGAGCTTGCGGACCTCGTGGTGGATGTAGTTCTCCACCTTGGGCACGAAACCCATCGTGGAGGTCTCTCCGTCGATGAATTGAGGATAGAGCTTGACCAGGCTCCCGAAGAGGAACATCCCGAACGCCCGGATCAGCGCACCCGGCGGCGAGCCCGTCTCGCGGCTGAGGGCCCCCACGAGCTGCGCCAACTCTTCGAAATCATACGTCCCCAGGGAGCTGTAGACGCCGCCCGAGGGCAGCTGGCATTCCCCGATGATCTTCTCGAGCAGGTCGGGACCGAAACGTTCCTCGACCATGTCGATGAATTGGGAGAACACGAGGCCCTTCATCGCCTACCCCTGGCCACGCGTGGGGCGGACTATACACGACCGCCCGGGCTCGGCCACGCCGCCCGCTGCTTCGCCGACCACGATCGCCCGCTCCGGCGCCCGAAATCGACCTCCGAGCTCGTACGATCGGCACCCTGGACGGCCCGATTGCGGCCAACCGGTCCGAAGTCGAGCCGCGCTTGGCCCATTCTCCATGGTCGGCGCATCGGGCGCACAGCCGGCCGAACGGCCCTCTTTCGTCGGGGAACGGGGGAAACGCGGTATCATCCTCACCGACCCCGTTCGGGACCGCATCGATGCCTTCGGTACTGTTGAGCGAACCGTCCGCCTGCAAGGTGCTCGTCGTCGACGACGAGCGGGACGTCCTGTTGGTGACCAAGCTCAGCCTCAAGGGCCTGCGTTGGCGTGACCGACGGGTGGAATTCATCGAGGCCACCTCGGGGGCCGAGGCGGTGGAGCAGCTCCGCGCCCACCCCGACGTGGCGGTGGTGCTGCTCGACGTGGTGATGGAAACCGAGCACGCCGGGCTCGACTGCTGCAAGACCATCCGCGAGGCGCTGGACAACAAGACGGTGCGAGTGCTCCTGCGCACCGGCCAGCCCGGTCAGGCGCCCGAGAAGCAGACCATCGACGAATACGACATCGACGGCTACCTGCCCAAGGCAGAGCTGACCAGCTCGCGGCTGTACTCGGCGGTGCGCACGGCCATTCGCGCGTGGGAGCAGCTCGTGGCGCTCGAGCGCCACAAGCACTTCTTGTCGTCGATCAACGAGTGCGCCGTCTCGCTGCGCACCTACGACGACGTGGAAGTTTCGCTGGGCCGCATCCTCGACACCGTGGTCGCGATCTGCCCCACGCACCAGGCCGTCCTGTCGCTCGAGACCTTCGACGGCAGCGGCAACCCGCAGCGCATCATCATCCACCAGTCCACGCACCCCGATGTCAAGACCGCCGAGGCCGAGGCCATCGAGCAGGCGCAGCGGCTGTACCTCGACCCCGAGGCGATGAGCCAGGAGATGGTCGGTGCGATCGAGGGCGGGCTGCTGTTGCCGATCCGTCTCCACCGCGAGCTGGGCTACGGCTGGATCTTCCTGGCCAACGTGTCGCCCGACGAGCTGCTCGTGAAGATCCTTCCGATCATGAGCGCGCACGCGGCGAACGCCCTCTACGGCTCGGTGGCCCAAGCGATGCTCGCCAAGCGCGAAGGCAACCTGTTCGACGACATCGCGATCTAGCCATGCCCCCCCGCAACCACCTCCAGCAAACCGACAACGAGGTGCCCCCCAAGGGGGGCTAGCGCCCTGGCTTCGACGAGCCGACTAGTCATGAGCGAGACCCCCACCCTGCCGACGATCCCCCATGCGGGGGTCCTGGAGGACCTGGCCACGATGCCGGCCTACGTGATGCCCGATCATCACGGCGGGCATCCGGCCAACGGCAGGTTCTCGTGCTGCTTCTGCGGCGTGGGCGACGGCGGCAAGGTGGTGCTCAACGAGACCAAGCGTGGCGCCGAGGAGGCGCTGGCGCTGCCGCAGGGCGAGGCGCTGCTCTGGAAGTCGGGCGTGGCCGATCCGTACCCCGCGATGGTGGGCAACGACGGGCGGTTGTTCGTGCGCACGGGCGAGCCGCTCACGCCGGTCGGCGGTGTGCTCACCGGCGCGCTCGAGCTCGAGACCGGCCGCTCGCCGGTGATGGTGCGCGAGGTCGAGCGCAGGCTCACCAACGCGGGCAAGCTGTTCTCGCAGGTGTTCGTGCCCTATCGCCGCTCGCTGTCGGTCACCAACAGCCAGATCGTGGATCTCCTGCCCACCAGCGGCTGCGTCAAGCTCAAGCTGTCCACCATGCGCCAGCGGCCGGCGTTCCCGATCCACGTGGGGCCGAGCGTGCGCCAAGGTGGTGAGCGTCGCGCGATCAATTATCAACAGGCCATCGCCAAGCTCGCCGACCTCGTGCTCGCGCACCGGGGCGGGCGCGGCAAGATCCTGCTCTACTGCACCGGGCAGCTCGACTACCTCGCGATCTTCGCGATCCAGGAGGTGTTCCGGCTGCTCGGCGTCCGCAACCTCACCGGCAACGCCGAGCACTGCCTCAACGCCGGCGCCACGCACAACGAGGTGCTCACCGGGCAGGAGGGGCCGTTCCTCACCCTCGACCAGGCGATCCACGGGCCCGATCGCTTCTACCTGTTCAACGGCTGGAACGGCTTCATCACCCACCCGCCCGCGTTCCTCGAGGTGCTCAAGCGCGACGACCTCGACGTGTACATGGTCGAGGTGATGGTCACCGAGTCGGTGAAGATGCTGGCCAAGAAGCTGGGGCCCGAGCGGATCCTGCTCATCAAGCCCGGCTCCGATCCCCACCTCGCGCTCGCGGTGGCCCACGAGCTCTTCACCACGCACGCGGCCGCCCTCGAGCCACGCTTCGTCGAGCGCTTCGCCAACCGCGAGTCGTTCGAACGCTACCGGGCGCTGGCCCTCGAGCCGCGGTTCTTCCCCGGCGCGGTGGCGCACCGCATCGCCGCCGAGCCGCAGTACGAGGCCAACCTGCTCGCGGGCATCATCCGCATCGCCGAGCGCATGGCCAAGCCCGGGGTGGTGCCGATCAACATCCCCTCGGTGGGCCTGTCGCAGACCACGGGCGTGGTGGCGCACTGTCTGTGGGGCGACGCGATGGCCATACTCGGCAAGTACGGCCTCAAGCCCGACGGCACCCCCGCGGGCGGCACCCTGCGCATCCCGGGCCAGATCAACGCCGAGAGCGAGATCCAGGGGCTCTCGGGTCGCGCCTTCATGGGCCGGATCCCCATCGCCGAGCACGAGGAGGCCGCCAAGCGCATGGGCCTGCCCGCCGACGCCTACGCGCCGGTGGCCGCCGATCCGCACCGGCCGGCGCTCGACTACTCCGAGTACGAGGGCGACAAGCCCGAGCTGTTCATCTGCTTCGGCACGCAGTTCGAAGCCAACATGATGAACCGGCCCAAGTGGCTCGAGAAGCTCGCCGACCCCGCCACCACGCTGGTGGTGGTCGATCCCATCCCCGACCCCTACACGCTCGAGAACGCCGAGCTGATCTTGCCCTCGCCGCCGCACCCGGCCACGACCAAGGTCTACCAGAACGGCGAGTGGAAGCTCTCGCTCTCGGTGCCGCAGAAGCAACGGCCGCAGGAGACGCGCTCCGACGCGACCATCGTGTACGACCTCATGGCCGAGATCGTCGAGCGACTCGCTCGCGACGAGACGCTGCAGCGGGCCCATCCCGACCTGGTGCGGCACCTCGCGTCCGGGTACCTGCGGCGGCGGTTCTGCCCGCCGGGCCTCGTCGAGGACGACTACGGCTTCGGCGGCCTGCTCCGGGTCGAGGGCGAGGTGAGCCGGCCCCAGCTGTGGAAGCGAGTGCTGGCGTACCTCGGCGGCACCGAGGGCGGCGAGCACGGCCCGCTCTACTGCTTGCCCACCCACCCCGACGGGCGGCCCGTGCAGTGGGTCGATCTCATCGAGAACGCCGGGGTGATCTACGGCGGCGTGGGCACCCACCGCTACATGCTCGACTACGACGACCCCGAGGCGATGCCGTTCCGCGACATCTATCGGCGGCCGGGCTGCTTCAAGTTCTTCGTGCCCACCGAGGTCGACCTGCAGGTTCCCGAGGGCCTGGTGCTCAACTCGGGGCGCTCCACGCTGTCCGACGACAAGGAGCTGGTGCGCTTCGCGTCGTCCACGTTCAACTCGGGCAAGGCCACGCCGATCGTGGGCATGCCCGACAACAACCCGCTCTACATCTCGCCCGCGCTCGGCGTGCGCCTGCACCTGCGCACCGGCGACGACGCGCGCATCACCAACCGCGAGACCGGCGAGTCGATCGTGCTGCCCGTGGTGGTGAGCGATCGGGTCAAGGGCCAGATGGTGTACACCAGCTTCCACAAGACCAAGGCGCAGATCGAGCGCGGGCTGACCGTGAACACGGTCACCAACCACCGCGGCCGCTGCCCCTACAGCAACCAGACCAAGCTCAAGGTCCAGTCGGTGTCCGTCGAGCGCGTGCAGCCGTATCGCGCCGTGAGCGACTCCGACGAGGACGCCATCACCCTCGTCCGCCCCCGCAACGTTCGCATCGAGCTCGAGCTCCGCGACACCGGTGCGCGGACCCTGCCCCCGCGGTGACCGATGAACGAGACCGTCGACACCGAAGCCGGCACCGAACCTGTTCCCGAAAAACACTGGGACGCCCTCGTCGTGGGCGAGAGCCCCAGCCTGCACGCCGCGTTCGAGGCCATGCTGCTCGACGGTGACCCCGTGGACACGGGCTGGCGCTGTCGCGGCCGCTCGCTGCGGCTGACGCGAGTGGCGGGCGAGCTCGCCGCGGTCACCTCACTGCCGCGCATGCGCTACCACCTGGCGCTGGTCGGCACCACGCCCGAGCCGCTCGTGCCGCTGTGCGAGGGCCTGCGGGCCGCTGGTGCGTCACGGCGCATCCTCCTCTGCCCCGAGGCGGGCGAGCCACAGGGTGACCCTGCGTTCGAGTCGCTCGACCTCGAGTCGTGCCCGGCTGGTGACCCCCAGGTGCTGCGCTCGGTGGTCGGCGCCGCGCTGCGCCACGCCGAAGACCTGGCCTCGCTCGACGAGGCCCGCACCGAGATCGTGCGCCAGATGACGCTCCGCGAGCGCCTCGAGGGCATCGCGGCCATGGTCACCGGCATCACCCACGACGTGAGCACGCCGCTCGGGGTGGCGTGCACGGCCGGCTCGGTGGTCGAGGAGACCTCGCGGCGGCTGCTCACCAGCGACCTCAAGGACGAGCGAACGCGGAACGAGCTCAACGACGACCTCCGCGACGCGCTCGACATCCTCACCCGCAGCCTCGATCGCGCGCGGCGGCTCATCGACAGCTTCAAGCAATTCTCGGCCTCGCAGTTCTCCAACGAGCGCGCCAAGGTGCAGCTCGCCGACGTGGTCACCGACTGTGTGATGGTGCTGCGCTCCGAGCTCCGCCGCGCCCGCATCGCGCTCGAGGTGCACGCGCCGCCCGACGAGGATCTGCGCTGGGATGGCTTCCCGGGGCACCTGGGGCGGGTGCTGGTGAATCTCTTGCAGAACTCGATGCGCTACGCGTTCGAGCCCACCAAGGGCGGCAAGGTCTCGATCCACCTCGACCGCAGCGTCGACGGCGAGGGCTTCGTGCTGCAGTACATCGACGACGGCCGCGGCATCGAGCCCGACGTGCTGCCGCGGATCTTCGACCCGTTCTTCACGACCGGCCGCGGCACCGGCGGCACGGGGCTGGGGCTCGCGATCTGCCACAACATCGTGGTCAACCTCCTCGGTGGCACGATCCGCTGCGAGAGCATGCCCGGGCAGGGAGCCACGTTCACGATCACGCTGCCCGCGGTGGCCAAGGGCGACGGCGGGCAGTACATCAACGGCCTGCAAGAGCTGATGCCGACCACCAAGCAACCGCCGTGAGCGGGGGCCGAGAGAGGCGCCGGTGGTCGCCGTGCTGAAGATCCGCGCGGAGCAGGTGCCGGCGATCGTCGGCGAGCCGATCCAGGAGCTCGAGCGACACGTGCTCGAGTACGTGGGTCGCTGCTTCCCCCACGAGCTCGAGCAGCGCGGCGAGGACGCGATCGCAGCGCTGGTGACCCGCGCGATCGGTGAGGCGGTGGGCTTCGGGCTGTCGTCGTCGGTCGACGTGACGGGCCTCCTGTCGCTGATGCTGCTGCTCGGCGACGACTTCCTGGCGCAGCCTCGCTACGCGTGGGTGCGCGAGCTCCTCGGCAGCCCGGTGATCCACGGCGGCGAGAAGATCGGCATGATCCTCGACGCGCTCGCGGGCTGAGCGCCCGGGCGACCGTGCCCGGGCTCGAGGAGCCAGGGTGCAGGGGCGCCGCGCATGGCCTGGGTCACGATCGCCAACGACGACCAACAAGTCTCGCTTGCCACCGCTCGCACGCTCGCACGCAGCGACCTCGACACGCTGTGCGGTCCCCACGAGTGGATGACCGACAGCCTCATCGACTACGGCGTGACGGTGCATGGGATCCCGCAGCATGGCCCGCCGGCGCGGCGCTTCTTCCATTCCAACGTGGCGTGGATCAGTCCGGCCACCGTCAAGCTCGGCAAGGACGGCAACGCAGAGGCGTTCGAGGCCTCGCTGGGGCGTAACGGCGTGCTGGGGCCGCGTACGCACCTCGACACCGCGGTGAACCTGCCCGGCGGTGCCAACGTGATCCTGTTCCCCGTCAACGACGGCGACCGGCACTGGAGCCTGCTCGCGTTCTACAAGGCCGGGCGCAAGTTCGTGCACTACGACTCGCTGCAGCCGGCCAACGACGCCGCCGCGCAGGCGCTCATCGACAAGCTCCACACCAAGAACTACCTGTCGCGGCGCATGGCGTTCGAAACGCCGGCAGAGCTGCAGCGGCAAGCAGACGGCTACAGCTGCGGAGTCTACGTGGTGTCGTTCGCCCGCATGATCATGGCGAGCGGCCTCGAGCCCGACGGGGTGGCGGTGGGCGCGGTGACCAGTGATACCTGCGACCGCCTGCGCGAGGACCTGCTGGTGGGCCTGCAGCCGCTGGTGGCGGTGGAGCTGCCGATGGCGCGGCACCCCGACCTGCCGTCGAGCAGCAGCGACTACACGCCGTCGCTCATCGTGGCCAAGCAGGTCAAGGACGAGGAGCGCGCCAAGGCGCTCGAGCAGGCGGTGGCGCAGCTCAAGAAGAACCTCGCCGAAGAGGAGCCGCTGCCGCTGCCGGGTGTGGTCGGCTGCAAGGAGCAGAAGCCCACCACGCTCGTGGTGGTGCTCGTGTCCACCGACCCCAAGCTGCAAGACGTGGAGGGCGGCAGCGTGACGTTCGCCATCGGCGGCCAGCGGTTCACGCGGCGAGCGGCCTACGGCGGCGGTGGCTGGGCCACGGGCATCAAGCTGCAGGTCAAGGAGCCCACCAAGGTCGAGGTGACCGGCATGGTGGCCCCGGGCCCGGAATTCACGGCGGCGCAGGCCAAGCAGGAGGTCGAGCTCGCCGAGGGCGACGAGCGCACGCTCGAGCTGCGGCTCACACCCAAGCCGCCGCGGCGCTTCTTCGGGCGCTTCGTGCTCGCCGATCCGCCGCGGGAGCGACAGCCGGAGTCCGAGGACGAGGTGGTGATCGAGATCGAGCCGCCGCGCCTGCGACCGTTTCCCAAGGGCTATGCCGTCGAGCTCGTGCTCGATGACGGGCCCGACGTGGTGCGGGGCACGCTGGCGGCCGACGGCACCTGCGTGAGCGCGGAGGACGGTGAGCCGGGAATTCGCGTGCTGCACCGCTACGCGTCGGTGTGGCCGCGATTTACAGGAGGTTCGAAGGACGAGGCGATCGAGTGGGTCGCGGCGACCGACGAGGACGCGCCCACGACCCTGGTCGATCCCACCACCTTCATGCCGCTGGGCCGTGCGCGCAGCGGCGTGCTGCCAAAGGGCCGCTGGGGCCCTGCGCCGGGCCTCGACTGGACGCTGCCCAAGGCGCACGAGCCCGTGCCCAGGCAGCCGCGGCGCAAGCTCGATGTCTCGAAGCTGCCAAGGACCATCGGCAGCGCCGACGCGCCGCTCACGTACGTGCTCGACCAGATCCCCAAGGTCTTGCACATGAACGGTCACCCGATCGAGCACGTGGTGGTGCTGATGCTCGAGAACCGGGGCTTCGACCACTTCATGGGCTACCTCTACGAGGGCAAGGACCAGCCGCGCAACAGCTTCCCCGCCGCGCCCAAGGGCAAGCACGCGAGCCTGCGCAAGTTCGAGGGCATGGAGGGGCTCGCCCCCGTGCACGCCTACGACTACCACTACGAGCAGGCGGTGCCCGGGCCACGCACGCTGCGGCACCCCACGGGCACCACCGTGCACGTGCCCCGCCACATCGAGGGGAAGGTGCGGCCACGCAAGGGGGCGCGCGCGTGCAACGTGCCGCGCGTGAACCCGCACGAGGATTTCATCCACATCTTCCAGCAGATGTACGGCAAGGACGTGGTGCCCGAGTTCGCCGCGATGCGGCAGCGAGACAGCCGCAACGCGCTGGTCAAGTCGGGGGGGAAGTACAAGACCCCGACGATGACCGGCTTCGCGCACAACTATTGCGACGGCATCATGCACCACAAGGGACACGGCACGCTGCTCACCCACGAGATGGTCTCGGAGATCGTCGACATCTACCTGCCCGATCAGCTGCCGGTGATGAGCGGGCTGGCGCGGCACTACGCGGTCTCGGACCTGTGGTTCTGCTCGGTGCCCAGCCAGACCAACACCAACCGCGCGTTCTGGGTGGCGGGCTCGGCCGCGGGCGAGGTGACCAATGCCTACTACCCCGCCTATCCCAAGCTGGAGAAGGCCACCGGCGAGCTGCATGCCGACCAGATGCCCGAGGGCGGCGACGACGGCATGCTGCACCGGCGCTGCCTGTTCGATGTGCTCGAGGAGAACGATGTGGAGTGGCGCTACTACTGGTCGTCACACTGGCCGCCCAAGCCGATCTCCGGCAACTACTTCAAGTGCATGTTCCCGCAGCTGGCCGACAAGGGCCACAACGCCAATGTTCCGCTCATCAAGCAGTTCTACGCCGACGCCGCGGCCGGCACGCTGCCGCCGGTGGCGTACCTCGAGCCCACGTGGGGCGGCGGCGCACACTGGGACGCGGGGGCCAAGCGCATGGTGGGCAACGAGTTCCACCCGGTGCAGGACATGACCAACGGGGAGATGTTCGTCAAGCAGGTGTACGAGGCGATCGCGAGCAGCCCCAAGTGGGATACCACGCTGCTGGTGATCACGTTCGATGAGAACGGCGGTACCTATGATCACATGCCGCCGTGGGAGGCGGTGCCCACCGGGCGCGAGCCCGAGGTGGTGCAATTCGGGTTCGAGTTCGACTGCTACGGCGTACGCGTGCCCACGCTGCTCATCTCCAAGCACATCAAGCCTGGTACGATCTTTCGCTCGCCCACGGCGGTGCCGTTCGATCATACGTCGATCATCGCGACGATCCTGAAGTGGCAGCAGATCCCCAAGGACGAGTGGCTGCTCGGGGATCGCGTGGATCAGGCGCCCACCTTCGACGAGGTGCTCGAGGGGGCCGACGAGGACGACGAGCGTCGCACCCATGCCACTGGGGTGAGCCCGTTCGATGGGCTGCGCACGGCGAGGATCGCAAAAGCGCAGGGGCTGTCGTTCGGCGACACGGTGGTGCTGCGCTACGTGGGCAACAAGTGGACCGTGCCTCCGCCCGATGCGCTCGACCACGTGGGCGGGCCCGTCTCGAGCATGAATTACTGGTATCCGGTGGTCACGCGCGATCCCGAGGCGGCGCTGGTGTTTCGCATCGAGGGTGGTGAGGGGCCGCTGCTCAATGGGAGCAAGATCGTGCTGGAGGTCGACGATGGGGATGCGGCGGGCTACTCGCTGGCGGTGCCCGAGACCGTGAAGGCGACGACGATCTATCTCTACAAGGGGGGCACGCCGAGCAAGTGGGTGGTGTGGCTGGTCAATGATCGTACCGAGGGCATACCGCTGCATGCCGATGACGAGGTGATCTTGTTTGCGGAGCGGTATTTGCCGGAGAACCTCACCACGGGGAGCACGTTCTATGATCCGTACCAGCGGCTGACGATCGATCTCGAGGGTGGGGGAGGTACGCGGTACCTCAAGTGGCGGGCGGGGGAGTGGGATCTGTGGAGGATGCAGCGGCGGGAGCGTGTGTAGCGCTGGGGCTCGACGATTTCAGCGATTGAAGGGCGTCTCGTTGATCCAGTGGAAGCCGCGCGACGGCAGGCGCATCGCTTGCTCGTCGATGCGGCGCATGGTGACGCGTTGCTCGGTGCCCTCGAGCGGGCCCTCGATCACGAGGGTGTCATCATCGGGTGCGTGGTAGCGCAGCGTCTGCGGCTCGCTGCCCGGCTCGCGCGCGGTGAGCACGAGCGTGCCGGCTTCGGTGTCCACCTCGATCGCGAAGCGCTTGCTCTCGCCGTGCACCGGCCAAAGGGTGATGCGACCGCGCGCGTCGATCGAGACGTGGCGCCATGCCGGTGGATCGCTCGACAGGGCGGCTTGCTCGATGCCGTCGCGGGTGTGGGAGGTGACCTCGTAGAGACCGTAGAGGGGAGGCTTGGGGTCGTCCCCGAGCTGCGTCATGAAGATGCCCTGGACGACGCACACCAGGCCAATGAACAGGATCTTGGTGATGCGGCGGATCCAGCGGCCTCGGGGGCCGTCGAGCACCGGTGGGACCTCGCGAGGGGGTGCGGCACGGCCGAGGAGCACGGCGGTGAGGCGTCGGGCGTCGAGGCTGGCGAGCGCGATGGCGGCCAAGAGCAGGTGCGACGAGAACAGCTTGACGGGGATGTCGTAGCAGAAGTTGAGCATCGCCACGTTGGTCATCGCACCGGCGCACACGAGCGCGCCGAGGGTGGTGGTGCGACGCCAGAGCAGCAGGAGCCCGCCGATGGTTTCGACGCCGCCGGTGAAGAACTGGTATGCGGGCGATTGGCCCATGAACGTCCATACGAGGCCCATGGGGGAGGACTCACCGTAGGGCTCGATCAGGCGGAAGACGTCGGGCGGGGGGAACTGCGAGAGCGACAGCTTGGCGAGGCCATAGCCGATCATGATCGCGCCGAGCCAGTAGCGGGCGTAGACCACGAGCCATGCGGCGAGCTTGGGGTGACGCTGGCGGCGATCGAGCAGGTTCCACGCGGTGGTGCCGAGGGTGGCGAGCACGAGGATGCAGAACAGCTTGACGTACTCGGCCGTGGTGTCGCCGCTGCCGGTGAGGACGATCGGGATCTCGCGCTCGATGCCGAGGATGGTGCGACCGACCCAGGGGATCACGGCATTCCAGGCCTCGGCGTAGAGGCCCGCGAGGAAGGACGGGCCGGGGATGTACTCGAGCGGGAACGGGAGCGCGTAGAGGAGGAGGTAGAGCGCGAGGAAGCGGAAGGCGTGGCGCTGTGCGGCGCTCCACGGGACGTCGGCAGGGATGGGTGGATTGGGGTGCTCGGTGCCCACGGCGTGCCTCGAAGGTTGGTGCGGCTCGGCTACGGGCGGGTTTCCCGGGGCTCGCAGACACGATAGCCACCAACACTATCGACCGCCGGCGCGCCGGCTGACCAGCGCGGCGATGCCCGCTCCGAGCGGTGCTCCGATGCCCACGAGGATGCTGAAACCGGTGTTCTGGAGGCCACGAGCGCTGGAGGGGTCGTCCCGCCGAGAGGCGCCCACGGCCAGCAGCGACGTGCCCACCACGGCTCCCAGCAGGCCGAGCGTGGTGGCTCCAATGGCCAAGAGCTTGCGCTCGCGTGGTGGGATGAACCCGGTATCGATCATGCTGTGGATCGCGAGGCCGGTGACGACACCGCTCACCACGCCGAGGGGGACCGCGACCGCGATGTGCTCGGGCTGCGGTCGGCTCGGAGCTTCTTCATTGATGCTCAGAATCGAGTACTCGAAGCCGTAGGCCCCCACGGCAGCGGCACCGGCCGCCAGCACGAGGCCGCCGCCGAGAGCTGCCCCGGATGCAAACAGGAACGATCGTTCTTGCGGGGCAATTCCGGGGAGATCGTCCTCGCCATCGATTCCTCCACCGCGGGCCTTGGCCAGCGCGAGATCACGCCCGAGCTGCGCCCGAGCCCGCTTGGCCTTGACGGAGGCCTCCTCGCCCGCGTCGTCCAAGTGGTCGGCGACGAGCTCGATGGCAGCCTCGAGCTGGCGGATGTCACCATCCACGTACCAGGCTTGGCGATACGCCGAAGCGGCCGCGAGCACGGCCCGCTCGCCGATGGCTCCTGGCTTGTCCGCTGCCATCATCGCCTCGTAGCAGCCGCGAGCTTCCTTTGCCGCGTTCAGGTAGTCCCGATTGCGAAAGTACCGATCGGAGGCGTCCAGCCGCAGCTTGCGGACGAGGTCGAGCTTGCGCTGAAGTGACTCGAGCCTCGGATCCAGGCCCAGGTAGTGCTCGATGAGATCTTCGAGCCGCGGTTGTATCGCCGCCAGCAGTGCATCGTCCTTCGTCTGCTGATACGCCTGCAAGTGATACTCGGCACCCGCGGTGAGCAGGAACAGACCCGTGTCACCGTGTCGCGTGTCCTCGTGGAGGACATCGTAAGCCTTGACGATGTAGACGGCCGCATCGTGGAGCTGCCCCTCCTCGGCGTGCTCCACCGCTCGCGCATATAATCGTTCCGAGCGCGTCGCGGGATCCAGCCCTTCGAGCATCGCATCGACGACATCGGGCTCGGGATCCGCCCCGCTGGCTTCGGGACCGACCGGGGCCAGCGTGGCCAGCGTGGCCAACATGGCCACGACACACAATGACGAACCCATCATGACCGCTCCTCTCGATCGTTCTCGCCGAGCTAACGCGGAGAGAGCCGGACCGTGTGGAGCTGCATGCTGCGCCCCGTACCGAAGCTCCTGGTCCTAATGAAGGCCTCGATGCACTCGCGAGTGTGCTTGGAGCCACCGGTGATCACGGGATCGATGTAATTGCCCTGGCCGTTCAAGACCCCTTCGATGGTGAAGCGCCCACCGAGGGCCTCGGGACAGCGCCGACCCGCCAGGTCGTCGATGGTCACGTTAGCGGGCTCGGCGGCCTCGGAGGGCGACTCCGACCGCTTGCGCGCTTCGGGGCGTGCTTTCGTGGGGGCGGCGGGAACCGTGGGCGAGGCACTCGGCAACCCCCCTGCGGCTGGCCCAGGCTCGACTGGGGGACTCGCTGCGGGTGCGGGGTCGCGAGCGGCCGCGCGCTCGGGCGTCGCTTCGGCGAGGGGACGAGCGTCATCGGGTGCCGGGGTCACGGGCGAAGGCGCCGCGGGGGACGGCGGCATGGCGGAAGCCGTCGAGCGGATCTCGGGATCCGGTCTGGACGACCACGAGAGCGCCATTGCCGTGCTGCTCGCGACGATGATCGTCAGCGCGAGCGTTGCGAGCAGCGAGGACCGAGGGCTGCGTGCCGACACCAACGAGCCGGGGTCGTCGATGCGCTGCATGAATGCATCGGCGCCGGGTTGGGTGGCGATCATCGACGGCAGCGCATCGACGGACGAAGCCTCTCGCGGCAGGACCTCGGTCTGCCCCGACAGCACAGCCACCGAGGGCTCGATCACTCCTTCGCGGGCGCTCGCCAGCGCGACCTCGAGCGCCGCGACGCTCTGGTACCGATGCTCTGGACGTTTGGCCATCGCTCGGAACACCACCGACTCCACGGCGGCCGGGATCTCGGGCACCAACGCGCGCAGCGACGGCACCGGGGTCGCTACGTGCTGCTGGAGCACCTTGTAGACGTTGGAGCTCGTGAACGGAAGCTTGCCCGTGAGCGCGCGGAACATCAGCACGCCGAGCGCATAGATGTCAGAGCGTACGTCGGCGGGCTGGCCCTCGATGAGCTCGGGCGCCATGTAGGCGATCGTGCCAAACAGCTCGTTGGTGGCCGTGAGCGTCTCGAGCGTGGCCACCGGAGTCTCGCCGTCGATGCTGGTGGCGTTGACCTTGGCGATGCCGAAGTCGAGCACCTTGACCAGCGGCGGCCAGGCGTCCGTCTTGCAGAGGAAGCAATTCGAGGGCTTGATGTCGCGGTGGATCACGCCGCGCTTGTGCGCGGCCCCGACCGCGCTGTTCACCTGGCGGATGATCGGCTCGAAGCGTGACCAGTCGAGCTTCGAGCCGCCCGCGAGCTGCTGCTCGAGATCCTGCCCCTGCATCAGCTCCATCGCGAAGTAGAGCAGGCCGTCCTCGGTGGCCCCGAAATCGGAGCTGCGCACGACGTTGAGGCTCTCGATGGCGCTGGCGGCCCGCGCCTCGCGAAGGAACCGCTTGCGATACTTCTCGTCGGTCGAGAGCGACGACTGCAGCACCTTGATCGCCACCCGCGACTCGAGCGAGAGGTGCTCGGCCTCGTACACCGCGCCCATGCCACCTCGACCGAGGCGTCGGATCAGGCGGTAGCGCCCATCGAGGGTGCGGCCGACGAGCACGTCCTCCTGCTCTTCTGCCTCCGCACGCGGGTCGTGAGGGAGCGTGGCAACATCCAAGGGGTCCATGCGAACGTTGGACCATAGCACGACATGTGAAGATCAGAGCATCGAGTCGTCTGGAACGAACGGGCCAGAGCAGCGCGGGCTCCATGAGCGCGACGACGTGATCGTGTCGCTGTCCCGTTGGGCCCGCGCGGCGAACGTTCCACGGTCAGTGATCAGTGGTCAGTGGTACAGATGCGAGAGGGCGTCCCACGTCTGGCCCGCCGCGAGGTACGGCAACGACCGCGGTGCGGGGCCGGTGACGCGACGCACCCACGCATCCACGAGCTCGCGTCGAGCCGGCGGGGTCGGCGGCGACATCATCGCGGCGCGCTGCAGCACGAAATTCCGGTTCACGCCGAATTCGTAGGGCAGCGCGCCGTCGTAGAACGAGATGTCGAGCTGCTGGCCCTCGAGGAGCAGCACGAACATGTCGCGGTAGATCGGCACCAGGACCGGGTCGAAGGTGACGCCGAGGGCAGTGAGGGTGGGGATGTCGACGATGAGATCGCTACCGTCGAAGGCGAGGGACACGTCGCCGAGCACGGGCTCCGTGAAGCTACCCGCGTAGACCGACAGGTCGGCGCTCGGCGGCTGGAGCGGGATGTACGGCTCGCTGGCGGCGGGGAGGCGCTCGCTCGCCGCCTCCTCGAGCGCGACCACGGCGATCGAGGACGAGTCTTCGTACGCCCCGTTGGCGAGGATCGAGACCGCCACGCTCTGCTCGGGCAAGAGCACGGTGGTGGAGGTCATCGACAGCGTGTTGCCACCGTGGCTCAGCACCGCTACGTCGTAGAAGCTGCCGTCGGAGCCCCCGAAGCCGCGGCTGCGCATCACGCCGTAGCCATAGCCGATCTCGTCGGGAACGGTCTCGGGGTAGAGGCCGACGTGGGCGCTCACCAGCGCCGTATGCGAGGCCGCCGAGAGCACCCGCGGATCGCCGTCGATCAAGAACCCGCCGAGCCGCGCCATGTCCGAGGCCGTCGACCACACGAGCCCTGCCGGCCGGATGAAGGCATGGTCGATCTGCGCCTCGGGGGTGGTCCAGTCGGGCGGATCCGGTACGAGCGATGACAGCTCCAGGAGGTCGAAGCTGTCGAGACCGTCGGGATAGATCGGGCCGAAGCCGCTCGCGATGTCGGTGGCGGCCGCCAGCACGTCGTCGCGACGCGCGTAGGTGTGGGTCAGGCCGAGCGGCAGTGCGACGTCGTCGATGACCACGTCGGCCCAGCTCTGTCCGCCGAGCTCTTCCACGAGCAGCCCCGCGAGCGAGAAGTTGGGGTTGCTGTAGCTCCACCCGATGCCGGGAGGCATCATCGCGAACTCGTTCATCGCGAAGCGGCCGTAGGCCATGGTCGACAGCTCGCCGTCGTCGGGGCCGTCGATCCACGGGGTGTAGTCCCACAGGCCCGACTGGTGCGACAAGAGCTGGTCTACGGTGAGCGCGTCGAGGTGCCCCGGCGAGGCCGCGAGCTCGAGCGTGGGCAGGAGCTCGCCCACGGTCTGGTCGAGCGAGAGCTCGCCGGCGTCGACGAGCTGCAAGAGCGTCACTGCGGCCATCTTCTTGGTGTCGGAGCCGATCTGGAACAGCGTGTCGTTGGTGACCGGGTTGCCGGCCTCGTCCTTGGTGCCGAAGCCCTCGGCGTAGATCACCTCGCCGTCGCGCCAGATCGCCACGCTGCAGCCGGTGGCAAGACCCATGCCGAGGCTCTGCTCCACGGCTTGGCGGATGCGATCGATCGCATCGTCGTCGAGCTCGTTGGGCTCGCCGCCGGTGGTGGTGGCGGTGGTGGTGTCGTCGCCCGTGCTCGTCGAGCTGCTCGTCTCCGAGGAAGAGGAGGAACCCGCCGTGGTGTCGGCCGCGATCGTGGTGTCGGCCGTCGTGTCGCCGGTGGTGCTCGTGGTCGCCTCGGAGGTCGCGTTACCAGAGCCGCCATCGTCGCCGCAGCCCTGGGCCACGAGCAGTGCGGCGAGCGTGTAGGCCGTTGGGCGCTGGGAGAGGCTTCGGTGCGGGTTGGTGTCGCGCATGTTCGTGCTCGGGTCGGGGGTATGATGCTGCAGCTCGAGGCGCGATCGTGATCCGCTAGGGACCGAGGCGCTGGCCGACGATGGTCGCAAAGCCGAGAGACGTGACGAGCAGCCACTCCGGGCGGGTGGCATGCGCGACGACGTGCGGGTTGAAGTGGCCGTCGCGCCCGTGCGACGACGTCGCCTCGATGACCTCGCTCTGCGTGCCGTCGGCCGTGAACGCAACCGCGAAGTCCTCGTCGGTCGTGCCGTGGAAGACGGCGGCGAACGTCGCGGTGACGGGGCTGTACGCCATCGCGAAGCCATCGTAGTTGCCGTAGCCCGGCGCGAGCACGAATGCGTCGCCGATCGGCGTGCCGTCCTGCGCGACGCGGCGTCCTGTGATTGCGCCCTCGTACCACGCGACGAAGTACTCGCCCGCGTCGGGCACGAACACCGCCTGGGCAAGCCACGTGCCGGCTGCCGTCGTCATCGACGTCTCGCCGGCGGCGACCGTGCCGTCGGCGGCGATGCGACGCACGCGGACCTCGGTCGTCGCGCCCGCGTGCGTGTACGCGACGAGCCACTCGTCGAGCTCGGGGTTCCACGCCAGGCCAACATCGCTCTGCCAGTCGACGTCATTCGTGACGATGATCTCGCCGCCGATGCGCGAGCCGTCGCTCGCGACGCGCTGCGCGTGGATGTCATCGGCGACGGCGGAGTGCCAGGCGACGAGGAACATCGACGACGTCGTCGACCAGGCGATCGCGGGCGGCATCTCGGAGTACGTGGCCCCGGTGCCGATCTCGACGTCGGCACCGAGCACCGGCATGCCCGTCCAAGCAACGCTGCGCGCACGCAGGCGCGCGCTGTCCGGATCTTCGCGGTTGTCGTGCCAGGCGACGAGGAACGCGTCGCCGCCGAACGCGACGCGCACACCCTGCGTATACGCATCGGTCTGCGCGATCGCGAATGGCTCGTCGAGGGCGACCCCGCTCGCGTCGACGAACGAGCCGCTGATCGCCGCGTTGCCGTTGACGACGAGGTACACGTCACCGATGGGATCATTCGCCGCGTCGGCGAAGCGCTTGGGCTGCGAGGCGGCCAGCGTCGGGATCGCGAACGTGTCGCCGATGCGCACGAGCGTGGGCGGGCCGCTCGCACCGTCGTCGCCGCTCGATGATCCGTCGGCGGCGGCGGTGTCGGTCGTCGTCATGCCGGTCGTCGCCGCATCACCCGCGTCGTCGACGAGGTCGCTCGCGTCGTCGCCCGCGGTCGCCGTCGCCGTCGGCGTGCCGATCGTCGTGTCCGCGGGCACGTGCACGTCCGCGCACGCGGCCGCGAGCAGCGGGAGCAGGGCGGCGCGGCGCACCATCGTGGGCATCGTATCACCCGTGCCGTAGGCGGCGTGCTCACGGCCGTAGCGAGCTCAGCCGCCCATCGGGAACCAGTCCATGAGCGCCGGCAAGAATCGCTCCGCCCACTCCGCCTCGTTGTGCTGCGCGCCCTCGACCCAGCGGTAGAACAGGTCCTCCTCGTCCTCCCAGCCCATCGCGCGCAGGTCGTCGGCCATGGCCACGTTGCCGCAGTAGTTGTCCGAGCCGTCGCCGGGGCAGCCGCTGCCCTCGTCGCCGCCGCTGTCGAGGTAGATGCGAAGACCGAACGGAGGGCCGTCGTCGTAGAGGTCGATGATGGTCGGGTTGCTCGCGCCGAGCGTGCCCCACTCGATGGTACCCGACATCGAGGCGACCTGACCGAACACGTCGGGGTGGCGCAGGCCGATGTAGAGACTCACGAGACCTCCGAGCGAAGAGCCCATCGTACCCACGAGGCTCGGGTCGGTGCTCACCGGGTAGCGGGATTCCATGAACGGCTTGACGCCCTGCACGAGGAAGTCAGCGTACTCGTCGGCGCGACCGCCCACGCGCATGCCATCGAGCACGTCGGTCACCGGCGTGTATTCCTCGAAGCGCGCGGGGGTGTTGTCGATGCCGATCACCACGAGCGGGGGCAACGTGCCATCGGCGATCGCGGCCTCGAGCTGCTCGCTCACGCGCCAGCCACCGAAGAAGGCATCGGGGGAGAAGAGGTTCTGGCCGTCGTGCATGTAGAGCACGGACAGCTCGGCTTCGGCGAAGGCGTTCACCGGGAGCCACGCGGTCACGGTACGGGGGTCGAGCGCGCCGACGGACTCGTCGAACGCCGGCCAGCGCTCGTGGTGGCCGCGGTCGGGCATGGGGTCGATCAAGGAGTACTCGCCGTACTGATCCCAGCCGAAGCGCCGCGCGAGCGGATCGGCGAAGAACTCGGTCTCGTCGCGCACGAGCTTGTAGAGGCCCTGCGGGGCCTCCGCGGGCGCGCGCACCACGTAGAAGCCTAGGCCGTCCGCGGCTTGCTCGAGCACGTGCTCGCCGGGCACCCAGTCATTGAAGTCACCCGCGAGCGAGATCGACTCCCCGTTTCCGCCCTCGTACACCACCACGAGCGAGCCATCGCAGAGCATCGGGAAGCCGTGATCGCCGTAGCTCACCGTGCGCACGAATTCGTCGACGAGGGGCTGCGGGTCCCCAGCGTCGGGCAGCACCTCGAGGAGCTCGTCGAGGCGATCGCAGTCGTCCTCCATGGGTCCGAGGTCACTGGGCGGGTGCCCGGTGGTGTCGGGATCGAAGGGATCGGTCTCGGTCGCGTCGGTGGTGGTGCCGGCAGTGGTGCCGGTGCCGGTGCCGGTGGGCAGCGGGATCGTGTCGGTGCCCGGGGTACTGGTGGTAGACGTCGAGTCGTCCTCGGGGGTGGTACCGGTATCGTCGCCACACGCGAGCACGGTCGAGCCGAGTACGCCCAGGAAACCAAGGATCACGCCACGTTGCAGCATCGCCGCGGAGCGTAGAGCGGCGCACGTGCGACCGGCAACCCGTTCGAGCGACGTTCGCCAACCCCGGCTGGGAACCGGTCAGGCGACCATCTACGCGGAGTGTCGGCCGCTGATCACGGGCACCACGCGTTCGTCGATCTCCTCCAAGAACGCCGCGAGCCCGCTCTGCTGACCTCGCTCGCGGAGGTGCGCCAGGGACGGCTCGGTCAGGCAACGGTGCTCCCGGTGGTCATCGCCACCCAGGAGGTTCTCGAGCGCAGTCTTGGCGCTACGCTTGTCGTTTCCGCGCAGCTCATGGGGGTGGAGCGTGGGATCGAAACCCAAGCGCTGTCGCTCGGAAGCCAACGCGCCTTGCTCTCGATCGTCGCAAGGCACGAAGCCGGCGATGACCCATGCTTCGCGTTCGGGGTTGGCAATACCGATGACGATGCGCGCGGGCAGAGGCGTGCCGTTCCGAGCTTGCTCGAAGCCGGCTCGACGGTCGGGTCTGTCGTCCGCATCGTGAACGAGCACCACGACGTCGGGCATTCCGAGCTTGGCGAACAGCAAGAGCGCCCGCCTGGCTTTGCGGGCATCGTGCTCGCCCGGGTCACCGTCGAAGCGTCCCATGGGCACCACGCGATATCTCTTCGCGAGCATCGTGACGTGCTTCCACACCGTGAACGCCAGGCCTGGTTCGATCCCTCGCCACGAGCGAAAGTGCTCGAGATGCTCTGCCTCGAGCCACTCGATGCCTTCTACCAAGCAGCGGTCCACGAGCGTGGTCGTCGTCCTCGCGTCGGCCGGAGCTTCCACGACGAGACCGATCGAATACGTTGCCTCAGCCATCACCCTCGGCCTTCGATTTCACCTTTGCCAGCCACTCTTCGCCGAAGACGGTCCAGAACTCGCTCGGGGTCATGTCCTCGCGCCAGCGCTCGTACTCTGGGTGATCGGTGAGCTTGCCGATCAGCGCGCCGCCGGAGTCGGATACCATCATGGCTCTTACTTCTTCGTATTCGAGGTGGAGCACGAGATACGGAGAGTGGGTGGTGGCAATGACCTGTATACCGCTACTCGTAAGCTTGCGAAGATAGGTGATGAGCTGCTGTTGCGCCTTGGGGTGCAGTGCTCGGTCGATGTCGTCGAGGAGCAGTGCTGAGACCTCTTGCGTGTGCACCACCGTGAGAAGCCCCAGAAGGAGGAGCGTTCCTTCGCTTGCATGCTTGGCGGGAACACCCTTCGCGTGACGAAAGTCCAAGAGGATCTCGTGACCGATTTCCTCTCGCCGAATGGACCGTTTGACACGGATTTCGTTACCGTCCTCGTCTTGGCCGGTAGGGACGCTTTCGAAGTCGACAAACGATACTGGTGTACGCCGGGTTCGTACCCGCTCCACCTCGGGAACGAACTCGCGGAGCTGCGATTGAATCGTTTCGAATCTCTCGTGTCGCTCTCCTTGCAACCAGGACAAGACAGTGGCAAGGCCAGCGCCGGTGGTTGCAACGTAAGGAACGATATCTCTCGAGTATGAAGGCCGAGCGATGGCATTCACGTCGAGCTCCAGCAAGCTCGCCGAGCTCAAGAGGAAGTCTCCGACCCTTTCGCCAATTGGTCTGATATATATATCAGGATCGCGGTAACCCTCCGAAAGGGGAGGATCAAAGTGGAGGGAGAACCTCCCATGGTCGCCGAGGATGATGTCGAGAGTCAAATCCTGGGCTTCCATGGAAGCACTTCGTCGCAGGTATTCTTGCTGCGCTGCGTCGAGATGTACTGTCAGCTCGACTCTCGGGCCAGACTCGGGCTCGGCACCTTTCGAGAGGAGATCTTCGACCGAGAGGTTCCTCCGCGACTCGAGCTCTTCCGCCAAACATTCCCGCACCAGCGCGATCGCCTCGAGCACGCTCGTCTTCCCGCACCCGTTCGGCCCGACGATCACCGTCAGGGGCTCGAGGGTGGTGTCGATGTCCCGGAGGGCCTTGTAGCCCTGCACGTGCAGACGGGTAAGCATCACGCAGACGCTATCACAGGCCGCGCGGATCCCGGCGTCTCACTGATTCCGGCACGCATTCAACCAACGGAGCCGAACCCATTGCTTCGGCGCGTCGGCCCCTGTCGAATCGACAAGCCCGACTCAGCTCGCCGCGCGCAGCCCCGCTGCCGTCGGCAGCCGCACCGTCTTCCCGCGCCCGCACAGCTCTTCATACAGCCCGAACAGCTGCTCGAAGTGCTCGTCCATCGTGCCGATCCGCTTCGCCGCCGCGGCGCACGCGAGACCGAGCTGCTCGCGGTCCCGCCCGAGCAGCCGCAGGATCGCCTGCTTGCACGCATCGGCATCCCCCGCCGCATACGTCTCCGCGTACCCCGTCCCGGCCAGCGCCGCCGCACCACCACGATCCGGCACGATCACCGGCACCCCCGAGCAGATCGCCTCCGCGACCACGAGCCCGTAGGTCTCCGCCGCACTCCCGTGTAGCAGCCCGTCCGCGCTCGCCATCGCGGCCGCCATCTCCGGCCGCCCGCCCACGTAGCCGGCGAGGCGCGCACCGGGAGTGCGCTCGATGAGCCGTCGCAGGGGCTTCTCCAGCGCCCCGCGCCCGAACATCATCAGCCCGATCGGCCGCTGCTTCGCCGCACGCCGGAACCCCTCCAGCATGGTCGGCACGCGCTTCTCCGGGTCCAGGCGACTGACGCTGATCAGTAGATCCGCGTCCGGCCCCAGCCCGCACTCGGCCAGCATCTTCGTGCGCACGCCCTCGTCGCGGCACGCGGGCGAGAAGCCGCGCTTGTCGATCCCGAACGGCACCACCCGCGCCCCGGCCACGCCGTGATCCTCGAGTCGCTGCCCGAGCCACGCGCCGCTCACCACCGTCGCGTCGTAGCCCGCAGCCAACTTCCGCAGCCCCGACCAGATCGGTCGCGACCAGCGGTCCACGCGGTCGAACGACAGCCGCGGGGCGAGGAACGTCTCGGGCCATACCGCCACCGGATCGGTGTGGAACACGAACGCCTTCTTGGCGCGACCCTGCCACTTGGCCACGGCCCAACCACCGCCGAGCGGCGAGCTGCCCTCCACCACGTCGGCATCCTCGCGATCGAGCACCTCGTGGATCACCCGCGCGCGCGTGAACAGGCCATAGCGATCGTCGAACGGCGAGCGCAGGCTCTCGAGCCACACGATGCGACCGCCCTCCACCTCGTCCACGCGATTGCGGTGGCCCGGCGCCACGATCACCAGCTCGTGACCCGCTCGCGCCGCGGCAGCCAGCTTGTGGTGCACGTACGTCCGCACGCCGCCGCCGTGCTCGGAGTAGGATTCGCTGACGTCGACGATCTTCACGGCTCTGGTCGCTTGCGCAGGAGTGAGGAGGGAGGCGGCGAGCTGCGGCTTTCGCGCAATTGGCGCTCGTCTGGCCGAACCTCGGGTCGGAGTGGGTAGTCCGCGGCTCGGGCGATCGGATGCACCTCGAACGTCGCTTCGCCGCCACGTAGCTCACGACCCACGCCGCCGCGCGCCATCGCGCGCCGCCGCGCACGTCGATGATCGCGAGATCATTGAAGAACGCCGGCACGGCGCGAGCGCGCTACGATGCAGGGGCGTTTCGAAACCGATGAGCTCCGCCATCACGGCTGAAGAGAGGCGACATGGGCGACGACGACATCGATTTCGACGCGTACATGCGTGACCGCGGGATCAAGCGTCAGAGCTCGCCGGCAAGCGCCCGGCCGGCCGCGCCCGCGATCACCACGAACGATCCCAAGCTCCGCGGGCAGCTCGAGGCGCTGCAGCGCGGGCAAGCGACGGCACAGCAAGAGCGCGACGAGGCCCGGCGCGAGCGGGCGGCGGCGCTGCAGGAGCGCGACGAGGCCCGGCGCGAGCGGGCGGCGGCGCTGCAGGAGCGCGACGAGGCCCGGCGTGGGCTCGACGCGGCCCACAAGGAGCGCGACGAGGCCCGACGCGAGCTGACGGCGGTGCGGGCCGACCGGGACGCCCTTGCCAAGGAGCGGGCCGCGCTGCAGCGACAGATCTCTGCGGCCCCGCCGACGCCTCTACCGGCACCGTCACGGCTCACGCTGCGCGAGGTGCTGCTCGAGCGCGGGGTCGATGACGAGACCGAGGCGGAAGAGCTGCTGCTCGCGCTGCTCGGCCGCAACCTCGGTGAGCTGCTCGACGCGCTCGAGGCCCGACCGGAGCTCACCGAGCGCTTGCTCGACCGGGTGACGCTGGTGTGCGAGCGCGCCGAGTGCCAGCCGAGCTCGCCACAGGCGGTGGTGGTACGGGTGAGCCCCGAGCGCTGCGAGGTCTGCGGGGGCTCCGACATCCGCGTCGCGTTCGACCTGCTCCTCCGCGCCAGCCGGCGCGCCGGGGTCACGCGGCTGGTGATCGTGGGCGGCTCGCCGGCCTACCACACGCAGCTCAAGGAGCTCTCGCGCGGCACCGATCTCAAGCTCGACCTCGTGGCGGGCCACAGCAAGCTCGGCAAGCGCCGCGCTCGCAACGAGGCCGAGCGGGTGGTGATCTGGGGCGCCACCATCCTCGACCACGGCACGAGCGCGGCCTACGAGCACCTCGGCGACCGGCTGATCCGCGTGCCGCACCGGGGGATCTCGCGGATGCTCCGCGAGGTCGCGGACGTGCTGGAGTAGGCTCAGCCGGGGACCGGGCCAACCATCACGTCGGTCCAGGTGACGTTCACCACGATCGACGTCGGCCCGGGCTGCACGCGGTGCAGCTCCACGTCGACGAGCTGCACCGTGGCATTGGCGCTGAATTCGTCGACCGGCACGATATCGATGATCACGGTGCCGGACTGGGGAGTCCAGGTCTCCTTGATGTCGGGATCGGTCACGATCACGTCGCTGCACTCGGCGATGGTCACGTTGAACCCGGCGCGCCCCTCGAGGACCACGGCGGCGTCGATGGCATCGAGCTCGGCATGCACGGGCATGTCCATTGCCTGCGCCTGGGCGTAGAGCCCCTGGTCGACGTGGAGCACCAGGCCGCGCTCGTCAGCGGCGTCGCGGGCGAACACCATGATATCGGAGCAGCCGGCCACGATCTCGAGCTCGTCCTCGAAGCCGGGCTGTAGCGCGCCCTCGCAGAACCCGAGCTTGGGCGGAGGCGTGCCCACGCACATGCCATCGGCCGTGCACAGGCCCTCGTTCCCCATCGGGTCGCAATCGGGCTGCTCGTCGGGGCAGAACACGCAGCTCGCACCGCAGGCCTGGCCCTCGCAATCGTAGAGGCAGGCCGAGTCGTCGCAGTCCCACTCGCCCTCGATGCAGTTGCACGTGACGCACGCGGGGATGTCGATCGGGGGGCAGAGCGCCTCGCCGCTCTCGGCGGTGGGGTCGGTCTCGGAGCCGCCGGTCGGAGCGGAGGTCTGTCCCTGGCTGGTGCCGCCGGTGCCCTCGGAGCCTTCGCCCTCGGAGCCGGACTCGGCCGAGCCGCTGCCGTCGTCGGCGGTCTCGAGGCCGATGGACTTGGAGTCGATGCAGCCGGCGAGCGAGCCGGCGAGGCCGAGCAGCAGCGACAGGGACACGAAGCGAGGGGAGCAGTAATGAGTCATGCCCGTGGGTGTCCGCCGGCGCGGCGGTCCGTCACGGGGTCGTCGATTCCTTCGAGGCCGGGGTACAAGCCTCGTCGACGCGCTCGGCCAGCGGCGAGCGCGGGTGGGCGCGATGGAAGGACGCCGCGCGAGCGGGGCCATCGGCGTCGCCACGGCGACAGCGGGCGATGGTGTCGATGGCGGCGCGCTCGGGCGCGAGCAGCCCCGCGGGGAAGCGGCGCGCGTGCTCGGCCGCGACGTCGAGCGCCTGCATCGTCTCGCCGAGCGCCAACGCACGCCACGCGCGAGCCACCAGCTCGCGCTCGACCGCAAGCGTGGAGCCGGGCTGCACGGGCGTGGGGTCGAGCCCATCGGTGGCAGGCTCGGATCGAGCGGGGTCTGCGAGCGAGGGCGTGGTGCGTGCGGGCTCGCGCGCATCGCCGCTCGAGCGCGAGGGCTCGCGCGTGGAGCCGGTGATGGGACTCGAAGGAGCGAGCGGAGTGCCTGCGGCAGTCGGGGCCGAGGACTCGGGGGTGATGATCGGCTCGCGGCCGGAGTCCGGCGACGGCGACGGATTTGTGGAAGAATCGCCCTCGCGAGCCTTTACACGGCCTTCCGTGCCCGCGCCCGCACGCCCCTGCGTAGTGCCGCCACCGCTCTGCATCGCGGCGGCATCCGACGCGCGCGAGACCTTGCGACGCTCGGCGAGCATGCCCCCGAGCTGCCATGCGAGCACGAGCACCGCAGCCGCAGCGAGCGCTGTCATACCCCAGCCGAGCCACCGCACGCTCTCGCGCCGGGCGCCTGCTTGCCCCTCCGCGATCGCGGCGCGTGAGCGCTTGCGAGGCCGATGACGCCCCGCGGCTGCTCTTCGCGGTCGTGCATCGAGCTCGTGCTCGTGCTCCAGCGGATCGAACGCCGGCTCCGGTGCATCGTCGGCCCCCACCACCGACCAGATGCGCTCCCTCGCGGCCTCCGGGAGCTCGTGGGCGTCACGGTAGGTCGCCAGCAGCTCGCGGGCAGAGCGGGGGAGCGGAGCGGGATCGCGTGGCGTGGTCATGACGGCTCCTGCGAAGGCGACGGCTCGGCGAGGAAGCGCCGGAGCTTGCGGCGGGCCAGGCGAAGCCGCGAGTAGGCCACGTTGAGGTTGAGGCCGAGCGCCTCGGCGACCTCGGGACCGGAGAGGCCCTCGATGTCGACGAGCTCGAAGACCTCGCGCTGATCGGGGTCGAGGCCGGCGAGGAAGCGCTCGACCCGCGCGACGGCATCGGCATGACCCACGACATCCTCGGGCGAGGGCGCGGCCGAGGCGTGCGGGCCCGAGACCACCCGCAAGCGGCGCTCGGCTCGGGCCTGGCCGCGACGCCAGTTGGCCGTGACGCCGCGCGCAATCCCGTAGAGCCACGAGGTGGGCGCGCCGCGGCCCTCGTAGTCGGCCAGGCGACGGCGCGCGACGAGGAACACCTCCTGCACCACGTCCTCGGCCACCGCCTCGGGCACGCCCATGCGCCGGACTGCTCGCCATACGAACCCCGCGTGTGCGCGGTAGAGGCCCGCGAGCGTCGGCCGCGATGCGACCGAGACGGGCGTCGAGCGAACGACGAGGCCGAGGACGGCTCTCGACGCCGAAGACGACGAGCTCGAAGGGTCGCCGAGGACAGTCGGCACGCGGGGTGGGTGTCCGCTCGGCTCGTCGTCCGTCACGGCATGCGCAGCTCCAACCCCGCGCGCAGCGCTCCACCCACGGGAGCGCTCGTAAACACTGTTCCGGAGGGTTCCGAGTGCAGCGTCGGCCGGGCCAGGACGGCGTGGCCTTCGGCCCGCACGGCCACGCCCAGGCGCGGGCGAGCCCACCACACGAGCCCCGGCTCGAGCGCGATCGCGACCCAGCGCGAGGCCACCGTGCGAGGCACGGGCAGGCCCTCGCCGCTCGCGTGCACGGCCCCCGCGACGAGGCCCGTGCACAGCGGGAACGAGAGCGTGCGCCAGCGGGGCTCGCCGCAGCCGAGCACGCCCACCGTCCACAGCTGCGCGCGCACGCCGACGGCAGGGTTGACGGAGGACGTACGCGTGCGCGGGGTCCAGTAGCTCGCCGAGAGCTCGGCACGCCATCCGCGACCGCCGAGGCCCGCTGCCAGGCCGAGCACCGCCGCAGCGCCCGGGAGCGGGCCACCGCCAACTCCTGCCTGCACGCGACCGAGGAAGCGCAGCGGCTCGGACGAGCGGCGTGTGGTATCGGGCGTGGGTGGTGCCTCGGCGGGTGCGTCGGCCGGCGGGCGCTCGGATCGCGTCTCGATCACTGCGTCGGATGGCGAGCGCTCGGCCGACGTCTCGGCATCCGACGACCCCGGCTCGGCCGGCACCTCGGCCGGCACCTCGGCCGGCGTCGGCTCGGGCACCTCGGGCGGATCCTGCAAGGTCTCGAGCAGCCGTGGATCGATCGTCATCGCGATCACCAGCGCCGCGGCCTCGGTCAGCTCCTTGCACGACGTGCCTCGCAGCTCTCGCGTACCCGCGTGCCCGTCGTCGAGCACGAGCCGGAGCACGAAGCCGGCGGTCGGATCGGTACGCACGTGGCCGCGTACGCGAAGCGGAGGACGACCCTCGCCCTCGATCACATCGCCCAGCGTGGTATCGATCGCCGCGAGCAGCTGCGCGCGATCGGGACACTCGGGCGGCGCCTCCCAGCGCAGCTGGAGCCTGGTCGTCGTGCTCGGGGGCTCCGGTGCAGTGGCACGCAGGCCCAGCAGCAGCACGAGCGGCAGCGCGATCATGGCTCTACCGCTCGTGAGGCTCGCACGCGTCTTCGTGGCTCACGCCGTCACCGCGCCCACGAGATCACCACCATCACGACGCCCATTGCCAGCACCACGAGCATGCCGGCGAGGACCCACAGCACCATGCTGTCACGCGAGCTCTCGCCCCGGCGTCGGCGCAGTCGCATCACCGGGTGAGGACCCGTGCTCTCGCCCGTTCCCGACGGCTGCGGTCCGCTGCCATCGCCGATCGCGTAGCCGGCGTCGGTGCTCGCACGCCGCACCACCGGCGAGGCCCCCGAGGCGGCCATGGCCGCGTGCTGGCCGGACGCGGTCATGATGGGGTGCGCACCCGAGGACGCCATGGCCGGCGGGCCCGAGGCGAGCAGGATCGGGTGCGAGCCCGACGACGCCATCATCGTCTGCGGGCCCGAGGCGGTCATGCCCGAGGTTGTGAGGATCGGGTGCGAGCCCGAGGACGTCATCCTGGGGTGCGCGCCCGAGGCGCTCATCGCCAGCACGAACACGTCGCCCGCCGGCACCTCGGGCGTCTGCGTGGCCGCGGGCTCGATGGCGACCTCGCCCGACACGAGCGGCGGATCGTCGCGACGGGGCTTGGGCGCGGCTCCGCGGTCCGGGGCCCGCACTCGCTCGTCGCGACGAGGCGAGGCACCGAAGAGGTTGCCGGGATCCGGCTCGGCCACCGAGACCTCGCCCGACACTGCGGGCGGCTCGTCGCGGAGCGCGGGCCCTTCGTTGCGCCGACGCTTGCCGCGACCCTGCCGGGCTCGCTTGTCCGCCTCGAGCAGCTCGGCGATCTTCGCCGCGGTCTCGGGCATGGTGATCTGATCGGACCGCGGCACGGGCACGTCGGTGTCGGGCGCCTTGACGCGCACGTGCTCCTCGAGCTCGGACACCAGCGCTCCCACGTCGATCAGCTGCGGATCGCCCTCGACCACCGGCTCGACGTCGAGCTCCTCGAGCTCCTCGTGTGCGCTCGCGTGAGCGGCTGCACCGGGGATCGCGGACGGGACGAATGCCCGCACCGTCTGCTCCTGCGGCGGCGAGGGAAACGGAGCCCGCACCGTGGTCTCGGTGGTCTGCGCCAGCGGGTTCGGTGCGCGTACCGTCTGCTCGTGGACGATCTCACCGCTGGCGCGGGAGCGCGTCGCTACCCCGGATGGGTGGGGCGAGCTGGGCGACCCGGATGGATCGCCTGACGGGGAGGACTCGGGCATGAACCCGCTCGACTGTATCACCCTCTACGAGGCCAGCCCGTGGCCTTGCGGTGCCGCAGGGCGCACCCTATCCTCGCTGCGCGTCGGCCGCTGTAGTGGCCGGACCTTGGGCCGTGAACCTGTTCGTCTACGGCACGCTGCGGCGCTCGGCCGCGCACCCGATGCACGCGCTGCTGCGCGAGACCGCGACCCCATTGGGCGACGCGCGGGTCCGCGGAGTGCTGTATCGCGTGGCCGAGTATCCCGGCCTCGTACTGGATGCTGGCGCGGGCTGGGTGTGGGGAGAGCTGTACCGCCTGCGAGATCCCGCCGTGCTCGAGCAGCTCGATGCCTACGAAGGCGTGGGACCGCAGGATCCCGAGCCTCGCGAGTATCGGCGCATACGAGCGAGCGTGCAGCGCCTTGCTGCGGAAGAGCTCGATGCGTGGATCTACGAGTACGCTCGACCCACCGCCGGGCTTCCCGTCATTGGTTCGGGGAACTTCCTGCGGCCGGATCCGTAAGCGAGATCGCTGCGATCGATCGCCGGGTTGGTGGTGTTCAGTGCATGCTGGGGCCATGCGCGGGGGGTTCGGTGTGGTCATGGCGGCGACGCTGCTCGCCTGCCCAGCCGATCGAGGCCACATCGTGGAGGAGGTGGAGGTAGGGCGCCCGGCGGTGGAGGCGAAGGTGGAGGCGGAGGCCGCCGACGATCCCCGGCTGGTTTGCGTTCGCGAGCATGCGAGCGATCCCGCGCACGCGACGGTGGTCCGGGCGCTCTGCGCCGAGCTGCACGACCTGGGCGGGGTGTCGGCGAGCGTGGCGATCGTGCAGGAGGATCGGGTGGTGTTCGCGACCGCCGTGGGGCCGCGGTGTCGGGGGGGTGGGGAGTTGCTGGGGAGTGGCGTGGCGCTGCGGATTGGATCGATCACGAAGCTGGTGACGGCTGCGCTGGCGGTGATGGTGGCGGAGCGGAGTGGGGTGGGGCTGGATGATCCGCTGGTGGGGGAGCTGCCGGAGCTGGTGCCGGCGGTGACGTTGCGGGGGTTGATGACGCATACGTCAGGGCTGAGGGATCCGGATCCGATGGAGATGTTGGCGAGCGGGGAGGCGTGGCTGGAGGTGCTGCAGCGGCATCGGGGGGAGGTGGGGGGGGAGCATGGGTATGCGAATGCGAATTTTCTGGTGGTGGGACGGTGGTTGGAGCGGAGCACGGGGCGGGGGTTCGTGGAGTTGGTGGCGGAAGAGCAGGGGCTGGCGGGGGTGCGGGAGCTGGTGAGCTTCGAGGTAGGCAAGGAGGGTGGCACGAGCGGATCTGCGTGCGGGCATCGTGCTGGAGCGGAGTGGGAGCCGATCGAGCTCGCTGCCGAGCCGCCGCTGCCCGTGTGGACCATCCCGGCCGGAGGTGGTTTTGCTTCTGTAGAGGATCTCGCGCGCTTGCCCTTCGCGCTCGAGCGCGCGGGGGTGCTGACGAGGATGCTCGCGACGCGCGTGCCCTCCGATCAACCCGGCTGGGACTACGGCTTGGGCGTGCGCATGCAGGGCGAAGGCGAAGCGTTGGTGCTCGCGCACTCCGGTAACACGGGGACTCACTGGGCGGAGCTGAAGTGGTCCCCGAAGCACCGCGTGGCGGTGGCGGTACTGTCGACGACACCGCAGGCCTTCAAGGCAACGCTGCATGCGGCGTTCGAGGCGGCACTCGCCGAGGACACCGAGCCCTAGCAGCCTGTGGTGAAAGTCCGAAACGGGCCCGCGGCAACCACGCGTCCGCGCAACCACACGCCGCATAGCCGTGGTGGGGATCGAAAGTCGAGAAGTAACCAAGTAGGATGACCCGCGATGGCGATGGGCCACAAGGACGACGAGCAGGACACTCTGTTCGTGACGTACACGAACCTCCGTGGGAGCGCGGGGCATCCGTTCTACGAGGCGCTCGAGAAGATCC